>Ga0209653_1000001_pt1 | contig 508971 bp, 460 predicted proteins | sample SaaInl6LU_22_DNA_FD_184644 | JGI IMG/M metagenome (GOLD analysis project Ga0209653, IMG submission 184644) | Marine microbial communities from expanding oxygen minimum zones in the Saanich Inlet - ESP_116LU_22_DNA (SPAdes) (version 2) | ecosystem: Environmental > Aquatic > Marine > Intertidal... | reverse complement strand
AACCTTACAACTTAACCACATTGCGATATGACAACGGTCAGGTTTGGACGCTATGTTGGTTTATTTGGACTGGTTCAGGAAAATATACTGGTACTGAAGCCCAAACTTTAGTTCACTACGCATTTCGCTGGGAAGAAGATAAAATTGTAGCTGGCTATCACTTTTTTGACCCTACCGTCATTAACAATGAGATTGCGGCTGCCACTGAAAAATAGTATATCAAATTCAACCCTCCCAACCGGAGGGTTTTCTTTTAAACCCAGGGCATATCTTCAGTAAGTTCTAAAATACACTTTACCAAGAATGAAACAAGCTACTAATGAAGTAAGTGAAGACTTGCCGTTGTTTGTATGATTTAAAAGTTTCGTTTATCCTATATTAGTATTTCATTAATCAAAAAACAATCTGATTTGAAAAAGCTAATTTTACTAACCCTTATATTTACTCTATCATCCTGTTATACAACTCAAATAGTAGTTGGCGAAGGTGCAAAAGGAAACCAAACGATAAGACTAAAACAAACTCATTTAATTAATGGTCTTGTATCATTTGAAATCCCTGAAATGAAACAAATTATTGATAAAAAGAACTACACTATAACAACAAAGCATTCTTTTATTGATTTAGCGCTTAACTCTTTTACATTCGGCATTTATACTCCTACCACAATAATCATAAAGCATTAAAGATAATAGCCATTAGTAAACCACAGGCATATCATCTTCTGTAAGTTCAGGTATTTCTAATCCTCTTAAGTAGATTAAACTCAATACAATTTACCAAGAATGAAACAAGCTACTAATGAAGTAAGTGAAGACTTGCCTTTGTTTGTGTGATTTAAAAGCTTAGTTTATTCTATATTTGAAAATCTTAGAACCATCGCTATGAAAAATTTCCTTTTTGCTTTATTATTAGTTCCAATGATTTCTTTTGGACAAAATTTAGCTCCAGGACAAAATGATTTAAAAACATCAAGAGATATAAAATACTATGGTAAGAATTTTTTTAGCCTTGAAGGCACCTTAATTCCAGATTCTCTCAAACAAAATCGTTATGACAGATTACCCATTTCGTATAAAGAAATTGTCAGAAAACCTGTATGGGATTTGTCAAAATCATCAGCTGGAATGTCTATTCGTTTTATTTCTAATTCAAAGATTATAAGTGTTAAGTGGACAATTTTAAATGATTTAAAAATGAACCATATGGCTGAAACGGGGATTAAAGGTGTTGATTTATATTTCAAGAATAAAGACAACTGGCAATATCTTAATACGGGCCGTCCAGACGGTATTAAAAATGAGTCTACTCTAATAGATAATATGTCAGAAGAGATGCGGGAGTTTAAAATATTTCTACCTCTATATGATGGGGTTCTAAATATTGAAGTTGGTATTGATTCAAATAGTGTAATTAAAAAACCTTTAAAGAATAATAAAAAACCAATAATTTTTTATGGTACCAGTATAACTCAAGGCGGTTGTGCATCACGACCAGGAATGGCACATACCAACATTATATCCAGAAAGTTAGACCGTGATTGTATAAATTTTGGATTTAGCGGAAATGGAAGAATGGAACAGCCAATTGCAAAATTAATATCGGAATCAAAACCTCTATTCTATGTCATAGAATGTATGCCGAATATGATTAATGCAGAAAATATAACCAACAAAACAATTCCTTTGGTAGACACTATAAGAGAAAGTAATACTGAAGCTCCAATTATTTTGGTTGATTATTTTATTCCCACAACTTCAGTTTTGGATAAAAAAACAGAGAATGAGATAAGAGGAATGAATTTAGCTTTAAAAACCGAATATGAAAAAATGATTTCAAATGGTTATAATAATATTCTTTACGTTAAAAGTGAAAATGCAATAGGAGATGACAATGAGGGTACAGTTGATGGAGTACATTTTACAGATTTAGGATTTATAAGATATGCGGATTTTTTAATAGATAATTTTGTTGAATTTGGACTTATAGATATCAAATAATGACACAAAACTACTCATTAACTTTAGTGGCGTTTTCTTTCAAACCACAGGCATTTCATCTTCAGTAAGTTCTTCAATACACTTTACCAAGAATGAAACCAGCTGCTAATGAAGTAAGTGAAGACTTGCTTTTGTTTGTTTAGTAAGTTCTGGGATTTATTATATTTGAGTATTATTAACCATAAATCTATTTAAAATGAAAAAATTATTATTTGCATTAACTTTTATAATTGGGCTTAACTCTTATGGACAGTCAACAGTAATGTTGGCAATGGTTCTTGAAGATGGAAAGGAAGATGCTTATCTAAAAATGGAAAAAAATTGGCAAATATTGAATGAGGCAGCTGTTGACAAAGGAATAATAACTCAATGGTCTGTCTGGAAAAGAACCCCAAGAGAAGGAGATGAAGGTTGGGCAGAATATTTTGTTATGATTAGACGTAATGCTGCACAAGAGAAGTTAAACGTAGATTGGGAAGAATTATCTTACACGGTTTTTAAGGGGAAAAGCAAAAAATCAATTGATAAAATGCTTTCAAACGAGGGGATTGTTAAAGAAATGAGAAGTAGGACTTATAAACTAGAAACTACTACAGGCTGGAGAGGACTTGAGTGGGAAATCGGCGATAAAGCATACTTTCATTATATGACACAAAAAAACAAAGATTTTATTGATTATGAGAGAACTGTTTGGAAGCCAATTGCTCAACAAAGAATTCTTGATGGATATTTAAAATATTGGGGAATTAGTAAACTAGTTGATTCAAATGATTTGACAAAAGAATTAAAATCAAGTTCAACTCATATAGCATTCAATTTTCCAACTAAAAAGCAAAATGAACCAGAAATGATTCCATCTGAAGACTTTTTAAGTGCTAAATCTTGGGAAGGTCTTTTAAACTCTAGAGAAATGTTGCCAGCTGAAGAACTAACTTTAGTTTATTCATCATTCTAGATAAAACACTTTTTTAAACACTTTTAACGTCACTAATTAACTTTAGTGGCGTTTTCTTTTAACCCACAGGCATATCCTCTTCAGTAAGTTTGGGGATTTCTGACCCTCTTAAATAGGTTTTCTCACTCACGAAGAAAGTAGTTAATGGTAAGGTTCAGTTCTTTTATAACTTGAAGAGAATCAACGCTTCAAGATATTACGAGTTGAGGTACGAATTGAGTAAAAAAAGGTAAAAGTGAAGTATAATTGTACCCTAATCTGTACCCTAAAAAAGAAAGAGGAAGCGTTAACTTCCTCATTTTCAGTGACCTCGGCAGGATTCAAACCTGCAACCTCTTGAGCCGTAATCAAGTGCACTATTCAGTTATGCTACGAGGCCATTTTACGATTGCAAATATAGCTATTTTCTTTTTTCACCACAGCAGAATGTGCTTTCATTTTTTTAAAAATAAAAATGATTTAGGTAACTATAATGTATCTTGTGCTCTTTTTATTATGGACTTTATAGCAATTGGATTGGGATTATTTCTTCTTATAAAAGGAGGGGACTGGTTGATGGAGGCGTCAGTTTCATTATCATTACAATTAAATATTCCTAAAATCATTATAGGAATGACGGTTGTTTCTTTTGCTACTTCTGCGCCAGAGTTGATTGTTAGTATAAAAGCAGCTCTTATGGGTCATCCCGATTTGGCTATGGGAAATGTGGTGGGTTCAAATGTTGCAAATTTGGCTTTTGTTCTTGGAATTGTGATATTGATATCTCCTATTTATGTTACTAAAAATTTCTATAAGTTGGATTGGCCCATGATGTATGTGGCTTCACTAATTTTTTATTTTTTCGTAGTTCAAGATGGAATTCTAAGTCGTTTTGAGGGGGTTATATTATTGATTCTTCTTTTTGGCTTTTTGATTTTTTTACTTTTTTTCCAAGGAAAAGCTGTACTCGAAGAAGGTGCGATTCAAAGCGCAACGACTAGCTTCAAAATGATAGGGTTTTTACTTTTTACTGGGGGTTGTTCATTGTGGTTAGGATCGGAGGTGCTGATCAAAAGTGCCGTCTCTTTAGCTCAGAACTTAGGGGTAAGTGAACGTGTCATAAGTATTTCTATTATTTCAGTTGGTACCAGTATCCCTGAGCTTACAGCTTCAGTTATTGCTATCATCAACAAAGAAAAAGCATTGTCATTGGGTAATTTGATCGGGTCAAATATCTTTAATATCCTTGCGGTAATGGGTATTACTTCGGTTATACAGCCAATAGTAGTTCAAGATCAGAATCTATTGAACGTTGACTTTATATGGATGCTTTCAATTTCTTTACTGATTCTACCTTTAGTTTTTGTATTTACTAAATTCAAATTAGGACGTTATGAAGGGCTTATCTTACTGGGTTTATATACATTATTTATTCTTCAGATGATTTCATAAAAAAACACCCTAATACTGTTTAGGGTGTTTAATTTTCAACAAATCTACTTTACATTAAAGTTTAGCCGATTTTACAGTTTTTATGATTCTTGCTGCGATTTTGTATGGATCACCATTTGAAGAAGGTCTTCTGTCTTCTAGCCATCCTTTCCAACCTTTTTCAACAGTCATAATTGGAATTCTAATAGACGCTCCTCTGTCGGATACACCAAAACTAAATTCATGAATAGATTGTGTTTCATGCTTTCCAGTCAAACGCAGCTCATTATGAGCCCCATATACATCGATGTGTTCTTTAACAACAGGTCTGAATGCTTCACATATTTTACTGTAGACTTCTTCAGAACCACAGGTTCTTAGGATTTCATTTGAGAAGTTAGCGTGCATACCAGATCCATTCCAATCTGTATCACCTAGTGGTTTTGGGTGCCATTCAATAGCAAGACCATATTTTTCTCCTAGACGTTCAAGTAAATATCGAGAAACCCACATTTCATCTCCCGCTTTTTGAGCACCCTCAGCAAAACACTGATATTCCCATTGGCCAGATGCAACTTCAGCATTAATTCCTTCTACATTGATTCCTGCCTCAAGGCATTGGTCTAAATGCTCTTCAATCATTTCTCTACCAAAAGAATTTTTGGCACCAACAGAACAGTAAAATTGTCCCTGAGGTGTTTGATCTTTAGGAAATCCAAAAGGGAGGTTTGTTTCTGGATCCCACAAGAAATACTCTTGTTCAAAGCCAAACCAAAAATCATCATCATCATCATCAATGGTAGCTCTACCATTAGTTGGGTGTGGTGTACCATCAGCATTTAAAACTTCAGTCATTACTAACCATCCATTTTTACGATCAGGATCTTCATATAATGCCACAGGTTTAAGAAGACAGTCTGAAGCGTTTCCTTCTGCTTGTCTAGTTGAAGAACCATCAAAAGACCACATTGGACAATCGTCTAATGTTCCTTTAAAATCTGTTACAATTTTGGTTTTACTGCGGAGATTTGCAGTTGGTTGATAACCATCTAACCAAATATATTCTAGTTTAGCTTTACTCATGATTAATTAATTTTTTGCTAAAATAAAATTTTTAAGGCACCCCAAATAAAAGAATGATGCAAAGAAATTAACAATATTATATTTTTATTAACCCCCTATAAATTTGGGGGTAAAATTTAATATATCTCATTTTTTTTGATTTTGACCGTCAAATATTCAAAATGACTATCTTTGATGCAATAATTTTATCCTTTCCTTTTCATGCAAACCCTACGTAAAAAAAGTCTTTTTAAGTTATCCTCAGCCTCTGAAGAGGTTCCTATGACAACGGCAAATAGTTTAGATTTTGGAGCTCATGTTTTTGATATACCTAAGTTAAAACAATTTTTAAGCGAGAAAGCTTTCAAGCAAATGCTTCAATCAATTGATAAAGGGATACCTATTAACATAGTACTTGCTGATCAAATTGCTTCTGCGATAAAGGCTTGGGCAATTTCAAAGGGAGCAACTCATTACACACATTGGTTTCAGCCCATAACGGGCGCTACTGCAGAAAAACATGACTCTTTTTTTAATCTTGACGAAACGGGAATACAAATCGAAAAGTTTGAGGGTGAGCAGTTGGTTCAACAAGTACCCGATGCTTCAAGTTTTCCGGGCGAAAGTTTAAGAAATACTTTTGAGGCAAGGGGTTTTACGACTTGGGATCCTACCTCACCTGTTTTTATTTATGAGGGTACGCTATGTATACCATCGCTTTTTATGTCCTACACTGGTGAGGCACTTGATTTTAAAGCTCCTCTTATTAAATCTCTGCAAAAATTAGATACTGCCGCTACTGATGTTTGCCAATATTTTGATAAAGGAGTTGGTAAAGTAAATGCCACCTTAGGTTGGGAACAAGAATATTTTTTAATCGACAGAAGTTTGGCTGCAAGTCGACCTGACTTGATGCTCACGGGAAGAACATTATTAGGACATCCCCCTTCAAAAGATCAAGAATTGAATGATCATTACTTTGGTTCTATTCCAGGTCGTGTAAGCCGTTTTTTAAAAGACTTGGAGTCTGAAAGCAATGCCTTGGGTATTCCAATTAAAACATATCATAATGAAGCGGCTCCAAGTCAATATGAGATAGCTCCAGTGTATGAAGTTGCTAATCTTGCCGTTGATCACAATGCGCTTTTGATGGATTTAATGAATAAAATGTCGTTCAGACATAATTTTATTGTGCTTTTTCATGAAAAGCCTTTTGAGAAAATAAACGGTTCTGGAAAGCACACAAACTGGTCTTTAGTTACTAATTCTAAGATTAATCTATTGAGTCCAGGAAAGACCCCCATGGGTAATTTGCAGTTTTTATCCTTTTTCATCAATACAATTGCTGCTGTTTTAAAACACGAAGCCCTACTTAGAGCCTCTTCAGTTTCTGCAAGTAATGATCTACGGATTGGATTACATGAAGCTCCGTCTGCAATTCTTTCGATTTTTATCGGAAAGCATTTGATGCAAGTTTTAGAAGAGTTAGAAAACGTTTCTAAAGGAAAGCTTTCTCCACAAGAAAAAACAGATATTAAACTAAATGTAATTGGTAAAATTCCAGAAATCTTGTTGGACAATACCGATGAAAATAGAACTTCTCCGTTTGCTTTTACAGGGAATAAATTTGAATTTAGAACAGTAGGTTCAAAAGCAAATTGTGCAAAATCCATCACAGTGCTCAATACTATTGTTGCTGAGCAATTATTTTTATTTAGAGATTCGGTAGATGAATTGATAGAGAATAAAAACATGAAGAAAGACGATGCGATTTTTAATACGCTGAGAGAGATTATCACTTCAATTAAAGATATTTTTTACGCCTCCGAAAATGAAAAGGAAAAAGCAGAGTCATTGGCAAAAAAGAAGGGATTAAGTAACAATAAAACTACTCCTGAAGCATTACCTGCCTACATAAATGAGAGTTCAATTAAGCTCTTTGAAAGCTTAGGAGTTTTTTCGGAAAATGAACTTCAAACACGATATCAAATTGATCTAGAAGAATACATATCTTCTATTCAAATAGAATCAAGGACGCTAGGTGATCTGGCTCAGAATCACATTATCCCAACGGCGATTAAGTATCAAAACATTTTGATTGAAAATGTCAAGGGGATTAAAGAAATATATGGGTCTAGCTTTAAAGAACATGCTAGTGAACAGATTTTAATTTTGGAAAGAATTTCAAAACATATAACTGAAATAAATAGTGGAATTTATGCTATGGTGGAGGCTAGAAAAAAAGCTAATGTTATAAAAAATCATCATAAAAAGGCAATGGCTTATTGTGAAAATATTTTGCCATTTCTTTCGAGTATTCGTTATCATTGTGATAAGCTTGAGCTTACGGTCGATGATGAAATTTGGCCGATGGCCAAATACCGCGAATTGTTGTTTATTCGTTAATAACTATATCGAGATTTGAATGCCTTGTTTTATCAAAAAAATTATTTTTGTATAAAATAATTATATGTCAGATCGTTACAGCCGTCGAGGTGTTTCTGCTCAAAAAGAAGATGTCCATAATGCCATAAAAAAAATCGATAAAGGATTATTTCCCAAAGCTTTTTGTAAAGTTATTCCAGACGTTTTAACGGGTAGTGATGATCATGCTATCGTTATGCATGCAGATGGGGCAGGAACCAAGTCAGCTTTAGCGTACATGTATTGGAAAGAAACAGCAGACCTCTCTGTTTGGAAAGGGATTGCCCAAGATGCTCTAATCATGAATATTGATGACTTACTTTGTGTCGGTGTGACCCAAGATATTTTACTTTCTTCAACTATTGGGCGAAATAAAAATCATATTCCGGGAGAGGTAATCGCTGCAATTATAGAAGGTACAGAAGAGCTGCTTGAAAACTTGAAGGAATGGGGAGTTTCGATTTACAGTACAGGAGGGGAGACAGCCGATGTAGGTGATTTGGTAAGAACAATCATTGTTGATTCTACAGTAACGGCTAGAATATCTAGGGCTAAAATTATTGACAATGCTAATATTAAAGACGGCGATGTGATTGTAGGACTTGCTTCCTATGGACAGGCTACTTATGAAACTTCATACAACGGAGGGATGGGAAGTAATGGCTTGACATCAGCTAGGCACGACGTATTTGCTAAAACGTTAGCTGAAAAATATCCCGAAAGCTTCGATCCTGAAGTCCCTGAGGACTTGATTTATTCTGGTTCACGTGAGTTAACGGAAACATTAGAAGGAGTGCCAATTGATATTGGAAAATTGGTATTGTCTCCAACACGAACCTACGCACCTATCATTCAAAAAATATTTTCAGAAATGGGATCAAACTCAATTCATGGAATGGTACATTGTAGCGGTGGTGCACAGACTAAAATTTTACATTTTGTGGACAATCTTCATATTGTAAAAGACAACCTTTTTCCAGTTCCTCCTTTATTTGATATGATTCAAAAAGAGTCTGGCACCTCCGGAAGAGAAATGTATCAGGTTTTTAATATGGGACATCGGATGGAATTATATGTTTCTCCAGATAAAGCAGAAGAAATTATCGCTATTTCTAAGTCTTTCAATGTTGATGCTCAAGTTGTTGGCCACGTAGCTTCAGCGCCTATTAAAAAATTGACTTTAAAAACACCTTATGGTGTTTTTGAATACAATTAAAACGACATTAGTCTTTACAAAAGTTTCTAACTATTATTCGCAAGACAATTTGTAAATTTGCACTATCATGATAGAAAAACTTCAAATCATTCAACAACGATTCGATGAAGTCTCTGACTTAATCATTCAACCCGATGTGATTACGGATCAAAAGCGATATATTCAACTAAACAAAGAATATAAAGAGCTTTCAGTGATGGTTGAAAAGATGAATCAGTACAAAATTATCATCTCTAATCTTGAGGAAGCAGAACTCCTTCTGAAGGATGAGCAAGATGAAGAAATGATTGCAATGGCTAAAATGGAAATTGAATCTGCAAAGGAAAATCTTCCAAAGCTAGAAGAAGAAATCAAATTTCTATTGATCCCTAAAGATCCTGAAGACGCTAAGAATGTTGTTGTTGAGATTCGCGCAGGTACAGGAGGAGATGAGGCAAGTATTTTTGCGGGTGATTTATATCGTATGTATACTAAATATTGCCAATCACAAAATTGGCAAGTTAGTTTTGTAGATTCAAGTGAAGGGACAGCAGGTGGATTCAAAGAGGTTATTTTTGAGGTTTCAGGCGATGATGTTTACGGCACATTGAAATATGAATCTGGTGTTCACCGTGTTCAGCGTGTTCCTCAAACAGAAACGCAAGGACGTGTGCATACCTCTGCGGCAACCGTAATGGTATTGCCGGAAGCAGAAGAATTTGATATTGAAATTGACATGAATGAAGTGCGGGTTGATTATTTTTGTTCTTCTGGTCCAGGAGGACAGTCAGTTAACACCACCTATTCTGCAGTTCGTTTAACCCACGAGCCTTCAGGAATAGTAGCACAATGTCAAGATCAAAAATCACAACACAAAAATAAAGATAAGGCCCTTAAGGTATTACGCTCTCGTTTGTACGAGTTAGAATTATCTAAAAAATTAGCTTTGGATTCAGAAAAGAGAAATTCACTGGTTTCTTCTGGGGATCGATCAGCAAAAATAAGAACCTATAATTACCCTCAGGGAAGGGTTACAGATCATCGCATAGGCTTAACGCTTTATGATCTGCCAAATGTGATCAATGGTGATGTTCAGAAACTCATTGATGAACTTCAGTTATATCAAAATACCGAAAAACTTAAAGAGGCTGGAGAAGTATTATGACCACTGAGAAACTAGTTGATCAAATCAAGAAAAAAAAGTCATTCCTATGTGTCGGTCTTGATATTGATTTGGATAAAATTCCTCCACATTTAAAAGATGAGGAGGATCCAATTTTTTCTTTTGCAAAGGCAATAATTGATGCCACTCATAAATTTGTAGTTGCTTACAAGCCAAACTTAGCTTTCTTTGAATCTTATGGAGTTGAAGGATGGCAGGCTTTCCGTAGGATTATGGATTATTTAAACACGCATTTTTCAGATCATTTCACCATTGCAGATGCTAAAAGAGGGGATATTGGAAATACTGCAAACCGATATGCTAAAGCTTTTTTTGAAACGTATAATGCAGATTCTGTTACGGTTGCTCCTTACATGGGAAAGGATGCTGTTGAGCCGTTTTTGACTTTTGAAGGAAAACATGCTATACTTTTAGCTTTAACGTCTAATCCAGGGGCATTTGATTTTCAATACACCAAGGAAAATAATGACACATTATTTCAAAAGGTTTTAAAGACTAGTTTGACATGGAATAATGCAGAAAGACTTATGTATGTTGTGGGTGCCACTAAAGCCGATGCCTTAACTTCAATCAGGGAAATTGTCCCTAATTCTTTTCTTCTTGTTCCAGGCGTGGGGGCTCAGGGAGGTAGTTTGTCGGAGGTTGCTCGAGCTGGAATGAATTCACAGTGTGGACTATTGGTAAATTCCTCTAGGGGAATACTCTATTCTTCCAAAGGCACTGATTTTGCTGAGGCTGCTGCAAAAGAAGCAAGTCAACTTCAAAAAGAGATGGCAGTTTACTTAGAAGAAAAAGGAATTATATAGTGCTTTATCACTCGATATATCCTGCCGAAAATAATTCAAAAAAATGGATCTGTTTTGTTCATGGAGCAGGAGGTAATTCTTCAATTTGGTTCAATCAAGTTCGATTTTTTAAAACCTATTTCAATGTTTTGCTGATTGATCTTCGCGGTCATGGAAAGTCAGAAGTATCTCCAGAAGGAACAGAATATACCTTCAATATTATTATTGATGATATCCTAAATGTTTTGGATGAAAACAAAATCAAAAAATCCCATTTTGTAGGGATTTCCTTGGGGAGTATTTTAATTCAGAAAATGCTTCAAAACCACAGTAATCGTGTTGAAAAAATTGGTTTGGGAGGTGCAATTTTGAATTTAAATCCACAATCACGATTTTTAATGCTCATGGGTAAATTGACCCAAAGTATTTTACCTTTTATTTGGATCTATACCTTTTTTGCTTACGTTATTATGCCGTACAAAGCGCACAGAAAATCAAGAGCACTTTTTATTAAAGAAGCAAAAAAAATTTCACATAACGAATTTAAACGCTGGTATCGGTTAACGGCAACCATTCTTCCTGTGCTGAAGCGTATTCGAGATAAAGAAATGAGAACACCAATTTTGTATATTATGGGTTCACATGACTATATGTTTTTGCCTTTTGTTAAAAAGATTGTTGCTTTACATCGGTCTTCCAGTTTAATAACTGTTGCTAATTCAGGACACGTTGTTAATATAGATCAGCCTGAGGAGTTTAATAGTCAATTGTTATCTTTTCTCCTAAGTGACTAACTATGAGTTTTACTTTAGTTGAAAAGTGTTTCTGAGTTTTCAAGTGATTTCACTTTTTAAATCCCATTTCTTTTACAAAATGCATGAGTTGCTTATACTACTTAGAGTAAATATTTATTCATGATACATTAATTACCTGGCTGAATTATTTTGAAGTTCTCTTTGATTTTAGCTTCATCAACCATTTTCTTTACTTCTCTAAGAAGTTGTTTTGCATCATAAATGACTCCCTCACGAATGGTATATTTTACACCACCCACTCTAACCACTTCATTATCTTCATTGAGTTTTATGGCTCCTGTTCCGTAGAGTACTTTGAAGTTTTGTAATGGGTTTTCTTCAACAATTACAAAGTCAGCACTTTTTCCAATTTCAATTGAACCTGTTTCGTCTGAAATCCCAAGTGCCTCTGCACCATTCAAGGTAGCTGATCGGATAATTTCAAGAGGATGAAAACCTGCTTCTCGAAGTAATTCCATTTCACGGATGTATGCAAATCCATAAAGCTGAAATATAAAACCAGAATCTGAACCTGTTGCAATACGCCCCCCTCGGTTTTTGTATTCGTTAATAAAAGTCATCCAAAGTTTGAAGTTTTCTTTCCAGGCGACCTCTTCTTCTGTACCCCAATAATGCCAATAAGATCCATGTGATATTTTACTCGGTTGATAAAAACGCCAAAGAGATGGAAGCGTATAGTCCTCATGCCACTCTGCTCTTCTCGCGCGATGTAAGTCTCTACTAGCCTCATAGATATTAAATGTGGGTACCATAGTAAAATCTAGTGATATCAATTCATTCATAACGGCATTCCAGTGATCTGAATAGGGTTCAGCAGCTTGTTTCCATAATTTTCCTGCTTCTCCAAAACGGTGTTGTTCGTTTTGATAATTATAATCCAAAGGGTAATCCTGTACGGTACGATCTTCAAACAAAGCTTCAGGGAGTCCATACCAATGCTCCATTGATGTAAGTCCTGCTCTTGCAGAATGTAAAACGTTCCATCGTGCAACACTAAGTTGAGCATGGTGTGCTGCAGAGCGTAATCCTAACTTATTATTTTCATTTAATGCCGCAGACATGATTTTGGGTTCAGCACCAAAAAATTTAATACCATCGGCTCCATTTTTTGCATTTTCTCTAACCCATTCTCTAGCTTGCTCTTCAGTACTTATAGGCTTTTTACTACCCTGACCAAAACCGGTGTAAGCTAAAATTCTTGGAGCAATAATTTCATTTTTTGAACTTCGCTTTTTCAAATCAACAGCATATTCAACTCCCCTGCCACTGGGCTCTCTCACCGTTGTGACACCGTGAGCAAGCCAAAGCTTAAATACATAATCCCAATCTGCTCCTTGCGATACACCTCCTATATGTCCGTGCATATCAATGAATCCTGGAAGGACAAACATACCGTTTGCATTAATTTCTTTGCCTCCTTTTTTTAATTTTGGTCTTTTGTTTTCTTGAATAGAAACACCGGGATAGCCCACCACATTTATAGCAGTTATTTTATTATTTTCAACTGTTATGTCAACTGGGCCCAGCGGGGGAGCACCATTTCCGTTTATTAATGTTGCCCCTCTAATAATAAGTTGTGAAAAGGGGCCTTCAGAAGAATTGGTAGCTTGCGAAATGCCAAGGGTTGTGATAAAAAAGAAAAGAATTGATAAAATGAATGAAGATCTCATGATTATTTTTTTTCAAGATAAACAAAAAAACCTCCTGATTCAACAGGAGGTTTTTCAAAAGTTAAAAATTTAATCTTAACTATTAGTGTTGGTTTAATCTAAAATCTGCATAAGCATCCATGCCATGTTCAGCTAAGTCTAAACCTTTTGATTCTTCTTCGGCATCAACACGTAAACCGATCGTGTATTTGATCACTAATAGAATAATTCCAGCTGTAATTACAGAGAATGCACCTACAATACCAACGCCCGCTAATTGAATTAAAAATTGATCAACGCTTGCCATAGCACCAAATATACCTACCGCCAGGGTTCCCCATATACCACAAATTAAGTGTACGGCAACAGCCCCTACAGGATCATCTAATTTTAATTTATCAATTAGTGCTACTCCTAGAACGATGATTACTCCAGCAATAAGCCCAATTAAAATAGCGTCGGTAGGACTCATTTGGTCTGCGCCAGCTGTAATCCCTACAAGTCCTCCCAAAACGCCGTTCATAAACATAGTTAAATCAAAATTTTTGTACATAATATTAGAAAATATTGCAGCAGAAACACCTCCTGCAGCCGCAGCTAAGCAAGTTGTTACTAATGTTAATGAGGTTAATTCTGGATCTGCTGATAGCACTGAGCCTCCATTAAATCCAAACCATCCTAGCCAAAGAATTAATACTCCTGCCGCTGCCAGTGGGATGTTGTGCCCGGGAATCGCATTGGGTTTTCCATCTTTACCAAATTTTCCAATTCGAGCTCCTAATAAATAGATTGCTACAAGTGCAGCCCATCCACCTACAGAGTGAACTAAGGTAGAGCCTGCAAAATCATAAAACCCCCAAGAATCTAGGAATCCACCTCCCCATTTCCAAGAACCAATAATGGGGTAAACAAGTCCAACATAGAGAATTGAGAATAACATAAATGCATTTAGTTTAATTCGCTCTGCTACTGCTCCAGAAACAATCGTAGCAGCGGTAGCAGCAAACATCCCTTGGAATAAAAAGTCTGTCCACCAAGTGTACCCGCCACTAGCATATTCAACAGTCATTCCACCTTCAGGTGCTGCAATCCCGAAGCCTGCAAATTTTAAAATTCCCAGAGAACCTTCTTCAAAACCTGGATACATGAGGTTGAAGCCTCCAAGGCAGTAAAGTAGCAGCCCTACGGAGATCACAAAAAAGTTTTTAAATAAAATATTGATTGTATTTTTCTGGCGTGTCAATCCTATTTCTAGAAATGAGAAACCAAGGTGCATAAAAAAGACTAGGGCTGTACAGATCATCATCCATACGTTGTTGGCAGTAAAAAGTGCAGTACTTTCCATAAAATTGATTTTAAAGTTTATTTTTTAATTTAAAGATTTTCCTCCCTTTTCACCGGTACGAATTCTATAGGCTTCGTCTACAGGTAGGATGAATATTTTTCCGTCTCCAACATTGTCAGTTGCTGCAGATTTTATAATTGCATCAATAGTTGGCTTTACAAAATCGTCATTTACTACGATGGATAAATAGCGTCTTTGGATTTCAGAAGTACTGTAGCTAATACCACGGTATACATGACCTTCCTTCTCGTTTCCTACACCAGTTACATCCCAATAGCTAAAGAAATTTACCTCAACATTGTGAAGAGCTTCTTTTACTTGATCAAATTTTGACTTACGGATAATTGCTTCGATTTTTTTCATGAGTTATTAGTTTTAATGTTGTTAAATTTTTATGAATATACATTTAAACATTTAAAAAGAATAAATAGCTGCAACTACAAATGAAGCAAGGCTATCAGCAGTTTCTGTTGGAGAAATAGCAAAGATTTCAGCAGAAGCAGAGTCGATTCTAAATTCAGGCTTAAAAATAAAGTTTCCAGCAGTGTAGCTACCCGTAAGTGTCAGTGAGAAATTATCAGCATCTCCATTATCAACGAGTGCTCCATAACCATCTGTTTCTGAGAAAAATTCTCCTCTAAGTCCTATTGCAAAGGAATCTGAGGTTGTAATTTGTGGATATAAAGCAACACCAGCAAAACCTTTGTCGCCATCAAGAGCAGCAGTAGTAGCATTGATTCCCAGGAAGAAGCTATCTGATAAATCAAATCCTCCTGTATAGTCAAGCTGGAAATAATCTTCTCCTGCTAATAAATTAATAAATTGACCATAAAGCCCTAGTTGAGCACCAAAGGCAGTATATCTGTCATAATTTGCTTCTGTCTGATCTGTTTGATTAAAGATACCTAGCATTAATGAAATGTCATCTGACAAGGTAAAGTCTGCTTTTACCCCAGTGTGAGAAAAGGGACCATAGGAGAACATGTATGAAGTAGAGTAGTTGAAATTTGCAGCAGGAGAAATAACTTCATATCCTAAGAAGGTATTGAAATTTCCTAAAGTAATTTTTACTCCCTCAGCAAGATTGTAATATGCATAAAGTTGATTTACAAGCTCCGAGGAATTACCAGAAGAACCAAATACTGCATCAGTACCTCGAGGTCCAAAAACAACATCGGCAACAAAGCCTGATTTTTCTCCTTCATAGGAAACGATAAAGTTTGCCATTCCTAAAGCAAAACCGTTTAGGTTAGCAAAAGAAGTTCCCGGTGCTACTGGGTCTTCAGAGAAGCTTGCTCTGAAGTAGGTATCAACAGTTCCACTAAAATTAAAGCTTGGCGCATCTTGAGTTTCATCAGTTTCTTGGGCGTTTACTGCTGAGATGTTTAACAGCGTAATAGAAAGACCAAGAATAAATAAGTGTTTTAAGTTTTTCATAAAATTAATAATTAAAGATTTTTAACAAAAATAGATATGAATCAAAAGTACCCCCTAAGTTATAGGGGGGTACTTTTATATTTTTATTTATTTAAAAATATATACCCTATAAAAATAGGGGTACTATAAAAAAAAGGCTATGAATTTATGAAAATAACAAAAAATAGAGATTCGTTTACGAATTTGTAAGTCGAATTAACGAAAAACCTAGTACAACCATAATTAGGCCTCCAATAAGGCTTAATAAGGCATAAGAAAGAAAAGTGGTGTAATTTCCTGTTTTAAGGAATTCTAGACCTTCAGCACTAAATGTAGAAAAAGTAGTTAGACCCCCACAAAAGCCAACAGTGGCAAAAAGATAAAGGTCAGATCGAAGGAGGTTCGCTTTTAATGCCCACCCAATAAGTATTCCAATAAGAAGACACCCAAAAAGATTGACAAATAAGGTAGGCCATGGAAAGGCGCCTTTTGCAACGGGGATTATTTTTGATGTGAGAAAACGAAATACACTTCCTAAGCCACCCCCTAAAAAAATATACAAGATGGTTTTCATTTTTGAGTTAAATATTTGATTAGTACTAATAAACTAAAAGCAATTAAAAATCCTAAAAGTATTTTATAACTCCCTTTAAAGTACTTAGGTTGATTTTTTTTATCTGTTTTATAAGAGTAAATAATAACTCCTATAAACACAATGAAAAAACAAAGCCCAAAAATCAATTGTCCAAAAGAAAACATTTTTTAAATTTTGTCTAAATTTAGAAATAAATAATCCATTAACATCTTTTATAATTATGATTAAGAAACCTATTGATGCAGTTACAGAATTTCATAAAGCTTACGGGCTAGGAATTGAACACGAACCTCAAGCTAATTTACCCAAAAAAATAATTGAGTTGCGCTACAATTTAATGAAAGAAGAAAACGAAGAATACTTACAGGCTGCTGAAGAAAATGATCTTGTTGAAATTGGTGATGCATTGGGCGATATGTTGTATATATTATGTGGAACAATTATATCTCATGGGTTTCAAGATAAAATGGAAGCTATTTTTGATGAAATACAGCGTAGTAACATGAGTAAGCTGGGAATTGATGGTAAGCCGATTTATCGTGAGGATGGTAAGGTTTTGAAAGGACCTAACTATTTTAAGCCAAATCTAGCGAAGATTTTAGTCAAGGATTAATCTACGGATAGTCTCCAGTTAAAAGGGTCTTCGCATGTATTATACTGAATTCCCACTAATTTATCTTTTAGTTGGTGCGCTACGGGTGTTTGCTTAGAGAGACGGTAAGATTTTCCCTGATGCGAAAAACTATGAATAGGAAGAACGACAACTGCAGTTCCGGTTCCAAAAACTTCTTCTAAAATTCCTTTTTCATGCGCCTCTTTGAGTTCGCCTACCTTGATGGGACGTTCTTCAACCGGAAAACCATTTTGTTTGGCAATTTCAATAATACTTTTTCGAGTTATCCCGTCCAAAATTCTATCGTTTGTAGGAGAGGTAATAAGCGTTCCGTTTATTTTGAAGAAAATATTCATCGTGCCTGCTTCTTCAAGGTATTCATGATTACTGGCATCAGTCCAAATAATTTGTTGAAATCCTTTTTTAAGTGCTTCGGAGGTGGGATAAAACTGGGCAGCATAGTTTCCTGCAGCCTTTGCAAATCCAACACCACCATTGGCAGCACGGCTATACTCTTCGGCGATTAATACATTAATATCACCTCCAGTATAATAAGCCTTTACAGGTGCGCAAATGATCATGAAAATATATTCCATTGATGCAGAAGCTTGAACACTAGGTTGACTAGCAAAAACAAAAGGGCGAACATAAAGTGAATTACCTTCTCCAGATTTTACCCAATCCCGATCAAGTTTTAACAAGTTGTTTAAACCTTCAAAAAAATAAGTTTCTGGAAACTCAGGAATTTGAAGACGTTTGGCTGATCGGTTAATTCTATCAAAATTTTCTTTTGGACGAAATAACCATAACTTTCCAGCATCGTCTTTAAAAGCTTTCATTCCTTCAAATACCGCTTGACCATAATGAAATACACTAGCTGAAGGATCCAGTGTTAGGGGCTTGTATGGGCTAATTTCTGGGTCTTGCCAATTGCCATCGCGATAATGGCAGATAAACATATGATCTGTAAATGTCTTTCCAAAAACCAGGTTTTCAAAATCTACTGAATTGATTTTTGTATTTTGAACTCTTGTTATATTCATTATCCCATACTAAGATTTAAGGTAAAATTAGTTTTTTTCTACATAAAAAAAAGAATAGCGATTAATAATTATGTCTTTTTTTGAAACCTTTACTTTTTAATTAAAAAACTAGACAATCATTCTTTATTTTTAACTTTTTATAACTTAATTATTATTTATTAATAATGAAACCTGTAAGGCATCAGATTATTACCGACGATGGTTCATCAACTCTACGGATTGAAGACCTCAAGGAAACCTATCATTCAAGGCACGGAGCTGTTGTTGAATCTAAATTCGTGTATATTAATAAAGGGTTTGAGTATTGGTTGGAAAAATCTCCAGCTAAGATTTGTCGGATTATGGAATTAGGGTATGGAACAGGCTTAATGGCATACCTCACTTTTTTAAGTTCACAGAATCAGAAAGTAGCTTCCGAGTATGTGAGTTTGGAAGCCTTCCCTTTGTCAGATACAGAAATGGAGGGTTTAAATTATACTCAATTTTTTGATAAAGAGAAATCATTACTTTCTTTTAACGATTTTACTATTTTGCCATGGGAAAAACAACATTCTGTTTCCTCTTTTTTCTATTTAACGAAAAAAGAAGTGAAATTTGAAAATTTTGTCACTTCTTCTAAATTTGATCTTATTTTTTATGACGCTTTTGGGGCTCATGCCCAACCGGAGTTATGGTCTGAAGAATGTATGCTAAAATGTTATAATTTATTAAATGATGGGGGAGTATGGGTAAGTTATTGTGCAAAAGGAAGTGTTCGAAGAGGCTTGGAAAAAGCGGGTTTTGAAGTTACTAGACTTCCTGGCCCTCCTGGAAAGCGAGAAATGCTCAGAGCTATAAAGCTTTAATTGTTTATTTTTGCAAAAAAAAATGAAGCTACTCATAACAGGTGCAACGGGGCTTGTGGGAAAAGAATTAGTCCAAAGGACACTCAGTCAAGGTGTAGGCGTACATTTCTTAACAACACGGCAATCAAAGATAAATAGTATTGAGGGTGCAAAAGGATTTTATTGGAATCCTTCACTTCAGGAAATTGACATGGATTGTTTTAAAGGAGTAGATACTATTATACATTTAGCAGGTGCTACTATTTCGAAAAGATGGACTTCGGCTTATAAAAAAACAATAAAGCAAAGTAGAGTAGAAACAACTCAATTATTATTAAAAGGAGTACAAGACTTGTCAGGAGATAATACTGTTACGCAACTTGTGTCAGCTTCCGCTATTGGAATTTATCCTTCAGATTTTGATGTCACTGTCGATGAGGAAACCCAGGTTAGCCCACAAAGTTTTATGGAAGAGGTGGTTATTGAATGGGAAAAGCAATGTAATAAATTTAGTTCACTAGGTGTTAAAGTGAGCAAGTTACGTATTGGTCTTGTTTTGTCAGAGGATGGAGGTGTTGTTGGTACATTAAAAATACCCACTTTATTTGGTTTGGGTGCAGCTTTTGGAAATGGAAAACAGGGTCAGTCATGGATTCATATTGATGATTTGGTTTCAATGTTTTTATATGTAATAGAGCAAAAATTAGAAGGTGTTTTTAATGCGGTTTCACCAAACCCCGTTTCACAATCTCGATTTATTTCAGCGTTAGCAAAGGCAATCAATAGACCTCATGTTTTTCCTCCACTCCCTAAATTTTTAATTGACCTTTTAATGGGTGAGATGAGTAGTTTAGTTTTGGACAGTCATTGGGTAAGTTCAAAAAAAATATTAAAAAAAGGATTTACTTTTAAATATGAAACAATTAATGGTGCATTAGACAATATTTTTAGCAAATAGAAGTAGTGACAATTTGACATTTTTTGATTGTGGCAGTACTTTTGTATTACATAGAAACTTCTAAATTAGATTTAAATGGCAAAAAAAGAGGTAAAGGCACCTGCAAATAAAACAACTTCAAAAAAGCAAGGATCTAAGGCTGCAAAGTCTGAAGATAAGCTCAGTTTGCAGTTGCTAGAGATAAAAGAAACTTTGGAACAAGAGAAGGATAAGTTTTTACGTCTATTTGCAGAATTTGAAAATTTCAAAAAACGTACTGCAAGAGAGCGAATTGAATTATTTAAAACGGCAAATCAAGAAGTTGTTTCCGCAATGATTCCAGTGTTAGATGATTTTAATAGAGCAAACAAGCAGATTGAAAAGGATGAGAATGCAATGGACATTGAAGGTTTTAAATTGATTTTTAATAAATTTCAAGACATACTCAAAAGCAATGGGCTTGAAGCAACTAAAGTTGAGGCTGGAGATACTTTTGATGCGGAAATACACGAAGCAATTACTCAAATTCCAGCTCCTTCTGAAAAAGAGAAAGGCAAAATTATTGATATTGTAGAAACAGGTTATCAGTTAGGCGACCGAATTATTCGCTATCCAAAAGTGGTCGTAGGCCAATAGATATGAAAGAAGATTATTACGAAACATTAGGAATATCTAAAGCTGCAACGGCAGCAGAAATAAAAAAGGCATATCGAAAGAAAGCGATAGAATTTCATCCAGATAAGAATCCAGGAGATTCAACTGCGGAAGCAAAATTTAAAAAAGCTGCTGAAGCCTATGAGATTTTAGGGAATGAAGAAAAGCGTTCTCGTTATGATCAGTATGGTCATGCTGCTTTTGAAGGAGGCCAGGGCTTTGGCGGGGGTGGTATGAATATGGATGACATCTTCAGTCAGTTTGGTGATATCTTTGGGAGCGCATTCGGCGGAGGTTTTGGTGGAGGAGGTTTTTCTGGAGGACAAAGGCGTGCTAAGGGTTCCGACATGAGAATTCGTGTAAAGCTAACGCTAGAGGAAATTGCTGCAGGTGTTGAAAAGAAAATTAAAGTACCACGAAAAGTACAGGCACCAGGGGTTGAATATGGGACTTGTTCTACTTGTAAGGGTAGAGGGCAGGTAATGAAAATCACCAACACTATTTTGGGAAGAATGCAAACTTCTGCAGCCTGTAATGCTTGCGGTGGTAGTGGCCAAACGTTACTTAACCGACCAGCAGGTACCGATGCTCAAGGAATGATTAAAAAAGAAGAAACGGTATCTATTAAAATACCTGCGGGAGTTGAGGAAGGAATGCAATTAAAGGTTTCTGGTAAAGGGAATGACGCTCCAGCAAATGGTATATCTGGCGATCTGTTAGTCTTGATAGAAGAGACTACTCACAAGACATTTGTTCGTGAAGGAAATCATTTACATTATGATTTGTACGTAAGTATCTCAGAAGCCACTTTGGGTATTTCAAAAGATTTAATTCTTTTGGAAGGTAAAGCACGTATTAAACTAGAATCTGGAATTCAATCAGGCAAAACATTAAGACTTAGAGGCAAAGGCCTACCGAGCATAAATGGATATGGAACGGGTGATTTGTTAGTTCATATTAACGTATGGACTCCTAAGACGCTTAATAAAGAACAAAAAGTATTTTTTGAAAGTATGCTGGAAGATCCAAATTTTATTCCTAGTCCAGAAAAATCTGACAAATCATTTTTTGAAAAAGTAAAGGATATGTTTGCTTAAAGTTTATGATTTTAAAAAAAATTAATATATTTGAAATAATACTAACTTCAAAGTTGGTATTATTTTTCTTTTTCATAGCAATTTTTTCCCATCCTTTCACGAGGGTGGGTTTTGTTTTTATATTATCTTACCCTAGATTATGAATGCATTTAGAAACTTTATTGAACTCCTTAATTATAAGCTTACTATAGGCAATAGTCTTTCCTTTACACCAAAGTCTATACTTATTGTTATTCTTGTCTTTGTATCTACTTTCTTTTTTTTAAAATTATTTAGAAAAATAATCTACAGAACACTTTCAAGTGAAGCTAAACTCAAGTTTAAAAGTATTTTCTCTTTTTTCAATTACTTTGTTTATACTATAGTAATTCTTCTATCTTTTCAGAATGTTGGGGTGGATTTAACGGCTGTATTTGCTGCTTCTGCAGCCCTACTGGTTGGTGTTGGTCTTGCTTTACAAACCTTCATACAAGATATTATTTCTGGAGTATTCATTATCGTTGATCAGTCTGTACATGTAAATGATATTATTGAAGTAGATGGACAAATAGGTAAGGTCGAGAATATTAAACTCAGAACCACGCGTGCAGTCACTCGAGAAAATAAGGTGCTTATCATTCCCAATCACAAATTCATGACCTCTATTTTGTTTAATTGGACAGAAAATGGAGTCATCACAAAAGAGTTCGTTGAGATAGGGGTGAGCTATAACAGTGATGCAAAGCAGGTTACTTCCATACTTTTGGATATAGCAAATAAGCACAAATCTATTTTATCAAATCCTGAGCCTACAATTATTTTTAATGACTTTGGAGACAATGCCATTATATTTCAGTTATATTTTGCATTAAACAGCAGCTTCGCTTCCAATATTGTAAAAAGTGATTTACGTTATGAGATTTTTGAGGAATTTCACAAGCATAATATAGAAATTCCATTTCCACAGCGAACACTTACCTTTGTTAATCCTCCAAAAACGCTAAAATGATTCAAATTTTATTGATTGAAGATGAAGAACCGATTAGACGTGTACTTTCTCGTATTTTATCAGAAGAAAATGATTCGTATCAAGTAACAGAAGCTATTGAAGGAAAAGAAGGACTATCACACTTAAGTAAGAAACAATTCGATTTGGTTTTATGTGATATTAAAATGCCTAAAATGGATGGTATTGAAGTACTGCAAAAAGCAAATGAAAAGAATATTAACGTTCCCTTTATAATGCTGACAGGGCATGGGAATGTTGAAACTGCCGTTGAGGCGATGAAGCTAGGGGCATATGACTTTATATCTAAACCACCTGACTTAAATCGATTACTAACTTCTATACGTCACGCACTTGAAAATAAATCATTGCGTTCAGAAAATATAAAGCTAAAAAGTAAAGTTGCTCAAAAATATGTCATTATTGGTGAGAGTCCTCAAATTCAGGAGGTAAGAGAAATGATTTCTAAAGTGGCATCAACAGATGCTCGTGTCCTCATAACCGGTGAGAATGGAACAGGAAAAGAACTTGTAGCACATCAATTGCATGAACAAAGTGATCGAAATGCTGAAAATTTCATTGAGGTGAATTGCGCTGCAATTCCATCTGAACTAATTGAAAGTGAGCTTTTTGGGCATGTAAAAGGTGCTTTTACATCTGCTGTGAAAGACCGGTCTGGAAAATTTGAAGCGGCCCATAATGGTACTCTGTTTTTGGATGAGATAGCTGACATGAGTTTGGCTGCTCAAGCTAAAGTATTAAGAGCTTTACAAGAAAAAAAGGTTCAGCGCGTGGGCAATGAGAAAGATATTTCTGTAAATGTTCGTGTAATCGCTGCAACCAATAAGAATTTAAAGAAAGAAATTGAAGAAGGAAGATTTAGAGAAGATCTATACCATCGTCTAGCTGTTATTTTAATTCATGTTCCTGCTCTTAGTGAGCGATTATTAGATATTCCTTTATTGACAAATCATTTTACAGCACTATTAGTTAAAGAACAAGGTCTTGAGCCGAAGATTTTTTCAGATCAAGCATTAGAAAAATTACACGATTATCCGTGGACTGGAAATGTGCGAGAACTTCGAAATGTTATTGAAAGGCTTATGATTTTGGGTGATAATCCAATAAGCGCAAAAAATATTAATCAATTTGCACCTAAATAATCTTATTATGAAAAATCTCCTGTTACTTTTCTTTTGCACAATGAGTTTTACTTTAATTCAAGCACAAGAAGATATTCATAAAGAAAAAATTGATGCAATTTATACTGAAGCATTAACCAAAGGTAAAGCATATGAATGGCTAGATCATCTATCGAATAATATAGGAGGAAGACTTTCGGGTTCATTAAATGCTGAACGAGCTGTTCAGTGGGGAAAAGATGAATTGGATGAAGTTTCTCTAGATCGTGTATTTCTTCAAGATGTTATGGTCCCAAAGTGGGTAAGAGGTACTTTTGAATATGCTAGCATAATTACTGGCCCTGGCCGAAGCATGAATGTTCCCGTTTGTTCTTTGGGAGGATCTGTTGCTACTCCTTCTGCTGGTTTACTTGCTAGGGTAGTTGAGGTAAAAAGTTTTGAGGAATTAGAAGCGCTAGGGGAAGCAAAGGTAAAAGGCAAATTTGTCTTTTATAATCGTGCTATGCCCTCAGATTTAATTAACACTTTTGAAGCGTATTCCAAATCTGTAAATCAACGTTCTCGTGGAGCTGCTGTTGCTGCTCGTTTGGGAGCCGTAGGTGTAATTGTTCGATCTATGAATTTAAGATTGGATGATTATCCTCATACTGGAGCTATGTATTACGGTGATTTACCAAATAAATTAAGAATTCCTGCTGCTGCAATAAGTACTAATGGGGCTCAACTATTGAGTTCAATGCTTTCATTGAATGCTGATTTGGACTTTTACTTAAAACAAGACTGTAGAAATTTTCCTGATGTTCCCTCACATAATGTGGTAGGTGAAATTAAGGGGAGTGAATTTCCAGATGAGATAATTGTTGTTGGGGGGCATTTAGATTCCTGGGATTTAGGAGACGGCGCTCATGATGACGGTGCTGGAATTGTTCAATCAATGGAAGTTTTACGATTATTCAAGGCAATGAAATACATTCCTAAGAGAACCATTCGCGTGGTATTGTATATGAATGAAGAAAATGGTTTACGTGGTGGAAAAGCATACGCTAAATATGCTAAAAATAATAAAGAGAACCACATTTTTGCTTTGGAATCCGATGCGGGTGGTTTTAGTCCAAGAGGGTTTGTTTTTGAAGCTAGTCCCGAGCAATTTAACCAAGTATCCTCTTGGAAAACATATTTTGAACCCTATCTAGCAAATAATTTTAAATTGGGGGGTAGTGGTGCCGATATTGGTCCACTTCGAAATGGAAAAATAGTACTTTCAGGATTACGTCCTGACTCACAAAGGTATTTTGATCATCACCATGCTGCAAACGATACATTTGATGCTATTAATAAACGTGAATTGGAGTTGGGAGCTGCAGCAATGGCTAGTTTGGTTTATCTAGTAGACCAATATGGTTTTTAATCCACTTTCTTGAATGATAGTTGCTTTAAGTCAATATACCAAAGAGTTTAAATACAATTTAAAGCTTGCTTCTCCAGTAATTGTTGGTCTTTTGGGACATACTTTTGTCCAATTGGTAGATAATATAATGGTAGGGCAGTTGGGTACTGCTGAGTTGGCTGCTGTATCGCTAGGGAATAGTTTCTTTTTTGTTGCGATGTCTCTAGGCATTGGTTTTTCAACTGCCATTACTCCTCTAGTGGCTGAAACAGATGGTGCAAATGATATTCAGTCAGGGCGAAATGTTTTTATACATGGCCTATTGCTATGTACTTTTATTGGTATTTTTTTAAGCCTAGCGGTTTTATTAAGTAAACCTCTTTTATACCATATGGGGCAGCCTGAAGAGGTAGTTGTTTTGGCTTTTCCCTATTTAAAATGGGTTGCTATTTCACTTATTCCTTTAGTAACGTTCCAAGCTTTCAAACAGTTTTCAGAAGGCCTTTCTCATACCCGACCTGCAATGTATGCTACATTGATAGGAAATGTTATTAATGTAATTCTAAATTATGTTTTAATCTTTGGATTTTGGATCTTTCCAAAGATGGGAGTGGAAGGTGCCGCGTTAGGAACCTTAATATCCCGCTGTTCTATGCTTTTATTTATGGCTTTATATGTTCGGTATAACAAGCGCTTTATAGACTTTGCTCAAGGGGTGGTTTGGAAAAAATCGGACTGGAATTTATTTAAAAAAATAATTCGATTAGGATTTCCTTCTGCCATGCAAATGTTTTTTGAAGTAATTTTCTTCACTGCCGCAATTTGGTTATCTGGATTTTTAGGAAAAAACCCACAGGCAGCAAATCAAATTGCTCTTAACTTATCTTCCATGACTTTTATGTTTGCCATGGGATTGGGTGTTACCGCAATGATTCGTGTGGGAAATCAAAAAGGGAGGGGAGATTTTGTGTCCTTAAAGCGAATAGCATACTCTATATTCCTACTCATCTTTTTGTTTGATATCCTATTCTGCTTATTCTTTTTAATTATGAATAGCTACCTTCCTTGGATTTATCTAGATGGCTCTAACCCACTTCAAATCATGGATGTTAGAGAAGTAGTTCAGATGGCTTCTTCTTTACTTATTGTTTCAGCATTCTTTCAAATTTCTGACGGTTTACAGGCAGTGGTGCTAGGTGCGCTCAGAGGTCTACAAGATGTTAATATTCCAGCATGGATTACTTTCTTTTCTTATGGGATTTTTGGATTTCCAATTTCCTATTACCTTGGTCTACATACCTCTTTAGGAGTAATAGGTATATGGATAGGCTTGCTTTCAGGACTTACGGCTTCTGCTGTTCTTCTTTATATTCGGTTTAATCAAATGACGTTAAAATTAATAGAAAAATAAAACTATGGAACTTCCTAAATTTCTCATTGCAGACAATTCTTCTTTTGAAGATGATCTTTTTATTGTACATACAGAATACCCGCGCTTTATTCTAAACGTTTCTAACGATGAGGTTCACTGGCTTGAAGATTTTGATAAAGAAGATGAAGCTAATTTAAAAGCAGAATCTCATTTTCTGATTGAAGCAGCTTTCGATTTTTATGATAATGAAATGGAATCACTTGAATAATAATGGACTCATTGATTGCCTGGGATAAGGCTCTTTTTATATGGCTAAATAGTTTAGGAACTCCAACTTTTGATGGTTTCTGGATGATGATGACTCATCGTGCATCAAATGTGGTTGTTTATTTAGTTCTTTGGCTACTTATTTCATGGAAAACCTCTTGGAAAAAGGGACTTTATTTATTATTTTTTACGGGGCTTTTAATTTTGGTAACAGATCAGTTTACAAATTTATTTAAGGTAAATGTAGGCCGATTAAGACCCTGTTATGATGAAGAAATCAAATCCTTGGTTCGTTTGGTGAAACCTACTTGTGGTGGCCGATTTAGTTTCTTTTCTGGCCATGCTTCAAATTCTTTTGCTCTAGCAATATTTTTTGGGGGAATTTTAAAATTTTACCTCCGTTATTTGCCTTATATATTACTTTTTATAGCTGCCTTAATTGCTTACAGTAGAGTTTATATAGGAGTTCACTTTCCTTTAGATATCCTTAGTGGTGCTCTTTTTGGAAGTGGTATAGGTTACCTCTTTTTTAAGTTGTGGATTCGCTTTGTAAAACGGTTTTTAAGCTAAAAGTATAATGCGTTTTTTGATTGTAAAGCTCTCCAGCTTTTATTAAAGTTGATGGAAATTTTGAAATATTGGGTGTGTTGGAAAATTTTTGTGTTTCAAAACAAATCGCCTCAAAGTGCGGTGGAGTAAAAACAACTAAACCTGGCTGATTGGTGACTGTTTTCATTTCAATTCCAGTTTCTTGTGAAAAGAGAACAGCAGCTTCTTTCGAGTCATTTTGTAATACAAAGTAATCATCTAAGCGTGTATTATTGATTTGTTTTTGTTCTTTGAAATCAAATTGCGTTTCTTTCACACTTTTTTTAATACCATTAGGCACTAATGTTGATTTAAGTTCTAAAACTTCATCAGCATGAATACATAGATATTGGGTATTAATTTTACCTTTTGGATTTAAATTAAAATAGGCATGATTTGTCAAATTGATATGTGTGTCTGCACTTGTTTGAGCAAGATAGTTTAGATGTAAACTATTCTCTTTAAGATGATACATTATCTCTGCTTCAACATAGCCGGGAAAACCACTCGCTCCTTCTGGACAAAAATGGCTAAAAGATATCATGTCTTTTTTTTCTTCCTTTAAATTCCATGTCTTTGTATTCCATCCACTACTTCCGCTATGTAATAGGACACCGTCTGAGTGTTCTATAGGGATTGGTTTTGATTGAACATGGATTGGGTTTTCTAATCTTCCTGCAAACCGACCCACTACAGCTCCACGTGACCAAGAGTCTTCAAGGTACTCTTTAGGAGTCTCTAAACCCATAATTACATTTGTAGGAACTCCCTTTTTATCTTTTACCCATAGTTGGTGTAAGGTAGCGCCGTAATCTAAAAAAACAGCTTTAAGGAGCTCGTTTTCTATCGTAAAGACCTTCACAGGTTAATGTTTTTCTTTTAAAAGCTCAGGATAGGCATTTTGAAACTTACGGAGACGCGGAATGGATACTTGCTTTACATAAGGATTGTTGGGGTTGTTTCGCTCGTAATTTTGATGATATTCTTCTGCGTAATAGAATTTTTCTAGTGGCTTGATTTCAGTTACTATTTCATTATTAAAGATTTCTTTTTCTTGTAATAACTCAATATACCGAATAATAATTTCTTGTTCCTCAGGAGATGTGTAGAAAGCAATTGAACGGTATTGCGATCCACGATCAGGTCCCTGACGATTGGGAGTAGTAGGATCGTGAGAACCAAAGAATACCTGTACTAATGTGGCAAAGCTAACAACTTCAGGATCGTAAATAACTTCTACGGCTTCAGCGTGGCCTGTTTTTCCTGTTCCTATCTGATTGTAATTGGGATTTTTTGTAAATCCTCCTGCATAACCTGAATAGGCTTCTGAAACTCCTTTAACACTTTCATATACAGCTTCAACACACCAAAAACAGCCCGAAGCAAAATAGGCTTTTTTCATTCCTTGAATAACCTCAGTTTGAGGTTCCCATATAGGTTCCGAATAATTTATTGGGGGTGTACTTGAGATACATGTTTGCAATGTTATAACAGTGAGTATTATCAATAAGGTTTTCGTCATGGGTAACTTTTTTTATGTTTTAGAAAAGAATTTTGCCTAATTAAAATCTAAAATAATAAATCTTCACGTAGGTGAAAGACTAACTTAATTTTTATTGTGTATGATTACGGTTCCTTTTTTATTCAATTTTATTTTAAATATTTGGAAAACTTTAATTGCATTTGTAAGCTAAAAGTCCAAAAGAGTAAAAGAAATTTCTAGATTACACGCATTTCATATATTTCAAAATCTTCAATATAGCCATCAGTTGCTTTTTGATAAGCTGCAATATGAGACGAAGCATTGTGGTCTAGCCAAAGAGCTCTGCTTTCCCAGTTTTCATAAAAGAGGAATATGTTTTCATTGGTATGATCTTGATGTAGGTCATAATTGATACATCCTTTCTCCTCTAATGTAGGAGTGATTAATCCCAATAAACCCTTCTTAACTTCTTCTCGATGAGCTGACTTGGCTATAATTTTTGCAACTATGGTTAAGGTGTTCTTGCTCATGCTTAGTTTTTGTTTTAAAATGTTGTGGGTGTTTATCCTAATATTTGCTTAACCAAATAATCACCTACTTCAGAAGTAGAATTTGCTTTGACACTTCCTTCTTTAAGGTCTTCTGTTACGACTCCTTCCGCTAGAGAAAGATCAACTACTCGTCGAATTTCAGCACCTTCCTCTATCAAACCAAAGCTCATTTCAAAAAGCATGGCAGCAGAAAGTATCGTAGCAAGTGGGTTGGCAATACCTAAACCTGTCGCTTGTGGAAATGATCCATGTATGGGTTCGTACAAAGCGTTTTCTGTTCCAACAGAAGCAGAAGGCATCAGTCCCATAGAACCTGAAATAACCGAAGCCTCATCAGTGAGGATATCACCGAACAAGTTTTCGGTAATTAAGACATCATAACTGTTGGGCCATTGCACTAAACGCATGGCTACTGCATCCACAAATTCGTATGACACTTCCACTTCTGGATAGTCTTTTTCCATAGCTTGTACGGTTTCTCTCCATAGACGAGAACTTTCCAAGACATTGGCTTTGTCTACACAACATAATTTTTTAGACCTGGTCATTGCTAATTCAAAACCCTTTACGGCTAAACGCTTGATTTCTTCTCGCGTATAGGTACAGGTATCAAAAGCTGTATTACCATTATCTTTTCGGCCACGTTCACCAAAGTATATCCCTCCGGTTAATTCACGTAAAAAAACTAAATCTGTACCTTCAATGCGTTCTCTTTTTAGAGGCGATTTATCCAACAGGGAAGGGAAGGTAAAGGTGGGACGTACATTCGCAAATAAGCCTAATTTTTGACGCATCTTCAATAAACCTTGTTCAGGACGTATTTTTGCAGAAGGATCATTATCAAATCGAGGATGTCCTATTGCACCAAATAAAATAGCATCTGCATCAAGGCAAATTTGGTGTGTTTCTTCAGGGTAGGGATCGCCCACAGCGTCAATAGCAGCAGCTCCTGTAAGAGCGGGTGTCCACTCAATGCTATGATTAAATTTGTTAGCAATCGCATCAGAAACCTTTACGGCTTGATCAATCACTTCGGGTCCGATACCGTCTCCGGCTAAAAGGGCAATTTTTAAATGCATATAGGTTTTAGTTTTGAATGATATTCAACATTTTTTCAGTGGCTTTTATGGCAGCGACCGTTTGGTCAGAATCTAAGCCACGAGTAGTAAATTCTTTGGTTTCACTTTTCCAAGTGATGGTAGTTTCACAAAGACCATCTGAGTTACTCCCAGGAGGAATACGTACAGCGTAATCAATTAATCTTGGTAAATCAATATTTTGTGGATAGTAAATTTTTTGTAGTGCATTCCAAAAGGCGTCATACTGTCCATCACCCGAAGCATTTTGTTCGTGGCTTTTTCCATCTATTTCTACAGAAACACTGGTAGTTGGGCTCAAACCTTTAGAGTGGGTCAATACATAGGATTTGATTTTTACACGACTGGCAACATTATTACCCAAGACATCGGAGATGATAAAAGGTAAATCTTCAGCAGTCATACGTTCTTTTTTATCACCGAGCTCAATGATGCGTTGGGTAACTTTTTTAAGTTCAACATCATTAAGTGTAAGTCCTAATTCTTGGAGATTCTTTTGAATATTTGCTTTTCCGGATGTTTTTCCAAGGGCGTATTTACGTTTACGTCCAAAGCGCTCCGGAAGAAGATTATTAAAATACAAATTCTTTTTTGAATCCCCATCAGCATGGATTCCTGCAGTTTGTGTAAACACATTTTCACCTACAATAGGTTTGTTTGCAGGAATACGAAACCCTGTTAGTGTTGCTACTAGTTGACTCACTTTAAAAAGCGAATCTTCATTTATGCTGATGTTTATTTCGGGCATGAAATCATTTATAACAGCAACCACACTCGCTAAAGGGGCATTTCCAGCTCGTTCTCCCATTCCATTCACGGTAAGGTGTAAGCCATTTACTCCTGCTTTAACTGCCTCCATAGTATTAGCTACACTTAAGTCATAATCATTATGTCCATGAAAATCAAAATGAAGCGATGGATAGCGATCAATGATTGAAGTAAGATAATTTTTCGTTAGTTCGGGAGTCAAAACTCCCAATGTATCAGGAAGTAGTACTCTTTCAATAGGTTGATCAGAAAGAAAATCTAAATAATCAAAAACGTAGGATTCGGAGTGACGCATTCCATTACTCCAATCCTCAAGATATACATTGGTTTTAAACCCCTGTTCTTTTCCTAGTTTAATGGTTTGTTTAACATTATTAAAATGTTCAAGCGGTTTTTGGTTAAGTTGATATTTCAGATGGTTTAAAGAACCTTTAGTCAATAGGTTTTGAACTATTGCTCCTGAATCTTGCATCCATTTTATTGAAGTTCCTCCATCCACAAAAGTGAGTACTTCTATTTTTTCAATAAAGTTATAATCTTTCGCCCAAGAGGTAATTTCTTTAACTGCTTTAAATTCTCCGTCGGATACTCTAGCAGAAGCAATTTCTATACGATCAACTTTAAGTTCTTGTAAGAGTAGTTTTGCTAACGTTAATTTTTCAGACGCTGAAAAGGAAACACCAGAGGTTTGTTCCCCATCTCGTAGTGTCGTGTCCATTATTTCTAGCATTCTTTTTTTCATCTAAACGGTATCTGATTTATAGAGGAGTGTTTAAAGCAAACCCTTCGATTTCTGATTTGATATTACTCAGGTAGTCTATGTCATCATAGCCATTGAGCATATTATCTTTTTTGTAGTCATTGATGTCAAAAAACTCGGATTTCCCATTAGATGATAGAACGATACTTTGTTTATGTAAATCAACAGTTAATTGTGTTGAGGGATCATCTTGAATAGCTTCAAAAATTTCAGCTAAAAATTCAGTAGAGACCTGGACAGGAAGTACCCCTATATTCAAACAGTTATTTCTGAATATATCTGCAAAAAAGCTGGAAACAACGCAGCGAAAACCATAGTCATAAACAGCCCACGCCGCGTGCTCACGAGATGATCCTGATCCGAAATTGTGTCCACCTACAAGAATTTTTCCTTGATAGGTTGCGTCGTTTAAAACAAAATCAGCTTTGGGTGAGTCATCTTGATTGTAACGCCAATCACGAAATAAATTATCTCCAAAGCCAACACGTTCTGTTGCTTTTAGAAAGCGGGCAGGTATGATTTGGTCCGTATCTACATTTTCAATAGGAAGCGGTACCGCTGTACTTGTTAAAATACTAAATGAATCGTATGCCATGTTTATTGTATTAATGTTCTTGGATCTGTTATTTTTCCTGTAATTGCTGCTGCTGCTGCAACTAGGGGACTAGCAAGTAAGGTCCTCGAGCCAGGTCCTTGACGCCCCTCAAAATTTCTATTGGAGGTACTTACTGCGTATTTTCCAGCAGGGATTTTATCATCATTCATTGCTAAACAAGCTGAACATCCTGGCTCACGAAGCTCGAATTCAGCTGCTTCAAAAATCTCAAGCAACCCCTCTTCTTTAATAGAGGCTAAAACTTTGTGTGATCCAGGGACTAACCATGCAGTGACATTCTTAGCTCGTTTTTTTCCTTTCACAATACTGGCAAAAGCTCTAAAATCTTCAATTCTACCATTTGTACAACTTCCAATAAAAACAAAGTCAATAGGCTTTCCAATCATACTTTCTCCTTCGTTGTAACCCATATAGTCTAAGGATTTTTTATAAGTTGCAGCTCCGCCTTCTACGCTAGCTGCAGTTGGAATGACCTTAGTGATACTCATTCCCATTCCTGGGTTAGTTCCAAAAGTGATCATGGGATCAATTTCTGCTCCATCGAATGTAAGCTCCTTATCAAAAGTAGCTCCTTCATCTGTATATAAGGTTTTCCAATAGGCCATTGCTTTATCCCAATTGGAACCTTGAGGTGTAAATTCTCTTCCTTTAATGTATTCAAATGTTTTTTCATCAGGCGCTATCATACCGCCACGAGCACCCATTTCAATACTCAAATTACAGACGGTCATCCGTCCTTCCATGCTCAGTTGCTCAAAAACTTCTCCTGCATATTCAACAAAATAGCCTGTCGCTCCTGAAGTGGTAAGTTTTGAAATAATAAAGAGTGCTACATCTTTAGGTGTCACACCATGATTGAGCGAGCCGTTAATTGAAATACGCATTTTCTTTGGCTTGGGTTGCATGATGCATTGGGTTGCTAAGACCATTTCAACTTCTGAAGTTCCAATTCCGAATGCAATTGCGCCAAAGGCTCCATGTGTTGAGGTATGCGAGTCACCACAAACTATAGTTGCTCCCGGTTGAGTAATTCCATACTCAGGTCCTACAACGTGAACGATACCATTTTTTTTATGTCCTAACCCCCAATAAGAGATGCCATGCGCTGTTGCATTTTCTTCTAAGGCTTTTAATTGATTTCTTGATAATGGATCAGCTACCGGGAGGTGCTGGTTCAGAGTAGGGGTGTTATGATCAGCAGTAGCAAATGTGCGTTCAGGATATAAAACAGGTAATTTTCTGTTTTTTAATCCAAGAAAAGCAACGGGACTTGTTACTTCGTGAATCATGTGACGGTCAATGAAAAGTACATCAGGACCATTGTTGATGCTTTTAACAACGTGGGAGTCCCAAACTTTATCAAATAGGGTTTGTTTCATTTAAGTGGAAATTCAAATTAAATATTACTCGCTTTGATGATTTTTGGTAAATCATCATCATTAATCTCTTTCTTTTTATCAGCTTCAATTAAAAACTGATTGTAAACTTTATCTAATTGTAGTTTGTCTAATTCATAACCTATATTTTTAGCACGGTAGGCTATTGCAGCTCTACCGCTTCTAGCAGTTAGAATAATAGACGATTCAGTTACCCCAACATCTTTAGGGTCTATAATTTCGTATGTTTCGCGTTTTTTAATAACTCCATCTTGGTGAATTCCAGACGAGTGAGCAAATGCATTTGCTCCAACAATGGCTTTATTTGGCTGCACCGGCATTGCCATACTTTCAGAAACCAGTTGACTTAATCCAAAAAGCATTTGTGATTTTATTCGGGTATCTAAGTCAAGACTTGGGTGTTGCCTTAAAATCATGACAACCTCTTCTAAAGAGGTATTGCCTGCTCGTTCACCAATGCCATTAATGGTACATTCTATTTGACGTGCACCATACTGTACCCCCGCAATTGAGTTTGCGGTTGCCAATCCTAAGTCGTTATGACAATGACAAGAAAGGCGTGCTTTGTGAATCCCATTTACATTTTCTTTCAAGTACTTCATTTTAGCACCGTATTCCTCGGGTAGACAATATCCTGTTGTGTCTGGAATATTTAGAACCGTAGCTCCTGCTTTGATAACAGCTTCACATACTCGCGCTAGGAACTCGTTGTCCGTACGTCCTGCATCTTCAGCATAAAATTCAACGTCTTCAACATAGCTTTTTGCATGACTTACGGCAGCGATAGCTCGTTCAATGATCTGGTCAGGGGTGGCGTTGAACTTATAACGCATGTGACTTTCTGAAGTTCCGATACCTGTGTGAATCCGAGAGCGTTTAGCATATTTTAATGCCTCCGCAGCAACATCAATATCTTTTTTTACTGCTCTTGTCAAACCGCAAACGCGGGCATTTTTTATTAATTTAGAAATATCCTCCACTGCTTTAAAGTCTCCTGGACTTGAAATAGGAAATCCAGCTTCTAAAACATCTACTCCAAGGAAGTCTAATTGCTCTGCAATTATTAACTTTGTTTTAGAGTCTAATTTACATCCCGGGACTTGCTCTCCATCTCGTAAAGTAGTGTCAAAAATCTCAACATATTCCATAGGGAAAACGGATAAAGTTTTAATTAAATTACTAAATTACATCTTAACTAATAAGTAAGATAAAATCCCTATTTTTGTATTACAACATCCTACACGTGAAACAACACCTTAAAGCACTAATAATTAGCAGTTTGCATCAAAAAACTTTACAATGACAAATGAGCAGAAAGATAATTTATTTGTACTTGTAAAATCCCTCACCAAGTCAGAGAAAAGACAATTTAGATTGTACGTTGGACGAATGGGGTCTAATAACGACTCTAAATTCTTAAATCTTTTTCAACAATTGGATCGGATGAATCGTTATGATGAAAAAGTAATTTTAAGTAAAGGGATTGTTACCAAACAGCAATTATCAAATTTAAAAGCACATTTATATAAGCAGATATTAATCAGTTTACGGATGAATCCTGTCCACAAAAACATTCGGATTCTAATTCGTGAACAACTTGATTTCGCTACTATTCTATATCAAAAGGGTTTGTATAAGCAAAGTTTGAAAGTTTTGGAAAAAGCGAAATTAATAGCTTTAAAAAATGAAGAAAAATATAGTGCCTACGATATTGTTGAATTAGAAAAAGTAATTGAATCACAATACATCACCCGTAGTTTGAGCAATAGAACTGAGGCGCTTATATTAGAGTCAAATTTATTAAGAACTCAGAATGATTTAGCAACTAAATTATCTAATTTATCTCTTCAGTTGTATGAACGATTGATTAAAGCGGGATATGCTAAGAGTGATGAGGAATTTCGAGAAATCACACAGTTTTTTTATGAAAAACTGCCCAAGCTTGATTACGATACTTTAGGTTTTCGTGAAAAACTCTGGTATTTTAAAGCCCATGTTTGGTATAGTTTTTTAATTCAAGATTTTCTATCAACTTACCGTTATGCTGCAAAGTGGATTGAGATGTTTGAAGAAAAGCCGTCCATGATTGCAATTCATCCTGTTTTCTATTTAAAAGGAAATAATTATTTGATGGAAAGTTTGACATTAATTAAATACCCTTCCAAGTTTAAGGATACTTTAAAGCAAATGATTGTAAGGACCACCCATGAAGATTTTCCTGTTAATGATAATCTAAAAGCCCTTAACTTTCTTTTTTATTACAGCAATAAATTAAATCTTCACTTTTTAGAAGGGAGTTTTGACGAAGCAGTCACCGTAATACCGGAAATTTTAAAAGGAATAAAAGATTATAGTAACCAAATTGATGCGCATCATATTATGATGTTTTATTACAAGATTGCTTGTGTTTATTTTGGAGCTGCCGATTATGAGAACTGTATTGTTTTTCTAGACAAGATAATAAGCAATAAGCGTTTAAAAATGAGAGAAGATTTACTTTGTTTTTCTCGAGTGTTAAACATTTTCGCACACTATGAAGCTGGGTTTGATTACCATTTGGAAACTCACCTTCGTGACACCTATAAATTCTTAATTAAAATGAACGACTTGCATGCCGTACAAAAGGCTATGATTCGTTTTGTGAGAAATTTAGGTGATATTTATCCACATGAGATAAAAACTGCCTTTGAAAATCTTTACACTGAATTGAAGCAATATGAAAATGATCCTTACGAAAGACGCTCTTTTTTATATTTGGATATACTTTCGTGGCTGGAAAGTAAGATCAAAAATGTGCCAATTGCAGAAATAATTCAGCAAAAGGCAACGCTGCTTAATCGGAAAGAACGGCCTTCCATATCCCAGATTTCTGAGGGTTAGCTACAAAACTTACCGTTTCATTAGTAATTGGGTGTTCAATTTGTAACTTTCTAGCATGTAAGCTTATACTGCCATCTTTATTGCTTCGATCTGCACCGTATTTCAAATCTCCATGGATGGGAAATCCTAAACTACTCAGTTGAGCTCTTATCTGATGATGACGCCCAGTTTCTAAAGTAACTTCTAAAAGGCAATAATGCTCAAATTCTTGAATTCTTTTGTAGCTTAACTTTGCGATTTTGCTGTTGGGAACTTCATTGATGTGAGCTTTAGATTTGTTTTGTTTTTGGTTTCTAGTCATCCAGTGGGTCAAGTTCCCTTTTTGTGTGGGAAATGATTTGTCTACTACTGCCCAATAAGTTTTTCTTGGGGAACGTTTTTCAAATTGCGCATTAAGCCGGGCCAATGCCTTGGATGTTTTTGTGAAAACAACAACGCCACTTGTGGGTCTATCAATGCGATGCACTATTCCTAAATAGACCTCACCAGGTTTCTTGTATTTAACCTTTATGTAGGCTTTTAAATGATCGGCTAATGTGGGGTCACCTGTTTTATCGCCCTGTACAAGCTCTTTTGCTTCTTTATTTACAATAATTAAATGATTGTCCTCAAAAAGAATACGCTCTTTAATATTCATAGAATTTAATATTGCTCTTTTTCGTTAGGAAAATCTCCTTTTTTGACATCTGTGGTGTAAAACTGGACCGCCTCACTAATACTAGTATTTAGATCTAAATAACGTCTTAAAAAACGTGGACTAAACTCTTTACTCATGCCTAGCATGTCATGTAAAACCAAAACCTGACCATCAACTTGATTTCCAGCTCCAATTCCTATGACTGGAATGCTAATTTCTTTTGCAACTTCTCCAGCAAGAGTTGCAGGAATTTTTTCAAGTACAACCCCAAAACAACCAATTTGTTCTAACATTTTGGCATCTGCAATAAGTTGCTTAGCCTCTTCTTCCTCTTTTGCACGGACAGTGTAGGTTCCAAACTTATAGATCGATTGTGGGGTCAACCCTAAATGACCCATTACAGGAATTCCTGCTTTTAGGATTCGTTCTATAGATTCTTTTACTTGCTTACCCCCCTCAAGTTTTACTGCATGGGCTCCAGATTCTTTCATAATTCTAATTGCAGAACGAAGGGCTTCTTTAGAATCTGCTTGGTAGGTTCCAAAAGGCAGGTCAACAACAACAAGTGCTCTTTCAACCCCTCGAACCACACTGCTTGCATGATAAATCATTTGATCCAAGGTAATAGGAAGCGTAGTTTCGTGACCTGCCATGACATTGGAAGCAGAATCACCAACTAAAATAATATCAATCCCCGCCTGATCTACTATCCCTGCAAGGGTGAAATCATAAGCAGTAAGCATGGCTATTTTTTCCCCATTAGCTTTCATTTCTGAAAGACTTTTGGTCGTAATTCGGGTATAGTTTTTCTTCGCTGAAGACATGTTTTCTTTTTTTCAAAAATAGTATTTCTTTTTTAACCACTTTAAAATAAATACAAGAGTCAAAGCAGCAGTTTTAACTTAAAGTTTAGAGCTCATTTTTGTTTTTTTAAAAATAAAAATAGTAGTTGTATTTATTCGGATTTAATTTAAACTGTCAAGCTGTCAGTTATTGTATTGTGGCATAATGCTTGAAAAGGTTCTTTTAAATATTAATAAATTATCATGAGTAAAATTATTGGAATTGATTTAGGAACCACCAACTCGTGTGTTTCTGTAATGGAAGGGAATGAACCTGTTGTAATCCCTAACGCAGAGGGGAAACGTACAACTCCATCGGTCATAGCTTTTGTTGAGGGAGGTGAAATTAAAGTAGGTGATCCGGCTAAAAGACAAGCGGTTACCAATCCTACCAAAACCATTGCTTCGATCAAACGATTTATGGGAAATAAATTTTCTGAATCAAGTAAAGAATTAAAAAATGTAGCCTACAAAGTCGTAAAAGGAGACAATGATACTCCCCGGGTTGACATTGATGGCAGATTATATACCCCCCAAGAATTATCAGCGATGACACTTCAAAAAATGAAGAAAACAGCTGAAGATTATTTAGGACAAGATGTTACAGAAGCTGTTATTACTGTTCCTGCTTATTTTAACGATGCGCAACGTCAAGCAACCAAAGAGGCGGGCGAGATCGCAGGCCTTAAAGTGCAACGAATTATTAATGAACCAACTGCTGCGGCACTCGCTTATGGTATGGATAAAGGTGGTTCTGACAAAAAAATTGCAGTATATGACCTTGGAGGAGGAACTTTTGATATTTCAATTTTAGAGTTGGGTGATGGTGTTTTTGAAGTACTTTCTACCAATGGTGACACTCACCTAGGAGGAGATGACTTTGACCAAGTAATCATTGATTTTTTAGCTGAAAAATTCATAAAAGACGAGTCTATTGACTTACGAAAGGATCCTATGGCATTACAACGTCTGAAGGAAGCTGCTGAAAAAGCAAAAATTGAATTATCCTCATCTACACAAACCGAGATTAATTTACCCTATGTTACAGCAACAGAAAGTGGGCCTAAGCACTTGGTTACATCTCTAACAAGAGCCAATTTTGAGCAGTTAGCAGATGATTTAGTAAAGCGCTCTATGACTCCTGTTAAAAAGGCATTAGACGATGCTGGACTTTCTACATCTGAAATAGATGAAATTATTTTAGTTGGTGGTTCTACACGAATTCCTGTAATACAGGGCGAAGTAGAAAAATTCTTCAGTAAGAAGCCTTCAAAAGGAGTAAACCCTGATGAAGTTGTTGCAGTAGGAGCAGCGATTCAAGGAGGTGTATTGACTGGAGATGTAAAAGATGTTCTCTTATTAGATGTTACTCCACTCTCTTTAGGTATTGAAACTATGGGAGGTGTAATGACTAAGCTGATAGAGTCAAATACGACTATTCCCACAAAAAAATCCCAAGTATTTTCTACGGCAGCAGACAATCAGCCTTCTGTTGAAATTCATGTGTTACAAGGAGAACGATCAATGGCTGGAGATAATAATACAATTGGGCGTTTCCATTTAGACGGACTTCCACCTGCACAAAGAGGAACACCACAAATTGAGGTAACATTTGATATTGATGCTAATGGAATAATCAAAGTAAGTGCTCAAGATAAAGCAACTGGAAAATCGCAAGACATTCGAATAGAGGCCTCTTCTGGATTGACAGAGGAAGAAATTGAAAAAATGCGTAAAGAGGCAGAAGCTAATGCTGATGCAGATAAAAAAGCGAAAGAAGAAGTAGATAAATTAAACAGTGCGGATCAAATGATTTTCCAAACGGAAAAACAATTGAAGGAATTTGGTGATAAGCTATCAGATGACAAAAAAGCACCAATTGAAGCTGCTTTTGAAGAGTTAAAAACAGCACATGCAGCGAAGGATTTAGAAGCAATAGATAAAGCTTTAGAAACGATTAATGAAGCATGGAAGAATGCTTCAGAAGAAATGTATAAGGCTCAAGCTGAGGCAGGTGGTGATGCAGGACAACCTCAAGAAGGAGCTCCTGGACCTGATGCCGCTACTGGTGGAGATGATGTACAAGATGTAGACTTTGAAGAAGTTAAATAGAATTAAAATTTAAATGTAAAATAAAACCTTCTGTGTTTAAAACATAGGGGGTTTTCTTATTTTAGCAAAAAGGTAAAAATGGATAAAACACGGATTTTAGAAATGAGTAATTCTATCTGCAAAAATACGCTGATGGAAACCCTAGAAATAGATTTTATCGATGTGGGAGAAGATTTTTTGGTTGCAAGAATGCCGGTCACTAAAAAAGTACATCAACCAGACGGAGTTTTGCATGGTGGAGCTACAGCTGCGTTGGCTGAAAGTGTGGGAAGTGCTGCCGTTTTTATTTTAAACAGGGATCCCAGTATAATGGTAAGAGGTATAGAGATTACAGCAAATCATGTTAAAAGTATTTCTTCAGGTTATGTATTTGCTAATGCAAAGGCTATTCATAAAGGGAAAACAATCCAGTTGTGGGAAATTAGAGTTACTGATGAGGAAGATCAATTAATTTCTCTTTGTAAACTAACAACCTATTCACGTCAGAAATAAAATATGTATTTGACAGGACTAGAGAAGCGACTTGATGCCTTGTGGGAAAGCCAGCTCCCTTTTATTGTATTTCGATTACCTGAATCTCAAAAAATCACCCTTTTTACTCAAGAAAATGATATTTTACATACTACTTCAGATCTTTCTGAGTCCGGTTTTGTGATGACTACATTTAAAGGTTTAGAAAAAAATCCTATAATTCCAAATTCAAAAACTGAGTATTTCCCAAGACCAGAAAAACAACTGATTGATACCATTCAAACAGCTTTTTCAGAGAATGAAAAGACCAAACAGCAGTTTAAAGAGCTAGTCAATAAAGCAAAAAAAGAAATTGCTCATGGGAAGTTGAAAAAAGTAGTTCTTTCTAGGCCTATTGATTTAAAGTCAAAGCGAAAACCACAAACTCTTTTTTTAGCTTTAGAAAATAGATATCCCAATGCCCTTACTTATTTGTGGCACCATCCACACACTGGTACTTGGCTTGGTGCAACTCCTGAGCAGTTTGTTGAAGCTTCGTCTACGGAAACACAAACAATGGCATTAGCTGGCACGCAGGTTTTTAATCCTGATGAAATTCCTCTTTGGTCAGATAAAGAGAAGGATGAGCAAGCCTTGGTTACCGAGCAAGTTCTTTTGGATTTAAAAACCCTTTTTAAGGATGATCAAATTCAATATGGCAAACCTTTAAACAAGAGAGCAGGAAACCTTGTGCATCTCTGTACTCGTTTTACTTTGCCAAAATTAGAATCACGTTTGATGAATTTAATTTCGGCGTTACACCCTACGCCAGCAGTAGGAGGAGTCCCTAAAAAAGAAGCTAAAGAATTTATCGTAAAAAACGAGGGGTATGATCGTTCATTTTATACAGGTTTTTTAGGTCCTTTAACTTCTGAGAAAGCAAACTTATTTGTGAACTTAAGATGTGCTGAGTGGAATTCGGAAAGGGTGCGACTATTTGTTGGAGCAGGAATCACTTTATCTAGTGATCCAGAACTAGAGTGGTTAGAAACTCAACGAAAAGCTGAAACGCTAACTCCTATTTTATAAACTCCTTTTTGTGTTTCCTGAAGTGCCTTTGGTTTTGTACTTTTGTATGAAATGAAGTAGACTCTGACGAATGAATAAATACCCTCTGATTCCCCTTGCCCAGACTTTGGTTCGCCTTTGTGCGCACCATCAAATTGAGCGGATTGTCATTTGTGCAGGCTCCAGAAATGCCCCTTTGACCAATGGTTTTGTTTCTGATTCTTATTTTAAAACGTATAGTATTGTTGATGAGCGAGCAGCTGCTTTTTTTGCCTTGGGAATGGCGCAGCAATTAAATCAACCAGTGGCATTAGTCTGTACATCAGGTTCAGCTCTATTAAACTTTTATCCTGCAATTGCAGAAGCTTATTATAGTGATATTTCTTTAGTTGTTTTATCCGCAGACCGAATGCCGCACAGAATAGATATTGGCGATGGACAAACCATCCGGCAAACTGGTGTTTTTGAGCCACACCTTGAGGCTGCCGCATTATTAAAGCCCGATGTAAGTCATGCCACACAGACCTTATTGCAAAACCCGATGCAAAAGTTGATTCCTTTTGATGCATCTGAATCAGTAATTGCTGATATACAAGCTTCCATTCAAACCTACAACACAAAAGAAATATCAAGAGTCTTGCGAATTTCTATTGACCGCAAGGGTCCGGTTCATTTTAATGTTCCCATGGAAGAACCTTTGTATGGTATGACTTCGAAGGCACTGCTTTTTGACGAAATAGACACGAATCAACTTGCGGAATCAAATATCGAAAAGGGGCTGGATTCAATAAAAAAACTTTGGAATAAATCCTTGAAAAAATGGGTAATCATAGGTGTTTTACCTCCTGGTTCAATTGAAAAAAAACTCATAGAAAGACTTTGTGAAGATACTTCTGTTGTCGTTTTTACCGAAACAACCTCAAATATAAACCACCCTAGGGCAATTCACTCAATCGACACTTTAATGGCTTCATTAGAGCTAATTGACACAAAACATAGGGCAGCTATGTCTCCAGATATTGTATTAACTTTTGGAGGAATGGTTGTCTCAAAAAAAATAAAATCTTTTTTGAGAACACATGCACCCAAGCATCATTGGCATGTTAATGAAAAAAAAGCTTACAATACTTATTATCGTTTAGATCAGCATTTTGTTCAAACACCAAATTCATTTATTAGTGAGTTGTATTATTCGGTTGAAAATCATGTTAAGAATGATTTTCACACTACTATTTTCTCTAAATACCAACACTTTAAAAATCAAGGAATAGCGTATTTGAATAACCTTCCTTTCTCAGATTTAAATGTCTTTTATCAAATAGCAAATACTATACCCAATGGGGTACACTTACAAATAGCAAATAGTTCTTCTATTCGCTATGCACAATTAGTAGACTGGCCTGAAAGCACCAATTTTTTCTGTAACAGAGGAACCAGTGGAATTGATGGAAGTACAGCTACAGCTGTAGGTGCAGCACAAATAAGTAGTAAGCCAACTGTTTTGATTACTGGTGATCTAAGTTTTTTTTATGACATTAATGGGTTATGGAATGACTACATTCCCAAAAATTTTAAAATCATTTTAATTAATAATCAAGGGGGAGGTATTTTTAGAATTTTACCAGGAGAAAAAGACAGCCCCTCTTATGATCGTTATTTTGAAACGATCCATAATCGCGATGCTAAATATGTTGCTAAGGCATTTGGGTTTAAATATCAAAAAGCAACCTCAAAATGGCAGTTAAAACGAAAATTAGCTCGCTTATTTAGATCTTCAGAGGGTCCTAGAATATTAGAAATACAAACGCCTAGAAAAATAAACGATACGGTTTTGTTAGATTATTTTAAATCTATGGCATCAAATAACATGTTTAATTAAAAAAGTAAGAATGAGAAAATGGAAATCTTTAGCAACCTATAGTGATATTCTTTTTGAATTTTGTGAAGGAGTTGCAAAAATCACAATCAATAGACCCAAAGTTTATAATGCTTTTCGTCCCGAAACAAATATTCAAATGCTTGAAGCAATAGAGGTTTGTAGAGAAGACAACGACATAGATGTTGTTGTTTTTACAGGAATTGGAGATAAAGCTTTTTGTAGTGGGGGAGATCAAAATGTCAAAGGAGTAGGTGGTTATGTTGGTGAAGATGGTGTTCCTCGTTTGAATGTACTGGATCTTCATAAACGTATTCGTGAACTGCCTAAGCCTGTTATTGCTATGGTAAATGGATATGCTATTGGTGGAGGTCATGTATTGCATGTCGTTTGTGATTTAACAATTGCTAGTGAAAATGCACTTTTTGGACAAACAGGACCAAAAGTTGGAAGCTTTGATGGTGGTTTTGGTTCATCATATCTTGCGCGTCACGTGGGACAAAAGAAAGCAAGAGAGATTTGGTTTTTATGTCAGCAATATACGGCACAGGAAGCTTTTGAAATGGGCATGGTAAATAAAGTAGTACCACTAGAGCAACTGGAAGATACTGTCATGGAATGGTGTAGTATCATGCAACAAAGAAGTCCATTGGCACTTCGAATGATAAAACGATCTTTGAATGCTGAATTAGACGGTCAACATGGTCTGATGCAATTAGCAGGAGACGCAACATTGATGTATTATTTGATGGAAGAAGCTCAGGAAGGAAAAAAAGCTTTTTTAGAAAAGCGAGCACCTAACTTTAAAAAATACCCCAAATTTCCCTAAACTAAAGGATGCAACAATTTAAAATTTGGCTTAGTGCCGCTCGCTTACGAACACTTCCCTTGTCTATTTCAGGGATACTAGTAGGTAATGCTTTATGCTTAAATCAACCCAATTTTTCATGGGTTTTATTTGTTTTGATGTTGTTTATTGCAATTTCTTTTCAAATTATCTCCAATTTTGCTAATGACTATGGAGATGGAATTAAAGGGACAGACAATGAAAATAGGGTAGGACCAAAACGGGTTCTACAACAAGGTCTTTTGAGTAAAGAAGTTTTAAAAAACGGAATTATTTTTATGTCTTTAGTTGCGTTAATTTTAGCTTGTACTCTTATTTTTCTTGCATTTGAAAGTCAATCTTGGCTATATATTATTGTATTTATAGGATTAAGTATTTTTAGTGTTTGGGCTGCAATATCATATACAGTAGGGGATAAAGCATACGGCTATAGAGGTTTAGGGGATCTTTTTGTATTGTTATTTTTTGGAGGTGTAAGTGTTTTAGGGGCCTATTTTATTCAATTAAAAACACTCTCTTTTCCCGCATTTTATCTAGCATTATCAATAGGCTTTTTTTCTGTGGGTGTTCTAAATCTCAACAATATGAGAGATCAAGCAAATGATGCTGCAGTAGGTAAGAAAACAATGGTTGTATTTTTAGGAGCTAAAAGAGCAAAAATGTATCATATAATCTTGATGGTTTTAGCGATTATTTTATTCGTAGGTGTTTTTCTTTCAAATATTTATACTTTTTTTTGGATACCATTTTTAGCGTTAATTCCGTTTTTTCTTCATTTAATTGCTGTAATCAAAAATTCAGACCCAAAGCAGTTGGATCCTGAGTTAAAAAAAGTAGCCTTATCAACCTTTATGTTGTCAGTTCTTATATTTATTACTCTCTATATAGGATGATACAAGCCAAATTTGTTAAACATACTTTTGATTTTAAACGTCCTAGCGGAACTTCAAGAGGAATTTTAACGACTAAGGATAGTTGGTTTTTAATTTTGACAGAACATGGCAAAAAGGGTGTTGGTGAATGCAGTATCTTAAAGGGATTGAGTTATGATGATCATCCTACATTTGAGACTACCCTGAGAGCACTTTGCGATCAAATAAATACAGGGCAAGCCCTCATGGATTTAACTCCCTGGCCTGCAATTAAAATGGGTTATGAAACAGCACTTTTATCTCTAAACAGTGCTATGACTTATAATCTTTTCCCTTCCTTATTTACTCAGGGTAAAGCAGCTATTCCTATCAATGGATTAGTTTGGATGGGCTCTTTTGATTACATGAAAGAACAAATCGACAGTTTATTAGATCGTGAGTTTGATTGTATTAAAATAAAAATTGGCGCAATCGATTTTGATGAAGAATTGCGTCTGCTAGCGCAACTAAGAAATCGATATTCGGCTAGTACAATTTCAATAAGGGTAGATGCCAATGGTGCTTTTGGACCAAAAGAAGCTTTGGGTAAATTAGATAAATTAAGTGCTTTTGAGATTCATTCTATTGAACAGCCCATTGCTGTAAAACAATGGCAGCTGATGACCGATTTATGTAAAAAAAGCCCAGTGCCTATTGCTTTGGATGAAGAGTTAATAGGTGTTTTTGATTTCGAAACCCAATCTGAACTCCTTTCCCAGATTCAACCGCAGTATGTCATATTTAAGCCCAGTTTACTTGGTGGATTTTCAAGCACAAAACAATGGATAGACTTAGCTGAAAAAAACAAAATAGGGTGGTGGGTGACTAGTGCGTTAGAAAGTAACATTGGATTAAATTCAATAGCCCAGTGGACTTATACTCAAGACTTAAAACTTCCTCAGGGTTTAGGTACAGGCTCCCTATTTAGTAATAATATTGATTCTCCTATGGTTATCAGAAAAGGTTGCTTGTGGAATGATAATTCAATATCTTGGAGAGAAATTTTTTAATTTATGTTTTTAAAACAAGTTGACTTCAGCAAAAATCCTTTCTGGAAATATTTACTCGGTTCTTTTGTAATTATTATTTTTAGTGTGATAGGTCAAATACCTCTCACTTATTTTCTTATCGAAGCAGGTCCAGTTTCCCCTGGAGTTGATCCTATGGAGATGTTGAGAGACTTGGATAAAAACTTACAACTATTTTTATTATTAATTCCCTTCGCCTTGGGGCTTTTGGGATTTTGGTTAGTTATTAGAAAGCTACATGAACGTTCCTTACTTAGTGTTACTTCAAGTAGAGATAAAATGGACTGGTCCAGAGTAGTATATGCTTTTCTGTTTTGGGGATTGGTGAGTATTGCATTAATCGTAGGAGATTACTTGTTTTCTCCAGAATCATATGAATGGAATTTTAACATAAAATCGTTTGCTCTACTATTTATAATTGCGGTTGCATTGATCCCAATTCAAACTAGTTTGGAGGAATATATTTTTAGAGGATATCTGATGCAAGGATTTGCTGGTATGTTTAAAAATAGATGGGCACCACTTGTGATGACTTCAATTATTTTTGGAGGTCTTCATTTATTCAATCCTGAAGTTGAAAAACTTGGCTACGGAATTATGGTCTATTATATCGGTACAGGCCTTTTTTTAGGAATCCTTACCCTTATGGATGAGGGTATTGAATTGGCTCTTGGATTTCATGCGGCAAACAATTTATTTACCGCTTTATTAGTTACTTCTTCATGGACGGCTTTTCAAACAGAATCTATTTTAATTGATACTTCTGAACCTTCTTTAGGTGCAGAACTTATAATTTCTTTGCTAGTTCTTTATCCTATTTTTCTTTTTTTTATGAGTAAAAAATATGGTTGGAACCAATGGAAACACAGGCTAACTTCAAAAATATAAAGATGGAGACACCTCATTATACTAAAATTCATAATCGCTTTTTACTCAATGGTTTTTATTATGATTTCAATGGACTAAAAGCAGTTGCGTACAGCTTTATAAAAGAAGGAGATTTATTTGAGCGCTACATGGGAAATTTTTTAATGGACTGGTTGGATCATTCTGACACCATTTATTTAGAAACCTCTGGAACTACTGCTTCACCAAAACGAATCCAGTATAAAAAACAAGCTTTAGTAAATAGTGCCATTGCAACAGGCAATTTTTTTAATATAAATGTTGGAGATAAAGCACTGCATTGTCTTCCGGCAAATTTTATTGCAGGTAAAATGATGCTGATTCGAGCCATGATACTCGGATTATCACTTGACCTAGTTTCTCCTTCAAAAAATCCCTTTCACAAAAATGAAAAGGAATATGATTTTGTAGCAATGACACCCATGCAGGCCTTTCATTCATTATCAAACTTGAATCAAGTTAAAACTTTAATAGTAGGGGGAGCTTATGTGTCTGTTGCACTCCAGAATGAACTAATTAAATTAAAAGTAAACGCTTTTGAAACCTATGGCATGACAGAAACTCTTTCTCATATTGCTGTTCGTGCTATGATAGATCCTCCTTCTGAATTCAAGTGTTTATCCCATGTTTCTATTTCTCAGGACGAAAGGAGATGTTTGATTGTAGATTCACCACAATTGAATGTGAAAAATCTAATAACAAATGATGAGGTCGAAATGCTTGATAAAAATAGATTTCGATTAATAGGAAGAGTAGACTATGTAATAAACTCAGGAGGTGTAAAGTTGCATCCGGAACAGATAGAGCGAAAGCTTTCTGAAATATTATCTCTGCATTACTTTATATCGAGTTTACCAGATCCTGTTTTAGGGCAAAAAGTTGTTTTGATATTGATAGAAAATAAAAATTTGGATTCTGTCAATTTAATGAAACAAATCAAAGATTCAGCCTCTTTAACTTCTTATGAAATCCCAAAGGCAATTATTTTTTATAAAGATTTTGAAAGAACCCATAGTGGAAAAATACAGCGAGAGAAAACATTGGCTTTAAATCCAATACGTATTTTAGACCTGTAAAATCCCCATATTAAACTTTTCCTGACTAGGTGATTGATTTGCAATATCAATCCCCATACTTATCCAAGAACGAGTCTCTTCGGGCTGAATTACAGCATCTACCCATAGATGGGAAGCGGCATGAAGAATGTCCGTTTTTTCATCATAACGGCTTTGGATATCACCTCTAAGCTTATTTTCAGCGGCTTTATTTATTTGCGTTCCTGCTTTTTTAGCAGAAGCTTTTTCAATTTGTACTAATACATCGGCAGCTTGTGCTCCCCCCATAACGGCCAGTTTTGCAGAAGGCCAAGCTAACATAAGTCGTGGATCGAAAGCTTTTCCGCACATGGCGTAATTTCCTGCTCCAAAAGAATTTCCAATAATAATAGTGAATTTCGGTACGACAGAATTCGCAACTGCATTGACCATTTTAGCACCATCTTTAATGATTCCACTATGCTCTGCTTTACTGCCCACCATAAATCCGGTTACATCTTGAAGAAATACTAAAGGAATGTTTCTTTGATTACAATTTGCGATAAATCGTGTTGCTTTATCAGCGGAGTCTCCATAAATAACTCCTCCAAACTGCATTTCACCGGTTTTACTTTTTACCACTTTACGTTGGTTTGCAATTATACCCACAGACCAACCTTCAATTTTTGCATAGGAGGTAATTAAGGTCTGTCCATATTCTTTTTTATACTCATCCATTGAATCCTTATCCACAATTCTATCAAGTATTTCGTAGGTGTCGTAGGGTTGAGTTCTAGATTTAGGGAGCACGTTATAAAGAGAGAGTGAATCAAATTTTGGATTCTCTGATTTGGTGTGTTTGAATCCAGCATTGGGTTTACTTCCTATTTTTTCAATTAAACTTCTAATCTTTTTTAGTGCAGCACTATCATCTTTTACTTTATAGTCTGTTACCCCACTTATTCCACTGTGCGTATCAGCACCTCCTAAAATCTCATTATCAATATTTTCGCCTATTGCTGCTTTTACTAAATAACTTCCAGCAAGAAATATGCTTCCTGTTTTTTCAACAATAATAGCTTCGTCAGACATTATGGGTAAATAAGCTCCTCCAGCAACGCAACTCCCCATAATCGCTGCAATTTGAACAATCCCCATACTGCTCATTTTTGCATTATTTCTAAAAATTCGCCCAAAGTCCTCTTTATCAGCAAAAATTTCATCTTGAAGGGGAAGGTATATTCCAGCACTATCAACCAAGTAGATAATAGGAATTTTATTTTCCATGGCAATTTCTTGTGCCCGTAAATTCTTTTTGGCAGTCATTGGAAACCAAGCACCAGCTTTGACAGTAGCATCGTTAGCAACAATAACACATCTTTTTTTGGCTACGTGTGCAATCACAACCACGACTCCAGCAGCAGGGCAACCTCCATGTTCTTCATACATTTTTTCGGCAGCTAAAATACCCACTTCAAAAACTTCATTTGGATTATCAACCAATTGGTTTATTCGCTCTCTTGCAGAGAGTTTTCCTTGTTCGTTTAATTTTTTTAAACGAGCTTTTCCTCCCCCTAATTTTATTCTACGAATCCGCTCTTGTAGCTCCGCCCAAGCCATTTTCAAGGCATCTTTATTAATTTCTTCTTCTAAATTCATATTCTTTCTCTATGAGATACGAAAGTACTAAAATTCTATAGGTAACATTTTAAATTTTTATTCGATATTTGCTAATCTACAATAAATCAAATGAGCTTAAACAAAAATAAGATAATGGGGTATGTTGCACTTATAATGGCCATACTTGGTAGTGCACTCATCTTAATAGGAGTATTGAAATATCCAGAGTATGCAATAGGGTTTTCAATCGCTGGAGTTGGATTTTATGCCCTTGCATGGGCTTTTAACGCTTTAAGAGGAAGGATATAGCTATGTCAGAAGATAAGAAAGTAATATTTTCAATGACGGGGGTGACTAAAACCTATACCAACGCTAATCAACCTGTTTTAAAAAATATTTATCTCAGTTTTTTTTATGGTGCAAAAATTGGAATTTTAGGACTTAATGGCTCAGGTAAATCAACACTTCTAAAAATTATAGCTGGAATAGATAAGAGTTTTCAAGGAGACGTTGTTTTTTCTCAAGACTACTCAGTTGGTTACTTGGAGCAAGAGCCCCAAATGGATGAGAATAAAACAGTTTTAGAAATTGTAAAAGAAGGAGCGGCAGAGACAGTTGCCATTTTGGAAGAGTATAATAGTATTAATGATCAGTTTGGTTTACCTGAAGTATATGAAGATGCTGATAAGATGCAGAAACTAATGGATCGTCAAGCTGTTTTACAAGATGAAATTGATGCATCAAATGCATGGGAATTAGATACCCAATTGGAAATAGCTATGGATGCGCTACGGACTCCCCCCGGAGACCAAAAAATAAGTATATTATCGGGTGGAGAACGCAGACGGGTAGCTTTGTGTAGACTGTTATTGCAAAAGCCAGATGTTTTATTATTAGATGAACCTACAAACCATCTAGACGCGGAGTCTGTGCACTGGTTGGAACATCATTTAGCCCAATATCAAGGGACAGTGATTGCAGTTACGCATGACCGTTATTTTTTAGATAATGTAGCAGGTTGGATATTAGAATTAGATCGTGGAGAGGGAATTCCTTGGAAAGGGAATTATTCTTCTTGGTTAGATCAAAAGTCAAAACGCTTAGCCCAAGAACAAAAACAAGCATCCAAGAGGCAAAAAACCTTAGAGCGTGAATTGGAATGGGTGAGAATGGCGCCAAAAGGAAGACAGTCGAAACAAAAAGCACGTTTGTCTAATTATGATAAACTGATGAGTCAGGATCAAAAGCAAATTGATGATAAATTAGAAATTTTTATTCCTAATGGGCCTCGCTTGGGGACAAATGTCATTGAGGCTTTGAATGTAGCAAAATCTTACGGGGAAAAATTGCTATATGATGACTTAAACTTCACTTTGCCTCAGGCAGGAATTGTTGGGGTAATTGGCCCTAATGGAGCCGGAAAATCTACCGTTTTCAGGATGATTATGGGCGAAGAGACTCCAGATGGAGGAAGCTTTAAGGTAGGGGAGACTGTTAAGTTAGCTTATGTTGATCAAGCACATTCAAATATTAGCCCTGACAAGAGTATCTGGCAAAATTTTAGTAATGAACAAGAACTCATTATGCTTGGTGGAAGACAGGTTAATTCGAGAGCATTTTTAAGTCGTTTTAATTTTAGTGGAAGTGAGCAAAACAAAAAAGTTTCTGCTCTTTCTGGCGGAGAGCGTAACCGTTTGCATTTGGCAATGACACTCAAAGAAGAAGGAAATGTTCTTTTGTTGGATGAGCCCACTAATGACTTGGATGTAAATACGCTTCGCGCACTCGAGGAGGGACTTGAAAACTTTGCCGGATGTGCTGTTGTAATTTCTCACGACAGATGGTTTTTAGATCGTATTTGCACCCATATATTGGCTTTTGAAGGAGATTCTCAAGTTTACTTCTTTGAAGGATCCTATTCTGATTATGAGGAGAATAAAAAGAAGCGTTTAGGTCAAGATTTAATGCCTAAGCGAATTCAATACCGTAAGTTGACTCGAAACTAGATTAAAAAAAATATTCTTTTTATTTCCAACTGAGTTCACTATTTCTAAATAACATCACCGTAATTAATCCAAAAAGTGGAAATATGGTAAACAGCGAAAATAATTTTTGATACTCAACAAGTGTTGGATTTTCACCTAAGATATACCCTGTGAATAGGGACATAAAAATGTCTGGAGTAAAGCCAATGACTGAGATTATTCCAACTAATGTTCCCGTTAGTTGAAGTGGTGTTTTTATTTCTTCCAATAAAGCAAAGTAAAGCCCTCTCAATGAGTAAGTTCCAAATGCAATTAAAATAAAAAGGGAAAAAGAAATCACAAAGTAATTTTTTTCAAATCCTCCAAATCCTATTAAAAAAGAGGCAATTCCCATACAAATAAAGCAGGGTATAATTACTTTTGAAGGTGAAATTTGATCGGCAATCCAACCAATGATAACGACAGTTATCGGACGTGTAAATTGAATAAAAACCGAAAAATAGGTAGCATTTTCAATACTAAAACCCCATACATCTTTTGAATAAATCCCAAAAACTCCAGTAAGCTTATAACCACTATAAGCTGCTAAAATTAATAAGGAATAAAAAAATATTTTTGGTTTTTTTAATAAAGCTAAAGCTTTTTTGAAGCTAAAATCAGTTTCCTCATTTTTTGAATCTATAGTTTGTTTAGGAAGTGTAAACCATACTGATATTCCAATAATTAGCACTATAAAAGTAATGTTAATTAAGATGTATTGTAGTGTTATCTTTTTATCTGCATAAGTAACTTCAATTGATTCTTCTGAAAAAAAATAGCTTAAAATAGCCGCACCTGATAAGGCGATAATAGCAGCAAACAACCCTCTCCCACCATCAAGTAAACCAAAAGATAGTCCTTGGTTATTTTCATTCCCCCATTGTCTAGTAGCCTTAATTAAGGCTGACCAAAATAAAAAAATAGTTGATACGCCCCACAGTGCATAAGATATTTTAAAAACTAGAACTGAAGGTATGGTAGTCATTACTATGCCTCCAAAACTAGTGAGGATTAAAGAAATAGATAATAATCCTTTGGCTTCCCATTTATCTGCTATAAAGCCACCAAGAAAATAAGAAAGTAGGGCAGTAATTCCATATATTGCCTGTGCTTCACCAATCTCGAGGTCAGAAATCCTAAAGACATCACGTATAATTGGTTTAAAAACACGCATCACTATAAAAGGCAATAAAAAAATAGCTTCCCCTGCAATAATTAAAGCAGCCATGGAAGTGAATTTAGATTTCACTTTTTCAATATAGTGTTTTTAAAATGAAATGAAATTTAATTCCCTTTATTGACTTATTTTAAGTCTAATTCCATTTTAATATTACCGCGGGCATATTTTATATCAGGATCGATTGGAACTTCTATAAATCCATATTTACGGTATAGATGAATGGAATTTTCTAAAATAGTACTGGAATACAAGATAAGTTTATCCCAGTGTTGTTGTTTTGCATAGTGAATTACAAATTGTACAATTTTATTCCCATAGCCTTTTCCTCTTTCTGAAGGCCTTACTGCCATTTTACTGAACTCATAGACGCCATTTTCTTTTTTGATAAAGGCAAAGGTCCCTATAATAATCTTATTTAGTTGAAGCATAAAGATAGCTCCACCGGGGGCAATGATTTGTTCAACTGGATTACTTAAGACCAAATCATCGTATGGTTCTACAACAAAAAATGTTTGTAGCCATTCAATATTCAGTGCTTTAAAATCTTTAGCATACTGCGATTCAAAGGGTACAAAACTCAGCTTGTCAGTCATTTCCAGTCATTTCTTCGGGGCGAACCCAGGCGTCAAAATCTTCTGAAGAGAGATAGCCCAAAGCCATGCTGGCTTCTTTAAGTGTTGTTCCTTCCTCATGAGCTTTGTTTGCAATCTCAGCGGCTTTATAGTATCCGATTTTGGTATTTAAAGCTGTCACTAACATTAAAGAGTTTTTAACCAATTCATCAATACGTTTGTGGTTGGGTTCAATTCCTTTTGCACAATTTTCAGTAAAACTTTCACATGCATCTCCAAGCAATTGTGCAGATTGTATACAGTTTGCTGCCATAACAGGTTTAAATACATTAAGCTCATAATGCCCTTGGGTTCCTGCTACGGTTATTGCAACATCATTTCCCATTACTTGCGCACAAACCATAGTTAAGGCCTCACATTGTGTAGGATTCACTTTTCCTGGCATAATAGAACTTCCAGGTTCATTTGCAGGAATAATGATTTCTCCAATTCCTGAGCGCGGTCCTGAAGCCATCATACGGATATCATTTGTAATTTTATTTAATGATACAGCTAGCTGTTTTAATGCACCATGGGTCTCAACAATAGCGTCATGTGCTGCTAGTGCTTCAAATTTATTGGGTGCTGTAATAAAAGGAAGCCCTGTAAATTCAGCGATATATTGTGCTACTTTTTCTGAATATCCTTTTGGAGTATTGATTCCTGTTCCAACTGCTGTTCCTCCTAAGGCCATTTCAGATAGATGCTCTAGTGTGTTTTTTAACGCTTTAATACCATGATCCAATTGTGACACATACCCAGAAAACTCTTGACCTAAGGTGAGTGGTGTTGCATCCATTAAGTGGGTTCGTCCAATTTTCACAACAGATTGAAAGGCTTTGGCTTTTTGATCTAATGTGTCTCGTAATCTAGTGATACCCGGAAGTGTTGTTTCTGCAATTTTTTTATAAATAGCAATATGCATACCTGTTGGAAAGGTATCATTTGATGATTGTGATTTATTGACATCGTCATTTGGTGCTAGGGTTTTCCCACCATCACCAAGTGTATTTCCTGCTATAACATGCGCTCTATTTGCAATTACCTCATTTACATTCATGTTGCTTTGCGTTCCAGATCCAGTTTGCCAAATCACTAATGGAAATTGATCCTTGAGCGCATCTGTTAGAATTTCATCACACACCTGCGCTATCTTATCTCTTTTTTCTAGACTGAGAACACCTAAGTCATGATTGGTATATGCAGCCGCTTTTTTTAAATATGCAAAGCCATGAATTATTTCCATAGGCATTGAGCCTGGAGCGCCAATTTTAAAATTGCTTCTTGAGCGTTCTGTTTGCGGTCCCCAATATACATTTTTAGGCACTTTCACTTCTCCAATTGTGTCTTTTTCGATACGGTATTCCATGGGATTTCATTTTGAATTGTAAAAATACTCGATTTAGAAGAAATCGTTTTTATAAGTTTCAATTATTTTGTGAATAAGCCGTGTGAAATTTCATTAAGTGGGGTGATCTCATTAAAAAAAATATGTATTTTTGTTATTCAAAACACAAATTATGTTTGAATTTGATCAATACCTAGGTTTTCTTGCTTTTCTTTCCATCTTAACGATTGGATTTTGGTTGATGATTTTTTTATTGACTTTCGTTATTCCTTATTGGTTAGTAGGGGCGATAATGGAACATTTAAAATACGGAAAGAATAAACAGAAGATTGAAAAAAGAAAATAAAAAAGGGGCCTAAAAGCCCCTTTTTTTATAATTAAAATCCATTGTCTTCATCTCCGCCATCGCCACTATATCCTTGGTTCCTTCTTCGACGTTCGTTTTTACGTTCATTTATCTTGTATGTAAAAGTCATTACGTAAGAAGGTCTTCTCCACTGGAATTCATTATAGTTTGTAAAGAGTTCTGTAGTTGTTGTATTTTTAAATCGACTTGAGTTCAAAAGATCACTCGCATTAAAGGAGAGTGTTCCTTTTTTCTTTAGAATGTCTTTGTTTATTGCGCCAGACAAAACAAAGAACCCTTTGGATCTACTTTGAGCAGTAGCATTAGGTCCTCTATAGAAACCTCTTAATTGAGCTGTCCAACCTTTCGGTAAAGTGATATTTCCATTAATTCTTGCAAACCAACTAACTATTTCTGCATCAAAGACTTGATTATTATAACTTCCAATAGTCTCAGAATTGAAAATATTAAAGTTTCCACTCAATCGAAACTTTCTAGATGGGGAATAGGTTAACGTAAATTCAGTACCTATTCGATTATTTTCAGCTAGGTTGATTGAAGTTGCTCGAAGTGAGGGTATCTCAATTAGTGGATCTTCACTTACTCTAACAACTTCACCAGTTGCTTCTGTAATTCGAGTGATTACTTGTGTTGCTTTTTGATAATAAGCAGAACCGTTAAAAGTAAATTTATCCCAGCGCTTCAAATATCCAAAATCAAAGGTACTAGAGTAGGAGGGATCCAAATCAGGGTTTCCTTGTCTGAAAAAAGTCACACTAGATCTTGATGGGAATGGATTTAATGACCAGCTTCTAGGGCGTCTTATTCTTCTACTAAATCCTAATGTTATATTTTCTTCCTCATTAAACTCGTATGACAAGTTTAGTGTTGGAAAAAAGTTAGTATATTTTTTTTCTTTAAAATCGTTTGTAGTTTTCTGATCAATAACAATGTTTGTATTCTCCATTCTTAAACCGGCGAGGTAGGAAAATTTATTAATTTTCTTCCCAAACTGAGTATAGAGTGCGTTTACATTTTGCTCAAAAAGTAGAATATTTGAAAGGTTTCTGTCAACTACAAATTGACCTGCTTCCAGTATTGCAACTTCATAATCGTTTTCTTGTGCACTAAAATCTCCACGGTAACCAAATTCAAACTGCGTATTTTTATCGATTGGCCAGACGTAATCTAGCTGAAATAAATTTCTTTTTTGAGATTCTAAGGTTCCTACCGTTTCACTTGGAGAATCAGTATTTGTGATGTCAGCAAATTCATCTTCCGAGCTTTTTTGTAATTGAATTTCGGCCACTAACTCATGCCCGTCTTCATTGAATTTTTTCGTAAAATTAGCGGTAAGTTGACTTGAATTATCTTTTTCAGCTTCTTCTTGTAAACGTCCTACTGAATTGAGGATGTCACCATTTGAATTTAAATCGTCAATTTCTGTACTTGAATCACTCGTATTATCACTATCCCGAATAAATCCACTAATTGTGAATGTTGTTTTATCATTGATGTAATATTCTGCTCCTAAATTGATAAAATAATTTTTTCGAATTCGATCATAGTCACGTATTTCATTTACAAAAGAACTTGGCAGATCTCCATTGAAATATTCACTATTAAAAACCCCACCACCCAGTGATTTTTGATCTCTGTAGGTAGTAGTAGTAAAAATATTTACCTTATCTGTTCTCCAGTTTAGTGTGGCTGTTCCACCCAAATTTTTTGGAAGACCAGCATTAGCAATGAAAGTAGCATTGAAACCAACTAACTCCTCTTTTTTCAGGATAATATTCAATATACCAGCAGTTCCTGAAGCTTCGTATCGAGCGGATGGAGATGTAACTACTTCAACTTTCTCAATGGATTCAGCAGGTAATTGACGTAAAGCTGCAGGGCCAGATAAGCCAACCAATCCAGAGGGTTTTCCATTAATTAAAATCCTTACGTTATCATTTCCTCTTAAAGAGATGTTCCCTTCTACATCAACCGACACTGAGGGAATATTGTCCATTACATCTGTAACGCTTCCTCCTCTGACAGTAATGTCTCTTCCAACATTATAAACCCTTTTATCTAATCTTATTTCAACTTCAGTTCGCTCTCCAACCAATTCTATTTCTTCTAATGATTCAGAATTTATATTGAGTTTAAAGTCTCCTAAATTTATAGATTCAGTAACGCTTCTATCTTCAAGTATGATTTTTTCAAAACCGATATATTCTATAGTGATATTATATTTTCCAGGAAAAATTTCAATATCAAAATTTCCCTTAGTATCGGTGATTCCTCCTTGAATTCTATCTGGGAATTGATCGTTTACAAGAGATATAGTTGCGTATTCAAGTGGTTCTGATGTTTCAGAATCAGCAACATTTCCGGTAATTTTAATTTTGGTAAAATTTCCACCATTAGGGGGGCGTTGGGCATTAACTGTATTTGTAATACATACCAATAACAGCATTAATATTAATCTTTTCATATATTTTTTAAGTAATGCTACTTTGACAGAATTAAGTAGTTAGGGTTTAATATGATTTAAGAAATAGAGTCAAATTTTCTAATGGTCGAGCTAGGACTCCTTTGTCACCGATTACTACGATAGGTCTTTCAATCAATTTTGGAAATTTGACAAGAAAATCAAGTGTTTCATCCTCGCTCAATACTGATCGATTGGGAATGTCTTTCCATTGAGTTTCATTTTTACGAACAATAGCGCTAGGTTGAAGATCAATTTTATTTAAAACCTTTTGGAGACTTTCTTTAGTGAAAGGGTATTCTATATAATGGATTACCTCACCCGTAAAGCCTTTTTCTTCAAGAAATTTTAATGCTTCTCTTGATTTACGACATCTTGGATTATGGTATATAGTAAACTTTTTCATGGTCTAAAAAAAAACTACCCGAAGGTAGTTTTAAAATTATTTGATTTTATCTGCGATTGCTTTAAAAGCATCGGGATGATTCATCGCAAGGTCAGCGAGCACTTTTCGATTGAGCTCAATATTATGGGATTTAATTTTCCCCATGAATTGGCTGTATGACATTCCGTTGATTCGTGCACCTGCATTAATACGAGTAATCCAAAGGGCTCTAAAGTTACGTTTGTTAACCTTACGGTCACGATACGCATAAAGCATTGCTTTGTCAACAGCATTTTTTGCAACCGTCCAAACATTCTTACGACGGCCAAAAAAACCTTTCGCTTGTTTTAATATTTTTTTTCTACGTGCTCTTGAGGCAACTGAGTTTACTGATCTTGGCATTTTATTTAGTTTTTTGAAGGAGGCGGTATCGCTACGCTTTTAAAGCCTTACTTCGGGTTGATAATTAACGTTTAACCTAGTTTGACTTAATTAAGTCTTAGTTGTTGTTTGATATTTTTTTCATCACTTTCATGAACCAAACCAGAATGCGTCAAAGCTAGCTTACGCTTTTTAGACTTCTTGGTCAAGATGTGACTTTTAAAAGCATGCTTACGCTTGATTTTACCGCTTCCGGTCAATTTAAAACGTTTTTTAGCACTTGATTTTGTTTTCATTTTTGGCATGACAGTTCCTTTTTTTATTTTTTCTTAGGAGAAATCAAGATACTCATCTTTTTTCCTTCCAATATTGGCATTTGTTCTACTTTTCCTAACTCTTCCAAATCTTGTGCTAAACGCAGCAAAAGAATTTGACCTTGTTCTTTAAACACAATTGAGCGTCCTTTAAAAAACACAAAAGCTTTTAATTTAGCCCCTTCTTTAAGAAACTTCTCAGCGTGTTTCTTTTTGAATTCATAATCATGTTCATCGGTTTGTGGACCGAAGCGAATTTCTTTCAGAATAATCTTACTTGTTTTCGCTTTTAGGGCCTTTTCCCGCTTTTTTTGTTCATACAGAAACTTTTTGTATTCTAAAATTTTACAGACCGGTGGTGACGCGTTAGGCGAAATTTCAACTAAATCCAGTTCTAAAGATTCTGCAATGACAAGTGCTTTATTAAGAGAGTAAACTCCTATTTCAACATTATCACCTACCAAACGAATCTCTTGTGCCGTAATTTTTAAATTAATACGGTGTGGATTTTCTTTGATTACCCTTCCAGGGCGGTTCGTTCTACGTCTACGTATTGCTATGTCTTCTCTTTTTTAAATTAAACTTTAAAGCTAGCTAGGCTACTTTTTATTTCTGTATTTATTAATTCTACCACACTTTCTGTCGAAAAGCTTCCTAAATCACCTTCAGAGTGCTTTCGTAAAGAAACTGTTTGATTTTCTTCTTCTTTCTCTCCTATGATAATCATATAGGGGACTTTGGAGATTTCGGACTCACGAATCTTCTTCCCAATGGTCTCATTTCGATCATCTAAGAGGGCGCGAATTTCGTGATTTTCCAAGAAATTTGAAACTTTTAGAGCGTAATTTTTACATTTTTCACTCACACACAAAATATTTACTTGATTTGGCATTAACCAAAGAGGGAAATTACCGCCTGTATGTTCTAATAAAATAGCAACAAAACGTTCCAAACTTCCAAAAGGTGCTCGGTGAATCATTACTGGTCTGTGTAATTCATTGTCACTTCCTTTGTAATTCAAATCAAAGCGCTCTGGAAGATTGTAATCTACCTGTATGGTTCCTAATTGCCATTTTCTTCCCAGCGCATCTTTTACCATAAAATCGAGCTTAGGGCCGTAAAAAGCTGCTTCCCCTGTTTCGATTACATAATCTAAATTTTTCTCTTTAGCTGCATTGATAATAGCTTGTTCTGCTAATTCCCAATTATGGGTTGAACCAATGTATTTTTCTGGTTTTTCTGGATCTCTTAGGGATACTTGAGCAGTAAAGTTTTCAAAACCTAAAGAACCAAAAACATACAAAACCAAATCGATTACTTTTTTGAACTCATCATCCAGCTGACTGGGCATGCAAAAGATATGCGCATCATCTTGGGTAAATCCTCTAACCCGAGTTAATCCATGGAGCTCACCACTTTGTTCATAGCGATACACAGTTCCAAATTCAGCATATCGTTTAGGTAAATCCCGATAACTCCAGGGTTTTGCATTGTATATTTCACAATGGTGTGGACAGTTCATCGGCTTGAGTAGAAATTCTTCCCCTTCTGCAGGCGTTTGAATCGGCTGGAAACTATCAGCACCATATTTTTCATAATGACCCGAAGTCATATACAACTCTTTACTTCCAATATGTGGAGAAATCACTTGTTCGTAGCCTGCCTTATTTTGAGCTGCTTTAAGGAAGTTTTCTAGTCGTTCTCGGAGTGCAGCTCCTTTAGGTAACCACAAAGGGAGGCCTTGTCCTACTTTTTGGGAGAACGTAAATAATTCTAATTCCTTTCCTAGTTTTCTGTGGTCTCTTTTTTTGGCTTCTTCAACCAGTTCAAGATATTCTGTTAATTGTTTCTGTTTGGGAAATGAAATACCATACACACGAGTCAATTGTGGTTTTGTTTCATCTCCTCTCCAATATGCACCTGCTATATTGGTAAGTTTGATCGCTTTTATAGATCCAGTGTTTGGAATGTGTCCACCACGACAAAGGTCTGTAAAGTCTGCATGGTCACAAAAAGTAATAGTACCATCTTCAAGATTTTCAATGAGTTCAGTCTTAAAGGGGTTATTTTCTTTTTTATAATAAGCAAGGGCTTCAGCTTTGGAAGCACTTCGCATTTTAAATTCAAATTTTTGTCGAGCAAATTCCAAAAATTTCTTTTCTATTTCAACTAAGTCTTTTTCTGTTAGACTATACTCACCAAAATCTGCATCGTAATAAAACCCATTTTCTATGGCTGGCCCTATAGTTAGTTTGCATTCAGGATAAAGTGCTAAAAGAGCTTGCGCCAATACATGCGCTGATGAATGCCAAAAAGCTGTTTTTCCTTCTTGGTCATTCCAGGTAAAAAGTTGAATTTTTCCATTTTCGTGCAAGGAGGTGACGCTTTCTACAATCTGCCCGTTAAACTTAGCAGACAATACATTACGTGCCAATCCCTCACTAATACTTGAAGCAATTTCAAAAGGAGTAACCCCTTCCGAATAGGTTCGAACGCTCTGGTCTGGAAATTGAATTTCAATCATAGTTTTATTAAAATGCCACGCAAAGATACGGGGTCTTGGGATAGCAAGCAATGGTTAGAGAAAGTTTCTAATACTCCCTTTTTTTCCTTTTCTCCCCCAAAAGTGCAGTCACAAGTGTCCGAATCCCCTTAAAGCCAAAATAAAAGGTAAGACCAAGAAGAATCAACCCTAAAGCGAGTACTGGATAATAAAGTGAATGAGACTTGTTTTGAAATGCCTGATGTACCACAAAAGGTCCAATAAAACAGAGCACTAGAAAATAGCTCATGAGTTTAAGTCCTTTTTGAAGTAAAATTTTATTCATGATTTTTGGAGGCATTTATGGCGTTTCGGACATTACCATGCAGTTCTAGTAATTGTTTTGCTTTTTCTTGTGAAATGTTGAGTTCAACAATAAGCATTCCTTCAGCGCGTCCTACAAGTTTTTTATTTGATAATTTCATGTCCACCATTTTATTTCCTTTCACATGACCTAATCGGATCATGGTAGCTGTTGTAATCATGTTGAGGATAAGTTTTTGGGCAGTTCCCGCTTTCATCCGAGAGCTTCCTGTCACAAACTCAGGTCCCACAATCACTTCAATTGGAAAGTTACTAACGCCTGATAAAGGACTGTTTTGATTACAACTAATGCTTCCAGTTTTGATGCCTTTAGATTGGCAATCATGTAAGCCAGAGACCACATACGGAGTTGTACCTGAAGCGGCAATTCCAACCACAATATCATCTGTGTTAATGTCATAAGCGTTCAAGTCTTCCCACGCTTGATGCGGGTCATCTTCAGCGTTTTCTACAGCGTTTCGTAAGGCGTAATCTCCTCCTGCAATGAGTCCAATTACTTGATTTGGATCGGTCCCAAAAGTAGGGGGGCACTCAGAGGCATCTAAAACACCTAAACGACCACTAGTTCCAGCTCCAATATAAAAGAGACGTCCTCCAATTTTTTGTTGTGTTACAACTGCTTCAATTAAAACCTCGATTTTATCTAATACTTTTCCAACTGCTTCGACAGCATTTTTATCTTCTTGATGAATACCCTCCAACAAATGAACAATACTTTTTTGTTCTAGATTGTTGTGATTTGAATCTTGTTCGGTGATTTTTACAAAACCCATAGTGTTTTGGTTTTTAACGAATTTAAAAAATAAACCTCACAATAAAATATTGTGAGGTTTAAGTTTATGAATTAAAAAAGTGTTTTAGGCGTTTCTTTTCAGCTCTAGATTTTCTTTAAGAGCAGCCAAAAACTGTTGTGTAGTTAAATAATGTGAGCTGTTTAGCTCTTTTCCATGGATCAAAATTGCAAGATCTTTTGTCATTTTACCACTTTCAACTGTTTCTACACATACATTTTCAAGGGTAGAACAAAAATCAATAAGTTCTTGATTGTCATCTAACTTTCCTCTATGTGCTAATCCTCTTGTCCATGCAAAAATGGATGCAATAGGGTTGGTAGATGTTTCTTTTCCTTGTTGATGTTGTCGATAGTGACGTGTTACAGTTCCGTGAGCCGCTTCCGCTTCCATTGTTTTTCCATCGGGAGTAACAAGGGTAGAAGTCATTAATCCCAGAGAACCAAAACCTTGTGCAACGGTATCTGATTGAACATCTCCATCGTAATTTTTACATGCCCACACAAAACCTCCGCTCCATTTCATTGCAGCAGCTACCATGTCATCGATAAGCCTGTGTTCATATGTAATTCCTGCTTTTTCAAAACGATCTTTAAATTCATTGTCAAAAACTTCCTGAAAAATGTCTTTAAAACGCCCATCATATGCTTTTAGAATGGTGTTTTTTGTAGATAAATACAAAGGCCATCCTTTGGTTAAGGCTTGATTCATACAAGAACGCGCAAAACCATAGATAGAAGAATCTATATTGTACATGGACATAGCTACACCGTTTTCTTGGAAATGATAAACATCCCATGTTTTCGGAGTCCCACCATCATCGGGAGTAAAAGTCATCGTTAATTTTCCTTTTCCAGTGGTTACCGTATCAGCTGCCTTATATTGATCTCCAAAGGCATGTCGTCCGATACAGATGGGTTTTGTCCAACCTTGGACATACCGTGGTACGTTTTTCATTATAATGGGTTCTCTAAAAACCGTTCCTCCTACAATATTTCTAATGGTTCCATTGGGAGAACGCCACATGTTGGAGAGGTTGAATTCAGTAACACGATCTTCATCGGGTGTTATTGTAGCACATTTGATACCTACATGGTGTTCTTTAATAGCATTAGCTGCTTGAATTGTAATTTTATCTTCAGTAGCGTCTCTAGAGGTTACAGATAAATCATAATAGATAATCTTTAAATCTAAGTATGGAAGTATAAGTTGATCTTTAATGAATTTCCAGATGATTCTTGTCATCTCATCTCCATCCATTTCTACAACTGGATTTACAACTTTAATTTTTGACATGCGAGTTTAAATTTGTTTCGGGTGCAAATATAAGTGCTACAGTTTATTTTTTAGGTAGAATTAAGTAATAAAAAAACCGCTAAACACTAGATTCAAGTGGTTAGCGGTTTTAAATTAGGTTAAACCCTGATTAAGAATCCATTCTGGCTTCTTTGATACGAGCTTTTTTACCTCTTAATTGTTTGAAGTAGTAAATACGTGAACGACGTACTTTACCTTTTTTATTTACTTCGATTTTTTCTAATGTAGGGAGGTTTAATGGAAAGATACGTTCAACACCTACAGTTCCTGACATTTTTCTAATTGTAAAGGTTTTTGATAAACCTTGCCCTTTAATTTGAATTACTACCCCTTTAAAAAACTGAGTACGTACTTTTTCTCCTTCTCGGATTTGGTAGTAAACAGTTAGGGTATCTCCGGCATCAAATTTTGGAAATTCTTTTTTCTCGATGAATTCGTTTTGTACAAAATTGATTAACGCTTCCATATTATGTTTTTATTGAGTTGGAAAAGACAACATTCACGATTTTCGTCAGAGGTTGTTCATTTCGTGGTGCAAAATTAAACTTTATTTTGAAGTAGGCAACTTGATTATCAAAAATTAATAGACACTATCAACTCCACTCACTTTGGTGACGTGACATCCATCTGACTTAATCTCAAAGACTTCACGTATAGGGTTTGCAGTTCTTTCACCCACAAAAATAAGTTGTTCTGTACTATCCCGTTCTAAACTAGACACTAAATTATCATTTACAATTGGGTAATAATTCTCAAAATAGGATTCAATTTTGAGGGTGTCTGAGGTCTTGGGACGAAGCGTATAATAGTTAGTTGGTGCATCACCCATTATTTGGATTGTGATTGTTACGAATTGTTCTGTGCAAATAAGAAACTCATCCTCTTGGGATTTAAGGTTGTTTTTCACACAGGATGAAATGATTATAAGCAGAATTATAAGTACTGTGATTTTCATTTTATTCAAGTAAATCTGGGCGTAATTTTTGAGTTCTTTCCAGTGCTTTTTGGTCTCTCCACTCTTCAACCTTTGGTGTATTCCCTGAGGTTAATATTTCGGGTACTTCCCACTCTTTATATTTGGCAGGACGCGTATAAATTGGGGGTGCTAATAGGTTGTCTTGGAAACTATCGGTCAATGCAGAAGATTCGTCTCCAAGCACACCAGGCACAAGTCGGATGACACTGTCACAAAAAATAGCTGCGGCTAACTCTCCACCAGAGAGTACAAAGTCACCAATAGAAATTTCATGGGTAATTAGGTGATCCCTAACACGTTGATCTACTCCTTTGTAATGTCCACACAAAAGAATAATGTTATTAAGTGTGGAGTAATGGTTTGCTGCCTTTTGGTTTAGTGTTTTTCCGTCTGGTGTAAGATAAATGATTGCATCATAATCTCTTTTCTTTTTAAGAGCTTCAAGGCAACGATCTATGGGTTCAATCATCATGACCATGCCGGCTCCTCCACCAAAGGGATAATCATCTACTTGTTTTTGTTTATGGGTACTGTAGGTTCTTAGATCATGAAAATGAACTTGTGCAATCCCAGATTCTAAAGCTCTTTTTAGAATAGATACTTCAAAAGGACTTTTTAAAAGTTCTGGAAAAAGCGTGATAATGTCAATTCGCATGAAAATTAAATTAGATTAAAGCAAAAATAGAAAAAGTCACAGCAGCACTGTGACTTTTTCTATAAAGGTTGAAGAATTAATACTCCAGTGATATTCTTTCCTTTTCTCCTGAGGGATTTAAAAAAAGAATACTTTCTAGATCATTTACTTTAATGTTTTGAACATCTTTTAGTTTACTGACTTCTTTGTCATTAATTTCTAAAATGACAAAGCCATTGTCAATACCTTTTTGGTAAAGCCAGCGATTGTTCATATTGGAAATGTATAGACCCTTTTCGGTTAAATATTCGTTTTTTTGATCTGGCGTTAGTTCTCTAACTTCCATCAAAAAGAAATTGGCTCTATTGATTTTTTCCAAACGGACTTTAACTTTATTTTCTTTTCCATTACGATTATAGATGATGTTTACTTCTTCTCCTGGGCGTTTACTGGCTAGGTATCCTGATAAATCAGCAAATTTATTTATTGAAATTTCATCTACGCTTTTGATAATATCATTCGGTTTAAGTCCAGCAAGATCTGCACCTAAACCTTCTTCGAGGTCGGTTATGTAGAAGCCTTCTGTTTCCTTAACCTCAAATCGCTCAGCCATTTCAGAATTTAATGCTTGCCCCATAACCCCCAAAAGACCCTGTTGTACATCACCAAATTCAATTATGTCTTCAAAAACTTTTCGAGCTACATTGCTTGGAACTGCAAAGGAATAGCCAACAAATCCTCCTGATACTGAAGTGATAGCCGTATTAATACCAATAAGCTCACCTCTTGTATTGACTAAAGCGCCCCCACTATTTCCTTGATTTACCGCTGCATCGGTCTGGAGGTACCATTCATTTTTTCTATCTTTTTGATTCAAGTCCCTTGCTTTTGCACTTATAATACCTGCTGTTACTGTTGAATTTAAATTAAAAGGATTTCCAACGGCAAGAACCCATTCTCCAATTTTTGTACTGTCTGAATTTCCAAAAAATACATAGGGTAATTTCTGATCTGTATTTATTTTAAGGACAGCAATATCACTGCTTGGGTCAGATCCAACTACAGTTGCTTGATAGGTTTTATTGTCATTGGTTGTAATTTCAATTTCAGAATTATTTTCAATGACATGATGGTTTGTAATAATATATCCATTTGGAGAAATAATAACCCCCGAACCCGTTCCAATACGATCAGGCAATTCGTCATCCCCATAGAAATAGCGATAAAATGCGGGAAGATCGGATGAGGATGAACTCGTGTTTTTAACATGAACTACCGCATGTACAGTTTTTTCTGCAGCTACTGTAAAATCAGTTAGTTCAGCAGCTACATTTCCAGAGTTATAGGTATAATTTGCTGGAATTAAACTAGCCCCTACGTTTCCTTTAATGATTTCTTCAGAAGCGGGTTGAAAATAAAAGTCATAAATAAAAATGCTGAGAACAGCACTTCCAAGTGCAATACTAAGGGTTTTAATAAATGATTTCATAGTTTATATTTTTTTTCAAAATTATATATTTTAAGGAACATTAAAATGCATTTAACGACCCTTTAACACCTTGATAACTATTTTTTCAAAGAAATATTGAAGTTAATGAATCGTTGTTTTTTTATTATGAATCTCTTCTGATGGATGTAAATAAACAAATAAAAAATTCATGTACTTTTGGGGTCTATGGAGATTAAATTTAACAAATATCATGGTGCGGGTAATGACTTTATTATTATTGATAACCGATCAGGAAATTTTGACTTAATTTCAACTACTCAAATACAATTTTTGTGTAACAGATTTAAGGGTATTGGAGCGGATGGTGTTATTTTTATTGAAACCCATGAAACTTGGGATTTTGAAATGCGCTACTTTAATTCCGATGGGAACCTAAGTTCTATGTGCGGAAATGGGGGAAGATGTGCAGTTGCCTACGCATTTAAACACAGTATAATTTCAAAAGAAACAAAATTTTTAGCGGTGGATGGTCTTCATAAGGCAGAACTTATTACTGCAGATAATATTCGACTTCAAATGAAGAATGTAGATCGTTTGATTCAAAAAGGGAATACAATAATTACCGATACAGGCTCACCTCATTTTGTTGTTTTACTAGACGATATTGAACCTTTAAATGTGAAGCAAGATGGGGCTGCAATTCGTTATTCAGATGCTTTTAAGGAAGAGGGTGTCAATGTTAATTTTATAGCGAAAGAAGGCCCACAGAGTTATGCTATAAGAACCTATGAGCGAGGGGTAGAAAATGAGACTCTTGCCTGCGGAACGGGTGCTGTAGCAGGAGCTTTAGCAATGCATTATTTAGGTAACACCGAAAAGTCTACCCAAATTTTAATGAAAGCTCTAGGTGGAAATTTAATTATTGATTTTGAAGTTGCAGAACAAGGCTACAAGAATGTTTTTTTACAAGGTCCTGCTACTTTTGTTTTTTCAGGAATAATTTCATTATGAATTTAGAATCAATTTTCTTGAGAGCCCTTGAGCCAAGAGATCTAGATGTTTTGTTTGAAATCGAAAACGAAAATGAATTTTGGAAATACTCAAACCGAACAGAACCTTTTTCAAAAAATGTGTTACGAAACTATATTGAACAGCAACATCAAGATATTTTTGAAGTAAAACAAAAGCGTTTCGTTCTTTCGGATGCAAATAGTAATGTTTTAGGTTTTGTTGATCTTTTCGATTTCGAACCTATCCACAGAAGGGTAGGAGTTGGGATCGTTGTGCATCAGACAAAGCGAGGATTAGGTCTAGGTAAAAAGGGACTTATGCTTTTGGATTTACATTGTAAGACTCATTTAAATATACATTGTTTATATGCTAATATTGCCGCAGAAAACAAAACAAGTTTACGTATTTTTGAACATTGTGGATATGAAAAAGTAGGAATTAAAAAGGCTTGGAATTTTTACCAAGGTGCTTTTCATGATGAATTTCTTTATCAAAAATTATTTGACTGATGTACAAGAAGAAAATTTTAGTTTGGATTAGTCTAATAGGGGTGGCAATTGGTTCTTATTTTGTCTATAATTTTTATGTAACTTTTTTTTGGGATAATACTGTTTTTGAAAATGATTCTTCTTTTGTTTTTATTGACCGAGATGATACCATAGATTCACTTCAAGTCCAATTGAATCCATTATTAAAATCTACTTCTAATTTTCGAGTAGCAGCAGATAAAAAGGGATATTCAAAAAATGTTAAACCTGGGAAATACAGATTACTGAAGGGATTAGGGAACAATGAAATTATCAATCTTCTTCGCTCCAAACGTCTAGCTGTTAAAGTAGTGTTTAATAATCAAGAACGTCTTGAAGATCTTGCAGGGCGGATATCACAACAAATAGATGCCGATAGCATCAGTTTATTATCTGCTTTTTACGATACTGAATTTTTAAGCGAAAATGGTTTTACTCGTGATAATGCTTTAACGCTGTATTTACCAAATTCTTATGACTTTTTCTGGGATACCTCTGCTGAGGATTTCAGAAAAAAAATGCTTTCTTATTATAATCGTTTTTGGAATGATTCAAGAAGAGCAAAGGCAGCAACTCTAGGATTAAAACCACAGGAGGTTTCAATTTTAGCTTCTATTGTTCAAAAGGAATCACCTAAAAGAGATGAGCAAGCTCGAGTTGCTGGAGCATATTTAAATCGGCTAAAAAAAGGAATGAAATTGCAGGCTGATCCAACCGTAATCTTTGCAATGAAAAAAGCTTCAGGTGATTTTAATCAAGTCATTAAAAGGGTACTCTACAAGGATTTAAGACTAAAGTCTCCTTACAATACCTATAAGTCGAAAGGGTTACCTCCAGGGCCTATTGTAATGCCTGATTTATCCACTATTGAAGCTGTTTTAAATCCAGAGAAACATTCGTACATATATTTTGTTGCTGATCCTTCCAAACCAGGGTATCATATGTTTGCGAAAAACCTAATTGAGCATAATAGGAATAAAAAAATCTATGTAAACTGGATTAATCAAAAGAAAATATTCCGCTAAAATGAACCTTCAATTATAAAAACACAAGGTCTTTTGATAAGATCGGGTTTGACTTTTTTCCATTTTTTTACAGGTAGGGTTAGTGTAAATTCAGAATTTAAGCTCAGGTCACATCCCACAAAAAGTAGTGTATTGGGATCTAAAGTTTTTAAAAAATCTTTAAATAATGATTCGCTTCTATAAGGAGTCTCTATAAAAAGTTGTGCTTGATTTTCACGAAAAGCCTTTTTTTCATATTTAGCAATACTTTGATTGCGTTGTTTTTGTTCAATTGGAAGATAGCCGTTAAACGCAAAACTTTGACCGTTCATTCCTGAAGCCATAAGTGCTAATATAAGAGAGGAGGGTCCTGTCAAAGGTTTTACAGTAATCCCTAATCGATGTGCTTTTGAAACGATAACTGCTCCTGGATCTGCTATTCCTGGGCAACCAGCATCAGAAAAAAGACCCATTGAGATTCCTGACTTACAGGGATCCAGATAACTTTCCATTTCTTCGGAGGTTGTGTATTTATTGAGTGGGTAAAGTGTTATTTTATCTTGATTTTTGTTAGGAGTGATTCTCTTTATAAACTGCCGTGCGGCTTTTTCGTTTTCAATAATAAAGTGTTTGTGCTCTTCCATTACTTTTTTTACCGACAGTGGAAGTACTTCAAGAGGGGAATTGTCTCCAAGTGGAGTTGGTATCAAATAAAGAACCCCCATAGGAGTTATATTCTCATTCATTTTCTAAAGATTTAACAATTCGATCACATGCATCCTCTAGCAATGTAAAACAATTTTGAAAACCTTCTGGTCCTCCGTAGTAAGGATCTGGGACTTCCTCTTGATCGTTCAAGATGAAATTTATTTTTTTTAGTTCTTCCTCTGAAGCTGCTTTGGCGATAATTGCATTATAATTACTTCGATCCATAACGAAAATATGAGAAAATTCTTTGAAGTCTGATAAAGAAAATTGTCTCGCCTTCTGTTGGCTTATATCAATACCATGTTTTTTTGCGACAGCAATACTTCTCGGATCGGGTGAGTTTCCAACATGATAGGCTTCTGTTCCAGCAGAATCAACGGAAATAGTTAATCCTTTTAGTTTTGATTCAAGAATACCTTGCGCAAGGGGTGAACGACAAATGTTACCCAAACAAACCATGAGTACTTTTGTGTGTTCCATAAAAAAAAAGGTTTTATAAGGTAAGCTTTTGGCTTAGGTCTTCAACATATTTTCTGAACTGTTTGTCAGTAAAACTAAGGTTGTCAACAGTTTTGCATGCATGCAAAACTGTAGCATGATCTCTTTTACCAATTTGATTCCCAATACTAGCTAAAGATGCTTTGGTGAATTTTTTAGCAAAATACATTGCAAGTTGGCGGGCCTGAACGATATGTCTTCTTCTTGTTTTAGATTGGAGTGTTTCAACATCCATTTGGAAATAATCAGAAACAACTTTTTGAATGTAATCAATAGAAACCTCACGCTTGGTGTTCTTAACAAACTTCATTACCACTTCTTGAGCAAGTTCAAGAGTTATTTCAGCTTTATTAAAGGAAGACTGAGCGATTAACGAGATAATTGCACCTTCTAACTCTCTGACGTTTGTTTTGATATTTTTTGCTACATATTCGATGATGTCATCATTGATATTCACACCATCTCGATATAACTTGTTTTTCAATATTGAAATTCTAGTTTCGTAGTTTGGAAGTTGTAATTCAGCAGAAAGTCCCCACTTAAAACGAGAGAGTAAACGCTGTTCAATATCTTGCATGTCAACAGGCGCCTTATCAGAAGTAAGTATGACTTGCTTTCCATTTTGATGTAAATGATTAAAGATGTGAAAAAATACATCTTGGGTTCCTGTTTTTCCTGAAAGAAACTGAACATCATCAATTATTAGTACATCTAACAGTTGGTAAAAATGAATAAAATCATTCCGAGTATTTTTCTTAACGGCTTCTATGTATTGCTGAGTAAATTTTTCTGCAGCGATATAAAGAACCGTTTTGTCCTGATACTTTTCTTTAATTTCGACTCCTATAGCATGAGCCAAGTGAGTTTTTCCTAAACCAACTCCACCAAAAATAAGGAGGGGGTTAAAAGATGTTCCTCCTGGTTTAGCAGAAACTGCTAATGCTGCTGATCTTCCGAGACGATTTGAATCACCTTCAAGGAAGTTGTCGAAGTTATAGTTAGGATTTAATTGAGATTCAATTTGTAAATTCTTAATTCCAGGAATTACAAATGGATTTTTCAATTCACCAGCATAAGAATTTATTGGCGCATCTACGTCCTGAGTGAGAACACCAGAACGATTACTACTTGGAATTTTCTCAGTAAAGGGTGCTTTGTTACCAAAAGTATTTTCCATTCTAATGGCATACAACAAACGGGCATCTTTACCAAGTTCACGTTGAAGAGCTGTCTTCAGAAGCTTTACGTAGTGCTCCTCCAACCATTCATAAAAGAACTTACTGGGGACTTGTATCGTTAAAATGTTTTCGCTAAGTTTTACAGGAGTAATGGGTTTAAACCAAGTTTTAAAAGCTTGAGGAGGAATATTATCTTCTATAAATGAGAGGCAATTTGTCCAAACTGTAGAAGCAGTAATATTCATTTTTAAATTTATTTTGATTTTAAATTTATGGTTAACTCGTAATTCTTTGATTAATACAAATATTGATTAAAAAATTCCAAAAAAAAAATCAAATTGCTATTGAATTATAACTTTTTTTTCATGATATTCTGAATCTGTGATTTGACAAGAAATTTGATTAATCTCTTGTAAATTTATATTACTAATATGATTTGATGAAATACAAAACAAAAAAAATTGATGTACGCTATTCAGAAACGGATCAGATGAAGTTTGTGCATCACAGTAATTACCTAAAATACTTTGAATTAGCTAGGCTAGAATGGCTTACCTCAATGGATATATCGTATGCTCAAATGGAGCGAGAGGGTATTTTGATGCCGGTAGTAAAAGCTTCCTTGGAGTTTAAAACCCCTTTATATTATGGTGATTTTTTCCAAGTAACTGTTATCTTAAAAAACAATCCTAAAGCGACGTTGGAATTTGATTATGTACTTGTGAACCAAAAGGATGAAATTATTTGTAAAGGAAATACGGTTTTAGCTTTCTTGTCCCCACAAACTAAAAGACCAATGCGATGTCCAAAATTTTTGCTTGAAAAGTTTAGTTGAAATAGATTGATACAGTGTCTGTATCATTTTTTTCAATATTAAAAGCAGCTTTATTTATTTTTGGAGCTTTTACTCCCTTTATAAGTTCTTTATTGCTTGAAAAGATCCTTGCTTCATCCCACAATTTTGCATCGATGAATTTTTGCAATGTTATGAGTCCCCCCTCAACAATGATAGATTGAATTTCATTTTCGTAACAATTTTGTAAAATTTTCTCAATAGAAAAAGGCTCTATTTTAATATATTTTTTGTTTTTCAGAAATGTGCCTGTTTTGTGATTAGTAAAAAAAATAGTAGGCTCTGAATCTGAATGTACACTTGAATCTACTGGAGTTCTTGCACTAGGATCAATAATAAGACGTAATGGGTTTTTTCCTGCCCATTCCCTGGTTGTTAATTTGGGATTGTCATTTACAACAGTTTGAACACCAACTAGTATAGCTGCTTCCTCACTTCTCCACTGATGTGCTTGTTGTTTTGAAATTGAGTTTGAAATCCAAAAAATTTCAGTTTTTTTGTTTTTATCAGATAAAGGAGCGATGAGTGAATCTTTTGTTTGAGCCCACTTTAATATGACATAGGGGCGCTTTTTTTTATGAAAGGTAAAAAAACGACGATTGAGGAAATCACTTTCTTTCTGTAAAACATGGGTTACAACTTCACAGCCTGCGGCTTTTAATTTTTTTATACCATTTCCAGCAACCTTTGGATTAGGATCATTAGATCCAATTACGACTCTTGGTATCTTTGAAGAAATAATTAAATCTGAACAAGGAGGTGTCTTCCCAAAATGACTGCATGGCTCAAGATTGACATAAAGGGTAGATTTTTTTAAAAGGTTTTTATTGATCACTTGGTTGATTGCATTAACTTCTGCATGAGCTCCCCCTGCTTGTTTATGCCAACCTTCACCAATAATTACATTATCATGAACAATTATAGAACCCACTAAAGGATTAGGATAGGTGCTCCCCAATGCCCTTTTTGCAAGCTCATGGCAGCGTTTCATGTAGAATAAGTCTTGTTCTTTGTTCAAATCTAAGTGTAAATAAATTTGCTTTAGTTGTTAAGCAAATTAAAATTGACTGTAAATTTATAACAAAATTTAAGGAATGCACATTCGACCTATTGAAGCATCTGATAATAAACTCCTTGCTGTTGCTATTCGTTCAGTTTTGATTGAAATGGGAGTGCCAAAAGTTGGTACAGCTTATGCTGATGTTGAGCTTGACGCTATGTTTGAGACTTACCTGGATGAAAGGGCAATTTATTATGTAGTTTATGAAGGTGAAAATATTTTAGGAGGCGCAGGTATTGCTCCCTTGAAGAATGGAGATTCTTCAGTATGTGAATTACAAAAGATGTATTTTACATCGAAAGCCAGAGGGAAAGGACTTGGGCTTGAAATGATTCAGAAATGCCTTGATTTTGCAGTGTCAAAGGATTTTAAATTGTGCTATATTGAAACCATGCCTAATATGGAAGCTGCACAAAAATTATATAAAAAAGTGGGTTTTGATTATATTAATCATCCCATGGGAAATACCGGACATTGTTCTTGTCCTATTTGGATGACAAAAGCATTGGTATGACATATAGTGAAGGAAGGAATATTTTTAGGGAAAAATTAAAATCACTTTTTGAAGTAAATGAAATTGATTTTTATTTCAAAACAGTGCTTCAATCAATTTTTAATATTGAGCAAACCGCTTTGGCCCTATCTCCAACTAAACTTTTTAATGAAAATCAAAAAAGAGAACTAGAAAAAGTGTTGAAACAACTTCTTCAAGAACAACCCTTACAATATATAATAGGTAAAGCGTATTTCAGATCGCTCACCCTTACTGTAAATTCTTCAGTACTCATTCCACGTCCCGAAACGGAAGAGCTCGTGAACTGGGTGTTAGAGGACCATCAAAATCTGGAGGAAAAACAGACTCTTATTGATTTTGGAACAGGAAGTGGTTGTATAGCTATAGCTCTAGCTAAAGAGCAGCCAAGTTTTGAAGTTACTGCAATTGATTTTTATTCATCGGTATTGAATCTTGCTAAACAGAATGCAATAAAAAACAAAACATCAGTTTCTTTTTTACAACACGACATCCTTCAATTGAATACGCTAAAGTTGAATGTTGATATTATAGTTTCTAATCCTCCATATATTCCTCCTAGTGAGCAGCGGGAAATGAAACCAAATGTATTGAATTATGAACCCCATTTAGCTTTGTTTGTTCCTGAAAACGATCCTTTAATTTTTTATCGTTCTATTTTAGAGTATGGATTACTTTACCTAGTTTCTGATGGATTGATTTATTTTGAAATAAATCCCCGTTTTTTATCGGAAATGAAAAGTCTTATATTGTCTTTTAAAGTCTATTCTATTTTGGAACGAAAAGATATATTTGGTAAACTAAGAATGCTTCGGGTTCAAAAAAAATAATATGCAAGAAATTAGAAATAAAATCGAGGCTTTACGAGAGGTATTGCATGATCACAATCATCGGTATTATATTCTTGATGATCCAATTATTAGCGATTATGAATTTGATCAATTGTTACAGCAATTAAATGAGTTAGAAGTTCAAAACCCAGACCTTACAGATCTAAATTCACCGACCCGAAGAGTAGGGGGGGGTGTTACAAAATCTTTTGAAACTGTTCCACATAAGTATCCTATGTATTCTCTTTCTAATACGTATTCTAAAGAAGAACTGATGCAATGGGAAGAACGGCTAAGAAAATCTCTTGGTGAAGAAACTCAAATTGAATACACCTGTGAATTGAAATTTGATGGTGCTTCGATAAGTTTAACTTATGAAAATGGTATCTTAATCAAAGCAATTACCAGGGGCGATGGTTTGCAAGGCGACAACATCACAACAAATGTAAGAACCATTAAGACCGTTCCACTAAAACTCAAAAGTGACTTTCCTAAGTTTTTTGAAATCCGTGGCGAAATTCTACTGCCTTGGGAGGGTTTCCATAAAATGAATGAGCAAAGAGCTATATTAGGTGAACCCTTATATCGAAATCCAAGAAATACAGCTTCAGGAAGTTTAAAGTTGCAAGACAGTAGCATTGTTGCTGAAAGACCCTTAACTTGTTTTTTGTATTCTTTGGCAGGAGATAATTTACCTGTAACTTCACAATATGATGCACTAATTAAAGCAAGAGAATGGGGGTTTAAAGTTCCTGAATCAGCACGATTGGTTAATTCTATAGATGCTGTTTTTGAATTTATTACGTATTGGGAGGAACAACGAAAATCACTTCCATATGAAATTGATGGTATCGTTATAAAAGTTAACAGTCTCTTTCTTCAAGAAGAACTTGGATTTACTGCCAAAGCGCCTCGCTGGGCTATCGCATATAAATACAAAGCGGAACAAGCCTCTACTCGATTGAATGCGGTACAGTATCAAGTGGGTAGAACTGGCGCTATCACCCCTGTAGCCCAACTGGAGCCTGTTGTGATATCTGGAACTACTGTAAAAAGAGCATCCCTCCATAATGCAGATCAAATAGAAAAATTAGATATGCGCATCGGAGACACTGTTTTTGTAGAAAAAGGAGGAGAAATTATTCCAAAAATCACAGGTATTGATAATCATAATCGGGGTAAGCATGAAGATCGAGTTCTGTTTATTGAAAATTGTCCTGAATGTAATAGTCCACTTAGAAGAGTGCAAGGAGAAGCACAACATTATTGTTCAAATGAACTGAGTTGTCCCCCTCAGCAAATTGGTAAGATTCAGCATTTTATTGGTCGAAAGGCAATGGACATAGAAGGACTAGGAGGGGAAACGGTTGGTCTTCTCTATAAAGAAGGGTTGTTGCGTAGCATTGCGGATTTATATCAATTAAAAAAAGAGCAGGTTTTACCTATTGAACGTATGGCAGAGAAGTCAGTAGCTAATTTGTTAGAGGGAATTGAAAAATCAAAAGAAAAACCATTTTCTAAAGTTTTATTTGGTTTGGGAATTCGCTATGTAGGAGAAACTGTAGCCAAACAACTTGCAAGGGAATTCAAATCTATTGATCGACTGGCATTAGCTACATTAGAAGAACTCACAAATACGGAAGAAATTGGTGATAGAATTGCTCAAAGTGTATTGGATTATTTTGCATCCACAAAAAACCAATCTCAAATCTCAGCGCTGAAAAATTTTGGCCTTCAAATGCAAGCTTTAGAATCAGAGCATAATTTTCATGATGATTTTGTTGGGAAAAAGTTTGTTGTTTCAGGAGTTTTTGAAGTATTTTCACGTGAGGTTTTGAAATCTGAGATTGAAAACATGGGAGGTAAAGTTGCTAGTTCGGTTTCTGCTAAAACAGATTATTTAATTTCTGGAGAGGGTGTAGGGCCATCAAAAAAAGAAAAAGCAGATAAGTTTGGTGTAACTATTTTGGATGAGAAATCCTATCTTGCTTTAAAGCAAAAACCTTCATAATTGTTATGTATGTAACATTTTAACAAAAAAAAACACGAAATATTTTTTTTTTATGCAGCGACTAATTGTTTCCCTAATATTGCAACGATATAATGTTTAGATTTTTATCAGATTTTGTTTTGCGCTATAGACTTAATAAGAATTTAAAGCAGTTAGCGGGAGTATCAAAAGAGCGTTTTACTCATTTTAAAAACATCATTATTTTAATTCCTCAAGAATATGAAATAGAGGATCAATTGTTTTTAAAACTTTCAAAAGAATTAAAAGTTCATAAACAAGATATATCAATTGTACAGTTTGGTAAGAATGATGAAAGTGAAGTGAGTGGCAAAATGATTTACAAAATGAATTTTTCTAAAAAGGCGATCAGTTTTTGGGGTGTTTTAAATGATGATCATGTATTGTTTTTCGACAAAAAATTTGATTTATTAATTAATTATTTTGATGATAAAACCTTGTTACCTTCCTATGTTAGTAGTCTATGTAAAGCAAAATTTAGATTGGGTTTTTCTAACGCAGATCATACTTTAAATGATTTAATTCTAACAATTAATCCTAAAGATGTTGATCTATTTCTTTCCGAATCAATAAAGTATTTGAGAACAATAATAAAATAAGTCTTATGAATTTAAAGGGATTAGGAGTAGCCATGGTTACTCCATTTAACCAAGACGGAAATGTTGATTTTGATGCGATTCCTAAAGTTGTAGAAAACATCATTACAGGTCATGCAGACTACATCGTTGTGATGGGAACTACTGCCGAGGTTTCTGCTCTTAGTGACTCGGAAAAAAAGGCAGTTATCAATGCAATTTGTGATGCAAACCAAAATAAAGTTCCATTGGTCATTGGTATAGGGGGAAATAATACAACAAAAGTATGTGAAGAAATCCAAGCAACAGATTTAAGTCCATTTCAGGCCATCTTATCTGTATCACCCTATTATAACAAGCCTACACAAGAAGGAATTTATCAGCATTACAAACAAATTGCAAATGTAAGTCCACTTCCTGTAATTGTTTATAATGTACCCTCGAGAACGGGTAGTAACATTGAACCATCGACCTTTGTAAAATTGGCAGATGAGGTTGATAATATTATTGGTATTAAGGAAGCGAGTGGTGACATGGATCAGGCGCAGCAAATTTTAAAAGACTGTGCCTCTCATATACAGGTTATTTCAGGCGACGATGCATTAACATTGCCTATGTTATTAGCAGGTGCTGTTGGCACTATATCCGTTTTAGGAAATGCTCTACCTATACCTTTGAAAGAAATGTTTCATTATGTAGAAATAGGAAATTTAAAAAAGGCTTATGCTTTACATTATCAATTGTTAGACGTGATTAATCTTATTTTTGAGGAAGGAAACCCTGTAGGGATAAAAGCTTTGATGGAGTCAATGGATTATTGTGAAGGAACAGTTCGGTTGCCTTTGATAAAAGCTACACCTTCTTTAAAAGAACGCCTTCAGCGTGCTTTAGAAACATCTATATTCACTTTATAACTTTAAAAAGTATACTTTAACATTGTCTTTGTAATAAAAATTTACAAAGTCCATGATATTTAGTACTTTCGCAGGATGAATTTCAAACCGCTTTCAGTCTTGAGTTTAATAGTGTTGTTGTCAACATTCATTTCTTGTAATGAGTATCAGAAGTTATTGAATAGTGATGACGCCTCTGAAAAATACAAGCAAGCAGAAGTTTATTATAATAGTGGAGAATACCGTAAGGCAAATCGCTTATTTGAGCAAATTATCCCCAAGTATAGAGGAAAAGCACAAGCACAGCGAATTATTTTCTTTTTTGCAGATTCATATTTCCAAACAAAGAGTTATTATCTAGCGGCTTACCAGTATGAAAATTTCATAAAATCATACCCCCAAAGTGACCGTATACAAGAAGCTACATTTAAAGCAGCAAAAAGTTATTATTTCTCATCCCCAAAGTTTAGTTTAGATCAAGAAGATACTTATACGGCTATTGAAAAGCTTCAAGTTTTTATAAATTTATATCCCAATTCAGAATTTATTGTTGAAGCCAATCAGATGATTTCTGAATTACAAGAAAAACTAGAGCAAAAAGATTTTGAAATAGCAAAGCAGTATTATACTATTAGAGATTATCAATCAGCCATTAAATCAAGCGAAAATTTTATTGCAAGTTTCCCTGGAACAAAATACAGAGAATCAGCATTATTTAACAAATTTAAGGCCTCTTATGAAATAGCAGTAAACAGTGTGTTTTCCAAAAAATTAGATCGTTTACAAGAATTACAACAACAATACGAAGTTATTTTACGTTATTATCCCGAAACTTTATTTTTGAGTGAGTTAGAAGATAAAATGAAAACGGTAAATACAGAAATTGATAAATTAAAACAGACCACCACAACCCTCACAAAATAATCATATGACAAAGTATAGAGAATCAAAAGCTGCCCTTAATTCAAAAACCTATGACCGTAACAAACTTGAAGCGGCTACAGAGAATATTTATGAAGCATTAGCTATTATAGCAAAACGTTCCATTCAAATCAATTTGGACATTAAGAAAGAATTGCATGAAAAATTGGAGGAATTTGCTACTCACAATGATAGTTTAGAGGAAATTTTCGAAAATAAAGAGCAAATTGAAGTTTCGCGCTTTTATGAACGTTTGCCGAAACCTCATGCACTAGCTGTTGAAGAGTGGTTAAATGAAAAGATATACCACCGTAACACTGATGAACCTAATAGCTAACGATGAGTTTGCTAGGCGGTAAAAAGATATTACTCGGAATTTCGGGAGGAATAGCCGCTTACAAAACACCTTTGTTAGTTCGGGAATTAATTAAAAATGGCGCTCAGGTTCGTGTGGTTATGACCCCTGCAGCAAAAGATTTTGTCACTCCTTTGACACTGTCTACACTTTCAAAAAATCCAGTACTTTCCAGTTTTTCTGCAACAGACCAGGATAATCCTCTTTGGAATGATCACGTAGAATTAGGTCTTTGGGCAGACCTTATGCTAATTGCTCCTGCAACTTCCAACACACTATCTGCAATGGCTCATGGGCGTTGTAATAACTTGCTCCTTGCTGTGTATCTCTCTGCCAAATGTCCCATTTTTATTGCTCCAGCAATGGATCTAGACATGTTTGCACATCCTGCGAACAAAAAAAACATTGAGATCTTATCTTCTTATGGGAATTCAATTCTTCCTGTTGGAGAAGGTTTTTTAGCAAGTGGACTTGAAGGTAAAGGACGCATGTTGGAGCCAGATCAAATTACAAGTTATATTATTGATTTTTTCAATCCAAATTTACCCCTTAAAGGTAAGCGCGTATTGATTACGGCTGGTCCAACCTTTGAAGCAATTGATCCAGTTCGATTTATTGGTAATCATGCCTCTGGTAAAATGGGTTTTGCATTGGCAGAAGTTGCTGCCAATTTAGGGGCTAAAGTTACATTAGTTAGCGGTCCTACATCAGAAAGAACAAACCATCCTCATATCAATGTCAAAGCAGTCGTAAGCGCCTCAGAAATGTTTGAAGCAGTCAAAGACGTTTATGACAATGTTCATATCGCCATAGGTGCAGCAGCAGTTGCTGATTACAAACCTGAAGTGAAAGAAAAACATAAGATTAAAAAGAAAAGCGATCACCTTGCAATCAATCTGGTACCTACTAAGGATATTCTTGCCTACATGGGGGAACATAAAAAAGGGCAATATCTTTTAGGTTTTGCCCTAGAAACTCAAAATGAGCTAGAAAATGCATTGGAAAAACTTCAACGAAAAAACTTAGATGGAATAGTATTGAATTCAATGCAAGATAAAGGAGCAGGATTTTCAGTTTCTACCAATAAAATAACTTTTATCCATTCCGACAAGAGTATACACAACTTCCCTTTACAGTCCAAATGGGCCTGTGCGGAAACTATTTTTGACCAAATCTTAACCTATGATTCGTAAATTTTTAATACTGTTTTTATTTTGTTCATCGATTCAAACTCACGCCCAAGAGTTAAATGCTCAGGTGGTTGTGAATTCTGATTTGGTCAATCAAACCAACCAGCAGGTTTTTAAAACCCTTGAACGTTCATTAAATGAACTAATTAACACGCAAGTCTGGACAGGCGATTCTTATTTAAATCAGGAGCGAATAACCTGTTCCTTTGTTTTTAATCTTTCACGATATAGTAATGGTCAGTTTGAAGCGACACTTCAAGTTCAGTCGCAACGACCTGTCTTTGACACAAATTATGACAGCCCCATATTAAATTTCTTAGATAAAGACATTGTTTTTTCCTATCAGGAGTTTGAACCACTTTTTTTTAACCAATCTAGCTTTGAGTCGAATTTGATTTCTCTAATTAGTTATTATGCTTATGTTATCATTGGAATGGATGCTGATAGTTTTTCTCAAGAGGGTGGAACACCCTATTATGAAAGAGCATTACAGGCAGTCAATTTAGCGCAGGTTTCTTCACGTAGTGGATGGAAGCCTTCTGATGGTACACGAAACCGATTTTGGTTAATTGATGCCCTACGATCCAATACATTTCGTGAATTTAGACAAACGTTATATGATTATCACCGTCAGGGTTTGGATAAAATGACTGATGATCCCCTCGCTGGAAAAATTGGTCTTATGGGAGCAATAAAAAAGCTTGAACCTCTCAATCAAAGAAGACCTAATAATTTTCTGATACAAATCTTTTTTGATGCTAAAGTTGAAGAAATTGTAAATCTCTTTCAAGACGGACCCAAAGTCGATTTTAAGGAGACCGAAGAAATATTAAAAAAAATAGCCCCTTTCTTTGGTGCAAGATGGAAACAAATCAAGGCTTAATTTTTTAGAATATCCGTATCTTTCAAGCAAATTCTTAATCCGTAGAAACGCTTTGTTAACCCATCTTGAAATACAAAACTTTGCTCTAATTGAGCATTTGGAAGTCTCCTTTTTAGAGGGTATGACATGTATTACAGGTGAAACAGGAGCTGGAAAATCAATTTTACTTGGGGGTCTTTCTTTGGTTTTAGGTAAACGGGCAGAAATGTCCAGTCTTTTAGATCCTTCAAAAAAATGTGTGATAGAAGCTACCTTTGATTTAAAAGGATATGATCTTGAACCCTTATTTAGTTCTTTGGATTTAGAGTATGATAACCAGACGCTTTTAAGACGTGAAATTCTTCCTCAAGGGAAGTCAAGAGCTTTTATTAATGATAGTCCGGTATCCTTAAATATTTTACAACAAATTGGAAGTAAGCTAATTGATATTCATTCTCAAAACGAAACTCAATCTTTATTAGAGAGTGAACACCAGTTTGAGGTTCTGGATGCTCTGGCAGAAAACAATTCTTTATTAATTGAGTTTGAAGATTGTTTACTAGCCTTTAAAAAGACAACTAAAGACTATACGTATTGGTCTAATTTGAAAAATCAGTCTCTAAATTCTCTTGAACTTAAGCAGTTTCTTTTTGACGAATTGAACGCTGTAGAGCTTCGGCCAAGTCAATATTCTGAATTAGAAGCAAAAATCGCTACTCTTTCCCATGTTGAATACTTGCAATCCAACCTTGGAGAATGCATTCAGTTATTAGAAAATGAGACTACAGGAGTTTTTGATCAAACTTTGAGATTAAATGTTTTAAGTCAGGGCTTATCAAAAAAATCAGATCAATTTTCTTCTCTTAATGAACGCATGAAAGGAATGTCTGTTGAAATAGAAGATTTATTGGATGAATGTAAAATGCTACTTGAAAACTTGGAGTTTAATCCTATAGAAATGGAACAATTACAGGCTGAATTGGATCAATTGAATGGATTATTTCAAAAACACAAAGTATTGACTGTTGATGAATTAATAGAGGTCAAGTCTTCATTAGAAAAAGAACTTCAGGAGACTTTTGATATAGAAGACAAACTAAATCGTCTTTTAGTAACTAAAGACCAATTAGAGACAAAATTAAAAACAGTATCTCAAACAATTTCCCAAAACAGGAAGCAAGCAGCTAAAACTTTGGAGGAAGAATTGAAAAGCTTAGTTGGTAAGATGGGAATGCCCGATGCTGTTTTTAGAATTGACTTAAACCCTAGTCCAGAGTTTTTATTAAATGGTACGGATGTAATCTCTTTTCAATTTAGCCCAAATAAAGGGAGTCAATTTAATTTGCTTAAAAAAACAGCTTCTGGAGGGGAGCTTTCAAGAATTATGTTGGGTGTTAAGTTTATTTTGTCACGCTATAAAAAACTCCCTACTCTCATTTTTGATGAGATTGATACCGGGGTTTCAGGTAAAATATCAGATAGTGTAGCTGATCTAATGATCGTTCTAGCTCAAAAACTTCAGGTACTAACAATTACTCACCTCCCGCAAGTAGCAGCAAAAGGGAATCATCATTTTAAAGTTCAGAAAGTAACTTCTGGGACAACTACACGATCTCAATTAATACCTTTATCAAAAGCCGAACGAATAGAGGAGATTGCAATGATGTTATCCGGAAATCAAATAACCCCCACAGCAATTGCTCACGCAAAACAATTAATGAATTAAACGTATCTTTGAAAACAAATTTTAACAGATGAAACACAAAATTTTAGAAGGGAAAAAAGGAATTATTTTTGGCGCTTTAGACGATCAGTCCATTGCATGGAAAACTGCTGAATCTGTAGCCGATGCAGGAGGTACATTTGTGCTAACGAATGCACCTGTAGCATTGCGCATGGGTACAATAAATTCCCTAGCGGAAAAAACAGGATCTCAGGTGATTTCAGCAGATGCGACTAACCTTGATGATTTAAATACCTTAATTGATCAAGCTCAAGAAATTCTTGGAGGGAAGCTAGACTTTGTTCTTCATTCTATAGGAATGTCTGTAAATGTTAGGAAAGGGAAGCATTATACAGATTTAAATCATGATTGGATGGCTAAGGGCTGGGATGTTTCAGCAGTTTCGTTTCATAAATTAATGCAATGTCTTTATCAGAAGGATGCAATGAATCCATGGGGGAGTATTGTGGCACTTTCTTATATTGCTGCACAACGTACTTTTCCAAATTATAATGATATGGCTGATAATAAAGCATATTTAGAATCTATAGCTCGTAGCTTTGGCTATTTCTTTGGGAAGGATAAGAAAGTTCGTGTGAATACAATTTCACAATCTCCTACATTAACAACTGCTGGCAAAGGGGTAGAAGGATTAGATGGTTTTCTTAAGTACGCTGAAAAAATGTCTCCTCTTGGGAATGCAACGGCCAAAGAATGTGCAGATTACACGGTCTCTTTATTTTCAGATTATACCCGTAAAGTAACCCTTCAAAATCTTTTTCATGATGGAGGATTTTCAAATGTGGGTGTAAGTCAAGATATTATTGATTCTTTGTAATCTATTTAGGCACTCTGAAAGGATGAAAAAATTATGCAATCAAAAACAAAACGTTTTGAAGCCATTTTCAAAGAATTTCCTTCTCGAGGGCGGTTTCAATTCTTTCTGCTTTTTGTTCTTCTTTCTTTCAGTTTTTGGGTAAGTACCAAATTATCTAACACCTATCAGGTTGATCAGGATTTTGAAGTAGTTTGGAGCTCTCCTCCAAGTGATATTATCTTGAGTGATTATACTGCAAAAATTAACCTATCTATTACAGCAAGTGGTATCGAAATCTTATGGTATCGTTTGTTTAAAAACAAAATTAATTTGGAGCTCAAGGAAACTGATTTTACCATTGCAATGGGTAAGGTTTCTATAGAAAAACAGCGATTTTCTATTCGTCAATTTTTATTTGACAACACAGAATTGAACGCTATCAACACCGAAGATTTACAAGTTAAATTCAGTAGATTGGCATCAAAAAAAATAAAAGTATACCCCCAAGCAACAATAAAAATGCGCCCGGGTTATCTTTCTGTTAGTCAAATTATCTGTATTCCAGATAGCGTATTGGTAATGGGATCAGAGTCTGTTTTGGACACATTATTTCAAATTCACACGGCCCCTTTTGTTTTAAATGACGCTCACGAAGATTTTTCAAAAAGACTAAACTTAAAATCTATTGATGCTGTACAATTTGATGTTGATTCTGTTTACATCAGACAAACGATAACACGATATTCTGAAAAGGAATTTATCATCCCCATAGAAATAATTAATTTGCCAAATAACATTAGGCTAAAGCTATTTCCTCCTACTGCTAAAATTAAAGCGATTCTTCCCTTAACTTTATATAATGGAATAAAGGATTCAGATTTTATTCTTGCGGTTGACTATAATCAAATTTTAGAAAAACAGACTACTCAACTTACCCTTAGCTTAATAAAACAGCCAAGCCAAATTAAAAAAGTTACTTGGGAGCCAAAAAAGGTTAATTATTTGATACGGAAATGAAAGTAATTGGATTGACAGGAGGTATTGGAAGCGGAAAGAGCACTATAAGAAAGTGGTTTGAGTCTCAGGGGGTGCCTTGTTTTGATTCTGACGAAATAGGCAAGCAGCTACTCAATTCTGAATTAAAAAGTAAAATAAAAGAAGAATTTGGTGCTACTTTATACAATGATAAAGGAGAATTAGATCGAGCTCAATTAGCAAATCTTGTTTTTAATGAACCCGAGGAATTAAAAAAGTTAAATAAAATTGTACATCCTGCAGTAGCCAATGCATTTGAAGTTTTTAAATCAAACCATAAGTCTGCTATGTTTGTTATTAAGGAAGCAGCAATTTTATTTGAATCCGGTGCCTATAAAAGCTGTGATGAAATTATTTTGGTGTGTGCTCCAACGGAGATGCGAATTGAACGAGTAATGAAACGAGATCAAACGACTAAGGAAGCGATCGAAACTAGAATGCAATATCAATGGTTAGATTCAGAAAAAAAGGTACTTTCAGACTATGTCATTCAAAATGAATATCTTGAAGCTGCAATTAATAAAGCAAGACAAGTTTTTAAAACATTAAATAGGAGTAATTAGGTATTAACATACTCTTAGGATTTTTTTTGATTTAAAAAAATGAAATTTGCAAAGAACTTTAAATCACCCCAGAAAGGGTTTATTTTAGAAATGATAGAAGCAAGAAAAAATTTCAAGCGAAAGGTGATAAGTAAAGACTTCGTGCATGTGTTACTTTTGAAAAGTTAAAAATTGCACCTATGAAAAAAATCGTATTTATTTCTTTAGTAAGTTTTATGATTATTTCCATCTTGGGGATAGTTGTTTTACAAGGGTATTGGATTTATTCTGCTTGGAATGATAAGGAAAAAGAATTTTCACTTGCCGTTCAGCAATCCCTTCAAATTGTTGCTGAGGAGATACAAGAACGAGAATTATCCGATTATATTTCTAAATACGAAAGTTTAATTGATTCCCTTGACACTCCTGATGACGCAAGTTTTGCTAATTTATTTTTCTTCATAGACGAAGACAAAACAAACAATCTTTTTTCCTATTACGCCTTCGGTATACTTAAGGAAGATTACAATATCACCCCTTATTTGAATCCAACTCTCGGTGATACAATAAGCCAACTCACGGATGTAAAACAAGTTAAAAGCACTACGATTATAAAAAAGAACGATGTTTTTGATCGAGAAAATAATATCGCTAGTTCTATTGAAAAGATTAAAACTGTGGATCGCATGAATATTTCCAATCAGCGAATTCAGTCTGCTTTTAAGAGCTATACCGCCAACCTTCCCATACATAAACGATTAAATGTAGATGAGTTAGATTTTGTCCTGAAGCGAGAATTTGATGCTAAGAAAATAGTCACTCCATATGAATTCGGTATTTATAGCGATGGTTTAGCAACAAAAATTAAATCCAACAACTATGCTGAGGAACAAGAGGGATTTCGCTATACTACACCCATTTTTATTGATCAGAGTGGGATTGGAAAATACGAACTTGTAGTTTCTTTTCCTCAAAAAGATCAATATGTTTTTTCTTCTATTTTGGGAGTTGGGGGGTTAACCCTTTTTCTAACTCTGTTCATTGTTCTAGTTTCGAGTAGTGCATTATACCAAATTATTCACCAGAAGAAAATATCTGAGATTAAAACAGATTTCATCAATAATATGTCTCACGAGTTTAAAACACCAATAGCGACCATTAATCTCGCACTTGATGCCATTTCAAACAAAAAGACAATTGCAGTTCCTGAAAAAATTGAGCGTTATGTGAAAATGATACGCGAGGAGAACAGTAGGATGCTTTCTCAAGTTGAAAACGTATTACGGATCTCCCAATTAGAACGAAGCAATGAGCCCATTCAAAAAGCTCCCATTGATTTGCATGAAATCATCAAAGATTCGATTCATCACATTGACCTAATCTTAAAAAGTAAATCTGGAAAATTAGAAACAAACTTCAATGCCAAAAACAGTTTAGTATTTGGAAACAAGAGTCACTTGACCAACATTATCATTAACCTTTTGGATAATGCACTGAAATATTGTGAAAATAATCCAGAATTAATGGTTGAAACGCTAAACGATGAATCAAATTTCATTTTTAAAGTGAAAGATAATGGCATCGGGATGAGCCCAAATACTCAGAAAAAAGTTTTTGAAAAATTTTATAGAGCTAGCTCTGGAAATATTCACAATACAAAAGGGCATGGTCTTGGATTGGCCTATGTAAAACGTATTGTAGACCTTCATAAAGGAGCAATCAATTTGGAAAGCAAAAAGGATTTCGGTACAACAATAAGTATCTCTATACCCAACGAAAGATTAATTTAATAACGCCTCGATTTAAAGAATATGAAAGATTCAAATAAAAAAATTTTAATTGTTGAAGATGATCCAAATTTTGGAAGCATTTTGAAAGAATATTTAATCATTAATGATTACGATATTACCCTTGCAAAAAACGGAATTGAAGGATTTGAAAAATTCAAAAAAGATGATTTTGACTTGTGTATTCTTGATGTAATGATGCCATATAAGGATGGTTTTACACTAGCTAAAGAGATTAGAGAAAAGAATGATGTTATTCCTATTTTTTTCCTAACAGCAAAAAATCTAAAAGAAGATGTTTTGAAAGGATTCAAGATAGGAGCTGATGATTATTTAACCAAACCCTTTGATTCAGATGTTTTGTTAGCAAAAATTAAAGCTATTTTAAATCGTCAAAACATTCCTGCACTCCCTAATAATGACGAGTTCGAATTTACTTTTAGTAGTTTTAAGTTTAATTCTAAACTTCGTTTTTTAACCTACAAAATGGACAAACCCATTAAGCTTTCACCTAAGGAAAATCAATTATTGCGTTTATTGGTTTTGCATATCAATGACTTGTTGCCTCGTGATGTTGCTTTGAATAAAATTTGGAGAGATGACAACTATTTTACCTCTAGGAGTATGGATGTCTATATTGCAAAGCTCAGGAAATATTTAAGTGTCGATGTAAAAGTTCAAATTCTAAACATTCATGGCGAAGGTTTTAGACTGGTGATCGACTAAGATTTTGTTCTAGGATGGAAACGTTCGATTACTGAACGTAAATGCTGGGTGTCTAGATGGGTATATATTTCTGTTGTAGTAATACTCTCATGACCCATTAGAATTTGTATCGTTCTCAAATCAGCACCATTTTCTAAAAGATGTGTAGCAAAAGAATGTCTAAATGTGTGAGGACCCACTTGTTTTTTAACATTGGCTTTAATCGCTAAGTCTTTTATAAGTGTAAAAATCATTTGTCGAGTCAAGCCATTCCCCCTTCTATTTAGAAAAACTATATCTTTATCTTTCACACTTATCTTTTGATTCTTCCGCGTTTCAGTAATATATTCTTCTAAAAATTCTTTACTAATCCCTCCCATTGGGACTAAACGCTGCTTATTACCTTTCCCATGTACTCGTATCATATCTTCTTCAAAAAACAGATTTGAAAGGCTTAGGTTCGTTAATTCTGAAACACGGATACCACTGCCATAAAGTATTTCCAAAATTGCTCGATTACGTTGCCCCTGAGGATGACTAAGATTTATCTGATTGATCATTAATTCGATTTCTTCTGTGCTAAGTACATCAGGGAGTTTTCTGCCTAGTTTAGGGGCTTCAATCAAATCGGTAGGATTACTTGTTCTGTATGATTCAAAAATTAAATAATCAAAAAAACTTCGCAAACCTGAAAGACGACGTGCTTGAGTATGTGGGCTCAATATTTTTGCGGTTTCATAAATGAACTTCTGAACAGAGTCTAAACTACAGTCAGTAGGGGACTCTTCAATTTTTTCGTTAATCAAAAAGTATTGAAGTGCATGGACATCCAAGATGTAATTCTGTATCGAATTTTCTGAGAGCCCTCTTTCGATAGTCAGGTACATTCTATAATCCTCAAGGGCTTGTTTCCAATTCACACCATTTGTTTTTAGGGGAATAAATCTAATTTCTATACTTTTACTAAAATAATAAAAATGAAGGTCAGTATCATAAACGGTCCAAACTTAAATCTTTTAGGCACTCGTGAGCCCTCCGTATACGGAAATCAAACTTTTGAGGCTTATTTTGAAAATCTTAAAAAACAATTTCCTGAGGTACATTTTGATTATTTCCAATCCAATGTTGAAGGGGAGTTGATCAATCGCTTGCATGAAGTAGGCTTTTCTTCAGACGCTATTTTACTTAATGCAGGGGCTTATACCCATACTTCAGTTGCTATTGGTGATGCAATCAAAGGAATTGATACAAGTGTGATTGAAATTCATATTTCAAATACTTTTGCTCGTGAAGACTTTCGACATACTTCCTACATTACTCCAGTCTCAAAGGGACTTATTATTGGATTTGGTTTAGATTCTTATCGTTTGGGTGTAGAAAGTGTCTTATACGCTGATTCCAAATAAATACCCTACAAAAGCAGTTAAACCCATCGCTATTGTTCCCCAGAAGGTTATTCTTAAAACCGCTTTTCGAATACTTGAGCCTCCAGTTTTTGCTGCTGTTGCTCCTAGTGTGATTAAGAAAAAAAGCGCTGAAGTATAAAGTGCAATTTCCATATTCTCTACTGGGAAAAAGAGTGTCACTAGAAAAGGCAAAGTGCCACCTACGGTAAAGGCTGCTCCTGAGGCTAAGGCTGCTTGTATTGGATTAGCTTGATTAACTTCATTAATTCCTAATTCGTCTCTAACGTGTGCTGCTAGAGCGTCCTTCTTCGTGAATTCAAGTGCAACTTTAAGCGCAGTTTCCTTTTTCAAACCTCTTTGCTCGTATATCTGTGCTAAAAGCTGAAGTTCCATTTCAGGATCTTCTTGCAGCTCTTTTTTTTCCCTTTCAATATCGGCTTGTTCAACGTCCGTTTGTGAAGAAACTGAAACATATTCTCCAGCAGCCATAGATAAGGCTCCAGCGACAAGACCCGCCAGGGTTGCGAGTGCGATTTGTTCTCTTAGGTCTGTAGCTGCTGCCATACCAATAGCGATACTTGCGGTGGAAAGAATTCCATCATTGGCTCCCAATACAGCTGCTCTAAGCCAGTTACTGCGATGAATATAATGGTGATCTAAATAATTTTCTAATGTTTTTTTAGGCTTCATTTTAAGACATTTTTCAACTACAAAGTTGCATGAAAAGATTTAAATGCTTCAAGTACAGCCTTAGGATCTTCCACATGGGGATAATGTCCTAGGTCTAATTTATATGTTTTTCCTTTAGGAACTTTTTCTTCAAAACGATCTGCAGTGGCTTTTCCTGATATGGGGTCTAAAATACCATTGATCATTCCCAAAGGAAGTCTGGGGTGGAAAAGGGGTTCTTCCCAGCGTTTTTTATTTACCTTCCGTTCTGTGAGGTATCTTCCTAAAATAGGAAGCATTTTTCGACCATTGTTTTTAATTAAGATAGACCAAGAAGTGTCTAGAAATACTCTACTGGGTTGAGTGTTTTTTCCAAAGATGCGTTTCATCGTTTTTATAAAAGTTATTTTAAAGCTCAACTTGCCAATTAAGAATCCAATAGGTGAATCCAATAGTTTTTGAATCAATCTTGGTGTATTTGTTTCTTGAAAAATCCCACCATTCATAAAAACACATGATGACCATTCAATTTTACTAACTCCCTCTTTTGATCTACACATAAGTTCGAGAGCGACAGTGTCACCTAGATCATGGGCGAAAATGTGGGCTTTAGTTATTCCTTTGTTTTCTAATAAAGCTTCGATGGCCTCCGCTTGATCGGAAATAGTTATAAAACTATTTCCAGACGAGGAACGTCCTAAACCAATTAAATTACTGCAAACACAATGATAGTTTTTTATTAATTCAGGAAATACTTTAGCAAAATCCCAGGAAGAGGTTGGGAATCCATGAATAAGAATAAGGGTCTCTCCTTCGCCTTCTTCCAGGTAGTGGATTTGTGCATTTTTATGCTTAAACCAATGTGCTATTGAATCCCATTCTTTAATTGTCATTTCTTTTTGTTTATAGTTGTAAGGTAGTGTTTAAAAAGAATTGTGATTCAAGTTTTATCACTTGTTTATGATTAAAAGGGTTAAGATAAAATAGGAGATAAGTAGATCAAAATAGGAACTATTATTTTTGTTTTAATTTCCAATAAAAGATTTTATTTTTAATTCTAAATCAAAAAATTAATCACAAATCAATCACCTCAATTGCTCCTCGATCTGCCAGGGTGACAAAACATCTTTTAAAGTCATTACTAAACGTAAGGTTTGAGGGCTTTTTCCCTTTTAGTGCTATTTCTTTTATAAATTTTCCTCGGGGAGAGATTAGGACAAGCGTTCCTTTGCCATATCTGCAAACATATAAAACCCCCTTTTTGTCCGTCCGCATTCCATCCAAACCGAAGTCCTCAAAAGCATAAAAAAGTTTTTTGTTTTGTATGTTTCCATTTTCAGTGATATCATACACCCATATCTTTCGTTGAATTGACTCATTGACATATAATTTAGTTCCCTCAGGATTGACTTCAATTCCATTGGTCGTTCCCATATTTTTTTCAAGTAATTCAACCCCTTTTTCCTTAGTTATTTTCCATAATTGACCGGTACTGTCTGACCACTTTGGATCACTCGCAAAAACTATATTCTTTCGTAAAACGGTAATATCATTCGGCTGATTCGCATTAGTTTCATGAGCGAAAACAGTAAGTTTTTTTGTTCTCAAATCAATTTCTAAGATGTTGTGATTGGTGAAATCCGCTATAAACATTTGATACTTTTCTCCAAAACGAATTCCATTTCCTATACTACCGTTGGGTAGTTTAATGAAAATACTGCTTTTCCCTTCAGGAGTAACTCTTCCAATGGTTCCCTCTTCTTCAAAATTTACAGCATATATATTTCCTTCAAAATCGGTTGCAGGACCTTCAATACCATTGGTAAAACTACCTTCTGGAGTAAAATCTATGACAGTTTTAGCGGGATAACAACTCAGTATAATTAGTGATGTTAGAGCAAAGATGGTTTTTGATTTCACGAGTGAGGCTTTTGAAAGTTCTAAATGTAAATATTTCTTAGTCAGAATCAAAATAGATTCATTGCGGCAACAAGAAATTCCAAGTATCTTTGTTTAGACCAAAACCAAGCAGTGCGGTATTTTTTAGAATTTTCTTATGCAGGTACAAATTACCATGGATGGCAACGCCAGCCAAACGCTGTTTCAGTTCAAGAGGTTTTGGAGCATGCACTGAGTACGCTTCTCAAAGAAACGATCTCCTTACTTGCATCGGGAAGAACAGACACAGGGGTACATGCACGACAAATGTTCGCACATTTTGATGGAAAACTCAGCCTGGAAACTTTTCAGCAGTTGGTATATCAACTCAATCAGTTTTTACCTCAAGACATTGTAGTTCATTCACTTCGCGAGGTAAAAGCTGAAGCTCACGCTCGTTTTGATGCTCTTTCACGTTCTTATGAATATCATATAGCTTTGGGCAAAACTCCTTTTGGAAACAGCATGCATTATCGTATCAATCAAGATTTAGATCTGGAGGCTATGAATGAAGCTGCCGCCATCCTTTTGGAATATGAAGATTTTGAATGTTTTTCTAAGTCAAGAACGGATGTGAAAACTTTTCTTTGTGACATAAGTTATGCCCAATGGAGTAAAACCAAAAATGGTTATATCTTTACGATCACTGCCAATCGATTTTTAAGAAACATGGTGCGTGCTATTGTGGGGACCTTGATAGAAATTGGTTTGAAGAAGAAAGAAATAGAAGATTTGCGAGGTATTATAAAAAGTAAAAGCCGCTCAAAGGCCGGATTTTCTGTCCCCGCTCAAGGTTTATTTTTAACCCGTATAGAGTATCCGATTTCAATTTATAAATAGACTATGGCCAAAGTAAGTGGTAAAATATTTGACATACAGCTTTTTAGCAAACTTTTAGAGTTCGTAAAGCCTTACAAGACCACCTACTACTTTGTGATGATTGCAGCTATATTATTGTCTGTTTTTTCTACACTTACTCCTTATCTATTAAAAGTGACCGTGGACGATTACATCCGTTTACAGGACTATGAAGGAATGGTTTTGATGGTGAGTTTGATGCTCGGGGCTCTTTTGTTTGAGGTTCTATTTCAATTTTTATTTGTTTTTTATGCCAACTGGTTGGGGCAAAAAGTGATTAAAGATTTACGCGTTAAATTATTCAGAAAGATTCTCTTTTTTAAAATGGCTTATTTTGATAAATCAGCGGTTGGACGTCTGGTGACAAGAGCTGTTAGTGATATCGAAACCATTGCCAGTATTTTTTCACAGGGACTCTTTATGATAATTGCGGATTTGCTAAAAATGTTTCTAGTAATCGGTGTGATGTTGTATGTAGATTGGCGTTTGTCAATAATTGTTTTTTCTATACTTCCTATTATACTCTATGCCACTCGATTGTTTCAGAAGTCGATGAAAATCGCTTTTGAAGAAGTTCGCCTTCAGGTAGCGAATCTAAATTCTTTTGTCCAAGAGCGTATTAGCGGAATGAAAATTGTTCAGTTATTCCACCGCGAAAAAATTGAATACAATAATTTTATAGAGATTAATGAAAAACACAAGCAAGCTTGGTTGAAAACAGTTTGGTTCAACTCAATTTTCTTTCCTATAGCTGAAATTTCATCATCTGTTACTATCGGACTGTTGGTTTGGTATGGCGGTTTTAACTTAATCTCAGGAGGTAATATTTCCCTGGGAGCAATTTTCTTGTTTATTCAAATGTCACAAATGTTGTTTCGTCCTTTACGACAAATAGCAGATAAATTTAATACCCTCCAAATGGGTATGGTTGCTGCCGATCGTATTTTTAAAATCATTGAAACGGAAAGTAGTATTGAGGATAATGGTACGTTTGCTCCCCAGAAAATTAAAGGAACTATTTCTTTTGACCAGCTCCATTTTTCTTATATTCCGGGAGAGGAGATTTTACATGGAATCTCTTTTGAGATAAAAGCGGGGGATACCATCGCCATCGTTGGTGCTACAGGTGCAGGCAAATCAACTATTATTAATTTATTATCTCGATTTTATGAATTTGAATCGGGGACAATTGCAATTGATGGAACTTCAATTCGTGATTACAAATTAGCGGCTTTACGTAATCATGTAGCGGTAGTGCTACAAGATGTATTTTTGTTTGCAGACAGCCTGTATAACAATATCACTTTATTCAATCCTGAAATCTCAAAAGAACAAGTAATTACAGCAGCAAAAACCATTGGAGTACACGATTTCATTGAATCCTTGCCTGGGGGGTATGATTATAATGTTAAAGAACGCGGGGTTATGCTTTCTTCAGGGCAACGCCAATTGATTGCTTTTTTACGTGCATACATATCAAAGCCTAACATCTTAGTTCTTGATGAGGCTACTTCTTCTGTAGACAGCTATTCCGAGGAGATCATTCAAAAAGCGATAGACACCTTGACAGAAGGTAAAACATCTATTGTAATTGCCCATCGTCTGGCTACTGTAAAAAATGCAAGTAGAATTGTAGTAATGGATCATGGAAAAATTGTAGAGCAAGGGACTCACGATGAGTTGTTAAAAATACCGGATGGATTCTATGCTAAATTATATGAAGTTCAGTTTGCCGAAACCCCTGTATTGTAGTTTATTCGCTGATATCCTGAGCGAGTGTTTCTTTGAGTGCAGTGGTGGTTTTAAATGAGAAAAATTCACCGTTTTTAACGTAAACAATTTTACCTGTTTGTTCTGAAATAACAATAACTAAGGCGTCTGTCTTTTCGGTGATTCCCAATGCTGCACGATGGCGAAGGCCATATTTTGAAGGAATATTTTTTTTGTCGGATACAGGAAGAATTACACGGGTAGCAATAATATTATTTTTATCTATGACAATTGCACCATCATGAAGTGGGCTATTTTTAAAGAAAATAGATTCTAAAATTTGAGGGACTAGCTTTATGTTAGCACCATTGGTTTCACTGATGGTAAAATCCAAAGAATTACTTCGTTGCAGCACGATAATGGCTCCTGTTTTACTTTTTGACATTTCCTCACAAGCATCCAGTAAAATATTCAAATTTAAATTTAACACCCGATCATTTTGGTTAAGAAACCGGAAATAACGAACTACATTGCGTCTATTCGTAAAATTTGTAGATCCCAGAAGAAGTAAAAATTTTCTGATCTCCTGTTGAAAAACAACAATTAGGGCGAAAAACCCAACACTAATAAACTTACCCAAAAGATTACTCAAAACATCCATGTTAAGCAAGTCTGTAAGTCTCCAGATCAGGTAGATTATAACAATACCAATAAAAATATTGATTGCTACAGTACCTTTTACTAATTTATATAGGTAAAACAATAGAAGAGCAACCAATAGAATATCGATTACATCAATAAAAGAAAAGTCGATAAAATCGGTTAAATCCAAGTGTTGTTTTTTGTAAAATTATAAAAACTATTGGAGTGCTCGCCATAAGTCAACACATTCTTTGGCTTCTTTAACATCATGAACACGAAGTATTTGGGCTCCACGATCCAAAGCAAAGGCATTTAATGCGGTGGTTCCGTTCAAAGCATGTTCGGCAGTAGTTTCTAAAAAATTATAGATCATGGATTTTCTGGACACTCCAATTAAAATTGGATATCCTAGTCTTTTAAATTGTTGGAGGTGTTTAAAAAGAGTGTAGTTGTGTTCGATGCTTTTCCCAAATCCAAAGCCAGGATCAATAAGAATGTCTTGAATTCCAGCAGCATAAGCAACTTCAATTTGTTTAGAAAAAAATGCTAAAATTTCTGTTACGATATCCTTATAATTTGGGTTTTCTTGCATGGTTTCTGGTGTGCCTTGCATGTGCATCATGACATAAGGGATGGCATGTTTAGAAACCGTTTCGTGCATTTTGGAATCAAAAATACCTCCTGAAATATCATTTATCATGGAAGCGCCAAGCTCAATAGATGCTTGAGCTACCTGGTGATTGTAGGTGTCAATAGAGAAATGAGTTTCTGGAAAACGACTTACTAATGCATCCAATACAGGCAAAACTTTCTTTTTTTCATTTTCTGGTGAAATGGGCTTACTGCCTGGTTTGCTTGTTGCTGCTCCAATATCAATAAAAAAAGCGCCTTGTTCAAGCATGCTTTCCGTATGAGAAAGAGCCTTATCGATAGAATTATACTTTCCTCCATCATAAAAAGAATCTGAGGTAAGATTTAGGATCCCCATAATTTTGGGTACACTCAAATCAATGAGTTGTCCTTTACAATTGAGGGTTTGAGCTGTGATATTCTTTTTAATAACTTTTTGCTTTGTATTGGGTGAACTAACTAAATAAATTCGAAATTTATTGCAAATTTAGAATTAAATGGAGCTTACCAGTAAAGAGTATCAAACAATTATTTTAAGATGTAGAGAATTATTTGAAAAGAAAATGAAAGATTATGGAGCGGCATGGCGAATATTAAGGCTTCCTTCATTAACAGATCAGATTTTTATAAAGGCACAACGAATAAGAAGTTTACAAACCAATATCATTCAAAAAGTAGATGAAGGACAAGAGTCTGAATTCATTGGAATTGTAAATTATAGTCTTATGGCACTCATACAGATTGATAAAGGTATAGCAGAACAACCAGATATAGATGTTGCAGAAGCATTGCTTTTATATGATAAACATCAAGAGATTATTTTTGAATTAATGTTAAATAAAAATCATGATTATGGAGAGGCATGGCGTGAAATGCGTGTTAGTTCTCTTACGGATTTGATTTTACAAAAACTCTTGCGCGTTAAGCAAATAGAAGAAAATCAAGGAAAAACACTAGTGAGTGAAGGAATTGATGCTAACTATCATGATATGGTCAACTATGCTGTTTTCGCATTAATTCACCTGAACTCAGGAAAAAAATAATGATCCCATATATCACCAATAAGGTTGGATTTGTTTTACTAACACTTTTTGGTGTCGCGAGTTTGGTATTCTTTTTATTTACAGTATTGCCCGGCGATCCGGCCCAAATGATGTTGGATCAAAACGAAGACAGTGCGCAGCTTGAAGTAGTTAAAGCTAAGTTTGGTTTTAACCTACCACTTCATCAGCAATATTTTTATTACCTCAATGATTTATCACCTCTTTCCATTCATTCTATGAAGAGTAAAGACTTTGCCCATTATGATCCGGCTATTTATGGAGGATGGAAAGTATTTACAACAACAAATAAAGTTTGGGTTATTAAAGCGCCATATTTCAGAACTTCTTATCAGAAAAGGGGAAAACCAATTTCTGAGATTATTGCAGAAACCCTCCCAAATACTGCAGTGTTGGCCGTTTCCTCGATGTTTATTGCAATTGTTTTAGGTATATTCTTGGGTGTGGTAGCGACTCTTAACAAGGATCGGTGGTTGGATCGATTTTTACAGTTTTTTAGCACATTAGGAATGAGTGTTCCTTCTTTTTTTAGTGCCATTTTGTTCTCTTGGTTTTTCGGATATGTACTTAATCGTTACACAAACCTCAATATGACAGGTAGTTTGTATGAGCTTGATGATCTCGGGGAGTCTTATAATATTGTATGGAAAAACCTCATTTTACCATCCTTTGTCCTAGGAATTCGACCCTTGGCCGTAATTATTCAATTGATGCGAAGTAATTTATTGGATGTTCTGTCGCAGGATTATATAAGAACCGCATATTCTAAGGGACTTTCTAAGTATCAAGTTATTTTTAAACACGGCTTAAAAAATGCTTTAAACCCGGTAATCACTGCAATATCTGGATGGTTTGCCTCTCTTTTGGCGGGTGCCATTTTTGTAGAATATATTTTTGGATGGAAAGGACTAGGAAAAGAAATAGTAGAAGCACTGAACCAATTAGACATACCCGTCGTAATGGGAGCTGTTTTGGTCATTGCCTTTCTTTTTATTATTATTAATATTGTGGTCGATTTTATATACGCATATTTAGACCCACGAATAAAAACAACATAAACATGAGAGATCAAATAGTAGCTGGAAATTGGAAAATGAACAACGACCAGAATGAAACCCAAACTTTATTAAACGCATTAAAAAGTCACAGTAAGCCTAAAAATGTTCGCGTGATGGTAGCTCCTTCGTTCACACAACTTTCACAGAGTGTTAGTTTGTTGGGAGACGACGTGATCACTGTTGCTGCTCAGAACGTGAATGCTGCTGCTTCTGGAGCTTATACAGGGGAGGTTTCTGTGAGCATGCTAAAAGGAGTAGGGGTGGAAACTGTTATTTTAGGACATTCAGAACGACGCTCTCTATACCATGAAAACAATGCTTCGCTTGCTAATAAAGTAAACACCTCAATCGAATCCGGAATGGAAATTGTTTTCTGTTTTGGGGAGCAGCTAGAAGAACGAAAATCAAACCGACACTTTGATGTAGTAAAAGAACAGTTGTCCGAGGCCTTATTTAGTCTATCTGCCGCTTCATGGTCTCAAGTAGTTTTAGCTTATGAGCCAGTTTGGGCTATTGGAACTGGTGAAACTGCAAGTCCAGACCAAGCTCAAGAGATGCATGCTTTTATCAGAAACTTGATTCAAGAAAAATATACTGAGAATTTAGCTCAAGAAGTTGCCATTCTTTATGGAGGAAGTGTTAAGCCAGGTAATGCAAAAGAAATATTTTCGATGGAAGATGTAGACGGTGGTTTAATAGGAGGTGCTTCTTTAAATGCTGATGATTTCATGGCAATTGTCAATGCCTTCTAAATGCCACAAAATTATATAGAATATAAATTCACTGTTGTTCCCAAAGACCCGTGGGAAGAAATTCTATTTGCTGCCTTGCAGGAGCTTCCATTTGAGAGTTTTGAAAGTAATGAAAACTCCCTTATGGCTTATGTTCCAGAGGCATTGCATTACGATAATTTTTTAAAAACAATCTCTCTTTTTGAAAATACTGCGGTTTCAATTAGTTTTGAAAAGAAGACAATTGAACCCATTAATTGGAATGCTAAGTGGGAGTCGGAATTTCAGCCAATTGAAATCGGGGAGGACTGTGTAGTTAGGGCTGATTTTCACCCCGCTCAAGGGAAGCCTTATGAATTGATTATCAATCCTAAAATGAGCTTTGGAACGGGACATCATCAAACAACTCATATGATGTTAGAGTTTGCGTTAAAAGAAAATTTTAAGGAAAAAAGAGTTTTGGATATGGGGTGTGGCACGGGAGTTCTTGCTATCCTTGCTTCTATGAAAGGTGCTGTCTCTGTAGATGCAATTGATATAGACCCCTGGTGTATTGAAAACACAAATGAGAATGCTCAAAAAAACGATTGTTCTACAGTCAACTGTTTTCTAGGATCTTCTATAACTTTAAAAACGCCATCCTATGATTTGATTTTTGCCAACATCAATAGAAATATTTTATTAGAACAAATTACCTCATACAGTGAGGCATTGTATACGAGAGGAGTATTATTAATGTCCGGGTTTTACCAAGAGGATATAGTAAGCTTAATTGAATGTTGCAATACTAATGGACTGTCTTTAGTGGAAGAGAAACATCGAGATAATTGGAGGGCTTTGAAGTTTATAAAATGAGTGAAGCACAACCTTTTAATAAACCGGAGGAAGAAGTTGAGGTAAGCACTTTAACGGATCGTGAGCATGAGATCATTTTATATAATGATGATGTGAACACCTTTGAGCATGTTATTGAATGCTTGGTTGCTATTTGCGATCATAACGCTTTACAGGCTGAACAGTGTGCTTACCTGGTGCATTATTCAGGAAAATGTGCAGTAAAATCAGGATCTTTAGAAGACCTAGTTCCCAGATGTTCAGCGCTCTTAGAAGAGGGCCTTTCTGCAGAAGTGATTTAAAGCGTTTAACAGATTTTTTTCTTAACAATAAATCAGCGACATTTGAAAAAAAAAGTAACAATGAAAATAAGAAATTTAACCTTGATAATAATTATGATTTCAACACTCTCGGCAAGAAGCCAAAAAGAAGAAGGAGATACAACAATATACCAATTTAAGGTTCAAAGCCTTGATGGTGAGGAATTTGATTTTAGTACGCTAAAAGGAAAAAAAATAATGGTAGTCAATACTGCTTCAAAGTGTGGACTAACTCCTCAATACAAACAATTACAGGCGATTTATGAAAAATACAATGATAAGGATTTTGTGATTGTAGGTTTTCCTGCAAATAACTTTTTGTTCCAAGAGCCAGGAACTGACGAGGAAATTGCTGTTTTTTGTGAGCAAAATTATGGGGTATCCTTTCCTATGATGAGTAAGATTTCTGTCAAAGGGAAGAACATGCACCCTATTTATGAATTTTTAACAAAGAAGAGCAAAAATGGAGTTATTGATTCAAGTGTGTCATGGAACTTTCAGAAATATTTAATTAATCCCGATGGTCGTTTGGCTAAAGTGATTTCTCCTAGAACACTTCCAGATGATCAAAGTGTGATCTCTTGGCTTGAAGAATAGGATGAATTCCAAAACAGACTTTAGAACACTTTGTGTTCATGCGGGAGAATTAAAAGATACGCAGCACGGTGGTGCTATATCTCCGTTGTATGCATCAACTTCATATGCTTTTACGGAGGTGAAGGTCGGTCAATATCCTCGTTATTTTAATACGCCAAATCAGCGGGGACTTTCTGAGAAAATTGCTGCATTGGAAGGTGCTGAGGCTGGAATGATCTTTGGATCTGGCATGGCCGCAATCAGTACTGCTTTATTATCTCATCTCAAATCTGGAGATCATGTGGTTTTTCAAGATGATTTGTATGGAGGGACTAGAAATTTTATTAAACATGAATTTCCTAAGTACGGTATCGAATTTAGTTTTACCAAAGGTTTAAAGCCGAGTGATTTTGAGCACGAAATAAAAGAAAACACACAAGGTATTTATATTGAAACCCCTAGTAATCCAACACTAAAAATTATAGATTTAGAGGCGCTAGCTGCACTAGCTAAGAAAGCCGATCTTTGGACTATGATTGACAACACTTTTGCAAGTCCGGTGAATCAAAATCCAATTGCTTTAGGGATTGACATCGTTATACATAGTGCAACAAAATATTTAGGGGGTCACTCTGATATATGCGCAGGTGCAGTATTGGGAACAAAAGAATGTATTGAGCGTGTCTTTAGTTCTGCCAAAAACTTTGGGGGTAGCTTGAGCGATTATACGGTTTGGCTTTTAGAACGAAGTGTTAAAACACTTTTTATTCGTGTACAAGCTCAAAATGAGAATGCACAACAAATTGCTGAATTTTTAGATGCATCAGACTGGGTGGATCATGTTTTTTATCCGGGTTTAAAAACCCATCCTGATCATGCATTAGCCAAAGCACAAATGCACGGTTTTGGAGGGATGCTCTCATTTAATTTAGGCGCAGGTGTTGACAGTAAAAAATTCCTGTTGAGTTTGGAGCTTATAAAACCGACAATGAGTTTAGCGGGTGTTGAAAGCACAGCTTTAAGCCCTCATTTAACTTCACACTCTTTACTCACTGAAGATGAGCGATTAGCACAGGGGATTACACCACAAATGATTCGTTTTTCAACAGGCATTGAAGCGATCAATGATTTAAAATCAGACCTTCTGCAGGCCTACAAAAAAGCGATCAAATGAAACTAGATATGCTTGCTTTTGGGGCACATCCAGACGATGTAGAATTAGGTTGTGGAGGGACTATTGCACTATCGGTTTCTCAAGGGAAATCCGTAGGAATCATAGACCTTACTCAAGGTGAAATGGGAACACGAGGTAGCATTGAACTTCGAAGAGAGGAAGCCTCACAAGCAAAAGCTATTTTAAAAGTGAGTATAAGAGAAAATCTTGCTTTTCGCGATGGTTTTTTTATTAATGACGAGGTGCACCAACGTGCGGTAATTCAAAAAATACGGGCTTATAAACCCGAAGTGGTTATTTGTAATGCAATCCATGATCGACACATAGATCATGGCAAAGGTAACAGATTGGTCAACGATGCTTGTTTCTTGAGTGGGCTTACTAAAGTTAAAACTCAGAGTGAAACAGGTGAAAAACAAGATGCATGGCGACCCAAATTGGTATTGGAATATATCCAATGGAATGAAATTGAACCTAATATTATATTGGATATTTCAGGTTTTTTGGATACCAAACTGGAAGCTGTAAAGGCCTATTCTAGTCAATTTCACAATCCAAATACAACAGAAAAAGAGACTCCTATCAGTAGTCTTAATTTCATAGAAAGTGTTACCTATAGAGCTCATAATTTAGGGCGTCTCATTGGAACTCAAGCAGGGGAAGGCTTTACCTCAAGACAACCTCTTTCGGTAAATAATTTGAACAACCTAATACGATAATTCATGCGATCGGTCGGCTGGGGTATTTTAGGGTTGGGAAATATTGCCCATAAATTTGCTTCCGATTTACTTTTGGTCAATAATACCGAATTGGTAGCAGTTGCTTCATCTGATTTTAAAAGAGCTAAGGTCTTTTCTGAAAAATACGAATCCAAACGTTTTTATGACGGTTATTCTCAACTTCTTGAAGATGATGAAGTTGAAATCATTTATATTGCTTCCCTACACCCCCAGCATGCTAAATTGTCCATAGCAGCAATGGAAAAGGGGAAAGCTGTTTTATGTGAAAAACCTTTGGCAATGAATGAATATGAAGTAAAAAAAATGCTTACAGTAGCACATTCAAGGGAAGTGTTTTTAATGGAGGGATTGTGGACTCGATTTAACCCTTCTTTTGAGCAGGTACAAGATTGGATAAGTGATGACACGCTTGGTGCTGTTCGATACCTCAATGCTACGTTTAGTTTTAATGGTTTAGATCGTGGAGAAGACTCCCGTTTGTTCAATCCAGAAAAGGGTGGGGGAACCCTGTTGGATATTGGAATTTACCCTTTATTCTTGGCTTACCAGCTCCTAGGCATGCCCAAAGATATTAAAGCTACGGCTCATCTTACAACAGGTGGAGTAGATCAGCAGCTTGCGATTCTTTTAACGTATGAAAACGCGCATGCTATTTTGTATTCTAGCTTTACTCACAATGAAGATATGCGTGCTACTATCGCAGGTGAGAAGGGTGAAATATATATGGAAAGTCGCTGGCATGAAACCCCTAAAATTTCTTTAATTACCCCGGAGAATACGATTTCAAAATCCTTTGAATTTAATGGAAAAGGATACTCTTATGAAATTGAAGAAGCCAGTCAATGTATTAGAGAGGGTAAAAAAGAGTCGGCTAAGTGGTCTTTGAATAATAGTCTAGAATTGATGCAACTTATGGACTCTATCCGTGAGCTCTGCGGAATTCATTACCCTAGCGATAGGAATTAAAAAAAATAAATTTGCATCTCAAAATGGTGGTTGTAGCTCATTTGGTTAGAGCGCCTGATTTTGGTACAGGAGATCTTATCAGTTCGAGAGTCTTAAAAAACTCTTTTCCGTTTAATAGATTTACAAATATTTTTTCTTAACTCTTTATCCCTATAAGAATCTCTCTGAAAGCTATTTAAAAGCTAGATTTAAAATGGAAAGTTAAACTTTTTAACCCATTACTAACATCAATAAAGTAAATAGGCTGTTATTTTAATAAAATAGAATCAATTTTGGCGTTGTTTTTTATTTTTTAAAAACAGCTTTAGATTACGCCAAATACGTGCCAAAAAAATTAATTATATCTAATAAACACTGCTTTAAAAAAATACATAATCTTTGAAAAAATCCTTTATATTTGCGGCGTAATATACGGTGGTTGTAGCTCAGTTGGTTAGAGCGCCTGATTGTGGTTCAGGAGGTCGCCGGTTCGAACCCGGTCTTCCACCCTTATTAAATCAAAGGATTACAGAAATGTAATCCTTTTTTTATTGCAAGTAAAAAGACAGTGAATTCGCCAAAAACCGCAACCTTAAACTCTTAAATTTGACCCTCATCCCTAAAATTAAATTCACTTTTCTAAATAAGGTACCGTTCTTATAATGTTGTTTAACCTAAAAACAGGCATATCATCTTCACGTACTTCATTAGTAGCTTGTTTCATTCTTGTTATAGTGTATTGTAAGGCTATTTGAAGCATCTTAATTCGCTGATTAAATCTACTCATTTACGTCTAAAGAAGCTATTAAATCGTCCATAAGTAGTTGTAGTTTATCTTTTACTTCTGATGTTATTTTGTTTGGACTTCCTTTTGGGTCCCCCCTCCTTTTTTTTATTTTATTTGGTGTGACCTAAAGGGTTCAATCCCTAGCGCTTTAGATATTTTAGTTTTAATCTGAAGTATATCCAGATTCTCCCTGGTCATTATCTTGAAAAATAGCTCTTAATATCTCCTTACTAGGTATAGAAATTACTGGCTTGAAATAAGCATTATAAAGCTCATAACCTAAAGGGTTATTGGCTAAAACACCTTCTGGAGTTCTTGCATTGTCATTCCATTCTGGAGATAGACTGCCACCTTCCCAAAATTCATTAAATCCCCACATTCCATAAGTCAATAAATATTGATATTCTTTAAGCATAACGGGCCATGCATCTTGGTTATTAATATTACCTCCATACCCCTCAATATCAAAAACACCATTGACGTAGGCTTCTTTCATTGCAAGAAAAACCTCTGTATTACTAATATCTTCTTCTTCAGCTTCTATATTCAGCGCTTCGGTAGAGCCTTGAACACCTCCTCTTACACCAAAACGATGAAGAGTGTGAAGTGTATGTTCGAGAATTTCATTGATGTCATCATCACCAGTACCCTGGCTGTCTATATTTTTATACCAGACCATATCATCTAATGCTAAAGCATCTTCAAAGGCTTCTATACCAGGATATGATTGATTCCGGTTATCATCTAAAAAATTCGGAGAATATTCATTTCCACCTCCTCTGGCAATTCTTTGACCCGCAGGGTATCCTTGATGCCAACCAATTTCACCTTTAAGAGTTTTAATCATATTTAGTTGAGAATTAGCATCAATATCTTCACCATCTTTATCTATAAGTAATTCAAATACCCTTGCAGTTTTATATATCCAAAAATCCGGCACAGCTAGCTGACCTCCAATGTCACCTGCAACAATCAGCTTAATTCCATTAACAACTAATTCTCTGTCATAAAAAACTATAGGATCTATAGACACTATTTCACCATTTGAATAATATCCACTTTCATTAGTTTGAATCAATTGAAAAATTGGTTCTATGCTTAGATTTGAATTAAGTGTAATCGTTAAAGTTTCATTTGTTGAATCAATCCCGTCCCATCCTATAAAAGCATATCCTTCATTTGCTGTTGCTGTTATGGTTACTTCTGCTCCTTCATCATAAGTTCCTCCTTCTGATGACACAGTACCCCCTTCAGTACTGGAAACAGAAAGGGTATATTCAACTGGGACCGGTTCAGGCTCAGGCTCAGGCTCAGTTTCAGGATCTGGTATTTGAACTACAGGTGTTGAAGTTGTATCTTCTACTTCTGTTGAACAACTGAAAGCTAATGCAACGATTAGAAGTGAAAAAAAAATTAAATGAATGGAAAGCTTTTTCATTTTAGTTGGCTTATGGTTAATAACACTCAAACATAAAACAAATCCTGAAAAATCACAAAATAGTCAACTTTAAATTTTATTTAGTCGAAAATTATTAATCTCCACCCCAACTATCTTGAAAAAATATTCCAACTCCAAGTTCGATCCATATATATAGTATGAAAAGGATTACTAATCCTATAATAAGATATTTTTTCACAATATTAGATTACATTATTAAATATGAAATAAATAAAAAAAAAGTAAATATTTCATTAATTGCTTTTTTAAACATTATTTGTTTATTTCTTATTCCGTTTACAATAAATTATAATGTATGGATTTATGACACTCTGTATTTATTTATACATGAAATAGAGCCCATGGCTTTTATTTAAGAATCCAGTTTAATGTTTAGCATTGTATTTGGGATATTAATTCATTACATAATTAGATTAAGACTAACTTTTCATTCCCCTCAATCTGATTTTCCTTTTAATCATTAAGTTAACAAAAGAAAATTGAATAAAAAACGAGCATTGATAGTAACTATATTTTATTCATTTTTAGGTTTCAAATAATAGAATTAGTTATCATAATTGATATTTTAAAATTCTAAAAGTGAATTAATGATTATTCAATTAACTAATGTTTTTTTTGTAATTTTTGAAAAAATTAAACTCATGAAAAAACGATATACACTTTTACTCCTTTTAGTAGTTCATTCCCTTTCCGCTCAAGAAATAAATCCCAAATGGATGGAAGGTGTTGCACCCAGGAACATTGGACCCGGTGGAATGAGTGGAAGAGTCACCACGATAGATGTAGTCAATAGTGATAGTGATGTCATGTATGTTGGAACCGCTTCCGGCGGAGTTTGGAAGTCCACAAGCGGAGGAGTTACTTGGAATCCTATTTTTGATAATCAAGTTACAGCTTCTATAGGAGCAATAGCAATTCAACAATCCAACCCTGATGTATTATGGGTAGGTACAGGTGAAGGAAATCCTCGAAATAGTTTAAACGGTGGCTATGGAATATATAAATCCCTAGACGCTGGAAAAACATGGATAGCTATGGGTTTAGAAAAAACACGGAATATTCACCGTATAATCATTGACCCAACCAATTCTGAAGTGGTTTATGTTGCAGCAATTGGTTCTCCCTGGGGAGAACATCCAGAACGGGGAATCTTCAAAACAATAAATGGCGGTGTTACTTGGGAAAAAGTATTGTTTGCAAATCCAAAAACTGGTGCTGCAGATTTGGTCATGGATCCAAAAAACCCCAATAAATTAGTGGCTGCACTCTGGGAACATAAACGCGATCCTTGGTTTTTTAATTCAGGAGGAAAGGGGAGCGGTCTTTATGTCACCATTGATGGCGGAAAAAAATGGATTAAAAAAACATCGAAAGATGGTCTGCCAGAGGGAGAGTTAGGTCGTATAGGTATCGCTATTGCTCCAAACAAACCAAATATAATTTATGCTTTAATCGAAGCTAAAAAGAATGCTTTGTATAAATCAACTGATGGCGGTGATCAATGGAAGAAGGTTAATGATAAATCCGATATAGGAAACCGCCCTTTTTATTACTCTGATATTTTTGTAGATCCTCAAAATGAAAACCGTGTTTACTCTGTTTTTACTTATGTAAATGTTTCAGAGGATGGCGGTAGAAATTTTAAAGAGTTAATGCCAGCTTATAATGCAAACAATGGAGTACATCCTGATCATCATGCTTGGTGGATTCATCCTCAAGATGGATCATTTATCATTGATGGAAATGACGGGGGATTAAATATCTCAAGAGACGCAGGTACATCTTGGCGTTTTGTGGGTAATATCCCTGTGGGTCAATTTTATCATGTAAATGTAGATAATGAATATCCATATAATGTATATGGAGGAATGCAGGATAATGGTTCATGGAGAGGCCCAGCTTATGTTTGGAAAGCGCAAGGAATCCGAAATTCATATTGGCAAGAGATCGCATTCGGTGATGGATTTGATGTTGTACCCGACCGAGATGATTCACGCTATGGATATGCGATGAGTCAACAAGGAAATGTTTCTCGTTATGACTGGCAAACGGGAAATAATTATGGAGTAAAACCAAATCACCCTGATCCAAATGTTTTTTTAAGATTCAACTGGAATGCAGCAATAGGACAAGACCCTTTTGATAATAGTACGGTGTACTTTGGAAGTCAATTTGTTCATAAAAGCACAGATAAAGGATTGACGTGGGAGGTGATTTCTCCCGATCTAACAACGAATGATCCCGAAAAGCAAAAGCAAAGTGAGAGTGGAGGAATTACTTTAGATGCTACTGGTGCAGAAAATCACTGTACATTATTGGTTATCGAGCCCTCTCCTTTGCAGAAAGACTTACTATGGACGGGTTCTGATGACGGTAGAGTGCATATCACACAAGATGGAGGGAAAAGTTGGAAAGAATTAACTAAAAACTTAAAGCAATTACCAGAGGGCAGTTGGATAGCTCAAATAAAAGCTTCCAACAAACAAGCAGGAACAGCCTTTGTAGTTGCTAATGACTACAGACGCTTTAATTTTCAGCCCTATGTTTTTAAAACAACTAATTATGGTAAATCATGGGAGCGTATTGTTGATGAAAAAGACGTTTTTGGATACACACTAAGTATTGTAGAAGATTTAGAAACTGAAAATTTATTGTTCTTAGGTACGGACGACGGTCTTTATTACTCAATAAATGCAGGTGAAAGCTGGACTAAATTTGATGCTAAAGTTTTTCCAACCGTACCTACAAAAGATTTAGTGATTCACCCTAGAGAGCACGATTTAGTGATTGGAACTTTTGGAAGAGCAATATGGATATTGGATGATATTAGACCTTTTAGGGAACTTGCCAAAAATCCAGAAATCTCCAAGAAAAAACTTCATTTATTTAGCCCTCCAAAAGCATATTTGACAGAATACCAACAGCCCACAGGTTCTCGATTTGGTGCTGACGCTATTTACAACGCGGAGAATAAAAAATATGGAAGTATGCTAACTTATTTTTATAGAAAAGGGGAAGAGAAGTCTAAAGATTCTTTAACATTATCTATTTATGATGGTGAGCGCTTGATTAGAACTTTAAAACAAAAAGCACCTAAAGAGACAGGGTTTCACAGAACCTACTGGTCACTAAGTGAAAAAGGGGTGGAAAGACCAAGCCGAAATATCAGAAAGTCTAAAAGAGAACCTGGAGGTGTCACTGTAAAACCAGGTAATTACAGAATCGTTTTAGGAACAGCCTCGAACACCTCTGAGACAAGTCTTGAAGTATTAACAGATCCAAGACTGAATGTCTCGAAAAAAACTATAGAAGATCGGTATCGCTATTCAAAAGTAATAGAGGGTTATATGGGACAAACTACTCTTGCAGTAAATCAATTGAAGGCTAGCAAGGCAACTCTTGCCAGTTACAAGAAAAGAATCAATGCAAAAGATAAGGAATCGAATACATCCCTTATTGATAAAATTGATGAAGCATCAAAAGCGATTGATTCTATTTTAGATTCTTTTTTAGGAAAAGTCGATAAAAGACAAGGTATTGTAAGGAATCCTGAAAACAGTGTTGTTAAAAGAATTTATACCGCTTCAGGATACATTAGATCTAGACCTGATGGGATAACCGAAACAGAGAAAGCACTTATGCAACATGCTTTAAATGATTTAAAAATAGCATTGGAGCACACTAATTCTTTTTATGAAGAAAATTGGGATGAACTAAAAATGACAATTGAAGCAATTGAACTTTCAGAATTTAAAGAAATCAAACGTTTTCAAATAAAAAATTAATACCAAAATAGGTTGCTTTTTTTTCTGGAATTATTAATACATTAGTTTTTTTAACCATAAACCAATTTTAAAATGAAAAAACTAGTATTTACTTTATGCCTATTTGCGTCTTTTTTTATTAACGCACAAAAAAGTATAGGGGGTAAAATTTACGATAAACATCCTTCAATAGATGTTGTCGATGCATTTACAAAAGCATTTGTAGCTGGTGATGAAGCAACCATGCGTTCTTTAATTACTGAAGATTTTAGATGGTGGCAAATGAATGTGATGAGTCCAAAGCCTAACCCGATTGAAAATCTAATTGGACGTTCTAAATATCTTAGTGAAAACGTAATTAATTTTGATGTAAAAAATCGAGGTCAGGCCTATTCTGACGCAATTGAATTTAAAGGTATTGATAGAGTTGATGTTTACACGTATCAAATTCTTACGGGAGTGGATAAGCAATCTGGCTTTATCTTGAAAATTCCTAGAAACTCTATCTTTTCGTTGACCAAGGATGGAACTAAAATCAGAGGACTCAGTATTAGTGATAGTCAGCTTAAGTGGAATAAGGCCTATGATGCTTATACCACAAAGAAAAATGGTACCATATATATTGATCATCCATTTATTTCAAAAGCACGTCTTTTGTATGCACACATACTTACAGGTGATTTAGAAGCGATGCGTTCTTTATATGCAGATAACGCCTCTATTTCTGATCCTATGAATTCTGAGTTGGATAGTTCTTTTGGTCCTGATGAAGAAATTGAAAACTTAAAAGAGTTTTATAAACAATATGAGGTTATTGATGTTACCGAAAGAGGTTACCCTGATTTATTAGAATACGAAGGAACGGATACAAAAACAATCATCTCTTGGTGGGATTTGAATATTAAAAACAAGAAGTCTGGAAAAACCAAGAAACACTCAAATCACTCCCAAATTACGGTAAATAAAGAGGGTAAAATTATTAGAGAAGTGTATTACTATAATGCAGCAAACCTACCCAAATAATATAAAATTCATTCAAAAGCCTCCTTCGTTTTTTCTATGGAGGCTTTGGAATGAAATATCTTTATCAATTTTAAAATAAATATAACTAATGCGTTTTGGTATACTAAAATTAACACTATCGTTTCTTCTTTGTTTTATGATCAATCTATCTGCACAAACGAAAGAAGAATTAAAAACAGTAAAAAAGGTTTTGAAACAGGAGAAGAAGATGGAGAAAAGAAAAGCTCGGATAGAAAAAAAAATAGCTGAGCTTGAAAATCCTAATTGGTTAAAGTTTGATCTATTTGATCCCTCTAAAGGAATAATAGAATATGATCCCCGAAAAAAATATCGTTTGAGTGTTCTTGGAATGGTTTCGGTTCTTTGCTATTGGGTGCCAAAGGTAAAAAAGCTTCAAATTACCATTATTGATCCTTGTGATGAGGGAAACTTCCTCAATAATATATTATTGGTCATTCCTCCTGAAGACATCAATGCTATTCGTTCTTTTCGAGTTGAAGATTTAGAGACTAGATATGAACTTGCAGACACTGAATCAGGTTCTATAATACCCCCCATCCTACGTAATGAGCTTTCGTCATATATCACTCAAAATTGCGGTTTATTTTCAAATATTGAAATACCTCGCTAGTGCTCTTAAAAGATATTATTAATATATTTATAAATTAATAATCATAAATCAATTTAAAAATGAAAAAAATTAATTTTTTATTTGTAATCCTCTTTTGTGGGGTTTCTTTTGCACAAACTCTTGAATATACTGCTATTGAGTTGACTACAATGAATGGAGTTTCCTTTAATACAGTTTCAAATCTTGTTGATACGTATATGAAAGATGCTAAATTCAATGAAAATAGTGGCTATGTACTTCAACGTGTTTGGCAAGGGAGTGAAAGTAATATTAGACTTCTTTGGTATAGTCCATTAGGAATGAGTAATCGTTCTGATGGAGGAATGACCGCTGCAGAAAACACAGCTTTTTGGAGGTCAATGAATGACTATGCTGATGGTAATAGAGCTTATTCTGGCCGTGTTTTAAGTTGGAAGCAAGGAGCAGAAAACCAAAATAACATGCATAATTTTAGTGTAATTGTTTCTGACCCAGTGAATTTTAAAGCGGCTCATGATAAGATTGTAGCTAAGCTATCTAATTCAGCATTTAAAGATAGGACGATCGGTTTAGGAACTTATGATATTGGAAGACCAGATGGAGCAACCCATTGGGTTTCTTTATCAGGTACAAGTAATTCAGATATAATTTCTTTGTATGATATTCTTCAGAACAAGTATTCAAAGGAAATGTCAGAATTATTTAATACTAGAGGTGAGGTTATTGACGTAACAGATTTTAGAACTACAGATTTGAAACGATACTAATTTTATATTTAGTTTTCTAATTTACAAAAATCTCCTTTGGGAGATTTTTTTATTAATTCAAGAACTAAAATAATTTTAAAAAAAAATCCGTCAGGATAAATCTAGACGGAAATAACAAATTGGTTTATGGTTACTTGTTAAAAGCAATTAAAGATAGTAAAAAATATATATTAACTGTATTAATACATTGATATTTTATAAAAATAATATATAAACAAATGAATATGAGCCATTTAGTTTAATGACTTATTCAACCTTAAATAAAATTTCTGACACTTCTGATACTCTAAAATAACCTAGAGGATAATTTTCAGAGTTAGTAAGGTTTGTCATATTTCCATTCAAATTGGCGGGAGTTGTCTGGAAGGGTCCACCTTGCTGGGTATTTTGGTTAATTAACAAGTTCCAGTAATTGAATGCTCTTCGTGAGAGACCATATTGTCTAAAACGAATAGAATCATTTTCTTCAAATTCACTACCAAATAGAATTCCATAATAAATATTACCATCGTTGAAATCATCACGATACACATTGTATTCGTTACCCTCTAAACGATCACTAGCGTATTCAAAATAGCTGTAGTTTTTTTCATTTGGGGGATCAAAAGAGAAGGCTTCAAACTGTAGACGATCTTCCCCAAAAAAATAGATAGGCGTACTGATTATACTATCTATAGAAGCAACAGCTATTAAGGATTCAGATCCTGAGTAGTTTTGTCCTTTATAGTTAATGTTTAAACTAAATTCTTCATTTATTTGGTATGGAATGGATTTATTTGGCAGATATTTTCCGCTAATTTCTTTTTCATAAAATGGATAGATTGTGCCGTATTTATCAGCTATATAAACTTCTGCTCCATTGGCAGGAATTTTTTCATCAGAAAAATAGGATGTAGTCAGGGATAATAATATCTCTTGTTCCGGCTGTTTTGTTTCTTTAATCCAATTTATTGAAGCTTCAATTACCAACTTTTGTGTTGCGTCATTTGTTTCCACATCAATAGGGTCTTCACATTGAATAATTAAAAAAAGGCCAATCAGAAAACAAACACTTCTTTTCATAAATCAAAATTTAAAATTATAAGTTACTGAAGGAATGATTCCAAAAATTGACAAGCGTATTGCTTCATTCAATCCTGTATCATTATTGTTTTGAAAGCGTATAGAGGCAGCATTTTGTCTGTTGTAAAGATTATATATTCCAAAGACCCATTGCCCGTTATAGGGTCTATTTTCTTTTTGAGGTGAGTACACTGCAGAAATATCAAAACGATGATAGGCTGGAAGTCTACTACTGTTTCTGGGCTCAAAATTAGGAATTGAGAATTCTGAAAATTGATATTGGGCACTTGGATAGGTGGTTGGCTGGCCTGTTTGGTAGATGAAATTTGCATTTAAATCCCACTTTTTATTTAAAGTATAGTTGGCTGTTAGTGAAATATCGTGTGTTTTATCATATGGCGTTACATACCAATTCCCATTATTTATTCCGGTCTCTTGAGCTGTTCTCCCCGGAGTTTTTTGTTCAGATCTTGAAAGTGTGTAGGCTAACCAACCTGTAAGTCTCCCTTCGTTTTTACGAAATAATACTTCAAGTCCTTTCGCTTTGGAAACACCACTAAGAAGTACTTGCTCAATTGCATTATTGGCGATGAGCTCAGCACCATCGATATAGTCCAAACGATTTTGAATTGATTTGTAAAAGCCTTCTACTTCCAGATTGTAACGATTGTTATTAAAGGTTTTGAATACCCCCAATGCAACTTGATCCAAAAGCTGAGGATCTATAAATTTTCCACTTGGTGCCCAAACGTCTATAGGAGTGGGGGAGTTGGTATTTGAAATTAGATGGAGATACTGTGCCATCCTATTGTAGCTTACTTTTATGGAGCGGTCTGCTGCTATTTGATAAGCCAATGCTAGCCTGGGCTCGAGATTATAAAAGGATTTGAGAATCTCTTTTCTTGAATAATTATCTGTACCTATAGGAATTGCGGCTTCGTATATTTTGAGTTCTTCATTAAATAAAAGAGGATTATCATTTGCATAGCTGTTGAGTTTTTGTCCCAACCTTAAAAAACTACTAAACCGAGTACCTACTTGAAGGTTTAACTTTTCATTTAATTGTAAACTTACACTACCATATAAAGAATTTTCAAATGCAAATTTGTCTGTAAGTTTGTTAGTTTGAATTCCAGACTCTTCCTTTGTGGGTCTGATGAGCCCGGGGTCAAACTTATAATAAATACTATTTAGACCATACTCAAGTTTAATCTTTTCATTTAGATAGTGCTTAAAATCATATTTGAGATTAAAATTTCTTATTCCTAAATTCCAATCGAAATCAGCTAGACCAAAATCCAGGGTATAGTCATAATTAGAATAAATTAATGACAAGTTTGAAAATAACTTATTAGAAAAAAGGTGATTCCATCTAAAGTTTGCAACAGAATTTCCAAAACCTACATTAAATAAATTAGAAATATCAAAAATATCTCTCCCAAAATATCCCGAGAGGTAAATGTTGTTGTTTTGGTTTAATTTGTAGCTCAGTTTTGTATTTAAATCATAAAAATAAGCCTTATTGTCCCCCACACTCTCTACTAGGGGTAAAAATAAATGTGCGTAACTGCTTCTACCTCCTATCAAAAAGGAACCTTTTTCTTTTTTAATGGGGCCTTCAAGTAATAATCTACTTGAAATTAATCCAATGCCGCCCTGTGCACTAAAATCATTGCTATTTCCATCTTTTTGATAGATGTTAAGAACAGAGGAAACACGACCTCCATAGTTTGAAGGAATTCCTCCTTTGTAAAGACGTATATCTTTAATTGCATCAGGATTAAAAACAGAAAAGAAGCCAAATAAATGAGAAGAATTAAAAATGATGGCTTCATCCAGAAGAATAAGATTTTGATCCGCAGCTCCACCACGAACATTAAAGCCTGAAGCTCCTTCTCCTGCACTGGTAACTCCAGGCAAAAGGGTGATAGATTTAATGATATCTACTTCACCAAGAGCAGCTGGAATATTTTTTATTGTTTGAATTGCCAAATTATTGACACTCATTTGGGGGCTTTTTAAATTTAATAATTCAATGTTTTCCTCAACAATGACTTCATCTAAAAGCTCAGCTTCAGGGGTGAGCTTGAAATTTTTAGAGAGGGTTTCTTTAAACTCAATTTGCTCATTTCGTGATTCATAACCTAAGTAACTAATCTTTAGTTCATAAGTTCCTTTGGGTACAGAGATGGAATAAAAGCCATATTCATTGGTTGTTGCTCCATATTGAATTTCTGGAAGAACAACATTGACACCAATTAAAGTTTCATTGCTTTCTTGATCAATAATGTAGCCACTAAGGGTAACCCTCTCTTGCCCGAAAACAAATAGATTTGTGTTTATAAGCAGTAGTAGTAATAAATAAATCGAATTTGAAATTTTCCCCCCCTCCATATTTATAAACGCCAAATTTACTTTAAGAATCTTAGATGAGGGCTTTAATCCCAAGGTAATTAATGAATAAAATAAATTATTTTTCACATTTTATTTATGGGCTTTGAAATAGACAAATAATGCATTATATTAGAAGTAAAATAATCATAAACCAGTTTTTAAAAACTTTTTTTGTAACAATTTTTCTTATTTAAATTAATATGATAAATATTGAAAATAATCGTTCCGGTTGTCCTGTTAGCACATCCCTAGAGATAATAGGTGATTCATGGACTTTACTAATTATTAGAGATTTGTTTCTTGAACGAAATACATTTAAGAATTTCATAAATTCTCCAGAAAAAATATCTTCTAATGTTTTAACTGACCGTTTAAAGAAGCTAATTAAAAATGATATTATCAGTTATTTTATAGATCCTCGGGACAAAAAAATAAAAAAGTATTATCTCACTGATGCTGGAATAGCTTTGTTTCCAATGATTTATAATTTATCCATGTGGAGTAAAATTCATTTAAAAATGAGGTTTAATGGGGTCGCAACGGAGTGGTATGAGGAAAATCAAAATAAAAATTCTGATGATGTAATAGCTGATTCCATAAATGGCTATAAATTATTTCGATCTGAGCTGTTAAGTCAAGCTCAAAACCATAAAATGGCTATTTAAGTATCAAATCAATTAGCTTGAAGAGAATCTAAATAGAATCGGTTCATATAATTACCACCCTTTATTACAGCTTTTATTGTACGTGTATTTTCGATTGATTCCAGTGGATTTTTATCGAGTAATATAAGATCGGCTTCATAGCCAGCTTTAATTCTTCCCAAGGTTTTCTCTAGACCAAAATATTTTGCAGGGTTTAGGGTTGCCGTTTTTAATGTTTCTAAATTTGAAAATCCTGAATTGTTAAGTTGAATAAGTTCTTCGTGCAGACTCAAGCCTGGAATGAGATATCCAATAGGTGTATCGGTACCAGCCATAAAGGGAATATTTTTCTTATGCATCTTGTTTACCATTTCACTAGACCATTGGGTGTATTTTAATATATCTTGGTCAATTTCTGTAGAGGTAGAGTTGATTTCTTTAAGCCATTTAGATCTGATACTATCTGGAATCATTGAAAAGTGAGACTGAAAGGTCTTTTCTTTATATTTTTTATTTGCGAAAGTTTGATATAATTCAAGGGTGGGTATCTGCCACGTATCATTTTCAGCTAGTACATTTAGCACTGCTTCTTGTTTTGATGCGTCAATAGTTGAAACTGCTTTTATCCTCTGACTCAGATGTAATGAACTACGGAGTTTTGAGCCACTTAAGTTGCCCTTATTTTCAAGTGCTAAAAGTCTATCAGACAAGTAAGAATCAAAATTCTCCGACATTGATAATTCTATATTTCTTAGATGTTCCATGCTGTTTAATCCAAGATTAGAAGCAGTTATTACATCCATACTCAGTGGAACATGACCGGTCAGCTTCAAGTTATTTTCTTTCGCCATTTTTGATAAAAGCTTAAATTGATTTGGACTAAGCATTTCATATGCTTTTAAAAAATCTACTTTTTTATCGATTAGCTCCTGAACCTGTATTTGTAAATCTGATAGTGTTATGTTTTGGATTGAAAGTAAAGGGTAAGATGAACTACTTCCATTATAAACATTGAATTTTCCGTCAATCAAGGGTCCAGCAATTTTTACTCTTGGCGAAGTTTTGGGGTTTTGAAGAGAGTGTTCTTTGAAGGGAAGAACAAAATCTATTGGACCTCCAGTATCCCTTACACTTGTCACTCCATGGGATAAAAATAAGTCATTCATTTTTTTGGCAAGCGAAGTTTCGAATGCATAATGGATATGTGCATCCCACAATCCTGGAATAAGATATTTATTTGTACCGTCATAAATTGTATTTTTAGGGGATAGCTTAACATTATCTGCCTTGAATAATTGATCGATTTTAGATTCTTTAATCACCACAGTCATGTTATTTTGGATTCCCTCCAAAGGATCTATAATATTTACATTTTCAATAACATAGGCGTTTTTAAAATGCAATTCATTATTTAGGCAGGATTGAAGTATGGCTATTGTAAAGAATAAAAAGGATAATAAAACAGTGTTTTTCATTTATGAATGTTTAAAATGTCTTTGGGAAGATTGTTTAAAACTGATGTTTAGCTTTTATCTTAAAAAATTAAAAAGCGATGCCAAAACCAACATTTCCAAGAAGAATTCCATTACTGCCGATGCCAGGAAGTGCTGGAATTTCTTCAGTAAAACTTTCTGTGATACCATTAGATTGCGCAGTAAAATTTAATTCTTTCGGGATTTCTCCAACACCATAACCAAGTTCAAAAAGGAAATAGAATGTTCCAGGTGTTTTAATACCAACTTTAAAATTTGAGGTGTTTAATTTAAATGAAGTTGCCCCAGATCCCTGAAAAGACTGCTGAGTGTCATTGTCAGTATATAGTAAGTCGTTAAAAGTAAGTTCTGTTTCTAAAGAACCCCTTCCTACACTAATAAAAAAACCACTTCCTTTTTCACCGAAATAGTATTTTGCACCATACTCAAGGGCAGTTAAATTTGTTTCTATATTCTCAAAATCTAATGAAAAGGTGCTATAGTCAATATACGGGGCAATGTGATTGTTTAAAAAAGGGAGCACTACTTCTACTGACCCCCCAACGATTGAAGGAATACCAATTTTTGCACCTATAGCAAGGTGCTTTACCTTTATGGAATCCTCTTTTGCAATAGAATAGTCTGCTTCTTGCGCTAATAGAGAGCTTCCAAATATTAGAAAGATTATGATGCTATTTCTTTTAAAAATCCCCAATTTCAGTGAATTAATTTATTTTGATTCTATCGTTTCGGTTGGCTAGCTCCCAAGCTGTGTGAAAAATTAATTGACTTCTTTTGGCAAGCATTTCATAATTGATTTTATCTGGGGTGTCACCGGGCGCATGGTAATCCTCGTGTGTTCCGTTAAAGTAAAATATTACAGGGATATTTTTTTTAGCAAAATTGTAATGATCACTTCGGTAATAAAAACGGTTAGGATCTTTATCATCATTAAAAGTATAGTCTAGCTTTATTTGAGTGTATCTTTTATTTGTAGCTTCTGAGATATCATGCAATTCCTGGCTAATTTTATCAGCACCGATTAGGTAAATGTAGTTAGGGTCTTTGTCTTCTCTTTTGGGATCAAGTCTACCAATCATATCCACGTTTAGATTTACCATTGTATTTGCTAGAGGGTACAACGGATTATTGGCGTAATAAGCAGAGCCAAGCAGTCCTTTTTCTTCTCCAGTAACGTGCAGGAATAGAATGGATCTTTTGGGTCCCTGTCCTGCAGCTGCTGCTTCTTGAAAGGCTTCGGCAATTTCTAATAAAGAAACAGACCCAGAGCCGTCATCATCAGCCCCATTATGTATCATTCCGTTTTGTATCCCGACATGATCTAGGTGTGAAGAAATGACAATATACTCATCAGGAAATTCACTACCTTCAATGATAGCAGCTACATTTTCTGTTTTTACCATTTTACCTTTTATATTTAACTCCATTGGTTGAAAGTAGTCTTCTGTACCTTGTGCAGCATTAATTGCATGTGAACTGTAAAACTGTCGAATAAAGTCAACAGCTTTTTTTTGGCCTCGAGTTCCTGTTTCCCTGCCTTCAAAATAATCTGAGGCATATACATACAAAAGCTCTTTAAGTTCATTGGGTGTGATTGACTTTGCATATTCAGTGACGTTTTTTTCATTTTGACTGAATATAAAAAGTGGGGCTAATAAAAGAATGGATAAAGTAATTCTCATGTTTTTATAATTTGTTCAACAAGATATAAAATGTTCTTAATTTAATGCTTACCCGGAAATAGATTTATTGAGGGTGTCTAGAATTCCATCCCAAAGTAAAATCCTAAGCTCTAAAGCTTTCTTTGAATAGACAATAGCCTCTTCATATTTGTCAGGATCATTTCCACATAATTGAGTGACCATTTCTAGCGCCATCGGTCCATGTTCACCTGAATCTACTTCTATGTGTCTCTCAAAATAGTAGATTAAATCTGAAAGATCTGAACTTGTTGGAGTGTTGAGATTTTTTATAATCTCAATAAACATATCTGGAATTAAATCTTCTCTTCCAAAAGTAAAAACAGCCGCTATGACATGCGGTTTTTTTGTTTGAATTACTTCAAAAGTAAAATTGATAAAAGATGAAATCCATTTCTGCAATTTAGTATTTTCAATCGTTTCTTCAATTGAAATGCCTGAATTTAATTTATGTAACAAGGAATCAATTTTTTCTGTACTTGCGCCTAGAGAATGCATTGCTTCAATGTACATTTCATAATGACTCATCGCAACACCATTTCTATTAACATCAGATTCTTCTCCCCATACAATTTCATTAATTAGCCGGGCTGCTTTTGGATATCCTGCAGGTCGCCATGGGACTTTAGTACAGGTTAATTCATTTTGTAATTGCTTTAAAAGGGACATAAAATCCCAAACTGCAAAGACGTGTTGTTCCATAAAACAGCGAATGTCTTCAATGGAATCAATGGATTTGTAAACAGGGTGTGTTTGTAATTTCTTGCGAAGTGGTTTTAGTTCGCGCTCAATTCTTTCTATCATCATCAAAAATAGTATATTCGAATGCAAATATATTAAAACAGTAGTTTGACTTGAACACACTTCTTCTTTTTATTTTCACTTCACTTACCTTAACATTATTTCCCGGTCCAGACATACTATTTGTATTAAGCACAAGCCTACATAAAGGTTGGAAGAGTGGGGTTAAGTTAAGTTTGGGATTGACTTCAGGAATTTTAATTCATACTCTAGTAGTTGTTTTAGGTGTGGGGAGTCTATTAACAGTATATCCAGAAGTCATCCGTGTAATTGAGCTGTTGGGAGCTTTATATCTTATTTTTTTAGCTATACAATCATGGCGGATCAAGAATTCAGTGTCCCTGAAACCAAATAAAATGAGCCAAAATCTTTTTTTTACTGGATTCATAATGAATCTAAGTAATCCAAAAGTAAGCTTGTTTTTTCTTAGTTTTTTCCCTGGTTTTTTATTTCATGAAAGTTGGTCTTACACGATTCAGTTTCTGATTTTAGGGATGTTATTTTTTACTCAAGCGTTATTTGTTTTTGTGAGCTGTTCCATATTAGTGGATCGTTTTGGAAAAAAACTTAAGCTTTCAAAACAATTTTACTTGTGGGATAAAGTTCAAGCGGTAATTTTGTTTATTATTGCTATAATTTTAATTTATCCCTAAAAATTAATAATGCTCTCTCCCTCAATAAAATTGATTGAATGTCCACGAGATGCCATTCAAGGAATTTCAAATTTTATTTGTACAGAGGAAAAGGTTGAATATTATCAAAGTTTATTAAAGGTTGGATTCGACACCTTAGATTGTGGAAGCTTTGTGTCACCAAAGGTGATTCCTCAGATGGCAGATACATCAAAAGTAATTAGTGCCTTGGATTTGTCCAAAACAAAAACAAAACTTCTTACTATCATAGCAAATGAAAGAGGCGCATTAGAAGCAGTAAAACATGATAATATTTCTTATTTGGGATATCCTTTTTCGGTCTCTGAAAATTTTCAGATGCGAAATACCCGTAAGACAATCTCAGAGTCAATTCAATTATTAAAGCGTATTTGTGAAATTGCTAAGACGCATAATAAGCAGGTTGTAGTTTATCTTTCTATGGGGTTTGGAAATCCGTATGGAGACCCTTGGAGTACAGAAATTATAGAAAATTGGACAGAACAAATAATTGCTCTGGGCGTAAATATTATTTCCATTTCTGATACCGTAGGGACGGCACAATTGGATGCGATATCAAATCTTTATTCAACTCTTATTCCAAGATATCCCCATGTTGAGTTTGGAGCACATTTTCACACTAATCCAATCCTGTGGTATGAAAAGGTTAATGAAGCGTACTTGGCTGGATGTAAACGTTTTGATGGAACAATCAAAGGTTGGGGAGGATGTCCTATGGCACAGGATGCTCTCGTTGGAAATATGCCTATGGAAAAATTAATTTCATATTTTACATCTTATAAAATACTTCCCAAACAATTAGATGTTTTAGCTTTTGAAAGTGCCTATAACTTTTCTCATAGAATTTTTTTAGCGAATGAGTAGAAGACGTGTTAATAATAAAAACAGGTATATTGTACATTAAGGATTTATAATCCGTATATTTACATGCAATTAATTTAATATTAGTTGCTTATGACTTCCAATAAATTTATCGGTCAAGGGTTAACATACGATGATGTATTATTAGTTCCTGCGTATTCCGAGACTTTACCAAGAGAAGTTTCAATTAAATCAAGGTTTAGTAGAAACATTCCTTTAAATATTCCGATTATTTCAGCCGCAATGGATACTGTAACAGAAAGCAGTATGGCAATAGCGATGGCTCGTGAAGGTGGAATAGGTGTATTACACAAAAACATGACAATTGATGAGCAGGCGACTAAGGTTAGAGCGGTTAAGCGATCAGAATCGGGTATGATCATTGATCCAGTCACTTTACCAGTAACTGCAATCGTTGCTGATGCAAATATAAATATGCAACGATATAGAATTGGAGGTATCCCTATCGTTGATGACAACAATAAATTACTTGGAATTGTAACCAATCGAGATTTACGTTTTGAAAAAAATAGTAAGCGGTCTATAAAGGAGGTAATGACCTCAGACAATTTGATTACTGTAAAAGAAGGAACTTCTTTACAAGAAGCTGAACTCATTCTTGAAAAGCATAAAATTGAAAAGTTACCTGTTATTACAAGTGACAATACATTGGTAGGTTTAATAACCTTCAGAGATATAACAAAACATACAACAAAGCCGAATGCGAATAAAGACGAATTTGGGCGTTTACGTGTCGCCGCAGCTGTAGGAGTTACCTCAGATGTTTTGGATCGAGTAGAGGCTTTACACAAGGCCGGAGTTGACGCTATAGTTGTTGACACTGCTCATGGACACACCAAAGGAGTTGCTGAGGTGGTTAAAAAAGTTAAGGCTAAATTTCGGAATCTTGACGTCGTAGTTGGAAATATTGCTACGGGTGATGCTGCAAAATATCTAGCTAAAATTGGTGCAGACGCTGTTAAGGTTGGAATAGGACCAGGTTCTATATGCACTACTAGAGTTATTGCTGGTGTTGGTTATCCTCAGCTTTCTGCAATTATAGAAGTATCAAAAGCGCTAGAGGGAACAGATGTTCCAATTATCGCTGATGGAGGTATTCGGTATACTGGAGACATTCCAAAAGCTTTAGCTGCAGGTGCAGATTCAGTCATGTTGGGTTCCCTATTAGCAGGTACTAGAGAGTCACCGGGGGAAACGGTTATTTTTGAAGGTAGAAAATACAAAACATACCGAGGAATGGGTTCGGTAGAAGCGATGAAAATGGGTAGCAAAGATCGTTATTTTCAAGATGTTGAAGATGATTTAAAAAAATTAGTACCTGAAGGTATAGTTGGAAGAGTTCCTTATAAAGGTGATTTGGACGAAAGTATTCATCAGTTTATAGGTGGATTAAGAGCTGGAATGGGATATTGTGGTGCGAAAGATATAGAGACACTAAAGAAATCAGGACAATTTGTTACTATAACCTCAGCAGGGATGCGTGAAAGTCATCCCCATAATATAAGGGTAACTAAAGAGGCGCCAAATTATAGCCCTTAAGATGATACTATTTTGAAAGTTTTAATTTTACCGTTAGAATTTACACGAATGATATACATGTTTCCAGATTCTAGTGGGGATATTAATTTAAACTGAAAAAGATCCTGTGTTGATGTTTCAAAGATTTTGTTTCCAATTATAGAGTATATTTCAATTTGTCCAGGACCCTCAAATCCATTAAAATAAAGGTAGCCATCCCGGTGAAGGACAACATTTGGATCTTGAAAAACTACTTTAGTAATTAGGGGTGAAAGGTGTTCAAAAGTTGCGAAAGCAAAATTTGATGAGAATAAAATTAAAAAGATGAGTAATTTTTTAATCAATGCTTTTAAATTTATTGCAAATTACAACTTATAAACGGAGGAATAAAATTTTATCAACATTTTAAATAAATGATTAACAGACAATTACATAGTTTATTAAAAATAAAATCAAAATTTGTTGATAAAAATGCAATATTTTCAATTTTTAACGTTCCAATTCTTTCTCTTTTGATAAAGTCTTTTCTTTTAATTCTTTTTTTATTTAGTGTTTCATGCAATCAATTTAAAGTTAGTAAAGAAGAAGTTATAGCTAGAGTTGGTTCTGTGTATCTTTATAGGACTGATCTAGAGAAAGAACTTGATTTATTTATAAATAAAGATGATAGCATCTTAAATACAAGAAATTTCATTGATCAATGGGCTAGAAATCAAATTATTTTACAACAGGCCAAGATTAACTTAAATTTAGAGGAAATAGAAAGTTTGGACGCATTGATAGATCAATATAAAATTGATTTATACTCAAACACATACAAACAAACTGTTTTAAATAAATCTATTGATACCATTATTTCTGTGCAGGAGTTAGATTCTTTTTTAATTCAAAATCAATCCATATTTAAATTAAATTCTCCCTTGTATCAAGTTAGATATATTCAACTTCCGCATGATAATGTTGATGTAAATGAAATTAAAAGGAGCTTTCAAAGATTTAATACAGAAGATGTATATTTTTTAGATTCCTTATCCTTTCAGTTTACGAATCATATTTTGGTAGACAGCGTATGGATTAATAAAAGTAATTTACTATCTGAAATATCTTTTTTAAATCAAGAAAATCTAAACAAGTATATAAAAAAATCACAATTCTTTGAAATTGAAGACTCATTGGGAGTATATTTGTTTTTTGTTAAAAATCACCTTATGAAGGGTGACATTCCACCCAACGAGGTTTTATCACCTACAATAAAAAATATAATACTGAATCAACGAAAGTTAAAATTCAATAAACAATTTGAAAAAGACATTTTACATGATGCAATTAAATCTAAGACTTATGAAATTTATTAGTTTTTTACTCGTATTTGGATCTTTTATAGCCTCTGTATCAGCACAAAACAATGCACTTTCAAATAGAATTAAAATTGATGGTGTTTCTGCCGTTGTTGGGGATTATGTAATCTTAGATTCTGATATTGACAAGACACTTATTGAAATGGAATCTCAAGGGATTTCTACAAAAGATATTTCACGCTGTCAATTATTGGGCAAGTTAATGGAAGACAAGCTTTATGCTCATCACGCCATTCAAGATAGTCTTGAAGTAAGTGTTGAGGAGATTTACAGCACTGTAGATCAGGTTATTGATAATTTCACAAGACAATTAGGGTCTATAGAGAAGGTGCTTGAGTTTTATAACAAAAAGGATGAATCAACTTTTAGACAGGAGATTTTTGAGATTAATAAGATCCAAAAATTATCTTCAATGATGCAAACTCAGATCATTGAAAATGTTGAAGTAACACCAGAGGAGGTTCGTGTCTTTTTTGAATCCATTCCAAAGAATGAGCTTCCTACTTTCGGTACTGAATTAGAGATTTCACAAATTGTAATTGAGCCTGAGGTTAGCGAAACTGAAAAAGAACGTATTATTAATCAGTTGAAAACATTTCGAGAAGATGTTCTTGAAAGGGGTTCAAGTTTTGCCTCAAAAGCTATTTTATATTCTCAGGATCCAGGATCACGCTCCACAGGTGGAAAATATACATTACATAGAAAACGTCCTCAAATGGTTAAAGAGTTTCGAGATGAGGCTTTTAGTCTTGAAGAAGGAGAAATATCCGAACCTTTTAAAACAGACTTTGGCTGGCATATTTTAATGGTTGATAAAATTCGCGGACAAGAGGTAGATGTGCGTCATATTCTCCTTACGCCTAAAATAGAGCCCAATCAGCTTCAGGTGGCAAAAGAGAAACTAGATTCTTTAAAAGTTAGAGTTCAAGCAGATGAAATTTCTTTTAAAGATGCTGCGCTTGAATTTTCAGATGAAAAAGAAACTAAATACAATGGTGGTGTTTTAATTAACCCTCAAACAGGTGACACTCGTTTTGAATTAACAAATTTAGATCCAGTATTGTATAGCCAGATTAGAAATTTAAAGGATGAGGCTATCTCATCTCCTATTATGGAAGAGGATCGTTCAGGTTTAAAAAAGTATAAAATCATCAAAGTGAGTAATCGTTTTGATGAACATACTGCAAACTATTCAATTGATTATGTTCGAATAAAAGCACTCGCTTTAAAAGAGAAACAGTTAAATACAATTAAGGATTGGATGGCCGAAAAAATAGAAGACACTTATATCAGCGTTAATAAGGACAGTAAAACCTGTGACTTCAACAATAATTGGTTGAAAATATAATTATTTAAAATATTTTACTGGAACCCATAGCATACCGAAACATTCTCCTTTTTCTTTATTGATGTTTTTGTGATGTATCTTGTGTGCACGCCGTAGACCTTTCGCGTACTTATTATCGATATTACGAAGTATTTTGAAGCGCTGATGTATAAATATGTCGTGAACAATAAAATAGGAGAGGCCATATAAAAATATACCAATAGCTATCGGTAAACCTGGCCAAAACCCAGCTTCTCCCCATAAAATCACAAACCCAGAACTCACTAAAGCATAAAAAATAAAAAATAAGTCATTGCGTTCAAACCAGGACTTGTGATCTTTTAAATGATGGTCTTTGTGAAGAGACCATAAAAAGCCATGCATAATGTATTTATGTGAAAACCAGGCCATAAACTCCATAAAGCAAAAAGTAACTATTAGAATTGTGATCCAAAGAAAAGTCATGAGGTGCGTTTATTTTAGAGTAAGTTTAATCGGTATTTTAAATAACTACGGGCAAGGACGCTTATTTTTTGATAATTAGGAACCCTAATTCTCGTTTTTTGGATGGACAGCGAAGGTGTTTTCTTTAATTTAGAAAGTAATTTTGTGTAATATTTATAAGCTGTATAAACACCAAATCGAGCCTCAGTTGGGAGCTTAAAAATTCCTTCCAGCGCTATATTAAAATCTGCTTCAATTTCTTGAATAATGAGTGACTTAGAGTGTTCGTCAAACTTTGTGAAATCAACGTTAGGGAAATAGGTGCGATCCAAACCTTGAAAATCTTCTTTTAAATCTCTTAAGAAATTTACTTTTTGAAAAGCAGAGCCTAGTGCCATTGCTGGAGTTTTAAGTTCTTCATAGGTTTTGTCATCTCCTTTCACAAAAACTTTAAGACACATTAAACCAACTACATCAGCTGATCCGTAGATGTATTCCTTATACTCCTCTTGAGTTTCGTATACTTGTTTTGATAAATCCAAACGCATACTTTTCATAAATGCATGGATAAGATCGTGGTCAATGTTAAAAAGGTTGACAGTATATTGAAATGAATTTAATATGGGATTTATACTTATTTTATCATTTAAGCTTTTGTATAAATCAATTTCAAAGTCATTTAGCAGTTTCTCCTTGTCATGTTTGTGGAAGGTGTCAACAATTTCATCTGCAAATCTTACAAAACCATATAGGTTGTAAATGTGATTACGTATGGATGAATCAAGCATTTTTGTTGCCATAGAAAATGAAGTGCTGTAGGCATTGGTAACCAGACGGCTACAATCTTGACTAACAGAATCAAATAAATTTTCCATAGAGTTCTATTCCTAAATTCCAATTATAGTATAAACCATAAAATTAGGAAAAAGTGAACTAAAACAGATGAATTTTAACTTAAAATGGTTTGAATAAAGTAATTTGACATAAAACTTTCAACAGATCGGTATAATTCGATTTTGTCAGGTAGATTATCTGTTTTAATTTCAAGCTGTTGAGGGCCAAAAATAATTAATTTAGAATCTGTTTTTGAGAGTAATTTTTCATGAAATTCATTTAAATAAGGCATAATTTCATCCTTATTTGGCTCAACTGTTAGATAAGTTACAAAATTAAAAGTGCTATTGTAAGTAAAAAGCGTCTCTAAACTTGAAGTTTGAATAGATTGCCCTAAAAAGATAGTGCGGTATCCATTGGAAAGAATTAGATAATTTAAATATAAAATACCAAGTTCATGAATTTCATTTTCCGGAAGGAACAAAGCAAATATGGGTTGATCGTCTTGAAACGTGTTGTTTCGCTGTAATAATTCAGTTTGAACGTGAATTTTTTGTTTCACTAAGTTGGTTATGAAATGTTCATGTGAAGGAGAAATAGCACCTGTTTGCCATAATATGCCTAACTCTTTCATTAGGGGCATAAAAATGTCCATAAAAACATATTCAAAGTTGTTATGGAGAAGTATTTCATCATAATTATTGTCAAATAGATCACAATCAAAATTAATCATTGCAAGTTTAAATGCATTAATTGATACTTGTTCTGAGTTTGACTTTAAAGCAATGTTTCGGACTAAGTCAGGAATTTCATCGGAACTTAAGCTCGCGATTTTGGAAATTTTAAATCCGTGATTGTACAAGAGTGTAACATTCAATAGTGTTTTAAGACTTTCGAGACTGTAACGTCTAATGTTAGTGTCTGTTCTCTCTGGTTCAAGAAGGTTATACCTTTTTTCCCATATACGAAGTGTATGGGCTTTAATCCCTGAGATATTCTCAAGATTTTTTATGCTGAAAGTGCTTTTTATCTTTTTCATCGTCTTTGCTACATTTAAAAGCTTAAACAAATATAACAAAAAAAACGATTTTATTTTAATGTGCGCACGAGAAGACTCGAACTTCCACGGGAATAATCCCACCAGCCCCTCAAGCTGGCGCGTCTACCAATTCCGCCACGTGCGCATAGAAAAGTGACTTGGCTGGGGCTCGAACCCAGGACCCTCTCCTTAAAAGGGAGATGCTCTACCAACTGAGCTACCAAGTCAGAATAGTGATTCGGCTGGGGCTCGAACCCAGGACCCTCTCCTTAAAAGGGAGATGCTCTACCAACTGAGCTACCGAATCTTTTGAGGGTGCAAATATAATATCAAATCTTAATTTATCCCCTTGATTTCATATAAATTTGTAGGAGTTTTAAAAACAATGAAAATAAATAAAATTATACTTCTTGGCTACATGGGTTGTGGGAAAAGCGCAGTGGGTTCTTTACTGAAGGAAAGACTGGGGTTCTCATATTGGGATTTGGATCATTTTATAGAGGAAAAATCGAAAATATCCATTCCGGAAATATTCAAAACAAAAGGAGAAATTCATTTTAGAAAAATGGAAAGAGATTATTTAGAAAAAGCTTTACTAGAGGATCCCTTAATTCTTTCTACAGGAGGAGGAACTCCTTGTTACTATGATACCATGTCATATTTAAATTCCCTTGAAGGCGTAAAAACTATATATCTAAAGACAAGTGTAAAAGAGCTTAGTAGACGTCTTTTTGAAGCGCAATCAAATCGTCCTTTATTAAGTCATTTAAAAACAATAGAAGCATTTCAAGAGTTTGTAGGCAAACATTTATTTGAAAGAAGTGTATTTTATAATGAAGCACATCTTTCAATTGTAACGGATAATAAATCAATTGTTGAAGTAGCAATTGAGATTCAAAAAAGTTTAGCTTAAATAAATTCCACTTTCTTCACCTTCTAAAACAACTTTCACATGGTCATTTAAAGAAGTGGATAAAGAAATCCCTTTAAAATCTGCTTTTATAGGGTATTTTTTATGATTACGATTTACCATTACTGCAGTATTTATTTGCTTGACGGGTATTTGAAGAAAATAACTTACTGCATAAATCAAGGTACTGCCTGTGTCTAGGACATCATCAATAATAACTATAGAATGGTCTTTAAAGTTTTCAATAGGGGATGAACTTTTTACGGTATCCCTTGGATTAGATTTATTCATTTCAAGGTTGACATGAATTAAACGCAAAGGACTAATTACTTTTAAAACATCTCCCAAAAGGAAAGCAAGTTGGGTACCCTCCTTACCAATTCCTGCAATTACCAAACTCGTTTGATCAACATTATTTTCATAAATCTGATAGGCAATTCGTTTGATGCTTGAACTGATGTCTGCAGCTGATTTTATTTTATTTCCCAACGTTTTCATACTTTATTTTGCTGTGAAGTTACAAATCTTCTTTTTCTTCTTCTGTTTCTCCTATTTCAAGTTCATCAAGATCACGGCGATCTTTTTTAGTAGGTCTTCCGGTTCCTTCTTCTCTACGAATGCTACCAGTTAGATTTTGAAGTTCTTGATTTTCAAATACTGAAGGGTCTGTTTTTTCAATTACGTAAAGCGCAACAAGCTTAGGACCCATCCTACTTTTTGGAATGTCAAGAACCTCAAAGGTTCTCCATAACTGATCTTTTCTTACTTCAATTTGATCATGTGGTAAAATTTCTCTAGAAGGTTTTACTTTTTGTCCATTTACTTTTACCTGTCCTTTTTTACAGATTGTACTAGCCAAATTCCTTGACTTAAAAAGACGGATACACCATAAATATTGATCAACACGCATATATAAAACTTCTTTATGAGATACAGCAAAAATAAAGTAAAATCGTATCTTGTACACGTTTTAAAAATAGTATTCTTGAAAAAAATTCTTACCAATACCGCCTTTTTGATCTTGTTGATTTTATCCTGTACAAATGAAGAGGAAGTTGAGCTCCCACGAGACGTAAGTGAGCAATCTATCGCTGATGATCAATTATTAGAGGATTTTCTGTCAACACATTATTACAATTATGAAGCTTTCGATAATTCCGACCGCTATCCAGAAATTATTTTTGATACCCTTAGTGGTGCAAATGCCTCTAAGACTCCTTTGATTTCTCAAGTTGAAAAAAAGATAATTCGTGTTAAGACTTCAGATGGTAGTTTTGTGAATCATAATTTATACTATTTGATTGCCAGAGAAGGAATAGGTAAAAGCCCTGCTTCGGTTGATTCAACTTTTCAATCTTATGAGGGATCACTCCTAAATGGAAATGTTTTTGATAGCAATCAAAATTCAATTTGGTTTGATTTAACTCAAGTAGTTAGAGGCTTTAGAGAAGGGATGCCCAATTTCAAAGCAGGTACTTATGATGTAAATGAGGATAATTCAATCACTTTCAAGGACTACGGACAGGGAGCTGTTTTTATGCCTTCTGGATTAGGTTATTTTAGTAGAGCTGCGGGGGCAATTCCTTCCTATTCCCCTTTGATTTTTAAGATCAATTTATACACAGTAAAACAAACGGATCATGATGGTGATGGTATCCCTTCATCAGAAGAATTTGACAATGATGGCGATGGTATCGCGGATGATACAGATGGTGACGGTACGCCAGATTATTTGGATAAAAGTTAATTCAAGTTATAAGCTAATCCTAGACTCCATTGATTAACTCTTGAGTCTACTTTTCCTGAAATTGGAACTCCCTTGTTTTCTAAAAGTAAAATCTCATTTGATTTAAGACCCCTGTCGTATCTTATCCCAATACTCAAGTCACCTAAGTGTAAACGTACCCCCATATGAATTCCAACAGAAGTGTTTGATTCTAATTTACTCAAACTAAAATTCTCAATTTTTGGCTGTGTATCATAACGTAAACTTGGACCAGCGAAAACACTTAAAAGAGGTAGTATTTCAAATCCTATAGATATGGGTGCTTCTAAACGGCTTTGAGAGAGAGTTAAGTTTTCAATATCAGTATTCAAGGATGAAAATTGAAGCTCAGGGCGAATGTAAATTATGGGTAAATCGATTTCTAAAAACCCACCAAAATAATAACCAGATAATTTTTCCTTTACATTTTCTACACTAGAAAAATCTGAAGTAGCACCTGTTATAGATCCGGAAGCATTTACAATTATACCTGCTTTTAATCCATATTCAACTTGTCCGTGGAGGAATGAGGTCATTAAAAAAAGAAAAACTATAATTTGATTTTTTAATGACATATTTAAATATTTATTTACGTTTTATTACTTGATGTACTTTTTGGATTATTGCACTTTTATCTAAGCCATATTTAGTCATCAACTGTGCTGGGGTGCCAGATTCACCAAAAGTATCTTGAGTAGCAACCATTTCCATTGGTGTCGGAAGTTTAAGTCCTAATAGACCTGAAATAGTTTCTCCTAATCCACCAAGGTAGTTATGTTCTTCAGCACTTACAAGACATCCTGTCTTTTTAACAGAATTTAAAATGATTTCTTCGTCCAAAGGCTTAATTGTATGGATATTAATTACTTCAGCACTTATTCCATTTGCTTCAAGTTCTTCTGCTGCTTGTAATGCTTCCCATACTAGATGCCCTGTAGCAACTATTGTAACATCGTTTCCTGGGTTCAATAAAATTCCTTTTCCAATTTCAAAGCCTAATTCTGGGGTTGTGAAGTTTGCGACCTTTGGTCGGCCAAAGCGCAAGTATACAGGCCCTTCAAAATCAGCAATTGCAAGAGTAGCTGCTTTGGTTTGATTGTAATCACATGTGTTAATAACAGTCATTCCAGGAAGCATTTTCATCATTCCAATATCTTCAAGGATTTGATGTGTTGCTCCATCTTCTCCTAGAGTTATTCCGGCATGAGAAGCACATATTTTCACATTCTTTCCAGAATAAGCGATGGATTGACGAATTTGATCATAAACTCTTCCTGTGGAAAAGTTGGCGAATGTACCTGTAAAAGGAATTTTACCACCAATGGTTAAGCCCGCTGCAATTCCCATCATATTTGCTTCAGCAATTCCAATTTGAAAAAAACGCTCTGGATTTTCATCAATAAAATCCTGCATTTTTAAAGAGCCAATCAAGTCGGCACATAAAGCGACTACATTGGGATTCGTTCTTCCTAATTCTGTTAGACCATCACCAAATCCTGACCGGGTATCGTTACTTCCTTGGTTTATATATTGTTTCATTTTATTTTATTTTTTAATAATCCCCAAGGGTTTCTATGTTTTGTGCTAATGCATTTTCTAACTGTTCATCATTTGGTGCTTTCCCATGCCATGCATGAGTATGCATCATAAAATCAACACCATTTCCCATTTCGGTTTCCATAAGAATAACAATGGGTTTTTGTCTACCTAACTTTGATTTAGCTGTTGCAAGAGTGGCTATGATTTTTTCAACATTATTTCCTTCTTTTAATGTCAAAACATCCCATCCAAAGGCTTTAAATTTTTCAGCAACATCCCCCATATGTAAAACATCATCGGTTGTTCCATCAATTTGTTTTCCGTTTAAATCAACTGTTGCTATAATATTATCTACACCCTTAGCTGCAGCATACATTAGCGCTTCCCAATTTTGTCCTTCCTGAAGTTCTCCATCTCCCATCAAAACAAAAACAGTTTTAGGATCATTATTTAATTTTTTTGATTGTGCGGCTCCAATTGCAACAGAAAGTCCCTGTCCAAGTGAACCTGAGGCTACTCTTATTCCAGGAAGCCCCTCATGTGTGGTAGGATGTCCCTGCAAACGTGAATCGATGAGTCGAAATGTATTTAGTTCTTCAACAGGGAAATAGCCTTTACGAGCAAGAACGCTGTAAAAAACGGGAGAAATGTGTCCGTTTGAAAGGAAAAATAAATCTTCATTTTCTCCATTCATATCAAAAGGAACTTTAATATCCATGGTGTTAAAAAATAGCGAAACAAAATACTCAACGCAACCTAAGGATCCTCCAGGATGACCTGAATTTACTTTGTGAACCATGCGGAGTATGTCTCGACGTACTTGGGTGCTTATATTTTCAAGAGCGCTAATGTCTGACATAATTAAATTTTCCGTCAAAAGTAACCCTTGTGCAGGCATTATCAAAAAAGGATTTGATAAACTTATAACAAAGCTGAAGGAAGTAATTAACAATGACTTTGCTTTACTATTTCTACTCTATAATACTATCTTTGCGATCAATGAAATTTACACTTTTAGCAAACGACCCGAGTACGGAAGCCCGTGCTGCAACACTTACCACTGATCATGGTACTATCGAGACCCCTATATTTATGCCAGTAGGAACTGCGGCTACAGTAAAAGGAGTTCATCAACGCGAACTTAAAAATGATATTAATCCAGATATTATTTTGGGCAACACGTATCATTTATATCTACGCCCTGGAACTAAAATTCTGGAACAAGCAGGTGGATTACATAATTTTATGGGTTGGCAAAGACCTATTTTAACGGACTCAGGAGGATATCAAGTATATTCTTTATCCGCCAATCGAAAAATCAAAGAAGAAGGTGTGAAATTTAAGTCTCACATTGACGGTTCCTATCATGTTTTTACTCCAGAACGTGCAATTGAAATTCAACGTTCCATTGGAGCAGACATCATTATGGCATTTGATGAATGTACTCCTTATCCCTGTGATTACCGTTATGCTAAAACATCTATGGAGCGAACACATCGTTGGTTAACACGTTGTATTGAATCACATCAATCGCTGCCGATGCAATATGATTTTCAGCAAACCTTATTTCCCATAGTTCAAGGGAGTACCTATAGTGATTTAAGAAAAATTTCTGCAGAATTCATTGCTAAACAAGATCTTCCTGGAAATGCTATTGGAGGACTTTCAGTTGGTGAACCAGCTGAGGAGATGTATGCAATGACAAGTGAAGTATGTTCGGTTTTGCCAAAAGACAAACCACGTTATCTCATGGGAGTTGGGACTCCTATAAACCTATTAGAGAATATAGCTTTGGGTGTTGATATGTTTGATTGTGTGTTACCTTCTCGTAATGCTAGAAACGGAATGTTGTTTACTGCCGATGGAACAATTAATATCAAAAATAAAAAATGGGAAAACGACTTTTCACCTATTGATTCCAAAGGCTATTGTTTTGCAGACTTAGATTATAGTAAAGCTTATTTGAGACACCTTTTCTCAGTAAACGAAATGCTTGGGAAACAAATTGCCACACTTCATAATTTGAGTTTTTATCTGTGGTTGGTTCGTGAGGCCAGAAAACATATCTTAGCAGGAACTTTTGGTACTTGGAAAACTAAAATGGTGCGTCAAATGGAACCTAGATTATAAGATGAAACTTATAGATTTATATATAATCAAACGCTATATAGGCACTTTTACAGTAATGATTTTACTGTTTATTCCAATTGGAATAATGGTTGATGTAGCAGAGAAAATTGATAAATTCAAAGAGAAGGAAGTTCCTTTTGGGGCTATAATTGATTACTACATCGACTTTACTTGGTATTTTGCTAATTTACTGTTTCCAATTTTTTTATTCTTATCTGTTATATGGTTTACCTCAAAATTGGCTAATAATACTGAAGTTATCGCCATCCTGAGTTCTGGAATTTCATTTTTTAGGTATTTAAGACCATTTTTATTGGCAGCAACTTTTATCGCTATTTTCGCGTTTTTTGCAGGAATGTTAATTGTACCAAAATCAAACTTAGGCTTTAATGATTTTAGGTATAAATACATTATTAAAAAGGAAGCCCGAAATACAACCAAAGTATTTCAACAAATCAACGAAAACGAATTCATCTATGTAAATAGTTATGATCCCATTCGAAAACGAGCAACTAATTTCACACTGGAACACTTTGAAGGGAATAAATTAAAGTTTAAAATTAAGTCAAATAGGATCAGATGGGTAGAGGACGACAGTGTTTTTCGATTATCAAACTATTCTAAACGAACCTTTTTAGGTGATTCAGAGCATTTTGAAAGTATAGCGCGAAAGGATACTCTTTTTGACTTTGAAATTGAAGATTTAGCTCCTGTAAATTATATTGCCGAAACACTCACATTTTCAGAACTTAATCAATTTATTGAAGATGAAAAAGAACGTGGTTCCATGCTTACTAATAGTCATTTGTTAGTTCGTCACAAACGTTGGAGTATTCCAATTTCTGCATTTATACTAACAATAATAGCAGTTGCTGTTTCTTCCTTCAAAAGAAGAGGTGGGATGGGAGTTAATTTAGCCTTTGGAATTAGTTTAGGTTTTCTTTTCATCTTTTTTGATAAAATTTTTGGGGTTTTGGTAAGTAAATCAACATTTCCACCAGTAGTTGCTGCCTGGCTTCCTCTGGTTTTGTTTGGCATTTTAGCTTTCTTTTTATTACGCTATGCAAAACGATAGGTCTAGGAGTCTCATACTGTATCACTTTGTGGTGGTTATTTTTGGCTTTTCTTCGGTATTGGGCGCTTTAATTTCTTTAGATGCAATCCCGCTTGTTATTTACAGGATGGGTTTAGCAGCCCTGGGATTAGCCTTTTTTTTTGCAGTATACAAACCTAACTATTTCCATCTTTCAAGAGATATGTGGGGGAAAGTTGTCCTTGGGGGAATTATTATTGCAGTACATTGGGTGACTTTTTTTCATGCGATTAAGGTTGCCGGGGTATCGTTAACTCTTAGTATGATGGCAACAGGCGCTTTTATCACGGCCATGCTTGAACCACTTTTGACTCAGAGAAAAATTTTAATTTATGAAATTTTATTTGGGGGAATTACTGCTGTTGGTGTTGGGCTGATCTTTAATGCAGAATTTGAACAATTTTATGGTATTTTGGTGGCTTTACTTTCCGCCTTTCTCTCTGCACTTTTTACTATTTTAAATAATCAAATGGTCAAAAAAGCACTTCCTATTACACTCTCTTTTTATGAGCTTTTAGTGGGTACAGTAGTAGGTGTTTTTTATGTACTTATATTTGGTAACTATACTTGGAATAATTTCCAGTTTTCTGGATATGATTGGATTTGGATGTTGGCATTGGCTTGGATTTGTACTTCCTATGCGTTTAATATTTCTATTAAAGTAATGAAGCATTTATCTTCTTTTACAATCATGATGATCATAAATTTAGAACCTATTTATGGTATCCTACTATCACTTGCTATTTGGAATGAAAGAGAATATATGAGTCCGAGTTTTTATCTTGGTTTTTTTATTGTTTTGGGGAGTATTCTGATCAATGGAATTTATAAACACAAGAAAGAAGGTTTAAAAAAGCGAATCTAGTTCTAAAGAATTTTTACATTTGTCAAAGATAATTTTATATGGAATATTTAGAATTTGAATCACCAATAAAAGAATTACACGATCAACTTGATAAATGCAAATTGATTGGTTCCGAGAGTGATATTGATGTTACAGAAACCTGTAGTCAGATTGAGCTAAAACTCGAGAAAGCAAAAAAAGAAATTTACGGAAATCTTTCGGCATGGCAGCGGGTACAACTATCTCGTCATCCCTCTCGCCCTTTTACTTTAGATTATATAAAAGCCCTATGCGGAGACACCTTTTTAGAATTACACGGAGACAGGAATGTCATGGATGATAAAGCCATGATAGGTGGGTTAGGTAAAATTGATGATCAATCCTTTATGTTTATCGGAACACAAAAAGGTTATAACACTAAGACACGTCAATATAGAAATTTTGGAATGGCAAATCCTGAAGGCTATCGGAAGGCATTACGTCTAATGAAATCAGCAGATAAATTTGGCATTCCGATTGTAACTTTCGTTGATACTCCAGGAGCTTTCCCTGGATTAGAAGCAGAGGAACGCGGCCAAGGAGAGGCAATCGCTAGGAATATATTTGAAATGATGTCTATTTCGGTGCCTATTATTGTTGTTATTATTGGTGAAGGAGCCTCTGGAGGAGCCTTGGGAATAGGTGTAGGGGATAAAGTATTCATGCTTGAAAATACATGGTATTCTGTAATTTCTCCCGAATCTTGTTCCTCAATTTTATGGCGTAGTTGGGAGCATAAAGAGGAAGCCGCAGATGCGCTAAAGCTTACTTCTAAAGATATGCTTAAGAATAAGTTAATTGATAAGATTATCAAAGAACCTCTTGGTGGTGCTCATTTTGACCGTGAAGAAACTTTTAAAACGGTACGTAAAGAACTTCTTTCAACATTTAAAAAGCTTGAAAAGGAGACTCCTAAAGACCGAATTAAATCAAGAAGAGAAAAATTCCTTGCAATGGGAAATTTTAGTAGTTAAGTATTTTACTTATTAACATTTTTTTTTACTTATAAACACTCAATTCTTTAAAGATAGCTGACATTCTATTGTCTTTTTCTCAAAGCAATTTTAGAAAAGCATGTACATTAGTTGCATGGAAAAAAAGCAATCTCTGGAATATATTAAAACCCCAAATCCAGCAGTAATTAATTTACAACAAGGCAAAATTCCTCCGCAGGCACTAGAACTAGAAGAAGCAGTATTAGGAGCCATGTTAATTGATAAAAAAGGAGTCGATGAGGTTATAGATATACTTCAACCAGATGCTTTTTATAAGACATCACACCAGCTTATTTTTGAAGCGATCTACCAGCTTTTTCAAGACTCTCAACCCATAGATTTATTGACGGTTTCTTCAGAGCTTAGAAAAAAAGGTAAACTAGAAGCGGTAGGAGGTGAGTTTTATTTGGTACAACTTTCACAACGTGTTGCCTCCTCTGCCCATATTGAGTTTCATGCACGAATTATTTTACAAAAATTTATTCAACGTAGCTTGATTAGGATCTCAAACGAGATTATTGAAAGTGCCTATAAAGAATCAACCGATGTGTTTGATTTATTGGATGAAGCAGAATCTAAATTATACGATGTCACTCAGGGGAATATTAAAAAATCCTCAGAAACAGCTCAAAATCTAGTATTAGAAGCCAAAAAGAAAATTGAAGAAATCTCAAAACGGGATGGTCTCAGTGGAGTAAGTACAGGTTTTGAGAAATTGGATAAGTTGACCTCTGGATGGCAACCCAGTGACTTAATAATTATTGCTGCCCGTCCAGGTATGGGTAAAACAGCTTTGACTTTATCGATGGCAAGAAATATAGCAGTGGGCAAACAAATTCCAGTAGCTTTTTTCTCTTTAGAAATGTCATCTGTTCAATTAATAACTCGATTAATTTCATCAGAAACAGGACTTTCCTCCGAGAAATTAAGAACAGGTAAATTGGCAGACCATGAATGGCAGCAGTTAAATGTTAAAGTAACTGATCTTGAGAAAGCACCACTATTTATTGATGATACTCCTTCACTTTCCATTTTTGATTTAAGAGCAAAAGCCAGACGACTTTCTTCACAACATGGTATAAAATTAATTGTAGTTGATTACTTACAGTTAATGACTGCCGGAGCGAGTACAAAAACAGGAAATAGAGAACAAGAAATCTCAACCATTTCTAGAAACTTAAAAGCTCTCGCCAAAGAATTAAACATCCCTGTCATAGCACTCTCACAGCTATCGCGAGCAGTTGAAACGCGAGGTGGAACAAAACGACCTATGCTTTCTGACCTTAGAGAATCTGGTGCAATTGAACAAGATGCTGATATTGTTTCTTTTATTTACCGCCCAGAATATTATAATATTGACGAATGGGATGATGATGAAAGAACACCCTCGCAAGGACAGGCTGAATTTATTGTTGCCAAACATCGAAACGGTGGACTTGACAATATCCGTCTGAAGTTTGTAGGGCATCTTGGAAAATTCGAAGATTTAGATAGTTTTGATTCTCCTTTTGAATTCCAATCCAAGATGAATCCTAATGACAATGCCATAGACCCTTCGAGTCTCCCAAGTCCTGATGCTGCTTTTGGTGATTTTAATGATGTAGAGGATGATTCACCCTTTTAATATATCTACTAAAAGGTTAAAATTTTAAATACATCAATATATCTGTTTGTGGATCATCACCCAATTGAAATACATGATGATCAAAGGCAATAAGACCTTTTTTTTTGTAAAAGGCGAGTGCTTTATAGTTGTGTTCCCATACCCCTAGCCATAACTGATTACAGCCCTTTTTAATTCCGAGATTTATTGCTGTACTGAAAAGCTCACTACCAAAACCATTTCCTTGAAATTCTTTTTTTATATAAATGCGTTCAATTTCAAAGCCATTATTTTTTAATACATTTTCTGTTTGTGCGTTATTAAAATTCAATTTTAAATACCCGATAGTTTGATTTTGATTGTAAGCAAAATAAAAACTAGAATCTGGATTTAAAAGTTCTTCTTGGATATGATCAATATTCATAGTATTCTCAAAATACCACTGCATATTTTCTGGGGTATTTTGATCTTCAAAGGTTTCTTTAAAAGTAAGGATAGAAATATCTCGTAAGTCATGTAGTTGTGAGACATCAATTTTTTTTAAATGGATTTGCATTCTAAACGTCAATTCCATAGGAGTTTAATCCTGCGGCTAGTTGATCTGGATCTAAAAACTGTATTCCATTAATTCCTAACGCTTCAGCACCTCTAATATTCCTAAGATTATCATCAATAAATAAAGCCGTTTTTGGGTCAATATTGAAACGATCCAAAGTAGTTTGATAAATATCTGCAAAAGGTTTTCTAGTTTGCTCTGTTCCCGAAACGACTATCCCTTCAAACCAATGTAGAAAATCAAACTTTTTTAGAGCCACCGGGAAAGTCTCTGCACTCCAGTTGGTAAGCGCAACAACACGATAATTTGGATTATCAATAAGTTTTCTTAAAATAGTCACCGTACCTTGAATTGAATCACCTAACATTTCCTCCCATCTTCCATAATACATTCTAATAAAATCTTCTTGTTCCGGGAATAATTGAACTCGGTCCTCTGTAGCTTGAGCAAGTGGATACCCTGCATCTTGATTTTCATTCCAGTCCATGGTACAGATTTGATCAAAAAAGGAGTTCATTTTATTTCGATTTCCATCAAAAACATCTAGATAGACATATTCAGGATTCCAATCAATTAATACCCCTCCTAAATCAAATATTATTGTTTTAATAAGGTTTGTTGTTTTCATTCGTTTTCTTCTTTTTGTCCGACACTCATTAAGTACGCTTTTAAAAAGGGATCGATTTGCCCATTCATAACTGCATCTACATCAGTAACCTCATGTTGCGTTCTAACATCTTTCACTAATTTATAGGGATGCATTACGTAATTTCGAATTTGTGAGCCCCATTCAATTTTCTTTTTTGAAGCTTCTATCTCGTCCCTAGCAGAGAGTTTCTTTTGCAATTCAATTTCATACAACTGTGAGCGCAATAACTGCATGGCTTTGTTTTTATTTTCTAACTGAGAGCGCGTTTCGGAGTTTTCTATGATGATTCCTGTGGGATGGTGTCTCAGTCGAACAGCTGTCTCCACTTTATTTACATTTTGTCCTCCAGCACCACTTGCACGCATCGTCTCCCAAGTATAATCGGAAGGACTGATCACAATTTCGATACTGTCATCTACTAATGGATATACGTAAACTGAAGCAAAAGAGGTATGGCGTTTAGCATTGCTATCAAAGGGAGATATACGCACCAAACGATGGACTCCATTTTCACCTTTTAGCCAACCAAACGCAAAGTCACCCTCCAGCTCTAGCGTTACAGTTTTAATCCCTGCAACATCTCCTGCTTGGTGGTTGAGCTCTTTTATTTTATATCCTTGTTTTTCTCCCCACATAAGATACATTCGCATAAGCATTTCTGCCCAATCACAACTTTCTGTTCCCCCAGCTCCTGCAGTGATTTGTAAAACTGCACTCAAATCGTCTCCTTCATCAGAAAGCATGTTTCTGAATTCTAAGGCTTCTAAAAGTTCTAGGGATGATTCGTATTGTGAATTTACTTCAACGGCTTCTGCATCACCACTTTTCTCAAATTCCATTAAGACTTCAAGATCGTCAATTCCTTGCTTTATTATCTCATAATCAGAAACCCATTTTTTTAAGGTCCTTAATTGTTTCATATGAGCCTCAGCTGCCTTTGCTTCATTCCAGAAATCTGGAGCTAATGTCTTTTCCTCTTGGTTCTTAATTTCTACTTCCTTGGCATCAATGTCAAAGATAGCGCCTCAAGGCGCTGATGCGCTCCGTCAAGGACTTGAATTGTTCGTTAGAGATCATTTTTGGTGTTTCTACAAAAATAAGCGAATATGAATCTATTTCCCAATGATTGGATCATATATCACAAAACTTAGATAAATACCAATTGGAATACATAAATTGGAAAAAGCGTTTTTGATTGACTAAAATTTATTGGAGGAGGAAATTTAAATTAATGCAAGAATTTTGGATTTAATTTAAAAGGGAACTGATTAAAAGTTTGTTTTAAAACTATTAGTTTAAATTTACTCTTGAACCAAGCCTCAATTTAGTAGAAAATCATTTCTTTATCTAATTGATTTTCATTGCGCTATAATTTTCTATCATATTGTTGCTGATCTAGTTTCACATGTTATAATCTTTAGTCCCTATGAAAAAGACATTTATTTGTTGTAAGAATTGCGAAATGCAGTTTGAAAGTAGTTTTCAGTTTTGCCCATATTGTGGTCAAAAGTCAAACGATGAGCTTACCATTGGTTTGCTTTTTTATAATACTATTAGTAATTATTTCTCTTTTGACGCTCGTTTTTTCAAAAGCTTTTTTCCTTTGATTTTTAGACCTGGATATTTGGCAAATCGTTTTATAGCGGGAAAACGTCTTATGTATTTGCATCCCGCACAGCTGTATTTATTCATTTCGGTAGTATTTTTCTTTCTTCTATCATTTACAATAGTTAGAAAACAAGTTGAGGATTTTGATATAACATTAAAAAAGACATTTGATAAGCCCTTAATAATTGAGGGGAATCAAGTTGAAGTATCTCAAGTTTGGGATTCGATTCAGTATGAGCTAAACAGTGCCAATAATCAAGCAAAAGATTCTTTGTTAATTTCAGAACGTAACAACAGCAATATTTTTGATTTAAATAAAATTGATTCATTAATTTCCTTAAATAGTTCTGATGCTCATATAATCAAGGAAATGGGCGTAGATGATGACACAAACATGCTTACAATAAAGTTTTATACCCAATTACTAAAACTTTATAAAGAACGAAACGGAGGTCAGTTGTTGCAAGCGTTTTATGATACAATTCCGATTTCTTTATTTATATTATTACCAATTTTTGCTTTCATCTTAAAATTATTATTTTACAAAAGAGGACGATATGCCCATCATTTAGTATTTAGTTTCTATTTTTTTTCATTTTTATTTACCGTATTTAGTATCATTCTTCTGCTAAATGAGTTTATTGATATTCCTGATTGGTTGGATTTTTTAATTGCGATTTCAACATTTTTTTATCTTTTGGTAGCGATCAAACGATTTTATAAGCACGATTGGCTTTTAAGTTTATTTAAAACAGGGGTAACCACTGTATTTTACCTACTTTTTGTTATCCCTATAGCAATCGTTATTATGAGTGGAGTTAGTTTATTGTTTTATTGATTTTAATCCAGTTTTTTAAAGGATAGCCCAATAAAAATAATAGCAGAAAAGAGTGCACCTTTTGCTACTTTATGATTAAGAAGATTAGTGAGTTAATAAATCAGATTGCTTTTTTATTCCCGATTCTGAATCCGTACTTTTAGCAAAAATAAAGTCACCTATGAATCTACTATCTGTAGAAGGCGTTTCAAAATCTTATGGCGAACGCATAATCTTTGAGCCACTCTCCTTTGGAATTAGTATAGGTCAAAAAATCGCGTTAATTGCAAAAAACGGAAGTGGCAAAACCACTTTGTTGAAAATAATTGCTAAGCAAGACACCCCCGACACAGGAGAAGTGAATTACAGAAAAGGCACTCATATTTCTTATTTAGCACAAGAACCCTCTTTAAAACCTAACCTTACGGTTGAAGAGACTATTTTGAGTTCAGGTAACAAAACCCTTCAGGTAATTGAGCAATATGAAAAAGCATTACTTAAAACAGATGATGCAGATGCTTATCAAAAAGCATTTGAGGCCATGGATCAGCACGAAGCTTGGGATTTTGAAACCCAATACAAGCAAATGTTAAGCAAGCTTAAGTTGGGTGATTTAACAATGAAGGTATCAGCTCTTTCTGGTGGCCAAAAAAAGCGTTTAGCATTATGTACGGCGTTACTAGAAAAGCCAGACCTTTTGATTTTAGATGAGCCTACTAATCATCTGGATATGGAAATGATAGAATGGCTTGAGGCTTATTTTATTAAAGAAAAACTAACCTTACTCATGGTAACTCACGATCGATATTTTTTGGAACGTGTATGCAATGAGATTATCGAGTTGGATGAAGGGGATATTTTTACATATAAAGGAAGCTACTCCTATTATTTGGAAAAACGCGCCATCCGAATTGCCCATGAAGAAACAGTTGCGCACAAGACCAAGCGTCATTTTGTAAAAGAATTGGAGTGGATGCGACGTCAACCAAAAGCAAGAACTACAAAATCGAAATCGCGTATAGATGATTTTAAAATAATTAAGGAAAAAACACAGCAACGTAGAAATGATCATGAGGTACAGCTAGAAATTAACATGGAGCGTCTAGGCTCTAAAATGATTGAAATGCATAAGGTTTCTAAAGCCTTTAAAGAAAACATTATTCTCGATCAATTTGATTATAATTTTCAAAGGAATGACCGAATAGGTATCATAGGAAAAAATGGAACAGGGAAATCAACATTGCTAAATTTATTGACGGATACTATTCAACCTGATTCTGGAAAAATTATTCGTGGAGAAACTCTAAAATTCGGGTATTATACGCAAGGTGGTATCAAGATTAAAAAAGGCCAAAAGGTAATTGAGGTTATTCAGGAATACGGAGAATTCATTCCCCTCAAAAAGGGCAAAAAAATATCTGCTCAGCAGTTGCTTGAGCGTTTTTTGTTTGACCGAAAAAAACAATTTGATTTTGTGGAAAAATTGAGTGGAGGGGAGCTAAAACGTTTATACCTATGTACTGTTTTAATTCAAAATCCGAATTTCCTTATTCTTGATGAGCCTACTAACGACCTGGACATTATTACACTCAATGTTTTAGAAAGTTTTTTATTAGATTTTCCAGGATGTTTGTTAGTGGTTTCTCACGATCGTTATTTTATGGATAAAATTGTAGATCATCTTTTTGTATTAAAAGGACAAGGTGAGATTGAAGATTTTCCTGGGAATTATTCTGATTACCGAGCTTATGAAGGAGAAAACCAATCCGATAGTGAAGTGATTGAGAAAAAAACTAAAAATGAATGGAAAAAAAGTGAGCGTTCTTCAAAAGGTCTTTCTTATCAGGATCAGCAAGCTTTTAAGAAGCTAGAGAAGGCGATTCAAAAACTAGAGATAGAAAAAGTGGTTCTTCAAAATCGTTTTGTAAATGAGACTTTAAATTCTAAGGAAATAAAAGATCTTTCTATTGCCTTAAAAGAAATAGAATCTGATTTGAATCAAAAATCAGATCAATGGCTTGAGTTTTCAATATTACTGGAAGAGTAGATATTGCTTTATTCATTAAACGGTTGAAAAAAAATCAGTGGCCTATAAATTCAATTCACTTGTTTTTAGTAGTTTTAAAATTCACTAAATAAAAAATAGCATGAACAAAATAACTTATTCCACGATTCTTTTATTATTAATTATTGGGGTTAATGCACAAAATAGAGTCAATAAAAATAAAGAAGAAGTTAAGGCCTCACTATTAGATAAGTCAGAAGCTTATTCAGGCTTTTTTGATTTCAATTACAGTCCGGAAAAAGACGCTATCTACATGACAGTAAAAAAATTAGATGAGCAATTTTTGTATGTAAATAGTTTAAGTCAAGGGATAGGAAGTAATGATATTGGTTTAGACCGGGGGCAATTAGGAAATGAACGTGTAGTATACTTTTCCAAAGCAGGGAATAAATTATTGTTGATTCAGCCCAATCTTCGCTACCGATCAACTTCAGACAACCCCTTAGAACAAAGATCCATTAAAGAAGCATTTGCGAAGTCTGTATTATTTGGTTTTCCTATCGAGGAAACTAAGGATGGGAAATACATTATCAATCTGACTCCTTTTTTATTACAGGATGCCCATGGGGTTTCAAAGCGTTTGAAGCGAAGCAAGCAGGGAAGTTTTAGTATAGACAAAAGCCGTTCTACAGTTTATTTGGCTCGTACAAAAGCTTTTCCTTTAAATGTGGAATTCGATATGTTATTAACCTTTACTGGAAATGCTGAAGGAGGTCTGCTACGATCAGTAACGCCCACTCCAGATGCAGTTACAGTTCATCAACATCATTCTTTTGTTGCCCTACCGGATGCTAAATATACACCTCGTGATTTTGACCCAAGATCAGGTGTTAATGCCTTACGGTTTTATGATTATTCAACACCTGTAAGTAGCGCTACAGAAAAAAAATATATTTACCGTCATCGATTGGAAAAGAAAGATCCATCTGCATCAGTTAGTGAGGCGGTTGAGCCCATTATTTATTATTTAGATAACGGTACGCCAGAGCCCGTTCGTTCTGCGCTTATGGAAGGGGGTAGCTGGTGGAATCAAGCCTTTGAAAGTATTGGTTATAAAGATGCTTTTCAGGTTAAAATCCTCCCTGATGATGCTGATCCTTTAGATGTTCGATACAACGTAATTCAATGGGTACATCGATCTACTCGAGGCTGGAGTTATGGCTCAAGTGTAGCAGATCCAAGAACGGGAGAAATTATTAAAGGACACGTGAGTTTAGGTAGCCTTAGAATTCGTCAAGACTTTATGATTGCTTTAGGTTTAACCGAGGCTCCTTTTGATCCCAATAATAATAAAGAACAAGCGGCACTTGAGATGGCCTTAGCTAGAATCAGACAATTATCAGCACATGAGATTGGACATACATTAGGTTTTGCACACAATTTTGCTGCAAGTGCAAAGTCACGCACTTCTGTAATGGATTATCCACATCCAAATCTTTCTTTGGAATCAGATGAAATAAAATTCGATAAAGCCTATGAAGTAGGTATTGGTTCATGGGATAAAGTAAGTGTGGGCTATGCGTACAGTGATTTTCCAGAAGGCACAGATGAAAAAGGTGCACTAAATTCAATTCTTGAGGAAAGTGTAAAAGAAGGCCATCGTTTTATCAGTGATAGTGATGCGCGCCCTATTGGTGGAGCACATCCTAAAGCACATCTTTGGGATAATGGAAGCCTTGCGACTACTGAATTAGCCAAATTAATGCAAATTCGAGCCAAAGCACTCGGTCATCTGGATTTAAATCATCTACGACCTGGAGAGCCATACAGTGCTTTAGAGGATCGTTTTGTACCCATGTATCTTTTACATCGCTATCAAGTTGAAGCTGTGGTAAAGTTAATAGGAGGGGTGGATTATGATTATGCTGTAAAAGGTCCCAAAACATATGCAACAACAACGCTTGATTCAACTACTCAACGAAATGCGCTTCTTGCTTTTCTGGGTGCCCTTAGCCCTGAAGCTTTGAAAATACCCGAACATCTTTATTCTTTATTGCATCCTCGTTCTTTTTCAAATCCACGTGGGCGTGAAAACTTTTTATCCCAAACAGGAGTAAGTTTTGATTATTTAGGAATTGCTAGTAGCTTGAGTGACGCATTAATTGGGATGTTATTGCATCCGGAGCGTGCCAATCGATTGGTTATGCAATCAGGATTTGATTCAAATCAACTGTCATTAAACGAGGCTATAAGTACCTTGATAAAAAATCATTTTAGAGTTTCTCCAAGAAATCCCCATGAGCGACAATTAAATGAAATTGTAAAAGCAAATATTTTAAATCATCTAATGGCTTTAGGTCAAAACAGTTTGTCTAGTACCATTACAAAAGCAGTTGTTTATGAGCAAATAGTTTCTTTAGATCGTTTGTTGGCTGGACAAAGTGAAGCTAACTATACGAATTATTATCGTGGAGAAATTCAAAAGTATTTTGATCATCCAAATGATTTCAGACCTTCCTCATCTGAACGATTACCTGATGGATCTCCTATAGGATCTTTTTCGTGTGATAACTAACGATAGCATAATATATGATTGTAAACCTAATAAGTGATACCGTAACAAAACCTTCTGACGGAATGTTAGAGGCAATGTTTGCTGCTCAAGTTGGTGATGATGTTTTTAAGGAAGATCTTTCTGTAAATACATTGGAGATTGAAGTGGCAGAACTTTTTGGAATGGAAGCGGCCTTATTCTTTCCCTCTGGGACAATGGCAAACCAAACAGCAATAAAATTGCATACACAACCTGGTGAACAATTGATTTGTGATCATTATGCCCATGTTTATAATTATGAAGGGGGAGGAGTAAGTTTCAATTCAGGTGTTTCTTGTCGTTTAATTGAAGGGGATAGAGGGAGGATTACAGCTACTCAAATTGCAGATTGTATTAATCCACCTGATTTTTATCACAGTCCAAAAACAAGTTTAGTCTGTTTGGAAAACACAACCAATAAAGGGGGGGGAGCAGTTTACGATTTTAATGAGATTATTACTATTCGTGAACTATGCAACAAACATGATTTAGCCCTTCATTTAGATGGAGCACGATTATGGAATGCCTTAGAGGTGACCAATGAAAAACCCAAAGCATACGGAAAAATATTTGACACCATTTCTTTGTGTTTAAGTAAAGGGTTGGGGTGTCCTGTAGGTTCTATTCTGCTAGGCTCAAAGAAGCATATTAATGAAGCGATTCGAATTCGTAAAATTTTTGGTGGAGGTATGCGACAAGCCGGATATCTCGCTGCTGCAGGCTCTTATGCGATAAAAAACCATAGAGTAGAATTAAACGAGGATCATCGTAAGGCTAAAGAGATTGAAGCCGTTTTATTGCGTTGTGATTATGTGGAAAAAGTAGAGCCAGTATCAACTAATATTGTTATTTTTTCCTTAATTTCGGGTAATTCCGAATTAAATTTTATTGATAATTTAAACCAAAAAGGAATACGTTTAATTGCCCTTGGGAAAGGGAAGCTCCGAATTGTAACCCACCGTGATTATACTCAAACACAGCATGATTATGTGTTAACAACTTTAACAAAAATGTATTGATATGCGTATCCCTATTTTAATTTCAAGTTTGATTTTTGTAATCCCGTTTACATCATGTAAAAACAAAATAAAAATGAATTTTGATACTACAACTCAAGCTCCTATTGCAGAGCCAATTCCATACCAACTTAAAGAACATAATGATATACGTGTGGACGATTATTATTGGTTAAAAGAAAGGGATAATCCTGAAGTTATTGATTATTTAGAACGTGAAAATGATTATTTCAAAAAAATGACCGATGATTCTGAGTCTTTTCGAGAAGATCTTTTTGAGGAGCTAAAAAGTAGAATAAAAGAAGATGATGAATCAGTACCTTATTTTTATAATGATTACTGGTATATCACTCGATTTGAAAAAGGACAACAGTATCCAATTTATATTAGAAAAAAAGATTCTTTAGACGCTGCTGAAGAGGTTTTGTTTGATTGTAATAAAATGGCCGAAGGGTTAGATTATTTTCGTTTAGTTGGAGTAAATGTTAGTCCCGACAATACCAAAGTCGTTTATGGAATTGATACAGAGTCAAGAAGAAAATATACACTTTACGTTAAAGATCTTTTAACGAATGAAGTACAAAAGACTAAAATTGAAAATACAACAGGAAATGCTGCTTGGGCATTAGACAACCAGCATTTTTTCTATGTTTATAAAAACCCTGAGACCCTTCGTTCAGAAAGTATTTTTAGACATGACATTAAATCTCCAACAAGTGGTGATGCTTTAATCTTTAAGGAAGATGATGAAACTTTTTCGACTTATGTTAGGGAATCAAAATCACATGAATATATTTTTATTTCTTCCTTTAGTACACTCACTTCAGAACATCAGTTTGTAAAGGCTGACACTCCTCTCGAGAAGTTTGAAATAATTCAACCTAGACTTAGAGGATTGGAATACAGCGTGGAACAATTTGAGGATCATTTTTATATTTTAACCAATATAGACGATTCCAAAAACTTTAAGATTGTAAAAACTCCAATACTCAATTCATCAATTGAACATTGGGAAACAATATTAGATCATAGAGAGGATGTTTTGTTAGAAGATTTTGAAATTTTCAAAGAATATTGGGTAATTACAGAGCGTGAACAAGGACTCACAAAAATTCGTATTCAAAGATGGGATCAAACAGAGGATTATTTTTTACCGATAATAGGGGAGACCTATAGTCTTTATGCCGGTTTTAATCCTAGTTTTGAAACGACTAAACTTCGTTATGGATTTACGTCATTGACAACTCCTAGCAGTCTTTTTGAGTTTGATATGGCAGATAAATCCCAGACCTTATTAAAACAGCAAGAGATTGTGGATACTGATTTTGACTCTAAAAATTATATCGAAAAGCGTGTATGGGCTGAAGCAAGAGATGGAGTTCAAGTACCAATTTCTATTGTGCATCATAAAGACACTGAGTTAACTGAGGAAACTCCCTTTCTTTTATATGCATATGGATCGTATGGTTCAACCATAGACCCTCGATTTTCAAGTACTCGATTGAGTCTACTAAACAGAGGTTTTGTTTTTGGAATTGCTCATATCCGTGGGAGTGAATATTTAGGACGCCAATGGTACGAGGATGGTAAATTATTAAAAAAGAAAAATACTTTTAATGATTTTATAGATTGTTCTAAATACCTTATTGAAAATAATTACACTAGTGCTTCTCATCTTCATGCATTGGGAGGATCCGCTGGAGGCTTACTTATGGGAGTCATTGTAAATGATGCACCCAATTTGTATCGAAGTGTAACAGCTGCTGTTCCTTTTGTTGATGTTGTAACAACTATGTTGGATTCTAGCATTCCCTTGACGACTAGTGAATACGATGAATGGGGTAATCCAAACGATAAAGATTATTATGAGTACATGAAATCCTATTCTCCTTACGATAATGTTAAGGCTCAAGCATATCCTAATTTGCTAATAACCGCAGGGTATCATGATTCCCAAGTACAATACTGGGAACCAGCTAAATGGGCTGCAAAATTAAGAACCTTAAAAACGGATACTAACGTTTTATTTTTAAGCACGAATATGGAAGCTGGTCATAGCGGAGCATCAGGCCGATTTGATGCCCTAAAAGAAACTGCAAAAGAATTTGCTTTCATGTTGCAGTTAGAAGGTAAAGCAGAGTAATATATTTTGATTAAATTTGTATAAATTTTGTTTTTAAATACAAAGTATGATTGACCATGTGAATACCTATCAAAACATTCTAGAGCTGATAGGAAACACCCCTTTAATTAAACTAAATAACATAGTTAAGGAATACGATGGTGCATTTTATGCTAAGTTTGAAGCATTTAATCCGGGTCATTCAAACAAGGACAGAATTGCAATCCATATTATAGAATCAGCAGAGCGTAAAGGAATATTAAAACCTGGCGCAACAATCATTGAAACTACATCTGGAAACACAGGGTTTAGTTTAGCAATGGTTTCTATGATTAGAGGTTACAATTGTATTTTGGCTGTTAGCTCAAAGTCCTCAAAGGATAAAATAAATATGTTAAGTTCAATGGGAGCTCAAGTTCATGTATGTCCTGCAAATGTTGCTGCAGATGATCCAAGATCGTATTATCAAGTAGCTAAACGTTTGCACAGTGAGATAAAGGAGTCTGTTTACATAAACCAGTACTTTAATGAATTAAATGTTGAAGCACATTACAAATCTACTGGTCCAGAAATTTGGGAGCAAACCAAAGGAAAAATAACACATCTAGTTGCGAGTAGTGGAACTGGTGGTACAATTTCAGGTTGCGCAAAGTATTTAAAAGAAATGAATCCTGATATTACCATTATTGGAGTAGATGCTTATGGATCGGTGTTGAAAAAGTATCACGAAACCCAAGAGTTTGATACCAATGAAATTTATCCTTATCGAATTGAAGGTTTAGGTAAAAATTTAATACCTACAGCAACTCATTTTGATCTAATTGATTTTTTTGTCAAAGTGACTGATGAGGAGAGCGCACATACTGCAAGGAAAATAACTAAATCTGAAGGTATGTTTGTCGGTTATACTTCAGGGGCAGCAATGCAAGCCATTCATCAATTGGCTGAAGAGAAATATTTTGATAAAAACAGTAACGTAGTTGTTATTTTTCCAGATCATGGTTCACGCTACATGAGTAAGATATATAATGAAGAATGGATGGAAGAACAGGGATTTTTCGATGCTTCCAACGAATCACATCAAAACATACAATACATTAAAGATATTACATCCAAAAAATGAGAGATTTATTTGATAGAATACATTCCAATAAAGGACCACTTGGTAAATGGGCTTCACAAGCCGAAGGTTATTTCGTATTTCCTAAACTAGAGGGACCTATTTCCAATCGCATGAAGTTTAAGGGAAAAGAAGTAATTACTTGGAGTGTAAATGATTATCTAGGTTTAGCCAATCATCCTGAAGTACGCAAAATAGACGCTGAAGCTGCTGCCGAATTTGGTTCTGCTTATCCCATGGGGGCTAGAATGATGTCTGGTCACACTGAACTGCATGAAAAGTTGGAAAATGAACTAGCAGAATTTGTGGATAAAGAAGCTGCATATCTACTAAACTTTGGATATCAAGGAATTCTTTCCACAATCGATACTTTAGTAAGTAAGGATGATGTTATCGTTTATGATGTCGATGCTCACGCTTGTATTGTTGATGGTGTTCGTTTACATCTTGGAAAACGCTTTACTTATCAGCATAACAATGTTGAGAGTTTAGAAAAAAATTTACAACGTGCTACAAAAGTTGCTGAGCAAACCGGAGGAGGAATTTTAGTAATCTCTGAAGGGGTTTTTGGAATGCGTGGACAACAAGGTTGTTTGAAAGAAATAGTTGCTCTGAAAGAGAAATATAATTTTCGCTTTTTAGTTGATGATGCACATGGCTTTGGAACCCTAGGTGAAAATGGTAAAGGGGCTGGAAACGAACAAGGTATTCAAGACCAAATTGATGTTTACTTTGCCACATTTGCTAAATCAATGGCTTCTACTGGTGCTTTTGTTGCAGCAGATAAAGAAATTATTGATTATTTGAAATACAATATGCGTTCTCAGATGTTTGCAAAATCATTGCAGATGCAGCTGGTTAAAGGGGCTTTAAAACGTTTGGATATGTTAAGAACACGTCCTGAATTTAAAGTGAAGCTTTGGGAAAACGTAAATGCACTACAAGATGGATTGAAAGCTAGTGGTTTTGATATTGGAACGACACAGAGTTGCGTAACTCCTGTTTACCTTAAAGGAAGTATCCCAGAGGCTATGGCACTCGTAAAAGACTTACGAGAAAATTATGGTATCTTCTGTTCTATAGTTGTTTATCCTGTAATACCAAAAGGATTGATTTTACTGCGTCTTATACCAACAGCTACACACACACTTGAAGATGTTAGTGTTACTCTAAAAGCTTTTTCTGGTATTAGAGAGAAGTTAGAGAACGGAACCTACAAGCGTCTTTCAGAAGCTGTAATGGCTGCCGTAGGAGATCAATAAAGAAAACTCTTTAGCAATTATTCATTAAGCATTACCGGCATCACCAACATAGTGATATGTTCACCTTCCTCTGTGTTGTCTAATGGAGTTAGGATTCCAGCTCTATTAGGAAGCGACATGGAAAGTTTGATTTGATCACATTCCATGTTGTTAAGCATTTCAATTAAAAAACGTGAATTAAATCCAATTTGAATATCGTCTCCTTGATAATCACAATCAAGACGTTCTTCAGCGCTGTTGCTATAATCAAAGTCTTCAGCAGAAATCTGTAAAGCAGCACCCGCTATTTTTAATCGAATTTGATGTGTAGTTTTATTTGAAAAGATACTCACTCTACGAACAGAATTTAAAAAGCTAACACGACTCACCTGCATTTGATTTGGATTTTCTTTTGGAATTACCGCTTCATAATTTGGATATTTTCCATCAATCAATCTGCACGTCAATGCAGAGTCACCAAATCTAAATTGAGCGTTGGTGTCATTATATTCTATTGATATTTCCGATATACTTCCTTGTAATATTCCTTTCAATAACTGTAAAGGTTTTTTAGGCATGATAAATTCAGAAGTGTCAGTAGCGGTAACATCACTTCGTGTGTACTTTACTAGTTTATGAGCGTCTGTTGCTACAAACGTAAGAGATTCAGTTGAAAACTGAAAAAACACACCACTCATTACAGGGCGTAAGTCATCATTTCCACTTGCAAATAATGTGCTGTTTATGGCAGTATATAAAATATCACTCTGTATTAAAGTTGTTTTTGCATCGTTAACTTGTGCCGCTTTAGGGAATTCGTTTCCTTCGACATAAGCAACAGCATATTTACCGTTATTAGCACTAATTTCTACTGTATTTTTTTCAGTTTTAATAAAAGTTAAAGGTTGTTCTGGAAATGTCTTTAAAGTATCCAACAGTAATCTTGCTGGAAGCGCAACCATACTATTACTCTCAGATTCAACAGCAATGCGAGTTGAAAAAGTAGTTTCTAAATCTGAGGCAGTAAGGGTTAGACTATTTCCATTGATTTCAAAAAGGAAGTTATCTAAAATTGGGAGTGTATTTGTGCTGTTAATTACCCCTCCTAGCATTTGGAGTTCCTTGAGTAGGGCGGCACTGGAAACAATAAATTTCATAAAAACTATTTTACCAAAGATATTTGAAATGCATCGAATCCTAAAAGAAACTTATCAACAGTTATACCCTTAACTGTTTACTTCTCATTACTTGATTTAATACTCCGATTCCAACTCCTAAAAGTAATGGTATTAATAACATGCATAATTTCCAAAAGAGCGCTTTTTGTATACTTTTTTCTTCATCTAAAAAGGCAACCTTCCAATTTTTCTTCCTTAGAGATAAACGATCTTCATTGCCAGTTAAAAAATGAATACAGTTCATGATAAGGTCTTTGTTAGAATAGAAATTATTTGTCCATTTATCATACCCTAAACTTAAAGGAAGGCCCTTGTCTGTTTGGTTTTCTGCTAAATTTCCATCCCCAAAAAGAATTAAATTAATGTTTCCTTCTTCTTTAGCGTCTTTTAAGTGTATGGGTTTAATTCGATTTGAAAATAAAGAATTGCTTTTTCCTTCTATGAGGATTCCCAAAATTTTTGAAGACTCATCATATTGTGAGGGTTGAATTTTTTGAGCTGCTTGTTCTAAATTTACAATAGCTGGAACAGGTAGTGTCCTAGTGAAATCTGAAGTTTTTAGTAGTATCTTTTTTTGAAGAGGGTTACTTAGTGTATCTAATGGACTGACAAATTGTGTTAAAACCGGACCGAGATTTTCACCAATTGAATTATCGTTCTCAGGCTTTGAAAGTGGGTAAAATGGCCAAGGGTAGGGTATGTATTGGCTTTTTTCTTCACTCCCACTAGCTAGAACAATTGGAGCACTATAAAGATCTTGAATTAGTTCTTTTCGCAAACGTACACCAAAATGAAAAAAGTAATCATCTAGATTTAATTCCCTGGGAAATCCATAGGCTTTTCCTTGGATGTTAAATAGGCTATCTCGATCAATACTTATGCCGTCTAAAAGCCAAAATTGTTTTCCTCCCGATAGTGCATGTTGGTCTAAAATGTATTTTTCTGTTTGTGAAAAGGCTTCTTTAGGGTTTGAAATAAATAAGGCATCAAATCGGTTTAGATTATCTAAACTTTGTTGCGGACTCAACTCTTCTTCCTTTAGATTAAATGATGCTAAATTATAATATGGACTTAAGTTTTGAAGAAGATCAGCTAATTTAATGTCTTCGGATGTATCATGAGAGGTGAGCACTGCAAGATTTTGTTTTACTTTTAACGTAATCTTGTGGATACCATCCATGATTTGGTATTCTAATTGCTCTAATGAACGAACTAATTTTTCATTTTCCGTATCTCCTAATTGCTTTTTCAGTAATGGAATACGTTCAGAGCGCTCCCCACTATTTATTATAATCCATGGAAAAATTAAAATTTCATTACGCATTCCATCTTTATTTTCTACAACTATTTCTGGCGTCATACCATAGCCTTGCATTTCCTTTATGACCTGATCTGTAGTCCCAATCTCAAAGGGATCATTATAGCTTATAATGAATTGATCTGAATGATTTTGAAGTTGATCTAAAAAAGTGCCTAGTTCATTTCTAAAACGGATGTAAGGTCCTGGCAATTCACCTGATAGAAATACATCCAGACGAATAGGCTCCTTAATTGATTCGAGTTTTGTTACAGTACTTTCAGAAAGACTATAACGATGGTCCTTAGTCAAATCTATTTGTACACCAAAGGAATTACTTAAATAAACCAATACTAAAGTGCTTACTATAATAATTAACGGTTTTGTAACGACCTTAAAATCTTTTGAGTTAGTAACAAATCGAACTCCCAGGAGTAGGAGTCCAATAAAAAAGCCTACAAAATAGATTAAAGTCTTTAAGCTTAAAACACCTCTACTGATATTCAAATAGTGTGATTGTATTCCTATCTCACTGATAAATTTATAAAGCTCATTGTTGCTTGAGTAATCAGCAAGAAACGACCAGAGATAAAATTGAGAAAAGCAGCCCAAAACAGCAACTAAAAACGAAGCGACTTGATTTTTGAAAAGGAGAGAACTTATTAGGCTAATCGAAATAAAGAGTAATCCAACGAACAGTAACCCTAAATAGGAACCCGAAAGACTTCCATAATCAATCGCCGAATTAGGTTCTAATAATGATTCAATGGCAAATAAATTAACAACTGTAGGAATCAACGCAATTCCAAAAATAATAAAGATTCCTAGAAACTTTCCACTATAGATTTCCAGTGAAGTTAATGGTTTAGTGATGATTAACTCGAATGTACCACTAGCATGCTCTTCAGAAAAGCTTCGCATGCTTAAGGTTGGGATGAGAATTAAAAAAAGTAATGGAGCTAATTCAAAGAAAAGGGAGAAGTCTCCAAAACCTGAATTTAGAATATTAAAAGGGTTATCAAAAAACCATAAGAATAGGGTATTGATAATTAAGTAACTACCAATCACTAAATAACCAATTGGACTACTGAAGAAAAAACGTAATTCTCTTTTAGCTATAGACCACATATTAATCGAATTTTATTGTTACGGGATCTCGGTAGTCTAATCCAAAAAGTGAGCTTGCACTTCCTACGGTAAGGGGGTTACTCTTATAAACTGCTAATTCTAAATGTCCAGCAGAATTGAATAATGCTAATTTTTTTCCATCTTCCTCACGCTTTTCTTTAGATAAATTAAAATCTATGGCATCGCTATAGCTTTCATGGATCTTTCGGAATTTAACAGTTCTCGCAAAAATGGTAAAGTTTCTTGTTTTTCCAATTTCTTTAAAAAGTTTTGCCGTAATGTTAGTTACTACATTTCCATAATTGTCAATATAAATTACACTGCCCAAAATTTGATTTTCCTCTTGATTAATCACAGGTTTTACATTTGTCAATTCCCTAATTTTACTGATAGGGGAACCAATAACTTCTAGGGTTCCCTTTCTTGCAATATGTGCTGCAACATGTATAAACACATCCAAAACAGGAAAGGAAGTCACTAGGGTATTATGAATGTTAATTGCAACTATTTTTTTAGCACTTAAGCCTTCCTTAATTAAAGAGAAAATTCCGTTATCGGCTCCAATAAAATAATGTCCCTCAAATTCCATAGCAAGATGAATATTTTCAGGGGTTAATTCTGACTCGACTCCAATAATGTGAATACTGCCCTCTGGAAAAGCGGCATAGGCGTTTTTTAGTATATAGGCTGTTTCCGAATGATTGTAAGGAGTTATTTGATGAGAAATATCAACGATAGTAGCCTCAGGAATAAGATTTATTAAAGCTGCTTTTATTACTGCAATTGAATAATCTTTATGGCCAAAATCTGTAGTTAACGTAATGATGGTCATAAACTAAAAAATCTATTATTAATTAAGTAAAATTATTCTATTTTTATAGGCGAGCTTATCCCTCAGTAACAAAAATAATTTATTTTAAACTACTAGCCTTTGAATGAAATAAAAATTGATTTAACTGAAATCGACACCCAAGCTTTTTTTGGGGAACAAAATGCGAATATAGCTAAACTTCGCACTTATTTTCCCAAGGTTAAGATTGTTGCAAGAGGAAGTTCTTTTAAAGCATACGGTGAAGAACCACAACTTGTTGAATTAGAAAAACGAATGGCAATGTTGATTTCTCATTTCGGGAAATTCAACATATTAAATGATGAAATTATTGATCGAATTGTTTTGGCAGGAAGTGAAGAAAATGTAGCGCTTAGTTCTGGAACAGAAATTCCAATCCTTCATGGAGTGGGAGGTAAGATTATTAAAGCTAAAACCTTTAATCAGAAACGTTTGGTAGAATCCATGCGTAAAAATGATATGGTTTTCGCTATTGGTCCTGCAGGAACAGGAAAAACCTATACGGGAGTTGCATTAGCAGTAAACGCCTTAAAAGAAAAACAGGTCAAGCGAATTGTGCTTACACGCCCTGCAGTTGAAGCTGGAGAGAATCTTGGATTTTTACCGGGAGACTTGAATGAGAAATTGGATCCCTACATGCAGCCTCTATATGATGCACTACGAGATATGATACCAAATGAGAAACTTAAAAGCCATATCGAAAAGGGTATTATTCAAATTGCACCCTTAGCTTTTATGCGAGGTAGAACACTAGACAATGCTTTTGTCATTTTAGATGAAGCACAAAATACTACCCATGCACAAATGAAGATGTTTTTGACCCGTATGGGAAAAAACGCAAAGTTTATGATTACCGGAGATCCCGGTCAGATAGATTTACCCAGACGCGTTATCTCTGGATTAAAAGAAGCTCTTTTAATTTTAAAAAACACTCCTGGAATAGGGATTATTTATTTAGACGATAAAGATGTCATTCGGCACCCCCTTGTAAAAAAAGTGATTGAAGCCTATAAAAATATTGAACACGATAATTAATTATGTCAAACGCATTAATGCACACTGACCTTCATCTTGAAGGATTGAAGTCTAAGTATACTGGAAAAGTTCGCGAAGTTTATCGATTAGAAAATGACACCTTAATAATGGTTGCAACCGATCGTCTTTCCGCTTTCGATGTTGTAATGCCAAAGGGGATTCCTTTTAAAGGACAAATTCTGAATCAAATAGCGAATAAAATGTTAGCGGCGACGGCAGATATCGTTCCTAATTGGCTTGTTGCAACTCCAGATCCAAATGTTTCTATTGGTGTAGCCTGTGAGCCCTTTAAGGTAGAAATGGTTATTCGAGGTTACTTATCAGGTCATGCTGCAAGAACCTATAAAAGTGGGGAGCGTTTATTGTGTGGAGTTTCCATGCCCGAGGGGCTGATTGAAAATGATCCCTTTCCAACTCCTATTATCACACCCGCAACAAAAGCAGAAGAAGGACATGATGAAGATATTTCACGAGAAGAAATAATTAAACAATCGATAGTTAGTGAATCAGATTATTTAAAATTGGAATCGTATACTCATAAACTATTTGCTAGAGGAACAGAAATAGCAAAAAAACAAGGACTTATTTTAGTAGACACAAAGTATGAATTTGGAAAAACCGCAACAGGTGAGATTTTATTGATTGATGAAATTCATACTCCAGATTCTTCACGTTATTTTTATGAGGAGGGGTATGCAGAACGTCAAGCTAAAGCATTACCTCAAAAACAACTCTCAAAAGAATTTGTTCGACAATGGCTCATATCCAATGGTTTTCAAGGTTTAGAGGGGCAAATTTTACCTGATATGGATTCAAGTTTGATAACGTCTATTTCTGATCGTTACATTGAGTTATATGAAAACATAACAGGTCTGCCTTTTGAAAAAGCCACCATTTCTAACATTCAAGAGCGAATTCAGAAAAATATTTCAAATTATTTGAAACAGGAATAGTCAGTGCTAGTAATGGAGCTCTTCAATGGCTTTTAAAATAAAAGGTAGAACTGGGTTCTCATAAAGACTTTCCTCATTTATTTTAAGTTTTATTGGGGTGTCAAATTCTTCAAATGATTTCTTAAAAGATTTCGCCTGGTTTAAAAAGTTGATCTGATTGTTTTTATTGTAAAATAAAGTGACAGAGGATTTAGTCTCCCATGAATCAATTTCATTAAATGCTAGGGCTTCAATAAAATCAACATCTTTTCCACTTAATACGCCATTTATGAAATCAATATTGAATACGGATTCAGAATTTATGCTTTTAAATTCAAGCGAATCAATCTGTATCCCACTATTCATGATATCTGAATAAACATCGGTTAAATAGTAATTCCATGAATTAGATAATTTGGGGTATATTAATTTATAGCTTTCTACTAATTTTAAAAAATATTTTAGATCTCCATGATCTTGATTGTTTAACAATAAATCTTTAACCCATATGTTTTTTAAAAACAAACCTTCTCCTGCAATACTCTTATTAATTAATATTTCTTCATTTTTCTCAATTAGTTGATGCATTGCTAAAGATGCTAGAGCCCCCTCTGAATATCCTACGAGACTGATTTTATTATCGGTTTTTATTTTTTTATGTTCAAATATTCTTTGGATGCTTTAATGAAATCTAAACCATTTTGTGCTAATGAAGCTTTGTGTTCAAACGAGTGGTTTTTATGTTTTGAATCTCCATATCCCAAGTAATCAGGAACTAAGACAATAAATCCTGTGCTTGCAATTATTGCTGCATGGGACAGTTCATTTGCCCCCATTTTAGATAATGAGGGAGCTGTTCTTTTCTTTATAAGATCTCCTTGATGCTGGTAGGAAACAACAATAGGGGTTCCTGTAGTTTTTGGAATTAAAATAATTCCAGAGGCAAAAATATCAACTTGATCAATGGTTTTAGTCTTATATATTATTTTTGTTGCTTCTACGTTGTGAAAGGTATAGTTTTGCATCCTTGATGATGAACCATTTGCAATTGCTCCTAAAATCCGTCCTGTAAATAGATAATGATGATAGCTATTGACTAGATGTTGGGCATCTGTTTTTTTATTAGCTCCTATTTCTTCGAGGGAACAGGATAGTATAATTAAAAAAAATATTAAAATAGGATAAGTGAAACGGATATTCATTTGGGGATGATTCATTGTAAATATATCTTGTTTAAAAGACATATTTTAAAACGAGTATCCTTAAATGGCTGAAGAATTAATAAGTGGATGTTTTAAATAAACAAGAAACCACTTTAATAGCGTGAGAGGAAAATCATGGTCTAAAAAATGATAGTGTGATTTAATGATAAAAACACTTTCTAAAATATTATTCCTCTAGTAAGCTGTAAATTTCCTCGGCAGGAGTATTGGCAGGAAAACATAATGCATTATCATATTTTTTAAACCAAGTAATCTGTCTTTTGGCATAGCGACGACTGTTCTTTTTTATTTCAGAGACAGCAGTTTCTAAATCAGATTTCTCTTCAAAATAGGGGAAGAGTTCTTTATAGCCAACTGTTTTAAGAGGGGAGAGTTCCTTGTAAGATAAAAGCTTGTGGGCTTCTTCTTCAAGTCCAGCGGCAATCATTTGATCCACGCGCAAATTAATTTTATCGTACAATATTTTTCTTGGACAATGTAAAATAAGCATTTTGGAAACAAAATTTCTTGGCGCTCGTGGCATGCCTAGGAATGATGAGAAAGGCTTGTCTGATGCAATGCAAACTTCAAGTGCTCTAATAAGTCTTACTGGATTATTTATATCCACACGGGTGTAATATTTTGGATCTTTTTCGAGTAATAATTCTTGAAGTCCTTTAAGACCGTGTGTTTTGTAAAATACGTTGATTTGATTTCTTGTTTCATCAGGGACTTCTGGAAATTTGTCCATTCCAAACATAACCGCATCTGCATACATTCCAGATCCACCTACCATGATTACAGTATCTTTCTTTTTAAATAGGAGATCTAATTTTTTTATTGCTTCCTTTTCAAAATCACCAACCGTATAAACTTCATGAATTGATTTATGCTGAATAAAGTGATGCTTAACCTCTTTTAATTCATCAGGTGCGGGAACTGCTGTTCCAATATTCATTTCTTTATAGAACTGTCTTGAATCACAGGAGATTATTTCCGTATCAAAGAGTTTGGCGATTTTCAAACTCAATTGTGTTTTCCCAACTCCAGTTGGTCCGGCGATATAGATTAAATTTTTAGTTGACATGATTTATTTTTTTTCCACATTGATGGCAATGAATTGCATTTTCTTTATGGTCAGTGGTTAAACAATGAGGACACTCCTGGGTATTTGTGTCTATTTTATTTGATTTAGTCATTTCTGCGGTAACAATTCCTGTAGGAACAGCAATAATACCATACCCCATAATCATTATAAATGAAGCTATAAGTTGTCCTAATGGTGTGATGGGAGCGATATCCCCATAGCCAACAGTTGTTAAAGTTACTATACACCAATAGATACTTCTTGGGATACTGGTGAATCCACTTTCGTTACTTTCAATTAAATACATAACGGTTCCAAAAATGATACACAATATCAAAACACTAAATACAAAAACAAGAATTTTAGTCCTACTTGACTTAAGTGCTTTGAGCAGCATGTTTGATTCCCCTATATAATGACTTAACTTCAAAATCCTAAAGACTCTAAGTAATCGTAAAGCTTTTAGGGCAACTAAACTATGAGTGCCTATGAAAATTAGTGAAATGTATTTAGGTATAGTGGATAGTAGATCAATGATTCCGTAAAAACTAAAGACATATTTTAACGGGTGAGTAACACTTAATATACGTGCAATGTATTCTAAGGTAAAAAGGACAGTAATGATCCATTCTGCTATATTGAGGTATTCATGGTACACTTGGTCTATAGAAGCGATACTTTCCAGAGAAACTAATAAAACACTAAAAAGAATGATAAATAAAAGTAGGATATCAAACAGTTTTCCCGCAAAGGTATCTGCCTCATATATAATTTCATGTAACTTATGCTGCCACTTTCTCATGATATGTTTACTGCAGATATGGGGTTCATTGTAAATTTTAGTTTGTAGTAATGAATGACAAAGGTATTAACTTATTGTATTTTTTTCGCCTTAAAAAGCTACGAATTAATTTTTGTGCATCTGGATTGTTTTCCATAGGGATTAAACGTGCTTCTATTTGGTTTTGACTTTTGATTTGGTGATTCAATTCATGGTATCCATATCCTCTAAAAATAGAATTTTCAATGTATACAAAAGAAGATTCACCTTCTTTTTTCCCTCTTTCAATAATTAAAAAATGCTCATGTGGATAGGATAAATCTTCCAATAGCAATTGAATTTTCTCTTGGTATGATTCAGGAGTCTCAGCTCCTATACAGGCGCCGTCGCATTTTTGTATACCATGATTAAAACAAGCGGTGTCAGATTTTGATAAGCTTGTTTTATGTGTGCATATTCCAAAATCATCTGCCCAACGGAAAAGTACTGTTTTTGCTGCCTTTTGATTTTTAAAAACACTAATGTATTGTTCTTCTAGTTTTACCTGTTCTAGAATTAATTTAGGATAGGTTTCAGTGTTATCAATCCGAATGCCCATTGGAAATATTCTAAATCGCATTGCACGATTGAATTTAGGCGCAATATTTTTAATTTCATTTTGCTCTTTTAAAAGCGTTACTAATTCTCCACCTGTTAGTGAAAAGGTAATGTGCGAAAGTTCTGCTTGAATTGCAATTGATTTACGTTGTGTTCCCGTAAGATGACTTAAAACCCGTTTTTTTATATTATTACTTTTTCCAATATAGATGATTTCATTTTCAGAATTATGTAGATAGTAGACTCCCATTTCTGAGGGAAGCTTGTCTATAAGATTCAAATATTTTGAAGGAACTTTATTTGGATTTTTAGTATTTATATGCTCTTTCAAGATTGTCTTTTGTACATCTTTTTCTAATAGTAATTCAAATAATTTTAAAGTTACTTTCGCATCTCCATGAGCTCTATGTTGATCGGAAAAGGGAATGCCCAGACTGCGAACTAACTTTCCAAGGCTATAGGCGGGTTCGTCAGGGAGTAGTTTTTGAGATAATTCTACTGTACAGATTGATTTTCTCTCAAAAGGAAACCCTAGCCTACGAAATTCTGTTTGTAAAATGCGATAGTCAAAGGATGCATTATGAGCGACTAAGATGCAGTCTTCGGTAAGTTCTACAATACGTTTTGCAACCTCGTAAAACTTTGGAGCGCTCCGCAACATTTTTGAATTAATTCCGGTTAGTTTTTCAACAAAAGGCTGTATTTCTTTTTGGGGGTTAATAAGACTGCTAAATTGATCTACTACTTTTTGTCCATTGTATTTATAGATGGCAATTTCTGTAATTCCTTCTTCATCGTATTTTCCACCGGTAGTCTCAATGTCAAGTATGGCGTACATGTTCAATAATTGCGTTCTCCAAATATTTTACTTCCCACACGAATCATCGTTGCACCCTCTTCAATAGCAATTTCATAATCTCCACTCATACCCATAGAAAGAATTGTGTTTTTAGGATACACTTTGATAGTTTCTTTATAAAGAGAAGCTAAGTGCTTGAATTCTTTCCGAACTTGATTTAGATTCGCTGTGAAACTAGCCATTCCCATCAGGCCTCTAATAGTAACATTGGGAAGGTCTTCTGCTGCAAGTAGAAGAAGGGGGAGTTCTTCGGGAGGAAGCCCGAACTTGGTTTCTTCTTCAGCAATACGGATTTGAATTAAACATCCAATAGTACGGTTATTTTTAAGCGCTTGTTTTTGGATTTCCTTTAGTAATTTAAGACTGTCAACAGCATGGATAAGGTGAACAAAAGGAGCCATGTATTTAACTTTATTGGTTTGTACATGACCTATCATGTGCCAATCAATGTCTTTGGGGAGCTTCTCCCATTTTTCAGCCATTTCTTGAATTTTATTTTCGCCAAAGGCACGTTGACCTGCTTGATACGCCTCTAATAAATCAGATTGAGGTTTTGTTTTAGAAACCGCAATTAAGCTGACCGACTCAGAGAGTGTACTTTTAAATTCAATTATATTTTCTGAAATGCTCATAAAAATAGCAAATATACGCTTTCAATACCATTCAAAAGAAGGTTTATTTAAATATCAAATACAGAAGAAATTAGTAAACCTGTAAGCATTTTAGGAAGAATAAAGGTAGACTTTGCTGGTAGTGTTTTCTGTTTTTTCGCAAAATCGAATAAATATGATTTTGATAGCGGCTTCATGTGAAAAACAAGTTGATTGTTACTTTGTGATTCCAATGAAGACTCATTTAAATCTGGGGCATAATTAAGCTTTGGGAGGGGAGTAGGTAAGGGGTCAAGCAATTTGCTAATGATGAAGTTTGGGATGTTTTCTGAATTTATTGTTTCTTTTGAAAATCCAAACCATTGCTGTTTAACCTGAATAAGTAAAGGATAATTACTTTTTAAATTTTCATTATTTTTCAAAGTACCCCCCCCTCTTTTAACAATCATTTGCTCTAAAGCTAGATAAAATCTCTGGCTTAGTACTTCATTCGTGAACCAGACAAATGAATTTAATTTTATTTGACTTTCGTGAACTAGAAAACTAAAAACAGAAAGTGGTTTTCCCACTACTTTAGATAAATCCACCATACATTGAATACGATGATGCCCATCTGCCAAGTGAAAATGTGTCTGTGAATTTGCCCAATTCTCTAAAATGGTACTTTGATTCGAGTCTAAGGGCCAGAGTTGATGGCGGGTTCCGTCAAAATCAAAATCCAAAACGCAGTCATTCTTTTCTAAAATGTAAGGTTTTAATTCATTAGGAGTAGGTAATTCATGTATCATCATAACAGGCTCTGCTTGTATCTGCACTGCTTTGACATAGGTAGCCATATGATCTACTCTATTTTTAAATGTTTTTTCATGTTTAGTGATCTTGTTGGATTCTATATCAGAGGTATCAGCACCCCCTAAAAAACCTACGGTTTGGAAATTTGAGTTGCTAATTTTGTAATAAAAGAAGGAAGGTTTTTTTGTTTCAGTATACTTCCTTTCTTTTAAAAAATTCAACCACATTTCCCGAACCTGATTTACATCTCGCGGTTTTTTTTTCTGTGGATGAATAACATTAATGAAATTATCTTCTGTTTTTTTTAATTCAAGAACTTCTTTAAAACTGTACTTGTCTAAAGAGTGAATTACTTGTCTACTTGGCGCTTTGGGTAAAGAAAAGCTGAGGGGAGTGAATTTGGGCATTAAAAAATTTGTTTAACCAATACATGCTATAATTTGATGGGCAACTGCTAATGCTTTTGCACCATCTTTCAGAGACACTAGTGGTGTAATATTATTATGGATACAATCTGCAAAGTGTTCTAATTCTTCCTGAATAGCATTGGAATCGTGTATTTCAGGGTTTTCAAAATATATTTGTTTTTTTTCACCTTCTGCATTCGTTAATAATAACGCTAAGTCATCGGTAATTTCAGGAGCGTCTTTTATTTTAACCACCTCCACTTTTTTTGTTAGAAAATCGACTGCGATATAGGCATTCTTCTGAAAAAAGCGAGTTTTACGCATTTTCTTTAGCGATATTCGACTGGCTGTTAAATTTGCTACACAGCCATTTTCAAACTCAATTCGAGCATTACTAATATCAGGTGTTTCGCTAATTACAGCTACTCCAGAGGCATCTATTTTTTTTATAGGTGAGTTTACAACACTTAGAATAATATCAATATCATGAATCATTAAATCCAAAACAACGGATACGTCCGTGCCCCTTGGGTTGAATTCTGCTAAACGATGCGCCTCTATAAATAATGGGGCTGTGATAGAATTTATAATCGACTGAAATGCAGGATTGAAACGTTCTACGTGTCCCACTTGTCCGATAACACCTTTGGATTCTGCCAAAGCTACAAGGGCAGTAGCTTCAGCATCTGTTTTGGCTAAAGGCTTTTCTATAAAAATATGCTTTTTTGCATTTATAGCCAATGAAGCCATTTCAAAATGAGAAAGGGTAGGAGTTACAATATCAACAACATCACAAGCTTCAATTAGAGCTTCTGGACTTTCAAAAGGATGATAACCATAACTTGAATTTATTGAGGCGACGGTTTTTGGATCTGGATCATAAAAACCAACCAAATCATAGCGTGTAGATGCTGCAGCAATATGCAAGTGAATTTTTCCTAAATGTCCAGCTCCGAGGACTCCTATTTTTAGCATTTTTTTTGATTGAATGGAACCAAAAATACAATCTAATTGTGAAATTTTAAGAAAACAGCGTTATTTTTGTTTCCAATGAAAGAATCAACGAAGCATCAAGGATTACGAAGGCATCTAATTGAAACACTGAAGGCAAAAGGTATACAGTCAGAGGCGGTTCTGAGTGTCATGTTAGATGTTCCAAGGCATTTTTTTATGGACCCGAGTTTGGTGGGTTACGCTTATGAGGACAATGCATACCCTATTTCAGCTGATCAAACAATTTCTCAGCCTTATACAGTTGCTTTTCAATCGGAGTTATTAGACGTTTCAAGTGCAAATAAAGTGTTGGAGATAGGAACAGGCTCTGGATATCAGACTGCTGTTTTATTAGGGCTTTCACCACAAGTATATACGATTGAGCGACAGCAAGTACTATTCAAGCAAACCCAACGTCTTTTTCTTCAATTGGGATACCGTCCCAAAAAACATATTTTTGGGGATGGTTACAAAGGACTACCTGATGCAGCACCATTTGATCGGATTATTGTTACAGCAGGTGCACCAGAAGTCCCAAAACCATTACTTAATCAACTCGCTATTGGAGGAAAGTTAGTCATACCAATAGGTGAAAAAGAACAAATCATGACTCGCTTTATTCGCACTTCCAAGAGTTCCTTTGACAAAGAAGAATTTGGTCTTTTTCGATTTGTACCCTTACTAGAAAATAAAAATTAATTTCTTATTTTTTTTTGATTAAGCTATTAAGAAAAAATATAATTTCGCTTAAAATTCAGGTAATGTTATTTGATAATACCCAAAGAGCGTATCATTTAAAAACAGATAGGGAGCTATATAAAGCCTACTATTTATTTCGTCTTATTTCCAACTCTACCCTTGTCACAGTGGGTAGCTGGTTTGCGCAACTTTCTTTAAAGTTAAGACTGCCCGTAGCACCTCTTTTTAAAGCAACTGTTTTTTCTCAATTTTGCGCCGGTCTTAATAAAGAAGAATCCTTGGAATTAGTTAATAAACTAGAGTCTTATAAAATTAATTCCTATTTGCATTTTGCTGCTGAAGAATCGAAAACTGAGGAAGGGATGGATATAAGTTTAGCGAACACCCTGGAAACTCTCTCATTTTCAAAAGAGTCAAGTTCTCTACCATTTACCGTTTTTAAAGCCACTGCTCTGGGTCCCATGTCACTTTTTAAAAAAAAAGGTGATAAAATAGATTTTACAAATTCGGAAGAAGAAACCTGGAAGCGGGTGTTGAATAGAATTGATACCTGCTGTGAGAATGCAAAAAAAATGGGAGTTAATTTGCTTATTGATGCAGAAGAATCGTGGTTTCAAGATGCAATAGATGAAATTGCAGAATCCTTAATGGAAAAGTACAATAAGGAAACCCCTTTTGTTTATACAACCCTTCAGATGTATCGTAAAGATCGTTTGGAGTATCTGAAAAATTTACATGAAAATGCAACAAAAAAAGGGTTTAAAATAGGGGTTAAATTGGTAAGAGGAGCTTACATTGAAAAAGAAAACTCCAGAGCATTACAGTTGGGTATTAGCTCACCCATCTGCGAATCAAAGCTAATGACAGATTTAAACTTTAATGCTGGACTAGACTTTATTCTTAAAAATCTTGAGGATTGTAGCTTGTTTTTAGGTTCTCACAACGAACAAAGTGTAAAGCGTGTAATTGACTGGATGGTGGAGAATAAAATTGAAAAAGACCACCCTCATGTTTGGTTTTCACAACTATTAGGGATGGCAGATCATATTTCTTTTAATCTTGCGTCAGAAGGATATAGTGTAGTTAAATATCTTCCCTATGGTCCCGTAAGCGAAGTGATTCCATATTTGATTAGAAGAGCCGAAGAAAACACCTCTGTAAGTGGTCAAACCCCCCGAGAGTTAAGCTTGATTGAGAAAGAATTGAAACGAAGAAAAGCTACGGTTTCAAGTAGCTAATAACAGTAAGCGTTTTATCACAATTAGTAACTTCAAATGCTCCATTTGATTTGGGCCCAACGGCTATATAATACATACGGCAAGAATCTCTTTTAGTATCACTTTTAGAAAAATTAATATCTCCACGATCTATATATAATCGAACCAAACTGTCTGTTAACTGAGGGAATTTTTTTTGGAGTTCTAATGGAAATTTAATTTCTTTTTGTAGAATATTATCTTTCACTCGAGCAGAGGGGGAGTAATTACAACTTGTTTTTTTACCATTAAAAATAAAGGCTAAAAAAATTAACCCTACAGAGAAGCCTCCTAGATAATAGCCGAAGCGGTATAATATCTTCATTTAATTACTTGTTTTAATTTCCGTGTTGAAGCATTTATCATCTCCAGTTGATAGTGATCATAGGATAATGGAAGGTGTTCTGAAATTATTTCAGCCCACTCAAGTAAGCATATATTCCCCGATTCAAAATATTCTTCTACACCAAAATCAATAGCTTCATTTGAGTTCTCTAAACGGTAAAAATCAAAATGATAAATAGCTCCTTGTGGACTTTTATAGGTATTGACTAAGGAAAAGGTTGGACTACTTGTCGTTTCTGTAACCCCCATCCTTTTACAAAGAGCTGAAATTAAGGTTGTTTTTCCTGCTCCCATTGTTCCGTCAATACGAATAACATCATGGTTTTTATGATCAAGGATTGCATCTACTGCATTATTAATAGCTTCTTTGTCAAAGATTATTTCCATGAAGTCAAAGGTAATGCTAACGAGGACTTAAAACAACAAAAGGAATAATCATTTCTTCCATAGAAACACCTCCGTGTTGAAAAGTGTTTTTGAAGAAATTAACAAAATGGTTGTAGTTATTTTTGTAAACAAAATAATAATCTTCTTCAGCAAAAATGTAAGGACTGTTGATTGATACGGCAGGCAAATGGAAATCCTTAGGGTCTTTGCATTCCAAAACATCTTTTGGATCATAAGTTAGACTTTTTCCTGTTTTGTATCGAAGGTTTAAACTCGTCTCACGATCTCCCATTACTGCAGAGGGGTGTCCAACATTTATAGTGCCATGGTCAGTAGTTAAAAGCACTTTGAATCCTAAAGAAGCAGCTTTTTTAAGCAATTCTTTCAATGGACTATTTCGATACCAGCTGAGGGTTATAGAACGATACGCTTTGTTGTCTGGAGCCAATTCTTTGATAACTTCCATTTCAGTTTTTGCATGTGAAATCATGTCTACAAAGTTGTAGACTACCGCAGTTAATCCCTCATGGGTATGGTTTTGTAAATTTTTAATAAGTTGCTGACTATGTTGTAATTGTGTGATTTTATGATAACTGATAGGGCGTTTAAAGTTCAAACGTTCACACTGTGCTTCCAATAATTCTTTCTCATATAAATTTTTTCCACCTTCCTCTGTGTCATTCTTCCACCATTTTGGGAATTTCTTTTGAATTTCTAAGGGTGTAAGACCTGAAAAAAAAGCATTTCTAGCGTATTGCGTTGCGGTAGGTAAAATACTGAAACAGGTGTGTTCCTGTTCGATAGTATAGTTGTTTCTGATCTCTGGTTCTATTGTTTTCCATTGATCAAAGCGCAAATTGTCAATTAGTATGAGCAAGGTGGGTTTGTTTTCTCTTAACTCAGGGACAACATGTTTTTGGAATACTTTATGGGATAAAGTTGGACCTGCATTATCTTGTATCCACCTGGTGTAGTTTGAAGAAATGAATTTAGCAAATTGGGAATTTGCTTCTTTCATTTGAGTTTCAAAAATTTCAAAAAGACTTTTGTCTTCAAGTGTTTCAAGCTCTAGTTCCCAATACATTAACTTTTTGAAGTACTCAATCCAGTCGTCATATGAATCTAAATCCATTAATGACTGTGAAATTTTCCTGAATTCCTGCTGGTAACTTTGAGTTGTTTTTTCTGCAACTAGATTTTTTTGATTTAAAATTTTCTTAAGTGATAATAATATTTGATGTGGATTAACAGGTTTTATGAGGTAATCTGATATCTTAGAACCAATGGCATCTTCCATGATTTGTTCTTCCTCGTTTTTAGTAATCATAACTACAGGAAGGTTAGGTTTTCTGTTTTTGATTTCTGCTAAAGTTTCCAAACCATTTAGTCCTGGCATGTTTTCGTCTAATAAAATCACATCAAAACGATTTGCTTCAATCAAGTCAAGGGCATCTTGGCCATTGGTACATGGCGTGGTAGTATATCCGCGATCTTCAAGAAAGAGAAAATGAGGTTTGAGCATCTCTATCTCATCATCAACCCATAAAATTTTTATACTTTCCATTTGTTATCTTTGTTAAAAATTTGATTGAAGCGTGCGAAGCAAGAACCCTTTATTTAACGACCCAATTTATGGATTTATTGCCATTCAATCGGATTTGATTTTACAACTTATCAATCATCCTTATTTTCAAAGACTTAGACGGATTTCTCAGATGGGTTTATCCAGCTTAGTTTATCCTGGTGCACACCATACGCGTTTTGAACACGCAATAGGGGCAATGCATATCATGCAGAATGCAATCTCGGTACTTACAGGTAAAGGGATTGAAATCAATAAAGAGGAGGGTGAAGCAATGCAGATTGCAATTTTACTTCATGACATAGGGCATGGCCCTTTTTCACATGCAACAGAAAAAGCACTATTGCCAGGAGTGCATCATGAGGAAGTTTCCCTCATAATCATTAAAATGTTTAATAAAGAATTTGATGGTGCTCTAGATTTAGCTATACAAATTTTTACCAATACGTATTCTAGAAAATTTATGCATCAATTGGTTTCTGGTCAAGTGGATGTCGATCGTCTTGATTACCTCAAGCGAGACAGCTTTTATACAGGTGTGACAGAAGGGAATATCAATACCGATAGAATTGTTGCGATGATGAACGTTGACCAAGAACAATTGGTTTTTGAAAGTAAAGGAGTTCATTCCCTTGAAAAATTTTTATTGGCTAGGCGTTTGATGTATTGGCAAGTATACCTCCATAAAACGAGTCTTGCAGCTGAATTAATTCTTGTAAAAATTCTTTACCGTTTCAGAATCTTGACTGAAAGTGGCAAGGAAAGTTTAACAGACTCTCATGTTCTTTTCCCTTTTTTTAATTTGAATAAAGCATCTATACTTGAAGAAAGTGCGTTGGAAACGTATCTCACCCTTGACGATTCGGATATTTTAGCCCTTTTGAAAAGGTGGATGAAGCATGAAGATATTGTTTTAAGTAGGTTATCTAAACAGTTAATAAACAGAGATTTACCTAAGGTAAAGCTGCAATCTACCCCTATTTCTGAAGAAGCTATCAATAAGAAAAAGGATCGTTTAATTCATCTCAATATTTCGGACAGTATTTCAGATAATTTCGTGTTTTCAGGCAGCGTTTCAAACCAAACCTTTACATCAGATCAAGCACAAATTTTGTTACAAGAAAAATCAGGTAAGATTAACTCGATTGCAAAGTCAATCAACTATTTAGATTTCGAACAGTTTTCAAAGCCAATTCATAAATATTATTTGTGTTACCCCAAGGCAAATAGTTCCCTTTAAATCCTTATTTTTGCCTCATGAATTTATCCCTTAATGAGATAGCTTTAAGATTCAAAGGCTCAATTGAAGGTAAGATTGACTCTAAAGTCAATCAGCTTTCTAAGATTGAAACAGCTCAAATAGGTTCATTGAGTTTTTTGGCTCATAAAAAATATACCCCTTATTTATACAAAACAAAAGCTTCTGCAGTATTAATTCAAAAGGATTTTGTATTAGAATCTCCAGTAAATACTACGCTTATTAGAGTAGATGATCCGTATAGTGCTTTCACTTCATTATTGGTGGAGGAGGCTAAAGAAAAACAAAAGCCATTGCATGGGATTCATGAAAAAGCTGTGATAAATCCTTCTGCAAAATTAGGCAAGGATGTTTATGTTGGGCCTAATGCAACTATAGGAGAATGTGTCATAGAATCTGGCGTTCAGATCCATTCTAATTGTGTAATTGGTGCGGGTGTTATCATAGGAAAAAACACAATCTTAATGCCTAATGTCATTATTTTGGATGAATGTGTTGTTGGGGCTAATTGTATAATTCATAGTGGTGTAGTTATCGGCTCTGATGGCTTTGGATTTGCCCCACAAGAGTCTGGCGCATATGTTAAAATTCCTCAGTTAGGAAGGGTTGTTGTTAAGGATGATGTGGAAATTGGCGCAAATTCTACGATAGATCGTGCAACTTTAGGAGATACACTTATTGAAAAAGGTGTCAAACTAGACAATATGATTCAAATTGCTCATAATGTTGAAATTGGCGCCCATACGGTAATTGCAGCACAAACTGGTATCGCGGGTTCCACAAAAATTGGTTCCCACTGCGTTATTGGAGGGCAAGTTGGATTTGCTGGGCATCTAACAATAGGTGATGGTGTTCAACTACAAGGTCAAACAGGAGTAACCAAAAGTATTCCTTCTGCAGGTGCCTTCCAGGGAACCCCAGCGATGGATTACAAAGCGTATTACAAATCTTATGCTTTGTTTAAGCAATTTCCCAAAATAGAAGCTCGTTTAAGAAAATTAGAACAATTATTAAAACCATGATAAAACAAACTACACCACAAAAGACGCTGTCTAAAGATGTTCGTTTAGATGGAATCGGCTTACATTCAGGTGAAGAAATTCAATTAAACCTAAAACCTGCTCCAGTTAATACAGGTTTTGTATTTCGAAGAATTGATTTAGATCCTGTAGTAGAAATCCCTGCGTTATCCAATTTTGTTAGTAAAACGGATAGAAGTACCACATTGGCAAAAGGAGATGTTGAAATTCAAACTACGGAACATTTACTTGCTGCTCTTGTGGGATGCTCAGTAAACAATTGTTATATCGATATTAATGGTGCTGAACTTCCCATTATGGACGGCTCTTCCAAATTATTCGTTGAAGGAATACAAAAAGCCGGGACTACAGAGCAAGATGAACTACAAGAAGTTTTTGTGGTTCAAGACATTATTCACCATACAGATGAAGAATCTGGCAGTGAAATTATGCTTCTTCCTGCAGAAGATTCATCTTACACTGTAATGATCGATTTTGAAACTAAAGTTTTAGGGACTCAAAATGCTACGCTAAATAAGATGGAAGACTTTGCAAGTGAAATTGCTTCCTCAAGGACTTTTAGCTTTTTACATGAATTAGAAATGCTTTTGGACAATGGTTTAATCAAAGGAGGCGACCTCAATAATGCTATTGTTTATGTCGACAAGCCTCTTGCCGAAAGTAATATGGAGCAACTAAAAGTTGCTTTTGGAAAGGAAAATATTTCTGTAAAGCCCAATGGTATTTTAGATAATTTAACACTTCATCATCCTAATGAAGCAGCACGGCATAAGCTTTTGGATGTAATTGGAGACTTAAGTTTGATAGGGATGCCTGTTCAAGGTAGGATGATTGCTACTAAACCAGGACACAAGATAAACACAGATTTTTCAAAACATGTAGCTGCGTTAATTAGAAACAATAGAAAATCAAATGCCCCTCTCGTAGATTTGAATAAGCCGCCAGCAATGGATATTAATCAGATCATGAATATGCTTCCACACAGGCCTCCTTTTCTCCTGGTTGATAAAATTCTTGAATTATCAGAATGTCATGTTGTAGCATTGAAGAATGTTACCATGAATGAATCTTTTTTTCAAGGTCATTTTCCTGGCGCTCCTGTTATGCCTGGTGTACTTCAGGTTGAGGCAATGGCTCAAGCCGGAGGTGTATTGGTTTTAAATACAGTGCCTGATCCAGAAAATTATTTGACATTCTTCATGAAAATTGATAATGTTAAATTCAAGCGTCCCGTGTATCCAGGAGATACATTGGTGTTTAAACTAGAATTAATTACTCCAATTAGACGTGGAATTTGTAATATGCGAGCTCACGCTTTTGTTAATAACCAATTGGTAAGTGAAGGTGAAATGATGGCTCAAATATCAAGACGAGAATCTTAATTTAAATTAACATGATACAACCTCTTTCTTATATCCACTCAGACGCAAAAGTTGCTGACAATGTCATCGTTGAGCCCTTTACTACCATTCATAAAAACGTTGAGATTGGTGAGGGAACTTGGTTAGGGTCCAATGTTACTATCATGTCAGGTGCAAGAATAGGAAAGAATTGTAAAATATTTCCAGGGTCTGTCATTAGTGGTGTACCCCAAGATTTAAAATTTGATGGAGAAGATTCTTTAGCTGTTATAGGTGACAATACCACTATACGTGAATGTGTTACGATCAATAGAGGAACAGCAAATAAAGGCATTACTAAAATTGGAAAAAACTGTCTTATAATGGCCTATTCTCATATTGCCCATGATTGTAGCGTCGGTGATTTTTGTGTTTTTTCAAATAACAGTACTTTGGCAGGCCATATTGAAGTTGGAGATCATGTGATTTTGGCTGGGCTTGCAGCTATTCATCAGTTTTGCACTATTGGAGATTTCGCCTTTATTTCGGGAGGATCGTTAGTGCGAAAGGACGTGCCTCCTTTTGTCAAAGCTGCACGTGAACCCCTGTCATACATGGGTGTAAATTCTATTGGGTTAAGGCGAAAAGGTTTTGAGTCTGAAAAAATTCAAGAAATTCAAACTATTTACCGAATACTATTTCAGCAAAAAAATAACATATCACAAGCCGTTCGTATTATTGAGGCGGAAATAAATGCAACACCAGAGCGGGATAAAATATTACAGTTTGTGAACAACTCCAAGCGAGGATTAATGAAAGGCTATTTATAAAAAAAAAATAAGATTATGGCATCTACATCAGATATAAGAAAGGGTTTATGTATAAAATACAATAATGACATTTATAAGGTTATTGAGTTCTTGCATGTTAAGCCGGGAAAAGGACCTGCGTTTGTCCGTACTAAATTAAAAAGTGTTACTTCAGGCAAAGTATTGGATAACACCTTTTCGGCTGGTCATAAAATTGAAGACATTCGTGTTGAAACTCATAAATATCAATTTTTATACAGTGAGGGCGAACAGTATAACTTCATGAATACCGATGATTACAATCAAATCACGGTGGAGAAATCTGTTTTAGATGCGCCTGAGTTAATGAAAGAGGGTGAAATGGTTTCCATTTCAATCAATACAGAAGATGGTATGCCTTTGTCGGCAGATATGCCTGCAAGTGTTGTCTTAGAAGTGACACATACAGAGCCCGGGGTGAAAGGAAATACTGCTACAAATGCAACCAAGCCTGCTACCGTTGAAACTGGAGCTTCTATAAATGTTCCTCTTTTCATTAATGAAGGTGATAAAATTAAGGTAGATACAGAGAAAGGTAACTATATAGAAAGAGTAAAAGAATAACATAAATAAGACTAATTGAATTAATTAAAAATAAAACATGAGTGTACTTGTAAATAAAAATTCTAAAATAATCGTACAAGGTTTTACGGGTAGTGAAGGAACCTTTCATGCTACCCAGATGATTGAGTACGGAACTAATATTGTAGGGGGTGTTACTCCTGGTAAAGGGGGGCAGACCCATTTGGATAAGCCTGTTTTTAACAGTGTCGCTGAGGCTGTAAAAACAGCGGGTGCAGATACTACTATCATATTTGTACCGCCTGCTTTTGCTGCTGATGCAATCATGGAAGCTGCAGAGGCTGGAATCAAAGTAATTATAACTATTACGGAAGGTATTCCCGTTAATGACATGACCAAAGCATACGCATACGTGAAAAGTCAAGGGGCAACACTAATCGGCCCAAACTGTCCTGGAGTGATTACTCCTGAGGAAGCAAAAGTGGGTATTATGCCTGGTTTTGTGTTTAAAAAAGGGAGAGTAGGAATTGTTTCAAAATCTGGGACATTGACGTATGAAGCTTCAGATCAAGTAGTTGCCCAGGGGTTGGGTATTTCAACTGCTATAGGAATTGGAGGTGACCCTATTATTGGAACAACTACCAAAGATGCTGTTGAGCTTTTTATGAATGATTCTGAAACAGATTGTATCGTAATGATAGGCGAAATTGGAGGTCAGTTAGAGGCTGATGCAGCGCAATGGATAAAAGCCAATGGAAATATGAAACCAGTGATTGGATTTATAGCCGGAGAAACAGCACCCAAAGGAAGAACAATGGGACACGCTGGGGCTATAGTGGGAGGTAGTGAAGATACTGCCGAAGCAAAAAAACGAATTATGAGAGAATGTGGAATCCATGTAGTGGATTCTCCTGCTCAAATAGGGGCTAAAGTAGCTGAAGTATTAGGATAATATTATGAATTTACTCACAGGAAAAACAGCAATTATTACCGGAGCCAGTCGTGGTATTGGTAGGGGAATAGCCAAAACCTTTGTAGACCATGGCTGTAATGTTGCTTTCACGTACAGCAGTAATAAAGCAGCAGCAGATAGCCTAACGGAAGAGCTCAGTGGTTCAGGCGTTCAAGTAAAAGGGTATCAAAGCAATGCGGCAAACTTCGCCCAAGCACACCAGTTGGTAGAAGATGTGCTTTCAGACTTTGGTAGCTTAGATGTTTTAGTCAATAATGCAGGGATTACAAAAGACAACCTCTTGATGCGAATGAGTGAAGATGACTTTGACCAAGTTATTGAAGTTAATTTAAAGTCAATTTTTAACATGACTAAAGCAGTTCAGCGTACTTTTTTAAAACAACGCCATGGTGCACTCATTCACATGAGTTCGGTGGTGGGAGTAAAAGGAAACGCCGGTCAAGCTAATTATGCAGCTTCTAAAGCAGGAATTATAGGTTTTTCTAAATCAGTTGCATTAGAGTTAGGGTCTAGAAATATTCGATCCAATGTAATCGCTCCTGGTTTTATAGAAACAGAAATGACAGCCAAGCTCTCTGAGGAAGTAGTCCAAGGATGGAGAGAAGGAATCCCTTTGAAAAGGGGAGGACAAGCTGAAGATGTAGCCAACGCCTGTGTGTTTTTGGCTTCTGAATTATCCAGTTACATAACTGGACAAGTGCTTCATGTAGATGGAGGAATGTTAACTTAAAAAAAACGAATCATGCAAAAATTACCCAAAATTGGATTACCTATCATTTTATTGGTAGTCGTATTACTTATTTTTATTTCTAAATCTTCCATAAACATTGGATATGGAGAAGCAGGAGTATTGTTTAAAACCTTTGGCGGCGGTGTCGTAATTGATGAGCCACCATTAGGGGAAGGATTTCATATTATTGCTCCTTGGAACAAGGTGTATATTTATAATGTGAAACAACAGGAGGTGTTTGAAAGCAAAATGCAGGTACTTTCTTCAAATGGATTAGAAATCAGTTTAGACATCTCTGTTTTGTACCAACCTACAATTCAAGATTTAGGAAAGTTACACAAGACTAAGGGAGAAAATTATTTAAATATTATCATTATTCCTCAGATTCGAGCTGTTGCTAGAAGTGTAGTGGGACGTTACACGCCAGAACAATTATATTCTACAAAGCGTGATGCTATTCAAAATGAAATCTTTGAAGAAACACGTAAAGTAGTTGAAGGTCAATTTGTTCAACTGAATGCCGTATTAGTTAGAGATGTTACACTTCCTATCGCAATTCGTGAAGCAATTGAGCGTAAGTTGAATCAAGAGCAGGAAGCTTTAGAGTATGAATTTAGAATTGAAAAAGCAACACAAGAAGCAGAGCGTCAGCGAATTGATGCAGAAGGGAAAGCAACAGCTAACCGTATCCTGAGTGCTTCTTTAACAGATAAAATCCTTCAGGAAAAAGGAATTGAAGCAACGATTAAGTTGTCTGAATCTCCTAATTCTAAGGTAATTGTAATTGGTAGTGGTAAAAATGGACTTCCTATTATTTTGGGAAATCAATAATTTATTAGATGATTTTTTTTAAAAATAAAATTAATATATTTGCACCCATGCAATTAAAAAAATTAAATCATCATCATATAATAGACTCAAGCGAGTGCTAATGATGTTATCTATACATTTATTAAAACCCGTTTGATTTCAAGCGGGTTTTTTTATTTATACCTATGCGAAAATCAAACATAAAAACAAAAAAATGATTCGAATAGCGATTCAAAAATCAGGAAGACTCAATGAGGATTCACTTCGTTTATTAAAAGATTGTGGAATTTTTATTGATAATGGAAAGGATCAGCTCAAAGCTTCAGCACGAAACTTTCCAATGGAGGTGTTTTTTCTTCGCAATGGAGACATCCCGCAATACATGAGAGATGGAGTGGTGGATATTGCCATTTTAGGGGAAAACTTACTTATTGAAAAAGGTAATGATCTCGAGGTTGTTGAGAAACTTGGTTTTTCAAAATGCCGCGTTTCAATTGCTGTACCAAAAGGGATTAAGTTTTCAGGAATCAATGATTTGGAAGGAAAGCAAATTGCAACTTCATATCCAAACACTGTAAAGTCCTTTTTGAAAAAAAATCAAATAAATGCCAATATTCACATCATTAATGGCTCTGTTGAGATTGCACCTAACATAGGATTAGCTGATGCAATTTGTGATATTGTTTCAAGTGGGAGCACATTATTTAAGAACAACTTAAAGGAGGTAGTTGAAATAAATACATCAGAGGCTGTTTTGGTTCAAGCCCCTAGTTTAAATCTCGAAAAACAAGCGTTGATTGAAAAGCTGAAATTCAGGATTCAAGCAGTACTTAGAGCAAAAAAATCCAAATATATTTTAATGAATCTGCCCAATGATAAAATTGATGCCATAAGTTCTATTTTACCTGTATTAAAAAGTCCAACAGTTCTCCCTCTTGCAAAATCAGGATGGAGTTCTCTACATTCTGTAATTAATGCTGGAGATTTTTGGGAAGTCATTGATGCTCTAAAAGCTAATGGTGCAGAAGATATATTAGTGTGTCCTATTGAAAAAATGGTCTTATAATGAAGCAAATTATTAATCCACCCCCTTCTAAATGGGAATCCCTTTTAGCACGTCCATCGGCTTCTTATGATGCATTGGAACCCATTGTGGCAAAGGTTTTTACTGCTATTGAAAGTAGAGGTGACACAGCTATTCGTGAGTTTACCGAGGAATTTGACAAAGTTAAACTCACAGATTTTAAAGTTTCTGCCGAATCACTTGCCGCTGCAGAAGATGAGGTTTCGGCAGCATTGAAAGGAGCAATTCAGCAGGCCAAAAACAATATATCGTGTTTTCACACTGCTCAAAAAACGGATAGAGTTTTTGTTGAAACAATGAAAGGAGTTGCTTGTTGGCAAGAAAAAAGACCCATTGAAAAAGTAGGCTTGTATATTCCAGGAGGTTCAGCCCCTTTGTTTTCGACGCTTCTAATGCTGGCTGTTCCAGCTAAAATTGCAGGGTGTAGCGAAATAGTGTTGTGCACGCCCCCCGATCAAAAGGGAGAGATTCCCGCAGTAATTCGTTATACCGCATCACTTTGTGGGATTTCACAATTATATGCTGTTGGTGGGATACAAGCCATTGCTGCAATGACTTTGGGGACTGAATCCATCCCTCAGGTATATAAAATATTTGGCCCTGGAAATCAATATGTAACCGTAGCAAAGCAATGGGCAACACGATTTAATGTAAGTATTGATATGCCAGCAGGCCCCAGTGAGTTACTTGTTGTTGCGGATGATTCAGCAGATCCAGATTTTATAGCGTCAGATTTACTTTCTCAAGCAGAACACGGCCCCGATAGTCAGGTTATTTTTGTAACAACAGTAATTGAAATGCTTGATAAAGTAGCTTCAGCGGTGAAAGCACAATTAGAAGTTTTGCCACGAAAAGCTATTGCTGAAAAAGCTTTAGCAAATTCAAAAATGATTTACTTTTCAGAAGAAGAGCATGCAATTCGTTATATAAACGCTTATGGCCCAGAGCACTATATTGTTTGTGTGAAGAATGAAGATCGCTATGTGTCAGGGATTCAGAATGCGGGTTCTGTATTTATAGGTAATTATACTCCTGAAAGTGCAGGAGATTATGCGTCAGGAACCAACCATACTCTTCCTACAAATGGTTATTCAAAACAATATAGTGGGGTGAATCTCGACAGTTTTTTAAAGGCAATTACATTTCAGAAAATTTCGAAAGAAGGGATTCAGACGCTGGGAAAAACAATTGAACTAATGGCGGCTGCAGAGGGCTTGGAAGCACATAAAAATGCTGTACGAATACGGTTAAATAAAATAGCTGATGAAAATTGATGTAAACAAATATCTGAGAAAATCTTTGTTAGCAGTTGCACCCTACCAATCGGCGAGAGAGGAATATGTCAATGATGGACGTAAAATGATTTTATTGGATGCCAATGAAAATCCATTTGCTACAGCTATTAATCGCTATCCAGATCCAATGCAATTGGAACTTAAAACTCAAATAGCTGCTTGGAAGAAAGTTCCAATAAATCAAATTTACCTAAGTAACGGGAGTGATGAGTTTATTTCTCAAATCATTATGGGATGTTGCGAGCCAGGGGTGGATCATATTGTACTTGTTCCCCCTACTTTTGGAATGTACAAAGTCGCAGCAACTTTAAACGGAGTTGGGGTTGTGGAAGTTCCCCTTACTGAAGATTTTCAATTAGATGTTTCGGCCATTCTAGAAACTTCAAATGAGCAATCAAAGCTGCTATTTATACCAAATCCGAACAATCCTACTGGAAATAGTTTTAATAGAAAGGACATTAAAACACTAGTTGAGAATTTCAATGGCCTAGTGGTTTTAGATGAGGCATATGTAGAGTTTGCCGAAGCTAAATCGATTCTTCCCGAATTAGCAAAACATCCAAACTTGATGGTTTGTCAAACTTTATCTAAGGCACAAGGAATGGCTGGAGTTCGATTGGGTATGGCATTTGCTCATGCAGAGTTGATTCTTTTCTTGAATAAGATAAAAGCACCTTACAATATCAATTCATTAACCCTGAAAGCAGTATTGCAAAAACTTAAAGAGCAGGAACTTGTAAAAGAACAAGTGGTTTATTTGCTTAAAGAACGCAAACGCCTTGAGGCTTCGTTTAAAGAATTGGATTGGATAATAACGTGTTTTCCTTCGGATGCTAATTTTATACTAATACGAGTAGATGATAGCGCTCTCCGCTATGCTCAGCTTATTGAGGCTGGGATAGTTGTTAGAAATTCATCAAACAGTTTGGGATGTGAAAATACCCTTAGAATCTCTGTGGGGACTCAAGAAGAAAACAATATTTTAATAAATGTTTTACAGACACTAGAGGCTTAAATATGAAGAAAGTTTTATTTATAGATCGGGACGGAACACTCGCCTTAGAACCAGACGATTATCAGTTGGATGCTTTTGATAAACTGATGTTTTATCCACAGGTATTTACTTATTTAGGTAAAATAGCTAAAGAATTAGACTATACACTAGTGATGGTTACCAATCAAGATGGTTTGGGAACAGATAGTTTTCCTGAGGAAACCTTTTGGCCAGTACATACGTTACTTTTAAAAACGTTTGAACAAGAAGGAATTATTTTTGAAGAAGTATTGATCGATAGAAGCTTTCCCAAAGATAATGCGCCCACGCGGAAACCCAGAACGGGAATGCTCACGAAATATTTAAATCCTAGGGAGTATGATTTAGCCAATTCATATGTAATAGGCGACCGTTTAACGGACATGGAGTTAGCCAAGAACCTAAAAACTAAGGGTATTTTTATCGCAAATGATGAGGTTTTGGGCATGGAGGAGGTTTCGGGTGATTTGAATGGGTTTGTTTCCTTAAAAACGGTCTCTTGGGAAGCGATCTACCATTTTTTAAAATTAGAACAACGCATTACCATCCAAAAAAGAACCACCAATGAGACTGATATTCAACTAAGTTTAAACCTTGACGGATCCGGTAAAAGTGAAATTTCAACTGGAATTGAGTTTTTTGATCATATGTTAGATCAGTTGGCGCGTCACGGAGGTATGGATATTTCACTTCAAGTAAAAGGTGATTTAGAGGTGGATGAGCACCATACAATAGAGGACACTGCTATAGTCCTGGGTGAAGCCTTTTCTATGGCCTTAGGAAACAAACTTGGGATAGAGCGTTATGGCTTTTGTTTGCCCATGGATGATTGTTTGGCACAGGTCGCAATTGATTTTGGTGGACGTAACTGGTTGGTGTGGGATGCAGAATTTAAGCGTGAGATGATTGGAAAAATGCCCACGGAAATGTTTTTACATTTTTTTAAATCATTTTCAGATGGAGCAAAGGCAAATTTGAATATCAAAGCGAGCGGAACAAATGAACATCACAAAATAGAAGCTATTTTTAAATCGTTTGCTAAAGCGATAAAAGTAGCTGTCAAACGTGATCCAGATAAAATGATCCTCCCATCAACCAAGGGAAGCCTGTAGCATGAAAATAGCAATTATTGATTATGGAGCTGGTAATATCAGAAGTTTGCAATTTGCACTTGAACGCTTGGGTGTGGTTGGTGAATTGACTTCAGATCCAGAGCTGATTACAAAAGCGGATAAAGTTATTTTTCCGGGTCAAGGGGCTGCTAAAAGTGCAATGTTAAAGTTAAAAGCCCACGGTCTTGATCTTTTAATCCCCCAATTAAAGCAACCTGTATTGGGGATCTGTTTGGGGATGCAATTGTTATGTGATTATTCAGAAGAAGGGGGTGTTAAGGGATTAGGAATTATTGAAGGTAAGGTGCGTCGGTTTTCAGATAGAGTAAAAGTTCCACAAATGGGTTGGAATAAAATTTCAAAAACTCAAACGGCTCTCTTTCAGAGTATTAACGAGGATGAGTTCATGTATTTAGTTCACTCATATTTTGTTCCTATTTTGCCGGAAACTATTGCAATCAGTACTTATGACACACCCTATAGTGTGGCGCTAAATAAAGATAATTTTTATGGTGTACAATTTCACCCAGAGAAGAGCAGTAAGCCAGGACAAAAATTGCTTCAAAACTTTTTAAATCTTACTGTATGAGAATAATTCCAGCAATTGATCTTATTGAGGGTAAATGTGTTCGCCTTTCCAAAGGAGATTACAGTACCCAAAAAATATATAACGAAAGCCCATTAGAGGTGGCCAAAGCTTTTGAGGCTCATGGAATTGACCATCTACATTTAGTAGACCTTGATGGCGCTAAATCAAAACACATAGTCAATCACAAAGTACTGGAGACTATCGCTTCTAAAACGTCTCTTAAAATTGATTTTGGAGGGGGTCTTAAGACAAATGAAGATCTAAAAATTGCATTTGAATGTGGTGCCCAACAAATTACAGGAGGAAGTATTGCTGTTAAAGCGCCTGCTCTTTTTGAAGAATGGATCCGCATTTACGGGAGCGAAAGAATTATTTTAGGTGCAGACTTTCAGGATGATTTCATTGCAACCGATGGATGGTTAGAGACTTCCAGCCATCACTTGATCGATTTTGTAGCGGCCTATCAGAACAAAGGAATTCAATATGTAATTTGCACAGACATTAGCAAAGATGGGATGTTGCAAGGGCCTTCTTTCAAGGTTTATAAGGATTTATTGAAAAAACAACCGAACATAAAATTAATTGCTTCTGGCGGTATTTCAACCTTTGAGGAACTTCCTAAACTAGCAGCAATGGGTTGTGAGGGAACTATCATTGGAAAAGCGATTTACGAGAATAAAATCAGTATGAAAGAATTAGAAGATTATATCATTAACTCAAACTAATATGCTAACTAAACGTATCATTCCTTGTTTAGACATTAAAGACGGTAGAACTGTCAAGGGGATTAATTTTGTTAATCTTCGAGATGCTGGTGATCCGGTGGAGCTAGCGCGTCAATATGCCGATCAAAACGCTGATGAATTGGTTTTTTTGGATATTTCAGCAACGGAACAGAAGCGGAAAACTTTAGCCGATTTAGTTTTAAAAGTAGCCGCAGCAATTGATATTCCCTTTACGGTGGGAGGAGGTATTTCTTCTGTAGATGATGTTGCAATCCTCTTACAAAATGGAGCAGATAAGGTTTCAATCAACTCGGCGGCAGTAAAAAACCCAGAATTAATCAATGAATGTGCAGCGCAATTTGGGAGTCAATGTATTGTGATTGCCATTGATGCAAAGAAAATAAACAACCAATGGAAGGTACATTTAGTAGGGGGTAAAGTGCCTACTGAACTGGACTTGTTTGATTGGGCAAAAGAAGTTGCTCAACGTGGTGCGGGAGAGATTCTGTTTACCTCTATGGACCATGACGGAACTAAAGGGGGATTTGCCAATGCTGCATTAGCCCGATTATCTGATGAAGTGAATATCCCCATCATTGCCTCAGGAGGTGCGGGTGATATCAATCATTTTGTTGATACCTTTACCCTTGGAAAAGCAGATGCTGCTTTGGCAGCAAGTATTTTTCATTTTGGTGAGATCTTAATCCCCGAACTCAAACAAAAGCTTAAACAACAAGATATAGCGATACGAATTTAATATGACGACACTTAATTTTTCAAAATCAACCGACGGTTTACTTCCCGCAATTATTCAGGATGTTAACACAAAAAATGTTTTGATGTTGGGGTACATGAACCAAGAAGCCTTGACTAAAACGCAAGAAACAGGAAAAGTAACTTTCTTTAGTAGAAGTAAAAACCGCCTTTGGACAAAAGGGGAGGAGAGTGGTAATTTCCTTCATTTTGTGAGTCTTAAAGAAGATTGCGACCAAGACACCCTCCTGATTCAAGTAAAGCCACATGGGCCCACATGTCACAAAGGAACGGATACGTGCTGGAATACTACTAACGACGTTAGTTTTGGATTTTTAAGTCAATTGGAGACAACCATAAAATCACGTAGAGAAGAGGATAGTGATACGAGTTATGTTGCTTCATTGTTTAGAAAAGGAATCAATAAAATTGCTCAAAAAGTAGGAGAGGAAGCTGTAGAGACTGTTATTGAGGCTAAAGATGATAGCGAAGAATTGTTTCTCGATGAAAGTGCCGATTTATTGTTTCACTATTTGATTTTACTTCAAGCAAAAGGGTATTCCTTGAAAGACATTTCTCGAGTATTAGAATTGAGGAGTAACTAATCTTTGTTGCGCCCTTAAAAAAAAATGTATTTTTGTTTGGCTTACAAATCTCAAAATCAAATTTTTCAATGAAAAAAACAGTAATAGCACTTGCTTTCTTGGTTCTTTCTTGTAACAGCCAAGATCCAAAAAACAGTTCCACCACTTTTGATGAAACATTAGAAGCATACTATCAAGAGAACTTATCACTATACAGGCTAAAAGGAACTTTCCAGGGAGATACCCGATATAATGATACGCTACCAAACTACCTTTCTGATGCGTTTCAAAAGAAAGAAAAGGCGTTTTACACTTCTTTTTTAAACCAAATGAAGGCGTTTGACGACACTTCACTTTCTGAGGATGCGCTCTTAAGTAAAAACATATTGATTTGGGAGTGTGAGATGAGCTTGAAAGGCATGGAGTTTCCAAAAGACCGAATGCCCATAGATCAAATGTGGGGCTTTCAACTTACAGTTGGACAATTGGCCAGTGGGGAAGGTGCACAACCTTTTAAAAGTGTAAAGGATTATGACAATTGGCTTGTTCGAATTCTAGGCTATCTAGAATGGCTACAGAGCGCTCAGGATAAAATGAAAGAGGGAATGGAAATAGGTTGGGTTTTACCTCAATCTCTTATCAAAAAGGTTTTACCCCAATTAGAAGGTATGACCACTCAAGATTTGAATACCCATCTTTTTTATAGCCCTGTGCGAAATTTTCCAACGTCCTTTCCTGAGGAAGAAAAGCAACGACTCACTTCTGCATACAAAAGCATGGTGTTGGATCAAATTGTTCCAGCCTATCAAAAACTACATGATTTTATGGCAACTGAATATTTTGAAGCAGCCCGAACTACGAGTGGATTTAATTCATTAGAAGGGGGTGATGCATATTATGCTCACGCTATAAGACAATATACAACCACCACGCTTAGTGCCGAAGAAATTCATCAATTAGGGTTAAGTGAAGTGACCCGAATTGGTCAAGAAATGGAAAAAGTGAAAAGCCAAGTTGGGTATGAAGGAGATTTAAAATCCTTTTTTGACCATGTTCGAAACAAAAAAGAGTTAATGCCCTTTTCAGATCCACAAGAAGTGATTAATAACTTTTATGCGATTCAAGAAAAGATGTTGCCGCAAGTCAACAAGCTTTTTGACCTGCAGCCAAAAACAGCTTTTGAAGTTCGTCGTACCGAAGCATTTAGAGAAGCTTCAGCAAGTGCTGAATACAATCCGGGTTCTTTGGACGGTACTCGTCCAGGGATTTTTTATGTTCCCATTCCGGATGTAAACAAATACAATCTGTTTTCAGATGAGGATTTGTTCTTACACGAAGCCATTCCAGGACATCATTTTCAAATTTCTTTACAGCAAGAAAATACAGCACTTCCGTCTTTCAGAAAAGATCTATGGTATAGTGCCTATGGAGAAGGTTGGGCATTATATACAGAGTCTTTGGGAGAGGAGTTGGGATTGTATCAGGATCCCTATCAATATTTTGGGATGTTGGGAGCAGAAATGCATCGTGCCATTCGTTTGGTTGTAGACACAGGCCTTCATGCTAAAGGGTGGACACGTGAGCAGGCCATTCAATATTCTTTGGATAATGAAGCTGAATCTGAAGCTAGTATCACTTCAGAAATCGAACGTTACATGGCCAATCCGGGACAGGCACTATCCTACAAGATCGGACAACTTAAAATACGTGAGTTACGTAAAAAAGCTGAAACAGAATTGGGAGTTGCTTTTGATATTAAAGTTTTTCATAGAAAAGTACTTGAGTCAGGATGTGTACCACTTCACTTTTTAGAAGCCAAAATAAACCGATGGATTCAAGCTACTAAAAATTAAATTATATTTATGCATACGATTAATCCAGAGGTACTTCTCTTTTTTAAAGCCTTAGCAGAAAACAATTCTCGTGAGTGGTTTGAGCCTCAAAAGCCTCGTTTTAAAAAACTAGAGTCTGAGTTTAAAATCTTGGGTGAGGAAATTAAAGCCAGCATGAACGAGACAGATGAGATCGAAAGAGCCAAGCTTTTTCGTATTTATCGGGATGTGCGGTTTTCAAAAAACAAAACTCCTTTCAAAACCCATTTTGGAATGAGTTTTAATCGTAAAAAACCTCGTTTGAGAGGAGGCTACTACATTCACATTGCTCCCGGAGATTCTTTCCTGGCTGCGGGATTTTGGAACCCAAACAAAGAAGATTTATTTCGTATTCGTAAAGAAATGGAGATGGATGCTGAAGAATTTCGAACCCTCTTACAAGACCCCGTTTTTACAAAAGCATGGGGAGGACTTGAAGGAGAGGAAGTAAAAACCGCTCCCAAAGGTTTTTCTAAAGAACATCCCAATATTGACTTAATCAAAAAAAAACAATATTTATTTATAAAAAAACTGGATGATAAAGCTATTTTAGCGGCCAATTTTCAAACAGAAGTGATTCAACATTTTAACGCCATCCGGCCAATTTTCAATTATTTTTCAAGTGTTCTAACCACCGACTTAAACGGTGTTTCTATTCTTTAATATTCTTATTTATGAAAACCTATCTATCTAAATTTACTTTAAGCGTAAGCCTCGTAGTTCTGTTAACTGGCTGTGCAGCTTTAAAAACCAACAATTCTTCAAGCCCTATCCTTATAGAAGCTTCCATAGATCTGGAGAATGTAGTGGATGATAAAGTGAAAATTACAATTTCACCTTCCGCATTAGCAAGTGATGAAATTATTTTTTATATCCCTCAGATTGTGCCTGGAACCTATGAATATTCAAATTTTGGTCGTTTTGCAGAAGATCTTAAAGCCTTTGACAGCAAAGGAAATTCTCTAACGGTAACCGCTATTGATCAAAATAGTTGGAAAATAGAAGGTGCAAAAAAGCTACAAAGAATAACGTATTGGGTCAATGACACCTTTGACGGGCCTGATGGCAGCGAAATCTATCCTATGGGTGGAACTAGTTTTGATACTGACAAAACCCACTTGCTCAATTTACATAGTATGATTGGCTATTTTGAAAACTTAAAGGAAAGCCCTTACAAACTGTCCGTGCGATCTCCAAAAAATCTTCAAGCGTTTACTTCATTACCTTCTATTTCAATCTCTGATTCGTTAGACATTTTTAAAGCGGATCGTTATTTTCATATCATAGACAATCCGATTATGTATAGCGAACCCAATGCGGTTTCATTTGATTTAGATGATATAAAGGTTGGATTAGCGATTTATTCTCCTTCCGGAACGCACAAAGCTACTGCTTATCAACCTGCGATTCAAGAAATGATGCTTGCCCAGAAGAAGTTTTTAGGCGAGTCTAACAATACACCTAGTTATGATATTTTATTGTATTTAATGGGAATGGATGACTTACAGTATTTTGGAGGTATGATGGGGGCTTTAGAACACCATACTTCAACGACCGTAGTTTTTGTTGATCAAATGCAGCCTGCAGAATTAACTCAAAACCTTATAGATGTAGTTTCACATGAGTTTTTTCATACGTTAACCCCGTTGAATGTTCATTCTGAAGAGATTCATAATTTCGAATACAATACTCCACTTATGTCTAAGCACTTGTGGATGTATGAAGGAACTACAGAATATTTTGCCAATTTATTTCAAATTAATCAAGGGTTAATTGACGCGCCTGATTTTTATGGCCGTTTGTTCGAAAAAGTGAATTATGGAAAACGCTATGACGATACGATGTCCTTTACCGAAATGAGTGCTGGTATTGTGGATGAACCCTATGCTGCAAACTATGGAAATGTATACCAGAAAGGTGCATTGATAAACATGTGTTTGGATATTATAATACGCGAAAAGAGTGGGGGTGAAAAAGGAATTCTTTGGGTGATGAAAAATTTAGCACAACGCTATGGAAATAAAAAACCCTTTCAAGATGCAGATTTAATTGATGAGATCGTGGCGATGACGTATCCAGAGGTAGGGTCTTTCTTTACGGAGCATATTGTAGGGACCACTCCCATCAATTATAATGATTATTTTTCTAAGGTAGGATTGGTTGAAGGGGAAACAGAAGCCGCTCTTCCTGCAGTAATTTTTAAAGATGCCCAAAATCCTGTTTTCACTCCTCAAGATTTTGAAGACAAGGGTCGTTTTTTAGTTATTACAGGCTTGAACTCTTCCCTGGAGTCCATGGGCTTAAAGCTAGGGGATGTGTTTTTAGGTTTGGATGGAAAAATGCTCCCTGAAATAAATCAGGAGAATGGTGCTGCCATCAATGGAGTGCTTACACAAAGTTTTATGTGGGATGCCGAAAAAGAGTTTACCATAACCGTAGAGCGTAATAGCGAAACCCTTACTCTTTCAGGAAAAGTAGGTACTCCAAGTGCTTTGATGTCCGGAATAGTGGAAGATCCAAATGCTACAGATACAGCTCTTTCTTTGCGCAAAGCATGGATGTTTAACTAACAATTACCCCCTTTAAAACAACGGATAGCGCATGAAATGTGCTGCTATGTATTCAATCTACAACTGAACTTCAAAGAGCTGCACTTGATCTTTGAGGCGCTCAATGATCATTTGTGTCATACGCTTGTTTAGTGCTGAGGAATTGAGGGTGTATTGATTGTATTCTTTCACTGTGAAAAGACCAATGACCATGCCTTCCATAGAGTTGCGAAATTTCTGATCTTTAGTCAAACTATCCTCAATATATGCCAAGCGTTTTTCTAAATTTAAGCTGTAAAAAACACCCTTGCGCTTTTTAATATAAGTGCCAAAAACCAATAGGAGTAGGGAGTTTTGAAGTTTTAAAATAGGGCGTAGGGTCTCATTCTGAAAACGCTCCTCCATACTCATGTTAGCAAACACCACCGTTTTCTTAATCTCTGGCCGAATGCGCAGAAAATCATTGGGTCGATCGTTCATGGTTTCTTTTTTGCTAAAAATAAACTCTTTTGTAATGGTATAAAGGGGTATTGGATAGGTATTGTTCACAAGATTGTGAACATCAATTCTGTTTTTCTATATTTATATATATAAATTTATGTAGCCCCAATCGATTTACTTAAACCGATGTAATAGTACTTTTTTACAATATATTTCCAGTTTAAGTTCCTATTAAATAACTTGTGATTACTCAGATAAAAACAGCCCAGTTTTTTAACTGGGCCGATTGAAATTAGAAAAGACTATTGTTTTTTCTTAGCAAACGCATTGATAAGGAATAAGATAACAACAGCACCAATGGCACCAGTTAGAATGGCGCCAATCCATCCTGTTCCTAGGCTAATGCCTAAGATGTTGAAAATCCAATTTCCTACAAAACTACCGACAACACCAACAATGATATTGCCTAAAATGCCAAGATTTGTGCCTTTGTAGACTAAACTTCCGAGCCATCCAGCGATAGCTCCAATAATAATTGTTGCAATAATTCCCATGTTTAAAACTTTAGATTGGTTAATAATAAGTATTCGGGTAACAAACCTTTTCTCTGTTAGCTGTGAAAGGTTTTAAATTCTACAAATCGAATAAAAGATTTAAAACGATACAAGCAGGTTAATAGTATTTGGGTTTATTAGATAGACTAATTTAAGAAAATTAAATTATTCAATAGAGCGATTTCGTGTTTTTTTACTGTTATTGTTTACAGTTATCGGTTCATTAGAGATTCTTATATGTTTGTAGCGTTCTTTTTTACAGTGGCTTACGGTCCTCACTATTTGATGTTTTCGTGCCTATATTTAATAAATAAGTTTTAACGATAATTTATATTATGTAAAATAGAATATTTTGTACTGCGTTTTATATTGTATATTTACAGTCTAATTAAACTCATCTTATTATGAAAACCTTAAAACGTATAATAATACTCCTTCTTCTACTTGCAGGAATCGTTGGACTGTATTTGGTTTACAGTCTGTACATAAATCCGAAAAGTCCTTTGGGGCATGCAGAATATAAAAATGGAGATACTGAAATTAATATTCGCTATTACAGACCCTTTAAAAACGATCGTCTAATTTTTGGTGCTAAGGCAGATGATGCACTTGTTCCTTATGGAGAATACTGGCGTTTGGGTGCTAACTTGACAACTAAGATGGAAATAAATAAAAGGATAAGTATTGGTGGACGCTCTTTGGAGGCCGGTACATACGGTTTGTATGCCTATCCTCAAAAAGAAAATTGGGTGTTGGTCGTCAATACAAAAACAGGTGGAATTAGTTTCTCCGAACCCAATCCAGAGGGTGTACTAATGAAAATCAATGCAGCCACCCAATCTTTAGAGGAGCCGTTGGAACAATTTACCATAGATTTTGTGGATAATTTCCTAAGAATGCGATGGGATACTACTCAAGTAACCCTACCTATTGATTAATGCGTAAATTTTTCAAATCACTTTATCGCCTTTTCAAAGCGGTTGGCGTAATTCTTTTTTTAGGAGGAATCATCTACTACTGCATTGATAAAATTCAGGAAAAGAACAATTTGATGGACATTGAGGAATACAGCCCTAAGTCAACTTTGGTAGTCCCTCAGAACCTGGTTAAAAGAGCCAAATATCCTTTTATAGATGTTCATAACCATCAATTTGATATGCCTATTAAAGATCTTTCCAAATTAGTCATAGAAATGGACAGTCTCAATATGGCATTTATGATCAACTTGAGTGGTTTTAGAGGACTTTACCTTCGTAAATCCCTTGAAAACATAAGAGAGAACGCTCCTACTCGCTTTGGTTTGTTCCTCAATGTCGATTTTGAAACCATTGACGACACTGATTTTGCTGAAAAGCAAGTTGCACTTATTGATTCTGCTGTTGCAGCCGGGGTGATGGGACTAAAAGTATATAAATCTTTAGGATTGACAGATAGAGATATTAACGGTAATCGTATTGCAGTGGACGATCCTCGTTTGGCACCGATTTGGGATGCCTGTGGCGCAAATAATATTCCTGTACTCATTCATACAGGCGAACCTGCTTCTTTTTGGAATCCAAAGGACAAGTACAATGAGCGCTGGCTTGAATTAAGACAAAAACCTAGTCGCTATCGGGATCCTGCTTCTAATCCTTCTTTTGAAGAAGTTATGGCTGAACAACATGCCATTTTTAAAAACCATCCTAACACGACTTTCATAAACGCACATTTAGGATGGATGGGGAATGACCTAGATAAATTAGGAAGACATTTGGACCAATATCCGAATGTAATGACCGAAATAGGCGCCGTACTAGCCGAGTTAGGACGTCAGCCAAAACGTACCCATCAATTTTTTGTGGACTATCAAGATCGAATTTTGTTTGGTAAGGATAGTTATAAGGTGAGTGAATATTACACCTATTTTAGGGTTTTAGAAACAGAGGATGAATATTTTGAATATTACAGAAAGCGTCATGCTCATTGGAAAATGTATGGTCTTGGTCTCCCTGATTCTATCCTACAAAAACTGTATTATAAAAATGCACTTCGCCTTTTTCCTACTATTGATTCAACTCTTTTTAAAAATTAGATTATGCTATTAGTAAACACACCTACTTTTCCAAATAAAACGATTACGGAAACCTTTGGAATTGCTCGTGGAAGTAGAGTTCGTGCTCGAAATGTAGGTCAGGATATTTTTGCAGGCCTTAAAAATATTATTGGTGGAGAAATTAGTGAATACACTAAGCTTCAAGCACAGTCGCGTGAGCAGGCACTCCAGCGGATGATAGAAGATGCTGAAAAAATGGGTGCTAATGCTATTGTGAATGTTCGTTTGACTACCTCCATGGTCATGCAGGGATGTTCTGAAATTTTGGCCTATGGTACTGCCGTTACAGTTGAATAGATGGAAGGACCCTTTTTTTTATTAGCTGCAATACTCCTTGTTTATTTGATATTTAAACGTATTGAGGACAAGAAAAAAGAAAATTTTGAGGATCGTGAAAATTAATTTTTAACGCCTAAAAAGACATTCACTCCTTTGGGAATTGGATTTCCTGCCGTTCTTCGGAAACTTACTATTTGCCCCGTATGATAGATTGCATCTTCAAGGGGGCCATTCATTAGATTCCATATGGGAAAGTTAGAGATTTTCCCTTTTCGATCAAAAATAATACTCATATGAGACACCTGCTCTTCTGTGGCTTCAATCAATTTTTCTGACGCTTCACTAAGGGTTGTTAGGGTGGCCTTTCGCAATTCTTCATATCCATCAGGAATACCTGTTAAGGGTCTTGTATTGGGTGAATTTTCGGTTGTATTTTTTATAACCAACGCCAACCCATAGATGTGTTGTAAGGTTTCCAAAGTAGACTGTGCCTCTTCTGTTGGACGGTAGTTTAAATCTTTCAATGTGAGTCCTTCTGTTGCCCAGTAATAGCGAAAACCTAATCCTTGAACCATTCTAGCCAAGGTGGAGGCTGCAGTGACTTCATCTGGTGCTGGAGGTATGATTGAGAAAGGAAGTGATTCTTGTGCCATAACTTGGATTGAAGTGAGTACTATTAAAATGAAGTTTCTCATAGTATGATTTAAAATCCTAAATTAAGTATTTTTGGGTTGTAAAACACCCATTATGGACAAGAAACTCAACAGTCTTGATGCTCTAGCAGGTATCAAATTTGATAACCTAGCCCCTGATCCTGATCCCCTTCCGGATCTCCCCGACGAATTTATCAAACAAAATTTAGAAGCTCATTTTAGCAATAAAGGGCGTGCGGGGAAAACGGTTACATTAATCAAAGGTTTTGATGGGGATATTCAAGATTTAAAGGCTTTAGCAAAGAAATTGAAAAATGCTGTGGGAGTTGGCGGAACCGTCAAGGACGGTGAAATTATCATACAAGGAAACTATAGAGATGCATTAATCACTCTTTTAACTGAGATGGGACACAATGTAAAGCGTGTAGGCGGATGAGCTTACCAGTCAATAGTAGTTTCTCCCCTACCCTTTAGATAAGCATTCGATTTACTGAAGTGTTTATTTCCAAACCAAAACCCTCGATTTGCGCTTAATGGTGATGGATGCCCTGAGGTTAAAATCAAATGTTTTTGGGCATTAATATATTTTGCTTTCTGTTTAGCAAATCCTCCCCAAAGTAGGAAAATTAACCCCTCTTTTTCTTCTGACAACTTTTTGATTATTGCGTTTGTGAACGTCTCCCACCCTTTTTTTTGGTGACTCCCTGCCTCCCCTTCCCTTACAGTTAAGGTTGCATTTAGCAACAAGATCCCTTGTTTGGCCCATCGCTCTAGATTTCCGCTTTTAGGATATGGGTTCCCCAGATCATTTTCTATTTCCTTAAAAATATTGATCAAAGAGGGAGGATGTTTAATGTTCTTTGGAACAGAAAACGAAAGTCCCTGGGCTTGACCCATTCCATGATATGGATCTTGACCTAATAAAATAACTTTTACTCGGTCAAAGGGGCAATATTCAAAAGCATTGAAAATTTGATTTTTGGGAGGGTAACAGCGGTGAGTTGAATACTCTGTTTTAAGAAATGCAATCAATTGTTTAAAAGCAAGACTTTCAAATTCTGTCTGCAGGGGTTTTTCCCAGCTTGAATGTATCTGCAACGTCATGAATTTATTACTTTTGCAGGGCTAAGTTAAGAAAATCAAATGGCAAAAATTCCAAAAAAAACATTAGAGGACCTGGAGTATTTTGAAGTACTCCGTCAGTGTTCGGGCTTTGCCATTACACCTCTTGGAAAAGAAGCTTGCCTGGCCATTCTCCCGGTCATAGATGAAAATCAATTAGTGGATGCGTTGAATGCAGTTTCTGAATTTAAGTCTTCTTTTGAGAATGAAAACCGTATTCCAAACCATGGTTTTGAACCTTTAATTTCCGTTTTTTCTCTTTTAAGTATTGAAAATAGTGTGTTGGATATTTCTGTTTTTCGAGTAATAGCAGCAAACACCGACACGACCAATGTGCTGCTTCAGTTTTTAGAAAAATTCAGAACCTACTACCCTACTCTTTATGGGTATACAGACGGTTTGTATGTTGATAAAGAAATTAAAAAGACGATTGATGGAGTGATTGATCGTTTTGGTGAAGTGCGTGATGATGCCTCTGATTCCCTTTATCTCATTCGAAAGCAAATTCAACAACTACGCTCTAAGATTAGTAGTAGCTTTAATAAATCTTTGAGCCAGTACCAAGCAGCCGATTATTTAGATGACATTCGTGAATCGGTTATTGATAATCGCCGTGTGTTGGCAGTCAAAGCAATGCATAGGCGTAAAGTAAAGGGAGCTATTATGGGCAGTTCTAAAACGGGTAGTATTGTTTTTATTGAACCCGAAACTACCAATGCTCAGAACCGGGAATTACAAAACCTTTTGTTTGAAGAAGGCGAAGAAATAAAAAAAATATTAAGTCAGCTAACGGATTATTTTCGTCCTCACTTACCCTATTTAAAAGCACAACATGAGTTTTTATTGCTTCTGGATGTTGTTTATGCCAAAGCACGCTATGCCCAAGAAATTGATGCTATCCTTCCAAAGATTGATAAAAAGAAACGAAGTATAGAATACAAGAAGGCATACCACCCTTTACTTTTACAATCCCATCGCATTGAAGACAAAGTGACCTATCCACAAGACGTCTATTTGCATCCGGAAAAGCGAATTGTTGTGATTTCAGGACCAAACGCTGGAGGAAAAAGCATCACCCTAAAAACCGTTGGCTTGCTTCAGTTAATGTTGCAAAGTGGGATGTTGATTCCCGTTCATGAGTCAAGCAAAGCATGTCTTTTTGAGCAAATATTAACGGATATTGGAGACAATCAATCAATTGAAAATCATTTAAGCACCTACTCTTACCGCTTGAAAAACATGAAGTATTTCTTACGCAAGTGTAATGCCAATACCTTGTTTTTAATTGATGAGTTTGGTACAGGTTCAGATCCTGAGTTAGGAGGTGCTCTAGCAGAAGTGATTTTAGAGGATTTTTATGGGCGTGAGGCTTTTGGAATTATCACCACACATTATTCCAATTTAAAAGCGTTGGCCAATGAGCTTCCTTTTATGGTTAATGCAAACATGCAATTTGATAATAAAACCCTTGAACCTGTTTATAATTTGATGATGGGTGAAGCAGGAAGCTCCTTCACTTTTGAAGTAGCACAAAAAAATGGACTTCCTTATAGTCTTATCAATCGTGCCAAGAAGAAAATAGAAAGAGGGAAAGTGCGTTTTGATGCCACAATAGCAAAACTTCAGAAAGAACGTTCACAGATGATGAAAACAGGTGAGTCTCTCAAAGAAAAAGAAACTAAAGCTGCTGTGGAGAGTGAGCGTATGGAAAAAATGAATGTTAAGCTTAAGGCTAAATTAGTGAGCTATCAAGAGTTGTTTGATCATAACCAGCGTATGATCGTTTTGGGGAATAAGATCAATGATATTGCGGAGCGTTTTTTTGAAAACAATAAGAAACGTCCTTTGATCGCTGAATTATTACGTGCCATAGAAACTGAAAATGCAAAACGTAAACGTAAAACGGCTTCGGTAGTAAAAAAAGAACGCGAAATAAAAAAGCAACTTAACGAGGAAGTAAAAAAAGAATTGGTTGTTGTTCGCAAAGAAAAGAAGAAACAAAAACAAACTCCAGCACCTAGCAAACCTAAGACAGTTTTAAGAATAGGAGATAGAGTACGTATGTTTGACGGCCGTTCTGTGGGAAGCATTGATGCGATTGAAAAGAAGAAAGCAATTGTTAATTATGGGATGTTTACTACCCAGGTTAATTTGGATTTACTAGAATTGGTTGAAGCTGCAAAAGGTAAAAAGTAATTTTACTTCTTTTATTAATTGAATTTTATACTGAGCAATTATTTTACATTAGAACTAATTGTTTAATTTAGATTCATTATTAACCTCAAATTTTACCTAAATGAAAGAATTCAAGAAATTTATTACGCGTGGGAACGTCATTGATATGGCTGTTGGACTTATTATTGCAACTTATTTTGGTGCCATCATCAAGTCTTTAGTAAATGACATTATTATGCCTCCTGTTGGAGTTTTACTTGGTGGAAATGATTTTTCGTCATTGAAATTTATCATTCAAGAAGCCGAAGGAGATATTTCAGAAGTCGCCATACAATATGGCACTTTTGTTAATACAATTATCACTTTTTTAATTGTTGCTTTTGCTATTTTTATGGTAGTTAAAGGGTATAACAAATACAAAGAAAGAGTGGTAAAGAAAGAAGCAGAAGCGCCTGCTGTACCAGCTGTTCCCTCTAAGGAAGAGTTATTATTGTCTGAAATAAGAGATTTATTAAAGACAAATTCATAATGTATTTTATTCTTAACGAAAACAGTGAAAATTATGTCTGAAATAAGCACTCCATCATGGTTTAAAACAATTGTTTTATTAGCCATTTTATGGAATTTGGCTGGGATTTTTAATTTTTATTTGGGAGTTTCTATTACCCCAGAACAGATTAATGAATTAACTGAATCTGAAAGAAATAGATTAAATGGATCACCTCTATGGACCACTATAGCTTTTGCTATAGGGGTTTTTGGAGGATTGATAGGTTCTGTTGGTTTGTTTCTAAAGAAAGCTTGGGCAATGTTTCCTCTATTGATTTCTTTAATTGCTGTTTTTTCACAGATGAGCTACGGTTTGTTCTTTACCTCTGCAGTTGAATCAAATGAATTGAGTAAATACCTATTGCCAATATTAACAATTTTAGTAGCCTATCTACTACTCAGATTGTGTAATAATGGAATTAAAAAAGGCTATATCGTTTAGTCTTTAAGCTTTCCGATTGATTTACCTACAATCATTGAGACTGCAGCGTCACCAGTTACGTTAACAATGGTACGACACATGTCTAAAGGTCTGTCTATTGCAAAAATTAACGCTAATCCCGCCTCAGGAATTCCAGCTTGTGCCAAAACGATTACCAACATTACAATTCCTGCACTAGGCACTGCTGCAGTTCCTATAGAGGCTAATGTGGCTGTAAAAACAATCCCTAGTTGAGCACTCAAGCTTAAGTCAAGTCCAAACGCTTGTGCTATAAATACAGCGGCTACTCCTTGATAAACAGAAGTCCCGTCCATGTTTATGGTGGCTCCAATTGGTAGCACAAAACTAGCAACTTCTTTGTCCACGCCAAGATTTTCTTCTACGCATTCCATCGTAACAGGTAAAGTAGCGGCACTTGAACTCGTTGAAAAGGCTAACAATTGTGCGGGTGCTATCCCTTTCATGAAGAAGGAAATTTTCTTTTTTGTAAAAACACGAACAATAATCATGTAGACAACAATCATTATTGCTAAACCCAATAATAAAGTAAAGGCGTAAAGTGCTAATGCTTGAAAAAGCTCAAAACTTGGTGCCTCAACGACCAAAGCTGCCAAAAGAGCGAATACACCGTAGGGCGCTGCAAGCATAATAAGATCAATGAGTTTGAGGATAATATCGTTGAAAGAGTCAAAGAATTTTTTTACTGGTTTTACCTTTTTTTCAGCTAAGAGTATCATTCCAATACCAAAGAATAAAGCAAAAAAGATAACCTGCAGCATGTTTCTATTGTTTGAAGCTGCAAGAAAAATATTTGAAGGTACCACATCTACCAGTGCTTGAAGAGGTCCTGCTTCTTGTTGTTTTGCAGCGGCTTCTTGCTTGGCTTTGGTGTCACTAGAATAAGCCTCTACCAGCTCCTGGCGTGTTTCGACACTTATCGATTTTCCGGGCTGAATAATATTGACTAAAATCAATCCTATAGAAACGGCAGTAAGGGTTGTGATCAAGTAGGTGATGATCGTCCTTCCTCCCATCTGTGAAAGTTTTGAAATGTCTTTTAAGTCAGAAACCCCTTTGATTAAGGATGCAAGTATCAGTGGAACAGCTATTAATTTTAGTAAGTTTATGAAAATTGTACCAAAAGGCTTGATGTAATTTCCAATAAAGGTATCACCTCCATCAATAAAGGAGAGAGCAACTCCAAAGAGAACTCCCAAGGCCATTCCTATTAATATTTTCCAGTGTAGAGCAAGTTTTTTCATGAGGCAATTTATTTATTTGTTCTTTTTAATAGGCTAAAGTCGGCTAAAACAAGTGCTGCCATAGCTTCTACTATGGGTACCGCTCTAGGAACCACACAAGGATCATGTCTTCCTTTGCCTTGCATTTCGACTTTTTCACCCTTTGAATTGATGGTTTCTTGATTTTGCATAATGGTCGCTACAGGCTTAAAGGCAACATTGAAATAGATATCCATACCATTTGAAATCCCTCCTTGAATCCCTCCGGAACGGTTTGTTTGAGTAGTAGCATCGGTATTGAAAAGGTCATTGTGTTCACTCCCCTTCATTTGGGTTCCAGCAAATCCACTACCGTATTCAAAACCCTTAACAGCATTAATGGAAAGCATTGCTTTTCCAAGTTCAGCATGCAGTTTGTCAAATGCAGGCTCCCCTAACCCAACGGGAACATTTTTGATAACACAGGTTATGATTCCACCTACGGTATCTCCTTCTTTTCGAATTTGTTTTATATAATTTTCCATGGCTACTGCCATTTTAGGTTCTGGACAGCGAACAGGATTGTCTTCTATAGTACTAAAATCAACATCAGAAGGATGTGTGTTCATTGCTAAAGTTCCTACTCCAGAGACATAAGCCTGAATACTCATAGGAGATAAAAACTGTTTGGCAATTGCTCCGGCTACAACTCTACTTGCCGTTTCACGGGCTGAACTTCTTCCGCCACCACGATAATCTCTTATGCCATACTTCTCGTCGTAAACATAGTCAGCGTGTGATGGGCGATAACTGTCTTTAATATGAGAATAGTCTTTGGATTTTTGATTGGTATTGTGTATCGCAAATCCAATGGGTGTACCTGTTGTTTTTCCTTCAAAAATACCAGAATAGAAACGAACTTCATCGGGTTCTTTACGTTGCGTTACAATCGCTGATTGCCCGGGTTTTCTTCGATCTAAATCGTTCTGAATGGCTTCGAGATCCAATTTAATCCCAGCGGGACAACCGTCAATTACACCTCCAATAGCAGGTCCATGAGATTCTCCATAAGTAGCTAGTCTGAAAAGGGTACCATAAATATTGCCTGACATAGATTTCTTTTAAAACGACAAAGATAAAGGTAAAGTTTTGGATTGCCTTTTAGCGAGCGGTTTTTTTAATGAGAGCTGCGTTTAAAATGGAAATTGGATGATGACTTTCACGTTGTGTTCCATCTTTTATTTGATGCCTACAACTTGTTCCATTAGCAGCTATAATGACGTCTTGTGGAGTGTTTCGTATGGATGGAAACAAACGTTCCTCCCCTACCTTCATGCTAATCTCATAATGCTCTTTCTCATACCCAAAAGAACCTGCCATTCCACAGCAACCGGTATTTAAAAGTCTGACGGTATAGTTTTTCGGAAGATTCAACACATTGAAGGTGTCTGATGGTTGTCCTAGGGCCTTTTGGTAGCAATGTGTATGAATTTTAATTTCTTTTGTTTCAGTATGAAATTGATCCTCTTTAAGAATTCCTTTTTTCAATTCTTTTGCTAAAAATGTTTCGATCGGATAGCAAAATTGGGCAAGTTCCTTAGCCTTCTCTGGAGAAGAACACAACTTGGGATATTCATCTGTAAAAGTGTAAATCGCTGAAGGTTCAATTCCCAATAAAGGAATATTTTCTGAGATGATATCAGAATACAATTCCACATTTCGATCTGCACATGCCTTAGCTTGGTCTAAAAACCCTTTTGAAATATAGGTCCTTCCGCTTTCTGTTGGCCTCAGGAATTTTACGTTATAACCTAGTCCTTCCAGTAGAGAAACGGCGTCTTTTCCTATTTGGGTTTCATTGTAATTACTAAACTCGTCAAGATATAAATAAACACTTTTACCGTATTGTGTTAAGACATTGTTTTTCAATGTCTTATAAAGTGATTTTTCAAGTTTAGGTAGAGCTCTTTTTTTAGCGATTCCCAAGCTTTTATTCAAGATTGAGCGTGTCAATACAGTTTCAAAAAAGAGATTTTGAAGGCCACGAATAGGCTGGGCTAACTGATTAATTTTGCCCACATAGGCAAAAAGGGTGCTTCGAATGGAACTTCCATGTGTCTTTTGGTATTGGTATGAAAATTCTGCTTTGTAGGTAGCAATGTCTACACTACTTGGACATTCTGTTGCACAGGCTTTACAGCTTAAACACAAGTCAAAGACTTCTTTGAGGACCTCACTGTCAAATGCATTGGGCTTTTTGTTTTCCATCAGTACTTCTCGAAGCACATTTGCCCTTCCACGGGTATTGTGTTTTTCATCTCGTGTGGCTCGAAAGCTAGGACACATCGTTCCCGAAAGTGCAACAGACCTACATTTTCCAGCACCATTACATTTTTCAGCGGCACGAAGTAAGCCTTGATCAGCAGAAAAATCAAATTGTGTTTTATGGATAGGAGTTTCGCTATTATAGGTTCTGAGGTTTTGATCCATAGCAAAGGAGTCTACTATTTTTCCTGGATTAAATATTGAATTAGGATCAAAAACTTTTTTAATTCGTTTGAATAAGGCATAATTTTCTTGACCTACTACAATAGGAATAAACTCAGAACGCACAATACCATCACCGTGTTCACCACTTAGCGAACCTTTGTATTTTTTAACTAAATGCGCTACAGCCATTGTAATTGCTTTAAAATCACCAACTCCATCTTTGTTTTTAAGATTCAAAATTGGCCGAAGGTGTAGCTCCCCTGCACCTGCATGCGCATAATAGACCACTTCCTGATTGAATTTCTTCATAAGTTCCTGAAATTCATCGATGTAAAAGGGTAATTTTTTTAAAGGTACAGCAGTATCTTCAATACAAGCTACTGCCTTCGAGTCTCCCACAATATTCCCTAGCAAGCCAAGTCCAGCATGCCTTAATTCATTGGCTAGATCAATCTCTCCTCCCCATAAGGGGACAGCAGCATAGCTTAAGTTTGCTTCTGATACAGTTTTTTCAAGTGCATTGAGATCTTTTTTTAGTGAATTTAAATCTTGATTTCGTAATTCTAAAAGCAATATAGCTTTGGGATCGTTTTTGAGAAAGAAACGATTTTTCTGATATCCACTGTGATTTTTTGTGCAATCTAAAATGGTTTTGTCGATTAGCTCACAAGTGTAAAGTGGATGTTCCATTACTGGATTTACGGCTAGCATAGCTTCTTGAATGCTATTAAAATGAAGCGCCAACATAACCGAATGCTTTGGAGGTATGGGAACTACAGAAAAAGTGATTGAAGTGGTAAATGCCAAGGTTCCTTCGCTTCCTGCTAATAATTTGGCAATATTAAACTCTTCACCCTCGGGATTGAAGGGTTTTTGATTTAGCATTACATCGACAGCATAACCTGTGTTTCTTCGATGAACACTGGCATCAGGGAAGTCCTTCAAAATTGATTTTTGTACGCTACTAATGCTTAGTTCATCTAGTATCGATTTATAAATTTTACCTTCTTGCGTTTTGCGCTTTGATTTATCTTCTACTTCTTGCTTAGAACATTTTGCAAATGTGGCTTCGGTCCCATCACTCAGTACTGTATCCACAGAAATCACAACATCTCTAGTCACCCCATAGCGTATAGAGGTTGTTCCGGAAGAGTTATTTCCTAGCATCCCACCCATCATACAGTATTGAGAGGTGGATGTGTTAGGACCAAAGAATAATCCTTTTTTAGCCAAGAATACATTTAAATCATCTCGATTTACTCCTGGCTGAACGGTTACTGTTCTATTAAGTTCATCAAAGCTTAAAATTTCTGTAAAATGTTTTGAAACATCTACAATAATTCCAGGACCTACACATTGGCCAGCCAAGGATGTGCCTGCAGTTCTTGGTACAAGACTCGTTTTGTTTTCAAGCGAAAAAGCAATGAGCTCTTGTAGGTCTTTCATGTTTTTAGGAAAGGCAACTGCCAAAGGAGTCATTTTGTAAACAGAAGCATCGGTTGCATATAACTTCTTGTGTAAATCATCCCATTCAATGGAGCCTTCAAGGTTTTTCTTTAATCTCAATAATGCTTCTTCCACGTACAAATTAGGTTTTGACTTTCATTTTAATAATCCTAAAGCTAAAGTAAGGATTAGTTCTTCAATTCCCATCAATTATGTAATTTAGCAAAAAACAGAAATAAATCATGTTGCATAAAATCATAAGCTCTTTTGTCCTTATTCTTTTGCTGACTTCGTGTCAAGGACCATCAAACGCACTTCGCTTAAAAGGAACCGTTGACTTAAGCGATGGAAATGCGATCCTACACATTATATCAGATTTAAACAATCAGCCAAAAGTTATCGATACCCTTCCTGTTCGATCAGGTAGTTTTGATTTAGAGGTCGAAATTATTGAACCTGGTGTTCATTTTCTTCAAATTCAAGGTGACCAAGCAAGTTTTCCTTTTATAGCTGAGCCAGGTACCGTTAATGTTGAGATTTATAAAGATAGTTTAGGCGTTTCCAAGGCTACAGGCACAACTTCCAATGATGACTTTATGCGTTATAAATTAGAAACACGTGTTTATATAGCCTCATTAAATGGTATTGGAAATGACTTGCAACAGGCCATGATACTAAAAGATTCGCTACTAGCTCAAGATTTACAAGAGCAATATCAAGATGTAAGGGATCAAATTAAAAGCTACGAGTTAAGCTTTATCAAGGAGGCTTCCGATTCTTTTATTTCAATTCTAATCTTAGAACGTTTTGTATCAAACAAAGCCATATCAATTTCTGAAGCTAGAGAGATTTTTGAAGGTTTTTCGGATCGTATTAAAATGAGTGCTTCAGGAAAGGGAGTTGAAAAACAGTTGATCCCGTCAGAGAAGCCTGAGGTTGGAGAATTTGCCCCTTTATTTAATGGTCCTAACCCCGATGGTATTGCATTATCATTAAAAGATCGTTTGGGAAAAGTAACGATACTTGACTTTTGGGCCAGCTGGTGTAGACCTTGTCGTGTTGAAAACCCAAGTCTAGTTCGCCTTTACCAAAAACATCAAGATAGTGGATTACGCATTGTTAGTGTTTCCCTAGACAAAGCAAAGCCTCAATGGGTTCAGGCTATTGCAGATGATGGATTAATTTGGGACCATATTTCTAATTTAAAGTTTTGGAACGACCCTATTGCAAAATTATACCATGTTAGTGCGATTCCAGCTACCTTTATTTTAGATGAAAAAGGGGTTATTGTAGCCCAAGATTTACGGGGAATACAACTTGAGCGTAAGGTTGAGGAGCTTTTACGGTCTTTATAATCCTTTTTGTTTGTTTCGATAGATCAATAGTCCAGCGATAAGGGTTGTGACACTCAGGATTCCTAGCATAAGTTGTGAGCTGTATATTACTTCCGGAACAAACACCATAGTAATGAGAATACCCCCAATAGCTCCACCAAAATGAGCTGTGTGCCCTATTTGATCTTTTTGAGTTTTCATTCCGTATAAAGTGTAAATCATATATCCGATTCCAAATAAGTATCCTGGAATAGGAATTGGAATAAAAAACAACATCAATTCAATGCTAGGGTACAATAGTAGAGCGCTAAACAAAACACCTGTTACCGCACCACTCGCTCCAACTGCGCTGTAGTATGGATCGTTGTAGTGAAATACATAAGCAAAAACATTTCCTCCCAATAGACTTCCAAAGTAGAGCGCTAAAAAGGCGAAATCTCCTAATCCACCCACAACAATATTGACAAAAAAATAAAAAGTGAACATATTAAATAAAATATGAGTCGTCGAAACATGAAGAAAACCAGATGTGAGGAATCGATAATACTCCCCTTCTTTAATTTTTGAAATTAGGAAATGGTGTTTTAAAAAAAAGCGATCGTTTTTAAAGCCATAGATTGTAACTAAAATGGTAGCACCAATTAGAAGTAATGCAACAAAAGGAATGTTTTGAATCATATAGCAACAAAACTACGCTAAAAACAATAATGTTTACAGGTCGAAAACGATTCCTTGTGCTAAAGGTAACTCTTTAGAAAAATTCAAGGTGTTTGTTTGTCTTCTCATATAAGCTTTCCAAGCATCAGAACCACTTTCACGACCTCCACCTGTTTCTTTTTCACCTCCAAAAGCACCACCTATTTCTGCTCCTGATGTTCCAATGTTGACATTGGCAATCCCACAGTCACTTCCCCAATGCGACAAGAACGTTTCTGTTTCTTGCATGTTTAAGGACATGATAGAAGAAGAAAGCCCTTGTTTGACTTCGTTTTGTATTGCGATAGCCTCCTCTAAAGATTCTTCATATTTCATGATATACAAAATTGGAGCAAAGGTTTCTTTATGAACAATAGGTGCATCATGATCAATGATGGCAACAGCTGGTTTGACATAGCAAGCGCTTCCGTATTCCTTCTCTGAAAGGACGCCTCCTTCTACAAGCCAGGTAGCGCCTTGAGAATTTGCTTCAGCAATAGCTTCTTGATACATGCTAACCGCGTCCTTATCAATTAGGGGGCCAACATGATTGTTTTCATCTAATGGATCACCAATACGAAGTTGACCATATGCCTTTTGCAGAACCGTTGTAAAAGATTCAAAGATGTCTTTGTGAACAATCAATCTACGTGTGGAAGTGCATCGCTGACCGCAAGTACCTACTGCACCAAAAACGGCTGCTCGCATTGCGGTGTCTAAATCAGCACTTGGAGTTATAATTATTGCATTATTTCCGCCTAATTCTAAAAGTGATTTTCCGAGACGTGCTCCAACCCGTTGGGCTACATCTTTCCCCATTCGGGTGGAACCTGTTGCAGAAACTAAAGCAATACGCTGATCTTCCGCCATCCACTTTCCTACCTCAGCTCCTCCGTTAACAACACATGAGATACCTTCTGGCATTTCATTTTCCTTTAATACTTCACTTATAATTTGCTGACAAGCAATACTACACAAAGGTGTTTTTTCGCTTGGTTTCCAAATACATACATTACCACATACCCATGCTAAGGCAACATTCCAACTCCATACAGCAACAGGAAAATTGAAGGCAGAGATCACTCCTACTACACCAAGGGGATGGTATTGTTCATAAAGTCTATGTGAAGGTCTCTCAGAGGTCATAGTAACTCCATGTAACTGTCTTGAAAGTCCTACTGCAAAATCACAGATATCAATCATTTCCTGGACTTCACCCAGTCCTTCTTGTAATGATTTGCCCATTTCCCATGACACTAATTGCCCTAAGTAGGATTTTTTTTTACGCAATTTATTCCCTAATTGACGAACCAACTCACCTCTTTTAGGCGCTGGAATAGTTCTAAACGTTAAATAAGCATCTTCAGCTTTATCCATAATTCGTTCATAATCCTCAACGCTGGCTCCTTGAACCGTTCCTAGTAGTGAACCATCTACGGGACTGAATGATGGGATTGATGCTCCATCTGCATGCCAAATACCTCCAGCATTGCAGCCTTCATGATTGCTGTTTATACTTAACTTTTCTAATAATTTTTTGATCTCCATAGGGATGATTTAATTTTTCTTTAATTGTGTGGTAAATGTACTCTCAAAAATTCGATCCGCATTTCCGGTTTCAAAACCTTCTCTACGTTGTTCTCTTTTTAATTCAGTTTTAGGGAGATGTGCAAATTGAGGCAATGCTCCTCGTTCAGCAAACTCAACGTAACTGCCTGCAATCTCTTTAGTTTTATCATCTGAAAAATAAGCTTTTACTTTATTAGCAACAGAACTGGATTGACGAAGAAGCTTGTCCTCACTCGTTTTAATTTCACCCCCTGAAGTGTTCAGCTGGATTCCAATAGACTTTAAAAAGTCATTAAACGGTTCCAGTTTTGCATAAGCGTCGGGAAGATCATGGACACTGATGGTGTAATGGTTTAGATAATATCGATTGTAAATAACCCATGCAGCATACTCACTCTCAGTCAGTAAGGCTTCGTAATCTTCAATGTTAGGTAATGGCCAAAGAGGGGTTTGAAAGAATTTTGAAACTACTTCTACATCATTTAAATTTAGTTGATCAACAGGGTCAGAACTTACGGTGTCGGTATATTTTCTGATAATTTCCTGAGTCTTATTTGAGAGTAAACTAACGTTAAGTTCACTTATAAAAATCCTAGGTAAATCAGGTGTAGGCGGTGCATACCAGTGCGCATCAAGTTTTTTAACCTCAAAATGAAAGTAATCCTTCTTTTCGTAACCATGGGCTAAAAATATTTTTTCAAAAGAAGCAATACCTAAATTTTTAACCCCCATAGTCCTAAAAGCAATGTGGTCATTGATGATCTCACTTTGATCCTTAACCATACCTTTATTAACCATCTCAGAAGTGATTTTTTTTACATCTGGCACACGCTCTGAATAAACAGTGAAGAGCGCGTCCAAAATTTTCGTCATTGTTGTTGAGGTATTAAATTTCATTGTAAATTATTTGTCATAAAAATAAGCTTCCTGTTTGAGTTTTTAAGAATTTATCAAATGGAATTTCCTCTTGTTTCAAAAAACCTTTTTGTAATAGCGTCCCTGCGGCAACCATTTCAACAACTGCAACCAGAGATGCTGCCGTAGTCCAGGATATTGCTCTCCATTGTTTACCTTCAATTTCAATAGGGTAAAAAGCTTTGTAATATTCCTTACGTGACAGAGTTTTGTTTTGCCAGCCCTCTACAACAGCATATACATATACCACGTCTTCTTCTACAGGCGGTTTGGCATTACTCAATATTTGTTCTAATTGTTCTTTGTCATCTTTTAAAATAAGCTCGTACATCAAAAACTTCATTAATTTTCCATGACCAGGATAGCGAATGGTTTTATAGTTTAAGGTATCTACTTTTCCATCAAAAGTTTCACAAAGAGTTCCAAGTCCTCCAGAGGTTGTAAAAGCTTCAAATTCTTGTCCTTCAATATTGATGTATTCAAACCCTTCTAATGAAGGAACGTTTTTTCTTTGTCCATTATGAATTGCTTCTGCGTCATTCAAATATTCATTAATAACACCATGGGGAGACCATGTGAATGAATAAGCTAACTGTCCATTAGGATAGCGGGGTAACGCACCCACTCGTAATTCTATATCCCGTAACGTGTCAAAATTTGACGTTAAATCTTTACCTACAATACCAATCAGTCCCGGAGCTAATCCACATTGAGGAGCCATTACTTTTTTTGAAGTTTCACTGAGGGCTTGAATAAAATGAGTGGTAGGAACATCTTCCGTTAAATCAAAATAATGTAATTCTAATTCATGTGCTAAAATGGCTATTTCTTTATTTAAAAAGTAAGGTAAAGCGGAAACTACGGCATCGTAATCTTTCATTAGATTTTTCATGAATCCTATATCGGTTACATCGCCTTCGATACATTCAAAAGGCAAGTTGTAATCATAATGTGGTTTTTTTTGATCTAATGCTGTAACTTCAAAATTCCTGCTTAGTAAAACGCCTACCAGGCTTCCCACCTTCCCCATTCCGAGGACTAAAATATTTTTCATTAAATTAAAGTTTAAGATTATTATGTTATATATATAACAAAAGTATTCAATTTTGTTATATATATAAATGAAATGAATTTCTTTTTAAAGGTATTTATCAACAGATTTAAATAGAAAAAAGTAATTTTGATCAATAATTAAATAATACTGTGAATGCATTAATATATTATTTAGCCTACCCTATTCTTTTCTTGATTTCAAGATTGCCATTTCCTCTATTTTATAAGTTGTCTGATTTGGTTTGTTTTATTTTGTACCGTGTTTTTGGGTACAGAAAATCAGTAGTTCGTTCAAATATAAAACGAGCTTTTCCTTCTTATACTGACTCTGAATTGATGTTTATTGAACGTAAGTTTTATTCCCATTTATGTGATTTGTTTTTAGAAATCATAAAATCAATGGGAATGTCTAAAGATGAAATGATAAAACGCTTTCATGTAAAAAACATAGAAGTGCTAACGCAATTTGAAAGCCAAAATCGTTCCGTATTTCTAATGTGCGGTCATTACGCAAGTTGGGAATGGATGATGTCTTTAGGATATCATATGAAGCATAAGGGTTATGGAATTTATACTCCTATTAGTAATCCATATTTTGATGATTTAATCCGAAAAATAAGAAGCAGACACGATGCTTTTATGATCTCACAAAGAACTGCTTCGAAAAAGATAAAACAGATGGAGGATAATAATGAGCGTGGTGTATTTGGTTTTGCCAGTGATCAATCCCCACGCCCAAAACCCCTAGCCTATTGGCGTTCTTTCATGGGGGTTCATGTCCCTGTTTATACTGGTGCAGAACGGATGGCAAGAGAGTTTGATATTCCTGTTGTTTTTGGAAAAATGAATAGAATTAAACGAGGATACTATGAAGTGGAATTTAAATTATTGACAGATACTCCCAACCAATTGCCACCTAACGCCATAACTGATACTTATACAGAGTGGTTAGAATCTCAAATAAAAGAAGATCCCTCTCAATATTTTTGGACTCATAAAAGGTTTAAGCACGCAAAAAATTCTTAAAGCAAACTGTTAATTTCTTTTACAAATCGATTTGCTAATTCAACAGCTTTCAGTTCGGATTTAGCCTCTGTGTATATTCGAATAATCGGCTCTGTATTTGATTTTCGTAGATGTACCCAGGCTGCATCAAAATCAATTTTTACTCCATCAATTGTTGATATACGTTCTTTTGCATAACGCTCTCTTATTTGATCTAACAGTAGGTCTACATCCATGCCCTCTTTCAGTTTAATTTTATTTTTACTCATAAAATAACTTGGGTAGGCAGCTCGAAGTTTAGAAACGGTTACTTTTCTTTCTACTAAAAGAGATAGAAACAAAACAACCCCCACCAAAGCATCCCTTCCATAATGCAGAGGAGGATAAATAATACCACCATTTCCTTCTCCTCCAATAACGGCTTGAACCGCTTTCATTTCAGTGACAACATTTACTTCCCCTACAGCACTGGCAGTATAGCTACATCCATGTTTTTGCGTTATATCGGCTAAAGCGCGTGTCGAAGATAGATTTGAGACGGTAGCTCCAGGGGTTTTACTTAAAATATAATCGGCACAAGCCACAAGGGTATATTCTTCTCCAAACAACTCCCCTTTCTCATCAACAAACACCAAACGATCTACATCAGGATCTACTGCAATTCCAAAATTTGACTTGTGCTCAATAACAGCATTGCATAAGTCAGTTAAGTTTTCTTTTAAGGGTTCCGGGTTGTGTTGGAAATGTCCGTTGGGTTCGCAATGTATCTTAACTACTTCAATGTTAAGCGCATTTAACAGCTCTGGAATGGCAATACCTCCAGAGGAATTAACACCATCAACTACTACTTTAAATTTCTGCTTTCTTATTCCCTCAAGATTTACATGATCTATTGCCAACGTAGCCTCAATATGTTTTTCAATATAATCTGAGCGTTCTTTGAGTGTGCCCAAATGATCCACTTCAGCATAATTGAAAGCTTCTTTTTCTGCGTATTCTAGAACTTTAGCTCCTGCAGTCGCATTAATAAATTCACCATCAGCGTTCAAGAGTTTTAACGCGTTCCATTCTTTTGGATTGTGACTTGCAGTTAGTATAATGCCACCATTAGCTTTTTCCCAAGGAACAGCAACAGCAACGGTTGGTGTGGTAGAAAGACCCAAATCAATCACATTTATTCCCATCCCTAGTAGAGTTTGATTGACCAAGGAATGTACCATAGGTCCAGAAATGCGGGCATCACGACCAGTGACGACAGTTAAGGGCCCTTTGTTGTTTTCAGATAGCCATTGCCCATAAGCAGTGGTAAAACGCACCACGTCTAAAGGGGTTAAATTTTTAGAAGGACTCCCTCCTATAGTTCCTCGAATTCCAGAAATGGATTTGATTAATGTCATTTTTATTTAGTAAGGTTTACAATGGTCTAAAATTAAAGAATAAAACTACCAACTATAACTCATTCTCACAAGAGCCATAAGTGCATTCGGAATATTTACATCACTTCCTGGATTTATAACGTACTGAATATTTGGTTTTAGAGTTAGTGGATTTGAAAATACAAATTCATATGAAAGTTCTAAAGTAGTTTCGCTGTTAAGTGTATTGGAATTAAATAGGGATTGATAGTAGGGTGAGAATCGATTATGTGCTATAGCAATTCCTCCAGTATCCTCTTTTCGATTACCAAAAAAACCCTTAAAAACAAAACCACTCCCCCAGTATGATTTCACAGGGTTATATTCATTTAGGGAATAACCAATTTGAGTAAAAAAACGTAATCCTTTTTCTTCCAAATTAAGGTGAGTTAGTTGTCTATCAAAAATAAAATAAATTCCTTGTGAATTGTTTTTGACGACTCCGCTATATGATTGATTTTGTGTGTGATTCCAGAAACCTACTTTATAGCTAGCTTGAGAAATGCTATCTTTTGTTTTTTCGTAACTAAATTCATGAATGCTTAAGGCTCCGTCTGTTTTATTTAATGACCATTTTAAGGAATTTGGATTGCTTAATTCAGTTCCTGGGTCACCGTCATATATAGCATTAGTAAAATAAAGGTTAGGCGAAATATTCAAAGATAGAACAGCTCCTAAACCTGCAAGAGGAAAAATAGAAGTGGGTACATTTGCTGAAATATCAGGTTGTATTCCAAAGGAACTATTAATGAAAAAACCTGCGCTATTTGAAATGGCAAAAACAGAATTCAAATCATGTTGACCAAGTGTGATTGTTGCATTCTTAAAATGATGTTTGTACCAAAATTCATACAACCGTGAATTGGATTCTGCTTCGATATTATTTGCAATCTGAAAGTCCCCCATTAATGCTGAGAGTGAATTCCCATGATTATTTAAAAGGTATACATAGAATTGGCCACCCTCCCAGAGGCCTAGTTTTTCCGTATTGAACGTTACGTTTAAATCAATATTTCCTAGATAAGCAAAGCCTTGATCAATACCCCCATTTATATTTGAAGCCAAATCTAAGGTGTAAGCGCCTTCAAAAATAAAACCATCCCTTGAGTCCTGAGCCATCACATATGAACAAGAAGACCAAAGAAATAAGACTTTGAAAGTTAAAATGACAAACCGTAAGCGGATTTTATTTTTATAAAAAAAGGGAAGGCTTGTGGACAAATCTTTTTGATAAATTGAAGAACAAAAGTAAACTATTTTAAAAACAATATTATTTGCTCATTTCTTTAGTTTGAATAAAGTAATTTCGAAACATGAATTTTTTGGCTCATGTATATTTATCCGGAAATAACGCTCCTCTTGCTGTGGGTAACCTAATAGCAGACAGAGTCAAAGGAAATGATTATAATGATTTTTCACCAATGATTCAAAAAGGTATTTTTTTACATCGTAAAATTGATTATTTCACAGACCATCATTCTGATTTCAAAGCATGTGTTACGCTTTTGTTTCCAATCTATCGTCATTATAGTAGGGTAATTGTAGATATGTATTTTGATCATTTTTTAGCAGCAAATTGGAATCGTTATCATCCCCAATCACTATCCGAATTCTCATCTCAATTTTACATCAAATTGAAAGAGTATTCTCAGGAACTTCCTGAAAATATTCAGAAATTTACAGCAGCTTTAGTTCGGTATAATTGGTTTGAAGCCTATGCTTCAATCACAGATTTACAACTAATTTTATTGCAGATGGAAAAGAGAACAAAATTTCCCTCTTATTTGGGTGCATCAACGGATCAATTAAAGGAAAATTATACTTATTTTCATTGTCATTTTACCAGCTTTATGGAAGAAGTGATTTTGTATTCTAAAACTGAAATTCAAACATTATGAAACATTTTATTTTGAAAGAACTAAAGATTCACGCCTTACTTTTTGTTTTGTTTATCTCCGCTTGTTCTTCGCCAAAACATATAAAAGGTGCTGTTGTAAGTGCTCGTGAAGAGGCTTCTGCAATTGGTGTTGCTGTGATGGCAAAAGGAGGAAATGCTTTTGATGCAATGATAGCTTCAGATTTAGCATTAACTGTTTGTTATCCTAACGCTGGAAATATTGCTGGAGGTGGCTTTCTTGTTTATAGAACTGCAGCTGGTGAAAAAGGTAGTTTGGATTTTCGTGAAAAAGCACCTCTGGCTGCCTATGCGGATATGTACCTCGATCAGGAGGGCAATGTAATTCCAGATAAGAGTTTGGTCGGTGGGTTGGCTGTAGGGGTTCCTGGAACTGTTGCGGGCCTTTATGAAATTCATAAAAAATTTGGAACTATTCCTTGGAATGAATTAGTTCAGCCAGCAATTAAATTAGCACGAGAGGGTTACTTGGTAACAGAAAAACAACAGAAAAGTTTAGATGGTAAAAAAGAAGACTTTATCGCAATAAACGGTAAGGAAACATTCTATGCCCAAGGTTTTAAAGAAGGGGATTGGGTAAAAAACGAGGCTTTAGCTCTCACTCTTGAATTTATTGCTAAAAACGGAAAAAGCGGCTTTTATAGTGGTCCAGTTGCTGATGCCCTTGTAGAGCGAGTTCAAGCCACCGGTGGAATTATTACGCACGAAGATTTGTTGAGTTATGCCCCAGTGTGGCGCGAACCCGTACATTTTAAATATAAAGACTTGAGTATTTATACCATGGCACCTCCATCTAGTGGTGGAATTTGTTTGGGTCAAATAATGAAAATGATAGAGCCTTATGATGTTGGACAATACAAACATAATTCGATGGAAGCAATACAAGTAATTGTAGAGGCAGAAAGACGTTCTTATGCCGATAGAAGTTTGTATTTAGGAGACCCTGATTTTGTAAACATTCCACAAGATAGCCTTTTAGATATGGATTATTTAAATCAAAGAATGGATTCTTTCAGCTTTGAAAAAGCAACTAAATCAACGGATATTTCACCAGGAACCATTGTTTGGGATGAGAGTGAAGAGACAACTCACTATTCTATTGTTGACCCCATGGGAAATGCTGTGGCTGTTACAACTACGTTAAATGGTAGTTATGGTTCTAAGGTTTTTGTTGAACAGGGAGGTTATTTTTTAAATAATGAAATGGATGATTTTAGCAGCAAACCTGGAGTTCCAAATATGTTTGGCTTGATTGGAGGAAAAGCCAATGCAATTGCACCGCAAAAGCGAATGCTTAGCGCTATGACTCCAACTATTGTAGAACGTGATGGTAAGCTTTCTATGGTGCTAGGAACGCCAGGTGGCTCAACGATTATCACTTCTGTTATGCAAACCCTTTTAAATGTATTTGAATTTGACATGGACATACAGACAGCTGTAAGCACTCCTCGTTTTCACCATCAGTGGTTGCCTGATATTGTCGTCTTTGAGCCTGCCTTATTTAGTCAAACTTTGATTGATTCATTAAAAAACAAGGGGTATGATGTTAAAGAGCAGTATTCAAGAATTATTGGGCGTGTAGATGCAATCTCGATTTCAGAAAACAATACAATAACAACGGGAGCAGATCCCAGAGGTGATGATGCTGCGATTCACCTTTATAAATAAAATAATTCAAGTGCCAAGAGTTCTATATTAATGTTATTTTTGTGCGCTATACTAATGAAGAAGAAAGATAATAATATTCACATCGAAGGTGCTAGGGTTCACAATTTAAAGAATCTAAACGTGTCTATTCCAAGGGATGAATTGGTTGTTATAACAGGACTCTCGGGAAGTGGTAAATCTTCTCTTGCCTTTGACACGATCTATGCAGAGGGTCAAAGACGTTATATGGAGACCTTTTCTGCCTATGTAAGACAGTTTTTGGGTAGTATGGAACGACCAGATGTAGATAAAATAGATGGGCTCTCCCCTGTCATTGCTATTGAACAGAAAACGACTTCTAAAAGTCCACGTTCTACCGTTGGAACAATTACAGAGCTCTATGATTATATACGTCTCTTGTATGCAAGGATAGGTACAGCCTACAGTTATGTTTCTCAAGAGAAAATGGTCAGCTATACCGATGAACAAATTCAAAACTTGATTGTCGAGGACTATTTAGATAAAAAAATCATCCTACTCGCTCCTATTGTAAAATCAAGAAAGGGACATTATAGAGAGTTGTTTGATTCACTTTCTCGACAAGGGTTTTCAAGAGTTTGTGTTGATGGTATTATAAAGGATTTGAAGCCTGGAATGAAAGTTGATCGCTATAAAACACATGACATTGAGTTGGTTATTGATCGTTTTACGGTTAAGAAAGATGAAGACTTTATAAAACGTTTTAACGAATCCCTAGTTACTGCAATGCATTATGGAAATGATGTATTGATGACGATGGATATGGAGACGAATTTAACACGCTATTTTAGTCGAAATTTAATGTGCCCCACCTCTGGGATTTCTTATCCTAAGCCTGAACCCAATTCCTTTTCTTTTAACTCCCCAAAGGGTATGTGTCCAGAATGTAAAGGTCTGGGAGTACAACATAAAGTGAATCATAAAAAAATCATACCAGATGATAATTTGTCGATTTTACAGGGCGGGATAAGTCCTCTAGGAACGAAGAAAAACAATTGGACCTATCGTCAGATTGAAACCATTGCTAAATGTTATGATTTTTCGCTAACAGACCCTATTTCAAAAATCCCTGCCAGGGCAATGGATATTATTTTGAAGGGAAGTCAGGAGAAATTTGACATTCCCTCTACTACGCTAGGTATTACACGTACGTACAAGATAGATTTTGAAGGATTAGAAAACTATATAGAATCTTCATATGAAGAGGCTGCTACGGCTAGTATTAAGCGGTGGGCCGCTAGTTTCATGGACAGCTACAATTGTGTCAGCTGTGAAGGATCGAGACTTAAAAAAGAAGCCCTCCATTTTAAATTAGCAAATCACACCATTTCAGATGTCGTGAATATGGATTTAAAAGATTTACATCATTGGATGCAAAGTCTTTCTAAAAGTCTCTCTGAAAACGAAAACAAAATTGCTTCTGAGATTATTAAAGAAATCCTTTCTCGTTTGCAATTTCTATTAAACGTTGGGTTGGAGTATTTACAATTAAATCGTTCTTCCAAGTCCCTTTCCGGAGGTGAAGCACAACGAATTAGACTTGCAACCCAAATCGGCTCTCAGCTGGTAGGGGTTTTGTATATCCTTGATGAACCTAGTATTGGCTTGCATCAAAGAGACAATGATCGGCTGATTAATTCCTTAACTGCATTAAGGGATTTAGGAAATTCAATCATCGTAGTTGAACATGATAAAGACATGATGCTTCGTGCAGACTATTTAATTGATATGGGGCCGTTTGCAGGGAAAAATGGAGGGGAAATTATTTCTCAAGGGACTCCAAAAGCCATTTTAGCAGAAAATACACTTACTTCTAAATATTTAAGTGGGGCAATGGAAATTGAGATTCCTTCCACAAGAAGAAAAGGAAAAGGAACAAGCCTGACCCTCTCTGGATGTACAGGAAATAATTTAAAAAATATAACTGTTGATTTCCCCTTAGGTGTTATGATTGGTGTAACTGGAGTTTCGGGGAGTGGCAAATCTACTTTGGTAAATGAGACCCTCTACCCTATTTTAAATGCACATATTTTTAATGGCGTTAAAGTGCCTTTAGCCTATAAAAGTATTTCTGGTCTGGAATACATTGATAAAGTGGTGGATATAAATCAAAGTCCAATAGGAAGGACCCCTCGAAGTAATCCGGCTACCTATTGTGGTGTTTTTAGTGAAATAAGAACGTTATTTACTTTGACTCCAGAAGCACAAATAAGAGGATATAAACCAGGTAGGTTTAGCTTTAATGTTGTGGGAGGCCGATGTGAAACCTGTCAAGGTGGAGGAATGAAGGTTATAGAAATGAATTTTCTCCCCGATGTTTATGTTGAGTGTGAAACCTGTCAAGGGAAACGTTTTAATCGGGAGACACTTGAGATTCGTTTTAAAGGAAAGTCAATTTCTGATGTACTGAACATGTCTATAAATGAAGCGTGTGTATTTTTCGAAGCTATTCCCAAAATCTATAGAAAGCTTAAAATGATTCAAGATGTTGGTTTGGGATACATTACGCTTGGGCAATCTTCAACAACACTCTCGGGAGGGGAAGCACAACGTATTAAATTGGCAAGTGAATTATCTAAAAAAGATACAGGTAATACATTCTATATTTTAGATGAACCTACAACGGGACTTCATTTTGAAGATATAAGAGTTCTCCTTGAAGTACTGACGATTTTGGTAAACAAAGGAAATACCGTATTAATCATAGAACACAACCTCGATGTTATCAAACAAGTGGATCATATTATTGATATAGGCCCTGAAGGAGGTCGCTATGGTGGAGAATTGATCTGTCAAGGGACCCCGGAAGAGATTATCAACAACAAAGTGAGTCATACGGCTCTGTTTTTAAAAAAAGAATTTAAAAAGAACTTAACCCCAACCTTAGCATGACAACAAATCAAAATAAAAATTGGAATGAAATAAAAACAAATGATTCATGGGCTTTATTCAAAATCATGAGTGAATTTGTGGAGGGCTATGAAAAAATGAGTGCTATTGGGCCTTGTATTTCTGTTTTTGGTTCTGCCAGAACCCCTGAAGACCACCCTACCTATAAGCTTACAGTTAAAATTGCTGAAGCCATAGCGCGTTCTGGATATGGAATTATTAGTGGCGGAGGTCCAGGCATTATGGAAGCTGCAAATCGTGGGGCTCAAAATGTAGGAGGAACTTCTGTGGGCTTAAATATTAATCTTCCATTTGAACAAAAAAGCAACCCTTACATAGATCAAGATAAACTCATCGATTTTCAATATTTTTTTGTACGAAAGGTAATGTTTGTTAAATACGCACAAGGCTTTGTGGTAATGCCTGGAGGTGTGGGCACCCTCGATGAACTATTTGAAGCTTTCACTCTTTTACAGACCTCTAAAGTGGCTAAATTTCCTATAATTCTGGTTGGTAGTTCTTATTGGAATGGCTTGGTGGATTGGATTAAAAATACCCTGCTTGAAGAAAAAAATATTAGCCCAGCGGATTTGGATTTTTTTGTTGTTGTAGATACAGTTGACGAAGTTATGGACAATCTGAATCAGTTCTACAGTAAAGATAATTTTAAACCCAATTTTTGATGCAAAACCCTTTTGTTTTTTTTGTTAAAAGCTTTGTTTGTGTTGCCTTATTGCTATTCACATCAAATTTAATAGCACAAAAAACAAAATATAAAATTGACGCTACCTTAGACTCTGAAGAGCGATTAATTTTTGTTAAACAAAAAATTATATTCACTAATCCTGATACAGAAAAATTAAATGTACTTTTCCTTCAAGATTGGATAAATGCATATAAAAACACACAAACTCCACTAGCAAAAAGATTTGCTGAAGACTTTAGTAGAAGCTTTTATTCCTCTGCAAAAAGTAAATTAGGGTTTACTGTTCTTGACACAGTGCATAGCCCCTCCAACCCTCTCGTTTGGAAAAGACTCGAAGATCAGCCAGATATTATTAAAATCACACTGCCTGAATATCTTGCTCCAGGAGCAACTACAACACTAACACTAAACTATACGATTAAGATACCAGACAGTAAATTTACCAGAATGGGAATCAATGATTCTGGAAAAGTATATCTAAACCATTGGAACATCGTTGTTGCTCCTTTTAGAAAAGGAAAGTGGCAACTTCAGAGTAATTTAAATCTTGAGGATTATAGTGGTCCAGCGTCAGACTATGAGTTAAGTTGGCATTATCCCAATAAATACCACCTAACAAGTAATTTAATTGAAACGAAAAACAATGAGGTAGACAGCCTGAAGCACACTCATTTTAGTGATGTTGATAGAATTCAAGCTGACTTTGTTTTTGACACTTCAAATCGTTTCCTCACGATTCCGCTTGATAATGGAAAGGTAGTGGTAACAGACTTACTTCCCCCTAGCTCTGGAAGTGTAGACTTAAAAGCGACTATCGAACGGGTAGTTAAATATGCAGATACTCTTTTTACTCCTTTTCCAAACCAGAAAATTTTAATTTTAAAATCAAGCTATGACAAAAATCCATTTTATGGATTGAGTCAATTGCAAACTGAAGTTAGAATATCAAAGAATAAAACATTAAACTTAAAGTTCTTTTCAGACACCTTTTTTTACGAAATAAAATTACTAAAAGCCTATTTCGGAAGGTATATCAATCAAACTTTAGCTATTGATAAAAGAGAGGAACATTGGGTTATAGGTGGATTACACACCTACGCAATGATAAAGTATATAGAAACCTTTTATCCAGATCAAAAATTTTTAGGAAAACTCGCCGAATTTAAAATCCTAAATTTAACGCTACTAAAAAAATATAGTGTTGCTAAACTAGGATTCAATGATGCGTATGAATTTATCTATGAATTTGTTGAGAATTCAAATATCCACCAAGCAGACAAACAATCAAAAGACAAGCTATCTAAATTCAATGAAAAGATTGCGGGACCTAATCATGTAGGAGTTGGACTTCGCTATATAGAGGCATATCAGAATAATGATTGGTTACCTTCCAAGCTCAAAGAGTATCTAAATTTTAAAGGCAAATTAGATTTTGAGACCCTTTTAAGAACTGAGGATGAAGATTTAGATTGGTTTTTTGATTTGTATCTTAAAGAACGAAAATCATTTGATTTAAAAATTAAAGAGTTTCAAAAAACTACAGATTCGATTCGTTTTAAGGTAGTTAGTAGAGATCAACGATCGTTACCTGTGTTAGTGGGATTGGTAAAAGATGATGAGGTAATTAAGCAAGAATGGCTTAAGCTAAATAAAAATGATACTGTCATCACCTGGAATCGTGCAGAAGCAGATTATGTGGCGATAAATCCGAAAATTAATTTTCCTGAAGCAAATAAAGGGAATAATTGGAAATCTATCCGAAATCCTTTAGGCATGAAGCCACTCAAATTTACTTTAGTTAAAGATGCTGAAGACCTTCAGCGGGAACAGATATTTTTTCACCCTGTGTTTGATTTTAATGCTTATGATGGCATAACTTCAGGTGTTCGCTTTTATAACAGTCGGATAAAAAACAGGCCTTTTGAATTTGATTTTCATCCGCAATATTCATTTGTTGAAAAAAGTATCGTTGGCTTTTTTAAAGCAGATTATAAATTATTTAAAGCAAACAGCAGGAATTACCTAACCCGCTTTAGAGTTTCTGGGAGTAGTTTTCATTATGATTCAAATTATCGATACACGGTCTTAATTCCATCAATAGGATGGTCTTTTAGGCCAGAAAATATTCGGGATAACAAAAGACAAATTCTTCAATTAGCATGGTATAATGTGTTTCGCGATAAATCTCCTAATGTAATAACGAACCCTGATTATAGCATATTGAATTTACGCCATGTTTTTGTGAGAAACAATACGATTGACTATTTAAGTGCGAGAAGTAATATTGAATTTTCTGAGCCCTTTGGTAAAATTCAATTTAGTGGGCAAGCGCGAAAGCTCTTCCCTAGTGGAAGGCAATTAAGCGCTAGGATTTTTCTTGGGAAATTTCTTTGGCACAACACTTTGGATACACAGTTTTTTGATTTTAACTTAAATAGACCGTCTGATTATCTTTTTCAATATGGTTATTTGGGTAGGTCAGAGACAAGTGGTATTTACAGTCAACAGTTTATCCCTTCTGAAGGTGGTTTTAAATCAAAGTTTGAGCAATCTACAGCAAATGATTATATGTTTTCTTTAAATGCTTCAATGGGAATTTGGAAGTGGCTTGAAGTGTATGGAGATGTAGGGGTATTGAAAAACATAAACAGAGACGCTAAATCTTATTTTGATTCAGGATTGAAATTAAATTTAAGCCCTGATTATTTAGAGATATATCTCCCTATATTTTCTTCCAATGGGTTTGAATTGACACAGCCTAGGTTTGCCACTAAGATCCGCTTTATTTTAGATCCTGGATTCAATACTCTTACGAGCTTATTTACCCGTAAGTGGTTTTAAATTAACGACTTATAAAAGTTCTTAAAATCGCTTTAATCCCCTTGTTTAAAGACCGCATTATTTTTTGTATTTTTGCAACTCACAATGAATATTCAGAATCAAGAAAACGACCTTAAAATTACCTTTGAGGCCTTTAAAAATCAAGTTTTAGAGGATTACAAACTTGCCGTCTTAAGTAGAGAGTGTAGTTATATGGGAAGACGCGAAGTTTTCTCTGGTAAAGGTAAATTTGGAATATTTGGTGACGGGAAAGAATTACCACAACTTGCACTCAACCATTTCTTTAAAAATGGAGACTTTAGATCTGGTTATTACAGAGATCAAACTCTTTTATTTGCTCAAGGATTACTGACGGTAGAGAATGTTTTTGCAGCACTTTATGCAGATCTTGATATTGAACGCGAACCGATGTCAGGAGGGCGCCAAATGGGGGGTCACTTTGTCACTTCTAGTAGAGATTCTGAAGGCAATTGGAAAAATCTTTTAGATCAAAAAAATCATAGTGGAGATATATCTCCCACAGGCTCACAAATGCCTCGCCTTTTAGGATTGGCTCAAGCTTCAAAAGTATATCGAACCCACAAAACAAATAATGTTCAGCTTTTTTCAGATAATGGTAATGAAATCGCCTGGGGTACAATAGGTAACGCTTCTACCAGTGAAGGGATGTTTTTTGAAACCCTTAATGCTGCAGGTGTAATGCAAGTTCCAATGGTAATAAGCGTTTGGGATGATGAATATGGAATTTCAGTATCAAATAAAGACCAAACAGTCAAAGAAAGTATCTCAGAAGCCTTAAAAGGATTTCAAAGAACAGAGGATGCTCCTGGTTTTGAAATCATTCAAGTAAAAGGATGGGATTACCTTGCTTTAATTGAGGCTTATTCATTCGCTGCAAAAATTGCAAGAACGGAGCATGTACCTGTTTTAGTTCATGTTATTGAACTAACCCAGCCGCTTGGGCACTCTTCCTCAGGCTCTCATGAGCGCTACAAGTCTAAAGAACGGCTTGCATGGGAAAAGGAATATGATTGTAATGACAAGATGCGTTCATGGATTATCAAAGAGGGATTTGCAACAGAAGAATTTTTAGTTCAAATCGAGGAGGACGCCAAGAAAAAAGTACGCATAGCAAGAAAATCAGCTTGGGAGAGTTATATAACTCCAATCTTAAAGGAAAAAGAAAATCTTTTAAGCTATTTAGAGGTTTTAAGAAAAGTAACGCATAATGATGCTCAATTACAAGTCATATTTTCAGAATTAGAGAATGCATTAGACTTAGGGTATAAAGATATTATTTCTGCAGGACGCCAGATAAAACAAGTGTTGTCTAATTATTCAAACTCTGATACAAGCAAATTTAATGAGTGGCTGAATCAACTGACTGTATATGTGAGTCAAAAAATATCATCTCACCTATACACTGTTTCTAAGGCGGATCTTATCGCTTTTAAGGCCACACCCCCTATTTATAACGAAGAGTCCAGATCAGTAGATGGTCGAATGATCATAAGAGATAATTTTGAAGCACTACTTAAAAAGTACGATACCCTTTTGATGTTTGGAGAGGATGTTGGTAAAATTGGTGATGTAAATCAAGGTCTAGAAGGATTGCAAGCTAAGTTTGGAGCACTTCGAATAGCAGATACTGGAATTCGAGAAGCGTCTATTGTAGGACAAGGGATTGGAATGGCACTTAGGGGATTACGACCCATTGCTGAAATCCAATACTTAGACTACATTCTTTATTGCATTCAAATATTAAGTGATGATTTAGCAAGTATGAATTATCGTACTGTAGGTCAGCAAATTGCGCCTTTGATTATTCGAACACGAGGACACCGTTTGGAAGGGATATGGCATTCAGGATCTCCCATGGGAGGAATGATTCATTTACTTAGAGGAATGCATATTCTTGTGCCCAGAAATATGGTTCAAGCCGCTGGTTTTTATAATACATTAATGATTATCGAACAACCTGCTATTGTTGTTGAATCACTAAATGGCTATCGTTTGAAAGAAAAATGCCCTTCAAATTTGGGAGAATTTACCTTAGAATTAGGTAAAATCGAAATCCTAATGCAAGGAACTGATATAACAGTAGTTTCCTATGGATCTACATTGAGAATTGTACAAGAGGCGTCAAAGCGGTTACAACAAGCAGGAATTTCAATTGAAGTAATTGATATTCAGTGCTTGATACCCTTTGACTTAAAAGAAGAAATTCGTAAGAGTGTTGCTAAGACAAACCGACTTTTAATTGTAGATGAAGATGTACCTGGTGGAGCTTCTTCCTACATTCTGCAACAACTAATTGAAAAACAAAACGTTTTTCCTTTGTTAGATAGCGCACCAAAATTAGTTTCAGCAAAAGCGCATAGGCCTGCTTATGGTGGGGATGGTGATTACTTTTCAAAACCTTCCGCAGACGATATATTTGAAGCTGCTTATGCCATTATGCATGAGGCAAACCCATCAGCGTTTCCAACCTATTAAAGTGTAAATAATTTCAGCAGCAATTCTTCCATGATTTGCTGTGGACTACTGCTTTTACCAATAATTCCTTTGCTTTTAAGATCGGCATCAAGAACATATCGCATTGCTTGTGTAATTTGTTTCATCGAAAAACGAGCTGCTGCAGTTTGATAGTCTCTGATAAAATAGGGATTGATACCTAAAGCCCGAGGTAGATTAGCTGAATTACTCAAGCCTTTTAACAATAAGAGCTTTTGGAAATAATTGTGTAATGTTGATAAAGTCAACACCATTGGATGACTTTTTAGATTTCTATTTAGGTGTTGAACAATTTGAAATGCCTTTGATAATTGTCCAAGGCCAATGGCTTTTTGCAACTCAAAACTGTTGAATTCTTTACTTATTCCCACATAGTATTCAATGTGATCTGGAGTAATGGTGTCACCATTTTTCACAACCAGTTTAAGCTTAAGGAGTTGATTGTGTAATGCACTAAGATTAGACCCAATATATTCTGACAGAAGCATCGCTGCATCAGGTGAAATCGTAATATTCAACTTTTTAGCCTCATCTGAAATCCATTTTGATAATTGATTCTCAAAGAGTGGCTTTACTGTCAATACTTCTCCAACCCTAGCAGCTACATTATAAAGTTTTTTACTTTTAAATTCCTTGTTTTTGAAGCAAAAAACAACAATGGTTTGGGGAGTTGGATTTTCGAGATATAAAATGAAATCATCCCAGCATGAATGGTGCATGGCTTGAGCTTCTTTTATAATCACAAGATTATAGGACGCAACCATTGGATAACGTTTTGCTGTTTCAATTATTTCTGATGTGACAGCATCTTTACCATAAAAAACAGTAAAATCAAAATCACGCGATTGCTCAGTAACTAATTGGTCTACAAGCGCATCAGTTATAGCATCAATATAATAAGACTCAGTTCCCGACAATAAATAAAATGGCGAAAACTGCTCTTGTTTAATTTTGGAAAGTAGCGCATTGAACGCTTGCATCTTAAAAAATTATTGCATTTTTACAACATGGAAAAACTTAATTTTCCCAACTGTAAAGTGTTAATCAAAAATAAGGAAAATAAACCCTATATCTTTGATCGAATACGCAAAAAATGGCTTTACTGTACTCCAGAAGAATGGGTGCGGGTTCATTGTGTAGATTTTCTGATTGATACAAAAGGGTATCCTGCCTCTTGGATTCTCATAGAAAAAGAGATTAAAGTGTTTGAAACACGAAAACGTATTGATGTCGTAGTGGTTGATCCAAAAGGAGGAAATCAACTTTTGATTGAATGTAAGGCTCCTTCCGTTAGTATTACCCAAACGACATTTGATCAAATTGCACGTTATAACCTGAACATTCAAAGTAATTACCTTATGGTGTCAAATGGCTTAGATCATTATTTTTGTCAGATGGATTATAAACAAAAACGGTATACTTTTATTAAAGAATTACCTAATTACCCACACAAATGAAATCGTTGGCTGTCGTTTTATTGAATTATAACGGTATTGAATTACTTAAAAAGTTCCTTCCCAAAGTATTGGAATACAGTCTCGAGGCCGAAGTAGTTGTTATTGATAATAACTCAACCGATAAATCAGTGGCTTGGCTAAAACAAAATCACCCGACTATTAAATGTATTGAATTAGAAAACAATTTGGGTTATGCAGGAGGATATAATGAAGGCTTAAAACAAGTTGAAGCAGAGGTATATTGTCTTTTAAATACAGACGTATTGGTAACCCCAAATTGGTTGCCTCCTTTGATTGAACATTTTGATACCCATCCGGACACTGCTATTTTGCAACCGCATATCCTGGATTACAAAAAACCAACTCATTTTGAGTATGCAGGCGCAGCTGGTGGCTATCTTGATGCAAATGGAGTTCCCTTTTGTAGAGGACGCCTCTTCACAAGCTTAGAAGAAGATCAGGGGCAGTATGACCTTCCAACTGAAATATTCTGGGCGAGTGGAGCATGTTTCTTTATTCGAAGCAAACAGTTTTGGGAATTAAAAGGTTTTGATGCTGATTTTTTTGCACATCAAGAAGAAATAGATTTATGCTGGAGAATGCATAATTATGGCTTTAAAACAATGTCAATTGGAAGTTCTAAAGTGAAGCATATCGGTGGTGCCACACTCGCGCCATCACCCCAAAAAGTTTTCCTAAACCATCGAAATTCACTGTGTATGCTTACCAAAAACTTACCAAGAAAAGTTTTGTATAGACGTCTTTTTGTTCGTTTGTGTTGGGATGGCTTCGCAGGGGTTTATTACTTTTTAAGATTTAATTTCTTGTCTACTTGGGCAATAATTAGAGCACATGTTTCGTTTTATAAACGTTTTAAATCCATGATGGCAAAGCGTACCAATAAAATTCAGAGCGCTCATTATTATCATACCAATAATATTATATTAACGTATTTTTTGCATAAAAAATTAAATTTCAGGGATTTGAACGAAGAATAAAATAAATTCTGTTAATTTGTAAAACTAAAATTTAAAAAAACTCACACTATGAAAAAAGCAATAGCTTTAGTGATCTCTGGAGTACTTTTATCCTCTTGTGTATCACAAAAAAAATTCACTGAATTAGAAGAATTACAACAAAACACTAAAAACCTTTTAGATTCAGCTACTGTAAAGTTAAATTCATGTAATGAAGATAAAGAAGCTGCTTTAGCATCTTTGGCTACGCTAACGGAACAGAATCAGTTTTTAAAAGCAAACAATCAAGATTTAATTAACAATATCGGAAACCTTACTACGCTTTCTCAAAAAGGAGCAGAAAACCTTGAAATGTCTTTAGAGAGCATGAAAGAAAAAGATATCCGTATACAGCGTATGCAAGATGCTGTTACCAAGAAAGATTCTGTAACACTAGCTTTAGTTACCAGCTTGAAAGGAGTTTTGGGTAACATGAGTGATGATGATATTGAAATTAATGTTGAAAAAGGTGTTGTTTACGTTTCGATTTCTGATAAACTTTTATTCCGTAGTGGTAGTTACACTGTAACTTCACGCGCCAAGGAAGTTTTAGGAAAAGTTGCAACTGTAGTAAACAACAAACCTGAATTAGAATTTATGGTAGAAGGTCACACAGACAATGTGCCAATTAAGTCTGATGGAATTGTAGACAACTGGGATCTTTCTGTAAAGAGAGCTACTGCTGTTGTTCGTATTCTTGAAAAAGATTTTGGTGTGGCACCTGCTCGTATGACTGCTGCTGGTAGAAGTTTTTATATTCCTGTAGCTGATAACGATACTGCTGCAAATCGTGCTAAAAATAGAAGAACACGTATCGTAGTACTTCCTAAATTGAATCAGTTTTATGATTTGATCGAGCAAGGAATGAAAGATGCTAAATAGTTCTTTTAACTAAATGAATTATCAAAAGGCTGCCGTTTAGGCGGCCTTTTTTTATTTAATGAAACTAGGATTATTTATTATAGTAAAACCTCTCCCAAGCCCTCTCTAATGATTTGAAACGGCTCTTCCGTTAAGTCGAGAACCGTTGAAGGAATATTTTGTCCATATCCATCAGAAAGCATTAAATCAATTTTAGATTCCCATTGTTGGAACAATACTTCTGGGTCGGTAGTGTAATCCAGTATTTCATCAGGATCATGTAGGGAAGAAGTTATTAATGGAGCATCCAACAAGGGAAGTAATTGCTGTAAAACAACATGACTTGAAATGCGTACTCCAATTGTTTTGCGCTTATGAAAAGGCTTTGGTAATTTAGGTGCAGCATTCATAATCAAGGCATAGGGCCCGGGCAATAGCTTTTTTACCAATTTAAATGTGGTTGAATTCATGTGTTGAACATAGTTCGTTAACTCCCGAATATCCTGAAATAAAAAACTTAAGGGTGCCAGTTCAATTTTAACGTCCCTAATTTTAGCAAAGCGAGATAAGCCTTTTTTATTGTTACTCAAACAGCCTAGACCATAAACGGTATCTGTTGGAAAAATTATTAATCCTCCTTGGTTGAGAATTCTTGCAGCTTCCTCTATATGTTTAGGGTTCGGGTTATTAGAATAAAGCGTCCTTAACTCAGCCATTTACTTGACTTTGAGTTTGGCAAAACGAAGCAGTAGATTTTTCACCCCAAATCCTTTAAAAGCAATAGCAGCTTTCTTGTCTGCTCCCTTTCCCTCTATTGTTTGAACAACTCCTTTTCCAAAACGTGCATGCTCAACCTCCATGCCCTCCGCCAGTACAATTACATCTTCTGATTTTATAGTTGCAGTAGGTTCAATTTTACGTAATTTTTTTAATTGAGAAGAGGTAGGCGTTGTAATTAGTTTCTCTTTAGGAGTTTTTTTAATATTATTTGACCACTGCCTTTGTGGTGTAGGTTCATCAAAAATGGATGTATTTAAAAGGGGTTTGAAAGAATAATCATTTTTAGGCACCACTTTGTTTAAGTATTGAGGATCAATTTCCTCAATAAAGCGACTAGGTTCCGCATCAATTAATTTACCCCAACGATATCGCGAAAGGGTGTAAGAGAGGAAGGCACGTTCTTCAGCACGTGTTAGTGCAACGTAAAATAAACGGCGCTCTTCTTCTAATTCGGTACGGGTATTTAAACTCATCGCAGAGGGAAATAAATCCTCTTCCAGGCCTACAATAAATACATAAGGAAATTCTAATCCCTTTGCTAAGTGAATGGTCATCAATGCAACTCGATCACTATTAGGGTCATCATCTTTATCTAGATCAGTCGCCAAGGCTACGTCTTCTAGAAATTCAGACAAACTTCCATTGGCATCAGCTAATTCTTCTTGGCCCTCAGTAAAGTCTCTAATACCATTCAAAAGCTCTTCAATGTTTTCAATTCGGGCAATACCTTCTGGAGTGGCATCTTTTTTCAACTCTTGAACGAGCCCAATTTTTTTAGTAACTAAATCAGTGACTTCAAAAGCATTCAAGGTTTCATTTTCAATTTGAAAACGTTGAATTAATGTTGAAAACTCACTGAGTTTTAGGAGTGTGCCTGCGTTTAGAGGAAGTTGTAATTCTTTGGCTTTAACAATAGTTTCAAAAAAGGGTAGATCGTGATGTTTTGAAGCTACTACAAGCTTATCTACTGTAGTTTGACCAATACCCCGAGGTGGGTAATTTATGATTCGTTTTAAACTTTCTTCGTCCTTAGGGTTAACAAGTATCCTTAAATAAGCAAGAATATCTTTAATCTCTTTTCGCTGATAAAAAGATAAACCGCCATAGATTCTATAGGGGATGTCTCTTTTCCTCAAGGCATCTTCCATCGCCCTTGATTGTGCATTCGTTCTATATAAAATTGCAAAATCGGCATTCTTTCGTTGTTCTTGCATTTTAAAATCAAAAATTGAAGAGGCAATATGACGACCTTCTTCTGCATCCGTAGCCAGTCGATTTACTTGTATCGATTCCCCTTCAGTATTGGAAGTCCAAACTACTTTATCAATTTTGGTTTTATTATGACTAATGATCGAGTTAGCTGCATTAACAATTGTTTTGGTGGAGCGGTAATTTTGCTCTAAACGATAAAGTGCTACCCCATCATAATCTTTTTGAAAGTTTAGAATGTTGTTAATATTAGCTCCTCGAAATGCATAAATACTTTGTGCATCATCTCCCACAACACAAATGTTTTGATATCGATCAGATAAAGCTCTTACAATTAGATATTGTGAATGGTTGGTATCTTGGTACTCATCTACCAAAATATACCTAAAACGGTCTTGATATTTTGCTAATACCTCTGGGTAGCGATTTAATAATTCATTGGTTCGAAGTAATAAATCATCAAAATCCATAGCGCCTGCTTTAAAACATCGAGCGACATATTCTTTGTAGATTTCGCCCATCTGAGGTCTTTTAGACATGGTGTCGGACTCTTGTAGGTCCAAATCATTAAAATACGCCTTAACGGTTATGAGACTGTTCTTAAAAGCTGAAATACGACTTCTAACCTGTTTGTACTTATAGATATCTTTATCTAGCCCCATTTCTTTAATAATAGAAGATATCAGACGATCAGAATCTTGGGTATCATAGATGGTGAAATTAGAGGGAAAACCAAGCTTGTCTGCTTCTTGTCTCAGGATTCTAGCAAAAACAGAGTGAAAGGTTCCCATCCATAAGTTTTTAGCTTCCCCCTCCCCTACAAGGGCTCCAATCCTCGCTTTCATTTCACGAGCGGCTTTATTGGTAAAAGTTAAGGCTAGAATGGAAAATGAATCAACCCCCGAGGCCATCAAATGAGCAATGCGGTAAGTCAAAACACGCGTCTTTCCAGAGCCTGCCCCTGCTATAACAATTAGCGGTCCTTCTTTATGAAGAACAGGTCCTCTCTGTGCTTCGTTTAGTGAATCTATATACCCTCCTTGTTGCTTTTCCATAGTGACTTTAAAAGTAGGGATTTCCTTATTTTTATATTCTTTTCATGGAATTAATTATAAACATCTATATTTAAAAAAAAATAAATATTTTGAAACCATACTTAAAAAATTTAACAGTTGCTATAGCACTTGTAGCCAGTACAGGCTTTTCACAGATTAAAGATTTGGATTTTAATGCAGTTGAATCTAAAGTTATTGAATGGAGACATCACATTCATCAAAATCCGGAACTTTCTAATCGAGAGTTTAAAACAGCCGAATACGTTGCAGCCCATTTAAAAAGCCTTGGAATAGAAGTTCAGACAGGAGTTGCACACACAGGAGTAGTGGGAATTTTAAAAGGAAAGCGAAAAGGTAAAGTTGTTGCACTTCGCGCTGACATGGATGCTCTCCCTGTAACTGAGCGAAACGATTTACCTTACAAGTCAGAGGTGGTTTCTAAATTTAATGGTCAAGAAACTGGGGTTATGCATGCATGTGGTCACGATACCCACGTTGCAATTTTGATGGGAGTGGCTGAAATTTTATCTCAAAATAAAGATTTTGCAGGAACGGTAAAATTCATCTTTCAGCCTGCTGAAGAGGGATCCCCTCCAGGAGAAGAAGGTGGTGCAAAACTGATGGTAAAGGAAGGTGTTCTAGAAAACCCAAAAGTAGATGCCATTTTTGGTTTGCATATAAATTCTGGAACTCATGTTGGGAAAATTACATATAAACCCGGTGGGATGATGGCTGCTTCTCAGCGCTTTGTAATAAACATCAAGGGAAAGCAAGCTCATGGATCAACTCCTTGGCAAAGTGTTGACCCGATTGTAGCTAGTGCCCAAATTATTAATGGATTACAAACGCTCATAAGTCGTGAATCACAGCTCACAAAAGAAGGGGCAGTGATTTCTGTGGGCTCTATTCATTCTGGAATACGTTTTAACATCATTCCTGAAAGTCTTGAGATGATAGGAACAATTCGCACTCTGGATAAAGACATGAAGGAGTTAATTCGTTCAAGAATGCTTGAAATGGTTCCAACCATTGCAAAAGCATATAGAGCGGAAGCTACAGTTGAGATTCAAGATGGTGCCGACATTACTTTTAATAACCTAGCGCTAACAAAACAGATGGTTCCCTCTTTGCAAAAAGTTGCAGGAATGGATAAAGTGATTGAAATTGATGCGATTACTGGAGCTGAAGATTTTTCTTATTTTCAAAATGAAGTGCCCGGATTCTTTTTCTTTTTGGGCGGTACTCCACTGAATAGGAGCGAAAAAGATGCTCCTTCCCATCACACTCCTTCCTTTATTGTAGATGATGCAGGAATGAAATTAGGTGTTAAAGCCCTAACTCAATTAACCCTTGACTATCTTAAGAAGTAGTTGAGAGTTTTTGGGCATGCTCCCATCCCATTTCCCACCAATTTTCCATTTTAATTTTATTGAAAATTAACGAGTTGGTGGTTAGTATTTTTGGGGTGTAATAAATGCGAAGAGTTGCATTGTAATCCTCGGCTACAAGCTTTCCGATATGCATATTTTGCATTTCTATACGATCAGAAATAAAGCTAAAGATACTCCCCAAAGCATCAAATACATTTTTAGCATGTAATCGGTTGGTTTGCTGAAATTCAGTATCTAATAAAATGGCATCTACATGAGTCGCCCCTCTTCGAATTGCTTCCTCAATAGGAATAATACAGCCGAGTCCCCCATCTGCATATTCACAGCCATTTTTTTTAACTAAACTCATAAAAGGTACATAATTGCATGAAATCCAAATCCAATCTAAAAAATCTTCATAAGAACAGTCTTTCAACCGTTTATATTCAACCGAGTTTGCGGTCAAATTTGAAACACAAACAACAACTTCATTGTCTGTTTCTTTTAATGAAATAAAATTTGATAGAGGAAACTCTTTTGAAAGCAATTTTCGAAGATTATTACTCTCACCAAAAGTCTTTTTCCCTCTAATAAAGTTTTTTAGAACATTGAGGTGATTGATTCTTATCCGCTCCTCTCCTTCTTTTCTAACAATAAGATAAGGACAGTTATCAAAAATACTTTTTTGATTCACATTAGTGAAGGCGCTCTTTATCTCACTTATTTTATTGAGTGCTAAATGCGAAACCAATAGGCTGCCAGTAGATGTGCCAAGAAAAAAATTATATTTCTGCTTCTCTTCTTCGATTAAATACTGAGCTACACCGCCCGCAAAAGCTCCTTTACTTCCACCTCCAGAAATTACTAATGCACGCATTTGATTTATATTTGGGATTACTATTTAAATTTACAACCTTTCTGGTTCAAAATTAATTGTTTTTAGAGATAAATGGATCCAATGCAAACTGAAATAACATATTTAAAAGGTGTAGGCCCTGAACGTGCCCGTTTGCTGAAGGAAGAACTCAATATTAAAACATTTCAAGACTTACTCCATTTCTTTCCGAATCGTTATATTGATCGAAGTCGATTTCATCCTATCAAGGAACTCCCCACTACGAATGCCGAAGTGCAAATTAAAGGTATAATTACATCCATTGATTACATTCAGCAAAAAAGAGGGAAACGAATGGTGGCAAATTTCCAGGATGAAACTGGGAGCATGCAATTGGTTTGGTTTCGTGGGTATCAATGGCTCAGGGAAAGCATACGCATAAATCAGCAATATGTTATTTTTGGACGAATTAATTGGTTTAAAGGCCAGGCCAGTATGCCACACCCAGAGCTTGAGTTGGAAAGTGTTTTTCAGCAGGGTGTAAAAGCTGCTTTTTATCCCATCTATCCCTCTTCAGAAAAGTTAATTAATAAAGGTGTTTCTCAACGGGTAATACAAAAGCTTGTCGCCACACTCTTACAACTTAAAGAAGCCGAATTTTCTGAAACACTACCTCAATACCTATTGAATCACTTTAAGTTCATTTCTAAAAAAGAAGCACTGCATCAGGTGCATTACCCATCCACTCAAAATCTTTTGTCAAGAGCACAGATGCGCTTAAAATTCGAAGAGTTTTTTTATATGCAGTTGCAATTGATTTTGAAGAACCGACAACGAAAGCAAAAAATCAAAGGGTATGTATTTCCTGAAGTAGGTTCTGTTTTTAAGGATTTTTTTGATAATCACCTTCCATTTACGCTTACTGAAGCTCAAAAACGAGTGGTTAAAGAAATCCGAAATGATTTGGGCACTGGAAGGCAAATGAATCGATTACTACAAGGAGATGTGGGCTCTGGAAAAACAATCGTTGCATTGCTTGCAATGTTAATCGCAATTGATAATGGCTTCCAATCAACCTTGGTCGCTCCAACAGAAATACTAGCACAACAACACTATCAGTCTTTGGATGCACTTTTAGAAGGAACAGGTGTTCAATGTGCTTTGCTTACCGGAAGTAGTACAAAAAAAGAACGTGTTGTTTTACACGAAGCTTTAGAATCTGGTGAACTCTCTATTTTGGTAGGAACTCATGCCGTTTTTGAAGAAAAAGTACAGTTTCAAAATTTGGGGATAGCAATAATTGATGAACAACATCGATTTGGTGTTGCACAGCGGGCTAAGTTGTGGCAAAAAAACGACATTCCACCTCATGTGTTGGTGATGACTGCTACTCCAATTCCAAGAACGCTAGCAATGAGTATTTATGGCGATTTGGATATCTCCATAATAGATACCCTTCCCCCAGGAAGAAAACCAATAAAAACACTTCATAGATTTGATAATAATCGTCTTGCCGTTTTTGCCTTTGTAAAAGAACAAATTAATTTAGGTCGCCAAATATATATTGTATATCCGTTAATCCAAGAATCTGAATCATTAGATTACAAAGATTTAATGGATGGCTATGAGAGCATATCGAGAAGCTTTCCACCTCCAAAAAACCAGATAAGTATTGTTCATGGGAAAATGAAACCTGAAGACAAGGCATATGAAATGGAGCGCTTTGTCAGGGGAAAAACTCAAATCATGGTGGCAACAACAGTTATAGAAGTAGGTGTAAATGTTCCGAACGCATCCGTCATGATTATTGAAAGCGCAGAGCGTTTTGGCTTATCTCAACTGCATCAGCTAAGAGGTCGTGTGGGACGAGGCTCAGAACAAAGCTATTGTGTCTTAATGAGTGGTTCCAAACTATCAGAGGAAGGAAAAACACGCCTGCAAACAATGGTCAAGAGCAATGATGGCTTTGAAATTGCAGAAGTAGATCTACGTCTGCGTGGCCCCGGAAACCTTATGGGAACACAGCAAAGTGGAGTATTGCAACTAAAGATTGCTGATGTAATCAAAGACACAGAATTATTAAAAGCCGCTAGGGATACTGCGCAGCAAATAATTAAAAAAGATGCCGCATTTGATAATAGGGAACATCAAGTGATCAAGAGAACACTTTCAGCCTTAAAACATGATTCTAATATTTGGAATTTCATAAGTTAAAATGGCCAAAGAGATTCTTATATTTGCATTTTATAAATTGAAAAGACACATTCATTGAAAATATCCTATAACTGGTTACAGCAATTCTTGACTACAGAGCTTCCAATTGAAGAAATTTCAGTTCTCTTAACTGATTTAGGTCTTGAAGTAGAGGGCACGCATCATTTTGAAAGTATTAAAGGTGGGCTAAAAGGTGTTTTAGTTGGAGAAGTTCTCTCTTGTGAACAACATCCAAATGCAGATCGACTAAAAAAAACAGAAGTTAATTTAGGGAATGACGAAATCGTTCCTATTGTTTGTGGTGCACCCAATGTTGCCAAAGGGCAAAAAGTGCTGGTAGCGACTGTAGGGACTACCCTTTCCATGAGCGATGGCACTTCCCTGAAAATAAATAAAAGTAAGATTCGAGGAGAAGTTAGTATGGGGATGATCTGTGCTGAAGATGAATTGGGTCTTGGTGAAAGTCATGACGGTATCATGGTTTTAGACGAAACTCTTGAGCCAGGAACAGAGGCCGCAAGTTTATTTGAAGTAGAAGAAGATTATGTTTTTGAAATTGGCTTAACTCCCAATAGAGCAGATGCGATGAGCCATATGGGTGTGGCAAGAGATTTAAAGGCCATCTGCATGTTAAAAAACATTCCTTTTGAATGGACTTTACCCGAAACTACCTCTTTTAATATTGACAACAATCAAAGTACAATTAATGTTGATGTAAAAAATGGTGACAAATGTAGTCAGTATTATGGACTTACAATTTCAGGAATTACGGTAGCACCCTCACCTACATGGTTGCAAAATCGTTTGAAAGCAATTGGGATTGGGCCAAAAAACAATGTAGTAGATGTTACAAATTACGTTTTACATGAACTAGGTCAACCACTACATGCTTTTGATGCACAAAAAATAGATGGCGATATTTTAGTTAAAACATGTTCTGATAAAACGTCTTTTACAACTCTAGATGGTAATAAAAGAGAATTACATCATGAAGATTTAATGATTTGCGATTCCCAAAAACCCCTTTGCATTGCGGGTATTTTTGGAGGACTTGATTCTGGTGTAACAGAACAAACTACATCCCTCTTTTTGGAAAGTGCGTATTTTGATCCTGTGAGCATCAGGAAGACTGCAAAACGTCACGGGCTGAATACGGATGCTTCTTTTCGTTTTGAACGAGGAATAGATCCTGAAATTGGAATTACTGCGCTAAAGCGTGCGGCCATTCTTATTAAAAAAATCGCAGGAGGTGAAATCACAAGTGAAATTCAAGATTTTTCCAAACCTTTGGAGGAGCCAAGTCAAATCTTCTTGGGCCTTGATGTTTTAGAACAAACTATTGGACAGACAATCCAGCAAAAAGATTTAAATACCATTTTAAATGCTTTAGAAATTAACATTAATAACGTTTCAGAGACAGGAATTGGAATGACCATTCCTAGGTATCGCGTAGATGTAAATCGTCCTGCCGATGTAATTGAAGAAATATTAAGAGTTTATGGTTATAACAACTTAGAAGATAAACCACTAAAGTATGAGGCAAACCCACCCTACAGTTGGAAAGATCCACATAAACTAGAGGCGACAGTTGCTCAAAAATTAATAGGGCACGGCTATATAGAAACAATCAACAACTCCTTAACATCACCGGAATTTAGTGCTGATTTTCACGCCCCTATTACGTTACTAAATCCCTTGGGAAAAGAATTATCTTTAATGCGTCAATCACTTGTATTCAATGCGCTAGAAGTTGTTTCTTTTAATCTAAACAGACAAAACAAGAATTTAAAGATTTTTGAATTTGGAGCTATTTACGGTAAAAAGAACGACACATTTGTTGAAGCAAAACGCCTAAGCATAACATTGGTTGGAAATGTGTTTGAATCTCACTGGGATATGGCTAAAGCTCCTAACAAATTTTTCTATGGAAAAGGGGTTATTCAAGATATTTTAGAAAGTATTGGATTGTTAGATTTGGAATGGCAAGCATTGCCACATCCACATTTTGATGAAGCTTTTGAAATTTCTTATCGTAAAAAACACCTTGGGGTCTTTGGTTTAATTTCCAAAAAATTAATTGACTCTTTTGGTATTGATCAAGAGGTTTACATGGCTGACTTGAATTGGGGAGACCTTATCGAGTTGTCCTACTCTGAACCTTTGAAGTATAATGAAGTATCCAAATTTCCTCTTGTTAGAAGAGATTTTGCACTTTTGATAGATGACAATGTACATTTCGAAGTTTTAAAAGAAACGGCACTAAAAACAGATCGTAAAATTCTTAAAGAGGTTCGTTTATTTGATGTCTATCAAGGTAAAAATTTAGAAAAAGGGAAAAAATCTTATGGGCTAAGTTTTACTTTTCAAGACAATGCTAAGACATTGACAGATAAACAGGTGGATAAAGTGATGGATAAATTGAAACAAAATTTCGAAAAAGAATTTGGCGCACAATTACGCTAACAACTTATTTTATTCATAACTTTAAAAAACTACATATTATTTATATTTTTGTATTAAATGAGAAGGATTTATGAAGTTGAATGCACTACCAAGAACAAACGTTAAAGTTGCTTTAGACAAAATTAGAGCATATGAGCTCACTGCAAATGAGCAGGAGACTGCACTTAAGACTCTTTATGATTCTTTTGAAATTAGAACTACAAATGCTTTTAATTTTGATTTGTTAGATCGAAACAAAATCTATCATTTGGAACAGATCAAAAAGGTGAGTATAAACTACCGTCTTAGGTTTTTAGATTTGAAGTATTTTAAAAATAAACTCCCTGAATCTGCACATCAAGACATACAACAGTTAGAGACTCTCCATGAAACCCATTTAAGTGGATTTAAAATTATGGCTCCCTCTGCTCTTTTTCGTTTAGAAAAAGCAGATGACCCTTTGCTTTTTGCTCCCTTAGGGAATGATTTTTATTATTTAGTTCATAAATGGGGGAATGATCTTCATCCACTGCGAAGACTAATGATGTTGCCTTTTAAAAACATATGGAATTTACTGGGTTTGGTATTAGCCATTAGTTTTGTTGTAACTGAGATTATGCCAAAAAATTTATTTACAAAATCCCCCGACGCATCGACCTATTGGATGTTATTATTCTTTAACTTTAAGGCTATTGCTTCAGTTGTTTTGTTTTATGGTTTTGCTTTAGGTAAAAACTTTAATCCAGCAATTTGGAATAATAAATATAATAAAGCTTAAACATGTTTTTATGTCCCCAAAATATATACGCCTTTACTTAGGCCCAGTAGTTCAAGTTATAAATATATGTGACGCGCTTGAACAAGCGTCAATTGTACCAGTTATAAAGGATCGTGCAGAATCTGCAAGGCTAGCTGGCTTTGGTTCCTTTTCAACTGACCAAGAGGTTTGGATTCACCCTGATGAAGAAAAACAAGCCAAGGAAATTTTAGAAAGTCTCTCCCTTTAGAATAAGTTTTCTTATTTTTAGGTCGAAACAAACGAATTAAAACTTCATATGCAATTTATTATATTCATAGCATTTACCCTGCTCGTAGGTGTAGTTGCTTACCTCGCTACGCGAAAGACAAATGAAAACACACAAGACGGTTATTTTCTTGGTGGACGTAGCCTGACTGCCCCCGTAATCGCAAGTTCATTATTATTAACAAATCTTTCTACTGAACAGCTTGTAGGTTTAAACGGTTCAGCATTTAATGAAGGTGTTGTAGTTATGGCATGGGAGACCCTTGCAGCTATAGCCATGGTAATAACAGCAGTGGTGTTACTTCCTCGCTATTTAAAAGGAGGGTTAACTACCATTCCGCAGTTTTTGGAGCGACGCTACGATACAGCAACAAAATCCATTACTTCAGGTTTGTTTCTATCGGGTTATGTGGTGGTCTTACTTCCCATTGTTTTGTATTCTGGAGCAATTGCACTTATAGGAATGTTTGATCTAACAGCGCTATTTGATTTGAGCGACACCAACACACTAATCTTAACAGTCTGGTCCATAGGTATAATCGGATCTATTTACGCCATTTTTGGCGGTCTAAAGGCAGTTGCCGTTTCAGATACCGTAAATGCTATCGGTTTACTTATCGGGGGAATTATGATTCCTGTTTTTGGGTTAATGTATATTGGTGATGGAAGCGTTATGAATGGTATTGAAGCACTATATGCACATGAGCCCGCTAAGTTTAATGCAATAGGAGATTCGAAATCTGCTATTCCTTTTAGCACTTTATTTACAGGGATGGTTTTGGTGCAACTCTTTTATTGGGGTACCAATCAGGCTATTATTCAAAGAGCTTTAGCTGCAAAAAATTTAATTGAAGGGCAAAAAGGCCTTATTTTAGCTGCTTTTGTTAAGATTTTAGGTCCACTAATCGTTGTTCTCCCTGGTATTATTGCCTATTATATTTTCGGAGGAACACTAGATTCAAGTCAAGCAGATCTTTCTTATGGTTTATTGGTAAATAAAGTTTTACCACCCGTTTTACTGGGCTTCTTTGCTGCAGTTCTCTTTGGAGCTATTTTGAGTTCCTTCAACTCTGCATTAAATAGTTCAGTTACTCTTTTTGGTCTGGATATTTACAAACAGTATATCAAGAAAGATGCAAATGAACAGGAAGTTGTTCGTGCAGGAAAAACCTTTGGAATTGGACTTGCGCTACTCTCTATGATTATTGCTCCTAGTATTGCAAATGCACCAGATGGTCTTTTTGGTTATCTTCAAGAGATTAATGGATGCTATACCATTCCAATTTTAACTATTATCCTTGTTGGTTATTTAACCCAATATGTTCCTGCCTCAGCGGCTAAAATAGCAATGGTTATTGGCGTAGTTATGTACTCAATTAGCCAGTTTGTTCTCAAGGGTTATGTCATCTCAAATGGTGGGGAATATCCGCATTACCTCCATATCATGGCGATCATATTCTTGTTCAACATAGGTGTCATGTTACTGATCGGTAAGTTGAGACCCCGTGAAATTGCGTATGTTCAAAACTATACAGAACAAGTTGATATAACACCTTGGAAGCCAGTAAAAACCTATGGTATAGTAATCGTAATTATTGTAATTAGTACTTACTTTATTTTTACTTAAAAAAAGCTATACTGCACCCCCAACAATAGCATCTACTATTCTAGCGGCTAACCTTGCCGTGCAATGGTCTCTATCGTAAGTGGGGTTTAACTCCGCGATATCTACAGCAATTACTTTTTGACTTTTCATCAAGTATGCTAATGCCTTAAGAAAAAAATGTGGTGAAAACCCTAAGGGCGATGGGGCACTAACACCAGGGGCATATGCTGAAGAAAAACCATCTAAATCAATCGTAAGGTACACTATATCATTTTGATTTATGAACGTATCTAACTCCGCTTTAATCAACTCAAAGTTTGACAGCTCACAGGCTTCGCTAAGGAGGTAATGAACCTTTTTCTCTTGTGCAATTTTAAAAAGTTCTTTTGTATTAGAAGCTTGCTGGATTCCAATAGCCAGATAGGATGTCGTCTCTCCATATTCTGTAAGAATTTGATTGAAAGGTGTTCCAGAATTCGGCTTACTGTCTACTGGCCGTAAATCAAAATGAGCATCAAAGTTTATAATCCCTATTTTATTACTTTTCTTAAAAACTAACGCCTTGTGAATTCCCACAAAATGACCATAAGCAACATCATGACCTCCTCCAAGGATTATGGGAAATCCGCCTAAACGGATTGTTTGAGCAACAAATTCAGAAAGTGCTTCTTGACAAGTGTTTAAATCTCCTGCAGTACAAGTCAAGTTACCATAATCAATAATCCGCTTTGAATGGTGATGATATGATAATGGTGCTAAATATGCTCGAATAGCATCAGGACCTTGGATTGCTCCAATTCTTCCCTTATTTCTTTTGACACCTTCTTCGCATGAATAACCTAAAAGCACGATATCATTTTTCTTATGATTCTTATTTTTAATATTTAAATCATAAAGTTCAACTTGCTGATACCAATATTGAACCCCTAGTTGTGATGGAGACTCCCTACCCGTCCACAAAGATTTTTTTGGTGCTGAATAAATATCTAGATGCGGACTGATGTTAATGGATTCCATTATATTTAGTTACTAATTGATTTTCCATTTAAAAATACCTGCTCAATAAAATTAGATCCAAATGCGTAAGGCAATTCAACATAGGAAGAAATAGGTTTAGTTAAAATAAGGTTTGCTTTTTTTCCTTTTGTTATTGAACCAACTTCATCTTGAATATCCATTGCATAAGCCCCGTTAATGGTTGCAGCATTAATTGCTTCTTCAGGGGTCATTTTCATTTTAATACATGCCGCAGATACAATGAAATTCATATTTCCTGAAGGAGCTGATCCTGGATTGTAATCGGATGCCAAAGCCAAAGGCAAACCAGCATTTATAATTTTTCGTGCTGGAGTAAATGGTATTCCTAAAAAATAAGAACACCCAGGCAAAGCCACAGGTATTGTTTTGCTGTTTTTAAGTGCCTCTATATCGTCTTCGGTTATATGTTCTAAATGATCAACAGAACGAGCGTTATATTTTACTGCAAGACTAACACCTCCAATTGCATTGAATTGATTTACATGGAGCTTTGGGATTAAGCCATAATCTTTTGCTTCTTTTAACACTTGTTTTGTATCGGCTATTGAAAAGTATCCTTTTTCACAAAACACATCAATTGCTGTTGCTAAATTCTCTTTTTTGATTACAGGCAAAACTTTAGTTAACATATCATTTAAAAAAGCGGTAGTATCCCCAGCAAAATTCTTTGGAAGTGCATGAGCGGCTAAAAACGTCGCCTTAATAGGTATAGGATATTCTTTTTTAAAACGTTTAATTACTCGTAACATTTTCAATTCAGACTCCGGAGAGAGACCATACCCTGATTTAATTTCAATTGCCCCTGTACCTAGGGCCATTACTTCTTCCAAGCGTACTTTACTTTGTTCATATAAATCATTTTCAGAAGTAGTCTGAAGGGTTTTAGCAGAATTTAAAATCCCTCCTCCATTAGCAGCGATTTCTTCATAACTAAGTCCATTGATTCTATCTTTAAATTCTTCTTCTCGACTCCCTGCATATACTATATGGGTGTGAGAGTCACACCAAGCAGGTAAAATCATTTTACCTTTTGCATCTATCACCTCAAGCATCGATTCCTTTGGACATTCATGCATCGGACCGAAAGCAAAAATCCTATCCGCATCAATTAATAAATACGCATTCTTTATCGTAGGCAATAATTTCATTGCCTTCCCAGCAACATAGGAAACAGAAGCTTCGCGAATTTGCACTAATTCTTTAATGTTTATAAAAAGTGTTTTCATCTAAAACAAATTTTTTAAAAGCGAATCATCTACTAGGTTAGGTAAAGTTACCTTTAAATTTGGCGTTCGATCCATTTCGCGCTTAATTGCAAACAGAGCTTCTTTATTTCGAGCCCAACTTCGACGTGCTACTCCATTATTTACATCGAAAAACAACATGCTTTTTAATTGCTCCTCTGCTACAGGACTTCCGTCCAAAAGCATTCCAAAACCTCCGTTTATAACTTCGCCCCAGCCTACTCCTCCTCCATTGTGAATAGAAACCCAGGTAGCTCCTCTAAAACTATCCCCGATAACATTATGGATCGACATATCGGCAGTGAATTTACTTCCATCATAAATATTTGAGGTTTCTCGATATGGAGAATCTGTTCCGCTTACATCATGGTGATCGCGCCCTAAAACAACAGCTCCTATTTCACTGTTAGCAATAGCTTTGTTAAAAGCTTGCGCAATTTTAATGCGCCCTTCAGCATCGGCATATAAAATTCTTGCTTGTGATCCCACAACCATTTTATTTTTGTTAGCTTCCTCAATCCACTTTATGTTGTCATTGAGTTGCAATTTGATTTCTGGAGGTGCAGATAGGCTAATTTCTTTTAATACGTTAAGGGCTATAGTATCTGTCTTCTCTAGATCTGATGGATTGCCTGATGTACAAACCCACCTGAACGGACCAAAACCAAGATCAAAACACATTGGACCCAATATGTCTTGAACATAGGAGGGGTATTTAAAATCAATCTTATTTTCTTTCATTACCGTCGCCCCTGCTCGAGAAGATTCCAATAAAAAAGCATTCCCATAATCAAAAAAATAAGTTCCTTTATCAGTATGTTTTTGAATGATTGCAACATGACGCCGCAACGATTCTTGAACCTTCACTTTAAAGGCTTCAGGCTCTTCTTTTAACAGAGTATTTGATTCTTCAAGGGTAAGACCAACAGGATAATATCCACCGGTCCATGGTATGTGTAAGGACGTTTGATCCGATCCGATATGAACGTAAATTCCTTCAGTATAAAATTGCTCCCAAACGTCAACCACATTACCTATGTATGCAATTGATAGGACTTCATGAGTTTCAATTGCTTTTTTAACTCGTTGTATCAGAAAATCCATATCCTGAGTCAATTCATCAACCCATCCTTGTCGATGCCTTTTTTTGGCTGCCTTTGAATTGACTTCTGCGCAAACGGTAATACACCCACAGATATTTCCAGCTTTTGGTTGAGCGCCACTCATTCCTCCCAAACCTGACGTCAAAAACACCTTTCCTTTAATTTGTTCTGTTTCGTTTAAAATTTTACGAAAAGCATTTAAAATAGTTATTGTCGTTCCATGTACAATTCCTTGTGGTCCTATGTACATAAACGATCCTGCCGTCATTTGCCCGTACTGCGTTACTCCAAGGGCATTAAACTTTTCCCAATGATCTGGCTTTGAGTAGTTGGGAATCATCATACCGTTGGTAGCCACCACGCGAGGAGCCTTTTGTGAAGATGGAAAAAGACCCATAGGATGACCTGAATAAAGGTGCAAGGTTTGTTCCTCTGTCATTTGCGCTAAGTAAGAAAGAGTAAGTAAGTATTGTGCCCAATTTTGAAATACCGCTCCGTTTCCTCCGTAGGTGATTAGTTCTTCCGGATGTTGAGCTATAGCAGGATCTAAATTGTTTTGGATCATAAGCATTATTGCTGCTGCTTGTTTTGATTTTGCTGGATACTCTGATAGCGGTCTAGCATAAAGATCATATTTAGGTTTGAAACGATACATATAGATCCTTCCATAATCTTGTAATTCTTTTGCAAATTCTATAGCCAATTCAGGATGCCATGCTTTTGGGAAATATCGTAGTGCGTTACGTACAGCTAATATTTTTTCTTCCTCAGACAAAATATCTTTTCGCTTTGGAGCACGATTAACTTCCTCATAAAATCCATGTTTCGGAGGCAATTTGTTTGGGATTCCCCGGAGGATTGCAGTTTGAAAAGCGGTAAGTGATTTTTCCATTAGCGAACAATAAAGGTTTGATTTTGAATCATCTTAATTAGAGTTTGAATGTCCTCTTTGAGCAGACGATCCTCTTCAAGTTTAAGTACCTGATTCCGGAGGAGTTGGTAGTTTTCTTGAATCAAAGCACTACACTTAATGCCACCCCGAAATTCTAGTGCTTGGGCAGCATACATCAATTCTATAGCGAGAATTTTTTCAAGATTCCCTAAAATTTGATTGAATTTACGTCCTGAAATACTTCCCATAGACACATGATCTTCTTGTCCTAACGAGGTTGGTATACTGTCAGCACTCGCAGGAAAACATAGGGATTTGTTTTCAGTCACTAAAGCTGCAGTGGTATATTGAGGAATCATAAAGCCAGAGTTTAATCCACCTTTTTCTGTCAATAAGCGAGGCAATCCGTATTTCCCCTCAAGCATTAAATAACATCGGCGATCAGAAACATTACCTAACTCTGAAGCGGCAATAGAACAATAATCAAGTGCCATTGCTAGGGGCTGACCATGAAAATTACCCCCAGAAATTATTTCTTCTTCATTCAGAAGAATAGGATTATCGGTAACTGCATTTAATTCAATTGTTGCAAGTTTTTTAAGGTGTTTGAATGCATTGCGTGAAGCGCCATGAACTTGGGGAATACACCGAATTGAATAGGGATCCTGAACCCGTGAACAATTTTTGTGTGCATCAAGATTATCTGAGCCTTCTAACAGTAAGCGCATACGTTTTGCAACTTTAAGTGAACCTTTAAAGGGTCTTATTTCATGTAGGGCTGATTTAAAAGGGGCTGCACTCCCCTGAAGTCCCTCCAGGCTCATGGCGCCAGCTACATCCGCAAGATCAGCCAGATAGTTTATTTTCTGTAAACCAAATAATGCATGGGCTAATATAAATTGAGTTCCGTTTATTAAGGCTAGCCCTTCTTTTGCTTCTAAAACAATGGGGGCTAAACCATAATTGTTTAAAACTTTTTTAGCGGAAACAATGTGTTTTCCTTCCCAAAACTCTCCTTCACCTATGAGTGGTAAAAATAAATGTGCCAAAGGTGCTAAATCACCTGAAGCTCCAACAGAACCTTGCTCAGGAACGACAGGAAGCAGGTCGTTTTCAATAAAAAAAAGGATGCGTTCAATTACAGTGAGTCGGATTCCAGAATACCCTTGACAAAGTGCATGTACTTTACATATCATCATTATTTTGGACAACAAGGGTAGAATAGGATCTCCTACCCCTACTGCGTGTGAGATTAATAAATTTCGCTGTAATTTTTTAGTTTCATTTTCAGAAATCAAAGTGTCACATAGAGGGCCAAACCCTGTATTGATTCCATATACAGTCCTTCCAAAATGAACTACTTTGTGAACAATAGCATTGCTTTTTTCTACTTTTGATTTGATTTCAGGAATCAATACTCCTTTGGTCTTTCCCTGTGCAAGCGCAAATGTTTTTTTTAAGGTGAGTTTTTCCTTGCCGTAATTAAAGGTCATATTAAAAAGATTGAGTTTTTTAAAAATACCACTATATTTAATACCCAATAAGACCAATATTTATAATAATCAATAGCTATGAGTTATCAATTGGAATACAGGCATCTTCGATATTTTTTAGCTGTAGCAGAAGATCTTCACTTTAGAAAAGCTTCGGAAAGACTTTTTATTTCCCAACCTGGGTTGAGTAAACAGATCAAAGAGTTGGAAGATCACCTAGGGGTTCAACTTTTAGAAAGACACAGCAGGAAAGTTTCATTAACTCCCTCGGGAAGCTACCTTAAGGAGGAGCTAAAACGTTCTTTCCAGAACCTGGATTACATACTAGAACACAGCAAACTATTGGATCGTGGCATGGTAGGGAATTTAAAATTAGGCTATGTAGGTTCTGCCATGCAGCATATTATACCAAATTTATTACTGAAATTTAAAAAGCAACATCCCAAAATCTTATTCAATTTAAAAGAAATGGACAACCAGGCACAGGTTGAAGGTTTGCTGTCAAATGAAATTGATCTTGCATTTGTACGGCTGGAAAATTTTCCTAGAGGACTAAAAGCAAATATTGTATTGCGGGAACCTTTCTGTTTAGTGTTGCCTGAAAACCATCCTATAGGCACTCATAATTTTAAAAGTTTAGCTCAGTTTAAAAACGAATCGTTCATATTATTTGATCAAAGATACAGCCCTTCCTATTTTTATAAAGTAATGCAACTATTTGATGATAGTGGGTTTCAGCCCAAAATATCACATAACACGATTCACTCCAACACCATTTATAAGTTAGTAGAAAATTACTTTGGAATTTCCATCATTCCCAATTCCTTAAAGACAGACATCAATCAAAAAGTGAAGTTTATTGACCTGAATTATCTTCCGCATCGAACCAAACTTTCAGTCGTTTGGAATCAAAACAATAGAAACCCTGCACTTCAAAATATACTGGAACTTATAACAACTTCAAGTGACATCAAAAACGTTTTATCTTAATCTAACATATTTTTATTAAGTTTATAGTACTATTTATTGAAACTGTGCAGACGTATCCTATCCAAAAGATAAAAGAAAACGCTCTTAAATTATTAAAAGGAGTCTCTCCTATTTATACCTACCACTCAATAGATCATACCCTTTATGTATTAGAAGTATCCCTCAAGATTGGAAAGTATTATAAGCTTTCCATACTGGAACTAGAATTGATACAGATTGCAGCGTTATTTCATGATATAGGATATTTAGATGGTCCACAAGATCATGAGCAGAAAAGCTGCAGTTATGTTGAGAAAGAAATGGAAAAGTATAAGATCAAAAAAGAACACCTTACACTCATCCAGCAAATGATCATGTCAACTAAAATCCCTCAGCAACCTAAATCCCTTCTTGATCGCATTATTGCGGATGCTGATTTAGAATATATTGGCACAAATAGTTTTTGGGAAACTGGCGAAAAGTTATTCCAAGAAATTAAGTTTTCAAATCCAACCTTTACAACCGAGGAATGGAATAGAATTCAGTTTAAGTTTTTAAGTGACCACATTTTTCATACCTCTTACTGTAAAAGGTATAAGCAGAAACGTAAGGAAAAGTACATCAACGAATTGAAAACGATGATTTTGTGAAGTAATTAAAAGTAAACCCTATTCTACCGGTTTTATCCTAACATTTTTTCGCGTAACTCTTTAATTTTTGGATCGGTCATATACTCATCAAATGTTGTGTGTCGGTCAATGATTCCATTGTGAGTCAATTCAACAATACGGGTGCCTAGAGTTTGAGCAAAGGCATGGTCGCTAGTACTACAAAGAAGGGTTCCTTTAAAATTATTTAGCGAATTATTAAAAGCCGTAATGGATTCCAAATCCAAATGATTGGTAGGCTCTTCTAGCAAGAGCACGTTTGCCCGCTCCATCATCATCTTGGAGAGCATACAACGTACTTTTTCACCTCCAGAAAGCACATTAGACATCTTTAAGGCTTCTTCCCCACTAAAGAGCATTTTACCTAAAAAGCCACGGATAAAAACTTCTTCACGCTCTTCTTCTGTTTTTGCATATTGACGGAGCCAATCGACCAAACTCATTGGTTTTTCAAAAAAATGATCATGGTCTACGGGGAGGTATGCCTGTGAGGTCGTTATTCCCCAATCAAAGCTACCCGTGTCGGCTTTACGTTCTCCCATTAAGATTTCATATAAGGCAGAAAGTGCTCGAGTATCTTTTGCATAAACAACAACTTTGTCCCCTTTTGCAAGATTTAAATGAAGATTTTTAAAAAGGATCGTTCCATCTGTTGAAGAAGATAGGTTTTCAATATTTAATATTTGATCTCCAGCTTCTCGCTCTTGATCAAAAATAATCGCAGGATAACGTCGGCTAGAAGGCTTAATTTCTTCTATGTCTAATTTATCAATCATTTTTTTTCGTGAGGTTGCCTGTTTTGATTTGGCAACATTAGCAGAAAAACGAGCGATAAATTCTTGTAGTTCTTTTTTCTTTTCCTCAGACTTTTTATTCTGCTGCACTCGTTGGCGTGCTGCAAGCTGAGAAGACTCATACCAGAAGGTGTAATTTCCAGAAAAGTGATTTATTTTACCGTAGTCAATATCGGAAATATGAGTACATACTGCATCTAAAAAATGACGGTCGTGAGAGACGACTATAACTGTATTATCATAATTCGCTAAAAAATTCTCCAACCACATGATTGTGTCATAGTCCAAGTCATTTGTAGGCTCATCCATGATCAGTACATCAGGATTACCAAACAAGGCTTGTGCAAGTAAAACCCGAACTTTTTGCTTTCCATCCAAATCACTCATCAATGAATAATGTAAGTCCTCTGGAATTTCTAAATTAGAAAGTAAGGCGGCAGCTTCACTATCTGCATTCCAGCCGTTCATTTCTTCAAATTGTATTTGTAATTCTCCCACACGATCTCCATCTGCGTCAGAAAAGTCTTCTTTTGCATAAAGAGCATCCATTTCAGCTTTAACCTTAAAAAGAGATGTATTGCCTCGTAAAACAGTTTCTAAAACAGGACTTTCGTCGTAGGCGTTGTGATTTTGTTCCAACACAGAAAGACGTTTCCCCGTTTCTAGATGAACACTTCCTGAATTTGCATCTTGCTTTCCTGAAATAATTTTTAAAAAGGTAGACTTCCCCGCTCCATTGGCACCAATGATTCCATAGCAATTTCCAGAGGTAAAGCTTGTATTTACTTCATCAAATAAAATCCGTTTTCCAAATTGAACTGAAAGGTTTGAAACCGACAACATAGTGATTAATTTTTGAAATGCAAACTTACACAAATCCTTGGCAGGGTCATCAAATTTTTAACTTCAAGCTAAGATTTTTTAATCGTTTAAAATGTTATTTTTGATTTGTGATTCGAAAAATATTATTTAGTGTTCTTATTTTAGTTCTTTGTATTGCTTGCCATTCCAAACAATACGAACGAACGGGAATATTCTTTGGTGGACAGATCATCAATCCTTCGTCACGTTCAGTGGCCTTTTATCAAGGAAACAAAGTGGTAGATCTACTGGATCTTGATAAAAATTTGCGCTTTCAAAAAAAGTTTGATTCCATAGGAAGTGGAATCTATAAGTTAGAGCACCTCCCAGAGTATCAAACCGTATTACTTGAAGAGAAAGACAGCCTGTGGGTAAGAATAAACGCTGCTGCTTTTGATGAGTCGATTGTTTTTTCTGGGGTTGGTGCCTCCAAAAATAACTTTTTAATGGAGTTGATTTTAAAGCAAAAGTCGGAATCCGATTACCTCTCTACTAAATATGCTAATAGTAGTTTGACTTTTAACTCCATTTTGGACTCCTTACTTTTTGAAAAAAAAGAGTTGTGGATACAGATGGATTCGGTTAATACCCTCTCTCCTATTGCCCAAAAAGTTACACAAGCCGCCTATGTCTATCATTATGCAAACATCCGAGAGCGTTATGCCTTGCTGCGTGGAGCTCAGCGGTCTGTTGAAGAAGATAGTCTCTTTTTTGGTTTCAGAAAGTTTTTGAATTATGGGGATAATGATTTAGCTTTTTTTGACCCCTACGTCAATTACATTTTAAATTTTATTAGTCAAAAAGCCATAGATCCTAGCAAGCCTTATTTTAAACAAAAACAAACCACAGAATTTAACATCCAAAGACTAAAGATTTTAGATCAAGGGATTAAAGGAACACTGTTGCGGAATAATCTGGCACGTGCCATTGCTTTTGAGGAAATACTAACCTTTGAGAATCACGGACAACACGAACGTTTTCTACAGTATTATGCAACGATAAACAATTCACCCATTTACCTTGCCGAAATACTCGCCCTTCACAATAACATCAGCAGCATGGAACCAAACAATCCCTTGCCAAAGATCGCCCTTCAAAATGTATCTCGTAAAACCGTTAGTAGCGCAAGCATTTTGAATAATAAAACTACCGTACTCTATTTCTGGTCTCAAACTCAAATGAATCATTATAAAAATACTCTTGAACGATCCAAGCTCCTCCAAGAACGATACCCCAACATTCGTTTTGTTGGAATCTGTATACAACCCTTTAATAGCATGGTAGATCAAGTACAGAAAATGATGGAAATCAATCCTGAAGATCAGTTTTCTCTGGTTGATTTTGAAAAAGCAAGTGAGGCCTGGGTGCTAACCTTACTAAACAAAGCAATTATCTTAGATGCTAAAGGTAAAATCATTGAAGGTTTTGGGAATTTCTCTGATGCAACTTTTGAAAAATCCCTAGAAGACCTTTAGTCTTCAGTATTTACTTATTCCCTTTTTGATAATCCTCAAGGAACTTAGCCAATCCAATATCCGTCAACGGATGGCTTAAAAGACCTTTGATTGATGATAGTGGTCCTGTCATTACATCAGCTCCAATTTTAGCACATTCAATCACGTGCATGGTATGGCGAACAGAAGCCGCAAGGATTTGAGTCTCAAAGCCATAATTATCATAAATCTCACGAATCTCTTGAATAAGATTTAGACCATCGGTAGAGATGTCATCCAAGCGACCAATAAACGGAGACATATAAGTAGCTCCGGCTTTAGCAGCCAATAATGCTTGACCGGCAGAAAAAATAAGAGTACAATTAGTCTTTATCCCTTCATCAGAAAAATACTTTAATGCCTTTACGCCATCTTCTATCATTGGAATTTTGACAACAATCTGTGGATGTAAAGCAGCAAGAGCTTTCCCTTCTCTTAGCATACCCTCAAAATCTACTGATATCACTTCTGCAGATACATCGCCATCCACTATATCACAAATATCTACATAATGTTGGATGATGTTTTTTTCGCCTGTAATACCCTCTTTAGCCATTAGGGAAGGATTTGTAGTTACACCATCTAAAACTCCAAGGGCTTGAGCTTCTCTGATTTGATCTAAATTGGCAGTGTCAATAAAAAATTTCATAAGGAGGGATTAAAGTTTATAATGATTCATGATTAGTTTTTCAAATATACGACTGGGAAGTATGTTTTTTAAGGTTTTGGATAATTTTTGCATAAACGGTCCAACCTGATAATGTACTTTCGAGTTTCCTTTTTCAATAATATCTGCAATGGCGACCGCAATTTCTTGTGGAGGATTTCCTCCATCCACATGGGCATCCATTGTGTCTAAATTTTCCTGATATATTTTTTGATAAGGTGAGTTGCTTACAACGGGGGCATGGTAGCGACGTAAAGCAATGTCTGTTGCATAGTCTCCAGGAGCTAGCGTACAAACGTCAATACCAAAAGATTTAACTTCCATTCGAAGGCTTTCCGTCATTATAGACAAAGCGCTTTTTGAAGCGGAATACACCCCCCTAAAAGGCAATCCCATTACTCCTGCAATAGAAGTAACATTGATGATTAGTCCTGCATTTTGAAGACGCATTTGCGGTAGAACAGCCTGTGCCATTTGAAGGGGCCCAAAACAGTTAGTAGCAAAGTTTGCTACCACTGCCTCCGCTTGAATTTCTTCCATAGGACCTGTGATACCTACGCCTGCATTATTAATTAAAACATCAAGCCGGTTGGTTTTTTTTAAAATTTCAACGACACAATTTGTGATAGCATTAGAATCTGTAATTTCCAAAGGTAACATGGTAAACGGAACCCTATCGGTGTACTTCTCTGGGTTCCTACTGGTTCCAAAAACATGATGTCCTTTAACATGAAGGTGTAAGGCAGTAGCAAGGCCTAAACCTGATGAAGCACCAGTGATCAATACTACTTTTTTCATGTGTTTTATTCGTTGATTTTTGTAAGCTCATGAAGAAGCTAAAAAAATAAAAAAGGGCAAGCGACCCACATCACACCGCTACGACCACCTACCCTTGCTGCGTTCCCGCCCTGGGGGATTCAACAGGAGCTGGTTGTGTAGGACTTGCCCAGCGCAAATATAAGCCGTTCATCTGATTTCAACAATCATTTTAATTGCTTAATTTCGTGTTTATTGATCTTAAATATAATTCAATCATCCAATCCCATGAAAATCTTTTTATCTATTCTTACCGCACTAATTTTAATGAAATGTGGTGGCCCAGCTGTGCCTAATTATAAAATCAGTACCGGCATCAAAGGGGATAAAGCAAAATGGGGCGACACCCTTCAGCTTAAAATTAAAAATAATTCACCAGAGAAGGTTGCGTACTTTTTAAATAACACCCCTATTTCTCCAAATCATATCCTCACAAATGAGCCGCTAGGAACGCAGGTTGTAAAAGCTGTAATTACTAATGGAGAAAATACTAAAGAAACAGAAACGACTTTAACCCTTTTGGCTGATGCTCCTCCACAACTATACACCTACGAGATAGTAAACATCTTTCCGCATGATCAAACCGCCTACACACAAGGCTTGGAATTTGACGGCGAATTACTATATGAGAGTACCGGTTTGAATGGGAAGTCCAGCCTACGCACTGTAAATTACAAAACAGGAGAAATCATCGAAAACAAACCTTTAGATAACGCTTATTTTGGAGAAGGACTAACTCTTCTAAATGATCAAATTATCCAGCTTACCTGGAGAGCGCAAAAGGGATTTGTGTATGACAAAGCAACCCTTACGATGCAAAAATCCTTTCCTTTTCAAGAAAGTAAAGAAGGTTGGGGCTTGTGTAATGATGGCCAATACCTTTACAAATCTGATGGTAGTAACCGGATTTGGATCCTTGACCCCATCACTTATAAAGAGCTCAAAAGTATTCAGGTGATGACGCATAAGTCGCCTCTAAAAAACATCAACGAGTTGGAATGGGTCAATGGAAAGATCTATGCCAATACCTATCAGTTCAATAAAGAAGCAAGTGTTATCATTGATCCTTTAAGTGGTGCTGTAGAGGGGGTGATTGATTTTTCAGGGCTTAAAGAAAAAGTGACACAACACCCACAACTCAACGTATTAAATGGAATTGCGTTTCACAAAGCTCGAAACACCTTTTTTGTGACTGGGAAAAACTGGAGTTCCATTTTTGAGGTAAACCTCTTGCCGAAAGAATGAGTAAGTCCTATCAATACGATCTTCAAGTAAAAAAGGAACATTTAGATGCTTTAGATCATGTAAATAACGTACAATATCTTCAGTGGGTACAAGAAATTGCTGGGGCACATTGGGAATCGCTCATTAAAGATAAAGAGTCGGATTATGGTATTTGGGTAGTTCGAAGTCATACCATTAATTACAAACGCTCTGCAAAACAGAACGATTGGCTAACCCTAAAAACCCACGTTGCCCTCACGGAGGGATATCTCTCTCAGCGTATTGTTGAAATATATTTTAAAGACACCACAATTCTTGTTGCGCAGTGTACCACACAGTGGTGTTATCTGGATCCAAAGACGCAAAAAATTCTCCGAATTCCTCAGGAAATCCAAGCCCTTTTTTCCTAAAACATTTTTAATTTTAGTTGAAAGCTTAGCGGTAACAACAAATTATTTTGATTTTATAGTATATTTATAGTCTCTATCCCTAAATCTGAAAAACCCCAATGAAAATCCACGTCATTTATTCTAAACATAAAAAAAAATACGTTTTTAAAGCATCTCAGCTTCTAACTTTGATTTTATAGTCCTTCTAAAAGCGCTAATTTATTTATAAAGACCCCAAACACGACTCAAAAAACAATGGAAATTACAAACAAGACCTTAAATATTTCAAAAGAACGCAACATCGTACGTTTAAAAAAAAGAGACATGCTTCAGCGAGAAGGAGAAATTACTACTAAAGCTTTCTATGTTAAAAAAGGATTATTAAGAAGCTATACCATTGACGATAATGGAAAAGAACACATTTTTATGTTTGCACCCAGGGAGTGGGTAATAGCCGATCTTGAGTCGCAAGAATTCAATCGCCCGACCAAACTTTTTATTGATTGTATTGAAGATTCAGAAGTCATTATTTTGGATCGCAACACAGGAATAAAAACAGAACTTAATGTTGACAACCTTAAAATAAGAATCAACCTATTGTCCAGACGGATTGCTGTCTTACAACGTAGAGTACTCCTGCTTATGAGTTCCAATGCCAGAGAACGTTACGAGTTGTTTTTAGAAACCTACCCTAATATGGTCAAAAGAGTTCCACAACGCATGATTGCCTCCTATCTAGGAGTTACTCCGCAAGCATTAAGTAGTATACGTGGGAAAATAAAAAAAATGCCTAAAAATTAATGATTTGTTAAGCTATGTGATTGCATAACGATATAATGGTGATGACATTTGTATGAATCAAAATTTATCACCTATGAATAAAGCACAATTAATTATCAGAATTCTATTTGGATTAATATTAGTCATCTTTGGCTCAAACAAATTCTTACATTTTATGCCAATGCCACCAATGCCTGAAGCTGCAGGTGCTTTTATGGGGGCACTTGTCGATAGTGGCTACCTCATGACACTTGTTGCTCTAGTTGAAATAGTTGCTGGAGTTTCTATTTTAATCAATAAATACAAAACACTCGCTTTAGTGATTTTACTTCCTGTAATACTAAATGCGTTTTTGTTTCATCTCTTCTTGGATCTTTCCGGAATTGCTGGATCTGCAGTTGCACTAATGATGAACCTGTTTTTAATGTATGCAAATAAAGAATCCTACCGATCATTGCTAAAATCTTAATAGAAACAAATACATAAGAAGCAAAATGAATGCGTGAAAAACGGCTTGAAAATTTTCTAAAGCCGTTTTTTTTTTAAACTTCCTTCTAAATAAACCAGTACCCTAATCTACCCTACTTAATGAAAAACCAACGAATTATCCCTTACGTTCACTCCTACCTCATACTCCTCAATGTATTTTTTGCCTACAACAAAGAATTGTTTGCACTTCGAAGAACACAAAAGAGGAAGTCTTGAATACTTTAGATTATTTGTTATTGTAATGTAAGTGCTTTATTATAATGTAATAAAGAGTACTATGCTATTAAATTAAATCAACTTTCAAATTGAATTTTATATAAGTACTATACCATTGCCTAGTAATAAAACAACTCACGTCCAGTCATTAGAGCGTGAACCTTTGCCCCTACTGCTTCTAATACCACAGTACTTTCATGGTTTTGAATCACTTCATCAATCAAGTCTACTATTCCACTCATATCGTCTTCTTTAAGACCACGAGTTGTTATGGCTGCGGTGCCCACACGAATCCCAGAGGTCACAAAGGGAGACTTATCATCAAACGGCACCATATTTTTATTGGCAGTAATTTCTGCTTTTACTAGGGCGTGTTCAGCAGCTTTTCCACTAATATTTTTATTGCGTAAATCGATCAACATCATGTGGTTGTCTGTACCACCAGAGATTAAGTGGTAGCCTTTAGCAACAAAAGCAGCGGCCATCGCTTGGGCATTTTTCTGCACTTGTTTCATATAGACTTTAAAGGACGGCTGAAGTGCTTCTTGAAACGCAATTGCTTTTGCAGCAATAACATGTTCTAAAGGACCTCCTTGGTTTCCTGGGAAAACAGCCATATTCAATAAATGTGACATTTTTTGTGGTGTCCCATTTTTTAAAGTCATTCCAAAGGGATTGTCAAAATCTTGCCCCATCAAGATGAGTCCACCTCTAGGGCCTCTAAGAGTTTTGTGGGTTGTTGTTGTTACCACATGGCAGTGTGGCATTGGGTCGCTTAGCAAACCTGTTGCAATCATTCCCGAAGGATGTGAGATATCGGCCAATAAAAAGGCCCCCACAGCATCGGCAATTTCACGGAACTTAGCAAAATCAATATCACGAGAATAGGCAGAAGCACCAGCAATAATCATCCTTGGCTGTACTTCTTTTGCAATTGCCATAATATTATCATAATTCAACAGTCCTGTAGACTCCTCTACGCCATAAAAATGAGCTTTATACAAGCGTCCAGAGAAATTGACGGGAGATCCGTGTGTCAAATGTCCTCCGTGGGAAAGATCAAATCCTAAGATCTTATCCCCTGGCTTAATGAACGCATGAAAAACAGCAGTGTTTGCTTGAGATCCGGAATGGGGTTGCACGTTAGCATAAGCAGCTCCAAATAATTCTTTTGCACGGTCAATGGCAAGTTGCTCAATTTGATCAACCACTTCACACCCACCATAGTAGCGCTTTCCAGGATAACCCTCGGCGTATTTGTTTGTCAAAACAGATCCTGTAGCCTCCATAACAGAAGGACTGGTGAAGTTTTCTGAAGCAATTAATTCAATACCATTCAGTTGACGTTGTTCTTCTTGCTTGATTAAATCGAATATAGCTGTGTCTCTGTGCATAATAAAATTTTAAAGCACAAAAATAGTCAAATCCCCCTGATTAAAAGCAGATAAAAAGACCGATAAAATGATTTTATTAAAAGGAAATCAACAACACCCACTTGCTGGGGCACATGAGTTTTTTTCCTTCGTTGTAGTTACTGTCTTGGGATTACTTTCTGGGATGCCACAATTGTCTTTGGCCAGACAGTATGTTTCTTTGTTGATCAACTGAAAATTAGTTCCGTCAAAACCCAAACCATATTTTCCGATGGTTTCTCCTTGGTATTCAATCTCAATTTGCTCATCGGAAAGGCTAATTCGCTGTTGAGATAAGTGAATAATCTGAAGAACTTTTTGCGGATTCAAGCGATGCTGTATATCATCTGAGCTCCAGAGTTGAAAATTGACAACACTTTCTTTACGTTCTTTCCCTCCACAATCGATAAAATGCTTGTGTACCATACCCACTTCGGTAATATGGAAATGAGGGGGGACAAAGTCGTTATTGGGTTGTTGAAAACGAAATTCAGAAACTTGATTTAATGCAAATAAAAATTCGGAGAGTAGCATAATTATATATTGAGTAAAGATACTACACCTGTGAATTAAACCCCTTATAAATTTGAGTTAAAATGTCATTGACACACCTCCTTTACAGACATAATGACATTAAAACTAAATTTAAAACGACATATAGTCACTTGATAGTCAGTGGAATAGCTTTTGATAACATAAAGATAAAAATTGCTATGAATCTGAATAATCTTACCTTAAAATCACAAGAGGTTGTGCAAGCTGCTCAACAACTTGCCTTTGAACGAGGCCATCAAGAAATAGAAAACGAACATCTCTTTCAGGGACTTATTGAAGTGGACGACAATGTACTCCCCTATTTATTTAAAAAACTCCAACTAAACCTTACTCTAGTTAAACAACTAAATGAGAGTATTTTAAAAAGCTTTTCTAAAGTTGAGGGTGGGCAACAACAGTTTTCCCCAAAGGCCTCACAAACACTTTTGAGCGCGATAAATAATGCGAAACAACAAAAAGATGAGTACGTAGCTACGGAGCATCTTTTTATGGCTGTTTTTGAATCAAATAGTAAAGTTGGAAAAATGCTCAAAGATCAAGGGGTCACCAAAAAAGACCTTGAGGCCGCAATTAAAGAGTTACGGAAAGGAGAAAAAGTCACTTCTGCTTCTGCCGAGGGAAACTTTAATTCTTTAGAAAAATATGCTAAAAATTTAAACAAATTAGCCGAAGAAGGTAAGCTTGACCCCGTTATTGGAAGAGATGAGGAGATCAGGAGGTTGTTGCAAATTCTTACTCGTAGAACTAAAAACAACCCTATTTTAGTGGGGGAACCCGGGACTGGGAAAACGGCAATTGCGGAAGGACTGGCCCATCGTATTATTGATGGTGATGTTCCAGAAAACCTTAAGGACAAGCAAATCTTTGCGCTTGACATGGGGGCATTGATTGCAGGTGCAAAATACAAAGGAGAATTTGAAGAACGTTTAAAAAGCGTCATTAAAGAAGTTACCCAAAGCGATGGCGATTTAGTGCTTTTTATTGATGAAATTCACACCCTAGTGGGCGCTGGAGGTGGCGAGGGAGCAATGGATGCTGCCAACATATTAAAGCCTGCATTGGCTCGTGGAGAACTTCGTGCAATAGGTGCCACTACCCTGGACGAATATCAAAAATATTTTGAAAAAGACAAAGCTCTGGAGCGACGTTTCCAGAAGGTTATGGTAGATGAGCCTGATATCGAGAGTGCCATTTCGATTTTAAGAGGCATTAAAGATAAATACGAATCCCACCATAAAGTACGCATTAAAGATGAAGCAATCATAGGGGCTGTAACCCTTTCCAACCGTTATATAACCAATCGATTTCTGCCAGATAAGGCAATTGATTTAATGGACGAAGCTGCCTCTAAACTACGCATGGAAATTAATTCTAAACCAGAAGAACTAGATACCCTAGATCGTAAAATTCGTCAAATTGAAATTGAACTGGTCGCGATACGAAGAGAAAAAGAGGAAGATAAAATCAAAAGCCTTAGTAAAGAGTTGGGGGAGCTTAAAGAAAAACGAAATGCCCTATTTGCTCAATGGAGTCAGGAAAAAGAAAAGATCGATGCTGTTCAGCAAACGAAACTAGAAATAGAAACCCTCAAGTCTCAAGCCGATCGTGCAGAGCGAGACGGAGACTATGGAGTGGTGGCAGAAATTCGTTATGGTAAGCTTCAAGAAGCCGAAGCAAGAATAGAAAAATTACAGAAAGAGGTGTCTGTCGCTCAGACAGGTGAAATACTCATAAAAGAGGAAGTTACCTATGATGATATTGCAGAAGTAGTCGCTAAATGGACCGGTATACCGGTGAGCAAGATGTTGCAAACCGATAAAGAAAAGCTCCTTCGGCTAGAGGATCAACTGCACCAACGATTGGTTGGTCAAGAAAAAGCAGTGGAAGCAGTAAGTGATGCCGTTCGTCGTTCTCGTGCGGGTCTACAGGACCAAAACCGTCCTATTGGAAGTTTTCTTTTCTTGGGAACAACCGGTGTGGGAAAAACAGAATTGGCTAAAGCATTGGCGGATGTTCTCTTTGACGATGAAAACAATATCACTCGAATAGACATGAGTGAATATCAAGAGCGACATGCCGTAAGTCGATTGGTGGGAGCTCCTCCAGGGTATGTTGGTTATGAAGAAGGTGGTCAGTTGACGGAAGCAGTTCGACGAAAACCTTACTCGGTGATACTGTTGGATGAGATTGAAAAAGCACATCCCGATACATTTAATGTGTTGTTACAGGTTTTGGATGAGGGAAGGCTTACCGATAATAAAGGGCGTTTAGCAGACTTTAAAAACAGCATTATCATCATGACGAGTAATATGGGAAGTCATGAAATCCAGACCGCCTTTGAAGAAAATCCTAAATTCGAAATAGCAGAAGCTATTGCGAAAGAAAAAGCAATGATTCTTTTGAAAAAACAAGTACGCCCAGAATTTTTAAATCGGATTGATGACATCGTGATGTTTTCTCCGCTTACACAAAAAGAAATTCAGAAAATCGTAGGGCTTCAATTGGCATTAATTGCAAAGCGTCTCAAGAAACAAGAAATTATTCTAAACAGTACTGAAGAAGCAATTGAGCAGTTGGCCGTACTCGGTTTTGATCCACAATATGGAGGACGTCCAGTGAAACGCACCTTACAGCAACAAGTGCTAAACCCCTTAAGTAAAGCCCTTTTAGAAGGATCGGTTTCAAAAGACAAAGCCATCACCTTGGATTATTTTGAGTCTCAATTTATTTTCAGAAACAGCAGGGATGCTTCAAACTAGATATGTAGTACCTTTGTATTGTGCAAAACAACATCAACATAAAGAACAAACGGGCACGGTTTGAATTTGAACTCATCGAAGAGTACACCGCAGGGATTGTGCTTACAGGAACAGAGATCAAATCCATCCGCAACAGCAAAGCTTCCATTACGGAAAGTTTCTGCGAATTCAATGAGCGCGGTGAATTGTTTACCGTAAACATGCACATTGAAGAATATGCTTTTGGGACACGTTTTAATCACCGACCCAAAGCCCAACGAAAGTTACTACTCAATAAGAAAGAGCTAAAGAAACTTTACAAAGAAGTAAAAAACAGCGGACTCACAATTGTACCCCTACGCTTATTTATCAATGATGATGGATTTGCTAAGCTTCGAATTGCCCTGGCTAAAGGTAAAAAGCTCTATGATAAAAGAGAAACGATCAAAGACCGTGACAATAAAGTACAGCTCGACCGAGTAAAGAAGAACTTCAAACGCCAGTAAATTATACTGTCTATTAAAAATAATATTTTAAAATCTTTCCTATGAAAAAAATCCTCCTTTTAAGTGTTCTAATTAGTTTTTTTGGATGGAGTCAAACGCCCTTAGAGCGTCTTGAGAATTCTCCTAGACATCACGAATGGATTTCAGTACCTACTGAAAAACAAGAAGTAAAGAGCTTTTTAGTATATCCTGAAGTTTCTGAAAAAGCAGCTGTAGTAATCGTTATTCATGAAAATCGTGGATTAAATGATTGGGCACGTGCCATGTCAGATCAAATTGCTGAAATGGGGTACATTGCTTTAGCTCCCGATTTTCTTTCTGGTACCGCTCCCAATGGTGGTGGTACTGCAGACTATGAAAATGCGGATTTGGCAAGAACGGGTATCTATGCATTAGATTCCAATCAAATTAAAGCCACTTTGGAGGCGAGTGTTTCCTATGCAAAATCAATTCCTGCTGCCAACGGAAAAGTAGTGGTCATTGGCTTTTGTTGGGGAGGAAGTCAGTCGTTCCAGTTTGCTACTCAATCCAATGAGATTGAAACCGCCATCGTATGTTACGGAACCGGACCAAAAGATGCAGCAGCCTATCAAAATATTCAGGTGCCTGTATATGGTTTTTATGGCGGAAATGACAATCGTGTGAATGCTACTATTGCTTCAAGTCAAGCGGCAATGAACACGGAATCTCAAGTTTTTGAACCCATCATCTACGAAGGTGCAGGACATGGTTTTTTTCGGGCTGGAGAAGAAGAAAATGCATCTGAAGCAAATAAAAAGGCTAGAAACGAAGGCTTAGCACGTCTAAAGAAAATCCTTTCTTCCTTATAAATTCCACTGTAAACGCACTTTCTATTAAATCCTTATTTTTGCCTTTTTAAAACAACATGCAAAATCAAGTTAACATCTCATACGGTCCGGAAGGTTTAGCCGCTCTTGTGCAACAATTAGAGAAAAATGAATATACGAGTTTGTATGTTTTGGTTGATACGAATACAGAAACGCATTGTTTGGCTCAGTTCTTAGAGCAAACAAAACTAACACCCACTTCTATCTTGACGATGAAGGCTGGGGAAGAAAACAAACACTTACACACCTGTGAATACCTTTGGAATGAATTATCCTCGCGTGGCGCAGACAGAAATAGTGCCTTAATTAATCTTGGAGGTGGTGTGGTGACGGATTTAGGTGGATTTGTTGCTTGTACCTTTAAGCGTGGAATTGACTTTTACAACATCCCCACCACTCTACTTGCTATGGTAGATGCCTCTGTAGGTGGAAAAACAGGAATAGACTTAGGTCCTTTAAAAAATCAAATTGGAATTATCCAAGAGCCACAACAAGTAGTAATCGATAGCACTTGGCTTGTTTCACTTCCTAAAGAAGAACTGAGAAGTGGTTTTGCAGAAATGCTCAAGCATGGGCTCATAGCTGACCCAAATTATTGGGGCGAATTAAGAGCATTAGAAAACATCTCTCCTGATGTTCTAAAAAACTATATAAAACCCTCAGTAGCCCTTAAAAGTAGGGTTGTTTTAGAGGATCCTCGAGAAAAAGGATTGCGTAAAATTTTAAACTTTGGTCACACCTTAGGGCATGCAATAGAGTCGTATTTTTTAGTGGAAAAGGATAAAAAGAGACTTCTTCATGGTGAGGCTATCGCCATTGGAATGGTTTTAGAAGCGTTTCTGTCCATTGAATGCAGTGGTCTAAAACTGAATACTGCTGAAGAGATAAAGAGAACTTTCAGGAGGTTCTATCCTAAAGTAGAGATCACAAACAGTGATATTGAATCAATATTAGCTCTTTTACGCCATGACAAAAAGAACAAAGCGGGTAAGGTTAATTTCGTGTTGTTAAAAGCAATAGGGATCCCAGATATCGATATTGAAGTCCCACAAGAGCTATTTCTGAAAGCATTTGAATTTTACGCTAGTGCTTAAGCAGAATTTCTACTAGCATTAATATTTCCAAAGAGCGAACGGGTAACCATGGCTTCTAAATCTTCAATTTGTTTTGGATCAGTATCTTTTGATTGACGTAGTTTTTGCAATTCCATTAATGCAAACTGCTGAATCGTTAACAAAGGCTGAACAATTTCCTCTCGTGCTCGAATGGATTCTTTTCCTGCAGGCTCATTTTCCATAAGGGACTCAAATCCACTAACCTCTAACAAAAGTGATTTTGTTAGTTTATACTCTTCAAAGATCAATTCCCAAAAGGAACCAAACTCCTTGTCGTCCTTCATATAGGCAGTTAACTGGAAAAAGGATTTCGTCAAGCTCATCATGCTATTGAAGAGCAGGGTTCTGAAAAAACGAGAATTCTTATACAGTTGTTTAACGGCGTCTATATTCCCTTCTTTTACAAAATGATTTATTGATGACCCTACCCCATAAAAGCCAGGCACATTTTGCTTCAACTGACTCCAGCTCCCCACAAATGGTATTGCTCTCAAGTCTTCAAACTGCAACCCTTTTGACTTTCCTCGTTTGGAAGGCCTACTTCCAATATTTGTTTTGGCATAATAAGGCAGGGTAGACATACGCTCCAAATAAGGAATAAACATAGGGTGTGCCTTAAAATCTTGATACGACTGGTAACTGTAATCCGCAATACTTTCCATGGTTTGACGGTCTGCATCAGACAGGTTATTTTTGCCTGGATTTAAAATTTGACTGGCGATGCCAGAACTCAGAAGTTGCTCAAGATTAAACTGTGAGGAATCTAAGGTTCCGAAATTCGAACTAATTGTTTGCCCTTGAATGGTAAGTTGTATGTCATCACTTTGAATGGTGTCGCCCATTGAGGCATAAAACTCATGCGTGTTTCCTCCTCCTCTTGCAGGGGGTCCTCCTCTACCGTCAAAAAACGCCATGGTGATCCCGTATTTGGAAGCCAGTCCACTCAATGCCTCTTTTGCTTTATAAATACTCCAGTTTGCCATAAAATAGCCTCCATCTTTTGTTCCATCAGAAAAACCAAGCATCACAGTTTGCTTATTTTTTCGCTTTTGTAAATGGGTTTTGTATACAGGATTATTAAATAAACCTTCCATTACAGCTTCAGCGGATTCAAGATCTGGAATTGTTTCGAATAAGGGAATGAAGTCAACTGTAGGGTTTTCCCAGTTACTTAGACGACACATCGCAAAAAGCTCTAAAATATTTTCTAACGTTTGGCAATTACTGATGATGTATCGGTTTGAGCCGCGTTCTCCATTTGTCTTTTGAATGCTTTGCATGGCCCGAATACTCTCCAGTGTTTGGTGTGTAATCTCATCGTTATAAATAGTTGGAGACACATCTCCTTGCATTAACGAGAGGGCTTCACATCGCTTTTCTGATGTCAATTCAAGATAATTTTTAGGCACTCCTGTGGTGTGCGACTGAATGTCTGGATGTGAGACTATTTCCGTAAAAACACTGTGGTGAACCCTAGAGTCTTGACGGATATCCAAACTGGCAAAATGTAATCCAAATAATTTTATCTTATGAATCATATTTTTCACTTCTTCTTGATACAAACCGCTATGATCAAGAATAACGCTTTCTAAGACCGCATCCATTTCAGAGGTTAAAATAGCAATTGAAAAATCTGTGTTCCGTTCAGGATAAAACAATTCGTTAAATACCAGTTCTTCAAGATTGGCAACCCTTTGCTCTACTCCTGGAAAAGTAATCTTTCGTTTCAGTTTCCGTAGGTCTCTATAGTAGTTTCTGAGAATTGAAAATTGCAAGCGTTTCGCTGTCTTGATTGTTATATCAGCAGTTACAAAAGGATTTCCATCCCGATCTCCTCCTGGCCAGAACCCAAAATCAAAGATTGGATTTTCAAATTGTTTAGAATCAATAATGTGTTCTGTTATATAATCATAGATCGTACTAGCAGAATGATAAAACACATTTTCAAGAAACCAAATGAGGCTAACAGCTTCATTAAAAGGAGTTGGCTTTTCCTTATTATAAAAAGGAGTTTTTCCCAATTGAACCAAAAGCTTTTTGATGTTGTCCAAGTCATCTTTTGCAATGGCATTAGAAAGTTCATTTATAATAACAAGTACATTGTCAGGATAAAACTGCGTTGGGTGCGCGGTCAGAACAATGCGAACGTTAAAACGCTTTATATACTCAGACAAAACTTCTGACAATTGTTTATTGTTTGCCTCTTCCTTGATGTTTCGTAATGTCCCCCTCCCGTGCATGTTGTTTACATAAGAAAACCCAGCGTCTTCTATAGCGTCAAAGAGAACCACTTGACGCTCAATGTACTGAATGAAGTTAAACAGTAAGTCTTTTTGTTTGTTTGCTTCGAAATCAGGTACATAACGATTAAAAAATGATTTTACAATATCGTTTGGCTTTTGCCCTTTTTCATAACCAACTTTGCAGGCATCTGCAAAAAGAGGGAGAAACAATGATGTTTCTTTGATGTTTTTAAAAGGTAGGGTAAGGAAGAGACTGTTGTAAATTTGGAATCTAGAAAGTATTTTTTCGTTAAATCGTTCGATTTTAGGTTTTCGGGCCATTAAAGTTTGTGTTTTATAGTTCGGTAAAAATATGGTGCATCAATCGTTTTTTGTCGTTTATACTCTCTTCCATTGAGATCATCGTCTCCGTTCTAGAGACTCCAGGGACATCGTCAATACTAAAAATAATATCCTTTGCATGGTGCGTATCTCGCGCCCTAACCTTACAGAAAACATTGAATTTCCCCGTGGTAATATGCGCAACTGTGATAAAAGGAATATCATTTAGTGCACTTAGAACTTCATTGATGGTATTTGTTTTTTCAAGAAAAACACCTACATAGGCAATAAAAGAATACCCTAGTTTGACATAGTCAAGATTTAAGGAAGATCCTTTAATGATCCCTGATTCTTCCATCTTTCTAACCCGAACATGAACGGTTCCTGCAGAGATTAATAAACGTTTTGAAATGTCTGTGAATGGAATTCTTGTATTATCAATTAAAATATCTAGGATTTGATGGTCAATTTCATCTAAAGCTACTTTGCTCATGGCTAATATATTTTTGCAAATTTAACTAAATTTTACTGATAAATCATCAATGAATTCGCTTGATTTTGAAGAAAAACGCACTGAAATGAATTAAATCTATGCTTTAATTGAACATAATGAGACAAAATCCAAATTTTCAAGAAGATTATCTTTTTTAAACTGTAGTGAAATGTTTTTTAGTTCTTCAGGGAGGATTATTTTTTTATGGGCCTTCAAAGGGAGTTTAACACCAAAAAATTTCATTTCAGGGAGGAAAACAATCGCGTCATCCCTAAGTTCTTCCTTATAGTGAATTGCCAATTCCTGCTCAGCATAGCTATTTCCATCCTCTGTTACAGTGACGCCGGTAATGATTAGGTCAACAAAGTCTTTAACGTTCTCTGGGATTGCGTAATAGGCTTCTGTAGGGTGGTCAAAATTATCTTCCAAAAGTGTTTCTAGAAGCAGTCCAAAGCTTTTAAACAAGTGCCTTCGTGTGGTTTCTCTTTGGTAATCATTCGGGACGTGTCCCGCTTCAAAAAGGACGGTGGGTGTTCCGAGTTGAGTGAATTTATCTCCCACACAATTTGGGTTAAACGCATCATCATAACGTCCAATTTGATTTGGGAGGGCATCCTGAAGCCCGTTTTTTAATTCAACAATGAGTTGCATCGCTTTCTTTCTTGGAGCAGTTACAGTGCGCGCTTCGTCTGCGGAAGGAGCTAAAAAAGAAATGCTTGCCGTTTCCCCCATTTTACCTGCAGCAAACAAAGTGCGTTGGCCATGTAGATTTAAGCAATAGTCGGGTTTTTCTAACGTATATAAATCATGTAATACCTTACTTTCTGGTTGTGTAAGATCCACTGCATCACGATTTAGGTCTATTCCATTTGCATTTAAACGTGTATAGGCTTGAGCTCCGTCTGGGTTAAGCTGTAGTATAACACACAGTGTGAAGGCTTCCTGAAGGTGTTTTTGAGGCGTATCAACAAACCAGGGAATAAAGTCTAGCAGTGCTCGGGTGGTCGTACTCTCGTTTCCATGCATCTGTGACCACATTAGGATCTTTACCTTTCCTTTTCCAAGTGTTAAAAGAGATATGGGTAAATCATTTACAGAACGACCGATAACTTTTCTAGAAACAGTTTCCGGTAAGCCTTCGAAAAATGAATATAAAGCACTTGGCGGTAAATATCGCTTGGTAGTCATATAGATTATAAAACACAAATGTAAACATCTGTTTGTTTACATTTGTAACGAAATAGTATTTCATATCAAACCACTGAACCCGCATTATTGTATTTGTTTTGATACAAATGTAACACATCAATAAATGAATGAATAAAAACACTTTAAATCAAGTACTTACGTTTTAAAATTAAAGCAATACATTCATTTTTAAAGGGCTTGTTTTATTCAGTTTACAATTGTATATTTGTAATAGAACCAATAATAGTTTACAATGTTAAACATTGACCACTTCCTAAAGCGACTTGAATCATTAATGGAAAATAACCATCTAAATGCAACTGCCTTTGCCGAAAAAATCGATGTTCAACGTTCTTCCGTTTCTCATATTTTATCGAAACGAAATAAACCGAGTTTGGAATTTATATTGAAAATCAATGAACATTTTGAGGAAGCTGATTTAGAATGGTTACTATTGGGTGAAAAACAAGATCAAGAAAAACACCCTACCCTACTAAAGGAGAAAGTAGAAGTTTCAGAAATCGATGCAATCGAACACAAAACAAAATATGAAATCACACAAGGGATGCCCCAAAAGAATGAAAATTCAAACACGGACGAAATATCTCAAATAATTCAATTATATAAGGACGGTAGTTTTCGCACTTATTTTCCCAAATCTTAGTATTTTTGCTCTTGATGAAGCATTATCTAAAATTACTACTGCCTTTACTGTTTATTTCCTGCTATTCTGTCGAACGAAATTGTGAGGATTTTCATGAAGGTACCTTTGAATTTTCTCAAATCATTAATGGTGAGATGACCCGTTCCCGTTTTGAACGTGACGCAAACTTTGAAATAGAATTCTTTGAGGGCGTCACAGACACCGCCAGTATCCGATGGGTAAATGATTGCGAATGTATTTTAACCAAGCTCAATCCTACTTCAAATCAGGACAAACGTCCTATTCAAATCAAAATCTTAAGTACCACCAACAATTCATACACCTTTGAATACTCCCTAGTAGGAGATAGTGGAAACACCCAGCGAGGAACGATTCAGAAAATAAAATAACGCATGATCACCCCAGATATAGTAGTCGCTTTTATAACCCTTACCTTTTTGGAGATTGTTTTAGGAATAGATAACATTATTTTCATTTCAATTTTATCAGATCGATTTCCCATAGAGAAACGTAAGAAATTAATGCAGTTGGGGCTTTTCTTGGCAATGATCATGCGGATTCTATTACTGATGGGAGTGAATTGGCTGACTAGGATGCAAACCACATTAATACAGTTTGACACAAAATACTTCTCCTCTAACATATCCATTCAAGCTTTGATTCTATTAGCAGGAGGATTATTTTTAATTTATAAGAGTACTCGTGAAATTTTTGATAAGGTGGAGTATGATTTAGATGAGAAAAAAGCAGAAAAAAACTTTTCATTCTCTTTTTCTAAAGCTTTGGTCCAAATCATTTTAATCGATATTGTTTTTTCTTTTGACTCGATCCTTACAGCTATTGGAATGACAAGTGGAATTCCGTATGCCTTGTGGATCATGATCACTGCAGTTGTGATCGCTTTGACTATCATGATTGGATTTGCTTCCCCTGTAAGTAAATTTGTAAATGCCCATCCGTCCATACAGATATTGGGCTTGTCTTTTTTATTGCTTATTGGTTTTATGTTAATTACAGAAGCAGCAAGCCATTCTCAAACTGTAATTTTCGGATCCTCAATCACAACAGTACCTAAGGGGTATCTATATTTTGCTATTGCTTTTTCGTTAGGAGTAGAAATGCTTAATATGAGAATTAGAAAAACGAGATCAAATTAGAAGTCTAAGGTTATTTGAGGGTCGTCGCCTTTTTTTGATTCTGAAATAACTTCTTCATCAACATCCACATCAATATCATTAATATCTTCCTCTGGAGGCATTTCATATGGCAACGCTTCCTTGAGCTCAACAGACTTAATTTTCTTTTGTGTGAGTTGATTTCCTAGGGCTTTAAAACCCTTGACTGAGATGAATTCATCCGCATTAATCTCTAAGCTATCAGGTTGTTCTTTTCCTCTTGGCTTTTCAAAATGGACTTCAAGAATTGGGAGCCAATCAAATCCAACATATAGAAGGGTACCGTCGTCTTTAATATAGCTATCCTCCCGATCAACACTTTCAATTAAAAAACGCTTTATGAAATAACGCTCTTTCTCTGCATCAAAATAAACGGCAGTGATTGGTTTTTCAGGGATCCATTTTTCTAAATGAATTACCGTTTCATCAAAATGAAGGCTTAATTCTGGCGATACTGCTCGTAATGTACCTTGTTGAGTAGCTATCAAAAGCTTATCATCTCCCTTAAAAGCACCCAAAAGCTCCCCCCGACCCTCAAGATTCAACCTTCGGATAGTATCGTCAAACCATATCTTACGTGGTTTAAGCGTGGAAACGCCCTTCTCTTTGAGTTCTACTTTTCGTATGGGATACTTTGTAACTGTATTTCCTCGGGATGCACGTCCTTTAATTTGAAGGTCAGCAAAATCCAGATCCCATTTTAATTTTTTAATACTTCCCGTATTTCGTAATAAAATGGAAATTATCTCTGCCTCTCCATTCGAGTTGGCAGAAAAATAAAGGAGCTCTGAGTGGGCTTTCCCCTGGGTCAAATCATATTCCTTATCGCGAGTAATTCCTGTAACTGCGAAACGCTTTATGAATGTCGTTCCTCCTTTTCCATCTTGATACACCATATTGTAGATGGTTCGGGTGTCTTTCTTTTTAAACACGGCAGCATGGATAATGTTTTTACCTACAAAGACCTTACTATCAACTTTTACAACTTGCATCTTCCCTTCTTGTGTAAAGACAATTATATCGTCAATATCCGAGCAGTCACAAACAAATTCATCTTTACGGAGTGAGGTTCCTATAAAACCTTCCTCCCTGTTCATGTAGAGCCTTTGATTTCGAACTACTACTTTTTTTGCATCCACATCATCAAAAATTCTTATTTCTGATTTTCGCTCTTTGTCGGTGCCGTATGTTTTTCTTAAATGTTTAAAATATCGAATTGCATAGTCAATTAGATGTGCAAGGTTATTCTTGACTTCTGCGATATCTCCTTCCAGAGCTTCGATTTTCTGCTGCGCCTTATCCAAGTCAAATTTTGAAATACGCTTAATCCGTATTTCGGTAAGGCGAACAATATCTTCCTCAACAACGGCACGTTTCAAATGCTCGATATGAGGCTTTAATCCTTTGTCAATAAAAGCAATAACCTCTTCCCATGTAGAGGCTTCTTCAATGTCTCGATAAATTTTATTTTCAATAAAAATACGCTCAAGAGAAGCGTAATGCCATTGATTTTCGAGTTCTAGCAACTGAACGTCCAACTCAAGCTTCAGCAATTGAACTGTATGGTCTGTTGATATTTTCAACATCTCATTGACCCCCATAAAATGGGGTTTATTATCAATAATCAAACACCCAAGAGGGGAAATTGAAGTTTCACATGCTGTAAAAGCATAAAGTGCATCAATCGTTTTATCCGGTGAGATGTCGTTTGGCAAATGCACTAATATTTCTACTTCAGAAGCGGTATTGTCTTCAATTTTCTTGATTTTTATCTTTCCCTTTTCATTCGCTTTTAAAATACTGTCTATTAAGCTAGAGGTGTTTGTGCTAAACGGGATTTCATTTATCACTAAAGTATTCTTGTCCTGTTGGGTAATTTTGGCACGTACGCGAACCTTACCTCCGCGTAGCCCTTCATTATAATTTTGAACATCAATCACTCCTCCTGTTTGAAAATCAGGATACACATCAATTTTTTTACCCTTCAAATGCTGAATACTAGCCTGTAACAACTCGTTGAAATTGTGGGGAAGTATTTTAGTTGAGAGTCCTACGGCTATTCCCTCTGCTCCTTGCGCTAACAACAACGGGAACTTTACAGGGAGATGAATAGGTTCTTTTTTTCGCCCGTCATAGGAAAGCTGCCAATCTGTGACCTTTGGACTAAAGACAACTTCAAGAGCAAATTTGGATAACCTAGCCTCAATATAACGAGAGGCTGCAGCACTATCACCGGTGAGAATATTCCCCCAGTTTCCCTGCATGTCAATGAGCAATTCTTTTTGCCCTACTTGAACCATGGCATCCGCTATACTGGCATCCCCGTGGGGGTGGTATTGCATGGTATGCCCTACGATATTGGCTACTTTATTGTACCGCCCATCATCTAAATCCTTCATGGAATGAAGAATTCTTCTTTGAACCGGCTTCAGGCCATCTTCTATTGCGGGGACAGCACGCTCAAGAATCACATAAGAGGCGTAATCCAGAAACCAATCTTTATACATGCCCGTCACCTTCACCAACGAATCGTTGGAGGCGTCTTCAGGAAAAGTTTGGTCTGTGATTTCGTCCATAGAAATGCTAAATTACTATATCAACACAAGAATTAGAACTAAATATTCTTGAAGAAATTAACAAATTACCGTTGAGAAGTAATTTTTATATACATTTAGGCACCTCAAAAGCTTACAACATGATCTGGGTTCAACTCTCCAAGGCTGAAGGCCTTTTAAAAAATGGCACTTACACAAATAAATTCATTCTTAGCTATGTGCTTTTCATTTCTATTTTTCAATCTTTTGCAATAAATTTAGGCACAAAGACAGTAGATGAATCAAAATGGCTTGCCGTTCTCTTTATTTTCTCTGAAATCTTGATCAATATTCTTGGAATCTACCACCTATTCAAAATCAACCAGGAAGGGGACAAAAAGGATTTCTTGAATCGCTATGTTGTTTTGGGATTTGTGGTTGGGGTAAGGTTATTTTTAATTTCCATTCCTTTGATCCTTTTGTCTTTACTTCTGCTTCATTCAATTACAAAAATTGATTTTGATACCGATAATTCTTGGTTTTTATACTGCCTGATGACCACTCTTTTAATTATTTATTACGCTTTTCTTGGAAAATCATTCAAACGGGTAACCCTTTAGAAGCATAAAAAAACCTCATATTAACATATAATACAAGGTTTTTTTAGCAGAAATTTATACTGTTACTTTTTTACAGCAAACGTTATTTTCACGTTCAGTCTATATTCATCCACTCTACCGTCTTTTACGGTTAAGCTTTGATTGTTGATATTTACAGATGTTATGTGTTTTATTGTTTTACTTGCTTCTATTACAGCATTTTGGGCTGCATCTTCCCAGCTGGTGCTGGAGTTTGATAATACTTCAATTACTTTTAAAATTGCCAGGTTTATTTATTTTAAATTATTTAAAAAATTTATTTAACAGCCCTTTAATTGGGCTTGCTTTTCCTGAACTGCCTCCTAGAAGACCGCCAAGAATATTCTCTTTACCTCCAACCTTTGAAGAAATAAGATCCACCACAAAAGGAACCGCGATTCCTGAAATAGCTTTTGCTTTAGAAGCGTCAAATCCTTTGGTCAACAAACTGTCGATTACTTTTTTTGTAAGGGTAGAGACTAAGGAATTTGAGGAAGCCGAATTTTTACTTCCTGAAAATAAATTCAACAGTGTTCCTAATCCATTTTTGGATGTTTCTTCGGTTAAAGAACTACCTATTCCTTCTTGAACGCCTTCAAGTGATTTTTCAACTTCAGAAGGGTTTAGGTTTAATTTATCTTTGAAAAGTGAAAGAAGGTCTCCTTCATTTCCTTTTAATATTGAGCTAATGTCCATGAGTTGATTATGAGTTGTAAACGGATTGTTTTTTAAACTTAAGAACCAATAGATAGTAAACCATCACTCTATACTTGTTTCGGTTTGACGAACCCATCTGATCCATCACTTCGGTTATTGCTTCATCTAGTTTATCACTAGCAGAAAGGCCTAGTTTTTTAATTAAAAAATTGTTTTTAACTGTTTCTAGTTCTTTGGCATCTGACCCCGATACTTTACTGGCATCAGCATTGTAGATTGAGGGTCCGAGACCCTTCGTTACCTTTGTCAATAGATCTTCATCAACCTTTATCTTTAGGGTGTTTTTAAACTCATTTAAATAAAGGGTTATTTTTTCTTCTTGTTTACTCATAATTTGGGGGGTTTTTGATTAAAATTAATACAAACTACATGCGTTATTCTTTTGTAGCGTTTCTTTCACAACGATCACAGAGATCGGTAATATTTTTTAATGCTCTAGATTGCACGACCGTACCTTCAAATATTTCATGGGTACGATCTGTATTGATATAGGAACAATCTGAAAACAAGTGGTAACTTTTTCCTGATTTCGTCCAAAAAACATGGTTTTCACCACCATTTAATGACTTTACCAGCTCTGTTTGTTCGGTATATTGCTCTATGGATGGAGGGTTGAAATCGGCGCCAGAAACGCCAGCAATAATCAATGCCAGTGTTGCGATACCACCAAAAATTCCTTTTTGTTTTTTGTCCATGTCTTTATTCATAAAAATCAAAACAATCAAGGGGGCAAAAGCAAGAATGCTCATGATGACTCCTAGTTGATTCTGAACAAAGAATTTGACTTTGTTTTTTACCGATGCTGGATCCAATCGATTTGCCTTTTTCCATAAGTACGACCCAAGGACGGCAAACAGTAATATACAAACTATTAAAATAGTAAGGAGCGTAAAGTTTATGGGGGTATCCTGTAAAACGAAATAGGCTACTACTTCAAGGCCAATGGCCACAAACCAAGATAAAAAAGGAAAAATCCGTAGTTTTTTGGCTTTCGGTTTATCTAGCGTATGAAGCGCAGAAGTTTTTTTTCCGGCGGAACCGGACTCAGGGGTACTGTTGTAAACAGGGGTGATTTTTTTTGGGACGACATGGGGGGTAATTTTAATAATAGTAAATCTAAGTTTATTTTTTTAAATAAAAAAATAAGCCTTAAACGGATTGCTCTTCAACAAAATCTAATTCAACTTTAAGATTTTCGATAATGAATTTTTGACGGTCGGGGGTGTTTTTCCCCATATAAAACTCCAACAACTGCTCGGTAGTGATCGTTTTATCCATCATGACGGGATCTAGGCGAATGTCCTCCCCGATAAAGAATTTAAATTCATCTGGAGAAATCTCTCCTAATCCCTTAAAACGTGTGATTTCAGGCTTTCCACTCAATTTGGTGATTGCCTCCCTTCGCTCCTGCTCGCTGTAGCAATAAAAAGTTTGCTTTTTATCACGAACTCTAAAAAGGGGTGTTTGTAAAATATAGAGGTGCCCTTCCTTGATCAGCTCCGGAAAGAACTGAAGGAAAAAAGTAATTAACAACAGCCGAATGTGCATTCCATCAACATCGGCATCAGTTGCAATCACAATATTGTTATACCGAAGATCCTCAAGACTATCCTCTATATTCAGGGCTGCTTGCAAGAGGTTAAACTCCTCGTTTTCATAAACAATTTTTTTCGACATACCATAACTATTCAAGGGTTTCCCTCTCAAGCTAAATACGGCTTGCGTATTCACATCACGAGATTTTGTGATGGAACCACTTGCAGAATCTCCTTCCGTGATGAACAAGGTAGAATCCAAACGGCGGTCTTTTTTAAGATCGGGTAAGTGCACGCGGCAGTCTCTTAGTTTTTTGTTGTGTAAACTTGCTTTTTTTGCACGCTCTCGTGCCAGCTTACGAATACCAGAGAGGTCTTTTCGCTCCCGTTCTGCCTGGATAATCTTACGTTGTATTGCTTCTGCCACATCCGTATTTTTATGCAGAAAATTATCCAATTGTGTGCTCAGAAAATCCACAATATAACTCCGGACAGAAGGCATACCCTCCCCCATTTCTGTAGAGCCTAATTTTGTTTTGGTTTGTGATTCAAAAACAGGCTCCATCACCTTGATGCTAACGGCAGAAATTATTGACTTTCTGATGTCGGAGGCTTCGTAGTTTTTTCCAAAATAATCCCGCACTGTTTTTACTAAGCCCTCGCGAAAGGCAGCTTGGTGCGTTCCTCCCTGTGTGGTGTGCTGCCCATTGACAAAGGAATGATACTCCTCGCTGTATTGCGTTTTACTGTGGGTTAGTGCCACTTCAATATCATTTCCTCTTAAGTGAATAATGGGATATGAAAGATCGTTTTCATTGGTCTGGTCGGTGAGTAAATCCAGCAATCCATTTTCTGAAATGAACTTTTCTCCATTCAGTTCAATGGTTAAGCCTGGGTTGAGATACACATAATATTTAATCATGCGCTCTACATATTCCAAGCGATACTTATAGTTTTTAAAAATCCCTACATCGGGCGTGAAAACAACTTTCGTTCCGCGCCTTCTTGAACTTTCTTCAGCGGGAGGGTCTAGGTTTAAATTTCCAAACTCAAAGGAAGCAGTTTTAGACTGCTTATCACGGTTGGACTGGACTACAAATGAAGAAGAAAGTGCATTTACGGCTTTGGTTCCTACCCCGTTGAGACCTACTGATTTCTTAAACGCCCTTGAGTCGTATTTCCCTCCTGTATTCATTTTTGAGACTACATCCACTACTTTTCCTAACGGTATACCTCTCCCAAAATCCCGAACTGTAACTTGACTTTCTTTAATGGTTATTTCAATGGTTTTCCCGGCACCCATCACAAACTCATCGATGCAATTGTCCAAAACCTCTTTTAGCAGAATGTAGATACCATCGTCTGGTGAGGAGCCGTCTCCAAGCTTTCCGATATACATTCCGGGACGCATACGGATGTGCTCTTTCCAGTCTAGGGAACGTATATTGTCTTCGGTATATGCAGTTTGATTTTCCATTGAATAGAAGGCTAATATAGTTATTGATAAATGAAATGAAAACCCTTTGGTGACTAAGAAATCAACAATTCTAGATTTTTTTTTGTTAAAAAGTTATTGCTTTGCTTTATCCTGTAAACCCACTTCACGGCGTGTTATTTATACTTATATTTAGCCTTATAAACAAATGATAGCATACGTATAAAATGACAAACAATTCAATCGAAAACACAACAGGCCCCTTTGTTCATAGCGTTTATTTTTGGTTAAAAAATCCTACCAAGGAGGAGGATAGAGTCCAATTTGAAACTGCAATACGAAAGATGATACACACCAACCCTCAGGCTACCTCCAATCATTTGGGTTGCCCTGCCGCCTCAGAAGAACGGGAAGTGGTTGACAATTCATTCACTTACTTTTACCTGATGCTTTTTCCAGATTTGGAGGCACAGAATGCCTATCAAACCGACCCAACCCACCTTCTTTTTATAGAGGAGGCGTCCCATTTATGGGATCGTGTGCTTGTTTATGATTCTGTTTCAAAAAGGGACTAGCAGTTTATTTTTCAGCTAAGGCATTTTGTGCTTGCCTGAAATTATCAATCGCCACAAAATAATCTGGGTCTTCAAGAACGTTGACTTCGTATATTTTTTCTGCCCGTTTTATCAATTTGACACAATCTGAAGAGAGGTGTCTTAAGTGAATATTTTTTCCGTTTTTGTGATAGCGTTCAGTCAATTTATTGACACATTCAATGGCCGATTGGTCCACAATACGGGATTCTTTAAAGTCAATAACAACCTCATCTGGATCGTTTTTCACATCAAACTTACTGTTAAACAATTCGATACACCCAAAAAATAAGGGACCATAGATTTCATAGTGCTTTACTCCGTGTTCATCCACATGTTTCCTTGCTCGAATACGTTTGGCGTTTTCCCATGCAAAAACCAAGGAAGAAACGATCACACCTGCCAAAACAGCAATGGCCAAATCAAAAAGCACAGTGATAACGGTCACTAAAATAATAACAATCATATCGGCATTGGGGACTTTATTCCACACCTTGAAAGTGCTCCAGGCGAATGTACCCAGCACCACCATAAACATAACCCCTACAAGTGCTGCAATAGGCACTTGCTCTATATAGCTGGACCCAAACAAGATAAAGAACAACAAGGCCAAGGCGGCTGTAATCCCGGATAGACGCCCACGTCCACCCGACTTAATATTGATAATGCTCTGCCCAATCATCGCACAGCCTCCCATACCACCAAAAAAACCATTGAGGATGTTTCCTGCGCCTTGGGCCACACATTCCCTGTTGCCACTGCCGTGGGTCTCTGTAAGTTCATCTATGAGGTTGAGTGTCATCAGCGACTCAATCAATCCAATAGCGGCAAGAATAAACGCATACGGAGCGATAAAAAATAAGGTTTCCAACGAAAAGGAAATCAATGGGACTTGAAAACGAGGCAAGCCTGCTTTTATCCCTTCTCCTCCATTGGCTACAATAAAAGACTTTACGGTTTCTGTTTCGAGACCTCCAAAAATAACAACCAGCGAAACCACAACAATTGCGGTTAGGGCGGCAGGAACTTTTTTGGTCACCAAAGGTAAAAGCGCCATGATAAGCATGGTGGTAGCCACCAAGCCCAGCATAATCCAAAGGGAACTCCCTACTAGCCACTGCCCATTGCTCTTAAACATCCCCAATTGTGAAAGGAAGATGACAATGGCCAAGCCATTGACAAACCCCATCATCACCGAATGTGGTATCATTCGTACAAATTTTCCTAGGCGCAACATACCAGCAGAAACCTGAATGAGTCCTGCCAGTAGTAGGGTAGCAAATAGATGCTGTAGACCAGCGCTCTCGGTACCCCCCAACTCATTGCCTTGACTCACAAGACTTACCATAACCACTGCCATGGCACCCGTAGCTCCTGAAATCATCCCAGGACGACCCCCAAAAATAGCCGTAACCAATCCCATCATAAATGCCCCGTAAAGTCCTACAATGGGTGATATTCCTGCAACAAAAGCAAAGGCAACTGCCTCCGGCACTAGGGCCAGTGCTACCGTAATTCCAGATAAAAGATCGTTTTTGATACTGCCGCCATTGGTGCGGTCTATAAGTTGAAAAGGTTTCAAGAATGTTGTTTTTTTATATAAGGGGCAAAAATAAACTTATTCTAGTCAATAGCCCGTTTTGAAAGAGGTGAATTTAATCCAAACCACAGGTAACAGGGCCACCCTACTTCTTTAACAAATGCTCTAATGAACAGTAGGTGACCAATTAAAAAAGAACCCAATCCAAAAACAAAAAAGTTAGGAAACAACAAAAACACATCCCCAATAAGGCAAAAGAATAAGCCAATGCCTATTGAATTTGAGTAGTTGCTGCGACTAGCCGATCGGAACCTGAATGCAAGTAAGATAATTAAGGAGGTCGTGAGCGGCTTTAAAAAATAAAACAATGGTTTATACTCAAAAAAATCAGCAGCAATCGCAAAAAAGGCCGAAACTAAAATTAGGTATTTGAGTGCGTTTTTATTCATCTATACCAAGGTACTTCTTTTACACATTAAATCGAAAATGCATCACATCACCATCTTTTACAATATACTCCTTCCCCTCAACGCGCATTTTACCTGCCTCCTTGACCTTAGCTTCAGAGCCAAATTGTTCGTAATCACTAAAACTAATTACTTCTGCTCGAATAAAACCTTTTTCAAAATCGGTATGAATTACTCCCGCTGCCTGTGGAGCTGTTGCACCAATGGGGACGGTCCAGGCACGAACTTCTTTTTCTCCTGCGGTAAAGTAAGTTTGCTGGTTTAATAAAGCATAGGCGTTACGAATTAGCTTTGCGGCCCCTGCTTCTTCAAGTCCTAAGTCTTCTAAAAAAAGCTGACGCTCTTCAAAGGTATCTAATTCGTTAATGTCTGCTTCCACACTCACTGCTAGAATGAGTAACCCAGCCTGCTCGTCTTTAACCAATTCTTTAACACGATCTACATACGCATTTCCAGATTTGGCAGCACTCTCTTCCACATTACACACATAGAGTACAGGCTTGTCTGTAATCAACTGTAGTGGCTTAATGAACACTTCCCTATCCTCCTCTTTTATTTCAATGCTGCGTACATTTTTTGAGGCTTCTAATTCTGTTTTTAAAAAGTCTAAAATTGTCTTTTCTTTAATTGCTTCTTTATTTCCGGTTCGTGCCGCTCGATTTACTTTCTCTAGTTTTTTCTCAACCGTTTCTAAATCTTTCAATTGCAGTTCAATATCGATTGTTTCCTTATCACGAACAGGATCTACAGAAGCATCTACATGAACAATATTGTCATTATCAAAACAGCGTAATACATGTAAAATAGCATCCGTTTCTCTGATGTTTGCTAAAAATTGATTTCCCAAACCTTCTCCTTTGCTAGCTCCCTTTACCAATCCTGCAATATCAACGATTTCTACCGTTGCGGGTAAAACACGTTCTGGGTTTACCAAGCTTTCTAACTTTTCAAGACGTGAATCGGGTACGTTTACCACACCAATATTCGGTTCTATAGTACAAAAAGGAAAATTTGCACTTTGCGCTTTAGCATTTGACAAACAATTAAAAAGAGTCGATTTTCCTACATTGGGTAAGCCCACAATTCCTGCTTTCATGAATTTTATTTTCGTCAAAAATAAACTTTCTTTTGGCTTTTTCATTTCCTTTACTTAATTATGACATAGATTATTTAATTCTAACTAAATGAGTTCAAAGAAATATTTGATGATTCATGCCGATGATGCCGGTTTGGCATGGTCTGAAAACAAAGCAACGCAAAATGGTATGTTGTATGGAAGTATTAGCTCCACGAGCCTGATGGTTCCCTGTCCTTGGTTTTTTGAGATGGCACAATTTGCTGTTAAAAACCCCACCTTGGACTTTGGCATTCACCTTACCTTGACCGGAGAATGGAAAACCTATCCCTTTAGACCCCTCACGCCGGTCGATCAAATACCTTCATTGGTAGACGAAAACGGTTATTTTCTTCCTAAACGACAATATATTCGCGACCATGCGGTTCTAGAAGAAGTGCGTTTGGAATTAAAAAATCAAATAGATTTTGCCCTTTCTTTGGGAATGAAACCTTCTCATTTAGACTCTCATATGTACACGCTGGGCGTGCGCCAAGACTTGTTGGATTTATATCAAGAATTAGGCAAGGAATATAATCTTCCTATCCTACTGAGCAAGACCTTGATTGCCTATACAGGAGAATCACCTTCACAATTTGTTTTACCCAATGAAAAGTGTTTTGAGTCGCTTTTTATGGCCTCCATGGAGGAATTTGAAAATGGAGGGAATGGGACTTTTTATGATCAGACTCTAACCCATTTGCCAGATGGCCTTTCCATCGTATTAATTCACCCCGCTGAGAAGAGTGAAGAGATGGATCAAATAACACTAGACCATCCTAATTTTGGGGCTGAATGGCGTACACAAGATGCAACTTACTTTAGCAGTGAAGCTTGCAAACAAAAATTAAAAGAGAATAATATTGAATTAGTGGATTTTAGAAGTCCTATTGTCCTTAGTCTTCTGGGTGCATAAAACGTTGTTTGCCCAATAATACTTCTTCAGACTCGACATGATTCTCATCGGGAACACAACAATCTACAGGACAAACCGCTGCACATTGTGGCTCTTCGTGAAACCCCTTGCATTCTGTACATTTATCGGGTACGATGTAATAGTATTCATCAGAAACAGGCGCTTGAAACACTTCTGCATTTACCGCTTTTCCATCTGTCAAGACGACCTCACCCTTGAGGGAAGTTCCATCTTGGTAACGCCAATCTTCTGCACCTTCATAAATTGCTGTGTTCGGACATTCAGGTTCACAAGCACCGCAATTAATACACTCGTCAGTAATGATTATAGCCATAGCAAATTCTTTCCTTACATTTGCGCAAAAATAAGACCTTAAAAGTTCCTAAACAAGTAAATGAAAGCAAACTCAAAACGTGTCAATGCCTTGATAAAACTAGGAGTTCATCTAAAAAACTACAATCCTGATGATGAATACTATGGTCTGCTGAAAAAACAAGTTCACCAAGCCATAATTAACAACGGCTGGTTTACCGCAGAATCCATCAGAGAAACCTTTTCAAGCTGGGGGAATTTACTGGTTCAAGATACTGTTGAAAAATGGTTGACCCCCTATTCGTTTTCGGAGGGTAGTCCTTCTAAAACAATAGCATTAATTCTTGCAGGAAACATTCCTATGGTTGGGTTTCATGATATAATTTGCGTTTGGCTAAGTGGGCATAAAGCGATGGTTAAATGTGCTTCAAAAGACCTGTTCCTCCTACCCTACATGACGTCGTTCCTGGAACACGAAGCAGGGGAGCAAAAAATTACTTTTACAGCGCAGAAACTAGAAAATTTTCATGCAGTAATTGCCACAGGATCAAATAATGCCGCTCGATATTTTGATCATTATTTCTCTAGCTATCCCAATATTATCAGAAAAAACAGAAATGGAGTTGCTGTTTTAAACGGAACAGAATCCGAGGAAGAACTGATTGGTTTGGGAAAAGACATGCTCCAATATTTTGGATTAGGATGCCGAAATGTTGCTAAAATCTATCTTCCAAGAGGGTATGATTTAAATTTAATTTTTGGGGCTATTTTCTCCCATGCTGAAATAATCAATCATGCAAAATATGGCAACAACTATGATTATAACAAAGCAGTATGGCTAATGAGTGAATTTGATTTTCTTGAAAATGGATTCTTCATGCTTAAAGAAGATACTGATTTTAGTGCTCCTATTTCCTGTGCTTTTTATTCGTATTATGACAACATGGAGGACGTGAAACAAGAATTGCAAACCCATAAGGATTCGATTCAATGCGTTGTCTCAAAACTTGATATTGATGGTGCGATAGCCCTTGGCTCAGCTCAACAACCTTCTTTATGGGATTATGCCGACGGAATAGACACCTTGCGTTTTTTAGAAAAAATATAGCTTTAAAAACACGTAATGTTAACAACTCAGAAAAAAAAACAAACAAGGTTATACCACTAATTATTGGGGAATCACAATATTTGTACTTTCAAAAAATTACAGAAAGAAAAAGGATTGAAATTCCAGATTTTTCTTTCTATAAAATTTAATAAAACCAACAGAATCCTATATGAAAGTTCATAATTTTAGTGCTGGACCCTCCATTCTTCCAAAAGAAGTAATGCAACAAGCTGCTGCAGCTGTTGTGGAACTTGATGGATCTGGCTTATCATTGATTGAAATATCGCATCGAAGCAAAGCCTTTATTGATATTATGGATGAAGCTTGCACCTTAGCATTACAACTTACTGGCCTTGAAAATAAAGGATATAAAGCTATTTTCCTTCAAGGTGGAGCGAGTCTTCAATTTCTAATGACTGCGTATAATCTTTTAGAAAAAAAGGCAGGCTACGTCAATACAGGAACGTGGTCTAATAAAGCAATCAAAGAAGCAAAACTTTTTGGTGAGGTCTTGGAACTAGCTAGTTCAAAAGAAGCGAATTATAATTACATCCCCAAAGGGTATTCCATCCCTGAGGATATAGATTATCTCCATTTAACGACCAACAACACAATCTTTGGAACCCAGCTCAAAGACATTCCAGCAACGGGGGTACCCCTAGTTGCTGATATGAGTTCAGATATTTTTTCACGTGCTTTTGATTATTCCAAGTTTGATCTTTTCTATGCAGGAGCACAAAAAAACATGGGACCTTCAGGAGCTACTTTAGTGATTATAAAAGAAGCTCTTTTTGGAAAAGTAAGCCGTATCATACCCTCAATGTTGAGTTACCAAATTCATGCTGAAGCAGAAAGTATGTTTAACACCCCCCCGGTGTTTGCTGTTTACACTTCTATGCTTAATATGCGATGGGTAAAATCTCAAGGAGGGGTGGAAAAGCTTGGTGAAAAAAACAAGCTGAAAGCGACTTTGTTGTATGGTGAAATTGATCGTAACTCAAAATTCACAGGCTTTGCGGCTGTTGAAGATCGAAGTGAAATGAATGCAACATTTAATCTCGTAAATCCCGAAGATGCTGAACCCTTTGATGCGCTATGCAAATCTTCTGGTATAAATGGCCTGAAAGGACATCGCTCTGTAGGTGGCTATCGAGCCTCTATGTACAACGCCTTAACTATAGAAAGCATAGAGATCCTAGTGGACTGTATGCAAACACTTGAACAAAAATATTAAACATCAAATATGAAAATTTTAGCAAACGATGGAATTTCTCAAAGCGGTATAGACGCTTTAACTGCTAACGGTTTTGAAGTCATTACTGTAAACGTCGCTCAAGAACAATTAATAGAATACATTAATTCAAATGATGTGAAAGCCCTTTTAGTGCGAAGTGCTACAACTGCTCGCAAAGAATTAATTGACGCCTGTCCAGGACTTCAGTTGATTGGACGTGGAGGAGTAGGTATGGACAATATTGATGTGGACTATGCAAAATCGAAAGGTTTGCACGTAATTAACACTCCTGCCTCTTCTTCAGCATCTGTGGCTGAATTGGTTTTTGCGCATTTATATGGAGGGGTCCGATTTTTATTCGACTCAAACAGAAGCATGCCGTTAGAAGGAGAAACAAACTTTAAAGGGCTTAAAAAAGCATATGCAAAAGGTGTTGAACTTCGTGGAAAGACATTGGGAATTATTGGTTTTGGTCGAATAGGTCAAGAAGTAGCTAAAATTGGTTTAGGTGTAGGAATGAATGTTATTGCTGCCGATACCTATACAGATGAAGCAACTGTTACCGTTTCTCTTTTCAATGGAGAATCCATTCCTGTAGTCATCAAAACGCAGTCTATGGAGGAGGTTTTATCAAAATCAGACTTTATTAGTTTACACGTTCCTGCTCAAAAAGAGTATGTGATTGATAAAAATGCCTTTTCAAAAATGAAGAAAGGAGCCGCTCTTGTCAATGCTGCCAGAGGAGGCGTTATTGACGAGGTTGCTTTAGTAGAAGCACTAGATAGCGGACATCTTTCATTTGCTGCTTTAGATACTTTCGAAAATGAACCGAAGCCTGAAATCAAGTTGTTGATGCATGATAAAATTTCATTGACTCCTCATATCGGTGCTGCTACTCTAGAGGCGCAAGATCGAATTGGAGAGGAATTGGCTTCACAAATCAGCAGTCTACTTAAATAAAGGCGTTTGTATTCTGACCGACTAAAATCAAAATGGGGTATTGAATCAAATAGACAGTTGATTATCATCTTCATCGTCTTTGGATTGACAGGATCCCTCAGTGTACGTTTGGCCAAACCAGTCTTGGATTTTTTCCATATTAATCTAGAAAGTTTTCAATCTGTTTTTTGGGGTGACCTTTGGTATTGGATTTTACGTCTCTTGATTATTTTTCCTGTCTACCAGCTCTTATTAATCCTTATAGGAACGGTATTCTTTCAATTCAAATTCTTTTGGAATTTTGAAAAGAAAATTTTAAGTAGAATCGGATTTAAACGTTTTTTTGAAAAAGAATAAAGGGATTAGGTGCTTATGAAAGTCTTGAACTAATCAGCTTTAAAAATTCGCTTCTTGTATCTGTTTCTTTAAACGCCCCTCTAAATCCAGAAGTAGTTGTTGTAGAATTTTGTTTTTGTACTCCCCGCATCATCATACACATATGTGATGCTTCAATCACAACAGCCACTCCTGTTGGTTGGAGTGTTTCATTGATACAGTCTAAAATCTGCTCAGTCAGTCTTTCTTGAACTTGCAATCGTCTTGCAAAAACATCGACTACGCGAGGTATTTTACTCAATCCTACAATGTGACCATTAGGGATATAAGCAATGTGTGCTTTTCCAAAAAAAGGCAGCATATGGTGCTCACACAACGAATACAACTCAATATCCTTAACAATGACCATTTCATTATACGTTTCTTCAAACATTGCACTTTTGAGTATTTTCTTTGGATCTTGCTCATATCCCTCCGTAAGAAATCTCATTGCTTTTGCTGCCCGTTCAGGCGTTTTCAACAAACCCTCACGCGCTTTGTCTTCTCCTAATAAATGGAGAATATCTTCATAGTTCGTTTGAATTTTTTCTGTTTCCGGGAGGGTTTCTAAATTAAAGTTTTCATTCATCTATAGTTGTGATATAATTAGTAAAATAGTTTTTTAATTTTTCAATCTTGGGGTCAATAATAAAGGTGCAATAGGGTTGCGTTTTATTCTCATTATAATAGTTTACATGATCTTCGTCGGCCTTATAAAAAGTAGTTGCTTCTTTAACCTCAGTAACAATGGGGGAGTTAAAAACGCCTTCAGCGTCTAATTGTTTTATGATTGTTAGTGACACCGATTGTTGCTCCGCTTCCGTAAAATAAATTCCAGAGCGGTATTGCGTTCCTATGTCATTTCCCTGTTGATTTAAAGTAGTAGGATCATGTGTATTAAAGAAAATCAATAAAAGAGAGGTTAAATTGACAAGAGTATCATCATAAGTTACGGAAATCGCCTCCGTATGTCCTGTCCTTCCTGTACAAACCTCTCGATAGGCTGGATTTTTAATCGTTCCATCTATGTAACCCGGAAAAACAGATATAATACCATTAACTCTTTGAAAGACAGCTTCTGTACACCAAAAGCAGCCTCCTGCTAAATAGATAGTTTTGATCAATTTAATTTGATTTTTGTTAAACAAAGATACAAAGTGAAGCCTTAATTAAAGAAAATATGGTTAAAAATTAGGGGACTACGACAATTAATTAATGAAACAATTAGACGAATGTTTGAGAATAGGAAAGGATTACTTGAAGAAATACAAAAAAGGAGTAATTTAGATCCCTCTATGGAACATTTGCTTACAGCCCAACATATTTCAAAAAATTACGGAGAATTAAACGTTTTAACCGATGTAAGCTTAACTGTTGAAAAAAAAGAGATTATTGTTATTGTAGGCCCCTCTGGTGCAGGAAAAACCACATTACTTCACATCCTTGGTACGCTAGACCGCCCAAACAAAAACTCGAAAACCGAGGTCATCATAAATGGAACAGATACAACTGCTGTAAATGATAAACATTTGGCACAGTTTAGAAATCAAAACATGGGATTTATTTTTCAATTTCATGAGTTGCTTCCTGAATTTACTGCCCTCGAAAATGTTTGCATTCCCTGCTGGCTGGGGGGCTCTTTCTCTGAGGAGTCTAAAGCTAAAGCACTAAAATTATTGAAGCGTTTGGGCATTGCCGATCGTGCTTCTCATAAGCCAAGTGCATTATCCGGTGGAGAGCAACAACGAGTGGCTGTCGCTAGAGCCCTAATCAATGACCCTAAAATTATTTTTGCAGATGAGCCTAGTGGTAATCTAGATTCTGAAAATGCTGCTCTTTTACATGATTTGTTTTTTGAACTTCGGGACGAACTAGGTTGTAGCTTTGTGATTGTAACGCATAATAAAGATTTGGCGAAGCGAGCAGACAGAACCATCAGCCTAAGGGATGGTAAAATTGAATCGTGAATAAAAAAGAATTAAAATCCTTTTTGGATGAAAAGGCTAGAACTTTTGAATATCCTAAATTTTTAGAGCAAGACCCCATTCAAATCCCCCATCGATTTGTAAAAAAAGAAGATATTGAAATAGCTGGATTTTTAGTTGCTACAATTGCCTGGGGAAATCGAAAAAGTATTATAAAAAGTGGTAATCGAATGATGGATTTTATGGATAATGATCCGTATGCTTTTGTAATGAATCATAAAGATGAGGATTTAAAAGCATTAGATAATTTTGTTCATAGAACCTTTAATGGCCTTGATTTTATCTATTTCATGAAAGCCCTTCGAAATATCTATTTGAACCATAACGGCTTAGAATTTGTTTTTTCCAAAAACCAAACTGCTGCTGCTTTATACGAAAACATTCACCTGTTCAAAAAGACTTTTTTTGATTTACCGCACCAAAAAAGAACAGAAAAGCACGTCTCTGACCCATTCAATGGTTCTGCAGCCAAACGCCTAAACATGTACTTGCGATGGATGGTTCGCCCAGCAACTCAGGGAGTTGATTTTGGAATTTGGAAGCGAATAAAAACTGCCCAGCTCTCCTGCCCTCTTGATGTTCATAGCGGAAATGTTGCGCGTAGCTTAGGGATATTAAAGCGAAAACAAAACGACTATAAAGCATTAATTGAATTAGATACCGCCCTTCGAAAATTTGATCCAATTGACCCTGTAAAATATGATTTTGCTTTATTTGGTCTTGGTGTTTATGAAGGCTTTAAATGATATAAAATCATTTTTTTTCTATCTTGTTCTTTTCAAAATTCAGAATCCCTTTTTATCTAAAAATGTTTAAAAAAATTTTATCCCAAACTGGACCCGGTCCATTAATCGCAGCTGCATTTATTGGTCCGGGTACGATAACCCTTTGCACCCTTGTAGGCGCTCAGTATGGGCTGGAACTGCTTTGGGCTATTTTAGTTGCAATCATAGCGGCCATAGTATTACAAGGTATGGCAGTACGTCTGGGCGTGATTGGTCAAAAAAGCATTACACAAGCCATTAAAGACGATATCAAGACCCCTTGGATTCAAACTGGATTATTGATTTTAATCTTTTTAGCCATTATGATTGGAAATACCGCATATGAAGCAGGAAATATAAGTGGTGCTGTATTGGGATTAGAAACCCTATTTGGAAAAAAATTAATTCCTGTATTTGGATTTTCTCTAAATCTCTTTTCCATTGTAATTGGTGTTATTGCAGGAGGTTTATTATGGATGGGTAAATATAAAATCATTGAGCGAAGTTTGATTGTTTTAGTGCTTCTTATGAGCGTTTCATTTTTAATTACCGCTGTTGTCTCCGGTCCTCCAATACTTAATATTCTTAAAGGTCTTTTTAGTTTCACAACCCCAAAGGGAAGTATTTTAAGTATTATCGGATTGGTAGGTACTACAATAGTGCCCTATAATCTTTTTCTACATACCGAATTGGTCAGAGAAAAATGGTCAAAAAAATCAGATCTTTCTTTCGCAATGAAAGATATGGTTATCGCGCTCATACTCGGAGGAGTAATATCTATGAGCGTTATTATTACTGCTGCCTCAGTCAAAACCATGCAACTAGAAAGTACAGCTGATCTTGCACTAGGACTTGAGCCCTTGTTTGGGACTTTTGCTAAATATTTTCTAGCCTTTGGACTCTTTGCCGCAGGGATAACAAGCACAATTACAGCTCCACTTGCCGCTGCTTATGTTGTATGTGGCTGTATGGGATGGCAAGCGAATCTGGAAAGTTATCGGTTCCAAAGGATTTGGGCTATTGTAATTTTATTTGGAGTTTTATTTTCAGCGACAGGGTTGAAATTGATTTTCATCATTCAATTTGCTCAAATTACTAATGGCGTTCTACTTCCTCTGATTGCAGCTATTTTACTTTGGATCATGAATAAGGATTCTATTTTAGGGAGTTCAAAAAATAATTTGGGCCAAAATATTTTAGGAATCTTACTCGTTCTTATTTCAATATTCTTAAGCTTCAGAAGCTTATGGTCCGTTTACAAAAGTCTTTAAAATGATTTCAAAAAATTATAATATTAATGCAGATTTGGGCGAGGGCTATAATATAGAAAAAGCCATAATGCCTTATTTGAACTCCTGCAATATAGCCTGTGGAGGTCATTTCGGTGATGTAAATTCAATAAAAAAGGTTGTTTCACTAGCACTAAAATATAAGGTTAAAATAGGAGCACATCCCTCCTATCCTGATAAAGTCAATTTTGGCAGAGAAGAACTATCTCTAAGCACCTCAGAACTTCATGAAAGCATAAGCAATCAAATAAAATTAATGCTTGAGGTTGTACCAGAAGAAACACTGCATCATGTAAAGCCCCATGGTGCACTTTACCATAGTTGTGCAAATGATATTAAAACAGCCACCCTCTTTCTTAATGTTATTGAATTGCTTTGTCCTAAGGCTATTGTTTTTACCCTACCCAACAGTGCACTTGAAAAACAAGCTTTAAAAAAAGGCATAAAAGTATGGCGTGAAGCTTTTATAGATAGAGCCTATCAAAATGATGGTCAATTAGTTCCACGTTCTCAATCGGGAGCAGTTTTAAATGATCGTGAGGCAATGTATAATCAATTTTATTTTTTGTCCCAAAAACATAGTGTTCAAACGATAACTAAGTCATGGATTGACTTGAAACCGGACACTCTTTGTGTTCATGGTGATCATCCTAATTCTGTGTCGAATTTAAAATTTATTTTGGATCATTTTAAGCAAAAAAATAAGCACATTGAATAAAACACTTCCTTTTACTTTTTTTCAAATGCATCCCAATATGATTCTTTTGGAATGGCAACAAGAACCTAGTTCAGGATTGCTTCAAGAATTACTCTTTTTGAAAAAAAATGTAAAAGAACATTTCAATGGAATTTCTCAAATTACGCAGGGTTATTGCTCCCTATTAATTCAATGGAAAGATGCAATCACTAATCTAGCGGATATTAAAAATAAACTCATATTCCTTTACTGGAGTTTGGACTTCACATCCATACCCGAAAAATCTAAACATTGGAACCTACCCGTATGTTACGACAAATCCTTTGCAATTGACTTAGAGCTCCTGTCCTCAAAAATAAAATTAAGTAAAGATGCTGTTATAAGTATACACACCCAGAGCATCTATAAAGTTTATTTTATTGGTTTTTTACCTGGTTTTTTATACTTAGAAGGGCTTAATTCACGCTTGTTTTTTCCAAGAAAAGAATCTCCTCGTATGGATACACCTAAAGGGGCTGTAGCTATTGGTGGAAAACAAACTGGAATTTACCCAAATCAAAGTCCTGGAGGATGGAATATTATTGGAAACACTCCAATACCACTATTCGATCCTAACAAGAAAAACCCTTGTTTTGCTGTTCCTGGAGATACGGTTTCTTTTTATCCAATTACGATTGAGGAGCACCAATTAATTCTTACGAATGGAAATCCCTTGTCTTATTTAAAAGAAAAAAAATGATTGAGGTTCTTAAAACTGGATGGCATAATACAATTCAAGATCTTGGACGTTTCGGATATCAAGAATTAGGAGTACCTAGTTCAGGAGCTATGGATTTAAATGCATTTACTTGGGCTAATAAACTACTTAACAATCCCTCCAATGCTTCTTGTATTGAGATGACCATAAAAGGACCAACTTTAAAGTTTCATCAACCTACCTATATTACTATTACGGGTGCTACTATGCCTGCCATGCTCAATTCAAATACTGTAAAAATGTACAGGCCCATCAAGATACAGAAGGGCGATGTGCTTCAGTTCTCCAATGTAACTTCAGGCTGCAGGGCATATTTAGGAATTCTTGGTGGCTTTGAAACTGAAATTATTCTGTCTAGTAAGAGCCAATATAAAGGGCTCACACTTCATGACCAGATTGATAAAAAAAGTCTTATACCAATAAAAGAAGTTCCCTTTATCCCAAAGGGCGCCGTATTAAAGACACCCCTAATAGATTACCAAAGTATCTTTTTAAAATCCTATAAGGGACCTGAATACAAGCTACTCAATACACAATCAAAAAACCGCATAAAAACATTAACATTTACTGTAAGTAGGAACAATAATCGAATGGGGGTTCATCTTGAAGAAAAAATAAATCAAAAACTTCCCGAAATATGGAGTTGCCCTTCCCTCCCCGGAACTGTTCAGCTTACTCCCGATGGTACTTTGATTCTACTTATGCGAGATGCACAAGTCACAGGAGGCTATCCAAGAATCCTTCAACTCAGTGATGATGCCATTAATTTATTAGCACAAAAAACAACAAAGGATCAAATAAAATTTGAAATTAAAGCACTTCACTAATAAGTCTTTTCAAAGGGGCTCTCTTAATATAAAATTGTTTCTTATTTTTGTATGGATTTACAGCAAATGAAGATACTTCTTAAAAATGCTACCCTACTTCACGAAAAGAGTCCTTTTCATAATCAAAAAAAGGATGTTTTAATTGATGAAGGTATACTTACTCAAATAGAGTCACGTATTGAAATCAAAGCAGATCAGGTAATAGATTACAAAGACTTACATATATCGTCGGGTTGGTTTGATCCCAATGTTTCCTTCGGAGAACCAGGATACGAGGAACGTGAGACGCTTCAAAATGGTCTTTTGACTGCAGCCAAAAGCGGTTTCACACACATTGTCCTTAACCCCAATACAGAACCTCCCCTGAGCAGCCACGCAGATGTAAGTCATCTAGTACGAAGTTCTTCGGGTCAAACGACTGCCTTACTCATAAGTACCATGCTTTCGCAAGGAGGAAAAGGAAAACAAATGGCTTCGCTCTTTGACTTACAAAATGCAGGAGCTGTTGCTTTTGGTGATTATAAAAAAGCCTATAGCAATCCCAATTTATTGCGTATTGCATTGGATTATTCACAAAGTTTTGATGGCTTAATCCAGTCCTATCCTATGGATCATTACCTAAGTAATAATGGATATATGCATGAGGGTGTGATCAGTACAAACCATGGCTTAAAAGGAATTCCTAGCGTTGCGGAGACAGCAACGTTAGCACGTGATTTACAATTATTAGAATACACCCGAGGAAAATTACATATTCCCTTTATTTCATGCGCTACAAGTGTAGATCTTATTAGAGATGCAAAAAAGAAAGGACTTAATGTAAGCTGTTCTGTAGGTATTCCTCACTTGATTTATACCGATGAAAATCTGATGGATTTTAATTCTGCTTTTAAACTTCTCCCCCCACTTCGTTCAGCTACCGATCAACGTGCTTTGAGAGAAGGATTACTAGACGGTACTATTGATATGGTAAGCAGTATGCACCAGCCCATTAATCCTGAACTGAAGGACTTAGAATTTGTAAGTGCTCATGAAGGAAGTATTGGACTTGAGGCAGCATTTATGGTATTACAAAATCACTTTCCGCTGGAGCAGGTTATTTCCTTTTTAACCAGAGGAAAAACAAGATTTAAAATTGGAAACACCCCCTTTGAAGTGGGTACAAAAGCAGATTTAAGTTTATTTAATCCTAATGGATCTTCGGTGTTTTCAAGTCAACACATCCATTCAACCTCGAAAAACTGTATGTTTATAGGAACTCCTATCAAAGGAAGTGTTTACGGCTCTATTCGAGGCAAACATCTTCAATTAAATTCTTAGCCCACCCTATATGTTAGAATACAAAATTCGTCCAGCTGAAGGGGATGTAAAACATAAACCTACCCTTTTTTTAATTCATGGATATGGGAGTAATGCAGAAGATCTTTTTTCATTTGCACCGCACCTCCCTTCTACACACACAATAATTTCTTTGCAAGCACCATTATCTCTTGGCTATGGCAGTTATGCGTGGTATCCTCTGGGTGTAGACGCTAGTGGAGAAGTAACAACTAATGTTGATGATGCCTGGAGCGTGGTTGACCTTTTGATTGAAAATATCAATTTCCTTATAGAAAAATACGTTTTAAACCCTCAAGATATTAGTTTGCTTGGTTTTAGTCAAGGAGCTATTTTGAGTTGGGCATTAGCATTTAAATACCCGGAAAAAGTAAGACGGATCATTGCATTAAGTGGACTTATTCATGATAGTATTCCGCTTGGTAAACCAGAATTTATTGCGTATGCTGCGCACGGAATCGATGATAGTGTAATCCAAATAGAAAGAGCAAGAAAGCACATTCTTCCACTGAGCCAGAAATATCCTGAAATTGAATATCATGAATTTAATGATGGCCATACTGTATCACAAGAAAATTTTACTGCCTTGATGCAATGGATTTCTAAAACAAATTTATAGCGGATTAACGAAATGCGATAATTCCTTTAACTGTACTGAATTGTCTTGTTTAATCGAATATTCGATAAGGGCCTGTCCCCAATATAAATCACTTTTAAACCCAATCAAAACCCATTTTCTATTGACCACTTTAATCTGATCAACTAAATACGTCCCCTCTTTTGGTATTTTAGTCAATAGTTTTCTCAATCCTTGTTTACTATTTAATCCCCTTAACACATCAATAAGTTGGTTTTCAAGACGAACTAAATCAATATTCGATTCCCCTTTCATTAAATTTGAATCTGCTGTTAAAGAAAAATAGTTATTGGTTGATTTATATTCATTTAATCCCTTAATTGAATCTTTTAGTTTAATGTAAGTTAGATTTTGCTTTTGAATCAAGTCATCTTGATAGTTTAAAACCTTATTGGTGTTAAACAATTGAAAGAACAATAGAATACAAACAAAGATAAATAGATAAAATACAATTTTAAATTTCATAAATTCTTATTCAGAAGTAATGGTTAAGGTATCATAGGCTAAAAAAACATTTGGGGGAAGCTTTTCACTTACTTCGTCATGAAACCCCATAAAATGACTTATATGAGTTAAATAACACCGTTTTGGAGCAATTTTTTGGATTAAATTTAGAGCTTCATCTAAATTAAGATGATTGGGATGTGTTTTGATTTGTAATGCACTTAAAACGAGCAGGTCTAGTCCTTTCAACTTTTCTATTTCAGAGGGTTTAATCGTTTTAACATCTGTCAAATATGCAAAATCATCAATTCGGTATCCAAGTACAGGTATTTGATTATGCATCACATTTATTGGAACAACTACTTTGTTCATAAAATCAAAAGGAGCTTCTACCTTATTAACCAAAACAGATGGAGCGCCAGGATATTTATTTTCCTTAGAAAAAATATAGTCAAACCGTTGAGAAAGGTTGTCCAAAACACGTTTACTCCCAAAAACAGGAATATCGCCTTGCTTAAAGAAAAAAGGACGTATGTCATCTATACCTGCCGTATGATCTGCATGCTCATGAGTAAATAAAACAGCATCAAGTGTTTCACAATTCACTCGTAGCATTTGCTGTCTAAAATCGGGGCCACAGTCAACAACTACATTTGCATGCTCCCACTGGATTAAAATAGAGACTCTCAATCGTTTGTCCTTTGGGTTAGGACTTAGACATACTGGATGATTACTCCCAATAACTGGAATGCCTTGTGAGGTTCCTGTTCCTAAAAAATGAATTTTGAGCATACGTAAAACAAAGGTAGATATTTGCTTTTATATAACTAGGAACTTTGTATTTTTGAAAAGAATGAATTTAAATTATTATGTCTGAAATCCTAGGCGATACTGGTTTTGATAATAAACCTTCAATTGAAGCGAAAGCCCTTCGAATCAACCTAAACAAATATATTTATGGAACCTTTGCCGAAATTGGAGCAGGACAAGAGGTTGCACGTCACTTTTTTAGAGTAGGCGGCGCTTCTGGAACCATAGCAAAAACAATCAGTGCTTACGACAAAAATTTTAGTGATACGATATACGGGGAAGAAGAAGACAGTCGTTATGTAACTGAAACGCGTCTTGATAAGATGCTTTCGCATGAAATGCGTTTACTAAAAAATAGAATTCCGAAAGAAGACCATCCTAATAAGATGTTCTTTACCTTTGCAGACACTGTTGCCACTATTGATTTTGCAAAAAAATTCATGGGCCATGGCTGGATGGGAATACGTTTCCAGACCAGTCCAGAAGAACCTTACAGTGAAATAACACTTCACATACGCTTCCATCAAAGTGAAGCCAGACTTCAACAAGAAGCGCTTGGCTTTATGGGAGTAAACTTGGTTTATGGTGCTTTTTATAAAAGTCATAATCCAAAAAAACTATTACGCTATTTATATGATCATATTGACCATGATGCTATAGAAATAGACACGATTAATTTTTCTGGCCCCATTTTCAAAAATGTGGATAATCGGTTGATGAGCTTACAACTTATTAGAAATGGCATGACCGATGCAGTCATGTTTGATCGCAGTGGAAATAACATTCTCCCTGCACGTATTCTTTACAAGAAAAACATTTTGGCTTTACGAGGAAGTTTTCGTCCTGTAACTAAGGTAAATATTGACATGTTTAATAAATCATTTGATATATTTTCTAGAGAAGCAAATGTTGATACCGAAAAAACTGAAGTGATTTTTGAAATTACATTATCGAACCTTAGAGCTGAGGGTGAAATCGATGAAAAAGACTTTATGGATCGAGCAAAACTTCTTTGCTCACTTGGTCATACGGTAATGATTTCTAATTTCAAGGAGTATTACCGACTGGTTGATTATTTCTCTAATTATACGAAAAAACAAGTAGGCTTGGCCATTGGAGTTAATAATTTTGTTGAAATATTTGACGAGCATTACTACCAAGATTTGAGTGGTGGGATCCTTGAGGCTTTTGGAAAAATGTTTCACAACAACCTTAAAGTATACCTCTACCCCATGAGAGATGAAAAAACAGGAGAAATTGTTACCAGTAATAACCTCAAATTACATCCACGTATGAAAGACTTTTATAAGTTCTTTAAATACAATAATAAAATCGTGGACATCTTTGATTTTGATGAAAGTTACCTTTCAATTTTCTCAAGAGAAATTTTAAAGAAAATAAAAAATAAAGAAGAAAACTGGGATAATGAATTGCCCAATGGTATTGCCGAAATGATTCGTAGTGAAAAAATGTTTGGTTACAAAGACTAGTTTATTCTAGAATCTGAGCGGCATGTTCTTTTGTTTTAACTTTATCAATCACACGTTCAACTACTCCTGACTCATCTAGGATAAAGGTCATCCTATGAATTCCTTCGTATTCTTTTCCCATAAATTTTTTGGGTCCCCAGACTCCAAAAGCTTCAATTATTTTTTTCTCTGTGTCTGCTAAAAGAGGAAATGGAAAATCAAATTTATCAACAAATGCTTTTTGTTTTTTTTCAGTATCTGCACTTACTCCTAAAAGAACATAGCCTGCATCTTTCAATTCTTTATAATGATCTCTTAAATCACAAGCTTCAGCAGTACATCCGGGTGTACTGGCTTTAGGATAGAAAAAGACAACAACCTTAGAACCCGTATAGTCTTCTAACGAATGTGGATTTCCTAAATGATCGTTAACGGTAAAGGAAGATACTTTTTCTCCCACTTTTAATGGTTTCATAATCATAGTGTTTTAGTATTTTCGAATATAAAAAGAATTGATGACAAAAAAAGAAAAAGTTGTGTTTGTAATGGATACCCTAGAAAGGCTATATCCAGAGATTCCAATTCCTTTAGATCATAAAGACCCCTACACATTATTAATCGCCGTATTACTCTCCGCTCAAAGTACGGATGTTCGCGTAAATAAAATCACTCCTCTTTTATTTGAAAGAGCCTCTACACCGGAGGAGATGGTAAAATTGAGTATCGATGAAATCAGAAGTATTATTCGCCCAGTAGGTCTGTCACCAATGAAATCAAAGGGAATTTATGGATTATCGCATATTTTACTCAATAAGCACAATGGAAAAGTACCACAAGATCTTGAAGCCTTGGAAGAACTTCCTGCTGTTGGACATAAAACAGCCAGTGTTGTAATGGCCCAAGCTTTTGGTGTCCCTTCATTTCCTGTAGATACTCATATTCATCGTTTAATGTATCGATGGGGACTTAGTAATGGTAAAAATGTGATGCAAACAGAAAAAGATGCAAAACGACTATTCCCTGAAGAAAAATGGAATGATTTACACTTACAAATCATTTGGTATGGAAGAGAATATTCTCCTGCAAGGGGTTGGAAAATAGAAAATGATATAATCACTAAAACTATAGGGAGGAGTTCGGTGATCAAAAAACTAACTAAATAGTTTTAATTTTTAAGTAAATCGAACGCCTTATTATCGTTGTTTTGGCTTGAATACGACTTAGAAAAAGCCATAATACGCTGGATGACAATGTCACGAAGTTGATTATTTTTAGAAGTAAAAGCTTTCGCCGATGAGTAGTTTTTTTCCATAAAATGCTTTCTAGTATATTAAACGTAGAAAACATTTGGAAATTGTAATTACTCTAAAATAATTTGATTCTCATCCACTAGCTTTCTGAGGTTTATAATAGCATAACGCATGCGCCCTAAGGCAGTGTTAATACTCACATTGGTGTTTTCTGCAATTTCTTTAAAGCTCATGTCTCGATAAAGGCGCATCACCAAAACTTCTTTTTGATCCTCAGGAAGCTCCTGTACAAGTTTTTGCAAATCGCTTATAATTTGATCTTGAAAAAGAGTCATTTCAACATTTGGAGTAGTGTCTGATATGAACTTAAAAACATCATACTCGTCATTATTTTCGATGGTAGGAATACGATTGTTTTTTCTAAAAAAATCAATCACCAAATTATGAGAAATACGCATGACCCAAGGTAAAAATTTCCCCTCTTCATTGTAAACACCACTTTTTAAAGTTTTTATCACTTTAATAAATGTGTCTTGAAAAATATCTTCTGCAGTATCACGATCTAATACTTTAGATTTTATAAAATTGAATATTCGAAGTTTATGACGATTGATTAATTTTTCTAGTGCAATCTCTGATCCAGAAATGTATTCATTAACTAAAAAAGCATCAGTGGGTTCTGAAAGTTTATTCGTACTCATATAAAATTACTTTGTGGCAAGAATGCCGTTAAAAATCCGTGATGTTAAAAAGTAATTTTATACTATAGGCGTACTTATTTTTATCAAATATAGGCTTTTTTTTAAAGTTATTAACATAAGAGTCTTCTTTATTACTGTCGCTAGGGGTATAAAAAGCGATATAAAAATCGTAAATTTGCCGCCTTTAAAGAGGTTATGAAAAACATTTTGGACTACGATCCGAAAACACATATTGTAATTAAAGGGGCTTATTTACACAACCTAAAAGGTGTAGATTTAGCTATTCAACGCAATAAATTAACCGTCATCACTGGGCTCTCGGGTTCAGGGAAATCTTCGTTAGCCTTTGACACACTTTATGCTGAAGGTCAGAGACGTTATGTTGAAAGTCTTTCTTCCTATGCGCGACAATTTATGGGTCGTTTAAACAAACCGAAAGTAGACTTTATAAAAGGATTGTCTCCCGCAATTGCCGTTGAACAAAAAGTAAACACCTCTAATCCACGTTCTACGGTAGGAACAAAAACGGAAATCTATGACTATCTAAAACTATTATTTGCACGAATAGGTAAAACCTATTCCCCTATTTCCAATAAAGAAGTAAAAAAAGACACCGTTGAAGATGTGATGCGATATGTGAAATCACTTGAAACAGGAGAAAAATTATTACTGCTTGCACCAATAACTCCTGAGCCTAACCGAACACTCGAAGATAAAATCAAAATTTTTATTCAACAAGGTTTTGCCCGTATGTATCACAAAGATGAAACCCTAAGCTTGGATGCTATAAAAGAAATACCAAAAAAAGGTTTTGATTTGGTGGTAGACCGACTCATCATAAAGCACGAAGAGGATTTTTATAATCGAATTGCTGATGCCATAGAGATGGCTTTTTATGAAGGAAAAGGCAACTGCTCACTTTTAACTCTCAACGAAAACAAACGAAAAGAATTTTCAAATAAGTTTGATTTAGATGGTTTAACCTTTTCTCAACCCAATGTTCACTTATTCAGTTTCAACAATCCCTTGGGAGCTTGTAAAACCTGTGAAGGATTTGGTGATGTGATTGGAATTGATCCAGAACTTGTAATACCAGATACTAGTTTATCTGTTTATGACCATGCAATTGTCCCGTGGAAAGGTACTGGAATGAGAAAGTTTCACAGTGATTTAATAAACAATGCATACCGTTTCGATTTCCCAATCCACAAGCCTTATTTTGAATTGAATGAAGCTCAAAAAGAGCTTCTTTGGGAGGGCAATTCCTATTTCAAAGGAATTCATGGTTTCTTTAAAAAAATTGAAGCTAAAAATTACAAAATTCAAAATCGTGTTTTACTTTCCCGTTATCGTGGAAAAACAAAATGCTCAACATGTAATGGCTCTAGACTAATTAAGGAAGCTAATTATGTCAAAGTAGGTACAAAAAGCTTGCCCGAATTACTACAAATTTCAATAATCAAATTGGGGTTATATTTTGACAACCTAGAGCTAGACAAGCAAGATCAAGAAATTGCTAAACGGTTGCTTAAAGAAATAAATAGTAGACTTCAATTTGTTCAGGAAGTAGGCTTGGGCTATTTAAGTTTAAATCGTCGATCCAACTCCCTTTCTGGTGGCGAATCACAGCGTATCCAATTGGCCACATCTTTAGGAAGTAGTCTTGTTGGTTCAATGTATATTTTGGATGAACCTTCAATTGGATTACACAGCAGGGACAATGAAAAACTGATAGAAGTTTTAAAGACACTACGAGACATTGGCAATACAGTGATTGTTGTTGAGCACGATGAAGAAATTATGCGTGCTGCAGATGAAGTTGTTGATATTGGTCCTGAAGCGGGTACTTTTGGTGGAGAAGTTGTTGCACAAGGCACCTTTACTAAAATACTAAAAAGTAATGGTCTTACTGCTGCATATCTCAACGGGAGTAAAAAAATAGATGTTCCAAAAAAGCGAAAAAGTTCTAAAACTAAAATTCAACTTATTGGGTGCAGAGAACACAACCTTAAAAATATTGATATAGAAATACCTTTAGGATGCATGACTGTGGTTAGTGGTGTTTCAGGGAGTGGGAAAACGAGTTTAGTCAAAAAAATCCTCTACCCTGCCTTATTGCGTAATTTTGATATCTATTCAGAAAAACCAGGGGCTTATACGGAATTAAAAGGGGACTTACACACCTTAAAAAGCGTTGAGTTTGTTGATCAAAATCCAATTGGAAGATCCTCAAGATCCAATCCTGTCACCTACATTAAAGCATATGATGAAATTAGGGCTTTGTTTGCTAATTTAAAAATATCAAAATTACGGAATTACCAACCCAAACACTTTTCATTTAACGTAGATGGGGGTCGATGTGACAGTTGTAAAGGAGAAGGTACTATTACCATTGAAATGCAGTTCATGGCAGACGTTATTTTAGAATGTGAACAGTGCAAAGGAAAACGTTTTAAAAAAGAAATTCAAGAGGTTAAGTTTAATGAAGTTTCAATAGATCAACTTCTCGAGATGACCGTAGATGATGCCATTTCATTTTTCAAAACACACGAGGCCAAAAGAATAGTTCAGAAACTTCAACCCCTTCAAGATGTAGGATTGGGATATGTAACCCTAGGACAATCTTCTGCTACTCTATCTGGAGGTGAAGCACAAAGAATTAAGTTAGCCTCTTTTATTAGTCAAGGGACTAGTAAAGAAAAAGTTCTTTTCATTTTTGATGAACCTACTACTGGACTTCATTTTCATGACATACAAAAGTTGCTTACATCATTTAATGCCCTACTACTAAAAGGTCATAGCATCGTGGTCGTAGAACATAATTTAGATCTTATTAAGTGTGCAGATCATCTCATTGATTTAGGTCCCGAAGCGGGTGATGAAGGAGGCTACTTAGTGGGGCAAGGGACTCCAGAAGAAATAGTTAAGATTAAGAAATCACATACTGGGAAGTATCTAGCTCAAAAATTAAAATAATTTAGAGCGAAAACTTTTCAGTAAGCGTTCAATATCACTAGACCAGTTGAAGAAAAACATTGGAATTGAAAATAATCCTAAAATCAATGCACTTCTAAGGGTAATCGACAAGATTGGATTTAATAGGGTCGGGATCCAAAATACTAGACCATAAATCATGAAAATACTAAATAATATACCGATTGATTTTTTTGAATATGGATGAATCTTGAAAACTACGGCTATCAAAATAATCTTACATAGATTAATACATACAATTACAATCAAAGTGGCTATTGCAGCTCCAATAATACCATGAGACTGAATGAATATGTAGTTTAAAAAAACTGCTAAAACTGCTGAGCTAACTGAAAACCAAAAGACATAGGAATAATACTTTGAATTGGAAATGATATTATTCAAACACCCCATTGACATACTGAAGAGTTTACCAATTGAAACAATAATCACAACACCCGTCGCCGAAGCATATCCTTCCTGATTGATTAGTAAATAAAAGTCATTGAGATTGAGGTTTATAATTAAAAAGACAATACCACTAACAATCATAAGGTTTAGGCTACTCTTTTTTAACAAATCAAGAAGACGCACTTCATCATTTTCATTTAGTGCTTTTGCAACTAGAGGACTCGTTATTTGAAACATTGCCCTTCCCGGTGCCTCAATCACCGCAGCGATATATAATGCAACTGCATAAAAAGCAACGTTTTCATTGGTGGAAAGTGAAAAAATCATTGATTTATCTATATCCAAGATAAAACTTGCTGCAGCACCAGAAAGAAAAATCAAAGCACTATAACGGAGCATGGATTGCCAACCTTTAGGTAATTTAAACTGAAAAGAAGGGGTGTAAACCTTAAAACAATATAGTGCTATAATCAATAATCGTAGATAATATCCAAGAATCAGATAAACTATAAATTGATCTAAACTGATGATTTGAAAAGCGTAAAGTAGAAGTAAAATAAAGGTTAATAAACGTGGATACACTTCTTTAAGGAAATTACCAAAAACCGATTGCAAATGTACTCTTAACCAACTAAAAAAGATTTCAAAATAAGCAGTAGCAATTGCGATGGAAAGAATCAGAACAGGAAATTGTAGTACCGTTTTGTTGCTGTTGGACAGAAACTCTAATATCTGAACATTATAAACAATATATAAAGGAAAAATAATTGCCAAGACAAATAGTGGTAGCAGTAAAACAAACCACAACAAACGGTCTCGTTCATCCTCTGATTTACTAACACTAAAGTATTTGATCAAAGTATGTTGAACTCCAAAAGAGATAAAAGGTTGTATTAAGTTTGAATTAGCAAGCAAAGCAACTACAAGCCCTTGAAACTCTTTTCCTGGAAATTTAGGATATAAAAAAAGCATATTTGCAGCTCCAATAACAAAGGCCAAAGCAATGCTCATAACATTATAAATGGATTGTCTGGCTATAATTCCCATGGTCTATGTAGACTTTTTAGTACGGTATTGAAGGTATCCTATTCCAATGACAATTCCAAGAAATAAAAAGGCGCTCATCCAACGTAGTTTTGTTCCTTTAGAGACAACAGGAGGATTAAAACTGAATTCAATTATGTTTTTACCAGCAGGCACCTCAATTCCTCGTAAGATATAGTTGACACTATATATTGAAGTTTCCTTCCCATTAACTTTAGCAATCCACCCTTTGGGATAATACATTTCAGAAAAAACAGCAAATTGATCATTTAAAGACTCAGTACTGTATACCAATTTATTTGGTTTGCTCATTTTCAAAACAATAGAAGAAATAGAATCTTTATCAAATTTTTGAGGCAATGTGCTGGGAAGGTCCCCCTCAATAAAGAGTGCTTCGTTCCTAAAATCCATTGTCTTTAATCTAGCCAACAAAGCATCTGCAGTAGGATTTGAAACAAGCTTATCTACAAACCAAGCGGATCCTAATGCATTTGGATTTCGCATGGGCTTTAATTCACCCGACTGTTCCTCTGGAAACAGAATGTATTTAACATTTAAAATATCCAATACGCCTTCAATTTGATGCGTATTGTAATACTGATACAGCTCTTCAAAACGTCGTGGTTTTGCTCCATGATATCCTCCCAGAGTCTTATGAAAATAAGCCGTTCTGGCACCCGTAAGTCCTAACTGAGGTTCATACACTCTGAAATCAGAAGTGTCCTGTAAAATAGCCCGATCTGCTTCTGTTATTTGAAAGGCATTTTTAGAAAAACGTTCAGAAACAAATCCATCATGGGAGATATAGCGATTTGATATGCCTAATAAATCAAATAGCAATATCCCAATTACTGCGAAATATAAGGTTTGCTTTTTAATTTTATTAAACTGAAAAGCAACTAGGCTAAGTACTAAAATTAAACATATGATGATTCCTCTGAACAAGTCCGCTTGATAAATAGATTTTCTTGCCGCTATAATTTGTGTGACCAATTCTTCCCCATAAATTTCCTGAAAATAACCATCATTAGGTCCAGAAAAAGAAAGTATTCCTTGAGACAACAATAGCAATCCAAATAGCGCAATGGGTGACAGAGCTACTTTAATAAAACGTTTTAAATCAATTTCTTTTATGTTTTCAAAAGCCCAATTTACCCCCAATGCGGCCAGAATAGGAAAACAACATTCTAAAATAACTTGGATCGAAGAAACTGCCCTGAACTTATTGTAAAAGGGAACGTAATCAATAAAAAATTGAGTTAAAAAGGATAAATTTTTACCCCAAGACAAGAGTAATGAAAAAACAATTCCTATGAATAAAGCATTACGAATAGGACTCTTAACAAATACTAATGCCAATAGGGCAAAAAAGAAAACACTAATACCGATATATGCAGGTGCTTCTAAGATGGGTTGTGACCCCCAATAGGTAGGAACATTCTCAGAAAACTGCCTTGCTTGCTCTGGCCCTACTCCTTTTGATCTGAGGAAGTCATAGACGCCATGATCTTGCCCAAGATCCTCGCTTGATCCCCCTCCTTGAACTCTGGGAACAATAAGATTTAAACTTTCAAATATTCCATAACTATACTCTGTGATATAGTCATACTCTAAGCCTGTTGATTGTTCTTTGGGTGAGCCATCGGGGTTGAGTTTTAGTTCACTTGATCCTCGTGTACTAAACTTTGTGTATTCAGCTGTAGTAAGCAGTGGTGTTGCATTAAAACCCAGTGAAAGTATTCCTGAGAGAAATAGTAGACCTATAGAACTCGCAAATATTTTTACGCGGTTTTCTTTCAAGGCTTGAATACCAAAAACAATCACAAAAATGCCCATCAATATTAATAAATAATAGGTCATCTGATAGTGGTTTGCACGGATTTGCATTCCTAGCGCAAGGGTCATAAGTATAAAACCCAACAAGCGCTTTCGTTGAAACACCAATAACAAACCTGATAAAACAAAGGGAATAAAACTTACTGCTAACGCTTTGGTATTGTGACCTACCTGAAGGATAATTAACAAATATGTTGAAAACCCAAATGCTAAAGAACCAAAAAGCGCAGAAGGCCACGGAATATTGAGTACCAACAGTAAAATGTAAGCTCCAAATAAATAGAGAAAAAGAATATGTGCTGGTCGTGGGAGAATTCTAAAAAATGAATAGATAGGAATTAGGAAATCAGCAGGATATTTTGCCCCCAATTGATAGGTGGGCATTCCTCCAAATGCATTGTTGACCCAATAGGTTTCCTCTCCAGTTTCTGAACGATACTCTTTCAACTCTTTTGACATGCCCTCATATTGGCGGATATCTGATTGAAGCAAAGTCTTACCATTTAGTAAAGGATAATAAAATAAAATGGAAATTAGAACAAGACCAAAAACAACTAATCCATGGGGCATTATAAGTGAACGAATAGCGTCTTTATTCAACTTCCTCATAGTCTATATAATCTCCTAAAGAATCCGACGAAGTCTTATCCTGCTTTGGCTTAGCGCTAGATTGACTTGGTTTTGCCTGTTGTTGTGATGCTGCTTTTTTTACAACACTTGTAAAAAGAAGTTTAAACAAAAAAGGAGATAGCAATCTTAAGAGATAAACTATACACAAAAAGATAAATATTATTTTAAAAAGCACACCCTATATTTTATATAACAAAAGTAACTAATTCCATTGGAACCAAATAAAATTTACAAATGATTAACAGCATTCAATAATCCGTTATAATGTATAGTTATTCTATATTTGTAAGATGCAAAGGAATCCTATAATCTGCTTCTTTTTATTCATCTCTTTTTTTATAGAAGCGCAATATACCGATCAAATTAACTCGAATAGACCAGGTCTATCTATTGGTGCCTTTGCAGTAGGAAAAGATGTTGTTCAAGCTGAAGTAGGGATTGCATACAGACACTATGCACATTCAGGTTATAACAACTCAACTTTTGATGGAGGGGTTGGTTTTCTTTCATTACGATGGGGTTTTTTAATGGAAACACTTGAATTGACCTATGAGGGGAAATACATTTTAGGCACATTGAACTCTAAGATTAATAGTATCCCTAGCCTTAGTACTCGCAAGGGCTTTTTGCAAAATTTTATTGGGGTAAAATATTTATTATACGATCCATTCAAAAAAGAAAAAAGCACCAATGTATATAGCTGGAAAGCAAACAATGGATTCAAGCTTCGTGAACTTATTCCAGCTGTTTCTCTTACCCTAGGAACAAATATTAATTTTGAAAGTAACAACCCTTTTCCTTACAATAATATTTTTGGTAATTTATATCGCCCCATTTTTTATCAAAATCTAAATGTTCCATTAGACAAAGAACCTTTTTTTAATTTACGTGGAACTTTAGCTACCCAATCTCATTTTTTAGGAACTTGGGTTTTTGTTACTAATTTCACTTATGACCGATACTTTTCAGATTATCCTGAAATGAGCTATATTCTTACCCTAACACACTCGTTAGATCCATTTTGGTCTATTTATTTAGAACATCAAGGTCAAAAAAGTGATTTATTTAATGATTATCTATTTAGGCTGGGGGCTGCCTATCTATATTCAGACAATATACAGATAGAAGGCACAATCGGGGCAAACACAAAGACAACACCAAGTCAACTGCTTGTTAATATTGGTGTTTCTTACAGGCTTGATTTCCATGAAGATTATGTTTCTTCAGAAGAAAAAGAGCAAAAAGCGTTAAAAAAAGGTGAACGTGAATTAAAAAAAACCTTAAAGAAAAACACCAAAGGAGAACGCAAAAGAAATCGTAAAGCAAGAAATTAACTTTTATGTATCAAAAAGTTATTATTAAAGAAATTAATACAATAAAAGACTACAAGACTTTTGTCATGTTCCCTTTTGAATTGTATAAAAACAATCCTTGTTGGGTACCTCCTATCATAAATGAGGAAATCGAAACAATTGATCCTAAAACTAATCCTGTATACCAAAATGCAGATGCACGATTTTACCTTGCTTATCAAGGAGATAAAGTGGTGGGGCGAATTGCAGCTATGGTCAATTGGATTGAAGTAAAAGAATTGCAAAAATCAAAAGTTCGCTTTGGTTGGTTTGATGTAATAGATGATCTAAGTGTTACTGAGCTACTTATGGATCAAGTTGTTGCATTCGGTAAGGAATATCAACTAGACTATATTGAAGGCCCAGTCGGTTTTTCAAATCTTGACAAAGCAGGTTTACTAATTGAAGGGTTTGACGAAAGGAATACAATGATTACCCTTTACAATGCGCCATATTATCAGAAGCATTTTGAGGCATTGAACTATACAATTCAGGCAAAATGGGTAGAATATGAAATTAAAATTTCTGACTTTGAAACATCTCCTGAAAAAGTAAAACGTTTTTCTAGTGTAATCATGGAGCGCTATCATTTAAGGCTATTAGAATTTAAAAAACGAAAAGACATTTTACCTTATGTAGATCAAATGTTTGAATTATTAGGAGAGACTTATAAAAATCTTCAGACTTTTGTTCCAATTCAAGATTATCAAGTACAGCACTATAAGGATCGTTATTTTAAATTCATCAATCCAGATTTCATTAAGTGTGTTGTTGATAAAAATGAACGCCTTATCGCTTTTGCCATTACAATGCCCTCATTTGCTTCTGCCTTACAGAAAGTAAATGGAAAGATCAATATATTTAACTCAATACACTTATTAAAAGCCTTGTGGTTCAATAATCGAGCTTCCTTTTATCTCATTGGAGTACATCCTGAATTTCAAAATAAGGGAATTACTGCCATAATTTTCAATGAGGTCCAAAAGCTTTTTAATAAAAAAAATATTACAATTGTTGAAACGAATCCCGAACTAGAGGAAAATACTGCCATTCAAAAGCTTTGGAAGAATTATGAAAATCGTCAACATAAAAAAAGAGCAACTTTCACAAAAACGATTTAAACTATGCTCAGCGAAGGAACCATTATTGCTCTATCCACGCCACAAGGGAGTGGTGCTATAGGTGTCATTCGTCTTTCTGGACTATTAGCGATAGAAAAGGCAGCTTATTTTATTCATACTAAATCTAAGAAAAGTTGGAATGAAATTATTCCTAACACTACTTTTTTAGGAGATTTTAAAGTAGGTAACCAACTGATAGATGAAGTTCTAATTACTTTTTTTAAAGGACCTCATTCCTATACCGGAGAAGATGTTGTTGAAATTTCTTGTCATGGTTCGTCTTATATTCAACAAAAAATAATCACATCCTTTTTAGGGGAAGGTATTTTACCAGCTCAAGCTGGAGAATTTACACTCAGAGCCTATTTAAATAAAAAAATGGACTTGAGTCAAGCTGAAGCGGTTGCAGATATCATTGCCTCCGAGAATGAAGCTGCCCACACAATTGCTATGCAACAAATGCGAGGTGGTTTTTCACAAAATATGGAAGAGTTACGTCAGCAACTCATTCAGTTTAAGGCCCTCATTGAGCTTGAACTTGACTTTAGTGAAGAAGAGGTCAACTTTGCAAATAAAGATCAACTCAGCCAATTATTACGCGCTTTACACAAGGACATAAATACCTTAAAGTTATCCTTTGCATATGGGAATGTCATCAAAAAAGGAGTTCCTGTTGCCATAGCAGGAAAACCTAATGCTGGAAAATCTTCTCTTCTCAACGCACTGTTTAAAGAGGAGAAAGCCATCGTTTCAGATATTCCTGGAACGACACGAGATCTAATTGAGGATACATTAATTATTGAAGGGATTAGTTTTCGATTTATTGATACCGCTGGTTTAAGAGAAACCAAAGATGTTGTAGAGGCTATGGGAGTTAAAAAAGCAAAAGACAAAATCAATCAGGCCACACTGCTACTCTACCTATATGAAAGAACAACTGATTTTCAGGAACTTTCAAAAGAAGTAAAAACACTTCAGCATGATAATTTAAATATTGTTTTGATTGAAAATAAAATTGATCAATCAATAAATGGATTTGATACCGATTTCAATCAGAGGTTATTGAACACAATTCAGGAAGGCGCATCTGTTCATGGAATGGGAATATCTACACTAGATGAGCAATTTTTAGAACCCCTTAAAAAACATCTAGTCAAAACCATTCAAACGATAGGAAATAATTCCACTGTTATCGTAAATAACACTCGACATTTTCATGCCTTAACACAAGCTTTAGAATCATTGGAAGTGGTCATGGATGGGATCAAAAATGATATCCCTGGAGATCTTTTAAGTGTAGAATTAAAAGAAACTATATTTCATATAGGAAGTATCACCGGAAAGATTGATACCGATGAGGATATTTTAGGAACTATTTTTGGGCAGTTCTGTATTGGAAAATGATATCTTTTTCATTTAACCACATCAATCCACAATAAACCTAGTAAATACAATACTTAATACTTTATTAGGATTCATTAATCTTCATTATTTTTCATCAAATTTGCATTACATTCACATTAATATTATCTTTAGTAATGTAAATATGGACATCAGTAATGTAAAATAGACAAAGGTAAATCTGCAATACAATAGGAATAAAAATCAATAGCAAATCCTTTGGTTCGTGTTCATTTCGCTAATGTCTAACAAACCTACTACTCCGTCAATAAGACTCTCTAATTTTTCTTTTACTTCTGCTGTTATTTTATTAGGCGTTCCTGCTGTTCTTCCCATATCTTTGATTTATAGTTTTTTGATCAATTAATTAAGTTTGTAAAACTAAAGGTCATTTTGTTTTTACTATATCTATATAAGACAAATTTTAAGTACTCAATCACTTAATTATGAGCGACTCATTTTTTTTAATGCACTTGAGAATATATTTTATTTTAACGATCTTGTTTCTAGCAGTTTTCAATAGTTGTTCAGAAAAAGAACAACTCATAGATTTGGAACAGGATATTTTTCTAGGGGTGGGGAAATGGAAAATAAAGAAAAAAGCAGGGGTTTCTTCCTCTAAAAAAAGTGAATGTGATGTGACCGATCTCATTTTGAACAGTGACTTTACCTTTAAAATTTATACTGCTGATAATGGAATACTTCTTGGAAGTTATCAGGTCATTTCAGATGAAAACATCTCTTTAGCAAACAATCAAGGATTGAAATTAGGAGAATTAACTAATATTCAAGTGAGCGGATCTGAAATAAGTTTTACTCTTAATTTAGAAGGAAATTGTCAAAACGACTTAGAAGGAAACAAAGACGAGACTTACGAAGAGAACAAAACCTATATCGCAGATTTGGAATTTGAAAAACTCCTAATTGAGGAAGGCTTAGATGATGTGGTAGATAATTTTGTACTGACCTCTTCCATAGCCGGAGTTGGTTATCTGAATGCTAGTGACAGAAACATCAATGCTCTAGTTGGAATTGAGGAGTTTAAAAATCTTGAGGGAATTAGTGCTGCTAGAAATCAAATTTCCGGGGTGTTAGATTTGTCATACAATACTAAATTGGTCAATATAGACCTGCCATTTAATCCAATTACAGAGTTATACTTAAACAATAACCCTGCACTCGAAAACCTTTGGATTTACGCAACATATACCTTAGAAAAATTGGAAATATCGAATTCTCCAAACTTGTATTCACTTACCACTCACAATAATAGAATCGAGAGCTATGACCTTAAAAATTCACCCAATATTTTCAACTTGCGAATTTGGGATGGTCAATTGAAAGAGCTTGATCTAAGCCATTTGTCAAAGCTTGAATATTTAGTTGCCTGGAATGTTTTAAATGATTCTAATGGTGGTGAAATTATACTCCCAATAAACTCAAGTCTAAAAGTTTTAGGATTAGGAAGCAATAGATTGCAACAAATCGTTAATTTGAGTACATCAGTGAAGCTAGAACGTGCAGATTTGAGTAATAATCAATTAACTGGGATTAACTTTTCAAATAATCCTAAAGTTCAGTACTTGGCTATCGAAGGAAATCAATTAAATGAATTAGATGTATCACCTCTGGAAAATTTACTTTGGTTAAGAGCAACCGGAAATCAGATTAGCTGTGTCACTTTGAGTGAAGCACAGATAAATGCAATACCACCAAGTTGCTCAGATTTAGGATTGCCAAACAATACTGATCAAGAAGAAGAATCTTGTTATGACAACGCAGCGTGGATAGAAGAAGATTTTTTTCCAAGAAACTATGAAATCTCATCCTCTTGGGTAGTAGATGAAGGTACAACTTATTCTACAAATTGTAACTAATCAAAATTACAATGCAACCTTTAAATACTAACATCACCAATCACATTTAGAGGCGTTTTCTTTTAACCACAGGCATTTCTTCAGTAAGATTTACAATGCTCTTTACCAAGAGTAAAATAAGCTACAAATGAAGTAAGTGATGACTTGACTTTTTTTATTAATTAAGTACTTGGATTTGTGGGGATACGTGATGGAAAATCATACAATTAAAATAATCTTCAAGTTTAAATAAAATAATTTAACGTAAAATGAATACTACTTGAGTTGAGGTATCTGGATTCAGAAAATCAAAGGTTTTAATATTTTAAATTTCATATATTTATTTGAACAAAAAACCTTCTAAAAATTGGTTTAATTTATTAATAAAACAGAATTCTAAAATGAAGACTTTTAAATATGCAGTTCAAGAAATTTTATTAGTTTTTATTGGAATTTCAATAGCTATTCAAGCTAATAATTGGAATGAATCTAGAAAATTTAAAGAAGAGCAAGGAAGGTTTTTAGTAAGTCTTCTTGAAGAATTGAACGAAGATTTAGACAATATAAATAATAAGATTGCACAGTTTTCAGAGATAAATGATCTCATAAAAAATGGAATATTTTTACTCAATAACAACACTCTTAATGAGAGTGAAACTAAGATTTTAAACCGCTCAATAACAGCCTTTCCAATTCTCACACCACTTAGTAAAAATGTAGAACGAAATAACTTGGTTATATCTAATGGTATAATTAAAAATAAAATCATTAAAATAATGCTTCTTGAATATTATGAGAAAACTTCTTATTTCAAAGAAGTTCAAACAAAGTTTGGAGAGACTTTACAACTATTATATGTAAATAGTGTTAGCCCTTTGGTTAGGGTAAATAGTCATTCTCAAGAAGAGATGCAATATTCCATCAAAAAATTGAATGCAAGTAATAATTTTCATAATGCATTTGATTTATCAATCGATTACAGAGACACTTCAATAAATTTTCTAAATGAACAAAAAGATATGGTGGTAAACTTGATTAAAATAATTGAAGATGAAATTATCTAACTAATTGATAATCAGTATTAAATAAGTGAGAATTATGTAACAGTCAGTTTATTAATCAATTGAACGCAGTATCTTCTTAAACGTAGCAAGGTAGTCCGAGAAGCTGTTAGCGTTATTACGGATAATATAAAGAACTCAGATTCTTGGGTAAAATATGGAGGTTACAGTTGGGGTAAAACTCCCAAAAAATATGACTCAATAATTATGATAATTTGATATGAAAGATGGGAAATGTAAACCAGTAATGTAAATTGTAATATTCTGTATCGGAAAATAATACCCTGGAATGATTTGCTTTCATACCTTTTAAATTGCTTACTTTTAAAATACGTTTTCAATCTTAATCCTTTAATATGAAGCCTATTCTTACTTTGTGCTTATTTATACTTTTTCTTTCTTGCATAAAAAATCCAAATAAAACGTCTACAGAAGAAAATTGGATTTCACTTTTCAACGGATCGGATTTAAAAGATTGGACTATAAAAATAGCCAACCGACCGTTAAACGAAAATTACAAGAATACTTTTCAAGTATCGGATGGCGCTATCAGAATTGTTTATGATGCGTATGATGATTTTGATGACAAATACGGGCATATGTATTACAAACAGCCGTATTCTTATTATAAATTACGTTTTGATTACCGTTTTAATGGGAATCAAACTCCAGGAGGAGAGCAATGGAATAATAGAAATAGCGGTGTGATGATTCATTCGCAATCAGCGCAGTCGAATGCCTATGGTCAACATTTTCCAGTATCCATTGAAATTCAACTTTTGGGTGGTCTTGGAGAAGAAGAAAGACCTACTGCAAATTTATGTACACCAGGAACAGCAGTTATCTATAGAGATCAACTAGATTTTACACATTGTATTTCATCACAATCAAAAACATACCATGGAGATCAGTGGGTGCATGTGGAAGCAATTATTTTAGGGGGAGAATCGATCACGCATATCGTAGAAAACGATACCGTATTGAAATATAAAGCGCCTCAAATAGATGACGCATTCATCAGCAAAAACAGAGAAGGAAAAGACTGGGATAATATGGGGGTATCAAATAAAGATAAATGGATTCCTAGAAAAGGTGAAATTATTGAGGAAGGATATATTGCCCTTCAAGCTGAAAGTCATCCAATTGATTTTAAAAACATTGAACTACTCAATCTATGTGGCTGCATGGACAAAAAAGCTATAAACTATAAAACCTATTACATCAAAGATGATCCTAAAGCTTGTGTTTATTGAATTAACTCATTTTAAATCATAATTTTTAGATAATTAATCTAGTAGCTGAAAATTCTGTTGAATTTTAGTAACTTTAATTTTAATGTCATTATTATGAAAAAAAGAACTTTCATCAAAAATTTAAGCGCGTTAACTTTAGCTCCGCTAGTTCCTTTCAAAAAAGATTTAGATTCTAAAAATCAAATTGATTTTCCCGTCAAGCCAATAGATGAAGATGATTTCTGGAGTCTTGTTAGAAGTCAATATAAACTTCATCCTGACTTTATTAATTTAGAAAGCGGCTATTATAATATAATCCCAACCCCCACTTTAGAACATCATTTCAATCATATTAGAAGAGTCAATTTAGAAGGTTCATACTACATGCGGAAACACCGTTTTGAAGACAAGGGTACGATAACTAATCAGTTGGCTAAAACAGTTGGGTGCAAAGGTGAAAATCTTGTTATAACTAGAAATACTACTGAGTCGCTGGACTTAGTAATTAGTGGATTTCCATGGAATCAAGGAGATGAAGCAATCTTTGCTATTCAAGATTACGGTGCCATGCAAGATATGTTTGAACAAATTTCCAAACGCTACCAAGTAACCCTAAAGAAAGTTTCTGTCCCCAACCATCCGAAAAATGATGAAGAAATAGTTTCATTGTATGAATCCCAAATCACCAAAAACACAAAACTTCTCATGGTGAGTCATATGATTAATATTACTGGTCATATTTTACCAGTCAAAAAAATATGTAATATGGCCCATGGCTATGGAGTAAAAGTTTTGGTGGATGGAGCACACTGTATTGGTCATTTTGATTTTGAAATTGAGGAATTGAACTGTGATTATTATGGCTCCAGTCTTCATAAATGGCTAGCCACTCCCCTAGGAGCTGGATTATTGTATGTGGCTGATAACGAAATACCTAATCTATGGCCCCTAATGGCTGATAACGAAAAAAATATTAACAAAATAAAACGGCATAGTCACAACGGAACCATTCCTGTACATACCGATCTAGCGATAGTAAATGCTATCGAATATTTACAATGGATAGGTGTCAAAAGAAAAGAAAAGCGATTACGCTTTCTCAAAAACTATTGGCTAAATGCACTTAAGGATGTTTCTAATATTGTGATTAACACTTCCTTTGATGATTCAAGAAGCTGTGGTATTGGAAATGTAGGGGTTGCTAATATGAAACCTGAGATTCTTTCAAAACGACTTTACGATGAATTTAAGATTTTTACCGTAGCTATTGATTATGCGAATGTTAAGGGCTGTAGAATAACACCTAATGTTTTCACAACTACTAATGAACTAGATAGTTTCATAAAAGCAATGAAATCTTTAGCCTCCTCATAAATCCATTAACACAATTTGTACAAAATCAATTCTAATCACCACTTTAAACTAATGAAACACATAATACATCCGCTTCTTTTACTTTTTCTTATTAATTTTGGTTGTGTAAAAAACACAGAAGTAGAAGAAACCTGTATTGATGAACGTTTAATTGATGAAACAATGGCCTGTTATATGATTTATGCTCCTGTCTGTGGGTGTAACAATGTAACCTATTCAAATGACTGTATTGCGAATATTAGTGGCGTATTGAACTATACAGAAGGTGCTTGCGAAGAAACTAATTAAAAATAAGATTATGGAATGGTATATGAAAAACAGATGGTGGGTTTGGTCTGTTACTGCAATTTATTTAGCCTACAGAATTATTACAAGTATTTATTATTCCTAAATGTACGTTTTAAGTAATAACGAAATCAAACAGGAGTTAAATCAATATCCACTATGGGAATTGAAAGAAGAATATATCTATAGAGAGTTCAAGTTTAGTACTTTTCACAAAGCAATTCTATTTATAAATAAAGTAGCAGCTATAGCTGAGGAACAAAAGCATCATCCGGTAATTACAAATTCCTATTCTACTGTTGAAATTAAAATGCACACGCATGATGCGGGAGGCATTACGAAAAAAGATTTTACTTTGGCGTTAGCCATCAATCAAATCGAACTATAACGTCTTAATTTTCAGGTTTTTCCAGCGAACTTTAATCCCACCACCATCGTGTATTTGAAGTGCAATAGAGCCTTTTCCTTGTCCAATTTTCTCATCCTTTAAAGAAACCATCGAAGTACCATTTAACCAAGTTTCTACTTGATCTCCCACCACTCGAATCTTCATTTTATTCCACTTACCCATTTTGAGGGATTTATCCTTTTCCTTTTCAGGCTTTATTAACCAACCTCTCCCGTATGATTCGTAGATACCACCGGTATCACTTCCAGGAGGGGCTACTTCAACTTGCCAGCCACTTACTTTTGTCCCCTCAACCGTAGACCGAATAAAAACACCACTATTACCATTGGCTTCTTGTTTAAACTCTAGGGTTAATTCAAAATCATCATAATATTTAGTAGTAGATAAATATCCATATGCATTATCTGGACCACTTTCACAAATCAAAAGCCCGTCTTCAACATACCATAATTCTGTACCATGAATGTTCCAGCCCTCTAAATTTTCACCATTAAATAATGACTCCTGTGCACAAAGAAATTGATTCAAAGACACAACCATAATAAGTAAAATAAGTTTTTGCATGTTTTTATTTTTGAAGTATGAATATATATAATTTAGATTGATGAATATGCTTTTTATTGTCAAAAGTTTCTAAAGTTTAATATCTTCAACGAAAAAATAATGCGAAACTACACCCTCACTATTTTTATACTTTCGTTAGGTATTGTTTATTCACAAATTGACCCTAATACTATTGATATCGTAAGAGACGATTATGGTGTTCCTCATATTTTTGCTCCTACAGATGCTGAAGTTGCCTATGGTCTTGCATGGGCTCATGCTGAAGATGATTTCAAAACAATTCAACAAGGCTATTTAGCAGGAAATAACCAATTATCGAAAAGCATAGGAAATGGAGGCTTAGGAGCAGATTTCATTGCGCAATTTATTGGCTCTGAGGCACTTTATAAGGAGCGGTATGAAAGCGACATTAGTGAGGCTTATAAAAAAGTGGTAGAAGGTTACAGACAGGGAATTAATAATTATGCAGCAACACACCCCGAGGAAGTTTTAGTTACCGGTTTTTTTCCAATTACTACAAAAGAAATGATTCGCTATGCACAACTGCAGCTTTTCATTTCATCTAAAGGTGATCAGTGGGTACAACGCATCATAAATAATGATTTACAATATGACTTTAAAGCCGAAGAAACCCCGAAAGGATCAAATACTTTTGCCTTTAATAGTTCAAAAACGAAAGACGGCAGCACCTACTTGGCTATTAATACGCACCAACCCCTGGACGGACCTGTTTCATGGTATGAAGCACATTTGTGTAGTGATGAAGGTACTAATATTTTAGGAGCACTGTTTGCTGGAAGTCCTAATATCCTAATAGGTGCTAATGAAAATTTAGCATGGACGCACACTGTTAACCAACCCGATAAAACAGATGTTTTTGCTCTTGAAATGCATCCTAAAGACAAACTAAAATATAAAGTAGATGATGATTATTTATTGCTTGAAACCAAAAAAGCAAAACTTCAAGTTCGCTTTTTGGGAATTCCTCTTCAAATAAAAAAGAAATTTTATAGCAGTATTTATGGACCTACTTTAAAAAACAAATCCGGTTTTTATTCTGTGCGTACCCCTGCCCTTTTTGAAATTCGTGCTCTAGAGCAATGGTGGAGAATGAATAAAGCAACCAACTTTACTGAGTTCTACAAGGCACTTAAAATGGAGGCGCTACCAGGATATAATATTGGTTATGCTGATAAAAATGACACCATCTTCTATATCTCAAATGGACTAATACCAAAAAGAGCTAAAGGATACAACTGGGCAGAAGTTGTCCCCGGAAATACTAGAAAAACTCTTTGGAAAGAAACCTATGCTGTTGAAGAATTACCTCAAGTGATACAACCAAAATCAGGATATTTCTACAATGCAAATCATACGCCCTTTAGATCAAGTGACGAAGGAGACAATCCCAATAAAGATTCCTTTGACCCCGCAATGGGTTTTGAAATGTATGACAACAATAGGTCGACACGTCTTAAGAATTTAATTGATCAGTATGATAAGGTAGATTATGACGACTTTAAAAACATCAAATACGATCATCAATATCCTAAACCATATGTCTTTAATTGGATGGACATAAATTACTTAGATAAACTAGAACCCAATCAATATCCTGAAATTAAATCGCTAATTGAGAGACTTCAAGCATGGGATAGAAAAGCAGAACCTAATTCCTTGGGAGCAGGTACTTTTGCAGTGTTATATGACCAATTACGTCCCTTTTATCAAAAGTTACCCTACCCCAAAATTTTCCCTCCGTCGGTACTTGTTCAAGCGATTAAGAACACTAAAGAGTATCTATTAACGTATTTTAACACCCTTGATGTTAGTCTAGGAAACTATCAAAAATTAGTAAGAGGTAATAAAGAACTTCCCATATTTGGTTTACCAGATGTTGTTACAGCAATGGCCGCTAGACCTTACAAAGATGGGAAAGTTAAGGTTGTAAGTGGAGAATCTTATATAGAACTGGTCCGTTTTACTAAAAGTGGTCCAGAAATAGAATCGGTTATTTCGTATGGAAGTTCAGACCATCCTGAATCGGAACACTACAATGATCAGATGGAACTTTATGCAGCTTTCAAAACAAAGAAAATGACCCTTGACAAAAAAAAGATTTATGCTGATGCTAAAAAGATCTATAATCCACAATAAATCTTAAAATGATTATTTAGTTAAGGCTCTTTTATAAATATCTTCATATTCCGTTACCACCTTATCAATATTAAATAACTGTGCCTGTTTTTTAGCCTGCTTTTTAAATTTATTCAGTTTTTCTTCATCCAGGAGTAATTCTAAAGCGTTTTTTGCCATAGAATTTACATCGCCAACATCTGAAAGGAAACCAGAAAAACCATGTTTATTAACTTCTGATAAACCTCCAGCATTTGACGAAATCACTGGGACTCCATTTGCCATAGCCTCAAGAGCTACTAAACCAAAACTTTCCATTTCTGAAGGCAATAGGAATAAATCTGAATAGCAAAGAATTTTATCGATTTCATTACTGTTTCCTAAAAACACCACTTTTTCGTTAAGTCCTTTACTTTTAACATATGCCATAGCCTTTGACTTTTCGGGCCCCTCACCTACCATGAGTAACTTGCTAGAAACGTTAGTTGATATTTGCTCAAAAACGTCAATCACATCATTGATTCTTTTAAGAGGACGAAAATTACTTATATGGGTAATTATTTTATCATCTGTTGGGGCAAGTAAACTTCGTTCACAAGGTTTTTCTTTATTTTCAAATTTCTTTGTGTCAATAAAATTGGGGATTACCTTAATTTCCGTTTTTATGTCAAATAAACGAAGGGTATCTTGTTTTAAACTCTCAGAAACAGCCGTTACGCAATCAGAATGATTGATACTAAAAGTAACGGCAGGTCTATAAAAAGGGTGACTACCTACTAAAGTAATATCGGTACCGTGTAGCGTTGTAACAATAGGTATAGAGATATCTTCATCCAATAACATTTTCTTTGCCATATATGCTGCATAAGCATGAGGAATAGCATAGTGAACATGTAAGACATCAATACTATGTGCTTTTACAACGTCTACTAAGCGACTAGAAAGAGCAAGCTCATAGGGTTGGTATTTAAACAAAGGGTAATCGGGTACATTGACCTCGTGAAAAAAAAGGTTAGGAGTGTTTATTCGGTCCAATCGAACAGGTTGGTTATAAGTCACAAAATGGATGTTATGTCCCATTTTGGATAAGGCAATACCCAATTCTGTTGCCACTACTCCACTTCCTCCAAAAGTTGGATAACAAACGATAGCTATATTCAAAAGCTTCTATTTAAATTAGTTAATTAAGGCCTCATAAACTAAGGCTTGCATTCGAGTTCGTATATTGCTTTTACTAAATGTAAAATCATCATTAGGAAAAGTTCTATTAGCTAAAATAACGATTATAATTTCTTTTTCTGGATCCGCCCATGCATAGGTTCCAGTATATCCTGAATGCCCAAAGCTAGTTTTTGAAACACAACCACAAGTTGAACCATTTATGCCCTCTAGTTGAGGCTTGTCAAAACCAACACCTCTACGATTGCCTTCTTCACAATAATAACAGGTATTAAAAGCAGCTATTGTCTCTGGTTTTATTAATTGAACTCCATTATAGTACCCTCCTTGTAAATACATTTGCATAACAGAAGCAACATCATAAGCATTTCCAAATAATCCTGCATGACCACCTACCCCATCTTGCATGGCTGCACCCATGTCGTGAACAAAACCATCCAACTCACTGTGTCTAAAATAGGTGTCTATTTCACTAGAAACAATTTGAGAAGCATCAAAACGATCTAATGGCTTATAGCCTATTGTTTTCAACCCTAATGGGGCAAAAACATTTGTCCTTACATACTGGTCGTAAGGAATTCCTGTAGTGTCTTCAAAATATTTTTTTATAATATAATAAGGTAAATCTGAATACTTGTATTGCAAGGAATCAATTAATTCACTTTGCTCTATTTGTGTATACATCTCTTCTTCAAAATTAGAAGCCAAAAAAAGGTTCTTTGCTACCGGTAGACTAAAGTTTTTTGAGGCCTCACTTTGATACATTGACTTTTTGGGAAATCCTTTTTTATTCAATGTTTCTTTGTAAAACGGAATCCAAGGCCACAAGCGTGAATAATGAGACAACATTTGTTTTAAATTCAAATCTGACTTATTGCTATTTTTCCAACTAGGTAAAAGGTCGGATACCTTAGTGGATAGTGAAAGTATTCCTTTATCAAAAGCCTGCATTACTAAAGGCAGAGTTCCTAATACTTTGGTCAAAGAGGCCAAATCATATAAATCTGAGTCTGTGACTGGTTGTTTTTTTTTATAAGTATGAAAACCAAAGTTATTTTGATAGATAATTTTCCCTTTACGAGCAACCAATATTTGCATCCCTGGGGTCATCATAGAATCAATTGCAACTTTTGCTAAAACATCTAGTGCAAGGAGTTTGGTGTCGCTGAAGCCAAGAGAATTAGGAGCTGCATAACCAAAACGGATTGGAGTTTTTAAATCAATTCCATCTCCTTCCTTAAACGTTTCTGAAACATCTACTGGGAGCCTTCCGGAAAGGGCTTGTGCTCCAAAAATCGCATCTACACTAAGTCGCTGTGATTCCTCACTGTTTTGAAAACTCAGCAATATAGCATCAATTCCATTTATTTTCTCTAAAGATTTTAATGCATAGGGTTTTACAAAAACATCTAGGATAAGGGTCTTTGTTTTTGCAAGAGCAGCAATAATCTGTACTTCTTCTTTATTAAAACTAGAAGCTTTCCATGGTGTATCATTTGACCTATGAAAACTTACAATAAGGGTGTCTAAAGCTTTTGTTTTTTCTATGGCATTTTGTGCCGTAAGGTCCTTTATTAAATCAAAGGAACCATATTTATCTAACTGATTTACGAATGTGTTTGCAGCAGCATCACCCAAAGCAATATGTCCAATTTTACTAGTTGTTTTTAGAGGAAGAATTGAATTACTATTCTTAAGCAAGGTTATGGCTTTCCCAATAGCTTCTGTATAAAGTGACTGATCTTCTATCGTATTTAAATCCTCATAAAGGTTTTTGGTTATTACAGGTTTATAGTGTGCTAAACCCACTTTATATTTTGCTCTTAATATTTTTTTTACTGAATATGCTAAGCGCGCTTCAGTAACTTTTCCCTTTCTGTAGGCATTTTTTATTGCATTAATTCCTTCATAAATATTATTTGAAATAAGAAGTAAATCATGTCCTGCTAAAAAAGCGGTCAAATCAATATTATCTACTTTAGAATACTCTGAGACTCCTTTCATATTCAAAGCGTCAGTCACAATCAAACCCTTAAACCCCAAGTCGCGTTTTAAGAGACCCTGTATAACATCACTTGACAGCGAAGTAGGTAATCCTTCTTTTGTAATACTTGGTACGTTCAAATGCGCCACCATTACTGATGACAATCCCTTTTCGATCAATGCTTTATAGGGAGCCAGTTCGATAGTATTAATACGATCAGCAGAAAAGTTAACTGTGGGTAGCGTTTTATGAGAATCTTGTGAAGTATCACCGTGACCAGGAAAATGTTTTCCAGAAGTTAGAACTCCTGCATCATGATGTCCCTGCATAATGGCTAGTGCTTGTCTTGAAACGCGTTCGTTTGAAGAACCATAAGATCTATTTCCAATAATAGGGTTATTAGCGTTAGTATTGATATCCAAAACAGGGCTAAAGCTATACTGAATACCTAGTCTTTTTTCTTGTTCCCCCATTCGTTTACCTATGGCTCTAATTAAAACAGAGTCTTTTACTGCACCCAACGTCATTGGCCATGGAAATGCTTTTACCGAATCAAGTCGCATAGCAACCCCCCATTCAGCATCCATAGCAACAAGTAAAGGGGTTTTGGCATGAGATTGAAAACTATTAAGCCATTGTGATTGTCCCACTGGACCTCCTAGAGAAAAAACAAGTCCTCCAACTTTTTCATTCTTAACTAAGTTTAATGTTTGATTGTAGTGGGCACTGTCTCTTTCTGAAAAAACCATGGGCATAAATAATTGTCCGATCTTTTCATCCAAACTCAATCCTTGGTATACACTATCCACCCATTTTTGCTGAAGAGGGAGTTGTTCCTTAGAAACAGCAAGAGGATCAACTTCTTGTCCACAAGAGAAAAAAGAAAAAATAAAACAAAAAAGGGTTGTTATAATCGGCTTCATATAGATGAATTTAATTGAGGTCTTTGATGCTAAAGGAGATTGATTTAACTCATGAATCGACCATGCCAACTTTGCTCGGCAGGTATTTCCCAATTATTTTTAAAATCACTCTTAGTATCTACTAAATTGTTAAAAACTATGGTTTCTTTAGTTACAGATTTTGATTTAGCCATTTTACGAAAGTCACTCAATTGTTTGTGCACAAAATAATCCCCTTGTTTAAAGGTAACGTTCATTTTATCCAATAAAACAATTTCAAATTTTTCCTCCAATTCTTGAATAAAACGAACTGAACTATCAATTGAACAGCCACTAGCATGAGCAGTTTCTTGATTTATTCCTATTACAATAAAGCGATCGTGTGGCAAAACAAATCCTGCTTCTAGCGATTGGTTATGAGCAGTCCATTGAGCCAAAAAATCAGATAACGCTTGTTCTAATTGCAGTATTTCATCCGATCTAAACGGACGATCGGAGGGATAAATCCATATTCTTGCTTCTTCAGGTAATTGATCAAAAGGGACTAGCATTTTTTATAAATCATTAGCGTTAGCAATCAACTCAGCAATGTCCATTACTTGAACCTTGTCTTCTTGTTCTTTGTTTTTTATTCCGTCGGTCATCATCGTATTACAAAAAGGACAAGACGCAGCAACAATATCAGGTTGTGTTTCTAGTGCCTGCTCCGTTCGTTCAATATTTACTTCTTTATCACCAGGCTCAGCATCTTTAAACATCTGTGCTCCTCCTGCACCACAACACAACCCTTTTGATTTACATGATTTCATTTCAATCAATTCGGCATCTAATTTTTGAAGCAATTCCCTTGGGGCTTCATAAATTTGATTTGCTCTTCCTAGATAACAAGGATCGTGGTATGTAATTCTTTTTCCTTTAAATTTTCCCCCTTGAATCGTGAGTTTTTCTTCTTTCAATAATTTTTTCAGCAATTGCGTGTGATGTATCACCTCATAATTACCTCCTAGATCGGGGTACTCATTCTTTAAAGTGTTAAAACAATGTGGGCAAGTTGTTACAATCTTGGTTACTTCATATGCATTAAGTGTTGCTATATTTTGAAGCGCTTGCATTTGAAACAGAAATTCATTTCCTGATCGTTTTGCAGGATCTCCAGAGCAACTTTCTTCAGTTCCTAACACAGCAAAGGAAACTTCTGTTTGGTTTAGCAGCTTAACGAATGCTTTGGTGATTTTTTTTGCTCTATCATCAAAACTTCCGGCACAGCCAACCCAAAAAACAATCTCCGCCTTCTTCCCCTCTGATTGGAGTTGTGCCAAGGTAGGTACGTTTAACATAATTACTTAAGATTTATTTTGACTATCATCAAATACTTCAATAGTCATTTCTTTTTCCACAAGATCAGTAAATTTTCCATTGTAACGTGTAGCCTTCACCAAATGATTATCAATCCAATGGTAATTACCTCCACGAGGTTTTCCCATTAATAAGCTGTGGTACTTAAATTTATTTTCTTTTAACCATTTTTCAGTAACCTCACGATGAGACTCAACTCTTGAAGTGAAAAAACAAATCAAGTGTCCTTCATCAAACCATTTATTCAAAGTTTCAAGTGCATCTGGATAAATTTTTGCTGTAGCCATACGTTCAGGCTCTTCATTTGGAATGTCATCACAAATTGTCCCGTCGATATCGATTAAATAATTTTTGATTCCTTCGGGAAGAACGGGGCTTACTATTTCGCCTGATTCTACTTTTTGATGTAAATAATTTTCTGCTTCTTCTCTATGCATTGTTAATTGGTTTTAATTATTCGTTTACCCACTGTAAACGATCTTGATTACTGAACGGCCATGGGGCACCATTGTTTTCTATATTACCCATCATAGAATTTAATTCGGTGGGGGCTGCTGATTTTTCCATCACTAAATATTGTCTCATGTCCATTATAATAGATAAAGGATCTATTTCTATAGGGCAAGCTTCCACACATGCATTGCATGAAGTACATGCCCATAATTCTTCTGGAGTGATAAAATCATTTAAAAGTTGTTTTTCATCCGCTTTAAAAACCCCTTTATTTTCATTAAGATTTTTACCAACTTCTTCAAGACGATCTCTAGTATCCATCATTATTTTTCTTGGAGAAAGTTTTTTGCCAGTAAGATTTGCAGGGCATGCGCTTGTGCAACGACCACATTCTGTACAGCTGTATGCATTCATCAGTTGAACCCAGTTTAAATCAAAAACATCACTTGCTCCAAATTTTTCTGGTGGTGATGTATTTCCTTCTGGAATAGCACCACTAGGATCCATCATCATTTGAACTTCCCCTTTAATATTAAAATCAACAGGAAATTTACCTCTGGGGTTCAGATTTGCAAAGTACGTATTTGGAAATGCTAGAAGGATATGCAAGTGTTTGGAATAGTATAAATAGTTTAAGAAAATAAATATTCCTGTAATATGCATCCACCATAAACTGCGTTCCATAACACGAAGGTTCTCGGTAGAAACACCTTCAAATAAAGGGACTAAAAATTGTGAAATAGGAAAGCTTCCTGCTTCAATATAGTGTTTGGGATCAATTCCTTGTAAGATACTATCTGTAGCGTTCATCATGAGGAATAAAACCATTAATACGACTTCAAAATAAAGAATAACATCCCCATCTAATTTTGGCCAACCCTTCATTTCCGCTTTCCAAAAGCGCTTAATTTTTACAATATTTCGTCTTGTCCAGAAAAAAATTACAGCTACCAAAACGAGGAATGCCAATATTTCGAAAGTTGCAATAAGTATGTTGTAAATCGGACCCAATAAGCTTGCAAAAACGCGATGGCTACCAGTAAGCCCATCAATTATTATTTCTAATAACTCTATGTTTATTACCACAAAACCTACATAAACGATTACATGTAAAAAACCTGCAATGGGACGACTAACCATTTTTGATTGACCAAAAGCCACACGAATCATGTTTTTCCAACGCAATTCACTTTGATCCTTTCTATCAATTGATTTACCAAGAGAAATATTCCTATTGATGCGTTTAATATTCCTTATAAAAATTGCAAGACTTACTGAAAGTAGAACAAGAAAGATAATATTGGGGATATAATTCATCTTTTAATTTTTCTCCACACTTTTGTCTTTTCTACCAAAAAGAGAAAAATGAACATATTTTTTAGGGTTGTCTTTAAGATCGGTAAGCAAGGCTTCCAGAGATTCTGAGGAATGAAGTAATTCATTGTATAGCCCATCATCGTTCAAGAGTTTTCCTACAGTACCTTCCCCTTGTTCTAAATTTGATAATATTGTTTTCAATTGATTTGAAGCCACTTCCATATTTTTCATTGTAGTGCCAAATTCTATTTTGGAAAGTGAATCTGTAAGTTGCGCTAAATTTTTAGAAGTTGCCCCCACATGTTCCATGGTGGAATTAAAAACCAGCTCATTTGAATTAACGATTCTGCTCATACTCTTTGAGAGTGAGTTTATATTGGAGATACTCTCTGTTAAACCATTTAAAGCTAATTTTAAGTTTTCTTGGGATTTGTAATTCAGAACATTGCTAACCCCAGCAAAGAGGGAGTCTGCAGAAGTCAAAAGACCCTCTATTTTATCCTGAAGAGGTGCTATTTGTTGATTAACTAATTCTGTCAAACCAGGTTTAACAGCTGAAGGTAGGTTGTCTCCATTTTTTATGGTCACACCCGAATCATATACAGGCAGAATTGCAATCGCTTTTCCTCCTATTAGACCAGCTTCATATAACTGTGCAACACTTTGGCTTGAAAAACTAAGATCCTTCCTCAAGCTGTAGGTTACTTTTATCTTCTGATAATTTTCATCAAAGTCGATATTTTTTACTTTCCCAACTGAATATCCATTAATGGTAACTTTGGCACCTACCACCAAACCTTCAACATCTTGATATACTGAATGGAGTACTAAGTCATTATCAAATAATGAAGTCCCTTTGAGATAGCTAAAGCCAAAAATAAAGGTACCCAAACAACCAAGAACAAGAATAGCTGTTTTTATTTCGCGTGAAAGATTCAAAATAGTTTACGTTTTAGATGCATAACAAAATTAATAATATTTTTCAGACCAACCTCAATTTAAAAGGCGCAGTGCCTCACTAATTGTTATTTTTTTATCCCCATCAAAAGCAACAATAAAAGCATTTGAAAATCCTTTAGATTTCGCTTCTTCAAGATGATTTTGTGCTTCTTCATAACTAGCTGTTTGTTGATAAAAATAACGATATAAATTACTACTCTGTACTTTTGAAACGGATTTCAAACCCTTAAAGTTATATGGCTTAGTTTCTATATTTTTTTTACCTGCAGCTATTTGAATTTTAAATGACAAACTCGTTTGCGTTGCCTTATTTTTTGAATCAGAAAAAGAAATTTGATTCTGAACGCTAGCATCTAGCTTATTTTTATAATCTACTATTGCTTTTGAAATTGCATTAGCCATGCTGCTCTGCCCTTTTGAAGAATTTAAATATGCCCCTTCATTAGCATTGGTTAAAAAACCTGTTTCAACAAGTACACTAGGCATATAGGTGTATTTTAAAACAACAAAACCGGCTTGCTTTACCGTTCTATCCTTTCGCTTTAAATTACTCACAAAACTTTTTTGAATTGAACTTGCCGCTTCAATACTTTGATCCAAGTATGTTTCTTGCATCAAGATCAAACTTATCACCGACTCTGGATCATTAGGATTAAATCCATCATAATTTTGCTCGTAATCATCTTCTAAAAAAATCACGGCGTTTTCTTTTTGAGCTACTTTAAAATTTCTCTCATTGGCATGCAGCCCAAGCACAAAGGTTCCGGCTCCAAAAGCACGTGAAGACGTAAACGCGTCACAATGAACGGATATAAATAAATCTGCATCTGCTTTATTGGCTATATTAGCGCGTTGAATTAGTTCAACAAACACATCTTTTTTTCTTGTATAAATTACCTTTACACCTGGAATTTGCTCTAGCTGTTTGCCTATTTTAAGCACAATATTTAAGGCTATTTTACTCTCTTTATAACCATTGCCTGTATTTCCAGAATCATGTCCTCCATGTCCCGCATCTAAAACCACTACAAAGGGCTTAACTCCAATTGATTGAGAAAAACTGTCTGTTGAATAGAGAAAGAAAAAAAATGTAAAAAAAAGAGGCAATAAGTAACCACAAAATTTGTTCTCCTTAAATCTATGAGAATAAGCTAAAAAATCCTGATGCATCCTTAAAATTATCATTAATTTTGATGTTTAAACCAAGTACAACAAATTTAGGGTTTATCGCTTTGCAATCAAAGTTTTATCATATAGCATATCTAATCTTTTTCTTCGGAGGACTGATACTGCATGCGCAAGAAGTTAAAAATGAAATAAAAGATGAAATACTCTTAGACAGTATCAACAAACCTGCAAAAAAACCTCTATTGTTGGCAAAAGTGAAGTATACAGCAAAAGATTGTGTTCGGATCAATCGAAAGGATAATAAGCTGATTCTTTTCAATGAGGCAGAGCTTTATTATCAAGACATAGAGCTTAGAGCGGGGATAATTATTTTGGATTATGAAACAAATGAAGTCAATGCAGGCAGAATAGAAATAGACTCCGTATTAGTTCAATATCCATTCTTTAAGCAAGGTAGTAACGAAGTTAACCCCGATTCGATTCGATTTAATTTTGACACTCAAAAAGCACTCATATGGAATTCCAAATCGGGACAAAATGGAATGGACATTTATGCAGCTCTAACCAAAAAGGAAAATGATTCGGTCTATTTTATTAAAGATGCCCGGGTAAGTACAGCCGGAAAGCTTGTTGGAGGAGATGATGAAGAAGGAATTGATTATTATTTTAAAGTACGGAAAGGTAAAATTATCCCTGGCGGTAAAATCATCACAGGACCGACCAACATGTTTATTGCTAATGTTCCGACTCCGGTGGGTGTTCCATTTGCGTATTTCCCATCCTCTCAAACAAAAGAATCTGGATTTATCATTCCTTCGATAGGAGAAAGCAACCTAAGAGGGTATTACATTCAAAATGGCGGATACTATTTAGCCCTGTCTGAATATTTTGACTTCACGGCAATTGCAGATTACTACACCAATGGTAGTTATGGCTTTAGAGGTGACTCCCAGTATAATAGGCGCTATAAGTTTAAAGGAAACTTTAGTTTTCGATATGAAAACCTCATAAATGAATCTAGAGGTCTTCCTGACTATTCAAAATCAACTGTTTTTAATGTTCGTTGGTCTCATTCTAAAGATCCTAAATCAAGTCCAAACTCTACTTTCTCTGCCTCTGTCAACTTTGGAAGTAGTGATTATTATAGACAATCGGTGAATCAGTTGAATTCTCCTAACTTCTTGAATAACAACCTGAGCTCCTCTATATCTTATTCTAAATCTTTTCCTGACTATCCACGAGTAAACGTTTCATTAACGACTGCAATGTCGCAAAACTCACAATCAAAAGTTGTTAATTTAACACTCCCAACCTTTCAAGCAACAATGGAAAGAATCTATCCTTTTGCTCCAAAAGTAGGTGCAAAAAAAGGGTTCTTTCAAAACATTAACTTTCAATACTCAGGCCGAGCCGAAAATAGAATTATCACAACCGAAGAAGCCCTTTTTGGACCCGACATGTTCGAAAATGCAAAAACTGGGATGAAGCATACCATCCCTTTAAGTACTAACTTTAAATTATTTAAGTACCTGAGTTTTTCTACCAGTGCAAATTATGAAGAGGTATGGACACAAAACACAGTAAAATTTAATGATTATAATCTCGAATCTCAAACCGCAGTAAAGGATACCATAAACAAAATAGGAACTTTCCGCCAATATGGTCTTAGCGCGTCTTTAGGGACTACACTTTATGGTACAGTAAACTTTGGAGAGGATAAAAAAATTCAATCAATTCGTCATACATTAAGACCTTCAATAAGCTATTCAAACCGTCCTAGTTTTGAACAATATTATGATACTTATATTGTAGATGCTGATGGGAATACCGCAGAGTATACTCGTTATCAAAACAGTCTTTTTGGAGTTCCCGGGAGATCCCTATCAAATAATATGGGTATTAGTTTAGGAAATAATTTTGAAGCTAAAGTCCGTAATAAAGATTCTACCGCAACAGAACCTAAAAAAGTAGTGTTGTTGAATAATTTTAATATCACAACTGCGCATAATTTTGCTGCTGATTCACTTCGCTGGAGTCCACTGCGAATGAGTACGGCACTTTCATTATTAAAAAATAAAATGAGTATTAATGTAGGGGGTACTTTTGATCCTTATGCCCTCAATGATAAAAATGTAAGAATTAACACTTACAATATTGCTGCTAACGGGGGTCTTTTCCGAATGACTAGTGCCAATGTTAATTTAAATTATTCGTTTTCAAGTACCCAATTTGAAAACGGTGATAAAGAAAACGATGAAGACAGAACACAAAGGGAAGCTACATCCAGTGGAGGACGTGATGATGATTTGTTTGGAAAAGCTGAAGATTTTACAGACCGGAGGATGAACGAAGGTAATGGGGAACCTCCCCCATTATATCCAAGTTATCGAAGTAAAATTCCTTGGAATTTAAAATTAGCTTACTCCTTAACTTATAATAATTCTCGTAATCAAAGAGATTTCAGCAATAATTCAGTCATGGCATCCGGGAATGTAGACTTAACTCCAATGTGGAAGGTAGGCCTTTCATCAGGTTATGATTTTAAAGGTAAAGGATTTACTTACACTCAATTGCGCTTTGATCGAGACCTTAAAAGTTGGAGGTTGAATTTTAGCTGGGTTCCTTTTAGCGATCGTGCATCATGGAACTTTTTCATTGGCATAAAATCAGGAATGCTGAGTGATATTAAATATGAAAAACAGAGTGAGCCCAATCGATCCTATTGATTTTTATATTTTATTATCTTTAACAAAAACGTTATCGGGATGAAAAAAGAAATTATCACAACATTAAATGCACCCGCCCCTCTGGGTCCATATAATCAGGCCGTCAAATCAGGAAACACACTTTATATATCAGGACAAATTCCTATAATAGCAAGAACAATGGAGCTTTTTAGTGGGACAATTAAAGAGGAAACCGAATTGGTAATGAGTCATTTAAATGAAATTTTAGAAGCTGCAGACATGCACTTTGAACATGTGGTTAAAACATCCATCTTTCTTGATGATATGGAAAATTTTGGAAAAGTAAATGATGTTTATGGTCGGTATTTTGATAACGATTCAGCCCCCGCGCGGGAAACTGTAGCAGTAAAAACGCTTCCTAAAAATGTACGTATTGAAATTTCAATGATTGCAATTAAATAAAAGGTTACCCCTTTTTGTCTAAAAGTATTTTATGATACTTCACCAATTCATCAATTGGCCGCTGAACAATTCTTCCCATGGTCAACCCTTTCAACTTTAGAGCACGTTCAATTTCGTCTTTAAGAAAATGTGAAATAGACCCTATAAAATGAATTGGAATCTCTCGTGCATTGTCAAACTGTAAAATTTGATGGTTTATAAAACGCTTTAAGCCTTTCGCTATGATATCTTGAAAAAGAGGGATCTCCTTGTGCTTGATCAAAAACTTAGAAAAAGTTGCTAAATAGGTATTTGGATTTTCTCTTCTGTAGATGTTTTCTTTAATTGTATCCGGAGAAAGGTCGTGTTCCTTTTCAAACTCAAGTGCCAATTGTTTTGGCATAGTATTGAAATAATAGCTTCTTATCAATTGTTTTCCAAAAAAATTACCACTCGCCTCGTCCATTAAAATATAGCCCAATGAAGTAACCCTTTGTTCAATACTCTCTCCATCATAATAGGTGCAATTTGAGCCTGTGCCTAAAATACAAACAATTGCTTTTTCCTTAGGCAGGACCGTTGCATATACGGCAGCATAGGTATCTTCTTTAATTACTATTTCACTGTTGATAAAGATTTCATCAAAAACCTTTTTGATGCGCTGCTGTGGTGAATCTACACCACAGCCTGCACCATAGAAATACAAATGTGTTACTTGTTTTCGATTTTGAAATAAATCAAAATTATTAATGATTCTCTCCTTTAAAATTGCACTTGAAAGTACTTGAGGATTCAACCCTAGAGTTTGCGTTGCAAATAAAGTTTTACCAGAATCATCCACAGAAATCCAGTCGGTTTTTGTAGAACCGCTATCAACTACTAAAATCATTGGAATTCCTTATAGGTTATTAATATGCTTGGCTAAATCAATTAACTTATTGGAATAACCACACTCATTGTCATACCAAGATATTATTTTGAAAAAACGTGAATTTAATTCCATTCCAGCCTCAGCGTCAAAAATTGAAGTACGTACATCACCTATAAAATCTTGAGAAACAACAGGATCATCACAGTAACCCAATATGTTTTTCATTTCATTATCAGCAGCACTCTTCATTACCTGCTTAATTTCTTCATAAGAAGTTTCCTTCTTTAATTTAACCGTTAAATCTACAACAGAAACGTTGGCTGTAGGAACTCTAAATGCCATTCCAGTAAGTTTTCCTACTAGTGCTGGAATCACTTTTGTTACTGCTTTTGCAGCTCCAGTTGAAGCCGGCATAATATTGAGCAAGGAACTTCTCCCTCCTCTAAAATCTTTTCTTGAAGGTCCATCTACAGTGAACTGAGTCGCAGTTGTAGCATGGACAGTTGTCATCAAACCTTCTTCAATTTCGAAGTGATCGTTTAGTACTTTAGCGATTGGAGCCAAACAGTTTGTAGTACAAGATGCATTAGAAACAATAGCATCAGAACTACTTGCTTCTTTATGATTTACACCCATTACAAACATCGGTGCATCAGCTGAAGGAGCTGAAATAACAACTTTTTTTGCACCACCGTTGATGTGTGCTTGAGCAGATTCAAGTGTTGTAAAAATACCTGTACACTCAGCCACTACATCAGTATTGAGGGTTCCCCAACCTATTGCTGCAGGGTCGCGTTCTGCAGAAATACGAACAGGATGACCGTCTACAACAAGATTATTTCCATCAATCTCAATTGTTCCATCATACGTACCGTGAACAGAATCATATTTTAATAAGTAAGCAAGGTGCTTAATATCTAGTAAATCATTTATTCCAACTACAGTTACATCATTCTGCTTCATTGCTGAACGAAAAACCAATCTACCTATTCTTCCAAAACCATTGATTCCAATTCTAATTGCCATTTTTATTTATTTAAGTTTAAATTATTATACTGTGAGTATATCTGATACTCTGATTAAATCCTTGTTTATTTTTGATTTTCCTTTTATTGCCTTTGATAGCGGAGTTAAAATCATTTTTGAGTCGTCTATCCCTACCATTACATTCGATTTACCATTGATCATCGATTCAACAGCATGAACTCCCATTCTCGAAGCTAAAACACGATCAAAACAGCTCGGGCTACCTCCTCGTTGCATATGACCTAAAACAGAAACTCTAACCTCATAATAAGGTAAGTTTTTTTCAATGTATTCAGCTATTTCAAAAACATTTTTACCTGTTTTATCACCCTCAGCTACCACAACAATACTTGAGGATTTTCCTGACTTTTCACTTCGCTTTAATGAATCTAATAAACGATCCAATCCCATATCTTCTTCAGGAATCAATATTTCTTCTGCACCAGCACCAATACCTGTATTTAGAGCAATATGTCCCGCATCTCTCCCCATTACTTCTACAAAAAAGAGACGGTTATGGGAAATTGCCGTATCCCGTATTTTATCAATCGCATCAATAACGGTGTTTAGTGCGGTGTCATATCCAATGGTGTGTGTTGTACCATAAATGTCGTTATCTATAGTTCCTGGAATTCCAATTACGGGAATATTAAATTCAGATTGAAAAATCATGGCACCAGTAAAAGAACCATCTCCACCAATTACTATAAGTCCGTCAATATTGTTTTTCTTGATTGTCTCAAAAGCTTTTTCTCGTCCCTCTGGAGTTCTAAACTCTAGACATCGTGCAGATTTGAGAACAGTCCCACCTTTGTTGATGATGTTGTTTACACTTCGAGCGTTCATTAATTTAGTCTTGTTAGAGATCAAGCCTTGATAGCCTTGATAAATAGCGACACATTCAATAGAAAAAAAAGTTGCAGATCTAACAACAGCTCGCACAGCTGCATTCATACCTGGAGCGTCACCCCCTGAGGTTAAAACTCCTATGCGTTTAATTGTTGAATTCATTTAATAAGTTTCGCTGCAAATTTAATCAATAAATTAAGAGCAGTATCATTGGTGTTAAAATTTTATGTAAATCTAAAAGGTGGGAATCAATTTTTATTTACAAATTGAATCAGATCTGTTTCTAAGCTAGTTTCACTTTTTGAAATCTTTTCATCAGATAAACCCGGATTTAGTGTTGAAATCTTTTTTATCAACTCTTTAAAAGTATCAAAATCTACATTATATGAAAGACCTACCCCCTGAGTGTAGCCCAATTCATCTCCTATATATCTAAATTCATTTTCTTTGTTAAACACTTTTGCTCGGAGAGAGCCTTCTTCATTAAGTATAAAGTCAATCTGAACATTTCCTACAATTAATGTTTGTTCTAAACCTCCTACTGGAACACCAATCTTTCCATTCAATAAAATCCGATCACTAATTTTTGTTGATAGTGTAAATCCTAGACGGTCTTCTGTAGCTATATCTAGTAAAGCACTTTTATCTCCCTGTAAATAATCAATCCCTACTTTCAACTTATCATTCTCTTCACCTATCAGGTCACTAAAAATATCCGATGCTTTTTGATATAAATTATTAGTAATACCCTGCATGGAGACACTTACCTCATTGATGAAAATACCTTGTGACAACAGAGATATTGCCTGAAGTTGACTTCGCTGTGGATCAGACAAGCGATAATTAATTTCTGACGCAACTGTTCCGCTAGTATTAGGAAAATCAATTTCAAAAACAGGATTATCTGGTTTTAATAAATTCCCTTGAAGTCGAATCAAAACCTCTGTTTGTATTTTTTTATTAAAATTAGGGTTGTCAAGAAGTAATGCTGGGTTTGCCCCGCCAGGAACATCATATACTGCCTCTAAATCCATTTGAGCTTCCAACGGATTTCCTTCCCAAACAATAGTACCTCCTGGCTTTACATTGAATTTTTTATCAATAACGCCAAGGTTTTTAAAATTATAAATTCCTTCATATGTAATAAAATCGCCCCACATATTGAATTTACCATTGGTGTTAATTTCCATAAAGAGGTTCCCCGCACCTTTTCCACTTAAATAACTTCCAGTTTCTTGATCAATTACAATTTCTATCTCTGCTTCATTCGTTACATCCAATTCAAAATTAAGCTCTAACCCGCTTATTTCCTGAATTTCTGTTGCAGTTTTAGCGACTGTAAATCTGTTTTTATTATTCTTATCAATAAAACTGATGTAAGAAGTGTCTGTTAAGCCATAATCTTCCGCCCAAGGTATTTTAATTGATGTTCCGTTATCCGTTTTACCTTCAACACTAATCATAAGATTTTTTGTTGGTCCTACTAATAGCACCTCACCCTCCAGAAAGCCCTGCCCAAAAAATAATGATTCCGGATTCTGTTCTGTATTTAAAAGCAACATTCTGTCTGAAGCAACTCTTAAATTCGTGGTCCAATCTCTAAAGTTTGTGTGTGAAAATGTTCCATCGAAGACTGCAGTGGTTTCCAACGCAGTATCGTTCATTTTTATGTCCTTGAATTCAAATACTTCATCATACAAACGAATATCTGTTTGCTTAAAGGCATATTCAACATTTAAATAAGGAATTTTTAACCCTCCATCATTTACAGACAACAATCCGTTATGTTTTAGATTTTCTAATGGGCCCCAAACATTTACCGATCCACTTAACATCCCTTTGATTTCATTCAATGCTGTTTTCCCAAGAGGGGAAAGAAAACTTAAGTCTAAATCATTAACATTAAGATCATAATTAAGTATTGGGTTTTCTAAATCTTGCCATACTCCTAAAACAGACAGAGTGTTTTTTTTGTTTTTTTCTATATTTAGATTCGTGTAAAAAATATTTGTTTTAGTGTTTCCGTTTGACTGTATTTTAAATTCTCCTAGCTCCTCTTGATTGATTGTCAAACCCTTTATTTCCCCTAAAAAATCCAACTTATTATTGAGGAGTGATCGCTCTATCGAGCCTGAAACAGAGGCTTTTCCTTTAACACTAAAAATAGGATTGTCAGGAAGAATATTCTCCAATAAAACATTCTTAGCATCAATATTAAACTTAAAATCATTTAACGTTTTATGACTTCCTGAAAGCGAGATTGTTTGTGCACCAGAAATCGCATTAAACTCTGAAACTTGTATAGTTTTGGTACTCGGTGAATAACTTATTTTTTCATTTGCTGAATCTGACGGATTGACTGTCCATGAATCGCTACCCAATGGTAATTCTGATTTTTTTATTCCAAAATGAGAAGTTCCATTTACTTCTTTTGTGTGATAGAAATTAACTTCAAAAGGGATAGGACCATTATTATTTCCCGAAAATTCAGATCTAAAATATAAGGTATCTCTTAGTTGCGTACTAATCATATTAAACTCCTTTCCTGAATAATACTCATGCTTCAAGTCTCCAACACTTAAAAAGGTATTATACAGTGGATTTTTTGTGTCTAATTGAAAGTGAATATTTTTAAATTGAATATCATCCCATCTTAAAATAGGAGCATCTAATGTAACTTCAGATCGCATACCGTCTGATGCTAATCTGCCTTTTAAGAATATATTTTCGGAAATTGATAGCGAAGGATATATAGCATCTAATAATTTTTTGTAAATCTTCATATTGAACCCTAAATATTGGCCTTCGGAAGGAATTGTTTGCGGTAAAAATGGATACACCTGATGTAAAGCATTCCGAAACAACACACCCAGTTCACTTAGCTTAAAGATACCTTTTGCACTTCCTGAAATACAATCAGAGTTAGTAATCGACAATTGCGTTTCATCTTCAAAAAATTGCTTTTTAATTGAAATGGGATTTAAAAACACCTTTTTTGAGTCATTCGTAATACTCGCGGAGGATATCTTTAATTCCCCTACTAAATCATCCCAATTGATTCCTTTAACATTTGATATAACGACACCTGAAAAGTCTTTTTTATCTGCACCTATCTTAAGGCCAAATGAATTTAAATCCAACTTTGATATATTTGCTACTAGTGTAAGTAATGGAACCTCTTCACTGAAATTAAACAGTGCATCACTCTTTAATTCAACAGGTAATGAATTTATACTCAATGTATTTCTCAATATTTTATCCTGGAAACGCCCTTCAAAACTGATATTTCTAAGAGCTAATTTAGAAGACGTTAAGCTTGTGTTTGTAGCTTTCCAATTTATAGACATAGGATCCGACAGTGGAACGTTTCCTTTGAAATATAGTTCAGAAGATAATTTATATTCTGACTCATTAGTTAAAAATTTACCTAAAGAAACATCTTGCAGATTCACTGATAAATCAAAAGATCTATTCTTATCTTGATTTTCTAAAAAACCCATACCTATTCCACCACTCAAAGAAAAATCACCCCAACCATTTGTAGATAATAAAGCTAAATTTAGACCCTTTGTAGTGCTCGAAATTGACCCTGAAAACTGAATCTTTTCTAATAGTTCAAGGTATCGATTATTGTTTTTTTCTAGATTCGGAATGTGCTCTGCAAAAGAAGCCGTTAGTATCTCCATTGATTCAATATCCAATAAAAAATTTGGTTTCTCAGGATCCAAAAGATGTTGAACATCCAAAGATCCATCAAATGAAACTGCTTCATTTGCAATTTTGACGTTCTTGAACTTAAGTTCGTTCAAAGGACCTTCAGCAGTAAGGGAAATTGCAAAAGTATCCGTGTTTTTAAAATAAGATGGTTTTTCTAAAAAATCTCCAACATGGAGTGACCCCTCTGATATGACAAGCTTTACAGACCCAGACGTAAAGACGTTTTTTAACGTATTATCCTTTCCTGTAAGAGTCAAAGCCCCTTTAAAACGATTTAAATCACTTTCGAGTTCTAGTGAATCGATAGCCAGAATACCTGGTTCATAGTGCATTATTCCTTTTAGAGAAACCGGAAGTTCTTTTGGAGAAATCAAAAAACCGTTTAAACTTTCTAACGCTACATCAATGTGTTCCTCTTTATAAATAAGATCAGATCCTAATAATTCTATGTTACTGAGATTTGTAGTTAGACTTGAATCTTTACTCAGGTCATTATAAACAAAATGCCCCTTAGAAATTTCAACGGAAGAACTCTTTAACAGAAATTTATTTTTTTGAGGAGTGTCTTTTTTTAATTTATCGATCAATATTTTTAAGGAGTGTGTTTCCTCATTAACATATTTCTTTAAATTAAAATATACTTGGGAAGCTTCAATCGTGAATAGATCAAGATCACTATCACTTAACTTTTTAAAATCAAGTATAGAGGTTTTAAATTCTTTAGCATAAAGTAAAGTATCTCCATGATGGTCTTCAATATAAAAGTCAGAAAGCTGAAGTTTTCCATTCCATTTTAAAGACACTTTTTGGATACTGAATTCCTGTTTTGTTTTGAATTTAAAATCTTGTGTAATGGATTTAATGATTTTCGTCTGCATAAAGGAGGAAGAAACAAGCCATAATCCAACAAGGAGAAGTAGGAGAATTGCTCCTAATGTAATGCCTATTATTTTTCTGCGCTTTTTGATTGTAATCTTTTACTTTTGTAACGTTGTTTAAAATCTAATGTTGCATAAAACTCCTATAATATTAGCCATTGAATCCTCTTGTGATGATACCGCTGCAGCGGTAATCAAAGGACGGAAAATATTATCCAATTGCATCGCTAATCAAGAAATTCACATCGCTTATGGAGGGGTGGTTCCTGAATTAGCTTCACGTGCACATCAGTCTAAAATAGTTCCCGTAGTTCAACAAGCTTTACGCAAAGCAAATATCGACAAAAAAGACCTAACTGCAATCGCATATACGCAAGGACCTGGACTTCTTGGGTCTCTATTGGTCGGAAGTGCATTTGCAAAGTCTATAGCGCTGGCTTTGGACATCCCATTGATCCCAATAAATCATATGCAAGGACATTTATTAGTCCATTTTATTGATGATGAACGTATCCAAACTCCCGCCTTTCCATGTCTTGGAGTAACTGTATCCGGAGGACACACCCAACTAGTCCTTATGCACGACCAGTTTAAAATGGAAATTTTAGGAACAACCCTAGATGATGCTATAGGCGAAGCTTTTGATAAGTGTGGAAAACGCATGGGACTACCGTATCCTTCAGGCCCTCAGATTGACAAGTTAGCAAAAGAAGGAAATCCTCATCGCTTTACCTTTCCAATACCCAACTTGCCTGGCTATGATGTTAGTTATAGCGGAGTTAAAACAGCAGTAATTAATTTTTTGTCAAATCAGGAACAAAAAGATCCCAACTTTATCAAGTTAAATAGAAACGATCTATGCGCTAGTATACAGTACACCTTGGTTCAAATAATTCTTACGAAAATCGTTAAAGTTGTCAAGGAGAAAAAGCTGTCCCATATAATAATTGGTGGCGGAGTTGCAGCAAATTCAGAAATCAGAACGCAATTACAAAATATCGCGTTAAAAGAAGGCTGGATAGTATCCCTTCCACCATTTGAATATACTACTGACAATGCTGCAATGATTGGTATAGCAGCATATTATAAAATTCAAAAAGAAGAATTTGGTGGCTTTGGTGATCCCTCGAATGCAAGATTAAAGTACGGCCTATGACTCTTTTTTATGACGCCTTAATTGATCTAAAAACAAAGGAATTTACTTTTAATAAAGAAGAAAGTAAACATATTGCAAAAGTACTACGCAAGTCAAGTGGTGAAACCATAACCGTTACAAATGGAAGTGGACTAGAATGGACTGGAACCCTTACATTTGTATCTCCCAACAAAACAATTGCACAAATAAAAAAATCATTTCAACATCTTGAAAAAAAACATCAAATTCATTTAGCAATTGCACCTACAAAAAATAACAGCAGAATGGAATGGATGCTGGAAAAACTTACCGAATTAGGGATTGCCTCAATTACGCCTGTACTATGTGATCATTCTGAAAGAAAAATTATTAAAAAAGAGCGGTTTGAAAAGATTATCGTTGCAGGTTTAAAACAAGCACAACATTTCTTTCTACCCAAAATCAATGATCCCATGTCTTTTAGTAAATTTATTGCTACTCCTGAATTTGATCAAATTTTCATCGCCCACTGTGAAGATCAACCCAAGCAAAGACTAATTGATATTCCGTTAAGCGGCACCCAAATCTGTTTGATGATTGGACCGGAAGGAGATTTTAGTCCTTCTGAAATAAACGCGGCAATTCAAAAAGAAATTATTCCAATAAGCCTAGGCAATCAAAGATTTAGAACCGAAACCGCTGGACTATTAGGATGTCATACACTATTTATTAAGCAACAACAAAACACAAACCCATAACTTCCTTATCTTTAACTTATGAATGCTAAAGAAATTTCTAAAGGTATTGTTTTGGCTATACTCCAGCTCCTAGGCATTGCCATAGTATTATGGCTCCTGCTTCAACTACAAACCTTACTTATTTATATGATTATCGCTGGAGTAATCAGTTTAATTGGTCGTCCTATCAATCAGTTTTTTATAAAACGTCTTCATTTTAAAAATATATTAGCTACTTCGCTTACATTATTTATTTTACTTGGTCTTCTTATCAGCGTTTTTTCACTCTTTGTTCCCTTACTTATTCAACAAGGTGAAAACCTTTCACTTCTAGATGTGGAGAGTCTAAAAAAAACAACGGAAACATTAATACAGGAAATAAGTATCTACTTTCAAGTTGACAATAGTTTTTGGCAGCAGCAACTTGCAGTTGATAACCTCTTCCAAAATGTAAACTTCGGTCTGCTACCCGAATTATTGAATCAAATTTTAGAACTATTAGGAGGCTTCACTATTGGTCTTTTTTCTGTACTTTTTATCCTCTTCTTTTTCTTAAAAGACAGTCATTTACAGGATAGTATAATACTCACATTAGTGAATGATAAAATTACAGACCGAGTTGAAAAATCAATTGAAAAAACCAAGCGTCTATTATCGCGTTATTTTTTAGGTCTTCTTCTGCAAATCAGTATTCTATTAATCATTTATAGTATTGTTTTGGCAGTATTTAAGGTTGAAAATGCATTTATTATTGCCTTCTTGTGTGCGCTTCTAAATTTGATCCCATACTTGGGGCCTATCATTGGGGGTTTATTAATGATGACATTGACTATGAGTAGTTTTATTGGTGCTGATTTCAGTTCGGTAATACTTCCCAAAACATCCTATGTAATGATTGGTTTTGTGATTGGACAATTAATTGATAATTTCTTTAGTCAGCCTTTCATTTTTTCTAATAGTGTTAAATCCCATCCTTTAGAAATATTTATTGTTATTCTTGCGTCAGGAACACTCTTGGGACCAGTGGGTATGATCATTGCCATTCCGCTATACACAACCTTAAAAGTTATTTCACAAGAGTTTTTAGCTGAAAATAAAATAGTAAAGTCACTGACCAAAAACTTTTAATTTTTACTATGAAAAAACAAGTACTCACATTCCTTTTTATCTTATTTATTCAGTGGTTTAGTAATGCACAAAAGCTAAGCCGTATTGAGAAAAAAATTGTCAAAAAAGTGCAAACCATGGATAATCAGAGTATTGATTTTCTTGAAAAAATTGTCAATATTAATAGCGGTACACTCAATAAGAAGGGTGTTCGCGAAGTAGGAATTGTTTTTGATACCGCATTCAAATCAATAGGATTTAAAACGGAATGGATTGAAATGCCAGAAGAAATGAATCGAGCAGGACATTTTTTTGCCTCACTAAATGGAACCAAAGGGAAAAAACTTTTACTTATTGGTCATTTAGATACCGTATTTGAAGAAAATAGTCCTTTTCAAAAATTTGAAAAAACAAATGACAGTATTGCCTATGGACCAGGTGCAAATGATATGAAAGGTGGAGATGTTGTCGTTTTCTATGCCTTAAAAGCACTAGCTGATTTAAATTTATTAAAAGACGCTAACATTACTGTTGCATTTACCGGTGATGAAGAAAGCACAGGGAAGCCATTATCTATATCACGAAAAGAGTTGATTGAAGCTGCAAAAGGAGCGGATATTGCGTTAGGGTTTGAAACCTCAACTGGATTTGATAATGCAACAATTGCAAGGCGTGGTGCTTCTGGATGGAAAGTAGAAGTAGAAGGAAAAAGAGCCCATTCCTCAGGTATTTTTAGTGATTACACAGGAGCGGGAGCCATCTTTGAAATGAGTAGAATACTGAATTCTTTTTATGAACAAGTAAGGGGTGAAGAATATTTGACATTCAATCCTGGGACACTCTTAGGGGGGACTTTTATAAACTATGATTCCCAAACAAGTAGTGGTGATACTTTTGGTAAAACAAATGTTGTTGCTCAAACATCAGTGGTTCACGGTGGGTTGAGATTCATTTCAGAAGAACAAAAAGAAAATGCACGTGCAAAGATGCGTGAAATAGTTTCTAACAACCTACCCCAAACCAAAGCTAAAATTAGTTTCACCGATAGTTATCCTGCTATGGGACCAACCGATGGAAACAGAGCGTTATTGGCTATTTTAAATGAGGTAAGTCTCTCTCTAGGTCATGAAGGAGTAACTGCTTATGACCCCGGAAGAAGAGGAGCGGCTGATATTTCGTTTGTTGCAGATTATGTAGATGGGTTAGATGGCCTAGGAACTATGGGGAATGGAGCACATACCCCAAAAGAAACTGTAAATTTAAAAACAATGAATGCATTGATTCAACGTACAGCAATCTTTATTTACAGATTAATTTCAATGAATTAACAGTAGTTTTCGTATAAATCTTTTTGACGGGTCAAGGCTTCTTTAAATTCTTCTAATAAAGTTTCAATTAAAACTTGAGTTGATTGAATATTCTTAATGGAGGTTACCCCCTGGCCTGCAGACCAGATTGTTTTCCAAGCTTTTGCTTCTGCTTTAGCCGCATCAAGTTCACTACCAAAATCTATTTTCTTAGCTTGGTTCCACAACTCTTCAGTGATCCCCATTGCCTCTAAACTAGGACGTAAAAAATTTGCACTTACCCCAGATACTGCAGCAGTATAGACAATATCCTCTGCCTTACTATTCATTATCATTTTTTTGTACTCTTCGTCAGCCATACTTTCATCTACGTTTATAAAACGGGTACCCATATAAGCTAAATCCGCACCCATTTGTAATGCTGATGCAATATCGTTTCCGGTGCTAATACATCCAGACAATAATATAGTTTTAGTAAAAAACTGTTTAATCTCATTTATCAAAGCCATAGGGTTTAGGGTTCCTGCATGTCCACCAGCACCAGCAGAAACGAGAATTAAACCATCAACTCCTGCTTCAGCAGCTTTTTCAGCATGTCGCTTTTTTATCACATCATGATAAACCAGGCCCCCGTAGCTATGTACAGAATTGACTAAATCTGACACCGCTCCTAAAGAAGTAATAATCAAAGGAACTTTATGCTTCATACATATTTCTAGATCAGGCTGAACTCTGGGATTTGTTGGATGAACAATAAGGTTTACTCCAAAAGGAGCTGCTTTTTTTCCAGTTTCTTTTTCAAAAGCGGCAAGCGCCTCTTTAATTTCAATTACCCATTCTTCAAATCCTTCTGTCGAGCGATGATTCAATGCAGGAAAAGTTCCCACAACTCCATTTTTACAACACTCAATAACCAATTTTGGTCCAGAGATTAAAAACATGGGGGCAGCAACAGCAGGGACTGACAAGTCATTTATAAAGCTTGGTTTCATAATTTTTATTTTTTTAATAATAAAGTCCATTCAAATTCAAAAGTAGAAACAACGTCTTGATTTTCATCTACCCCTTTTGAAATTAACCATAAGGTCTGTGGTTCTTTTGTTTTGATTAATTGTTCTATTGCTTTTGCTATTTTATCCTCAGGGGCACATGAAAAAAGAATTCGACCACGAGCCTTTTTTGAAAAATTTGCTTTATTATTTAGCACCAGCATTGAAATTTTTTGCTTTGAAATTTGAATTTCATGCATCAATAGCACCCCAGTAGTAAGTTCCGCTGCCATACCTTGCACAGCCCAAAACATTGATTTGAATGGATTTTGATTAATCCAACGATGTCTCACATTTACTTCACAGTAGTTTTTTTCAAAAACCACCACACGTATTCCAGACCACCACACCATGGGTAATTTGAAAAAAGTAAAGAGGTTTAGCTTTGAAAGTGTGAAATTCACGAACTAGTTTAAAATTGATGCGAGTTCAATATACTCTAAATTAAAAGCTTCGGCAACTTCTTTATAAACTACCTTACCCTTTACAACATTCAAACCTTTGGCTAACGCTTTGTTTTCAATACATGCTTTTTCCCAACCCTTGTTTGCCAATTGTAAGGCAAAGCTAAGAGTAGCATTTGTAAGTGCAGTAGTGGAAGTAAATGGAACTGCTCCTGGCATATTGGTTACCGCATAGTGTATAATATCCTCTTTTATTATTATGGGATCATCATGTGTAGTCGGTTCGCTTGTTTCAAAACAGCCACCCTGATCAATCGCAACATCTACTAAGACAGTGCCAGGAAGCATTTTTTTAAGCATTTCCTTGCGCACCAATTTTGGTGCCTTAGAGCCAGGTATCAGTACTGTCCCAATAATTAAATGAGAGCGCTCTACTTCTTGTTCTATGGTTAGCGATGTTGAATAGATTGGGGTAACATTGGCAGGCATAATAATTTCTAACTCTCTTAAACGACTTAAATTAGTATCCAAAATCGTTACGTTAGCTCCCATTCCAGCCGCCATTCTAGCAGCTTCTGTACCTGAAACACCCCCACCAATAATCAATACATTTGCTGGTTTAACTCCTGTAACTCCCCCTAATAAAATACCTAATCCACCTTGTGGTTTCTCTAAATATTTGGCGCCTTCTTGTGTTGCCATTCTTCCGGCAACCTCAGACATTGGAATTAATAAAGGAAGTCTTCCATTTTCCTCAACCGTTTCATAGGCCAAACAAACCGCATTAGACTTTATCATTGCATTGGTCAATTTTTCACTTGATGCAAAATGAAAATAAGTAAACAACAATTGATTTGGCTGAATTAAGTCATATTCAGCAGCTATAGGCTCTTTTACCTTAATAATCATTTCTGCAGCTTCGTATACTTCTTTTATCGTTTCAGAAAAAGAACAGCCTACATCTTCAAATTCTTCATCCGAAAATCCACTCAACAGACCTGCGCCTTTTTGAATATTTACTTGGTGGCCTTTACGAATGAGTGCTTGTGCTCCTGCAGGGGTAATCCCTACTCTAGCCTCATGGGGTTTTATTTCTTTTGGAACTCCTATTTTCATTGTGAGTTAAATTATTAATATTATAAGTATTTAGGACATCTAAATTTTACTCGAATATATACAATTGGGTATTATTTTCTTCAAAAAGGTTCAAAAATTCGAAACGTTTATTTAACTTGAAAAAACAAATCAATAACTCATGAAATATTTTAATAAAACACGAACCATTGAGCAAAAGGTAACTGACCGTGAAACACTTCAACTTTTACAACGCCAATCAGAACTTTTAGAGGAAATTTTAGCTGAACTAAAGTCACAAAAAAAATCATAAATTCATTTACTTTTTGAAAATAAAAAAAGCCTTCCATTCAAATGGAAGGCTTTTAAAAGTTGTGAACGCGACAGGATTCGAACCTGTGACCGTCTGCTTAGAAGGCAGATGCTCTATCCAGCTGAGCTACGCGTCCTATTTTCGATTGCAAATATACTATTTCTTGTATTGAAGTCAATCCCTGATTTTGAATTTTATTTTACACTTTTTTAATAACGAAATAGACATGCATGTATATCAATATACTACTGTGTCTGATGGTAAATCTTCCAAGAGGTAATTTCCAAAATCAAAACGTACTAAAATTTCTGGGGATAAAGAAATTTCTGATCTTAGATCGCGATTGAATTGAAAAACAAATGCCTTAATAAGTGGTTTAAAACCTGAGATAATATGAATTGCTTCTGATTTCAAATTTGTGTTGATTAAATGAATTTTTTTTAAGTTATCAAGTTTAGACAATTGATCTATTCCCTGTCCTGAAATTGCAGTCCGATTAAGTTTAATACTAACCAAATTAGAAAACTTACTCAAAGAAGTAAAAACTGCATCTGTAACATTACTATCACTTAAATCAATACTTACAATATGCTTATTTAAGGATGCAAGAAGCCCTAAATCATTATCTGAAAAGGCCTTGTAATTTATAGTACTCAAAAACAACAGATTACTATTTTGTTTTACTGGAGTGATTAAAATGCCCATAGATTGCAAACTGTCAATGGTTTTTTTATCCGGTAAATCTAGTTCAATAGAGGGGTAAACCTCTTCATTCTCTTGAACCATAAAAGAATTCAATTGAATCTCATTAAAACCAAGTTCGCCCAATGTTTTAAATTCAGGAGCCCCTTTCAAAACCCAATAGTTAATCATATCCTTTTCAGCTTGAGTTAACTGTTTTTGTGCTCTGGGTGGCATATGCTTCTTCTCAAATTCTGGTAGGTGTATTCGATTTAGAATTTCACTAGACTCAGGGGAGTTAAAATCTAGTATTATTCCATTTTTACCTCCTTTTTGAAGAGCAGCATAGGTGTGCATTTGAAGTTGCCCCTTTGCTTTTTTTGGATTGTGACAACGAACACATTTTTTTGATAGGATCGGTTCAATTAATCCACTATAAACTTTTTGCCTACTGTAGTCATCTACATTTAAAAATCGAACCTCACTCTTATTATTAATTCCTACTAATGCTTCAAGAGGTTCTGTTAGATGATTATCACCATGAGTGATGTTTCCGCCCAAATGACCTGTTATCATTAGCGAAATAAATAATCCTAATGTATAAAACAACCTTGGAATCCGAAGGGCAAATACATTTCCTTTTAGAAAGAGATAAAAACCTAACGTCAGGACAAATGTAGCCACTCCTGCAATAAAGTGACCCTGAATGTTACCCCATATATAACCCTCTTGTAGAAATTGAAAAATCCCACTAACTATGGATAATAGAGAACTTACCGACGCCCAAAAAAAGATAAATTTTAAAACAGTAGCGGCTGGTTGTATTTTTTTTTTGTAGCATTCAAATAATAGTCCCATCAGAATAAAACCAATAGGCAAATGGACCAACAAAGGATGAAATCGTCCAAAAAAAGTTAAAACTATATCCATTAAGTGCTAGATTAAGACAAAATTTCTCGAATTATATTTCCTTCAACATCAGTTAATCGAAAAGGTCTACCCTGAAAATCATAGGTAAACTCTTCATGGTCAAATCCTAAAAGATGTAAAATAGTAGCATTTATATCATGTACTGAAACCTTACCCTCCACAGCCGTATATCCAATATCATCTGTCTGTCCATGAACCACACCTTTTTTAATTCCGCCACCAGCCATCCACATTGTAAATGCATCGCCATGATGGTCCCGACCCTTATAGCCCATATCCCTTCCTTCACGGTTTTCTTGCATTGGAGTTCGTCCAAATTCTGCTCCCCAAACCACAAGAGTTTCATCCAAAAGGCCTCGTTGCTTGAGGTCTAATAAAAGTGCAGTGATGGGTCGGTCAATTTCTTTACATTTATTTCTCAATCCAAGATCTACAGCGTTGGCAGGGGAATCTCCATGACTATCCCAACCCCAATCATAAAGCTGTACAAAGCGAACACCGCTTGAAACCATTTTTCTTGCCAATAAACAATTATTAGCAAAGGATTCTTTTCCGGGGGTGACACCATACATTTTCTGTACTGATTCTGGTTCATTTTCAATATCCATTACTTCAGGAACTGTAATTTGCATGCGATACGCCATCTCATATTGATTGATACGTGTCAAAATTTCGGGATCTTCCTGGGCTTTAAATTCTTGATAATTTATTTCATTAATTGAGGATAATAATTCCCTCTTTAAATTTCTAGAAACTCCCTTAGGATCTTTTATATATAATACAGGATCACCTTTAGAGCGGCATTGAATTCCTTGATATACGGAAGGTAAAAAGCCACTCCCCCACACACTTTTACCTGCATCAGGTGTGCCACCGGAAGTTAAAACTACAAAACCGGGTAAATTTTGATTTTCTGAGCCAAGGCCGTAAGTTGCCCAAGATCCAAGACTAGGCCTTCCAAAACGAGCACTCCCTGTATGCATTAATAGTTGCGCCGGCCCATGATTAAACTGATCTGTGTTTACCGCTTTTAGAAAAGCAACATCATCAATAACCTTTTTAAAATGAGGAAGATTATCAGAAATCCAATTTCCAGACGCTCCTGCTTGAGTAAATTTTGCCTGGGGACCAAGCATTTTGGGAACCCCCTGTATAAAGGCAAATTTTTTGCCTTTCAATAAAGATTCAGGACAAAGTTGATCATGAAGTTTATGCAACTCAGGCTTGTAATCGAACATTTCCAATTGGGAGGGTGCCCCTACCATATGTAAATAGATTACATTCTTAACCTTTGGAAGCTTAGGTGGTGACAAAGGGGCTAAAGGGTTTAATGTTCGTTCTCCTCCAAAAAGATTTGGACTGCCTGAAGGAGCACAACTTTTCAGCAAACTTCCAAATGCAATTCCACCTAAGCCTAAGGTACAATCCTTCAAAAAGTGCCTCCTACTATTGATTGAAGCTTGATTAAGCACATACTCATTTAGTAATTTTTTTTCTATATCATTCATCTTTACGCATGTGTTAAAAATTCGTCTAAATTCATAATCGCATTGGCTACCATTGTAAGTGCTGCATGATGAAGGGTAGTGCTTTTAATGTCTAAAAACTGTTCTAAAGCTTCTGGATTTTCTGTAAATTCAATTAGTGCTGCTTGATACAGATTTCTTAATACCTCCAAGGATTCTGATTTTATCTCAGAATAAGTCGCTTTGTAATAAATTGATCGAATTGCTCCATCAATATCGGATGCCGTCATCTCACTTTTTGCTAAATGAAATGCAGCTTCTAAAAATACAGGATCATTCAAAGTTACCAAGGCTTGTAAAGGAGTATTTGTAGGGAGCCTTTGCACTAAACAAACCTCTCTAGAGCCAGCGTCAAAAGTTAAAAGAGAAGGATAGGGACTGGTTCTCTTCAAATAAGTATATATGGCTCTTCTGTAGCGATCTTCTCCAATACTTTCCTTCCAAAGATTTCCCAAATAGCGATGCTCCCATATTCCATCTGGCTGGGGTGGCATTACACCCATTCCTCCCATTTTAGGACTTAATAATCCAGAAACTGCTAGTGCTTGATCTCTAATCTCTTCAGCTTGAAGCCGTAATTTAGGACCACGAGAATAAAATATATTATTTGGGTCTAAGCGGTATTTATATTCATCAATAGCAGAACTTTGCTGATAGGTAGCAGTCATAACAATAGACTTGATTAGGGCTTTCAAATCCCATTGTTGATCTTCCATAAAATGCACCGCCATCCAATCTAATAAAGCAGGATGAGTAGGAGGTTCTGATTGAGTTCCCATATCCTCAATGGTCGAAACAATTCCACGACCAAAAATCTGATACCAAATTCGATTGACAACCGTTCTTGAAGTTAATGGATTAGCATCACTCACAAGCCATTTGGCCAATCCTAATCGGTTTTTATCCCATTCCATGTCCCAGTCGTTTAATATTGAAGGAACATCAGAAGCAACAGTGTCTAAGGGCATTTGCCAATTACCTCGTTCAAAAAAACGAGTCTCCCTTTTCATAAAACTTGGGTTTTCAACTAGAATTGGAGTTCGCGTTGTCTTTGAATTTATTAAAGTGGTGAAACTTTTTTCAATAGCAGGATATTTTATTTTAGATTTACCAGGGAGTTCAGGTAAAAAAGCAACCCAATTTAAGATACCTATGTATTCTCTTGGTTTTGAAAGTGAATTGTTTTGAGCTTCGATATACAAATCAACTTTTGTGTTTAAAGCTTTAAAAGGGACTGATATAATTTCTCCATAATTACCGTTTTTAGAATTTGTTGTTGGAAGTTTAAACTGACTTAAAATCGAACCACTAGGCCCTCCATTTCTAATAGTGATCTGTGATCCGCTTTTTGGATAATTAAATTCAAGAATTAAACGTGTCCCGCCTCTTGTATCAACATTTCGGAGATAGGCCGAACCCTTATTCCATAATCCCAATCTTTTTCCATCTGTAATTAAAGTGCCCTTAGACACATTTTCACAAGCATGTAAATGATACTTGGGCTCATTGAAATTTAAAAAATCTTCGTAGGATTTTTTTGTTATGTCATCACCATAAAGGGCAATCCATTCTAATAAATCGGTAATTGATTTTGTATCCTCTGCATTATATGTTCTAAGGTTTGGCTCTTCATCTGTAGTATCTTCATCCCGGGTATTATTAAAAAATGCCATCATTTTATAATATTCATCATGATGAATAGGATCATATGGATGACTGTGACATTGAACACAACTCATGGTTGTACTTTGCCAAACATCAAAGGTTGTATTAACACGGTCAATGACAGCAGCAGTTCTAAACTCTTCATTTGAGGTGCCCCCTTCATCATTAGTCATCGTGTTTCTATGAAATGCTGTTGCAATTAAATTAGCAGCTTTAGGATTTGGCAGCAAATCACCTGCCAGTTGATCAATCGTAAATTGATCAAAAGAAAGGTTGGTATTTAATGCATTTATTACCCAATCACGGTATTGCCATATGGAGCGCCCACGATCAGCCTCATATCCTTTTGTATCTGCATATCGAGCTAAATCCAACCACCAACTTGCCCATTTCTCTCCATAGGTTTTTTGATTTAACAGACTATCAATGAAATTTTCATAAGAAATTTCATCCTCCATAAAAGCATTAAAATGTCGTTCTTCTGGTGGCAAACCTGTAATATCGAAAGCTACCCTTCGTGCCAATATGTTTTTCTTAGCAGGAGTATTGGGAGATAGTTGTTGAACTTCCATTTTCGAAGCAATAAATTGATCTACAGGAGATTTAATAAAATGCTGAATGGAATCGTTTTTAATCTTTGGAAGCTCTTCTTTTTTAGGAGTAATATATGCCCAATGGGTTCCCCATTTAGCTCCCTGATCAATCCATTTGGTAAATAAGTTTAATTCTTCTTCGGAAAGTGCTGGTTTTTCAAAAGGCATTCTAAGATCCAAGTCTTTTTCTTTTAACCGTTGAATCAGTCGACTTTTTTGTGAATTCCCCGGAATTATTGCTGGAGATCCTTCTTCTGTATTTCCAAGTGCCTCACTTTCAAACAAAAAACTAAACCCTCCATTCTTTTTTACACCTCCATGACAGGAAATACATTTTTTATTGATAATGGGTTTTATGTCTGTATTAAAATCTACAGCTTTCTCTCTTTGACATCCAATTAACAGAGTTAGAAAGAGAAGTATGAATAAAGGAACTTTAGAATTCACTGAATTAATATTTGATTTTATATGACACAGTCCTAAAAATAAACATAATAAGTTTTCAATCCATAAAATAGATTAAAAAATCAATTGTTTCTGAAACTAGAATTCATTTCTCGGGAGATCACAACCAGTAAAAAACCACTATAATTTTAAAAAGCAGTAGTAAGAATTGCTAAAAAGGTTTCAATTCCCATAAAATAATTTCCCAATCTTAAATTCTCATTGGGACTGTGTTGATTGTTATCCAAATTAACTGTGGGAACTCCAATAGCAGGAACACCCAGTTCTGAAACAAAAGGGGAAATAGGTACGGATCCACCACTTGTTCTAATTATTACAGGTTTTGACTTATAATAATCGGTTACTATTTTGGTCAACCACTGCCCTTCTTTAGCCTCAGTATCAGTTCTGAACGCAGGATATGAAACTTTGGAATTCATTTGAATGATCTTATCATACTTCATTCTTTCTTCCTCAGTAGGGACATGATCTAAAACAGTAAACCCTCTATCTTCAATGTGTTTTCTAACCCCTGATATTAATGCTTCAGGTGTACTCTCTAATACCAAACGGATATCCATTTCTGCAGTTGCTGTAGCGGGTATAATTGTTCTTGCATCCTTTCCTACCCAACCACTTTGCATTCCACGAATATTTAATGACGGATATTGAATTGATTCCTGATAAGTTTTCCCTACTTGATCATTGATTCTAGTTTGTGTACGCTTTTTAATTGCAGCATCTTCAGAAGGAACTCCCTCCAAAACCTTTTTTGTACTATCATCCAGCAAAATACCATCATAAAAACCAGGAATCACTACCCTACCTTGATCATCTTTCATTGAAGCCAACACTTTAGACAAAGCTAGTGCTGGATTTGGCAAGTAATTTCCATAGTGTCCGCTATGTTGAGAGGTTAAAGGTCCAAATGTTGTTAAGGTAAGCGTCGCTATTCCTCTATTTCCAAAAACCAATGTTGGTAGACCTGAGCTGTGCATTGGTCCATCAAGAATTAAAAGCAAATCTGCTACTAATTCCTCTTTAAAGTTTTTTACTGCCTCAGGGAGTCCCGGTGAGCTTTGTTCTTCCTCAAAATCTAAAATTAATTTTATATTGAATGCTGGATTTTTATTAATTTTTTTTAAATGATCTAATGCATTTAAAAACATAACAAATGGACCCTTATCATCAGCACTAGACCTAGCAAAAATGCGAAGATCATCTATGGATTCTCCCTTTAAAGCATCCCATGAAACGGTTTCATAATCATTTCCGTTATCACGTTTTAATTCGGCTCTGTACGGATCTGCTTGGTTCCATTTGGACAGATCCACTGCCTGACCATCTAAATGCATATAAAACGCAATTGTTGGAAGTTTCTTTTTTACAATTTTATTTGCCAAAAGTAAGGGTAGATGAGCGGTCTTTAATCTTTTAAAATCAAAGCCTAAGGAAGCTAATTGTTGTTCAGCCCATATGATGTTTGCCTCAATTTGTTCCTTTTTGGCAGCATCATTTGGTAGGGCTAAAAACGCCTTGAATTCATCTATTTGATTAACGCCAATTTCTCTCGCTGACGTTTGATATATTCGCTGTGCCTTTAGGGATGATGCAATAATCAATAAAAATATTGTGAGGTAAAAATATGTTTTCATGCGGTTTCTTTTACAATGACTTGCTTGATTTCTTTTTGTTTTTTACCAAATATATGAATTGAGGAAGATGTATGAAGAGAATAATAAAGAAATTAATTTGTAATTTGCTTTATTAATTATGTCTAATAAACTTGAATTGAAAAGAATAGTTTTTGCCCTTTCGTTTCTGTTTTCAGCACTACTTGTTGCTCAAAACACCAACCCCAATCAAAGGTTAAACTTTGGAATTACTTTTTTAGAAAATGCTCCCATTCTGGATGGGAATATTCTAAAAGAATCCCTTTGGAAAAATATACCTGTAATTACTGATTTAGAACAAATTAAACCCAACTATGGGGCTCCTGTTTCTGAAAAAACAGAAATTCGAGTTGCCTACACCACTAAAACACTATATGTAGCTGTAGTATGCTATGATAAAACTCCTAAAAACATTGTTGTTTCTGATTCAAGAAGAGATGCAGACCTAAATGATGATGATAGTTTTCTATTCATCTTAGACACATATAACGATCAACAAAACGGATTTTTGTTTGGCACCAACGCCGATGGAATGGAATACGATGCCCAGATTGACAGAGAGGGAGAAGGAAATTTTAGTGCAAACAGACAACAAGGAGGTGTTGTAGGTGGAACAAATATAAATTGGGATGCTTCATGGGAAGTAAAAACGGAGACTGGGGATTACGGTTGGAGTGCGGAATTTGCAATTCCCTTACGTTCCATAAGGTTTAATAGTGGAGATAATAAAACATGGGGAATTAATTTTCAACGTAACATTAGTAAACGAAGTGAAACTGCTTATTGGGCAAATCTTCCGTTAGGCTTTGACATCAAACGCTTGTCTTTAGCAGGAAAAATGAATGGTTTAAATTTAAAATCTCCAAAAAACTTAAAGGTAATCCCATATGTTTTAACACAAGGAATTAATGACAAAACTCCATCAAACAACAATAACTCCTCTTCTTCTGTTGGGGGTGATATAAAATATAGTCTTACACCAGGATTGACTTTAGATGTTACCTATAACACAGATTTTGCACAGGTAGAAGTAGATGAACAACAGGTAAACCTAGACCGGTTCAATTTATTTTTTCCAGAAAAACGTCCTTTCTTCCTTGAAAATGCAGGTCAATTTAGCGTGGGTAGTGCAGGTGAAGTAGATCTTTTTTTTAGTAGGCGAATTGGAATTGGTGATGACGGTCAGCTTGTTCCAATCATTGGAGGCTCAAGAATATCAGGAAAAGTAGGGCAAACAAATATTGGCCTTCTGAGCATGTTTACTGATGAAGTTGAAAGCTCAGATCTAGTGAAAAACAATTATTCAGTGGCAAGGGTCAATCATGATTTTGCAACTAGCAGATCGTCTATTGGGGGGATCTTTGTGAATCGTTCTGGAATTAATTTGCCTGATGATTACAACAGAGTATTTGCGATGGATGGGAAATTGGGTCTTGGAAAAAAAGCTCAATTAACAGGCTTTGTAGCCAAAAGTACCACCCCAGGAATTACTTCTAACGACCACGCATTTAAATTTTTAGGCGTCTATAATTGGAATGGATGGAACCTGCGAGGCGGTTATACAGAACTCGGAGAAGGATTTAATCCTGAAGTTGGTTTTTTATTGCGTGAATCGTTTAAGAAACCAGAATTTTTGATCTTTAAACAATGGCGAACAAAAAATATGGGTAAACTACTAGAAGTAAGACCTCATGTTTCCTACAGAGGGTATTGGGACTTTAACAATAATCTAGTTACTAGTTTTTTACATGTTGACAATCATTGGGTGTGGGAAAGTGGCTTTGAGATTCATACAGGTATAAATTTCACCACTGAAGGTGTATTATCACCCTTTACAATTTCAAATGTAAAAATTCCAGTAGGTGAGTATAAGCATAGTGAACTTCAGCTAGTAATGATGACAAATGCCAACAAACAACTGTACTTCCAAACCAGAACTGTTATTGGTGGATATTTTGGTGGTGATCGATTTTCGAGTAATAACACGGTCAACTTTAGAATTGGTGATAAATTTAATACCTCAGGAACGTTAAATTACAATCGATTAAATCTACCCAATGGAACGGTAGATGCTGTCATCAGTGGAGCTCGATTTGCTTATTCTTTTACACCACGAATGTTTCTGCAAAGTTTACTCCAATATAACAATGTTTCAAATGTAACTTCCTTAAATGCACGTTTTGGATGGTTACAAAATGCAAACACAGGCCTTTTTGTTGTTTTTAATATCATACAGGATAATGATTATATGGATCTTTTAAACAATCAAAGTATCACCATCAAGTACAGTTATCAGTTTGATTTATTGAAAAAATAAAATCAACTATTGAGGCAGATTTTTAATCAAAAAAGAAATGCCGTTCGTGCTCATGATATTTTTTATATCAGCTTCCATATAGCCTCTGTTGGAAAGTATTTCCTCTAACTTTTGTAAATCAGCTATAGTATCAATGTCAAACGGACATTGTTCTTTCCCAAAACCACCATCTAAATCAGAACCGATCATGACATGTTTTGAATTCCCTGCAAGCTGACAAATATGATCTATATGATTTGCAACAGTTTCAAGGGAAACTCCACTTTCTTTTGGATCCGTTTTACCCCTTTGCCAATTTGGAAATAACATCCAAGCGTCAAATGCCATACCGATGACACTTTCACGCTCAAGTAAAGATTTAATTTGATCATCATTGAATTGTCGCTCATTCGGAACTAATGTCCTACACATACTATGACTGGCCCAAAGAGGACCGTCATAACATTCCATAGTTTCCCAAAAACTCTGATCACACAAGTGTGTTGCATCTAAAATAAGTTTTAAGGAAGTAATTTCTTTCAGAAGTGCTTTTCCTTTTATTCCAATACCACCCTCTGAGTCCGTCCCAAAAGCATAAGTTCCTGGTCCATAATGTGCTGGACCGATAGCTCTTAATCCACTTTCATAAGCCAAATGAAGATGCTCCATAGAAACAATAGAATCTGCACCTTCAAGACTTAAAACATAAGCCAAGGGGGATTTAGAAGCGTCTAACTCCCACCCTGACCTATGGCTTGAAAGTTCACTAGCAGTTTTAATCTGAAGTAACGCTCCCTCTTTTTCCATTGCGCGATACCAAGACAGTTGACCTTGAGTCTGTGCCCATGCCTGTTCTGGTGAATTCCATCCGGGTAAAGAATTATTTTCTTTTACATACCGTGCAATAAGTGTTGCTACAAAAAGTCCAATATTTCCCTCCCGTAAAGCGGTAAAAGAAACTGTACCCTTTCCTCTATCAGGAAGATCAGTCATTCCTTGTTCTTGCTCACGAATCTGATATACAGTTTTCCGAAGATCACGATTCCACTCCATTGCATTCATGGAGAGGTCCAAATGTGCGTCGAAAATAAAATTCATAGCTTAAATTTCTAAATGATAATTACGAGCATCTATTTGCCAGGAAGAATCTAGATCTCCCTCTACTACCGTATACGCTTTGTTATATTTAGCAACTGTAGGGCAAATATGATAGGGAATTGCGTAGAACAAGTCTCCTACTTTAAAATTATTTTTTTTGGAGTATTCAATGATTAAATGCTCTTCACTTTGCCCTTTGTGTAAGGCTCCTTCCAACCCAAATATTTCAACACGGGGAAGTGGCATCTCGGACGCTATAGCCTTATGACCGAGATCAAAACAAAATATATTTTTATTTGGGATACTGATCAATCGAGTAATCACTACTGCTGCATTCAAAAAAGGAGATTCCTCCCAAATACGTTTGTATCCTAGATCCCACAACAAAGTTGTTCCGGGACTTAAAATCACTCTAGAGTTTAAAGAATGGGGGAAAAAACTAGGAGATCCTCCTGCTATAACATTAGGGACAATACCTCCAGTGGATTCTATCGATTCAATCAAATAATTTACGTCTTTAAAATCTGAATGACATTTTTCAATACGGTTTTCTAAAACTAAAGGACGAATATGACCATCATAAACATGCAGTCCTTGAAATTTAAGAGCATTTTTTTTAATAAGTCTTTGGTATAGAGATAAAGCCAATTCAGGTAAAATCCCCGTTCGATTCATCCCATTGTTAATGTCAATCCATAGCGATAGTTTTTGATTTTCTTGAGTCGCTAAATCCGAGTATAATTCAAGGGAGTCATAATTATCAACAAGAGTAGAAAATCGAATGTTTGGATTTTTTGCTTGAAGGGATAAAAAATACATCACCTTTTCATGCGTAGGTTGATGAGCCAATAGTATATGTGAAACATTGCATGAAATCAAAAGCTCAACTTCCCCTAGAGTGGCACACTTGAAACGTTTAATTCCTTGATCCATTTGAAGTTTTACAACTTCCCCCATTTTATGGGTCTTAATATGGGGCCATAATCGTTCAGTTCCCCCGGCAATGGATATCATGGCTGAAATGTTTTTTTTAACACGTTCAGGGTAAACAAGAAGACCTGGTGTGAGAAGTTTTTTTTCTTGATTTACTTTGTACCAAGGAGAGGCTTTCATAGTATATTAAGACGTTAATAAAAACAATGCTTCAATCTCAACAGCAATATTTTGAGGTAAAGACATGCCCACTGCACTTCGAACACCAATACCATTTTCAGTTCCAAAAACAGCCTCCATCAATTCACTAAATCCATTGATTACATAGGGATGATCTCCAAACTCAGGAGTTGCATTAACCATACCCAAAACTTTTATAACACGTTTAATTTTAAGATTAGGCGGTGCATGTGTAACTATTGAAGACAGCATAGTTAGACCCACTTGTCGCGCTGCATGTTTAGCTTCCTCTTTATTTAAAACAGAACCTACCTTCCCTTGAATTAAACCTCCATCGTTTAAAACAGGTCCTTGACCCGAAACATACAACTGATTATCAATAATCAATATAGGCTTATAAACTCCTGCTGGTTTAGGCGCTGGAGGTAAAACCAACCCCATCGCTTCGATTCGATTTTTTAACTGCTCGCTCATTATATAAAATTTTCTAAAATTAATACTCCCAGTAAACCTGTAATCCCAATGGAGGTCTCCATAACTGTCCATGTTGAAAGTGTTTCTTTAACACTTAAATTAAAATATTCTTTAAATAACCAAAACCCACTGTCATTTACGTGCGAAAGCATTAAGCTCCCGGAACCAATGGCAAGGACCATTAATTCTGGGCTAACACCAGAGCTCTGAACTAAGGGCAATACAATTCCTGCAGTGGTGAGTCCTGCAACTGTTGCTGAGCCTACTGAAAAACGAATCAATGTAGCGATTAACCAGGCTATTATAAGAGGTGACATTGAGGTGAGCTCTAATAGACTTCCGATATAGTTACTTACTCCACTGTCAATTAATATTTGTTTTAAGGCTCCCGCTCCAGATATAATTAACAAAACCATTGTTATTCCTGATACTGCGGTTCCAAATATTTTCATGATCCCTTCCATAGTATTTCCGCGAGCAATTCCTAAAGTATAGATTCCTATTAATACTGTCAATAAAAGTGCAATTACAGGATTACCAATAAACTTAATTATTGAATATAAAAAATGATCTGTCGCTATAAAATTTCCTATTACAGTAGAAAAACCTATTAAAATTACGGGAAGCAAGGCGGTTATTAAACTATTTGATAAACTAGGTAATTCATCTTCCTCAAATACTTTTGAAGCCATAAACTCTTTCAAGGGCTTAGCATCAACCCTTGGAATAAAACGGGTAAGCACGGGTCCAGAAATGATAATTGCTGGGATAGCAACCACGATTCCGTAGATTAATGTTTTTCCTAAATCTGCCTCAAACATTATTGATAAAGCAGAAGGTGCAGGGTGAGGTGGAAGAAATCCATGTGTAACTGATAAGGCTGCCAGCATGGGTAATGCGATGGAAATAAGAGAAAGACCCGTAGCAGTTGCAACAGTAAAAACTAAAGGAACTAAAATCACAAATCCTACTGAATAAAACATCGTAATCCCAACAATAAAACCAGTCAGCATTACTGCAGTACGTGTGTTTTTAATTCCAAAGAGCGAAATTAATCCATTGGTAATTTTTTGTGCTGCTCCACTTTCAGCAACTAATTTTCCTAGCATGGCCCCCAAACCGAGAATCATAACTAAAAAGCCTAACGTATTTCCAATTCCTTTTTCTATAGAACTTACGATTGCATTAAGCTCCATCCCCTGGCCTATTCCTATCGCAATTGAAACTAAAATAAAAGCAATAAAAGCATTGAGACGAAATACAATGATCAACAGAAACAAGAAAAGAATCCCCAGCGAAATAATAACTAATGGCATAGGGATAAAAATAAGAAAATAACAGGAACTATCTTCAATTATTATTTTCTAAAGAAAATTCGCTCGAAAGAATCAAAGCCCGTTGAACTCTCTAGTATTTTGGTATTGAGCCTGAAAACGTTTTTTGATAAAATTGTTAAATCATACTCCCTAACTTTCTCAGTAAAAATAGTTTTTGTCTCCATAGCATAAACGCCACTTTGATTAAGACCCTTGTATGAAAATTTAATGTTTTGAAAATCACATTTTGTCAATTCATAAACCCAGATCCATTCATTGAAAGAGAGCGTGTCTTTAGTTATTTCCAAACTTTCCGTTTTATTATCACAAATTAATGGATTAAACTCTCCGTTAAAATGAGATGATATTGTTTTCACTTGCCAGTCCCCTATTATATTATTAATGGTTAATGTTTTATCTATGGGAGCGTAAAGCCAATTAACATCGTCAAGATTCTCTTCTAGCAGCTCATCATCAGAAACATTACATCCAACAAGGGCAAAAAGCGTAAACACTAAGGCAAACTTTTTCATTTGGAAAGGGTTAAGAAATAAGATTAGGTTCTCAAATATAGCTTAAAATGACTAGCACTTGGGTTTAAAGCTATTTAAAAAGAAGTTAAAAAAGGGGTTAAAAACGTCACTTCTTACACCTATATTGACACCCAAAAATAAAAAGACCTGTAAATCAATGACTTACAGATCCTTTTGCGGAGAGACAGGGATTCGAACCCTGGCGACGGTTGCCCGTCGACAGATTAGCAATCTGCTCCATTACCACTCTGGCACCTCTCCTAAATAATGGAGCACAAAAGTAAGTGTTCCGAGATAAGAAAGCAATCTTTTTTTAAATTATTCTGGGTATTCTATTCGGAGTTGATAAACGTTAATCAATTTGCGTAATAGAACCTTTTTAACTGTCTCTATTTCAGCCAATGTTATGTTAGAAGCATTAAACTGACCCTCCTCCATTTTACCTGATATTATCTTTTCAATAAAAAGATCTAACTGACCTATATCTGGTGCTTTTAGGCTTTTAGAAGCTGCCTCCACTGCATCTGCCATCATTAAAATAGCAGTCTCTTTTGAGAAAGGTCTGGGTCCTGGATACTGAAAATCTTCAATATTAGTTCCTTCCGGATCAAACTCTAATTGCTTCTTGTAAAAATAATATACACTGGACGTACCGTGATGTGTTCGAATAAAATCAATCACCCTGTCGGGGAGCTTATTTTTTTGTGCTATCAAAATGCCATCCAATACATGGTCAATGATAATTTTTGCACTTTGTTTGGGCGTGAGGGAATCATGAGGTGAATCGGGGGCAATTTGATTTTCAGAAAAATATTTGGGCTGCTTGAGTTTTCCAATATCATGGTACAATGCCCCCACTCTAACCAATAGGGTATTGGCTCCAATTTCATTCGCAGCAGCTTCGGCAAGATTAGCCACCTGTAGTGAGTGATGAAAGGTACCTGGCGCTTGATCAGAAAGTTCTTTTAGTAGTTTTGAATTGGTATCAGAAAGTTCGAGTAATGAAACATCTGAAACTAAACCAAAAAGTTTTTCATAGATATAAATCAAGGGTTGAACAAAAAGCATTAATAGGCCGTTAAGTAGAAATAATCCAATGGTTAATACATCAATTTTCAAAAAAGTTCCTTCTTGTATTATCGTAAAAGCGATGTAAGCAATCAGATAGACTAAAACGATTTGACCCACCGAAATAAATAAATTGGCCCGTCTGTATAGTTGATCTATGGACTGAATAGTAACTATCCCAGCCACAATCTGAAGAAATACAAATTCAAAACTATTAGGAACAATAAATCCTATGAGAAGTACTGTAAGTACATGAGCAAAAAGACCTAAACGGGCATCAAAAAAAGCTTTGATAATGAGTGGTAATATACAAAGTGGAGTAGCAAAAATGAGAGCTGTATTATAGCCAATTAAAACAGTTGTCACAAATACTACAAACACGATGTTAAAAAAGATAAATGTGAGCTTTCGGTTGTTTTCATAAATTGAAAAACGGTATTTGTAAAGGAATAAAAGCAATAACGAAAAGGTTAGGAATATTAAAATAGAATACCCAATAAGTACCCAAATAGAACTTTGATCGTCGTTTTCTAGCATCGAAAACTCCTTCCGTAGAGAACTTAATGTTTCGAAATGACTCTCGTCAACCATTTCACCCTCTGCGATGATTAATTCACCCGAGGCTACAACCCCTCTAGAAAGAGAAATATTCTGTAAGGTTTGATCGACTGTATTCTGATAAAAAACAAGATCTAGAGCAACATTTGGAGTAATTAACTCAAAAAAGAAGTCGTTGAAACTCTCAAAATACGCGTCATAATTAGACTCCTCAAACCATTTAGATAAACTCTCAAAAAGAGAATCCGATTTAAAAAGTTCCTTCACATTAAGAGGAATTTCTACATTATCTTGGATTAATAAAATTTCTTCGTTCCCTTGATGAATATAGTTTGGAGGGAGCACACCGTTCTCATATATTTTTTTTAATATGCTTTCTCCAAATTTATATACGCTGTCAAAAACCATAGGGTTATTAATTGAAGGAAAAAAGCGAGAAAATTCGTCTTGATACCTTGTAAAAACAAGCTCCTTTATTTTTATATCACTCCTTAAATACGGTTTTAATGAACTTAACGCAGCTTCCTGATCTGCTTTTACTTCTTGTTCTGATTTTAAAATGGAAAAATCAAAAGGGGCATAATAACTTGGGTACTGCCATGCTCTCCCTTTTTGAAACTCATATTTGAATTGACCCCCAATAGGAAAAAGATAAAGAATAAGTAATGAACTAGAAAGAATCAGTATAGACTTATAAAGTATATTCTGCTTTGCCACCAAGTAATTCCAGAAGGTTTTCAAAATCAATATTTATATTCAAAATTACACAATCTAATTGTTATGTTAGCTATTTTCAAAACAGTTGGGGGGTTGGGGAAAAGAAATACCTATTTTTGCATTTGAAATAGAAGCATACGTTTTAAAAAAATAATTTGGAATACGGTATTTGTCATCTAAGCATCGTCCCGATGCGAAAAGAAAATAATCATAGGAGTGAGATGGTTTCGCAACTCTTATACGGAGATTGTTTCAAGATCATTGGAAAAAAAAAGGAATGGTACCATATTAGCACCTTACTAGACGACTATACCGGTTGGATTGACCACAAACAAGCTCAGCAGATTACCAAAGAAGAAGCGGAAGATATTGGCGTGCAATCTACAGCATACACGACACAACTCATTGATTATATTGAGACACAAAACAATCAACTCACCACACTAGTTATAGGAAGTAATATAAGTGGTGCTTCATTATTAAACCAATCGTATTCTGGGCCCACCATCAGCGGAAAAAGTAAAAAAGAAAAACTCCTAGAGACAGCCTCATTATATTTATATGCACCTTACCTGTGGGGAGGAAAAACTCCTATGGGAATTGACTGCTCAGGTCTTACCCAAATGATTTATAGAATCAACGGGTACCAGATCCCTAGAGATGCTTCACAACAGGCGGAATTAGGAAATACATTGAGTTTTATTGATGAAAGTGAACCTGGAGATCTTGCCTTTTTTGACAATGATGAGGGTAAAATTATTCATGTAGGGTTACTCCTTGAAAATAATTACATTTTGCATGCACATGGAAAGGTTCGAATCGATCGTATCGATCAAACGGGAATCTACAATCTAGATACTCAACAACATTCTCATATGTTAAGAATCATCAAAAAAATTATATAAAAAAAAGCCTTCAGTAATTGAAGGCTTTTTTGTATTTAAAAGCGATTTTTATTCTAGAAGACCTTTCATCTTCATAAATCCTTCATTGTCTCCAAGAGTACCGTATATGTTCATCAACGTATTGACGGCTTCTTCGTTTTTACTTATCCCAATAAGTTTTTCTAGAATAGGCACACACTCTTTATATATCTCTTCACGAGCTATTTTAAGAACCTCATATCGAGCATTGTCTGTTCTAGAGTTTCCTAAAGAATTCATTTCTTCAACAATTTCTGTCTCCCCTTGTAAGATTAAAGAAACTAAATTCAAGTATCCTGATTCAGAGTTCGGATTGAGCTCGATCGATTTTTCATAATACTCTCTCGCTTCAGAAGCGTTTCCACGTTGTGCATTTACTACTCCTAGATTAAAGTAAAGTGATCCATTATTTGGATCTTGTGCTATGGCTTCTTTCATCAATTCCTCAAAACGATCATTTTCATTGAGTTGAATGTATAAATTTGCCTCTGTTAAAATTAAATTTAAATCTTTAGGGTTTGATTTTCTTGCTTCTTTTACAGCAGCCATTGCGTTCTCATCATCTCCCAATTGTGCATAAATCAAAGCAATATTTTTGACAATCTCGGGGAATTTTGACTCAGATGTTTCCTCTCGAAAATCAGTATACTCCTTAGTCTTTTTATAAAGATTAAATTCTGTCTCTGAAAATTCAACTTCTTCACCAGATTCTACTGACTTAGCAACATAGCGAGTCGTTATTCCTTCATAATTGATGTCTTTCAAAAGATTGTAATACTTTAATGAAGCATCATAATCAGCGGCGTTTACTGAACTAGAGGCTGCATAATAAAGATAATCTTCATTGGTTTCGGTATTGATCGTATAAGCTAAAAATAATTTACTTGCAGCCTGTGCAAATCGTTTTTCTGCATTGTCCTCAATAGCACTGTTTACTATATCTGAAGTTAGTGTTTGCAGTTGTGCATCATAACCTGTGTCTACTCCACCTGAAGCTTTAAATGCTTGGTATTTCTCAAAAGCCGCTTCAAAATTCTTATTGGCTTGGTCTATTTTAGCTTCCAGATAGATTTTTTGATTTAAAACTTTAGCATCAGCAAGTTCAAAAATGGCGGCACTTGACTCTAAAAGACTTGTTGCTCCTGAAACATCACCAGAATCAAATAGCTTAATCGCTTTTTTGATCTCCTTTTTTTGTCCAAAAGAAAGGGAGATCGATAAAATAAAAAGTAATACTATGTTCGTTTTCATTGTAATTTATAATTGTTTGGTTGATATTATTCAATAATAGTGCCATCGTTGATATCGATGTCATTTACATCTTCAATGGGGGTGTCATCATTCATTACTTTTGCAACCGCGGCAATGGTATCATCGCCTTTCAGATTAATTAATCTTACTCCTTGTGTTGCTCTTCCCATGACACGCAATGCAGCAACCTCCATTCGGATGGCAATTCCAGATTTATTGATGATCATCAAATCATCTGTATCAGTAACCGTTTTGATGGTCACAAGCTTACCTGTTTTATCGGTAATGGAAATAGTTTTAACACCTTTACCACCTCTGTTGGTAATACGATAATCATCTAAACTAGAACGTTTTCCATATCCATTTTCTGAAACAACTAATATATTTGCATCCATATCATTAACTGCAACCATACCTACCACTTCATCTTTAGAGTCCGCAAGTGTAATCCCTCTAACTCCAGAAGCTCCACGACCCATAGGACGTGTTTTGCTCTCTTCAAAACGAATAGCTTTACCAGACTTGACTGCCAACATTACATGACTGTTTCCATTGGTTAATTTAGCCTCTAAAAGCTCGTCGTCTTCCCTAACATTGATGGCGTTAATTCCATTAGCGCGAGGTCGAGAATATTGCTCCAAAGAAGTTTTCTTCACTTGTCCTTTTTTAGTCGCCATAATCACATAATGATTATTGATGTATTCCTCATCTTTTAGATCTTGGGTGCATATAAAGGCCTGAACTTTATCATCTTGCTCAATATTAATCAAGTTTTGAATTGCACGCCCTTTTGCAGTCTTGGAACCCTCAGGTATTTCATAAACTCGCATCCAGAAACATTTTCCCTTTTGGGTGAAAAATAGCATGTACTGATGGTTGGTTCCAACAAACAAATCTTGAAGGAAATCTTCATCACGAGTCGTAGAGGCTTTTTGTCCTACCCCACCTCTATTCTGCGTTTTGTATTCAATAAGTGGTGTTCTTTTGATGTAACCAGCGTGAGAGATTGTGATTACAACTTGCTCATCAGGAATCATGTCCTCCATGCTAAAGTCACCTCCAGCGTATTCAATATTTGAGCGGCGTTCATCACCATATTTATCTTTGATCTCAACAAGCTCCAATTTGATGATTTCCATTCTCCGTTCTTTCTTGTCAAGAATGTCTTTTAAATCCGCAATAGTAACCAACAAATCATTGTATTCTGTTCTGAGTTTGTCTTGTTCTAATCCTGTCAATTGTCGCAAGCGCATCTCAACGATAGCCTTGGCTTGTATTTCGGACAGTTTAAATTGTTTAATCAAATTCTCACGAGCAGCATCTGCGCTTTGAGAAGCTCTAATAATTTTGATCACTTCATCAATATTATCTGAAGCAATAATGAGGCCTTCTAATATATGTGCACGATCTTCCGCTTTTCGAAGTTCAAATTGAGTTCTACGAACAACAACATCATGCCTATGCTCAACAAAATGATGAATCATCTCTTTTAGATTCAACATCTGAGGTCTTCCTTTTACTAGCGCAATATTATTTACACTAAAAGAAGATTGAAGAGCGGTGTATTTATATAATTTATTGAGGACGATATTGGGAACTGCATCTCGCTTTAAGATGTAAACAATCCGCATACCATTTCGATCCGATTCATCACGAATAGAACTGATTCCCTCTACCTTTTTGTCGTTGACCATTTCAGCGGTCTTACGAATCATTTCTGCTTTGTTAACTTGATAGGGTATTTCGGTGACGATGATACATTCACGCCCGTTGACTTCTTCAATATTCGCTTTTGCTCGGATAACAATTCGTCCACGTCCAGTTAAAAAAGCTTCACGAACACCATCATATCCATAGATAGTTCCTCCAGTGGGAAAATCTGGAGCTTTAATGGTTTTAATTAATTCCTCAATGGTAATGTCATTGTTTTCGATATACTGGATCGTGCCATCAACAACCTCTGTTAAATTGTGTGGTGGCATATTTGTTGCCATACCCACTGCGATTCCTGAAGCACCATTGATTAAAAGATTCGGCACACGAGTAGGTAGTACTGTTGGCTCTTTTAATGTATCGTCAAAATTAAGCTGAAGATCAACAGTTTCTTTGTCAATATCAGCCAATAAATCTTCAGAGATCTTTTGCATTCTGGCCTCAGTATATCGCATTGCAGCAGGACTATCACCATCTACAGAACCAAAGTTTCCTTGACCATCTACTAAAAGGTAACGTAAACTCCACTCCTGGGCCATACGTACCATCGTATCATAGACAGAACTATCACCATGCGGGTGGTATTTACCTAAAACCTCACCTACAATACGTGCAGATTTCTTGTGTGCTGTGTTGGCTCGAATACCTAATTCATGCATTCCAAATAAAACACGTCGGTGAACTGGCTTTAAACCATCTCGTACGTCAGGAAGTGCACGTGACACTATGACAGACATTGAATAATCAATGTATGCTGACTTCATTTCATCTTCAATGTTGATTGGAATGATTTTATCTCCCTCGCTCATATATCTAAATTATATTAACGCTAAAATAAGGAAACACAAGACAATATATCCTATTTTACAAGGTGTTAATTGTTAAAATTATTAACAGAAAAAGAGTTGATTTTTGTTATAAATAATTATCCCTCAACTTTTGAAATCTTAATAATTTTTTGTCTATTAGCAGAGAGCAATAAACATTGGTCTGCTTTTTGAAGTAGAAACAAAAAAAATAAGATTATGGATGATAATTTTTCACCTCGAGTAAAAGATGTAATAGCATACAGCAAGGAAGAAGCGCTAAGGCTAGGTCATAATTTTATCGGTACAGAACACCTAATGTTAGGGATTTTAAGAGATGGAGGCGGCAAAGCCATAGCTATTCTTAACTCTATCGAGATCAACTTAGACGAATTAAGAAGAAAAGTAGAAATCTTAAATCCAGCAGCTCTAGAGGATGCACAATTAATAAATGACAAAAAAAATCTTCATCTTACAAGACAAGCTGAACGTGCATTAAAAACAACGTTTTTGGAGGCAAAACTCTTTCAAAGCGAGTTAATTAATACTGTTCACCTTTTACTTTGTATCTTAAGAAATGAAAATGATCCTACGACTAAATTGTTGACAAAATTAAATGTCGATTACGATTTAGTTAAAGAACAATTCAAGCTTATGTTGGCCAATGATACAGACACTTATGATGACATCTCTGCTACTTCATCCTTTCCTGAAGAGAAGAATGAGGGTGAAGAAAAAGAAAATCCTTTTATCCCAACATCGGAATCCAAAAGCAATAAAAAAACAAAAACACCCGTCTTAGACAACTTTGGACGTGATGTTACTTTGCTTGCAGAACAAGAAAAACTAGACCCTGTTGTAGGCCGGGAAAAAGAAATTGAAAGAGTTTCTCAAATTTTGAGCCGACGGAAGAAAAATAATCCCCTTTTAATTGGAGAGCCAGGTGTTGGTAAATCGGCAATTGCGGAGGGACTTGCCCTTCGAATTATTCAAAAAAGAGTTTCACGAGTCCTTTACAATAAACGAGTAGTCACCTTAGATCTTGCCAGCCTGGTTGCCGGTACAAAATATAGAGGGCAATTTGAAGAGCGCATGAAAGCGGTGATGAATGAGTTAGAAAAAAATGATGATATCATTTTATTCATTGACGAAATTCATACCATAGTTGGCGCAGGAGGTGCAACGGGAAGTCTCGATGCGTCTAACATGTTCAAACCAGCATTAGCAAGAGGAGAAATTCAATGTATTGGTGCAACTACTTTAGATGAATACCGTCAACATATTGAAAAGGATGGTGCTTTAGAACGTCGTTTTCAAAAAGTGTTAGTTGAACAAACTACACCCGAGGAAACATTAGAAATACTTGAAAATATTAAAGATCGCTATGAAAGTCATCACAACGTAAATTATACCCATGAAGCGTTGAAAGCTTGTGTAGAGCTTACAGATCGCTACATGTCAGATCGCTTTCTTCCAGACAAAGCAATTGATGCTCTTGATGAAGCAGGATCACGTGTGCATATCAACAACATGAGTGTTCCCAAAGAAATCATTGATCTGGAAAAACAACTTGATGAAATTCGAGAGTCAAAAAATACCGTTGTCAAAAAACAAAAGTATGAAGAGGCAGCCAAACTAAGAGACGATGAAAAGCGCGTTGAGCGTTTGCTAATTGAAGCTCAGGAGAGATGGCAAGAAGACTCTAAATTGAATCGGGTCACTGTAAATGAAAATAATATTGCTGATGTTGTTTCCATGATGACCAACATCCCAGTAAATAAAATTGTTAACTCTGAAAAAAGTAAACTTTCAAAACTTTCTGGCTTAATTGGAGAAAAACTAATCGGACAAAAAGAAGCCATTGAAAAAGTAGTCAAGGCAATTCAGAGAAATCGTGCAGGCCTTAAAGCGCCCGACAAACCGATTGGATCTTTTATTTTCCTTGGACAAACAGGAGTAGGTAAAACACAGTTAGCCAAAATTCTAGCGTCCGAAATATTTGATTCTGAAGAGAATCTAATTCGCATCGACATGAGCGAATACATGGAAAAATTTGCCATCTCAAGATTGATTGGAGCACCCCCAGGCTATGTTGGTTATGAGGAGGGTGGACAATTGAGCGAAAAAGTTAGAAGACGCCCTTACTCTGTGATTCTTCTTGATGAGGTTGAAAAAGCACATCCTGATATTTTTAATATGCTTTTACAGGTTTTAGATGATGGTTTCCTAACGGATAGCTTGGGTAGAAAAGTAAATTTTCAAAATACTATTATCATAATGACCTCAAACATTGGGGCACGCCAAGTAAAAGATTTCGGAACAGGATTAGGTTTTGAAACGGCAGCTCAAAAGGCACAAACTTCTGATATTGAAAAGGGAGTAATTGAAAAAGAACTAAAGAAAACCTTTTCGCCAGAATTCTTGAATCGTATTGATGATATTGTGATTTTCAATGCATTAGAACAAAAAGATATTCGTAAAATTGTTGATATTGAACTAGAGAAACTTATTTTACGTATTGAAAAATTAGGATACCAGGTTACTGTAACTGATACCGCAAAAGAATTTATTTCAGAAAAAGGATTTGACATAAAATATGGTGCTAGACCATTAAATAGAGCCATTCAAAAACATGTTGAAGATTTAGTTGCTGAACATGTAGTCAGCAATACAATTAAAGAAGGAGACCTTATTAAAATTGATAAAAACAAAAAAGAGGACGCCCTTCAGCTAGATGTAAATCAACAAATTGAGAGTTCTTCATAAATTAGGCCTCTCATTATATAAATCCATTAAAAGGACTTCAAAAAACCCTTTATTTTTATTCATTAAATAGAATAAACCCAGTGCATTTGTGTTATTTTTGCACTTAATTTTATTATTTGAACCTATTACTCTTGTCTCAGGAGTTTAATTTTATCTTATGAAGGTTTTGAAATTTGGTGGAACATCCGTTGCTACCTCAGAAAGCTTGAAGCTTGTTGTTGAAATTATTAAAAAATCAACAAAACAAAAACAACTTGTTGTAGTGTCTGCTTTGGGTGGTATTACCAATTTATTAGTTGAAATGGCAACAGCTGCCAGCAGAGGAGAAAAGAACTTCAAAGCACATATCAAAACTGTTGAGGACCGTCACTTAGCTATTATTTTAGACTTTATTCCTGTTACGAAACAAAGTGGTAGCATCAGTTTTTTGAAGTCAAAAATAAATGAATTAGAAAGTGTTCTTGAATCACTATTTACCCTTAAAGAATTGACCTCAAAAAGTCTAGCCAAAATTTCTAGTTATGGTGAAATTCTCTCCAGTACAATTATATATGACCTTTTTAAATATCAAGGAATTGATGTTACCTTAAAAGACTCTAGGGATTTACTTTTTACTCAAATCGTAAATGATAGAGAAATTATTGATCACAAAAAAAGTTCTGATAAAACTCAAAAATTTGTAAAACAAGAAACTGCAGCAGTTATCATAGTTCCAGGATTTATTGCCAGCGATGAAAACGGAGACATAACAACTCTTGGAAGAGGGGGCTCTGATTTTTCTGCAGCCTTATTTGCTAATTTTATCGATGCATCAGTATTGGAAATTTGGACTGACGTAAGTGGGATGTTTACTGCGCATCCAAAATTGGTGTCTCAAGCACTACCCATTCCAAAGCTTTCATATCACGAGGCCATGGAACTCTCCCATTTTGGAGCAAAAGTGATTTACCCTCCCACTCTTCAACCCATTATTGAAAAAGAAATACCTATGTTGATCAAAAATACTTTTGATCAGGACGCAGCAGGTACTGTGATTGATTCTAAAGGAACAATTGAAGGTGGCAATGGAACTGTTGTAAAAGGTGTTAGCCATATTGAGAATGTTGCATTGGTAAGTCTTGAAGGAAGTGGAATGATTGGCATTCCTGGTTTCTCTAAACGTTTGTTTGAATGCCTATCCAATAAAAAAATAAATATAATAATGATTACGCAAGCCTCATCTGAGCATTCAATTTGTTTAGGCGTAAGGTCTGAAGATGCCGAAGTTGCTAAAAAAGCAATTGATGAACATTTTGCATTTGAAATTTCATTAAATAAAGTAGCCCCAGCAGTAGTTGAAACGAAAATGACCAACATAGCTGTTGTAGGCGACCGAATGAAAGATCATCAAGGTATAAGCGGAAAATTATTCAGTAGCCTAGGGGCAAACAAAATCAATATTAGAGCTATTGCACAAGGAGCTTCAGAACGTAACATTTCAATTATTATTGATGAAAAAAATACCCAAAAAGCTTTAAATACAGTTCATGAAAGCTTTTTTGAAGAACAATCCAAAGAATTAAATTTATTCATTACAGGAGTTGGTAATGTAGGGGGAAAACTCATTGAACAAATTCACCGTCAACAAGCATACTTATTGGAACATTTACGCTTAAAAATACGTGTGATTGCGCTTTCCAATTCAAGTAAAATGTTACTAAATGATGGACAAATTGATTTATCTGAATGGAGAGATCAGTTAAACAACAGTGCAACCAAGGCCAACCGTGATGCCTTTTTTGAACACATCCAAAAGTTGAATTTACGTAACAGTATTTTTATTGATAATACAGCAAATGAAAATATAGCAAATGAATATGGACGCTACTTAGTAAATAATATAGGTGTGGTTACCTGTAATAAAATCGCATGTGCAAGTACCCTTAGCAACTACATAGACCTTAAAAAAACAGCACGTAGATTTGGAACTCCTTTCCTTTTCGAAACTAATGTTGGTGCGGGACTACCCGTAATTGATACACTGAATAATCTGATTGCCTCTGGAGATGAAATTGTTAAAATTCAAGCCATCTTATCTGGGAGTTTAAACTTTGTATTTAACAAATTTACATCTGAGACTTCCTTTAAAGAAATAGTCCAAAGCGCACAAAAAGAAGGGTATACAGAACCAGACCCAAAAATAGATTTAAGCGGAGTTGATGTTGCAAGAAAAATATTGATTTTAGCAAGAGAAAGTGGATTTTTACTTGAATTGAGTGATATAGAAAACAACACCTTTCTTCCAGAAGAGGTGTTGAATAGTAATTCAAATGAAAGTTTCTATGAAATGATTGAAAAAAATGAAACCCATTTTCAAAATTTACTTGCTAGTGCAAATGAAAAAGGAGCTCGTTTAAAATATGTAGCTCAATTAGAAAATGGAAAAGCTAGTGTTGGACTTCAAGAGATTAATCCAAGTCATGACTTTTATAATTTAGAAGGAAGTGATAATATTATCTTATTTTATACAAATCGCTATAAAGATCAACCTTTAATTATAAAAGGTGCTGGTGCTGGTGCTGAAGTTACAGCAGCTGGAATTTTTGGAGATATCATTAGAATTGGAAAACGCTAGTTTATGGATCAAATAGAGATTTTTTGTCCTGGTAGTGTTGCAAATATTTCCTGTGGGTTTGATGTATTGGGTTTTTGTTTGGATCCCATAGGTGACATAATGCGGGTGACAAAAACAGTTACTCCTGGGATAACCATTGGAACAATAACCGGTCAAGATTTACCCAAAGATCCTCAAAAAAATGTTGCCAGTGTCGCAGCTATAGCTTTATTAAATGCACATCCTAGTAAATACGGCTTTAGAATTGATATAGAGAAAAAAATCAAACCAGGAAGCGGAATTGGAAGTAGTGCTGCAAGTGCTGCTGGAGCAGTATTTGCTATAAACGAACTAATGGGAAGGCCATATAGTAGAAATGAATTAGTTCAATTCGCAATGGCAGGAGAAGCATTAGCAAGTGGGGCTGCGCACGCAGACAACCTTGCACCTGTTTTACTTGGCGGTTTCACTTTAGTGAGAAGCAATGCTTCATTAGACATAATTAAACTTCCAAGCCCACCAGAATTGGTGGCAACGGTTATTCATCCCAAAATTGAATTAAAAACAATCCATTCTAGAGCCATTCTTAAAAAAACAATTCCTTTAGATAAAGCCGTTCAACAATGGGGAAATCTAGGTGCTTTTGTAAGTGCGCTGTATACAAATGACTACGCTTTACTTTCTAGAAGTTTAAAAGATAAAGTAATTGAGCCTTACAGAGCCATGCTTATTCCAAAGTTTAAAGAAGTAAAGGCTGCCGCTATTAAGGCTGGCGCATTAGGAAGCGGAATCTCTGGATCAGGCCCTTCAATTTATGCTCTTTCAAGGGGCATTAAAATTGCAGAAGAAGTTGGAGTTGCAATGAAAACACAATTTGAGGAATTAGAATTGGAATATGAAGTACATATTTCAAAAATCAATAATGAGGGTATAAAAATACTGCACTAATCAATGAAGTACTTTAGTTTAAATCATAATTCTCAAGACGTTTCTTTTCTAGACGCAGTAAGAAAAGGGTTGGCTCCGGACCGTGGTCTTTATTTCCCAAATGAAATACCAAAACTTCCAGAAGTTTTTTACAATAACATTAAAAATTTTTCAAATCATGACATTGCGTTTCAAGTTATAAAGCCTTTTGTAGGAGACGATATTCCCGTAGATAGTTTGAGAAAAATCGTTGAAGACACCCTAAACTTTGATTTTCCAATCGTTCCTATTACTGAAACAATGGCAACTTTAGAGTTATTTCAGGGACCGACGCTTGCTTTTAAAGATGTTGGGGCTCGGTTTATGGCTCGCTGTTTGTCCTATGCCAATGAAGTGAAAAAAACAGACAAGCTTACCATCCTTGTTGCTACCTCAGGGGATACTGGAGGGGCCGTCGCCGATGGATTTTACAAGGTTGAAGGAATTCAAGTTGTAATTTTATACCCCAAAGGAAAAGTAAGCGAAATTCAAGAAAAACAACTTACCACCCTAGGGGAAAACATTACTGCAATAGAGGTAAATGGAACTTTTGACGATTGTCAAGATATGGTAAAAAGTGCCTTTATTGATGCTGATTTAATTCGGAGTATGCCATTGACATCTGCAAACTCAATCAATATTGCACGTTGGCTCTCACAAATGTTCTATTATTTTATTGCCTTTAAAAATAGAATTACACCCGATAAGAAACTTGCTGTTTCTGTACCCAGTGGTAATTTTGGAAATATATGTGCTGGGTTAGTGGCGAAAGAAATGGGACTTCCCATAGATCAATTTATAGCAAGCACAAATATTAACGATACCGTTCCCGATTATTTAAATTCAGGAACTTATTCCCCTAAGAAATCTAAGCCCACTCTCTCAAATGCAATGGATGTCGGAGATCCTAGTAATTTTATAAGAATTCAAAAACTATTTAACAACGATATTTTTAAACTTAAAAAAATTCTTAAAGGGTACCATTACACAGATTCACAAACCAAAAAAGCAATCAAAGAAATTTATGAAATTTCTGGTTACATAGCAGACCCGCATGGTGCCATAGGGTATTTAGGATTAAAAGAATTTTTAGAAAGCACTTCTGACGCCTATCAGGGTTTGTTTTTTGAAACAGCTCATCCTATAAAGTTTGTTGAAACAGTAGAAAACACACTAAAAACATCTATTGAAGTTCCCGAGCGTCTTAAAGGAATTTTAAATCGCAAAAAGGAGAGTGTTTCAATACAAACCTATGAGCAATTAAAATCTTTTTTACTCGAGAGCTAATCTATTGTTAATGGAGGAAGAATAAAATCATCCAGCGCACTCTTTTCAAGCATTACTTTTTCAATCTCCTGCCAACTTCGGGGAGCATCTTTAGATAAATTTACGGGTCCCTCAGCTGTAATTAAAATATCATCTTCAATACGAATTCCTATATTCCACCATTTCGGGTCGCAGGGACTTCCTTCTGGTACATAAATTCCGGGTTCAACGGTGATTACCATGTTTGGAGCTAAATTTTCATACAAACCAGGGTCATGTACATCTAATCCAATGTGATGTGCAATCCCATGCGGTAAATAGCGTCTATACTCCTTCGACTCTTGTATTAATCCTAATTCTAGAAGACCGGTTTTAACCACTTCATAGGTAGCCTCAGATATTGCAGTGAAACTGGCTCCTGCGACTGCTGCATTAATTCCAGCGGTTTGTGCATCATAAACGATTTGATATAGTGCTTTTTGTTCTGGTGTAAAAGTTCCAGACACGGGAATTGTTCGGGTAACATCAGCAGTGTAGCCTTTGTACTCAGCTCCTAAATCCATCAATATTAACTGATTTTTTAAATCGGTCTTATCGTTAGTAATATAATGTAAAACACATGCGTTATCTCCTGCCCCAACAATTGATGGATAGCCTTCATGTGCTGCTCCATATTTTTTAAAAACCAATTGATGAATCCCCTGAACTTCTCGCTCTGTCATCTCGGGATGGATTGCTTTCATGACTTCTAATTGACCTTGAGTAGAAATACGAACTGCCTTCTTAATTAATAGAATTTCCTCTTCGGTTTTATTTTCTCTTAAACTAGCCATAAAAGAACCCAGTTGGTTTATGTCGAAATTATAATCCTTTAATAAGAATGCACTTTGTTTTTTTAAATCAGTAAGAACCGTTCCCTCTCCTACCCTCATAAAATCTATAATAACCGGATCATCTTTCAATGAACTATCCCGTTCCATCATGTAATAAATTCTTTTTTTAAGAGGGATGACTTCCGACTCTACTGCACTTCTTATTCGTTGGTAAAGGCGATAACGATCCGCGTCAAAATTATCGGGATAGTTAATTACATTTTTAAAATGTTTTTGTAAGTCAAATAAATCACTAGAGTCATTTTTATTGTCCCGGACGTCATTTTTAAAATCAAACATTAAAACGCTATCAAAACGAGAAAAGTCATTTTGCTCAGTAGAAAAATCTTTTTTACTTGCAACTCGATCTAATCCCATTTTTCGGGCTCCTTCAACACCCAATTGTCTACCGTTCCACATTTCATTATTAGCATCTCTTTCTCTTACATAAAGCTTCTCAAAGTAAGTCCCCTCTAAATCTTTTTGAGGAGAACTATAAACTATTAAAACGGCATGTGGCTCATTCCATCCTGTCAAGTAGTAAAAATTTGGATCTGGATGGTATTCAAAATCCACGTCATTGGCGCGATTACGTACTGGGGCAGAAAAATACACCGCTACACTATTATTTGGAAGTTTTTCACGTAATTGTTGACGCTGTTTTTTATGAAATTCAGAAGAAAGTTCCGACTTTTGTGCTGCAATTGAAAGGGGAGAAAATAGTAGCCCAAGAAAGCAGATGATCGGGACATAAACTCTTGTGAGGTTTCTTGAAATTAGCATAATTAAATTTTATATGAACTTATGAAAAAAACTACACTTTACAATACACATTTGGCCTTGAATGCAAAGATGACTCCCTTTGGTGGATATGAAATGCCAGTTCAATATATTGGTGTGACAAAAGAACACCTTGCTGTAAGAAATAGCGTAGGCGTTTTTGATGTTTCACACATGGGAGAATTTTTAGTTTCAGGCGCTAAAGCATTTGATCTTTTGCAATATATATGTAGCAATGATATTTCAAAAATTAACATTGGTAAAGCACAGTATAATTATTTTCCAAATGAAAAAGGAGGTATTGTGGACGACCTTATCGTTTATCGTTTAAAAGAAACTGAGTATTTATTGGTCGTTAATGCATCTAACATCGATAAAGATTGGAATTGGGTTGAAAAACACAATTCCAATTTTGGAGCTTTACTTGAAAACAAATCCGAAGAAACAGCTCTTTTAGCCATTCAAGGACCAAAAGCTATTGAGGCCATGCAAAAACTAACTTCAATACCGCTAGCAGAGCTTCCTTATTATGCTCATACCACCGCTACCTTTGCAGGTTGTGAAAATACCTTGATTGCAACAACAGGTTATACGGGTGCAGGAGGAATAGAGATTTATTTTCCTGCAAATAAAGCTCCGGAAATATGGGCCTCGATCATGAAGGCTGGGGCTGACTATGAAATTACCCCAGCAGGACTAGCTGCCCGAGATACACTTCGTATAGAAATGGGTTATTGCCTATATGGCAATGAAATAAACGATAATACTTCTCCCCTAGCTGCTGGGTTGGGATGGGTTACTAAGCTTGAAACAGGGACGTTTAATTCTGAAATTTTAGCACTTCAAAAAAAGGAAGGCCTTTCAGAAAAACTTGTTGGCTTTTTATTAGAAACCCGAGGTATCCCAAGATCTGGTTATGAAATTGTAAATCGTGAGGGGAAAATTATTGGAACTGTAACTTCCGGTACGCAATCGCCCATATTGTCTCAAGGAATTGGATTGGGTTATGTGAAACTTGAATATTCAAAGCCTGGCAGTGAAATCGCGATACGTATCAGAGATAAAGATTGTCCAGCAATAATTATTAAACTACCCTTTATCAAAAAATAAAACTTGAAGTCTATTTTAATTTTAGGAGGAAGTGGATATATAGGCAATGTACTTTACAAAGAACTTGCACCTTATTACAATACATTTGCAACCTATAATTCGTCTAAAGACTATACTCAAAACAAACACTTCTTCTATTTCAATATGGAAAAAGAAGGCCTCGAAGTCATTCTTAAAGAAGTTCAGCCTAAATTAATTATTTCTGCTTTACGTGGAGATTTTAATGCACAATTAGAAACCCATAATTTTTTGACAGAGTATATAAAAAACAAAAATTGCCGAATTCTTTTTTTATCCTCAGCAAACGTTTTTGATTCTTTTCAGCATTACCCATCATATGAATATGATAAGACTCTTTCAGAAAGTGTTTATGGACACTTTAAAATAAAAATCGAAAACCAACTAATGCGTTTAGCTGTAGGTAAATATTCAATCGTAAGATTGCCTATGATTTTTGGTCTTAATGCACCTCGAACCCTAGAAATTGACTCTGCGATTCTACAAAATAAACCCATTGAAGTTTTTCCAAATACAATTATTAATGTGAACAGCGATGTGCGACTAAAACAACAGATTCATTATTTAATCAATCAGCAAAAGACGGGTATTTTTCATTTGGGATCTTCAGATTTAATTTCACATTTTGATTTCATTAAAACAATAGTGGAAAAACGACACTATAACTTGGGCATATACAAGCAAGTGTTTACTTCAAACACCATTCGATATTTAGCAACTTTACCAAAAGAAAATAAACTTCCAAGCCACTTACTTCCAACCTATATGGATATAATTGATGATCTTACACTCGTTGACTCAGGAAAGCATCGCTAATTTTTTTATTTTAGCTTAAAATTATACAAAATGGGAAGAGCCTTTGAATTTCGGAAAGCTAGAAAAATGAAACGTTGGTCTGCGATGGCCAAAACATTTACTCGTATCGGAAAAGACATCGTCATGGCAGTCAAAGAAGGGGGGCCAGATTCTGAAAACAATTCTAGACTTCGTGCTGTAATTCAAAATGCCAAAGCAGCCAACATGCCCAAGGAGAATGTCGAACGAGCTATAAAGAAGGCATCCGACAAAGACACTGGTGACTTTAAAGAAGTTTTATTTGAGGGCTATGCACCCCATGGTATTGCCATTCTGGTAGAAACCGCAACTGATAATAATAATAGGACAGTTGCCAACGTTCGTTCCTATTTCAACAAAGCAAATGGCAACTTGGGCACTGCAGGTTCGGTAGAATTTATGTTTGACCGGACGTGTAATTTTCGAATTAATCCTACTGACCTTGATCCAGAAGAAATAGAACTAGAATTTATTGATTATGGTGTTGAAGAAGTATTTGTCGATGAAGATGGTTTGTTACTTTACGCTCCCTTCGAAAGTTTTGGAATATTACAACGAGAGCTGGAGAAAAGATCGTTTGAAATTCTTTCATCTGGTTTTGAACGCATCCCTCAAATCACAAAGAAACTAAACCCCGAAGCTCAAGAAGAGGTGTTAAGTTTGATTGAAAAAATTGAAGAGGATGATGATGTTCAACAAGTCTATCACGCACTAGATATCCAAGAATAATTAAAAGCTTCTTTCAGTCGAATATCCTTTCACTCCAATAAACAATGCTGCAAATTGCTGAAGGTCTTTTTTCTCGTCTGTTGAAGGTTTGAAATTAGGATGAACAATCACTTGTTTATTTTCATAATCAAAGGCAACCGGTACAATAGGAACTTTTGCTTTTTTAGCAATATGATAAAAACCTGTTCTCAACTGAGCAACTTTTTTACGTGTTCCTTCTGGAGCGAGTGCAATTCTAAACTTTTCATGTGCTTCAAATACTGCAACCATTGACTCTACCGCTCCTTTATTACCTGAGCGATCAATAGGAGCTCCACCCAAGCCTTTGAAGAACCAAGCCGTTAAAGGTGAGAACAGTTCCTTTTTTCCCACAAAATTGATCGACTCCCCCGAAATACTTCGAACCAATATCCCAATAAAAAAATCCCGCCAACTGGTATGTGGAACAACAGCAACGATATATTTTAGTTCTTTAGGAAAAGTTCCCACTAACTTCCACCCTAATAAACGGGTATAAATGAATTTAAAAAGGGCTTGTATCATTTTATTCTATTGTTAGAAAATCATCATCTGGAAAACCTATCAAAAAAAGTTGCTTTTTTGCACGGGTCATTGCAGTATATAACCACCGTAGATAATCTCTATCTGGACCCTCCGCAAGGTAAGGTTTTTCAATAAACACATTTTCCCATTGTCCGCCTTGGGATTTGTGACAGGTTACTGCATAAGAATACTTCACCTGCAAAGCATTAAAAAAAGAATTGTTCTTGACTTTCAAAAACTTTTTATATTTTGATTTTTCAGAGGCATAATCTTGCAAGACCTCTTGATACAAACGGTTACCGTCTTCATATGAAAGGGAAGGCGTTTCTGACTTTAATGTGTCCAATAATAAAACAGTATCAAATGAATCTTCATCTGGATAATCTACCAAACTAACCGTTACTTTGGCAAATGAAAAACCATAAAGTTCTTTTTTGGATTGGATAGCATCTACACGAACTACATCACCATTTGCAATAAATCCAGGTTTTGATTCTGGAGAAAGCCAAAAATAATTGTTTTTAACAACCATCAATTGATCTCCAACTGAGAGTTCATCTTCTAGTCCTAGAATTCGCTTTCGAATATTTTCATTGTAAATATTGGCCCGCTTGTTTGAACGAACTATAAAAATAGTTTGATCCGTTCCTGAGTCATGAAACGCATTCTCAATTGCTTCAAAAAGATCCATTCCATTGTTGGTGTACAAAAGATCATCATACCCTTGAACGTCAAACTTAAATTGGTCGTAAACTTCATTATTTATCTGAGAGCGAAGTAATGTTGCATTATTTAATATGCCAGATCCTTTTGCCTGACGCACTACACTATCGAGTTTTACACTAAATATTTTATCAAAATGAAATTGTTTCAACTCTTCTTCATCAAGAGCTGGACTGATATTAAGATGAACTGGCGGCAGTTGGGCTGGATCACCTACAAAAATCAATTTACATTGATCGCCACTACTTACATACTGAACAACATCATGAAGTAAGGATCCGTTTTCAAAAAGTTTTGCATTCTGCCGGTCATCCCCTATCATTGATGCCTCATCAATAATAAAAATTGTTTTTCTGTATTTATTAACTTTTAACTGAAACTGCATCTTACCTCCAGATTCAGGCTTAGGATAATAAATTTGTTTGTGGATGGTTCTTGCTGAAAACCTAGAATAGGTTGACATAACTTTTGCAGCACGCCCTGTAGGTGCCATTAAAACAGCTTTGTGATCTGCGAACTTTAATTGCTTGACTAACGATCCAATAAGTGTGGTTTTCCCTGTTCCTGCATATCCTGTAAGAAGAAAGGCAATATTCTTCTCTTTTGAAAAAATGAAATCAGTAATCTCCGGAAACCATTCCCTTTGAGATTCGGTTGGTGCAAAAGGAAAACTAGCTTCTAGTTCTTGATAAAATTTATCTGGAGTCATGGAGTGATTGAAAGTCTAAATATAAATCATTTTAAATACTTTTCTGATTCAAAAAAAATTGTAGATTTGTTTTTATCAATTAATATAAAATAATGAAAATAGGCATTCAAATCGTACTCTGGGTCGCATCTATCTTTTTTGCTTACAAGATTTATGATTCTATCAATGGTCCCATCAAATTTAATGAAGAAAAAAATGTTCGTTACGCAAAAGTAATTAACCGTTTAAAAGACATTAGAACTGCTCAAATTGCACATCGAGATGTCAAAGGTGTTTTTTCTAACAACTTTGATAGTTTGATTAAATTTATTGACGAAGGACAATTCACACTTATTGAAAAACGTGATTCTTCTTTTCTTGAATACGATCGCACATACAGGATCGACATGTTACGTGAAATAATAGTAATTGATACTTTAGGAACAGTACCCGTTAAAGATTCCCTTTTTGGAACTTCTTTAAGCTATAAAAACATGGCTTTTATTCCTATTGAAGGAGTTGATGATCAGAAATTTGAAATCGCTGCAAAAGTGATTGACAAGAATGGTTACAAAGTCCCTGTATTTGAAGTGAAGGTGAAAAAGAATGTTATCCTCTTTGATCAAAACAAAGATTTGATAAAGCAAGAAAATGAAACGATAGCTGTTGATGGAGTAAATGGCCCTGAGATTATATTGGGATCTTTATCTAATGTTAGCACTAACGGAAACTGGCCAACTATTTTTGATGCCAAGCAGTAACAAAATCATACAACATAATGAATTATCCATTCACTCCTTTGTGAATGGATTTTCTTTTTGTACCCAATCCAAAGTTGACTTTTTACCCTCTAATCCTGATCAAAAAGAATTTAAAAAAGCTTTTGATGAGTTTATAGATTACTATCCAAAAAATACTTTTTCTGCTATTAGCTTAATTCATTTTGAACACCCCTCCACCTTTGTTCCAAAATCACTGTTTAGTGAAAAACATTTAGAACGATACTTGAGTCATTACAAAATAAATAAAGGAAATAACACCTTCCGTTTTGACTATAATGATGAAAATAGTCAAGTAAATGTCTATTCCTATCCCAATGAAATCCAAATCCTTTTAGAAACTTCAGAAAACAGTTTCCATGAAACCCATTACAACACGTTACTTTCACGAACCATCTTGAATCTGGCGTCGAAATCAGAAACAAAAATTCAACTTTATATTCACCTTCAAAAAGAAAGTATGGATCTCTTTTTAACAAAGAATAAGTCCATTATTTTTCACAACAAGTTTAGCACTCAAAGTGAAGATGAATTTCTTTATTATGTCTTTTTTGTGGTGGAACAGTTTGAATTGGAAAGTAATGCTTTTGAGATTGTCTTTTTAGGAAAAATAGATCTCTTTGCATCATTTTATGAAGCCATCAGACTTTATCATAACAATATTCATTTCCATCAAGAGATTATTATCAGTAAACAAGCAACTGAAAACCATAACGCCCCTTTTCTAGCACAATATTTTAGTTAATGAGAATCATTTCTGGCACGCACAAAGGTCGACGGATTTCAGCACCAAAAAACTTACCCGTTCGACCAACTACAGACCGTTCCAAAGAAGGGCTTTTTAACATTCTTCAGCACCGTCTAGAATTTGAGTCGCTTACCGTTTTGGATCTTTTCTCTGGTACAGGAAACATGAGCTATGAGTTTGCCTCACGGGGTGTATCGAAAATTACAGCAGTCGATCAAAACCGACATTGTGTCAACTTCATTCAAAAAACAGCGGGAAATTTAGAATTAGATATTAATACTATACAATCAGAATGTATCACTTTCCTTAAAAAAAACACAAGTACGTTCAGTTTGATTTTTGCTGATCCCCCATATGACTGGGAAGCTGAAGCTTATTTGAACCTACTGGAGCAAGCAAAAAAACGTTTGGATGATTCGGGGATCATCATTTTTGAACATAGCAATTTCATTGACCTTTCTACTGGAGATGGGTTTGACTTCTCAAGAAATTATGGAGGAAGTGTATTTTCCTTTTTTGAATAAAAAAAGCAGGCCGATAAGCCGGATTCTGTCGAGTCTTATCATTTATCTGGATGTAAAATTACTTTTACATTCTAGCCGCCTACCCTTCTACATTGAACGAGCCGCTCTTAATTGTAGATATACTTGGCGTTGCACCGCATAGAGTTTACCTGGTTTCACTACAGCCGAACTGTACTTGCTTTCTGTTGCACTGGTCCGCTTCTTTCAAAGGACGGGTGTTACCCGCTATGCTGCTCTATGGTGTCCGGACTTTCCTCTCCTTTCAAATGAAAAGAGCGATAAGATAGCCTGCGGGACAAAGTTAGCCATTTGTTAATAATTAACGAGGAATATCACCCTTCATAAATAGAGATACTATAATCGGATTTATATCTTTGTAATTCATGAAATCATTTGTTGTATCGGCTTTAAAATACAGACCCACCTCTTTCGAAGAGGTAGTAGGTCAAGAAAGTATTACAAAGACACTACAAAATAGCCTTGACAGCAATCAACTGGCGCAAGCATTACTCTTTTGTGGTCCTAGGGGCGTTGGAAAAACATCATGCGCTAGGATCCTAGCCAAAAAAATAAACAGTGCCACAACTGCTGAGGATGGGGATTATTCTTTCAATATTTTTGAATTGGATGCCGCTTCAAATAATTCTGTGGAAGATATTCGAAAAATAAATGATCAAGTTCGGATTCCTCCCCAAGTAGGATCCCACAAAATATACATCATTGATGAGGCTCACATGCTTTCAGCAAATGCATTCAATGCCTTTTTGAAAACCTTAGAGGAGCCCCCAAAGCATGTAATTTTCATACTGGCTACTACTGAAAAAAATAAAATAATTCCTACAGTTCTATCTCGCTGTCAAGTTTATGATTTTAAAAGAATCGCTGTTCAAGACATTCAAAAGTATTTAGAGAAAATTGCAATCGATCGAGGTTTAGTTTTTGAAGAAAATGCACTTTACCTAATTGCACAAAAGGCGGAGGGTGCCCTACGTGATGCTTTATCTATTTTTGATCGAATGGTGAGTTTTACTCAAGGAAATTTATCTGCTGTTGCTGTTGCTGAAAACTTAAATGTGCTTGATTACCAGACGTATGCAAATCTTGGCGAAATGATATTTAAAAATGATATACCAGGTATTTTAACTGCTTATGACGGTCTACTCCAAAGGGGTATTGATAGTTTAGAGTTTCTAAGCGGATTAGGTGGTCATTTTCGCAATTTGATGCTAGCTAAAGATCCCTCCACATTGAATTTAATGGAAGTTGGATCCAGTATAAAAGAAACTTACAGTAAAGACACTACTTCACTATCCCCTTCCTATCTTCTAGATGCTATTTCTTTAATTAATCAATGTGAAATAGGCTACAAAAACTGTAAAAATAGACGTGTTCATCTTGAACTTTGCTTGATGCAACTAGCTTCGCTCCATTTCAATGGAGAAAAAAAAAAGGGTACATAATCCCAGCATCGGAGCTTAAAAAAACATCAACTTCACTACCTAATACAACCGCCGATGAACCATCGGAAGAAAAAGAAAAAATTATTATTCAACTCGATTCAGATGTAATTTCTACTCCCACTATAGAAATGAATCAGGAAGTAGCAAGTCCAAGTGTACCCCAAGTCTCTGTTGTGAATGAAGGGGCATCCAAAGTTGAAGATCCTAATGAAGAATACAAACCTTCAAAACCTATCTCTTCTCAAGTTTCGGGATTTTCACTTTCTAGCATTGCACTAAAGAAGGCTGCTAAAGAAAAAAGCCAACCTAAAGTCATTGAGACAGAACTTCCGGAAGACCCTTTTGTACTCGAACAAGTAGAAATACTTTGGAATCAATATACAGACGATGTAAAAAAGGAGGGGAAAAGTAATATAGCTGCTGTTTTGAGTATGAATAAAGTGACTTTAAACGGTGGCTTTGAATTAGGTTTTATGGTTGCCAATGAAATGAATAAAGTAGAAATGGTAAGAGAAATGGAGCGTTTACTTCCGTTTTTACGCAATTCTTTAAACAACCAAAGCCTCACCATTGCACTAGAAATTAGTGAAACAACTAGAGAAGATTCAGTTTATTCACCGAATGAAAAATACCAGCATTTACTTAAAATAAACCCAAGCTTAGAAGACCTACGAAATACGTTTGATTTAGATTTTTAAATGAATTATAGATTGACTTTATAAAAAGTCAAGTATAATAAACTGATCCTCTTATTCTTACAGTTTATTTGTTTTTGCAAAGTTCTCGAATCATCCCATCAGAAAGCCCCACTTTTGGAACATAGATATCCTTTGCACCACTCCAATTTAAGGTTTTTAGAAATAATTTAGCGGCAGGTAAAATCACATCAGAACGATCAGGGTTCAAACCCAATTTAACAATACGTTCTTCATAGGTAAGTAGATTCAATTTATTTGATAGGGCATTTAAAGTTAGATAGCTAATAGGTCTATCGTCTTTAATACCAGCCATTTTATGCAGCTTGTTAATATTCCCTCCCGTACCCAATAGATAGATTTTTTCATGGCCTTGAGTATGTTCGTTAACCCACTCTTCAGCAGCTTGCCAGGTTTCATCACTCACTTTATCATTTAATAAACGAACCGTTCCAATTTTAAATGATTTTGAATACGTACGTTTTCCTTTTATCAAAACACTAAATTCGGTACTTCCTCCACCCACATCAACATAGAGAAATGTCTTTTCTTTACTGATAGTATCAAAAATAGTTGTGTTGGAAATAATTTTAGCTTCCTTCTTTCCATCGATTATTTCAATTTTAATCCCTGATTTTTCAAGTACTTTTTCAACTACTTTTGAACCATTTTTCGCTTCTCTAAGTGCAGATGTTGCAAAAGCCAAGTAATCCTTAACACCATGGACTTTCATCAATAGTTTAAAAGCTTTCATGGATTTTATAATGCGTTTGATATTGACTTCGGAAATCTTTCCTTCACTAAAAGCATCTTGCCCCAAACGAACGGGAATACGCACAAGTGAATTCTTTAGAAAAATAGTTTTTTTTTCGTATTCCACAACATTAGCCACTAACATCCGAACTGCGTTAGAGCCAATATCAATAGCTGCGTATTTTCTAATTTTCAAAGCTGTAGGTTTTTATAATAATCAAAAATTGCCCATTGAGATCGAACGGGTTTATCTGAATTAGTTTTAAATTGATTTTGGGAAGTTTTGTTTATGTAGCGTGCCTTGACATTATCTTTCCAAATAATATCAAAGACATCAAGGATTTGTTTCTGTAGACTAGGATCATATATAGGTGCTGCAACTTCTACTCTATTCTCAATATTTCTAGTCATAAAATCTGCAGAGGAAATATAGACCTTTTGATTGCCTCCATTTTCAAAGGCATATACGCGTGGATGTTCCAAATATCGATCCACAATACTTATTACTTCAATATTTTCACTCATGCCTTTCACTCCTGGAATCAAAGAACAGATCCCTCTTACGATCATTTGAATAGGAACTCCTGCTTGACTTGCCTCATACAATTTATTGATCATAGAAAAATTAGTGATGGCATTTAATTTTAGTTTAATCCCATTTGGTAAACCAGCCTTCTTATTTTCAATTTCTTTATTTATCATACGCACCAAAGCAGCATGGGTGTAATGCGGAGAAACAATGAGGTGTTTATATTTTTTTAGTTTGTAATGTACTTGGAGAAAATTAAATACTTTATTCACTTCTTTGAGCACCTTTGGATTAGAAGTGAATAGGGTGTAATCAGTATAAATTTTGGCAGTATCCTCATTTAGGTTTCCAGTACTAATAAAACCAAAACGTTTCTTTTTACCTTGTTTTATTTTTTCAATTATACATATTTTGGAATGTACCTTTAACCCTGGAATTCCAAAAATAAGCTCTACTCCAGCGGCCTGCATTTGTTCTGCGTACGTAATATTATTTGTTTCATCAAAACGGGCTTGAAGCTCAATTTGAACAAGTACTTTTTTTCCATTTTTAGCCGCATTAATTAATGCACTTGCCACATTCGAAAGTCGTGATAAACGGTAAATGGTAATCTTGATTGAATTTACTTCAGGATCTAAAGCGGCTTCACGTAAAAATTTAATCACAAATGAAAAACTATGATAAGGAGTGTATAAAAGGTAATCTTTCTCCTCTATCGCCTTAAAAATACTTTTTTCAAGCGATAAGCCCTCAATCGGAATGGGTTGCATTCTGCTGTAAAGCAAATCATTTCTATTTAATTGAGGAAACTTCATGAAATCCTTTCGGTTATGATAACGCCCTCCGGGAATTAGGCTATCTGAGGTATCGATACCTAACAAATCTTTTATAATGTTTAATGTTTCTAAAGAAATCTCTTTATCATAAACCAATCGAACAGGTTCTGCTAAAATTCGCTCCCGTACACTTTCTACAATTTTATTAATATAACTTTTGGATACATCACCCTCCATATCAAGTTCGGCATCTCGAGTAACTTTAATCATGTGGGCTTCAATACTTGAAAACTCGAAAAAATTAAAAATTAAATGAAAATGATACCGAATTAAATCATCCAAAAACATGACGTACTGTTTTTTGCCAATAGAAGGCAAAACAATAAATCGATCTAATTCAGTAGGAATCTCAATAAGTGCATACTGATTTTCAGCATTTTTTGTTTTTTCGAAAGACAGTTTTACGGCTAAGAAAGCATGGTTATCTGATAAGTCTTGAGGGAATTTTTCAGAAATAATAATCGTCATTAGTGCTGGGCTCACTTTCTGAATAAAGTATTCCTTCAAAAACTCTTGATGTTCCGCAATTACATTCTGCTCATTGACAAAATAGATGTTTTCTTTTTCAAGCTCGTTTTCTATGTTTGTAAGGATTTTATTAGTTTCCTTTTGTTGATGAATTACTTTTTTTGTAATTGCTTTTAATAAATCTTTTGCATTTTTACCCCCAAAAATCTTTCTACCGGTCATATCCGATTGAGCAATACGTTGAACAGTTGCATAGCGAACTTGAAAAAATTCATCCAAATTATTTGAAAAAATTCCAATAAATCGAAGACGCTCAAGCAGCGGAACATTCTGATTAGCAGCTTCTTGTAGTACTCGAGCATTAAAATCTAACCAACTAATTTCACGATTTATATAAAGTGCATCTTCTTTCATACTAAGCTAATATCTCTTTTGGTAAACCTAAGGTACACTTCCCATTTGCTACTTTAGACCATTGTGACTGAGAAAATACAATTCTTGCCCAAGCAGCTGTAGGAAGATTTCTTAAAGTTGTATCACTTAAATAACGTATCACAGAACTAAATGCAGGATTATGTCCCACGCAAATTACTTTCTCATATTTATCGCCTATTGAATGTATAAATTCAAGTACTTGTGAAGCATCAAAGGTATATAGCAATTCATTCACTTTCAATTTTTCAAAATCAATAGCTACTGTATTCATAAGCAAAGTTGCTGTATGTAATGCTCGATTAGCGGGACTTGAAAAAATAATTTCTTGATCTTTAAAAAGTATTGAACTTACTGTAGCCATCTGAGCAATTCGCTTCATACCCTTTTCTGTCAGAGGACGGTTACGGTCTGAAACCGAATATTCCCAAGATGATTTAGCATGACGCAATAGTATTAATTCTTTCATATTAGGGAGCTAAGCGTTCAATATTCCAAAAATTCCCCTGAAGCTGACATCTCATTCGATCATGTAAACGGTTGGGTCTACCTTGCCAAAATTCAATACATTGAGGTTTTACAACATAACCACCCCAATGTTCTGGACGAGGAACTTCCTTTTCTGCATATTCAATTTCTAATGCCTCTAATTTTGCTTCCATAATAGATCGGTCTGAGATCACCTTGCTTTGATCAGAAACGATAGCGCCAATCTGGCTTCCCTTCGGCCGACTCTTAAAATAACTATCTGAAGCTTGGGAACTTAATTTTACTGCTTCACCCTTGATAATTACCTGACGTTCTAATGGAGGCCAAAAAAATGCGAGACCTACTTTAGCATGATGCTCAATTGATGTTCCTTTATCACTATGATAGTTGGTGTAAAAAACAAATCCCTCTTCTGTTAATGCTTTTAAAAGAACAATCCTTGACTTAGGATAATCGTCAAGTCCTAAGGTTGAAAGGGTCATTGCATTAACTTCTTCTATTGCAGGCACATTGTTAGCCTCAGCAAACCATTTTTTAAAAAAAGTCATCGGTTCTCCCTGAATGTCTTCAACTTTTAGTTCTCCTTTTTGATAGGATTTACGTAAATGTCCTAAATCTTCATTTTCCATTTGCTTACAAAGTTACAAACCATTGGTGTTATATGTTAAAAGTTTTAAGGTCTTCCGCTAAAATAACATTTTGAAAAGTGTCAGAGGCCTCAGTAATAAAATCTTCCTTGTTTGGATATCGGTTAGAAAAATGCCCAAGCATCAATTGCTTGACATTTGCCATTTTTGCAATTTGAGCAGCCTGTTTGGCTGTACTGTGTTTCGTGTTTGCAGCTAGATCGCTGTTTTTTTCTAAAAAAGTTGCTTCATGATACAACAAATCAACTTCTTTAATTCCGGGAACTAATGGTTCAAAATAAGCAGTATCACTACAATAAGCATATTTTTTAGATTTACTAGGAGGTAGTGTATACACCTCATTTTCTAGGATGCGACCATCCTCTAGGGTAACATCAGCTCCTTGCTGTAGTTGTTTAAAATGGAAAGGAAGAAGATCAAAGTCCTTAATCGCGTCTACATTCATTTTACGTTTACTAGCTTGTGTTGTAAATAAAAATCCATTAGTATAGATTCTATGATCTAAGGGTAATGTTTCAACCCGCACTGTTTCATCCTCAAAAACAACCTGACTAGAATCCTGTTCTAATTCATGAAAATGAAGTGGATAATCGGTCCAAGACTTTGCCAGTTTCAATTGCAATGTAATAATTTCCTTTATCCCTTTAGGGCCATAGATATGGAGCATCGCTGTTCTTCCTAATAACCTAAAAGTGCTTATTAATCCAATAAGTCCGTAAAAATGATCCCCATGGAGATGAGAAATGAATATATGCTGTATACGCGAAAACTTTACTTTTATTTTACGTAATTGAATTTGAGTTCCCTCTCCACAATCAATTAAAAATAAATTCCCGCCTACTTCTAATAATTGTGAGGTGGTGTGTTTATTTTCTCTTGGTGTTGCTGAATGACAGCCTAATATGGTTAATTTCATTATTTAAAAGCCTAAATCGCGTTGCATTTGTTCAAAGGAAATGAAATCCAATGCCTCTGTTTTTGTAGGAACTATAATCCATTCTGATGGAAAATTATGGGGTTGTTCTGGGGAAAGAATTAGCACAAAGCAATAACCCACTTTTTGCTGATGGTTAAAAATCTCCATCAAATCTGATGTATTGGGAAGAATCGTATTACAATCTAAAATTAAATCAAAGCCTTCTTTTTCTTTAAAGAAGGAAAAGAGTACTTCATTATTTCCAATAAAATCCTCACTCGCGAGGTAGGCTAAGTTATTTTCTTCCCATTGTATCATTTCAAAGGAATATTCATTTTTGAAGCCAAAAGATAAATTATTGCCATACGAATAGCCACTCCATTTTCCACTTGATCTAAAATTATTGCCTGATCAGAATCGGCAACATCACTTGTAATCTCAACTCCTCTATTGATTGGTCCTGGATGAAGAACTACAATCTCTTTTCGCAATTGTTTTAAGCGCTCCCCTGTGAGTCCAAAACGCTGACTATACTCGCGTATTGTTGGAAAATAACTTAACTCCATGCGTTCGTTCTGAACTCGAAGCATATTTGCAGCATCACACCAATTCAAAACTTCCATTAATTCTGATGAAACACTTACACCTAGGGATTCAATATGCTTAGGAAGTAAAGATTTTGGTGCACATAGACGTACCTCAGCTCCCAACATTTTTAAAGCATAAATGTTTGATAAAGCAACTCTTGAGTGAAGAATATCACCCACTATAGCAATACGTCTTCCCCGTAGGTCTCCCAGTTTTTCTTGTAGTGAAAATGCGTCAAGCAAAGCTTGAGACGGATGCTCATGGGTGCCATCACCTGCATTGATAATACATGAATTCACATTTTGGGATAAAAAATGAGCCGCTCCTGGATGGGGATGTCTTAATACAATCATATCCACTTTCATTGCCAATATATTGTTGACTGTATCTACTAAGGTTTCCCCTTTTTTTACCGAAGACTGTGCTGCAGAAAAATTGAGTACGTCTGCGCTTAGTCGTTTCTCTGCTAATTCAAAAGATAGTTTTGTTCGTGTACTATTCTCAAAAAATAAGTTCGCTATGGTTATATCGCGCAGGCTTGGAACTTTTTTAATCGGTCGGTTGATAACCTCTTTAAAATGGGTAGCAGTTTCAAAAATTAAGTGTAAATCCTCTGGCTTGAGATATTTTATTCCTAAAAGATGAGAAACACTTAATGTTTTCATTGGTTTTGCTTTTCTAAATAAACAATATTGTTTGCTGTACCCTCTGACCAAACAACTTTAACTTTATCTCCCTGTAGTGCATCAATCTGTGCACCTAAATAATCCGGCTGAATGGGTAAGTGGCGGCTAAAACGACGATCAACCAAAACCAATAATTCTATTGATTCTGGACGCCCATAACTATCAATGGCTGTAAGCGCTGATCGTATACTTCTTCCCGTAAATAAAACATCATCAATTAAGACAACATTTTTTCCTTCTATGCTAACTTCCATCTCTGTTGCTTTTGCATTATGAGGAACTTCACTTCTTCTAAAATCATCTCTAAAAAAGGTAGTATCTAATTTTCCTTTTTGAATGGAGGAGACACCATTTTCATTAAGAAGGAGAATAAGTTGATCTAGAAGTAAAACACCTCGAGGTTGAAGGCCAACCAAAACAGTATTAGAAAAATCCCCATGGCGCTCAATCAATTGACAACAAAGCCTATTTAGCATAATGTTTACCCTTTTTTCGCTAAGAAGGACTTTAGGTGTCATAATTGGAATATTTTACAAAAGTATTATTTTATTGAGTATAAAAAAAACCCTCCTAATGGAGGGTTTTTGAAAATATATTACAAAGGATAATTATTTGTCATTATCCATCTGTTCTTTCAAATTTGCAAGTGCATCCAAATCTCCAAGAGTTGCTTTCTCAGAGTTCGAAGCAGCTACATTCTTTGAAGCACGCTTTAGGTTTTTAACTTCTTGTTCTTTGAAAAGAACAGTATGAGAAGCTACAACTCTTTTGAATTCTTTATTAAATTCAATGATTTTAAAGACGGCTTCATCTCCTTTACCTAATTTAGACCCATCTTCTTTTTCTAAGTGACGAGAAGGTACAAAAGCGATAATATCTTCATTAAAATGAATCGTAGCCCCTTTGTCAACCATTTCTGTAATCTTTGCGGTATGCTCAGAATCTAAACCAAATTCCTTTTCGTATTTATCCCAAGGATTATCTTTGGTTTGTTTGTGACCTAAACTTAATTTACGTCCCTCAACATCTAACTCGAGAACAATTACATCGATCTTGTCTCCTAAAGCAAGAACCTCAGAAGGGTGCTTTACCTTTTTAGTCCAAGACAAGTCAGAAATATAAACCAATCCGTCAATTCCTTCTTCTAATTCAATAAAAACTCCAAAATTGGTGAAGTTTCTTACCAAACCTGAATGTTTTGAACCAATTGGATATTTAGAAGTAATATCTGTCCATGGATCTGGTGTAATTTGCTTAATCCCAAGAGACATCTTTCTTGACTCACGGTCGATAGATAAAATTACTGCTTCTACTTCATCACCTACTTTTACGAAATCTTGTGCAGAACGTAAATGTGTAGACCAAGACATTTCAGAAACATGAACTAATCCCTCAACACCTTCTTCGATTTCAACAAAAGCACCGTAGTCAGCTATAACAACTACTTTACCTTTAACTTTTTCACCTTCTTTAAGTGTTTCAGAAATCGCATCCCATGGATGCTTACTCAGTTGTTTTAATCCTAATTGAATACGAGACTTGTTGTCATCAAAATCAAGAATTACAACATTTAATTTTTGATCCAATTCTAAAATCTCACTTGGGTGATTAATACGACTCCAAGAAAGGTCAGTAATATGAATTAATCCATCCACACCTCCAAGATCGATAAAGACACCATAGGAAGTAATATTTTTAACAGTACCTTCTAATACTTGTCCTTTTTCTAGTTGGCCAATAATCTCTTTTTTCTGTTCTTCAATATCCGCTTCAATTAAAGCTTTATGTGAAACAACAACGTTTTTAAATTCGTGATTAATTTTCACAACTTTAAATTCCATTGTTTTATTTACATATTGATCGTAATCACGAATGGGTTTAACATCAATTTGAGATCCTGGTAAGAAAGCTTCAATGCCAAACACATCGACAATCATACCTCCTTTGGTTCTACATTTTACGAAACCACTTACAATCTCAGCATTGTCATGAGCATTGTTTACACGATCCCAAGCCTTGATTACACGAGCCTTACGGTGAGAAAGAACCAATTGACCTGTTCGGTCTTCGCGAATGTCAACGATAACTTCTACCTTATCCCCTACTTTTAGGTCTGGGTTATAACGAAACTCGTTGAGAGATATAACACCTTCAGATTTTGCATTGATATCAATAATGGCTTCACGTTCAGTCATGTAAACCACCTCTCCTTCAATCACATCCTCATCAGAAGTATCAACGAAATTTTCTTTTACTAATTTTTCAAATTCATCAAGTTGCTTGTCTTCAATAAGATCAATTCCTTCTTGATAGTTGTGCCAGTTAAAGCTATCTAAAAATTCAGCCTGAGCTGCTTTTACATCAACTTTAGGTTCTTTTACTTCTTCTACTACTGCTACATCTACAGTTGCTTCAGCTACAGGAGCTGTTTCTTCAACTACAGCAGCAGTTTCTTGAGCTACAGGAACAGATTCTGTTTCTATAACCTCAGGAGCTACTTCTTTTTTTGTGCTTTTTTTAGTAGTGGTTTTTTTAGCAGTTGTTTTTTTAGCTTTAACTGCTTTCGTAGGCTCAGCGCTTTTGGCTTCAGCCTTTTCGGTTGGTTTTTTGGCCATTTCCGATGGGTTTTTGTATTCTATATATGGGAAAACCTTAGTTGCAGATACAGAAGTTGTTTCTAAAAAATTTTGTTGCTTTCGGTTCTTCCTTCCAATTAAAAGCGTGCAAATATAGCTCTAATCAATTGATAAACAAACATTATATGGTTTTTTTCTGTGGTAAATTACACCCCGATTACACCCTTTATCTGATTCATCATTTTTTCATATACCTCATCAATAGAAAGATTACTTACCTCTATCTCAACGGCTGACTCAGCTTTTCGCAATGGATTTATAAGACGTGTGGAATCTTGGTGATCTCTTGCTTTAACATTCTCTAAAACAGCTTCATAGGGTTCAAGGTTTCCTGCCTCCAGTTGCTCTTTATGGCGACGCTTAGCCCTAATTTCTGGTGAAGCAGTAAGAAAAAATTTGCTTTCGGCTTCCGGAAAAACAACAGTCCCAATGTCTCTACCATCCATAACTATCCCTTTGTCTTTACCCATTTGTCGCTGTTGAGTTACCAAGAAATCTCTTATTTCTTTGACACTTGCAATGTCGCTAACAGCATTATTTACTTTTGCTTCACGAATTTTAACAGTGACATTTTCATCATTTAAAAATGTTTGTTGCCCTTGCTCACTATTTTCAAAATGGATCTTTAATTGTGAAAGAGAATCCACCAATTGCATTACATCAATACCCTCTCCATCATTTTGTTTTTGTCCAAAATAAGTGACACTCCGGTACATGGCTCCAGTATCAATATAAACGTAACCTAAAGAATTAGCAATCTTTTTTGCTACTGTGCTTTTTCCTGTTGCAGCAAAGCCATCAATTGCAATAATGATTTTCTTCATGGTATAAAAATAAACTTTTCTTTAAGATGCACTCAGGTTCTTTGCATTTACTACATTTTGAGAAGTAATTGCATGAGATAAAACTTCATGCATTTCTCTTACATAATGAAATTGAAGGCCTTTTAAATAATTAGGGTTGATATCTTCAATATCTTTTCTGTTATCCTCACAAAGAATAATTTCCTTTATTTTAGAGCGTTTTGCTGCTAGAATTTTTTCTTTAATACCTCCTACAGGCAACACTTTTCCTCGAAGAGTAATCTCTCCTGTCATGGCCAAATGCTTTTTAACCCGTTTTTGGGTAAATAAAGAAACTAATGACGTTAACATTGTAATTCCTGCACTTGGTCCATCCTTAGGTGTAGCCCCTTCTGGAACATGAATATGAATACTATATTTATCAAACTTAAAAGCAGCAAGTCCCATTATTTCTGCATTCGCTTTAATGTATTCCATCGCAATGGTAGCAGATTCCTTCATTATTTTTCCGAGGTTTCCTGTAATAGTCAATCCTCCTTTTCCTTGTGAAATGGCTGACTCTATAAACAAGATATCTCCACCCACTGAAGTCCAAGCTAATCCAGTAACCACTCCGGCAACATGATTGTTTTCATACAAATCACGATGTACTTTTGCTGGACCTAAAATGGTTGTCAAATCAGAAACATCAGGAGAAATTTTATACTCCTCTTCCATGGCTATAGATTTTGCTGCATAACGTACAGCTTTCGCAACTTGCTTTTCCAATCCTCTCACCCCAGATTCTCTAGTATAGCTTTCTACTATTTTGTCAAGTACAGGCTTTTTAAGAGATAACTGTTTTTTATTCATCCCATGTTCCTTAAGCTGTTTTGGCAATAAGAACTTTTGAGCAATACCGGTTTTTTCTTCTTGAGTATAACCACTAACATTAATAATCTCCATTCGATCCCTTAAAGCCGGATGAATGGGACCAAGGCTGTTGGCTGTAGCGACAAATAAAACCTTAGATAGGTCATACCCCATTTCAAGAAAATTATCATAAAACGACTCATTCTGCTCTGGATCCAACACTTCTAAAAGTGCAGATGCTGGATCTCCTTGAGCACTGTTAGATAATTTGTCTATTTCATCTAGAACGAAAACAGGATTTGAAGTTCCTGCCTTTTTTAAACTTTGAATAATTCTCCCTGGCAATGCTCCTATATAAGTCTTTCGATGTCCTCGTATTTCAGCTTCATCACGCATACCACCTAATGAAATCCTAACATACTCTCTTCCCAACGCTTCAGCAATAGATTTTCCAAGAGAAGTTTTTCCAACCCCTGGAGGTCCATACAGACACAAAATAGGAGACTTCATGTCATTACGCAGTTTCAAAACGGCTAAATATTCAATCACACGCTTTTTAACCTCTTCCAAACCAAAATGATCCCGATCTAGTATTCTCTGAGCACGTTTAAGATCAAAATTATCTTCAGAAAATTCATTCCATGGTAAATCTAAAAACAAATCCAAATAGTTTCGCTGAATTGAATATTCAGCTACTTGAGGATTCATGCGTTGCATTTTCAACAACTCTTTGTCAAAATACTTTCCTATTTCTTCCGTCCATAATTTAGCACTTGCACGAGCTTTCATTTCATCAACCTCTTCCTCATAGGAAACTCCTCCCAATTCTTCTTGAATGGTCTTCATTTGTTGGTGCAAGTAATATTCACGCTGCTGTGTATCCATCTCAGAGCGAACTCTTGATTGAATATCGTTTTTGAGAGCTAGTTTCTGATACTCCTCATTCATGTGTTTTAAACACATCAATGCACGTTGATGTAAACTTACTTCGGATAAAATGCTTTGCTTTTGCTTTACCGATACATTCATGTTAGAGGCAACAAAATTAATCAGAAAAGAAGGTGTTTGAATATTTTTAATTGCAAAGGATGCTTCTGAAGGAATGTTAGGATTCTCCTGAATAATTTGAAGCGCTAAATCTTTTATCGAATCAATCGTTGCATTAAATTCTTTATCAACACCAGTCGGAACTTGATCATCAACTGATTTTATTTTAGCTTTTAAATAAGGTTCTTCCTCTATAATTGCATCAATTTCAAAGCGCTTTTTGCCTTGGATAATAATGGTGGTATTCCCATCGGGCATTTTTAGAACGCGTAAAATTTGAGCAACAGTTCCTAAGGTAAAAACATCTTTAGCACCCGGATTTTCTTCATTTTCATTTCGCTGTGCAACCACCCCAATTATTTTGTCCGCCTTGTTGGCCTCTTTGATTAATTGAATGGATTTATCTCTCCCTGCGGTAATCGGAATTACAACACCTGGAAAAAGAACTGTATTCCTTAGTGGAAGGATAGGAACAACTTCAGGTAAAGCTTCGTTTTCTAACGCTTCTTCATCTTCAGTTGACATTAAAGGGATTAAATCCGCTTCGGATTCTATATCTTGCAGTGACAAGTTGTCTACAGCATTAAAAAAGGATTTCGCCATTTATATTTTTTTAAGTCATTATGTCATTAACATCCTGAAATAGGTAGGTCTATAAAGGTTTTAACCTTTATTATAACACTGGTAATAACAGCATCTAAATAAAGGCAATAGTTGTGCCAACGAATTATATTTTGAGTAAAGTGTAACATATCAATTTTTTTTTTCTCATACAGATGAACGTCGCAATTTGAATTATAAATAACAACATATAAACACCCTTATTCTTGCTTGCAAAAAGCAGGACCAAAAAGCACAAATGGAACTTTATCAACGTTTTAGCCAAAAACTTTACTACAGTGCCTTTCGGATTGTAAAGAATACAGACGATGCACTAGATGCGGTTCAAGAAGGCTTTATTAGTGCTTTTCAAGAACTAGATCAATACCAAGGGGAAGGTAACTTTGAAGGTTGGCTTCATAAGATTGTGGTTCATAAAAGCATTAATTATTATAAAAAAAACAAACGCTTTGTTCGAGATGAACAACTTGAAAATAATCCTAGCCTAAGTATCGAGCAAGAAGAAAAAGAAGAAGAAGATAACGAATTCACTTTCGAGTTAGAAAAAGGAAAACTAGAGGAAGCCCTCAATAAATTAAACGACCGTTATCAAATCATTTTAAAACTCTATTACCTCGAGGGGTATGACCATCAGGAAATCAGTGGAATTATGAATTGGAGTAATGCCAATTGCCGCACGACACTATCACGTGCAAGAGAACAACTGAAAAAACTATTAGTATGAAACGCAAAACCATAAAAGAGGCTTTTAAAGTATGGGATGAGGAGCAAAAACTCCCAATCCTTCCAAAAGATCATGAACAACGTTTTTTAAAACGCCTAAAAACTCAGGATATGTTTAAAAAGCGTCGTTTAGTTTTTAAATGGGCTGCTATAGCACTTTTATGTATTGGCTTGAGTCAAACCTTTTGGTCTACATTGGAAAAACCATCACAAGAAGTACTTAAGTTTCAAAAAGCAGAAGGCCATCTTACCTTTCTTATCAATTATCAATTAACGCAAATAGAATCAGTTGATCTTCCGCAGGGAAAACGTTTTATTGAAGACTACAAAACACAGATGAAACGAATTCAAAATGACTACGAAGAACTCTATAGTCAATGGGAATCGAATCCCAATCAGTCAAAATTTGTTCAAGCCTTACTTGGCAATCTTAATATACAAATGGATCTTTTAAACGAATTACAAAAACAAATAACGAACATTCAAAAATTACAAAATGAAAATGATATCCTTTAACCGTTACCTCATTTTTCTGTTTCTTTTGGGAGCTGTAACCATTTCTCAAGCACAAGAACACACAAAAAAATTCCATGAAGAAATTCAGGTAAATCCAAATGCACTCATAGAAATCAACAATTCTTTTGGAGATTTAAACATAACCAGCTGGGATGAAGACAGGGTGGTTATCGATGTTTTGATAAGTGTGTTTGGGAAAAACTCAAAAAAAATTGAAGAAAAACTCAACTCCATTGATGTACTCTTTTCTTTGAGCCCTGAAAAGGTAATGGCAGAGACAAAAATTAATGAAAGTTGGAGTTTTAAATGGTTTTCATCCAGTTCTTTAAACTACAAAATCGACTACACCATCAAACTCCCCAGAACCAGTAGCGTGGATCTCACCAATGATTATGGCACAATCCGATTGAACAGCTTGGAGGGTCAAGCTAAAATTAGTTGTGATTTTGGAAAAATGATTCTAGGAGAACTACATGCCTCCAACAACGAATTGGACTTCGATTATACTTCTAATTCAACAATTGATTTTATAAAAGGGGGAATTATAAATGCGGACTATTCAGACTTCGAGATTGAAAAAGCAGGTCAAATTGAATTAAATGCTGATTATACCAATTCCTATTTTAACTCAGTAACCGTTTTAAATTTTAATAATGATTTCGGAAAAATGAATCTTGAAAATGTTGCAATTTTAAAAGGTAAAGGAGACTATTTAACACTAAAATGTGGAATTATCTCAGAACAACTTACCTTAGATAATGAGTTCGGATTAATACAAATAAAACAAATTAATCATTCGGCAAAGAATATTGATATTGATACAGAATATACCAGTATTCAGTTAGGTATTGATAAAGATTGGTCCTTTACTTATGAAATCGATTTAGAGTATACTGACTTAAAATCTACTTTCCCACTAGAGCATTCTGTAGAAAAAACAAATTCAACAGAAAAATACTATAAAGGAATATACAATCAGAGTAGTGCCTTATCAAAATTAAAAATCACTTCCGAGTTTGGGGGTGTCAAACTAAACCTTTCAAATTAACTAACTATGAAAAAATTAATATCCCTAATGGCTCTAGTAAGCCTTAATTCAATCAATCTCATTGCACAACATACTGAAACAAGAAATGTTGGAACCTATGACGGTATCCACATAGCAGGAAGTTATGAAGTCACCCTGGTCTCTGGTTCTGAAGGAACTATACATCTTAAAGGAAACGAAGACGATCTGGAAAAGATAGAATCCAAAAACAAAAATGGAACTTTACTGATCAAACAAAAGGAAAAATCATGGTTTGATACCTGGGATACTGATACCGTTTATATCACCATACCAGTTGAATACGTTAGTAAAATAATCTTGAGTGGCTCTGGAGAAATTTCCTCTTCTTTTCCACTAACCGGAGATCATTTTAAAGCCACTTTATCAGGTTCTGGTGACCTTTCACTCAATCTAGAGGTTACTCATCTCAATGCAACGCTAACAGGATCAGGAAACATTAATCTAAGAGGTACTGCTACGGCAACCAATTATGTGGTTACAGGCTCTGGAGAAATTCAAGCTTCCTCTATTAAAGCAACCAATGCAGAAGCAAAAATTACAGGCTCCGGGGATATTGAAATGTATGCTTCAGAAACTTTAAATGCAATAATCACTGGCTCTGGAGATATCGCTTGTGGAGGAAATCCTGGTAAACAAATCACCAAAGTGACAGGCTCAGGAGATATTATTGTACGAGACTAACGAATTAATTTTTTCCGTGGAACACGCAATAACATTGCAGCACCGATTACAAAAAAGACCATAAAAAACAATATTGCATTTCGCATACTTCCCGTAATCTGATCAATAACACCAAATAGGGACATTCCTACAATGATCCCTATTTTTTCGGTAACATCATAAAAACTAAAAAACGAGGCGGTATCTTCTGTTTTGGGAATAAGTTTAGAATAGGTAGAACGCGAAAGCGCCTGTAATCCTCCCATCACCATACCTACCAGTCCTGCAACAGTGTAAAACTGCATGGGAGTTTCTATAGAATAAGCATAATAGCACAAACCTGCCCAGATAAAGTTAACCGCAATCAATACTCGAATATTCCCAAAACGTTCTGAGGCCCTAGCAGTTAAAAAGGCCCCTAGAATTCCAACAATTTGAATCAAGAGTATACTCACAATAAGTCCTGTTGTTTTTTCAGCTGGACTCCCCCATTGAATCTCTTCTTCCCCAAAGTATGCTGCCACTAACAATACCGTCTGAAGTGCCATACTGTACATATAAAAAGCAGGTAGGAATCTTTTTAAAGCGGTATTATGCTCCAACAACTTCCATACACTTTTCAACTCTTTATATCCATTCCAAAAAATATCTTTTGTCACTTTTACTTCACGGTTTCCTTTAGGTAAATAATAAAAAGAGTATTGACTAAAAAGGATCCACCAAATTCCGGCAGAAACAAAAGAATAGCGCATTGCTTTCATGGTAGCTTCCTCCTCGGTTCCAGTAATTCCAAACCAATCAGGATTCATTACCATAGCTAAATTCGATAACAATAAAATAACACTCCCCACATAGCCTACAGAAAAGCCCCGGGCACTCACACGATCTTGTTGTGATGGAAATGCGATGTCAGGTAGATAGGAATTATAAAACACTAAGCTCGACCAATAGCCTATTAAACCAATAAAATGAATAAAAAGTCCTAAGTATATAGTCTCCAATTCAAAAAAATACAAGCCTACACAACTTGTGGCTCCTAGGTACACAAAAAGCTTCATAAAGCGTTTTTTGTTTCCTATATAATCTGCAATCCCAGAGAGTAAAGGGGACATAAAAGCAACAATAAAAAAAGCTGCTGCAGTTACAAAACTGATCATGGCAGTATTCTTTAATTCGTATTGAAAAAAAGTAATCGTATTGCTTTCGGAAAATAAAGCACCATAATAAATTGGAAAAATAGCAGAGGAAATGACTAGGGGATAAACTGAGTTTGCCCAATCATAAAAAGCCCATGCATTGATTATTTTTTTACTTCCTTTTTCTAAGGGAATTTTTAAACTAAACATTAAATCCTTTTAAGGGTTCAATGTAACGAAAAAACAAAAGGAATCTAAATATTAATGTCCATTGATTTCTTTAGCCAAAACCTTTGCACCTAATCCCCATCGCTTTAGGTTATCAATTCGTCTTTGATTTGAAGGATGTGTACTTAAAATCTCTGGTTGTGATTTACCACCAGAAGCGGCTTTCATTCGCTCCCATAATATTGGAGCTTCATCTACATTATAGCCAGCAATTGCCATGAGTTCTATCCCAATTTTGTCAGCTTCAGATTCGTGTTTTCTGCTAAATGGTAAAACGGCACCTATCGAAGATCCAATTCCGTAAGCAGTCAAAATAGCATTACGTTTTGCCTCGGGTTGTTTTGCGGTAGCTTTATCTGCTATAAAACCAAGTCCCTTTTGTGCCATACCGATAGACATTCGTTGACCACCATGATCGGCTAAGGCATGTGCCACCTCATGTCCCATAATGGCTGCAATGCCATCTATATTTTTTGCAATAGGGAGTATACCCGAATAAAAAACAATTTTTCCTCCTGGCATGCACCAAGCGTTTCGTTGTGCATTTTTCACCAAATTGTATTCCCAATTATAGTCCTTTAAAAAATTAGGTTGCCCTTTGAAGGCAAAATATTTTTGTGCTGCATTTGCAATATTTTTTCCAATATCCACAATTTGTCTTTGTTCGATAGTTCCTACTACAGGTTCATTTTCTTTTAAAAATGAATTGTATTGTTGTAAAGCCATCGGAAACAACTGCTTATTGGAAAAGGCATTAAATGTTTTTTTACCTGTTAAATGGTTGACTTTACAAGCCGAAAAAACAATCAGTAATACAAGAATATAAGTAGCTTTCATTAGGTTGGGGTTTAAACATCAAAATTAAATGATTTTAATTATAACTATGTTAAAATTCTTTAAACAAACCCGATTGATTTTCTAATAAAAAAAGATTATTAATTTTGAAAAAAAAAATGAAAAAATATTATCCACTATTTCTTCTTGCCATATTGGTTTCTTGCCAAGGAATTTCGCAAGAAAAAAAGAGTCCCAAAAAAGAATATACGGTCGTCAAAACAGATGCTGAATGGAAGGAAATTCTTTCCCCTCTTGCGTATGATGTATTACGCCATGCTGCAACTGAGCGCCCTTTTTCAGGACCGCTAAACGACAACAAAAAAAAGGGTATTTATGTATGTGGTGGATGTCAAGCACCGTTGTATGAATCTCAATATAAATTTGATTCTGGATCTGGATGGCCCTCTTTTGACCGTGGTTTTGAAGAAAATTTAGAGTATGATGTGGATTATAAAATTGGATACCCACGTTCTGAATTAAAGTGCAATAAATGTGGGGGACATCTAGGACATATGTTTAACGACGGCCCACGAAAAACAACAGGACAACGCCACTGTATAAACTCTGCCGCTCTAGCATTTATTCCTACAAATGAATAATAAAACATACAACGTAAGTAAAACGGAAGCAGAATGGCAGGAACAATTGTCTCCTGAAGAATTCTATATTTTAAGACAAAAAGGAACTGAACGACCCTTTACAGGCGTTTTTAACGACCATTTTGAAAAGGGAACATACCACTGCAAGGGATGCGGTAACGCCCTTTATGATTCAGCATCCAAATTTGACAGCAGTTGTGGGTGGCCTTCCTATGACGCAGCGATACCGGGTGGGTTAGAATATATAAAAGACAGCAGCCATGGGATGCTGCGAACTGAAGTTGTGTGTTCTCAATGTGGGGGACACCAAGGACATGTTTTTAATGATGGCCCCACCCCAACGGGGGAGCGCTATTGCGTAAATGCCGCCAGTATTGATTTTGCTAAGGAGGAAAATTAAGACAAAATATTCTCTCTAGTTTTGTAAATTTGCAGCGAATTTAAATCACACTTCATGAGTTCATATGACATTATAGTAGTAGGAAGCGGTCCAGGGGGCTATGTTACGGCAATTAGAGCCTCACAACTTGGTTTTAAAACCGCTATTGTAGAAAAGGAAAGTTTAGGCGGAGTGTGTTTGAACTGGGGATGTATTCCCACCAAAGCCTTGATTAAGTCTGCACAAGTATTTGATTATTTAAAACATGCCGGTGAGTATGGATTAATTGTTAAAGAGTACGACAAAGATTTTGATGCCGTTGTCAATCGCAGTAGAAATGTAGCCGCCGGCATGAGCAAAGGGGTACAGTTTCTAATGAAGAAAAATAAAATTGACATCTTAAACGGTCATGGGAAAATTCTTGCTGGTAAAAAAGTAAGTGTAACCCAAAACAATAAAACAGAAGAATACAGTGCTTCCCACATCATCATTGCCACAGGAGCACGCTCACGCGAATTACCTTCCCTTCCCCAAGATGGGAAAAAAGTAATTGGTTATCGTGAAGCGATGACGTTACCTCAGCAACCAAAAAAACTGATCGTAGTTGGTTCGGGTGCAATAGGAATAGAATTTGCTTATTTCTATAACGCAATGGGAACGGAAGTTACCGTAGTGGAATACCAAGACCGAATTGTACCCGTAGAGGATGAAGAAATCTCTAAACAGCTAGAGCGTTCTTTCAAGAAAAGCGGAATCAACATTCTTACTGGGGCAGAAGTGACCCTTGTGGATACCAAAGGAAAAGGCGTTACCGCAACCATAAAAACCGCTAAAGGGGAAGAAAAATTAAAAGCAGACATTGTACTTTCAGCTGTTGGAATTAAAACCAACATTGAAAATCTAGGCTTGGAAGACGTTGGGATAGTTGTAGACCGAGATAAGATTTTGGTCAATGATTTCTATCAAACAAACCTCCCTGGATATTATGCCATTGGAGATGTGACTTCTGGACAAGCCCTTGCTCATGTTGCATCTGCGGAAGGAATTCTATGTGTTGAAAAAATTGCAGGTCAGCATGTTGAACCTTTAGACTATGGAAACATCCCTGGATGCACCTATTGCCTTCCAGAAATAGCCTCGGTGGGTATGACCGAAGCCCAAGCAAAAGAAAAAGGCTATGATATCAAAGTAGGAAAATTCCCATTCTCTGCCTCTGGAAAAGCCCAAGCCAGCGGAACCTCTGACGGTTTTGTAAAAGTAATTTTTGATGCCAAGTATGGCGAATGGTTAGGGTGCCACATGATCGGTGCTGGAGTCACTGATATGATTGCCGAAGCAGTACTTGGACGTAAGCTCGAAACTACGGGCCATGAAGTACTAAAAGCAGTACATCCACACCCCACCATGAGTGAGGCGATGATGGAAGCCGTTGCCGATGCATACGATGAAGTTATTCACTTGTAGGTTTTATAACAAACCTAAATATAAGTTTTACAAGCAGCCCAAGGGCTGCTTTTTTTTTGTAAATTTATTTCTCCAAAACTCAAATCATTAACTCCTAATGAAACACCTACCTTTCATTTCTGATTTTTATCAAAATAAATCAATTGCACTAAATGCTTGTGATTATCACACTCCTTTAATCAATTCCGATCAATCCAATATAGAAGTTATGTATAGTACAATCTACTTCGCCTGGTTTGCTTTCGAACATGTTCTAAAACAAAACCCTTTAAGTGAAAATATAAAAAATATTGATTTTGCGAATGCACACTATTACAAAAGACACATCAATAACCATTAAAAAAACGGAGAATAGTTGAAAATCCGGTTTATAGCTTAGACAAAACCAAATCTTACAAAAACCAAATCTTACAAAAATGAAAAAACAACTTTTACTACTGGGAGTCACTGTACTCCTATTTGCATGTTCTTCCCCTTTGGATATGAAATTCAATGGAGAAACTTCCGAGGAGGTTATTGAAACCCTAAAAGGCGAAATTGACTCAATCCAACTAAGTAATCTTACAAACGCAATAACGCGAATAAAGCTTAATGAAAACAAAAACCTTGAAGACATGAGCTTTAGCGAAATCCTTGAGGATGGAAATAAATGGCAAGCAGAACAGAATAAGCTTGAAGCAGAAAGAAAAGCGATTACTGAAGAGGCCGCAAGAGTGAAAATTGAAAAAAGATCCAAAAATGCACGTTTGAGAATCTCTAACATTAGCTTGAAACTAAAAAACACTGATAGCGGTCAGTATCCTATCATAGACCAAATAAATAAATTGGAAAGTGAATATTTGAATTTGAAAGCAGCAGCAACACAAAATGATTTTAAAACAGAATTTTATAGACTAGAAGGGCATCTAGGAAAAGAATACTTAAATAAAAACGAGGTTTATGAAGCTTACATAAATTACCTAGAAAAGAAAATAAACGATGATGAAGTTTTAAAACTTGAAAGATTTAAAGATGACGATATTTTAAAATACTTTTCCATCCCCCGTGTAAAGTCAATTGTCAAAGATTAAGAAAATCTATAAACTTCACTCAATTATTTAAAAGAGGTATTGAATCCTGAAAAAGGGATACTACTTTTCCCTATTTTGAGGTATTGAACATTAAACCAAATCAATTATGAACACAAAACACTTTTGGAATCAGCTCACCCTCTTTATTGTAGGGTTACTTTTACTTTTGGTCGTGAGAGAATATTTTTCACTCCAACTCATAAAAAACGGAATTGAATCGTATCGAATCCATACGCTAGTTGGTATTAGTGCCAATATCCTTCTGATTGGAATTTCTTATTTTTTTATAAAAAAAAATGGGCTGCTCCACATTGCAGGGTTAAAAGGAACAAAACTAAAAAAATGGCATTTACTTATTTTTCCACTTATTTATGTTGCAGGATTGAATGTTTTGACCATGGATGATGTTAATACAGACGTTCTGCTTCCTAATATTCTGATACTGCTACTGTATTCATTATCGGTAGGGATTTCTGAAGAATTGAGTATTCGTGGGTTTTTACAATCACACGTTATACACTATTTTGGAAAAACGGAAAAGAACATTCGTTTATCTGTATTTGCTGCTGCCCTATTTTTTGGGATTATCCATTTAATTAATTTTGACAAAGGAATTTATGGGGAAGTCTCACAAGTTTTATTTGCAACCTTTATAGGAGTGATGTTTGGCTTTTTATTGGTGGTGACAAAAAGAATCTATCCCTTAATTATTGTACACGCAATAATTGATTTTGTTGCAGACCTTGACTCGGCTGGAATCCCAATTAAAGAAAAAATAAGTATGGCTACGTCTATAGATAATGCTTTTTATATTGTAGTCCTTGCCTTACCCTGTCTATTATATGGGATTTATTTAATGAAAAAGCATCCCCTTGTAATTGAAAAATAATGGCAATCAAGTGCAAAGGCACTTGGGGTGTTTTGTCTTTTATTTAATACATTCGTTTTTATAAACCATAAAGATGAAACTTCCTTTTTATCAAATAGATGCGTTCACAAACAAAATTTTTGGCGGCAATCCTGCCTGTGTAGTTCCTCTTAAAGAATGGCTCCCTAACTCAACTTTATTGAATATCGCAAAAGAAAATGCAGTCCCAGAAACGGCCTTTTTTATTGAACATGGAGAGCGCTTTCATTTACGCTGGTTTACCCCAGAGATTGAAATGGATTTATGTGGTCATGCTACCCTTGCCACAGCACACTGTCTGAAGACACAAATGAACTACCCTAAAAAAGAAATTGTTTTTGAAACACTAAGTGGTGATTTGACTGTTGCGATGTATGACGAAATGTATCACTTAGACTTTCCATCACGAATGCCTATTGCTTCTGAACTACCAAAGAGCATCAAAAATTCATTAAATATAATGCCAAAGGAAGTTTATAAGTCTCGGGATTATGTATTAGTTTATGACACCGAAGAGGAAATCGCATCGATTCAGATTGATCGACAAATTTTTGATCAAATCAATTTAAATCCTGGAGGTGTTATTGTAACTGCTAAAGGGGATAATGTTGATTTTGTATCTCGTTTTTTTACTTCGCAAGCCTCCATACTTGAAGATCCGGTAACAGGTTCAGCTCATTGCTCATTGGTTCCTTTTTGGGCAAAACGCCTAGATAAAGACCAATTACATGCGTTTCAAATTTCCGAAAGACGTGGAGAACTGTTGTGCCTAAACAAAAAAGATCGAGTAATCCTCAGTGGCAAAGCAAAAACCTATGCCACGGGAACCCTCTATTTAGATTAAGCATGCCCTACTCGACTATGGAACCGTTCAATTATTCTTTTCATGATGGCCATAAAGATTAATTTAAAAAATTACCTTGTATTAAATTTTACTGCTAAATATGAAACATATCCATCTTTTTTTAATTATTATAATTTCTTTTTCCTCCTGTCAATCAACCAGTAATCCGAAAAAGATAGAAATAGGTACTATTTCAAAAATTGACGTACACTCTCACTATCAACATTCAAGGTCTTATTTACCTTCGTTTTTAAAGAAATGGAACATGCGCTCTGTTTTAGTAGATGTTGCAAAGGAAGGCCCCGAAGGGGTAGAAAGAAGTTGGGGTCATTATCAAAATCATGCAACCACACAACCTGACCTGTATTTCTTATGTTCCTCCTTGATTGGTACTGGAATTGATGCCCCTGATTTTGCAACGAATGCAATCAAGCTTCTAGAAGAAGAAATAAATTCAGGTGCAAGGATGGTTAAAGTTTGGAAGAATTTTGGGATGGTTACACAAGACGAATCAGGAAATTTCATTCAAATTGACGATACACGATTACAACCCATTTGGGAGTATTTGAAGAGCAAAGGCATTCCGGTGATGGCCCATATAGCTGAGCCAGAACAAGCTTGGAGAGAACTTGACCCACAAAACCCACATTATGGATATTATAAAAACAATCCACAATACCATGCCTTTACAATACCTGAAATCCCTTCCTATGAGACCATTATTGCTGCTCGAGATCGTTGGATTAAAAATAATCCTGAATTACAAATACTTTGTGCCCACCTTGGAAGTATGTCTCATGACGTAGATATGGTTGCGTCTAGACTAGACCAATATCCAAATATGTCCATAGAAATTGGAGCTCGTTTTGGAGATTTAGCACATCAAGATTCTGAAAAAGTAAGTGCCTTTTTTGACACCTATCAAGACAGAATATTGTTTGGATCAGACTATGGAAACGCTATGGAAGAAACTTCGATGACCACTGATCAACTAAATGAGGAAGAAAAAAATTTAGAACAAAATTATACTAGACTGTGGCGCTACTTAGCAAGTGATGATTCCTTAGAGATCAGAGGACAAAAAAGTAAAGGCCTCCATTTAAACCAAAATATTTTAGAGAAAGTCTATGCCAAAAATGCAATTAACTTATTGAAATTAGAATAGTTCAGATTTTAAGAAACGAACTCTTCGGTTAACTTCATCTGAAGCGTCTCAAAAACGCTTTTTACTTCTTGCTTTTTTATAGAATAAAAGACATCAATCAGTAAACCTCCTTTTTTTACTTGTATCAGCCCACTGTTACTAAATCTCCAATTATAAAAACCGGAAAAAAACAATAAAAGAGAGGTAACAATATTTAAAACCGTTCCTCCTTGATCAAAATATAAATAAACAGATGCTATTAACAACAGTACGGTAAAAATAAAAAAAATAAGAGTAAACAACTTCCCTTTATTTTGAATTGAAATGGAATCCATTTCTGAATAAAAAGTCTTTCTAATGGCGTGGTCAGCTTCCAATCGAAAAGAAATATGATCTTTATGAAAGTGAATCAAACCTTTATTTTTTGATGTGGAATAGAAGGTGTTACTGCTTTCCATGGGCATTGTTTAAGATTTAGGAATAGTTTAATTTTGACTAAATATACAAAATCTTGAAAAAAATTTTATTGCTTTCCGATACGCACGGATGTTTTGACTCAAAGATTAGCAACTATGTTAATCAAGCTGATGAAGTCTGGCATGCAGGCGATATTGGAAAGCTGGAAGTTTTAGATAGCCTTACAGCGCTCAAACCCTCTAGAGCAGTATATGGAAATATAGATGGCGATAAAGTTCGCTTGCAAGCACCTGAGGTGCTTTCATTTAATTGTGAGGGGGTAAATGTACTTATTATGCATATTGCAGGATATCCAGGGCGATACACTCCACAGGCCAAAAGATTGATATCACAATACAAACCCAAATTATTTATCTGTGGTCATTCTCACATATTAAAAGTCATTCAGGATAAAAAAATGGGGCACCTACATATGAATCCGGGAGCTGCTGGAATTTCTGGGTTTCATAAAGTAAGAACCATGTTGCGCTTTGAGGTTTCGCAAGGTAAAATACAAAACCTTGAAGCTATAGAAATTGGGTTAAGGGGTGCGTTATCGAATGCGGTCGACGGAGCGAACTAACTTTTCGTCTTTCAAAATGGCACGACGAGATATATATACCAGTATAAAATTCAATAAAGAAAGCGCGATCACCACATAATACGTAATTATTTCACTTTCATTTAGGCTTTTCTGACCATAAACTATAACAGGAATAAGATTAACCAGCAGGAGCATAACGCATACTAGTGCTTGAAGTTTTCGTCTCTTAAACAAAAGTAAAGCTATGAGTGATAGTAAAGGAACACTCCAAAACAGTCTATAAGAAGTATAAAACGACGTTAATACCATTTCATTTTCAGGTTGAAGAAAAATAAATCCCAAAGAACTAGAAAGCGAAATTACGAGAAGCAAGTAAATAGATTGAATGCGTTGAATCATGATTGCTTTTTTTACAAAATTAACTTTTTTTTAAAAGCAGTGTTTTTAAAATAAAATTTGTAATATTGCTGCTCTACAATTATTAAAACTTTAAAGGTAAATTCAAAACCTTAAAGTCATAATCACAAAAACTTCATGTACGAAATAGCTACTCTTAAAACAAAGAAACTCCCCGAGTTACAAGAAATTGCAAAAAAAATTGGTGTTAAACGAATCGCTGGTTTGAAAAAACTAGATTTAATTTATCAAATTGTTGACTTCATCGCTTCAAAACCAGATGAAGAAACTGCTGCGACTCCCCCACCTACTGCTGTATCTAAAGAAGAGGGACAAGAAAAAAAAGCCCCTTTAAAAATATTTCCGGTTCAAAAATCTAAACCCAAGCAACCGGTTGATCCGAAACAAGGTGTTCAGAAAAATCCTAATAACAGCAATAATAAACATCAAAACAAAAATAACCCACAACTAGGGGGGCCCAGACATAATGGGAATAACCCGAATGGGAATGGGAATACTCCAAATAAACCCAACAATAATCCAAACGCAAATCACAACAAGAATAATAACCGCAATGAATCTAATCACAATAAAGACAATCGAAGTCGCTACCGTGAACCTGATTTTGAGTTTGATGGTATCGTAGAAACAGAAGGGGTTTTAGAAATTATGCCAGAAGGGTATGGTTTTTTAAGGTCGTCTGACTACAATTACTTATCCTCCCCAGATGATGTCTATGCATCACAGTCACAGATTAGATTGTTTGGTTTAAAAACCGGAGATACGGTATTGGGAACGGTTCGACCTCCTAAAGAAGGTGAAAAATATTTCCCTTTAATAAAAGTAGATAAAATCAATGGACTTGACCCTAAAGTAGTTAGAGATCGTGTTTCCTTTGAACACCTAACTCCACTATTTCCTCAAGAAAAGTTTAACCTTGCAGATAAGTCAAGTACAATTTCTACACGAATTATGGACTTGTTTTCCCCCATTGGGAAAGGGCAAAGAGGGATGATAGTATCTCAGCCTAAAACAGGTAAAACAATGCTACTTAAAGACATAGCAAATGCAATTGCTGCCAATCACCCTGAGGTTTATCAATTGATCTTATTAATTGACGAACGTCCAGAAGAAGTAACTGATATGCAACGTAATGTAGATGGTGAAGTTGTAGCATCAACCTTTGATGAGCCAGCAGATCGTCACGTAAAAGTGGCCAATATTGTTCTAGAGAAGGCAAAGAGATTGGTAGAATGTGGACATGACGTTGTCATCCTTTTGGATTCTATTACACGTCTTGCTAGAGCTTACAACACGGTTCAGCCTGCCTCAGGTAAAATATTAAGTGGAGGAGTTGATGCAAATGCACTACACAAACCCAAACGGTTCTTTGGAGCAGCTCGTAATATTGAAAATGGAGGATCATTGTCCATAATCGCAACAGCGCTTACAGAAACCGGATCTAAAATGGATGAGGTTATCTTTGAAGAATTTAAAGGAACTGGAAATATGGAACTTCAATTGGATAGACGTATTGCCAATAGAAGAATATTCCCTGCAATTGACTTAATTTCTTCTAGTACACGAAGAGATGACTTGCTCCTCGATGAAACGACCATTAAGCGCATGTGGATCATGAGAAAATATTTAGCCGACATGAATCCAGTTGAAGCTATGGAGTTCATTAACGACCGTTTTAAACGCACACAGAGCAATGAAGAGTTCTTGATTTCTATGAATTCCTAGACTCGAACTTATTTAAACTAAAAAAGGCTCCAAATTGGAGCCTTTTTTTTTGAGTGAAATATTTCTTCCTAAAGAGAAGCAACATGCTTCGCTAACTTAGATTTTAAGTTAGATCCTTTATTGGAATGAATAATATTCTTCTTTGAAAGCTTGTCAATCAAAGATACAACGCCAGGAAATAACTTTTGCGCCTCCTTCTTGTCCGTTAGATCTTTCAATCTTTTGATCGCATTACGCGTTGTTTTGTGTTGGAAACGATTCAAAAGTCTTTTTTTGTTATTTGATCGTATTCTTTTTAAAGCCGATTTGTGATTTGCCATGTCTTATTTTTAAATTGTAGCCCGTAGGGGAGTCGAACCCCTCTTTCCAGGATGAAAACCTGGCGTCCTAACCGATAGACGAACGGGCCATATTTTTCGTGCGCAAATGTACACGTAAAAATATTATTATACAACCAAAAACATGAGATAACTATTTTTTTTTCTGAAGGGTTAAATTTTAAATCTCATTCTTATAAAAAAGTTGGACCCTATTCTTGAATAAAATCAGTGATTTAGACAAAACAACAGAGGAAAAAAATTATGTTGTAACGAAATGTGCTTGAATTAATTTCAAAAAATAAATGATTCCTAAGAGTTTCTAAATCAATAGGATTTTGCAAAAAGAACTCTTTGATTTGATGGTTTTCCAGAATATACACAAACACCTGCTTCTTTAACATTATCCAAAGGAATACATCGAATGGTTGCTTTTGTAGCTTTTTTTATTGCTTCTTCAGATTCATTTGTTCCGTCCCAATGAGCAGAAATAAATCCACCTTTTCCTTTAATTACTTCTTGAAAAGTTTTAAAGTCATCAACTTTAGTAATATTATCAGCCCTGAAGGCTTTGGCTTTCTCAAATAAATCAATTTGAATTTGCGCCAACTGAGAGGATATGTAATCAACAATTTCGTCTTGAGAAACAACTTCTTTAGTTAAATTATCACGACGAGCAATTTCAACTGTACCGTTTTGTAAATCTTTAGGTCCAATAGCAATTCGCAGTGGAACTCCCTTTAGCTCGTAATCATTAAACTTATAACCAGGCTTGAATTTATCTCGATTATCAAATTTCACACGAATGTTTTGTTCTTCTAGAGCTACTTTTATTTTTTCAGCAGCAGCTGCAACTTTATTTTGCTCTTCTTCCCCACGATAGATAGGGATAATTACTACTTGTGTAGGAGCTAAATTAGGGGGTAATACCAAACCATTATCATCACTATGTGTCATTATTAACGCGCCTATTAAGCGAGTGGAAACACCCCAAGAAGTTGCCCAAACGTATTCAAGACCTCCCTCAGCAGTTGCATATTTGACATCAAAAGCTTTTGCGAAATTTTGTCCTAAAAAATGAGAAGTACCCGCCTGTAAAGCTTTTCCATCTTGCATTAAAGCCTCTATACAGAAGGTCTCTTCTGCTCCTGCAAAACGCTCACTTTCGGTTTTGACACCTTGAATAACAGGTATGGCCATATAATTTTCAACAAAATCAGCATAGACTTGATTCATTAGTTTTGCCTCTGTCATTGCTTCCGCTTTGGTTGCGTGCGCTGTATGGCCTTCTTGCCATAAAAATTCTGCCGTACGAAGAAATAAACGGGTTCTCATTTCCCAACGAACTACATTTGCCCATTGGTTAATTAAGATCGGTAAATCGCGGTAGGATTGAATCCAGGTTTTATAAGTATTCCAAATAACAGCCTCACTCGTAGGTCTAACGACTAACTCCTCCTCCAGCTTTGCATTAGGATCGACAATAAGCTTTCCAGGGTTGTTTTCATCATTTTTCAAACGATAATGAGTTACCACCGCACATTCTTTGGCAAAACCCTCTGCGTTTTTTTCTTCGGCTTCAAACAAGCTCTTGGGAACAAAAAGTGGAAAATAAGCATTTTCATGCCCCGTCGCCTTAAACATTTTGTCTAATTCCGCTTGCATTTTTTCCCAAATGGCATAGCCATAAGGTTTAATAACCATGCACCCTCTGACAGCAGAATTTTCTGCGAGGTCTGCATTTACTACAATTTCGTTATACCATTTGGAATAATCTGTACTTCTTGAAGTTAATTTACTGGCCATATAAACGTGGCATAGATTTTGCCTATATTTGTTTAGAATAATATTTGTGGTACAAAACTAAACTTTTTGAATCATATCTCTAAAACGAATCATTATGAATGTAAACATTAATTTCTCGAATATTAAAAATTCAATTCTAGGGCTTGCTTTTTCAAGTTTAGTATTAAGTTGTGGAAGTTTCAAAAGTGCTTCATATTTTGAATCTGATGGGATCTACGTTTCAAATTCAAATCGTCCACAAGAGACTCAACAAGAAGTAAATAAGAACACTTACTACAGTCAATATTTTAAAGAAGTAGCAGAAGGTAACATCGCCGAAAATTCTGAGGAAGTTTATTTTACAGACACCGATGGCTATTCAAGTTCAGGTCAAAATCAAAATAACACTTCAGACAATGGTTATGATCAAATCCCTTGGGGAGGAGAAACGTCCCAAACTGAAATTATAGTCGTAAACAATTCACCAAATTATTTATGGGGTCTTTCTGGTTTTTCCTTTAGATACTCACCATTTTGGAACAATTACTATGGAAATCACTTTCGATTTGGTTTTGGTAATTTCTACAACCCTTACTTCGGGTATTATGGATCTAGTTTAGCAGGATACTGGGGAGGCTTTAATTCTTTTTATAGTCCATTCAATTATTATGGTGGAATGTATAGTCCTTACGGATTTAGAAATGCATGGAATCGTAATGGATTTGCAAATCGATTTAGAAATGGCTTCATGTCAAACAATAATGATTATAACTCTACTGTGGCACGAATTAAATCAGGGCGAGGTGAAAAAAATTATGGGGATTCTACAAGAAATTCTAAAATCAAAGGAGATCGTGAATCCAAAACTAATGATACAGATATTCAACGTACAATCAACCGAATTAATGTAGGAAGAGGAGTAAATTCTCTTGGGAGAAACGTATTGATTGGAAATGGAAGTAATAATAGATTGGGAAATAAAACTATTGGAGGTTCTAGAACTGCAAGACCAAATGTTAGTGGGGGTAGCTCAGGAGTTACTGGCTTATCAAGAAACAGTAATTCAAATCCAACAAAATCCGTTAAAAGTAGTAGTGGTCGATTTTCGCAATCAAGATATAATGCTGGAGCAAGAAATAACACTAAAACAACTTCACCAAGAACAAGGAGACCTGTCCAAAGAAATGTAGTACAACCACGTACCACAAAACAATACAATAATAACAGAAGCACAAACAATAGTTCATATAGAACTAACAATAATACCAGTAGATCAAACAGCTACAGCAGTCCGGCAAGATCATATAGTTCTGGCAGTAGTAGTAGACCAAGTAGCTCAAGTGCTGGAAGAGGATCTTCTGGTAGCAGTAGTGGTGGTCGTAAAAATTAATTTCTAAGATATTTATTAAATGATGCGTAGCCTCAAATTCATTATTATACCCATACTTACCTTTCAACTATCTGTAGCACAGACAGTTAACGATGTCAGGTATTTTATATCATCAGAACTAAATGGTTCGGCACGTTACACAGGAATGGCAGGAGCGTTTGGTGCTTTAGGAGGAGATTTATCCGCAATCAGTTTTAATCCGGCTAGTGGATCTGTATTTTTACATTCTGAATTTGGAGCCTCTGTTAATTATAAAAATATAATAACCGAGAGCACTTATTTTAATACTACCAGCGAACGAGAAAGTGATGATATTCGATTTGATCATTTTGGAGGAGTCTTTGTTTTTAACAATAGTAATTCAGAGAGTCCTTGGACTAGAGTTAGTGTTGGAATAAATTTTCAAAAAATTATACAGTACGATCAAAAAGCTACTGTCAACGGGAATAACTCAAACGGAATTGACAATTATTTTCTTCATTATGCTGATGGTTTAGAATTTCAAAACCTTCCCCTGTATGATGAAGAAACCCCTAACGAGGTATATGGTATTCTTGGAAATGAACAAGGCTTTGGTGCGCAACAAGCTTTTTTAGGATATCAAAGTTATATCATAAACCCATTTAGTTTTACTGACGGAAATACAGAATACACATCTAATGTAAACTACAATAATATTAAGCATCAGTTAGATATTATTAATCAAGGATGGCATAGAAAAACAAGTTTGAATCTCAGTGGTCTATATAAAAATTTAGTTCATTTAGGGTTTAATTTAAATTTTCACTCGTTAAATTTTAACAACAGTCAAGTTTTATTTGAAACGAATCAATCACAAAACTCACCTACATACAATATTAATTTTGAAAATGAATTAATCACTATTGGAAATGGAATATCTGCACAATTTGGAGCTCTATTTTTATTAAAAAACATACGCCTTGGAGTAACCTATGATAGTCCGCAATGGATTGAATTGACAGATGAAACCAAACAAAGCATTAGTGCATTTCATTACGAAGAGGGATTAATTGTTAAAGAGGAAATAAGTCCCTCTGTAACCAATCAATATGATATATATCAAATAAAAATACCTTCAAAAACCACCTTAAGTTTTGCTTATGTTTTTGGACCAAAAGGTTTGTTTTCCATTGATTACAGTAATCAAAATTTTGCAAACACTTCTTTAAATAATGATTTTGGAAGTAATTATTTAACTGATGTAACACAAAGAATCGCTTCCAGATTTGAAGGTGTAAATACATTAAGAGTGGGAGGAGAATACCGTATAAAAGACATTAGCTTTAGAGCTGGATTTTTAAATCAAAATACTGTACATAGTAATACCATAAAAAACAATAAGGCTTTAACATTTGGTATAGGACTTGATTTTGGTGCAAGCAGTCTTGGAATATCTCTTGTAAACTATGAGCAAAATAAGGAGTTTGAGCTTTTTTCTGAAGGCTTAACAGACCCCTATTTTTTACGTCAAAAAATTACTCAACTTACCATAAGCTATAACTTCAAACTTTGATCTGTTGAATAGCGTTTTATTCCTATAGAAATTGAGTATATTTGTAGGCATTTATTACCTATGAAAATCGAAAAAATAATCACTGATAACACTATTCAAGAAGGAGAAGATCATTTCTCTAATAATGCCAAAACTCCTCTAAAAGAGAATGCTTTTGACAAGAGCAATGATGAAAAAATTATAATAATTCAAGAACATGTAAGCACTATTCTAGAGACATTAGGAATGGATCTTACTGATGATAGCTTAAAAGGAACTCCATTGAGGGTTGCTAAAATGTTCGTGAATGAAATTTTCGGAGGTCTTCATCCTAACAAAAAACCAAAAGCTTCCACCTTTGACAATTCATATAAATATGGTGAAATGTTAGTGGAAAAAAACATCACCCTCTACTCTACTTGTGAGCATCATTTACTTCCTATTATAGGTAAAGCACATGTAGCTTATGTATCAAACGGAACTGTGGTTGGGCTTTCCAAAATGAATCGTATTGTTGATTACTATGCCAAGCGTCCTCAAGTTCAAGAACGCTTAACTCTTCAAATTGTTCAAGAGCTCCAAGAAGTTTTGGGCACAAAAGATGTAGCCTGTGTTATTGATGCTAAGCATCTTTGCGTTAACTCAAGAGGTATTAGTGATACTGCAAGTAGTACAGTAACCAGCGAATTTGGAGGGGTTTTTAAATCTGAAGAAAAAAAGAGAGAGTTTTTAGACTATCTCAAATTAGATACTGATTTTTAATGGATAGCACTCTAGTCTTATATAATTCATTAAATGGTAAAAAAGAAACTTTTAAATCCATCCTTCCCAATCATGTAGGTATGTACGTTTGTGGACCTACCGTTTATAGTAATGTCCATTTAGGAAATTGCAGAACATTCATTTCTTTTGATTTAATTTTCAGGTATCTACAGCACCTGGGGTATAAAGTTCGCTACGTACGTAACATAACCGATGCAGGACATTTAGAAAATGATGCTGATGAGGGAGAAGACCGAATCGCAAAAAAAGCAAGGCTAGAATCTATTGAACCCATGGAAGTAGTTCAGCGGTATACCGTAGACTTTAGAGATACAATGGCTCAGTTTAATGCTCTAGTTCCAAGTATCGAACCCACGGCCACAGGACATATTGTAGAGCAGATTGAATTGATTAAAGAAATCATTGAACAAGGCTATGCATATGAAGTAAATGGTTCTGTATATTTTGATGTTATCAAATTCAATAAAGACATTCCCTACGGAAAATTAAGTGGGAGGAACATTGAAGATCTAATTCATAATACAAGAACCTTGGATGGTCAAAGTGATAAGAAAAATCCTCAAGATTTTGCCTTGTGGAAAAAAGCAGAGCCCGTACATATTATGAGATGGCCCTCCCCATGGAGCGAAGGCTTTCCTGGCTGGCACCTTGAGTGTACTGCCATGAGTACCAAGTATTTAGGTTCACAATTTGATATTCACGGCGGGGGCATGGATTTGAAATTTCCGCATCACGAATGTGAAATCGCTCAAGCAGAATCCATACATAAAAAGTCGCCAGTCAATTATTGGTTACATGCAAATATGCTAACCCTAAACGGGAAAAAAATGGCCAAATCAACGGGGAATAATATTCTTCCGGGTGAAATGTTTAGTGGTGAAAATAGCATCTTTAAAAAGGCTTTTTCTCCAATGACTGTTCGCTTTTTTATTCTTCAAGCACACTATAGAAGCATAGTAGACCTTAGTGAATCAGCTCTGGAAGCTTCAGAAAAAGGATTTCAAAGATTGATTGATGGAATTTCTAAATTAGAGCGTCTACCCATAGGTGATAAAACTTCAGATTTTGACTTAGTCAAATGGAAGAATAAATGTTATGCTGCTATGAATGATGATTTTAATAGCCCGCTATTAATCGCTCATCTCTTTGATGCGGTAAAATACATTAATGCTGTTGACAATGGCCTTCAGCAAATTAATAAAGATGATTTAAAAGACCTTTCTAAGCTGATTAATGATTTCTTCTTTGATGTCCTGGGCTTATTAAATGAAGATGATAATAATAAAGAAAATGGAGGTGTACAATTAGATGGAGCTTTGAATCTAATTTTAGAACTCCGTAATAAAGCTCGTGCATCAAAAGATTTTGAAACCTCAGATTTGATTCGTGATTCTTTATCTGAACTAAACATTCAGATTAATGATACTTCAGAAGGAACTACTTTTAAGATAAATTAAGCATTCTTATTTTGAAAAAGATTTTAATTTACCCCTTTGTTTTATTAATAAAAGGGTACCAATCTTTTCTATCTCCACTCCTACCACCTAGCTGCAGATATGAGCCTACCTGTTCACAATATACTCTAGAAGCACTTAAAAAATTTGGCCTTTTTAAAGGTGGGTGGCTAGGAATCAAACGTATTGCCAAATGCCATCCTTGGGGAGGTTCAGGTTTTGATCCAATTCCTTGAGTAAAAATTTCCTAACGCCTTGAATTTAATTACATTTACATTGATAAAATTAGCACATATGTTTTTTTCTAAGATTGACTGGGCTCCCAGTGAAACACTCTTTAAAATTGGTAGTTTTGGAATTCATTATTATAGTTTAATGTTCATCATTGCGTTTGGACTTGGCTATTATATCATGAAAAAAATATTTGAAAAAGAAAAGATTCCTTTGGAATATTTAGAGTCTCTTTTTATCTATATGATCATCTCGATTCTATTAGGGGCTCGACTAGGAGATGTGTTTTTTTATAGCTGGGACTACTACCAAGACCATTTAATTGAAATACTTCTTCCCATACGTGATACACCAACAGGGTACACATTTACTGGATTTAGAGGTTTAGCGAGTCATGGTGCTGTTATTGGATCTCTCATTGGACTATACTTATACAAACGCAAATTTAAATTCAAGCCCCTTCTCTGGATTATTGATCGAGTTATTATTCCAGTTTCTATTGGAGCTAGTTTTGTGAGAATTGGAAATTTTTTCAACTCAGAGATTGTGGGTAAATATTCAGGTTCAAATTTTGGGGTTGTCTTTTTAAATCGAGGCGAAAATGCAGCCAGACATCCAGCACAATTATATGAAGCTTTAGGGTATCTTGTTTTATTTTTTATACTCAAGCAAGTATACAAAACCAATAAAAAAGATAAACCAGGCTATTTATTAGGTGTCTTTTTCACATGCATGTTTGTTATTCGTTTTTTTGTAGAATACCTCAAGGAAAGTCAGGGTGGGTTTGAAGAATACCTTCCACTTTTGTCCACTGGGCAATGGCTTAGTATTCCTTTTATTTTACTGGGACTGTTTCTCATGCTAAGAAAAACAAATAACCAATAATTATATCTTATACTTTTTGAAAACGTAGGCTTCCTTTTAAACGTTTTCAATAGTACTGTTTTAATTTTCCAAATTATGAATGAAAATGAATTGCTAAAACTCACCTACCCTGTTGGTAAGTTCGAGTGGAACGAAAAGCCAAATAAAGAAGAAATCAAAAAAGGAATTACACTTCTTGAAGAATTTCCCGAAAAACTGAGAAAAAGTGTTTCTAATCTTTCTAAAGAAACATTACTTAATCATTATCGCCCTGGTAGTTGGACTATAGCACAAGTTGTTCACCATTTAGCAGATAGTCATATGCATTCCTACCTGCGTTTTAAACATGCAATTTTAGAGACTACACCTTCTATTAAAGACTACCAAGAAGCTCACTGGGCTGAACTTCCAGACGCTTCTGAAACAGACTTATCCTATAGTTTAGATTTACTAACCGCATTACATAAACGTTGGACCATTTTTTTAAACACGCTTTCTGAAAAGGATTTGTCTAAGACCTATTATCATCCTGAAAGAGAAAAATATTATCCCTTGAATACAACTATTCTGATTTATGCTTGGCATGGGGAACACCACCTAGCACACATTGAAAATGCTAAGAAAAAAGGATATTAAATAAAAAAGCCAAATCGTTTGATTTGGCTTTTTTAATATTCTGAATAGACAATCTCTATTTTTGTTCTAGTGCTTTTTTCTTTTGAGTATCATACATTACCGGTGTTGCGATAAATACAGAAGAATAAGTTCCAACTAACACTCCGATAATAAGAGCAAACATAAACCCTCGAATGGATTCACCACCAAAAATGAAAATTGCTAACAATACAATTAAAGTAGTAAGTGATGTATTTAATGTTCTACTTAATGTACTGTTTAATGCTGCATCAACAGTAGTGTTGAATTCCCATTTAGTATGTTCAGCTAAAAATTCACGAATACGGTCAAACACAACCACAGTATCGTTCAAGGAATACCCAATAACCGTTAAAATTGCCGCAATAAAGGCTTGATTAATCTCCATGCTAAAAGGCATGAAGGTATAAGTTATCGAAAATATCCCCAAGACAATCAATACATCATGGAAAACTGCAACAACAGCACCCAATGAGAATTGCCACTTTTGAAAACGTAAAAGGATGTATAGGAATACTACAATTAAGGATCCTATTACTGCTAAAAATGAATTGCTTTTTATGTCATCAGCAATGGTTGGACCCACTTTAATAGAAGACATAATACCAATCTCCTTTTGAGAACTTCCATTTACAAAGTTATCATAGCTCATTCCATCAGGAAGATAAGACTGTAGAGCAGTGAATAGCTTATTCTGAATTTCTTCATCAACAGCAATTCCTTCAACATCTACTTTGTATTTAGTAGTAATCTTTAGTTGATTATCTTCTCCAAAGGTTTTGGCTTCGGCACTTCCAAATTCATTTGATAAAACAGCTCCAATTTCAGTTGGATTAACAGGCTGTTCAAAACGAACGGTATACGATCTACCACCAACGAAATCAACCCCCTGGTTTAAACCTTGGAAAGTTAAAGAAGCTAAACTTACCAAAATCAATATTGAAGAAACGATATAAGCAACTTTTCTTCGTTGAAGAAAAGAGATATTAATATTTGACAATAATCCTTTAGTTGCTTTCGTAGAGAAAGAAACATCTTTCCCTTTTTCATTTCGAGAATCAACTAAAATTCGCGTAATAAAAATCGCAGTAAATAATGAAGTTCCAATACCAATTAATAAGGTTGTTGCGAATCCTTTGATAGGGCCTGTTCCAAAAATAAAAAGAATTAAAGCAGTAAGTCCTGTTGTAATATTGGCATCTAAAATTGATGAAAGTGCGTTATTAAAACCGTCAGCAATAGCTTTTCGAATACCCTTCCCTTTAGAGAGTTCTTCTCGTACACGTTCAAAAATAAGAACATTAGCATCTACTGAGATTCCTATTGTTAAAACCACCCCTGCAATTCCAGGTAATGTTAGTACCGCTCCCAATCCTGCCAATATGCCAAAAATGAGAAGAATATTCAATATTAAAGCAATGTCAGCATAGATTCCTGAACTTCCATAATAAAAAATCATCCATCCCAAAACAAATATCAATGCTATTATAAAAGAATAAATTCCAGCTTCGATAGCTTCTTGACCTAAGGAAGGACCAACTATTTCAGATTGAATAATTTCGGCAGAAGCAGGAAGTTTCCCAGCACGTAAAACATTCGCTAAGTCAATCGCTTCATTTAATGTAAAATTTCCTGTGATTTCAGACCTTCCGCCGGCAATTGGCCCACTAGAAACTCCTGGTGCTGAGTAAACAATATCATCTAATACAATGGCTATATTACTTGCTTCTTTAAAAGCTTTACCGGTCATAGATTCCCATATACGTGCACCTCTAGAATCCATTTGCATGGATACTGCTGCATTACCTACTTGATCAAATGTCTGAAGAGCATCTACTACAACACCCCCGCTTAGAGGCGCAAGATTGTCTCGGTTGGATTTTAGTGCGTATAGTTCTACTACATCACTGTTTGCAACTGGCTTTCCCCAAGCAAATTGAATGTATCTATATTCTGATGGCAATAATTTTCTAACCTGTGGCTGATTCAAATAGTCTAAAATCAACTCACTGTCACGAGAAGCAAACTGAGCTAATACAGGTCCTCCTTGGAAACCTTGTCCCACAATACGATCTAAGATAGGATTTGAACCAGATGCAGAAATCGAGTCTTGTGCAGAAACATCAGCAAGTAAATCATCTATTTCAGAGGCATCGTCTTTCTCTTCCTCTACAACAGCTTTAGATTTGTCGTTTGTTGTCTTTAAATATTGGTTGGCCTCAACCAAGAATGTAATTAATTCATCATTTTTATACGTTTCCCAAAACTCTAGTTGAGCAGTACTTTGTAATAAATTCTGGACACGCTCCACATCTTTTGCACCAGGTAATTCAACAAGAATTCTTCCCGAAGTACCGAGACGTTGAATATTAGGTTGGGTAACTCCAAATTTATCAATACGCTTTCTCAATACCTCAAAAGCAGAAACAATGGATTCATCTATTTTTCTACGAACCACAACCTGAGTTTCTTGGTCTGTCATGTCAAAATTGATTTCATCGCTAAGTGTTCTATTTGCAAAAATATCTGGAGAAGCTAGCTTTTCACCACTTTTAACAGCATCAAAGGCGTTGAAAAAGGATTCAATGTAAGGATCGTCAGTTGACTTTTGAAGTATATCTGCTTCGTCTAATGCTTTGTTAAAAATAGGATTTCTAGTATTTTCGGCTAATCCACTAAGAATATCACGAATAGAAATCTGAAGGATTACATTGATTCCACCTTTCAAGTCAAGACCTTTGTTTAGCTCTTTATCTTTGGCGTCGTTATAGGTTGTAAAACCATATAAGCTGTTATTTCCAATGGAATCTAGGTAAGCTATAGCTCTTTGATCACGAACCTCTAAATAGTTAGGAACATCTTCCGAAATAGTTTGTTCGGCAAAGATATCTGCTTGATTTTCTACATTACTGGCGATGAATGTAAACGAGAGTTGGTAGATACTTACAAGGGCAAATAAAATACCGAAAACTCGAATTAAAGAATTGTTTTGCATTTCAAATTAAATTTAAGCTCAATTAAGGCGAGCAAATATAGGATTAAACCAAAGAATTGACAACTCTATGGAGAATTAATGAATATGAAAAGTATGAAATCAGAGAATATCGGTCAAAGCAGCGTTCATTGCTGCAACTTTATTAGCACTTTCACTCATTAATTGTTTCTCTTCGGCGTTCAATTGTACATCTACAATTGACTCTATTCCATTTGACCCAATGATACACGGCACCCCAATACAAATGTCATTTAAACCATATTCTCCCTCCAAATAAACAGAACAAGGAATCATACGTTTTTGATCACTTAAGATACTATCCACCAAATATGCAACAGAGGCACCCGGCGCATACCAAGCCGAAGTTCCCAAAAGTTTTGTTAGTGTCGCGCCCCCTACCATAGTATCAGAAGCAACTTTTTCAAGCGTTTGTTGATCTAAATATTGAGATACAGGTGCTCCATTATAACTTGCCAAGCGTGTCAATGGTATCATTGTAGTATCACCATGTCCACCAATCACCATACCATGTATATCATTAGCAGGCTTATCTAAAGCAATTGAGAGGTAGGTTTTAAAACGAGAGCTATCAAGGGCACCACCCATCCCGATAATTCTATTCTTTGGAAGACCTGTTGATTTGAGAGCCAAATAAGTCATTGTATCCATCGGGTTAGATACTACAACAATGGTAGTGTTAGGAGAGTGTGCTAAGACATTTTCAGATACACTCTGAACAATTCCAGCGTTGATTCCAATAAGCTCCTCTCTTGTCATTCCTGGTTTACGAGGAATTCCAGAAGTAATGACAACTACATCACTTCCAGCAGTTGCTGAATAGTCATTTGTAACCCCCGTAATAGAAGTATTAAAACCAAGAGTGGTTGCTGTTTGAAATAAATCTAAAGCTTTGCCTTCTGCAAACCCTTCTTTAATATCAAGTAAAACGACTTTACTGGCAATTCTTTTTTGAGCTATATATTCCGCACAAGAGGCACCCACATTTCCTGCTCCAACTATGGTAACTTTCATTCTTACTTTTTTAAATATTATACATCTATATTTGCGTAAATCGCATTTTTCTCAATAAATTCTCTTCGAGGTGGAACCTCATCACCCATCAACATAGAAAATACTCGATCCGCTTCTCCTCCGTTATCAATGGTCACTTTTCTTAAAGTTCGCTCTTGAGGATTCATTGTTGTATCCCACAATTGCTCTGCATTCATCTCTCCTAAACCTTTGTAACGCTGAACGCTTGAACCTGAACCAAATTCCTGCATCAAAAGATCACGTTGATCATCACTCCAGGCATAATCCTTTTTCTGACCCTTTTTCACCAAATAAAGAGGTGGTGTTGCAATATAAATATATCCAGATTCAATAAGCTCACGCATGTATCTAAAAAAGAAAGTAAGAATTAATGTGGAGATATGACTACCATCCACATCGGCATCACACATAATCACAACTTTGTGATAACGTAATTTTTCTAAATTTAAAGCTTTACTGTCCTCTTCCGTACCAATAGTAACTCCTAAAGCTGTGTAAATGTTTCTGATTTCTTCATTTTCAAAAACCTTGTGCTGCATTGCTTTTTCTACATTCAAGATTTTTCCCCTAAGTGGGAGGATCGCTTGAAAATTTCGATCACGTCCTTGCTTAGCAGTTCCGCCAGCCGAGTCTCCCTCAACCAAGAAGACTTCGCAAAGTGCAGGATCTTGTTCTGAACAATCTGATAGTTTTCCAGGAAGACCGCCCCCACTCATAACTGTTTTACGCTGAACCATTTCCCGTGCCTTCTTAGCAGCGTGTCTTGCTTGTGCAGCCAAAATAACCTTCTGAACAATGATTTTAGCATCATTCGGATTTTCTTCCAAATAATTCTCTAACATTTCTGAAACCGCTTGTGATACCGCTGAAGTAACTTCTCTGTTTCCTAGTTTTGTTTTCGTTTGACCCTCAAATTGCGGCTCTCCAACCTTAACAGAAATAATAGCAGTTAATCCCTCGCGAAAGTCATCCCCTGCTATTTCAAATTTTAATTTATCAAGCAAGCCTGAGCTATCAGCATATTTTTTAAGTGTTGAAGTCAAACCTCTTCTGAATCCAGCAAGGTGAGTTCCTCCCTCATGAGTGTTTATATTGTTTACGTAAGAATGTAAATTTTCAGAATAAGAAGTATTATAAATCATCGCTACTTCAACAGGAACCCCGTTTTTCTCTCCTTCCATAGAAATCACATCTCCAATAATGGCTTCTCGTGACTCATCTAAAAAGTGGATAAACTCAATCAAACCTTTTTCAGATAAGAAAGTCTCAGATTTAAACTCCCCTTTATCATCTGTTTCACGTCGATCCGTAATTGAAATTTTTATTCCCTTATTCAGATAGGCCAACTCACGCATTCTTAGCGATAAGGTATCGTAATTATACTCTCTTGTTTGAGTGAAAATCTGAGCATCTGGTCTAAAAGTAACAAGAGTTCCAGTTTCTTTCGAATCACCTATACTCTTAACAGGAGCTAATGCCTTACCTCTTTCATAGGTTTGTTCCCAAACCTTTCCATCACGATACACTGTTGCAGTAAGGCGTTCTGAAAGAGCATTTACACAAGAAACACCTACACCGTGTAATCCCCCAGAAACTTTGTATGAATCTTTATCAAACTTACCTCCAGCACCAATTTTAGTCATTACAACCTCCAATGCTGAAACGCCCTCTTTTTTATGAATACCTACTGGAATTCCACGACCATTATCTTTGGTCGTAATTGAATTGTCCTCATTTATTACTACAGAGATTTCATCACAATATCCTCCAAGGGCTTCATCAATTGAATTATCTACAACTTCATAAACTAAATGGTGTAATCCTCTGATGCCAATATCCCCTATATACATTGAAGGTCGCATGCGAACATGCTCCATTCCTTCTAGGGCTTGAATGCTATCCTCCGAATATTGTTTATTTTGATTTTCTTCACTCATAACAGTACATTTTAAGGCCTATTTTAGCCGACTAACAAATATAGCCATTCAGCAGCTCAAAACGTACCTAAACCCTTGTCAATAGTGATGAAGTTATCAACATTAAAGTGTGAAAAAAAAGTCGTATTCAGTGACTTAAAAAAGAGAATTTAGTAGCTATTGGTTGTAGCTTTTTTCATGCACCTTTGCAACCGCTCTCCCACTTGGATCATTTTGATTTTGAAATGCTTCATCCCAAGCTAATGCAACAGGTGTACTACAAGCTACAGAAGGTACTGATGGCACGCTTAAAGCGGCAGCATCACTAGGGAAGTGAGATTCAAATATTGTGCGATAATGAAATTCCTCTTTGTTTTGTGGTGTTTGAACAGGAAAACGATATTGTGCATTTGCCATCTGTTCATCAGTCACTTCTTGGGCCACTACTTCTTTCAAAGTATCAATCCAACTATAACCCACACCATCAGAAAACTGCTCCTTTTGTCTCCATGCAACGCTAGGGGGTAAATAGTCCTCAAAAGCTTTACGCAATACCCATTTTTCCATGCGTTCCTCAGTGATCATCTTATCTTTAGGATTCAAGCGCATAGCGACTTCAATAAACTCTTTATCTAAAAAAGGAACTCGTCCCTCAATACCCCATGCAGCAAGAGACTTATTGGCTCTCAAGCAATCATATTGGTGTAACTTTTCAAGCTTTCTAACGGTCTCTTCATGGAATTCTTTTGCATTTGGTGCTTTATGAAAGTATAAATACCCACCAAATAATTCATCAGCACCTTCCCCAGACAATACCATTTTTATGCCTAATGCTTTAATAGCTCGGGCCATCAAGAACATAGGGGTTGATGCTCTTACAGTAGTGATATCATAGGTCTCTAAATGATAAATAACTTCTCGTATTGCATCCAAACCTTCCTGGATTGTAAATTTAATCTCATGATGAACGGTACCAATATGCTCAGCTACTTTTTGAGCAGCAGCTAAATCCGGAGAGCCCTCAAGACCAACCGAAAATGAATGCAATTGTGGCCACCATGCAGACTGTGTGTCATCAGACTCAACTCGTTTTGCAGCAAACTTTTTAGCCAATGCTGAAGTGATTGAGGAATCCAATCCTCCTGAAAGTAAAACACCATAAGGAACATCACTCATTAATTGTCTGTGTACCGCATCTGAAAGTGCATCATGTAAATCTTCAATAGAGGTTGGATTATCCTTTACATCATCATAGGAAGTCCACTCCGGAGTATACCATTTGGTAGGAACTTCATCATTACTATGAAAATAATGTCCGGGTGGAAACAATTCTATTTTAGTACAAACACCTTCCAATGCTTTTAATTCAGAGGCAACGTAAAAAGTACCATTTGCATCCCATCCCATATACAATGGAATGATCCCCATATGATCTCGAGCAATAAAATATTCATCTTTTGATTCGTCGTAAATAGCAAAAGCAAAAATTCCATTTAACTTGTTTACAAAATCCTTACCTTCTTTTTCATACAATGCTAAAATAACTTCACAATCCGATTGGGTTTTAAAAGCATAACTCGACTCGTAAGGTACTCTTAACTCACGGTGATTATATATCTCACCATTGGCTGCAAGAATTAATTTTCCAGAAGGACTTATTATAGGTTGTTTTCCAGAAGTTGGATCCACAATAGCAAGACGCTCATGCGCCAAAATAGCTTTATCACAGTTAAAAATTCCGCTCCAGTCTGGTCCTCGGTGACGAAGGCGTTTAGACATTTCTAAAATTTGAGGACGTACCTCATCAACTGATTGCTTTAAATCAAAAGCACATACAATACCACACATGATTATAAATTTTTGTCAAATTTAATGATAAGGATTAAAAAATTTATGTATAAACTGAATACAGTATACTTTATTAACCAAAAAAGGCTAAATGATATAAAATATTTAGCCCTTAGGTGTATTGTTATGTGTTTTATGGAAAACGTTAATTAACTTAACGTATACGATTACTGTAGACCACATTTCCATCCAGGATAGTTGCTACAATTCTAGCTTTTAAAATTCGTTTATCACTGACTTTCATAATATCTCTGTCTAACATAATGAAGTCAGCATTTTTTCCAACTTCAATAGATCCTTTCTCATTTTCTTCAAAATTAGCGTAAGCACCCCAAATTGTCATACCCCTTAAAGCTTCGTCTCGGGAAAGTTTGTTCTGAGAGAGATAACCCTCCTCAGGATATTGCTCAGCGTCTTTCCTAGTAATAGCAGCATAAAAAGTCATTATAGGACTTACTTCTTCCACAGGAAAATCTGTTCCTAAAGCAATTCTACCAGATTGCTCTAGCAAAGCTTTATTCGCATAAGCACCCAGCAATCTGTCTGAACCCAAGCGCTCTTCAGCCCAGTACATATCACTAGTAGCGTGTGTTGGCTGAACAGAAGGAATAACTTTTCTGTTAAATAGTTTAATGTCAGCTGTATCAATTATTTGAGCATGTTCAATACGCCATCTGGGATCATCAGAAAAAACAAGTGCTTTCTTATAAGCCTGAAGAACAGCATTGTTTGCATCATCACCAATAGCATGTGTATTCATCTGAAAAGGGGTTGTAGCTAATTTATACGCTAATTTCTCAATCGAATCTCTTGAAGTAATGAACTCGCCACTATGCGAATCTAAATCTGTGTATGGAGATTTTAAAGCTGCACCACGAGAACCGAGTGCACCATCTGCATAAACCTTAAATGATCGCACTGTTAACTTGTTTGTTTTTATTGGACCTGCCTCTAAAAAATAATCCATGTTCTCTTTTGTGTTTGAAACCATAGCATAAACACGCATGTCCAACAAACCCTTCTTTTGCAAGCTATCAATCAAAAACACATCCTCCTTATCCAAACCTGCAACAGACACCGAAGTAAGTCCATTAGCAAATCCTATTTCTGCGGCATCTTGAAGTGCCTTAATCTTTTGTTCTACTGTTGGCTTGGGAAGTATATTTTGAACTAATTGCATGGGTGCATCAACAAGAACCCCGGTAAGCTTTCCATCTTCTTTGATGATTGTTCCTCCTTTAACCTTGGTGTCAACTGTAATTCCAGCAAGGTCTAAAGCTTTTTGATTTACCAACAATGCATGTCCATCAATACGTCGCAATGCAACCGGTGTATCTGGAAATAATTCATCTAAACGATCTTTGTTAGGTAAGCTTTTATCCTCCCAATCATTCTGATCCCAACCGCTCCCAACGATTGAATTCGATTGTTTTCCTTCAGAAGCATCTTTCAAAAGAGTGACAACTTCTTCAAAGCTATTTGTTCCCTTTAAGTCAATTTGCTGTAAACTGAGACCTAATTTTAAAAAATGACAATGAGAATCAATTAACCCCGGGTAAACAGGTAAGTTTTGTAGATTTAAAACTCTTTTAGCTTTGTATTTTTTCAGTAATTCTTCACCCCCAATTGCAATGAACTTTCCATCATCAACAACAAAAGAAGAAGCGACTGTGCCATTATTATTCATTGTGTAAACCAATCCGTTATGTACTAATAAATCGACTTTATCTTGACAAGAACTCAGTAAAACTGAAGCAATGATTGAAAACAGTAAGGATGATTTTATATTCATTTTTGGAACATAGATGTGTTAAAAATAATATTTTAAAAAGATAAAATATTCGTGCAAATGTAATGAAAATCAAGTATTGAAACTAACTAAATTTTAAATCAAAAAAAAAAAACCGGTTAATACTGAAAATCAAATTTGTAAGTCACCCCAGCCAATAAGAGAAAGGAGGGTTCGTTATAATAAAGCCAACGTCCATGTGGACCCACGGAATTTAATTTAAGCTTAACAAAAACATCAAACTGATCTGAAAGCTTGTATGCTACATGAGATGTTGTACTCACAAACAATGGAACATTTTCTTCCTGAAACTGCACGTTATCAACTTGTTGATTTAAAAAAATGGGACAATAAGCTGCAATACGGTCACCCAAAAGACTTCCTTGAAAAGTAAATGTTAAATTATCTTTCCAATTAAATTGTCCTTCCCAATTCATTTCTAGAGATGGAACATTCCAAAGTTGCTGAGTACTATTAGTATTAAAATAACTATACTTAGTACCAAAACGAACAAAATTATTTTTAGCTAGATCTATTCGAATAGTTGCTTTAAAGCCATACAGATCAAGATTGGTATACTTATTTTCATAAGAATTTGAAAGGCGATAAGAATCATTATTGTTTGACCCATCAAAGGGTAGGCGCTCAAAGAGCATAAAGTTTTCAATCTGATCATAAACAACACCGAAATTGAAATTCAATATAGATGACAAGGAGGATCGCACTCCTAAAGAAGCATTATACTTGCTAAACGTTGGGTTTAATGTAGTCGTAGGCGCTAGGTATGGATTGACAGAATAAAGGGATTGATAACTATTCATTTTCACTCCTCCCATTGCTTTTAGATAAGGAACCATAACCCTTCCTTTTTTCTGATATGAAAGATCAATTTCTGGATAATAAAGTAACTCACTTGAAAAACCATCCATTTTGGAAGAATAAGCCATTCCTGCACCAAGCTTTAATTTGAAATCCGAAGAAGTATTTTGCCAATGTACCCCTAAAGATCCAACTCCAATTTGTTCCTCTTGAAGTTCTCTTCCAAAAAAAGACTCCCTAAAAAGTGTGCTTAATCCCTTTACTTCGGTTGTAGCCGTGATCTTTCCATCCCCTAATTCAATCTCAAAATCAGCTTTTAAACTCAATTGTTGCTCAGAAGTATCAAAATTATCAGTCGTTAAATTAGCCTGAAACTCAATTGCCCTTACTACGAAGTCATACCAATTCCAATGGGTTCTAATTTTGAATACGCTTCGTTTTATCGCTGGATCTACACCAAGGATTAATAAATTATCCCAATCACGATCGTACAAACCAAAATAATTGTTTTTGGTCGTAGCAAATTGTAAAAGGGTATTTGCATTGTAATCATTACTCCTAAGATTGTGATGAACACCAAAACGACTAAACTGCTGGTTACTTTTTAAAATCGTATTCGGCAGATCTCCACCAAAACCATCACGGTATATCTTTAAACCAAAACGTTGCGTACGATCTAATTCAATAACACTTGAGACATCTAAAAAGAGCTGGCTTTTAATTCCAAAACCTCCACTAAAAAGGGTGTTATATGGTGTTCTAGAAGAGCGTCTTTGTAACTTCAAAGGAGTTGCTTTGTTAGGAACAAAGGTTGAAACAACAGGAACAGATTTAATTTTAAATTCAAGCACTTTATCTTTAGTCAATAAACTATCGGGTGAAACAGGACTTGAATTTATTTTAAAAGCATCGGACAAGCTAGGTGTATAAGATTTAACAACCAACACCTCTTGTGTTCCTATAGACTCACTTTCCTGACCCTGAACAGCAACATATACCAAGCAGAACATAACAAATCTGTAAAAAAGGGCCTTAGTTCTCATTATCTTTTTGTGTAATTGATCTATTTTCTTCTGCTGCAGAATTTCTATATGTCACAAGTAAATTTTTGGCTTCTTCTGTAATTTCAGGATAGATTATAAAATTTTCTATAATTGATTCTAAGACAAAAATTGCCTGAAACGAATCATCAAGAGCGTAATAATTTTTAGCCAAAAGCAGCAAGGCTTTTGCATTCCAAAGGTTTGACTGCCCATTTCCTCCTGCTATTTTTTCGATCACAGAAATAGACGTTTTAAAGTCTTTTGTTAAAAACAAGCGCTCTGCTCTAAAAAACAGAGCTTCCGAAGCATAATCTTTTCTTGAAACCCTTTCGAGTTTTTCATAAGCAGTAGCCGCAACCAAACTATCGCTTAACATCAGGGCAGAACGAGCCTTCAGTATCAAGGCATCCCATTGCAATGTTGAATCTAAACTTTGAATTTCTAAAACAAAATTTGCTGTCTCGAGTGTTTTTTCAAATTCATTTGAAGCATAATAGGCCTGCATTAAATTCAATTTTGCAAAGCGTCTATTTTCGTCAAAAGATGCAATTTGATCTAGTTTTTCTAAATAAGTGATTGACTCAGCCTGGCGCCCCTCCTTTTTTAACAAGGTTATAATTCGAACAAGGGACTTTTCAGTATAACTTGAAACCTGTTGGTTTACTATGGCTTGATAAAATGGCAAAGCCTCAATAGAAAGTTCTTTTTCAAAATAAATTTCTGCCAAATAAAACCCTGCAGGGTTTCCAAAAACACCTTGGGGATAAGTCTCAATATATTCTTTTAATAACTTTTCAGCTGTATTAGTATTCCCGTCTAAAAATTGCTTTTCTGCAGAAGTAAAAGCTGTTTTTTCTAGCTCTATATCTGAGAATGTGTTTAAGTTTTGGGTTTTTACCCATTGGGCAAAAGCAGAAACCTCAGCTTGATCAACAGCAATTTCTCTTAATGTTCTAACCGCTTGTTGAGCTACAGGATCGCGTCTGTACTTTATGGCGATATCTTCCAATATAGTTTTAGCCTCAATATACCGCTCCTTATTATACAAAATCAATCCTTTATTCAAGTCAGCTCTTGGTGTGTATGGACTGTTTTTATAATTTGACAGTAATAGATCATACGTTTCTATTGCCTTAATTGTATTAGATTCACGACTGTACGAAGAAGCCAATTCAAATAATGCGTCATCTAGCAAAGGATCTTTCAAATACGTCTGGGTAAGCTGAAGTAAAGTTTCGATCTTTTTAAGATTACGATCTACAAAACCATAACTTATCCCTTTCTGATACATAGCATAAGCACCCTGTTCAGAATTTAAAGCGATCGCAGTGTTATAAAACTCCATCGCAGACCAATACTGTTTTAAAGCAAATTCACAATCGCCCATTCTCAAAAAAGTATCTCGTTGATACGACTGATTAAAACTACTGTTTACAGCATTAAATTCTTTAAAAAATTTCAGTGCGAAAGCATATTCGCCAAGTTTGAAATAAATGTAGGCAATATCATAGCTTAATCTTGTATTAGACAAAACACTATTTCGTTCAGAATGTTTTTGAAACTTTTTAAAAATATCTAAAGCATTATCAAATTGATTTCTTTCATATTCCGAACGCCCAAGCCAATATAAACTGTAAGCTTCAAGAGACTTGTCTTCATTTATTTTTAGTGCCTTTTCAAACATTTCACTACTTTGGGAAAAAAGCCCTATTTTAAAATCTTCAATAGCCTTTAACACTAAAACACGCTGAAGAGTTTCATTGTTTTTATACCCGTTTTTGCCCTCCAAAATATCAATAGCGGCAGCGTAATTTCCTGATTTGGTGTAGGAGTTAATAAGCAGTTCACCAATAAGTTCAGCTTGCTCATTTTTAGAATAGGCTTCTAAAAAATCTAATAAAACGTTAGGTGGCTCTTCGTAGGGGTTACCCACTTCATAACTCAATTTTGCATAATTCAAAAAAGCATCTTCCTTAATTATAGGGTCAAAATTCATCCTTGAAGCACTTTTAAAAGCATTTTGAGCAGCCGCTTTCTGGTTCGTTTTCAAATAGCAATCAGCTAAATAATAATAAGCGTTTTGAGCTAAGGAATTTTTCTTTCCAATAATTTTATTAAACTGTCCTATGGCCTTTTCATAATTTCCCTGCATGTAATAAGCATACCCTAGTTGATAGAAGTCTATATTTTCCCAGGTTCCTTTTTTTCCCCTGTAAGCTTCTAGATAAGGAACTGCTTCAATATAGGATTCTAGATTAAAAAAACTTTCCCCAATAATTTTTGAAATTTCTGAAAGCTCATCTTCAGTAGCTTTCTCTAGAAAAGGTTTTCCAAGTTCGATTGCTTTATTAAAACGCCCCAGCCTAAAATTCATATCGGCTTGGAAGTATGACAGATTCGCTTTTTGATTAGGATCAGAAATATTACTAAACTGTGTTTCAGCTTCGTCAAAATCTTCAAGCTGATACGCTATATGACCTAAATAATAATGCGCATCTGACTCAAAAACTTTATTATTTTTTACTTTTTCAAGATAGGGTTTCGCTTGTTTGTATCGTTTTGCAGAAAACAAAGTATATCCTTTATTGAAATTATACTCAGGAAGGTTCACTTTGGGAACTTGATTTTCCGAAACACGCATAAACCACTTTAGGGCGTAGCGGTATTTTTCATTATTAAAATAATAATTTGCAACATCAAAATCAATGGTAGAGGTTTCTGGGGAGTTCGGATAATCTGCTTTAAACTGACTCAACATCTTTTCTGTCCCAACATAATTGAGTCGGAGCGCATTGGACAAAGTACTAAACTCAATTCTTTGTTTTAGTTCGTTTGAAGCATACGCATCATTTAAAAATAAATTGGTCTGCCATGAAGATGGAAAATAACCTAATCCAAAATAATGAACGGCATTTTCTGGAACCATTTGTGAATCATACAATTGCCCCATCAAAAAAGCGGGGAATAGAAAGACAATAGTCCATTTAATTCTTAAGATTTTCAAATGGTAAAGCATCAAAACAAAGGTAGCTGATTTATGTTACCCTACTAACGTCAATAACAATTGAAAAAGTATATTTTATCAACAAAATATTTAAGAATAACTCAAAAAACATACCTTTAACACAAAAGTACCTTCTCTATGCAAAATGCAATTGTCACGCTAGATAAAGCGACTATTATAAATGAAAAGAATGTCATTTTCTCTGACATAAACTTTAGTGTGGGGGCAGGTGAGTTTGTTTTTTTAATTGGTAAAACAGGAAGTGGGAAAAGCAGTCTTTTAAAAGTACTTTATGGAGACCTTCAGCTTTCAGCTGGACAAGGTGCTATTGTTGGATATAACCTAACAGAAATCAAGGAAAATCAGATCCCTTTACTTAGAAGAAAAATAGGGGTTGTCTTTCAAGATTTTAAACTACTCCCCGATCGCACTATTTTTGATAATTTAGTTTTTGTACTAAAAGCCACCGGCTGGAAGAATAAGGAGCAAATAAAAACTCGTGTAAGTGAGGTTTTACATCTTGTAAACGTACCTGCTGATACAAATAAATTTCCCTTTGAATTATCGGGAGGGGAACAACAACGTGTTGCAATTGCCAGAGCTTTACTCAACCATCCTGAACTCATAATTGCTGATGAACCAACAGGAAATCTTGATCCAGAAACTAGCCAAGAGATTATGCAGCTTTTCAGAAAACTTCACGCAGAGGGAATGAGTGTTATCATGGCTACACATGACTATAATATGATCATGAAATTTCCAGGAAAGATATTTCAGTGCGACAAAGGCAATCTTAACGAGGTGATTGCGAAAAAATAATATTATACTTTTTGACGCTTACGTTCATTTTCATCTAAAAATACCTTCCGTAAACGGATTGAATTAGGAGTTACTTCCACATACTCATCTTTTTGTATGTATTCTAAAGCTTCTTCAAGAGAAAATTTAATAGGAGGAGCTAATTTAACTTTATCATCAGACCCTGAGGCTCTTACGTTAGATAGCTTTTTAGTTTTTGTTACGTTTACCACCAAATCATCTTGTCGACTGTTTTCACCTATTACTTGACCCGCATAGATAGCTTCATTAGGTGCAACAAAGAACTTTCCTCTTTCTTGTAATTTATCTAATGAATATGGAATCGCAGAGCCTTTTTCCATGGATATCAATGACCCATTTATACGTCCAGCTATAGCACCCTTGTAAGGACTAAACTCAACAAAGCGGTGGTTCATAATTGCCTCGCCAGCTGTTGCTGTAAGTAATTGATTTCGTAACCCTATGATTCCTCGAGAAGGAATTAAAAACTCACAAATCATTCTAGAACCTTTTGGATTCATACTGACCATTTCTCCTTTTCTAAGGGAAACCATCTCAATTGCTTTTCCTGAAACATCTTCAGGCAAATCAATTGTCAATTCTTCCATGGGTTCCATTTTTTGCCCATCAATTTCTTTTATAATTACTTGCGGCTGTCCTATCTGCAACTCATAACCCTCACGACGCATGGTTTCGATTAGTACAGACAAGTGTAGAACACCTCGACCAAATACAATAAATTTATCTGAGCTATCTGTCGTCTCTAAACGCATAGCTAAGTTTTTCTCTAGCTCTTTTTCAAGACGATCGCGAATATGTCTAGAGGTAACAAACTTACCCTCTTGTCCAAAAAATGGAGAATCATTAATAGTGAAAAGCATACTCATGGTAGGCTCATCAATAGCAATTGTAGGTAGTGCCTCTGGTGCCTCAATATCAGCAATAGTATCCCCTATGTCAAATCCTTCCAGTCCAATTACAGCGCATAAATCTCCTGGCTCAACTCGGTCTACCTTTTTACGTCCCAAACCATCAAAAAGATGAAGTTCCTTAATTTTAGATGGTATTTTTTGACCATCTCGCTTGATTAAATTCACACGCATTCCACTGTCTAAATTTCCGCGTTGTAAACGTCCAATCGCAATTCTACCAGTAAAAGATGAAAAATCAAGAGAGGTTATGAGCATCTGGGTATTTCCGTCTTTTATTTCGGGACTAGGAACATGCTCTAAAACCATATCCAATAAAGGCTCAACAGAGTCTGTTTGGTTATTCCAATCCGTGCTCATCCAATTGTTTTTTGCAGAACCATATACTGTAGGAAAATCAAGTTGCCACTCCTCAGCCTCTAACTCAAACATCAAATCAAATACAGATTCATGTACTAATTCTGGAGTACAGTTTTCTTTATCCACTTTATTGATAACAACAATGGGCTTTAACTTAAGATCAATTGCTTTTTTTAGTACAAAACGTGTTTGCGGCATCGGTCCCTCAAACGCATCAACTAAAAGTAAAACACCATCAGCCATATTCAAAACACGTTCAACTTCACCTCCAAAATCTGCGTGGCCGGGTGTGTCAATGATATTAATTTTGACATCTTTATATACTACAGAAACGTTTTTAGAAAGAATAGTAATTCCTCTTTCTCGTTCCAAATCATTATTATCTAAAATAAGGTCTCCCGTGTTTTCATTGCTACGGAAGAGGTTACAGTGATGAAGAATTTTATCTACTAAAGTTGTTTTTCCGTGGTCAACATGCGCGATAATCGCGATATTTTTGATAGCTGTCATAGCGTTTTTTAAGCGTGTGCAAATATATTATTAATTCTCACTAGAGCGAGAAAACCTAACGATTATTAATCAAGTAATTAGGATAAAAGATTAATAAAATAATAATCACATTGGGTTTGGCGCAATCTTTGTAAATTTGCACCTTAATTAGTTCTTTGAAAATTCATGGGGTCGTCTGGTTTTGACAGCAGGACGCATGAAAAGGTAAGCAAGTCGAGCGCTGAATTACAGCTCGTAAATCTCATTGTTCACACTTTTAAATGGCGAGAATAACTACGCTCTAGCTGCATAATTAACAGAATTATAGTACGTTAATGCCAAGTCCTGACTAGGTCAGGAAGCTGGATGTCTCTGAATAGCCCTTGTTGACGGCGATTTATATTGAGGCACCATAAAAGTCAACATCGAAACACAAAAGCATCGGTTGTGTTTTTCAATAAAGATGATAAGGTTGGTTTGGGCAGGTTTCGGTCAGGGCTAATTCGAAAATTAATCGAAACCTAAACTTGTAGAAAGCTTTTTGATCGCTTGTTTGGACGCGGGTTCGACTCCCGCCGACTCCACTTAATAGTCCCGAAGATTATTTGTTTTTGGGACTATTTTTATTTACAAGTCAATGTAAACCAAAAAACCTTTAACATAAATATGTTACTTTTATAAATAGAAAATTTTCTATGATTAAAGTCATGCGCTTTCTATTTCTGATTCTTATCGGAACACTTACTTTTTCATGTGTCAACCATAGCAGCGAATTTATTCCCCTATCAGTTATAGCCAAACACACTAATGGTCTTGAATATGTTGGTATGAACTCATGCATAGAGTGTCATCCACAAATTGTTGCATCCCACCTTCAAACCTCACATTACAATACCTCAAAACCATTTCGCTTTGAATTGATAGAAGAGGCATTCATTCCAAACAATAACCTTTTATCTTTTGGAAATGGAGACCTCATAAAATTCACTCAAAAAGAAAGAGCAGCTTTCCAGGAAGGATATTTGAATCAGTCCGAAAATCCTGTTTTTAAAAAAAGCATGGATCTAATTATTGGTTCTGGAAATAAAATAGGTCGCTCTTTTTTAAACTGGGAAGACACGTCACTATTCCAACTTCAAGGATCGCACTTTTCTCCGCTAAACCAATGGATTAATAGCCCTGGTTATACATCCGCTTTATCTCCTATGCGACCCATTTTTCCTAGATGCCTTGAATGTCATACCACCTATGCAAGGCCTGAGAATCCCTCAAGTGCTACACAAAACAATCGCTATGTAAAAAATCAAATAATATATGGAATCGATTGTCAAAGGTGTCACGGCGAAGTAGTAAAACATGTAAACTATCAAAGGAAAAACAGATTGGATACTGTAGGAAAATACATTACTCGATATGCTAATTTTTCTCAAGATCAAAGAATTAGTATGTGCGCTCTTTGCCATTCTGGTACTGGACAGGAGAGCAGTATTAAAAGCTTTTCTTTTCAAGCTGGTGATGAACTCACAGAATTTATTTCGACCAATTATAAAACACCCTCCTCAAATAAATTAGATGTACATGCAAATCAAGTTGGTCTTTTAATGGCTAGCATGTGCTTTCAGAAATCTAAAAAAATGGACTGCATGACATGCCATGATCCACATAAAACTGAAAGAGGAATGGAGGTTAAATTTAATAATATCTGTATTTCGTGTCATCAAGGAATCAAACACAATCAAAATACAACACTAAAAACGCCTAATCTTTCGGATTGTATTTCATGTCATATGCCACTTGAAAATAGTAAAACAATGAAACTTGAATTAGAAAAAGAAAATTTACAGCCTGTTAAAGTTAGAAGCCATTTAATTGGGATTAACCCTAATTTAACCTCAGAATAGAGAATAAATTTATATCCAAATTAAATGGCTGCAAAATAAGTGTTTAGAAAACCTTTTTTTGAACGGATTTATTCTGGTAAGCGTATGGTTATATTTCTATACTCTACTTTACCATGGTCCCCTTGAAGCATAATTGGCCCTGGAGCTCCCTCATTGCTATCTAATGCACCACCAGTAATACCAGGTATAATTTGATCATTAATAATTATTTTATCGTTAGCAATAATCGTGACTCTTCGTCCAATTAGGGTAATATCAAAAACCTGCCACTCTCCTGCTGGCTTTGCAGCCATTTGATTTGGCGTTAAAAACCCGTAAACAGCACCAAAAAGTATAGAATTAGGATCTTTTCCAAAACTATCTTCTACTTGTACTTCATAACGTCCACGGAGATAAATTCCAGAATTACTTTCTTGTGGATATCGCACTTCTAAATGCAACTGAAAATCTTCAAAGGATTCATCGGTAACTAGATTATTCCCAGAATAAGGATTCTTCAGAACTCCCTTTTCTGCTATCCATTGATTTTTTTTATTCTCATTTACTTGATGCCATCCATTTAGGCTTTCACCATTGAAAAGCGGTTTTTCTTTACCGAATTTAATGGCTTCTTTTCTGATTAGCTTAGGAGCCCTAGAACCATCAAAAGGATAAGCAATTGCATTACTTCCTAGAATTGTTCCAACTAACTTTCCGTTTGTCAATTTACCTGTAAAGTGAAGATCTGTATTGCCATTCCATTGAGGAGGAATGGAAAAATCAATAATTCCATTTTGAAAATACACCTCAGAAATTGGTCTTGCACTTCCATTATACTCTACAAAATACCCTACTAATGTGTTTGTTCCAGACAACTTAACTTCCAACCAAGAAGGGGCAATTTTATTTTTCATTTGGACATTTAAATCCCATTTTCCGATAATGCTTTCTCTTTCCTGAGCACTAATTGAAACTGTACAAAAAATTAGCAAGATTAATGAGTGACCGATGTGTTTAATAATTTTATGCATGCGTTTTTTTTATGTTTTTTGATTTATTTAAAAGTTACTAATTATTAATACTAAAACTACAAACTTAAATAGTCTGTACCTAAATATTTATCATCCTTGTTGTAATACCACGATCGATCTTTAGGCATGAATATTCCATTTACATTTAGTTCATTTTTCAAAACAATATATTCGCCATCATTTTTAGATTCATCATGAAAAAATTGATATCTTTTTAGTTGAAAGCTGTTTTTATCAAAGTAAAAATACCAAGTATCTCCAACTGTCTCAGGCTCATAAGTAACCTTTAATTTCCAGTAAGAAACATTATCAACAACCTTTTCTTCTACTAAAGGATTTAGAATGGTTCCTGAATCTTTAAGTTTCATAGGAAGACCATATAGATAGGTGTAATAATCCCTATACATCTTTGCGCTTTCACAGGAAAGGCGATTCTTGTCTGCAATTTCATCTGAAAAATCACTGGCTCCATTATAAGACAGTAAACACTCCTTATCTTCCAATTGAGAAACTGAAGTATTTACATCTGAGTCTACCGTTAGCCTAAAAAATGAATCCTTAAAATTCAATTCAATTTTACTTTTACGGAAAGGGCGGTTTGGACTTTCCATACTTACATTAAAACTTCCATTAAAGTTTTTCCACAACCCGTCTGGATCATGATATGTAATTGAACGATTTAATAATTCGTTAGCTGTAAAATCTTGACCTTGGAGTGTTGAAAAAGACAAAATAAAGGCAACTAAATAGACGGCTTTTTTCAGAACTAAAGTATTAAAGTAAGTTATATATTTCATTCTTTTTTAAACTGAGAACACAAAAGCCTTTAAATCTGCTTTTGAAATTGGAGGATTTGCACCTTTACTTCCAGCCACTAGTGCTCCCATTCCACAAGCATTATTGAGGACTGATTGTATTTCATCCCCCTCTACTAAACCCAAAACTAGGGTTGCTAAAAAAGAATCTCCTGCTCCTACAGTATCAATTACTTTTATTTTATACCCACTGTTGTGGTACCATGAACCCTGATGAAATAAAACTGCACCATGCATGCCTTTTGTTACACAAATAGTTTGGGTATTTGTTTTTTCGGCTAAAAATACTACATGCTGATTTAAAGAATCATGGGGCGATCCCATTTCGGATGCTATTTCATACAATTCATCATCATTAAACTTTAACATGTGAGCAACTTGCATTAATTCAATTAGTGTGGCGGTGTCATAAAAAGGTGGTCTTAGGTTTAAATCAAACACACTAAATTTCGAAACATTTAAAAAAGACATCAGTGTGGCTTTGGAACTTCCTCTAGCGACCAGACTTCCAAATATAAATGCTTCAGCATGACGAGCAGCATATAACGTTTCTTCTGAAATTTCAATAAAGTCCCAGGCAGCATCTTGAGCAATTTCGTATTGAGCTGACCCTTCTTTATTTAAGGTTACATTAACTTTCCCCGTTTTGTGTTTAGAATCGGTTTGAATAAAATGAGTAGAAAGTCCTTGACTTTTCACTTGCGAAAGAATTGCATCACCTAATTCATCTTTACCAACACGACTTATAAATTCTACTACCCCACCCAATCCATTTATTGAGCTAGCAACATTGAAAGGGGCCCCACCCAACATTTTTCCACTTGGAAATAAATCCCAAAGAATTTCACCAAAACATATAATTGATTTGTTGGACATAAAATTAACCTTAAAGAAATTTAAAATTATAAGCAATTGAAACCAAAGAACCTCTAAGCACAGAAAGTTCATATGCACCTAGTGGACTCCCCCCAAAAACATCTCCATCTTGAGCTCCATTTCGTTGGGTATAATAAACATTGAATGGATTACGTCTGCCATACAAATTATAAACAGTTAAGGTCCAATCCCCTTGAAAACGTTTATTAGGGTCTTTTCTATAAGCAATTTTCCATGAAAAATCCAAACGATGATATACAGGAAGGCGTCCGTTGTTCCGTGAGAGAAAAATTGGAATCGTTACGTTTTCTTGATTGTAAACTCCATTGGCAACAGTGTAAGGTCGTCCCGTCTGTCCAGTAAAATTAAAGCTAAAGGCATTGTATGCATCCCCTTCAAAATTTACAGTAGCATTAACAGTATGAGGTCGATCAAAATCTGATGGATACCAGTTGTTATTATTGATTCTGTTTTTTAATGCGAGCTCATTGGTTTTAAGCAAACTTCGAGACCAAGTATAGTTAATGAATCCATTCACTTTACCTTTATTTTTCCTTAAACTCATTTCAACACCATATGAATTCCCCTCAGCCTGAGTTACCTCTTGCTCCAAAAACTCTGAAAGAAAAAAATCTGCCCCTGGCTTATACGTTAAATTATTCTCTGTTATTCTGTAGTATCCCTCAGATGAAATTTCTAAACCTAGATTTGGAAAGTTTTTATATAATCCCAATCCGTAGGTATCATTTTTTTGAGGTTGAATAAAAGTATCAGACATCTTCCAGCGTGATGTGGGTAAAGGGGTTGATGTATTATAGATGTTTTGAATGTATTGATAAATTCGAGCATAACTTGCCTTTAGAGCACTATCCTCACCTAACTTATAATTAATTCCTATACGGGGCTCTGGCCTTGAATAATTGACTACTGTTTCGTTTTTTAAAAAATCTTTTACGCCTTCAAAAATTCCATTTTCTGTATACTGTCCCTGACGAAAAGGTCCTAACAATGAAAAGTTAGTAAATCGTAATCCTGAAGAAATGGAAAGTCGTTCACTGGGATTCCAATTTAAATTGGCATAAAATGATAATTCTCTACTTTTTTCATCTTCTAAATCAACTGGTATTATTGAATTCCCTGAACCTGGATTTAAACTACCAGGATTGATACCGTACTGATTTAACTGAAGACCAGCATAATAATTTAAGTCTTCATTACGGTCATCTTTATATTCAAATTGTGCACTTGTATACTGAATTTGGGATTCAAAACGTATTACATTAGTCGATTCAATCTCTGGAAATAAATTTTGAGGCAAGTAATTACTGTGAACAAAAGTTCCAACTAAATTAGTTTCATTATCGAAACTATGCAACCATCTTAAGGTATGGTTAGATGTTCCAAAATCATATTGATTGGATGACGAAACAATATTTTCAATAGAAGAAATTAGGTCTAATTGATAAAAATCTTGTGAGAAAAAATGAGTGTATGTCAGCTGATTATTCTCGTTTGGTAGATAAAGCAACTTTACTGTACTATCCTTAAAATTAGCTTTTGTATTTTTTAATCTTGGGATTAATAAGGGAAATAAAAAGTCTGTAAATCCAATTCTACCGCCAGCCAAGAGCATTAATTTATCTTTAATTATTGGGGTTGACAAAGACAACCTGCTTGATATAACACCAACTCCACCCTCCAATTTAAATTTGTCTGTGTACGGACTCTTAACTTTAATATCGACTACCGAAGCAATACGACCACCGTATTTTGCAGGAATATTGGCTTGATAAATATTTACCCCGGAAATCACATCGGGAGTAAAAACTGAAAATAAGCCAAAAAGATGTGTAGGGTTAAAAACTGGGGCAGACTCATAAAGCATTAAATTTTGGTCCAAAGAACCTCCTCTAATTGAGACGCCATTACTTATGTCACCAGTATTGTTTACACCCGCCAAAAGAGTAATACTTCTCAAAACATCAAACTCTCCTAATGCTGTTGGAATTTTTATCAAGTCTCTAGCATTAAGTTCAAATACTCCCATTTGGGTACTTTCGACATTCTGATTTCGCTTTTGAGCAAGGACTATTATTTCTGAAAGCTGCTCTTCTTCTGTTTCCATTGTTATGGAAAGATTGGTGTTCTTATCCAAAACAACAGTGCGGATTTCTTTTCTGTATCCTAAATATTCTATACTCAAAGTATAGGTGTCCGCTTTTAAACGTTTAGAAAAAATTCCACTAGGATTGGTGATTCCACCACAACTACATGGATCCAAAAGAACAGTTACACTACTCAAAGGATCCTTAGTGTCTAAATCAGAGATAGAAAGTGTTAGAACATATTCCTGACCTACAACACTAAAAGAAAACAATACAGCAAAAAAACTATACTGAATCGACCTAAATAATTTAAATTTTATTCCTCCCATGTTAGTGGTTTTATTTTAGTTTGATTTCGCCCTTCTAGACAAGGAGTTTCATAAGTAATTGGATTTGGAAGAGGGTCTCCCAAAAGTTCTGGTTGTGGAACTCGGAAGGCACCAACAGTCATTTGAGGAATGTCTCCTCTTTTTACAAAAATTGATTTACTACTTCCAGCAGCAGCAGTAAAGCGACCTAAAACAGGATCTTCCGAATCTTCAGGATTATAAAAATTACCAATTAAAGCAGAGGGAAGAGGAGCGTTAAATCCACTGTTATTATCTACAATATCTTTTATAGTTTTATAATATTTGTGCGCTTCTTCTGTAATATTCAGTTGTAGGATCTCAACCAATACATCTTGTTTTGTGTAAAGAGGTATTTTTCCAACCAATAAGTTAGAAATATTTTTACCATTAGTAAAAGCATCATCAAAGAGCGTAATCTCCTGATTAAAGGAAATTTTCCAGCACGTTTGATCACACAAATAAGTATAATATTCCTTTGCTAAGGGATTGTCTATTTGTGAAACACATTCACCGAATCGTAAAACACCATTATTACATACAGCACAATAAATTTCTTTTTCATAGGCTCTATACTGAAAATAATAAAAGTTTGTTTCTTCTACTGGTTCCTGAAAATCAATTCGTATTTCATGACCAGGAATAAATTTTCCTATAGATTCATCAAAGGACATTTCTTTGTTATAAGCATCAGAAATTGCATCAATAGAAACTACTTTAGGAACAACTTCTGTAATTGATTTATAAGTCTTTCCAGCGGGTGTCGTTACCTTCAACTCCCATTCGGTTCCCTCATCAACCCTAAAGTCTGCTGAAACCAAGTAACTCTCTTTACCTTCAGTTAAACTTATTTCTTCATTTGTGACTGAATTCTTTAAGCTCACCTTACACCCTTCCATAAATTCAGTTTTGTAAATACCAAACTCCAAAACTGTTTTCTTCACAGTAGCATAAGTAGTTCCTGGAACCGTAGAGGCAATTGCATCAATAATAACCAATCCATCTTCATAATCAAATTCAGGGGGGACAGGGTCTATACAAGAGTGCATCAAGACCCCCAATAGTAGCAATCGAATAAAAGTTATTTTATTATGAAAAGCCACTCTTTTTTCACTAGATTTATTTTTCAATAGTATATAATTTAAGCTAATAAAAACAAATATTTAATTTCTCTATTCATTTATGTGAAATAAATTCATTTATTTTTAACTATGATTCGATCCTCCATAAAATATTTTCAGAAACCCATCATTTTAGTCATTGCATTTCTCTTATTTTCCTGTGAAATAACTATGGAAAAATCCCCTAAAAGTGATCACCTTTTATGGTATGAACAGGCAGCTTCAGAATGGGAGGAGGCACTTCCACTCGGTAATGGTAGATTAGGTGTGATGGTCTTTGGAAATCCAACTAAAGAACATATTCAACTCAATGATGATTCCCTTTGGCCAAAGGACTTAGAATGGGGGAACCCAGAAGGTACCTTTGAAGACCTAAAACAAATTAGAAATTTATTAATTGATGGTGACATTGAAAAAACAGATCATCTTTTAATTGAAAAGTTTTCTAGAAAAACCGTTGTCCGCTCACATCAAACACTTGGTGATCTTCATATTCGCTTAGATCATGATTCAATTTCAGACTATAAAAGAAGCCTTAATTTAAATAAAGCTACAGCGTATGTTAATTACAAAACGGAAGGCTATCCAGTTAAAGAAAGTGTTTTTGTTTCCCACCCCCATCAAGCAATAGTTGTTATAATAGAATCTGAACATCCCAAAGGAATTAATGGATCAATACAACTAAGTAGACCTATGGATGAGGGATTTCCTACCGTATCTGTACTATCTAGAAACAACTCAGAAATAATTATGACCGGGGAAGTGACCCAACGGGGTGGTAAATTTGATTCTAAAACGTTACCTATCTTGGAAGGTGTTTCCTTTGAAACAATTCTGAAAACCTCCCATGAAGGAGGAAGTATAGCATCAAATGAAAACAAATTAGAATTAAAAGGTGTTCGTAAAGCTGTTCTTTATATAGTGTCTAACTCTTCCTTTTATCATGAAAATTACACCTCTCAAAATCAAAAAAACTTTGCCGTAATTGAAAAAACTTCACTTTCTGATATTGAAGAACAACACATAAGAGATCATCAAAACTATTATGAACGTATAGATTTTAATATTGAAACGAAAAACATTTCCCAACTAATTCCAACCGACAAAAGAATTGAAGCTGTTAAAAAAGGAAATGTAGATTTAGAATTACAGGAACTACTCTTTCACTTTGGGAGATATCTTCTAATAGCCTCTTCTAGAGAGGGAACTTTACCTGCAAATCTTCAAGGGTTATGGAACCAACATATTAGTGCACCATGGAACGCTGACTATCATCTCAACATTAATCTTCAAATGAACTACTGGTTGGCAAACGTAACCCAACTGGATGAATTAAATAATCCACTATTTGATTATGTTGATCGTTTATTGATAAATGGAAAAAAAACAGCCCAAGAAAACTTTGGAGCTAGAGGTTCATTCCTTCCTCATGCAACTGACATTTGGGCACCTACATGGCTGAGAGCTCCAACGGCATATTGGGGTGCATCATTTGGTGCTGGCGGATGGATGGTTCAACATTATTGGAATCATTTTGAATATACTCAAGATTATAATTTTTTGAGAAACAGAGCTTTTCCTGCGATAGAAGAAGTAGCAAAATTTTATAGCGATTGGTTGATTGAAGATCCACGTGATGGCTCATTAATTTCTGCCCCTTCTACTTCTCCAGAAAATCGATATATTAACGATCAAGGAGTGGCAGTCTCAAGCTGCTTGGGTAGTGCCATGGATCAACAGGTTATAAAGGAGGTTTTTACGAATTATCTCAAGGCAGTAAGACTGTTGAATATTGATAATGAATGGATTCAAAAAATAGAAAAACAACTAAAGCAATTGCGTCCTGGGTTCGTCCTGGGCAGTGACGGAAGAATTTTAGAGTGGGATCGTGAGTATAAAGAATTAGAACCCGGTCACCGTCATATGTCCCATCTGTATGGTTTTCATCCAGGAAATCAAATCAGCTCTCTAACCACACCTAAATTATTTGATGCGGTAAGAAAAACACTTGACTTTCGATTGGCCAATGGAGGTGCTGGAACTGGCTGGAGTAGAGCATGGCTGATCAACTGCGCTGCAAGACTTTTGGATGGTGACATGGCTCAAGAACACATTCAACTAATGTTTGAAAAATCAATCTTTTCAAACCTCTTTGATGCACATCCACCTTTTCAAATAGATGGAAATTTTGGATATACTGCTGGAGTTGCTGAACTTTTATTACAGTCTTATGAAGAAAACACCCTACGATTACTGCCTGCACTTCCACCTCTTTGGAAAAAAGGAAATGTAAACGGTTTAAAAGCTAGAAACAATATACTTGTTTCAATGCAGTGGGACGAGGGAAAGCTTATCCAAGCAGAATTGATCGCTCAAAAGGATACAGAAATTAACCTCATCTATCAAAATAAATTTTCTATCGTCAAATTAATACAAAAACAACCCTATATATTTAAAATTATGGATTAAAAGTTTTTATATATTTGATATTATTAATTATTAAGTAATGGAGAGTAAATTTAATAATCCACTTCAGTCGCTTGATCATTGGGAAGATGATTTATTAGAGCGTTATCCTGAAAAAGATCTAAAAACAAAAGAGGAATATCGAGATTATGATACTTCTGATCGAGCTGAGGGCGTAAGAGCTTTTTACAAGTTAAATCATGAGTTCCAGACCTATGATTTTGTGTGTCAAAAAGAAAAAGAGTTTTTATCCTTTAATAAAAAAGAAATGTCACTCTGGGATGCAGTTGACTTTTTGAACACTTTAGTAGATGATAGTGACCCAGACATTGACCTTGATCAATTTCAACACCTTCTTCAAACTTCAGAAGCAATAAGAGCTGATGGCCATGAAGATTGGTTTGTTTTAACTGGCTTTTTACATGATTTAGGAAAAGTACTCTGTCTTTTTGGAGAGCCTCAATGGGCAGTAGTAGGAGATACTTTCCCTGTAGGTTGTGAATTTTCTAAAAAAATAGTACACCCAGAATTTTTTGAATTAAATCCAGATTCTAAAAATCCAAAATACAATACCCCATTAGGGATATACTCAGAAAATTGTGGGCTGGATAACGTTAAAATGAGTTGGGGTCATGATGAATATCTTTACCAAATTTTAAAAGATCACCTTCCTAAGCCAGCACTTTATATGATACGATATCACTCATTTTATGCTCAACATAGAGAAGAAGCATACAATCATTTGATGTCACAAGAAGACCTCGAGCTTTTTGAATGGGTAAGAAAATTTAACGCTTATGATTTATACTCTAAAGCTCCTACTCCACCAGACAGCAAGGCATTGCGCCCTTATTACGAAAAATTAGTCTCTAAATACTTGCCTAAAACTCTTCGTTTTTAATCAATATAGATTTGTTTTAAAGTTGCGAATACGCTAATGGCTTTAAGAAAGTTCTCTTGATATCTGAAACTGAATTAGCATACATGGGAAGTTTAGAAATACGTTTCCATTCTGGATGAGCAGAAAACTTTGCCCAGTTTGAATTCCGTTCTTCCATATTTTTGAATGATAGCATATAGGTTAACGCTGGCATCAAAGGTCCTGAAACTTGACTGCCAAAAAATACTGAGTGTAAGCCTGTTTCTTCAAAAATAGTCAGCTCACCATCATTAAACATATCCGTCTTTCTGTCTACAGCATTTTCGCTATACCCTTCATAGGTTCTCAATTCAAATAATTGTGACCCTTTTGCAGGTTTTACAATTTGAGGTAACCCTTTGAATGCAAAATAAAAAGAACTGCTGTATCTTGTGTATACACGATTAGTAACTGGAACTGCATCATAATCCTTCTTATCTTCTTGATACGTTTTATCAATTTCTAAAGCACTTAAAACCGCCCCATAATGAGCAATACCCTTAAAAGGAATTAAAACCACTAGTTGCTTGGGAGTAGGCTCGCCTAATGCCTCAAAAACCCCAATATTCTCAACACCAGTTCTGTTTAGAGCAGGAAGTAGAGCTGTAGATAAATAATCATGTAACTCCGACTCGGAACCGTTAAAGGGGATCGTATACGTTCTCAATTCATAATAATCCTTTTGCCCAAACGCAAAAATTGAAAGCATCAAAAATGATAGTAAAAAATAATTTTTAAACATCGTCTATATCGTTAATTAAAGTTAAATTTAAAGATATATAATAGATTTATCATGAGAGCATTTTACCTTCTTTTATTACTACCTTTTTTTGTTTTTTCGCAACAAGAAAACTTCAAACTGACATTTAATCATCAAGCACTACCGGTTAAAAAACTTCAAGAAACAGGTGATTTTTATGTACAAATTTTAGGTTTTGAAGAAATGAAGGTTACTGCAGATCAGACGATTCCAAAAAGATGGCTTCACAATCATGAAGGAAAGCAACTACATTTAATTACAAGCGAAGATGGAGTTCCAAATACAATAATAAATCATATGGCTTTTTCTACTCTTAATCTTGATGAAGTAGTTGCACATTTACGCAAAAATAAGGTTGACTACTGGACTGATGAAGGCAAGAAAAACGAAGTTAGAATTCGGAAAGACGGCGTGCGTCAAGTTAAAATTCAAGACCCAGAGGGACATTGGGTAGAAATAAACGAAGCAAATTAAAAACCACTTCTCATAATCCCCATTGCTAAACCCCTCAATTCAGCTAATCCCTTTAGTCTTCCAATAGCAGAGTATCCGGGATTCGTAGTTTTATTTAAATCATCTAACATTTGATGTCCGTGATCAGGTCGCATTGGTATTTCACAATCCTTTCGCCCTAAATTTTTGCGTTTCCTCTCCTCTGTTAAGGCAGCCTTGACCATTGCATACATATCAACATCTCCTTCAAGATGATTCGCTTCATGGAAGTTGCCTTCCTCATCTCTTTGTGTACTCCTAAAATGTAAAAAATGAATACGTTCCGCATGCTTAGTGAACATTTCTAAAAGATTATTATCTGCTCTAACTCCAAAAGAACCAGTACAAAATGTCAACCCATTATTCAAGGAAGGAACAGCGTCAAATAATAAATCAATATCTGCTGCGCTACTAACCACCCTCGGAATTCCAAAAAGAGAATAAGGGGGGTCATCGGGATGGATGCACATATTTATTTTACAAGCTTCAGCAGTAGGCATCAAAGCCTTTAAAAACTCAATTAAATGGCTACGTAAAGTTTCTGTATCGATGTTTGAATAGCCTCCAATTTGTTTATTGAATTGCTCCATTGTGTAGCCTTCCTCTGCTCCAGGTAAACCTGCAATAATGCTTTTGGTCAAGGATTTGATCTGAAGGTCATCAAGACTTTCATAGTACCGTTTTGCCACATCTATTTCTTGAGCAGAATAATCCTGCTGGGCATGTACTCTTTTAACAATATAAAGATCAAACGCTCGCAACGCATTAATCTCATAGGAAAGTGCTGTTGAGCCGTCTTCTAAAGTTTTATACAAATGCGTTCTTGTCCAATCTAAAACAGGCATAAAATTATAACACACAGTATGGATTCCACAGCGAGATAAATTTTCTAGAGTCTTTTTGTAATTTTCTATGTAGACCTCAAAATCTCCGATACGTTGTTTAATGTCCTCATGAATCGGAACCGACTCGACAACCCCCCATTCTAAACCTGCTTTTTCAATGATCGTTTGATGTGCTTTAATTTCTTTAACTCCCCACACCTCACCGTTAGGTATGTTATGAAGAGCTGAAACAACTGTTTTTGCGCCTGCTTGACGAATGGTAGCTAATGTTACCACATCATTCGGACCATACCATCTAAAAGATTCTTTCATAGCTACAAATTAAACACCTGAGAAGGCGCTAAAACCCCCATCAATAGGCAAAACAATACCCGTCACAAAGCTAGAACTATCACTACATAAAAAATGAATCGCTCCATTCAACTCTTCTGCTTTCCCAAAACGTTTCATAGGAGTGTTTCGGATGATTTTTTCACCTCGTTCTGTTAGGCTTCCATCATCATTTAAAAGTAATTTTTGATTTTGTTTTCCGATAAAAAAACCTGGAGAAATCGCATTTATACGAATTCCATCTCCAAATTTAAGTGCCATCTCGACTGCCATCCATCGAGTAAAATTTTCCATTGCTGCCTTAGCAGCAGAATATCCCACCACACGGGTGAGGGCTTGATTAACAGTCATAGAGGAATAATTAACGATGGAACCTTTTCCTCTCTCACTCATCGATTTACCAAATACAATAGAAGGCAAAACAGTACCCTTAAGATTCAAGTTTACAACTTCATCAAAATCAGGTACAGACATATCAAAGATAGTTTGATCATCGGAAATTACAGCCCCGGGAAGGTTCCCCCCTACCGCATTGATCAAAATATCTATATGACCAAATTGATTGATAACTTTCGTTTTTACCTGTTCTAATGCCTCTCTATCCATAACATCAACCACATGAGCTGCAGTTTCAGTCTTAGAAGACAACGTTTCTAAAAGAGAATTTAAAAGAGATTGGGTTCTTCCCAAAATAACAATCTTAGCTTTTGCATTGGCTAAACTTATAGCCAAACTACTCCCAAGAGTTCCGGTAGCTCCGGTAAGGATAATAACTTTATTTTGAAGTGAAAACATAGAATATATCGTTCTAAAAATTATAGGACTTGTCCCAGTATATTGTTTTATTTTGATCCATCGCTCTAATTCCCATATCAATTGCAAAAGCTGCTTTTGATCCAGAAATAACATTAGATAATGGGGCTACATCATTTAGAATAGAATCTCTAAAGTCTTCCAGGGCTTGCTGTGTAGGATCGGTGTGAGAATAGTTTAAAGGAATTCCCTTTCCTGCCTCCCAGTTTGTTGTGGCACCTGAAACACCATCTACATCTCCATATTCTTTGACATAAGAACCTTCAGGATAAAACCATGCTTTAGCATAATCAAGTACCATGGTTCCTTTATCCCCAAAAACGTGAATTTTATAATCATCTTTTGCATTTCCAGTCAAACAAGTATAACTTGCTTTTACACCATTTGGATAAGCAAAAATTACGTGGGTGTTGTCATAAGTTTCTCTTCCATCTTTCCAATAATCAATTCCGCCGAAACCTGTTACTTTTTCAGGATGAGAGTTTAATAACCAATTCGCAAAGTCAATTTGATGGGAGCTCAGCTCGGCCAGCAACCCAAATGAATATTCTCTGTACATTCTCCAATTGATTTGGCGTTCAAGCTTCGGATCTGGAACCGGTCTTCGCCAGTTACCATTTCTATTCCATTGCGCTCTTATACTGGTTACCTTCCCTATTTTTCCTCCTTGAATTAAATCTACTGCATGGGAATACAATCTTGAACTGTGATACTGATGACCGGTTTGAAATACTTTTTTGTGCTTACTCAAAACTTTTTTTACTAAATCAATTGTCTCTTTAGCTCCTTTAACCATTGTTTTTTCACAGTAAATATGAAGGTTAGCATCAACAGCATCGGAAGCAATTTCTGCATGTGTATTTAAAGGTGTGGTAATGATCACAGCATCTAAATCTTTATTTTCCATCAGGTCTAAATGACTGTTATAGGTTTTGGCTTTGGGAGTAATTCTAGAGGCCTCTTTCAATCGGAAAGGTAAAGTATCACATAAACCAACGATAACAACACCCTCCATTTTTGAAAAAATTCGTAGTAAGCCATTACCTCGGTCTCCTACTCCAATAACTCCTATTCTTACGGTATGGCTGTTTTTTAAATCAAGAATTGAAAAGCCACTATTGGGATAAGCTAAAGATGCGGTTAGGATAGTAGCTGCTGTACCTAAAAACTTTCTCCGATGTTTCTTCATATTCAATAACTATTTTGTTTCCCATAAAAGTATTAGAAATCTTGGATTCTTTGAAGCTTTAAAAGGTTTATATTCGTTAAAAATGAGTTTATTAGTAAAATGAAAAATAATTCATAATTTAACTTCAAACTTAATCCATCCAAATCAATGAAAATATTTTCAAGTAAATTAGCAATACTATTATTGTCTTTTGGCTTACTTCCATTGCCCAATTTGAATGCTCAGGAGGTTCCTAAATGGGAAATGATATTCAATGGAAGCGATCTAAATTCCTTTAAACAACTTAATGGGGATGCATCCTTTATAATTGAAAACGGGACCTTGGTTGGTGTTTCTAAACTAAATACCGCAAATAGTTTTTTAGCAACTAAAAAGACGTACTCCGACTTTATACTCGAATTTGAAGTAATGGTTGACAACGGCTTAAACTCAGGAGTTCAATTCCGAAGTAACAGCTATTCTGAATATAAAAATGGCCGTGTTCACGGATACCAATGTGAAATTGAAACTAGTGATCGTAAATGGGCTGGTGGTGTTTTTGACGAGGCACGTCGTGGCTGGCTGTATCCACTAACAAGAAATCCAACGGGACAAGAAGCTTTTAGAAATGGAGAATGGAATCATTACCGTATCGAAGCAATTGGAAACCAAATTCGAACTTTCATTAACGGTATTCAATGTGCCAATTTAATTGATGACTTAACTTCTGAGGGCTTTATCGCGTTCCAAGTACATAGCATTAATAAAAAAGAAGATAATGGTAAAAAAGTACGCTGGCGAAATATAAAAATATTGACGCAATCTTTAGAACAATTCATGAATCCTCCCACAACTTATGCTGTTGAAATAAGTAATTTAAATAATACGCTAACTCAAAATGAGATCAGAAAAGGCTATCGATTATTATGGGATGGAAAAACAACTCAGGGTTGGAAAAGTGCTACTAAAAATGCTTTTCCAGAAAAAGGATGGTCAATTGAAAAAGGCAATCTTATTGTGGAAGCTGCCACAGGTTCAGAATCAGAAAATGGAGGTGATATTGTTTCAACAAGTACTTTTTCAAATTTTGAATTAAGCGTTGATTTCCTTTTAACAGAGGGTGCTAACAGCGGTATTAAATATTTTGTAAAACCCACACTTAATAAAGGACCTGGTTCTGCAATTGGATTAGAATTTCAACTTTTGGATGATGAAAAGCATCCTGATGCCAAACAGGGTAAGAACGGAAACCGAACAGTAGGCTCCCTTTATGATCTAATTCGTGCAGAAAATAGAACCACAGGAGGTAGAGGAAAAAATTTTAAAGGAGTCAATACATGGAACAATGCACGAATTGTTGTAAAAGGAGGGCATGTTGAACACTGGCTTAATCATGTAAAAGTCGTTGAATTTGATCGTTTCAGTCAAGTTTTTGAAGCACTTATAGAAAAAAGTAAATACGAAAAATGGGAACAATTTGGACGTTGGCCTGAGGGAGTAGTTCTTCTCCAGGATCACGGTGATAAAGTTTCTTTTAAAAATATTAAAATCAGAGAATTCTAAATTATGAAGAATACAAGAAGAAATTTTATTAAGAAAACATCAATTGGTACAGCTTCTGTAGTTATGGGTGCTTTAAGTCCTAATTTCATGATTGGAAGAAACATTCTTGGGGCAAATGATCGAATTAATTGTGCTATTGCTGGAGTAAGAAGTAGAGGAAAAGCCCATGCTGCCGCCATCCATCTTCAAAAAAATGCTAATGTAATCTTCAGTTGTGATGTTGATGATAAAATCATAGAAGAGCATAATATCTGGAGTAAAAAAAATATAGGTTATGTCCCTAAAGTTGAAAAAGATTTTAGAAAGCTCGTTGAAAACAAAGACATAGATGCTGTATTTATCGCCTCACCTGAACATTGGCATGCTCCTATGGCCATCATGGCAATGCAAGCGGGCAAGCATGTCTACCTTGAAAAACCATGTAGTCACAATCCTCATGAAAACGAATTATTAGTAGCTGCCCAAAAAAAATATGGCCTTAAAGTTCAAATGGGAAATCAACAACGCTCGGCAGTGACATCAATGCAAGCGATAACAGACATTAGAAATGGAATCATCGGCGAGGTGTATAAAGGAGAAGCCTATTATTCCAACAATAGAGGGTCTATAGGAATTGGTAAAGAAATTTCTGTCCCCAAGACTTTAGATTGGGAGTTATGGCAAGGTCCTGCTCCAAGAAAGGCGTATAAAGACAATATCCATCCCTATAATTGGCATTGGTTCAGAAATTGGGGAACAGGAGAAGTTCATAATAATGGAACTCATGAAATTGACATATGTCGATGGGCTTTAGATGAGGGTTTACCAGAAAGCGTTTCCTCAGTTGGCGGAAAATACACTTTTCAAGATGACTGGGAATTTGTAGATAATCAGCAGGTTACTTTTAAATATCCTAAAAATAAATTTATTACCTGGACAGGGCATAGTAGAGGGTTAATCCAACCCAAACGTCCCGGGAGAGGTGTAACAATTTATGGTAGTAAGGGAACAATTCAACTTAGTAGAAATTTCTATAAACGCTATGACCTAGGAGGAAATCTAATCGACTCTATTTTTGAAGATGCTGTGAGTCAAACCACAGATACTCGAGGCCAAGGTCAGCTGGATGTAAATCATGTTGAAAATCTTTTTAATGCCATACGAGAAGAAAAATCTCTAAATGCCGAAATTAAAGATGCCAGTATTTCAACCATGATGTGTCATCTTGCAAATATGGCTCAGGATGCAGGTGAAACCCTTCAAATTGACCGTAAATCAGGAAAAGTATTAAATAATACTATGATAATGAAAAATTGGAATCGTGAATATGCTCAGGGCTGGGAACCCAAGGTTTAAATTATAATTAAATTATTATAGTGGACAAATCTCAATCACAACAACATTTTATCCATGCTGACTTTCTACTAGATAGTAAAGAAGCAAAGGAGCTCTATCATAATTATGCCGCGTCGCTTCCTATAATAGATTACCACAATCACCTCTCGCCCGAGGCCATTGCAAATAACACCTCATACAACAACATTTCCGAGCTTTGGCTTGCGGGTGATCACTACAAATGGAGAGCTATGCGTGTATTAGGCATAGATGAAAAATTTATTACCGGGGAGGCAACAGACAAAGACAAGTTCCTAAAATTTGCTGAGGCAATGCCTTACATGCTTCGAAATCCCTTATACCATTGGACACATCTTGAGCTCAGTCGCTATTTTGGAATCGACTCACAACTATCTTCTAAAAATGCTGAAGCTGTTTACGAAAAAACTTCTTCTTTAGTTCAAACAAAAGAGTTTTCAACGCAAGCTCTACTCCAAAAAATGAATGTAGAAATGCTTTGTACAACAGAAGATCCTATAGATAGTCTGCAGCATCATACTACTCTAACAAAATCAGATTTTAACACAAAAGTTAGCACCGCCTTCAGACCCGACAAGTCTTTATTCATTAATGGAGTAACATACAATTCCTATATAGATGAATTAGAAAAAGTATCCAATTGTTCGATTGCTACTTATGAAGATTTATGTATTGCTTTGCAAAATAGAATGGATTTTTTCCACAGCAAAGGGTGTAGACTATCGGATCACGGTCTTGAATACATTCCTTTCAAGATGTGCAAGGAAAAAGAAATTGACAGAATATTTAGGACAAGAAGGTCTGGTGGAGAAGTCAGTCCCCAAGAGACTGAACAGTTTCAGACAGCTCTTCTCCTATTTCTAGGAAAAGCATATTCAAAACTGGGCTGGGTTCAACAATTCCACCTAGGAGCTATGCGAAATAACAACACACGAATGCTCAATAAAATAGGTCCAGATTCTGGCTGGGACTCTATCGGCGATTATTCCATAGCATTCGGTCTTTCACGTTATTTAGACATGCTGGACAGCACCAATCAACTTACAAAAACAATCTTGTATAATCTCAATCCTGCTGATAATGAAATTATGGCAACCATGATTGGGAATTTTAACGACGGGAGCTCTAAAGGAAAAATCCAATGGGGATCAGGATGGTGGTTTTTAGATCAATTAGACGGCATGACTAATCAAATAAATACCTTGTCCAATATGGGACTAATTAGCTGTTTTATTGGAATGCTAACCGATTCAAGAAGTTTTCTCTCATTCCCTCGCCACGAATATTTCAGACGTTTACTCTGTTCTATTTTCGGTCAAGAAATCAAAAAGGGATTACTTCCAAACGACCCTAAATGGGTTGGAAAAATTATTTCTGATATCTGTTATCACAATGCAAGAGAGTATTTTGAATATTAATTTATACTTTAACCAAAAACAATTGAAATTTTAAAATGAATAAAGTTGTGACTTTTGGAGAGATTATGTTGCGTTTATCTCCCCCTGGCTTTTTACGATTTTCACAAGCAAACTCTTTCGATGTTGTATATGGAGGAGGAGAATCAAACGTAGCTGTTTCCCTAGCAAACTATGGAATTGATGTAGATTTTGTCACCCGATTACCACAAAACGACCTCGGGGATTGTGCGCTCAGAGAACTTCGTAAACAAGGAATAAATACACACAATATAATCCGAGGAGGAGATCGATTGGGGATATACTTTTTAGAAACTGGAGCCGTAAACCGCGGAAGTAAAGTGGTGTATGATCGGGCAAATTCTTCTGTATCAGAAATCAAGCCCAATATGGTAGACTGGAAAAAAGTATTTAATGGAGTACGCTGGTTTCATTGGACCGGTATCACTCCTGCTATATCTCAAAGTGCTGCAGACACTTGCCTTGAAGCAGTTAAAATTGCAAGCTCGTTAGGAATTACGATTTCTACAGATTTGAATTATCGTTCTAAACTATGGAAGTATGGAGGAGATCGCGAAGCTATCATGTCAGAACTCACCTCCTATTGTGATATTATTTTAGGAAATGAAGAAGATGCAGAAATGCATTTTGGAATCAAACCAGAGGGCTTGGATGTTACCACACAAGGAGACCAGATAAAAGCGGATGCTTTTCTGTCTGTCTGTCAACAGATGATGAAAAAATTTCCAAAAGCAAAAAAAGTAATTACCACTTTAAGAGGTTCTATTTCCGCTTCCCACAATACCTGGGCAGGCATCCTTTATGATGGCAATACTTTGTTTGAAAGTCCACAGTATCAAATCACACACATAGTAGACCGTGTCGGCGGTGGTGATTCCTTTATGGGGGGATTGATATACGGATTACTTACCTACCCAAATGCGGATCAAAAAGCATTAAACTTTGCTGTTGCTGCCTCAAGTTTAAAACATACAATAACAGGAGATGCTAATCTAGTAAGTATAGAAGAAGTAGAAAAATTAATGGGTGGAGATGCCTCAGGCAGAGTTGCTCGATAAAAAATAAATAATATGGCAAGATTTACAAGATTACAAGTGATTAGTCAGATGCAAAAAACAGGCCTAGTTCCACTTTTTTATCATGCTGATGTAACTGTCGCAAAACAAGTTCTTCAAGCGTGCTATGAAGGAGGTGCTAGACTACTTGAATTTACACATCGGGGGGATTTTGCTCATGAGGTATTCAGAGAACTTGTCCTTTTTGCTCAGGAAACGCTTCCAGAAATGATATTGGGTGTTGGCTCTGTAACCGATGCTTCAGCTGCTAGTGACTACATGAAAATCGGGGCTAACTTTGTGGTATCCCCAGTTTTCAGGGAGGATATTGCCATTATATGTAACCGTAGAAAAGTGTTGTGGTCACCAGGTTGTGGAACCTTAACCGAAATTGCCATGGCTGAAGAACGAGGTGCGGAAATTGTGAAACTCTTCCCAGGAAGTGTTTATGGACCAGAATTTGTTAAAGCCATTAAAGGACCACAGCCATGGACAAGTATAATGCCTACAGGAGGAGTAAATACATCAAAAGAAAATTTAAAATCTTGGTTTGATGCTGGCGTAACCTGTGTTGGTATGGGATCACAGTTAATTTCAAAAACGGTTATCGAACAAAAAGATTTTAAGGGATTAAAAGCTACTGTATCGGAGGTAATCAATACCATTCAGGCCCTAAAATAGTTTTGATGAAAAAACTTTATTTACTAGGGCTAATTTTTCTATTTAATTCATGTACTAGTGATTCTAAAACAAGAATAATTCGTTTGGGCCATGGCCTAGATGTAACACACTCTGTACATCAAGCAATGCTAAAAGCAGATCAATACCTTAGCGAAATTTCAAATGGTAAAATGAAAATTCAAATCTATCCTAATCAACAATTAGGAAGTGAACGAGAATGTTTAGAATTATTACAAATTGGAAGTTTAGATATGACAAAGGTCTCTGGTGCTGTAATGGAAAATTTTGCTCCTAACATGCGGATTTTTGGTTTGCCTTTTCTTTTTGAAAATAAAGAACATTTATTTCGAGTTTTGGATGGTTCCATTGGGAAGTCCCTATTAAAAGAAGGTGAAGATTATTGGCTCAAGGGCCTTGGGTATTACGATTCTGGAAGTCGAAGTTTTTACACTAGAGAACGCCCAATTTCTAACCCTAAAGACCTTGAAGGTTTAAAAATACGAGTTCAAGAAAGCGCCTCTGCCTTTGAAATGGTGAAACAATTGGGAGGCTCTCCCACCCCCATATCTTGGGGTGAACTTTATACATCCATTCAACAAGGTGTAGTAGATGCTGCTGAAAATAATCCTCCTAGTTTTTATCTCTCCAGACATTATGAGGTGTGTAAGTACTACATAATAGATGAACATACCATGATTCCCGACATCCTTCTTGTGAGCACACACCTCTGGAATCGTTTAAGTCAACAAGAGCAAGATTGGCTTCAACAAGCAATAGATAAATCAATACTGGATCAAAGAAAATTATGGACTATTTCAGAAAATGAATCACTTCAAGCTGTAATTGATGCAGGGGTAGAAGTTACCTATCCAGACAAAGGACCCTTTAAAGAAGCTACCAAGAAAATGTATCATGACTTTAAAAAAGATCCTTCAATAGCACTTTTAATCAATCAGATTCAAAATGAAAAAAATTAGAACCCAAGTAGACGCCTTTGTAGGGAAATTACTAGTTCTTATTTTGGGCGTTATGGTTATTAATGTTTTATGGCAAGTATTTAGTAGATACTTCACAGATAGCCCTAGTTCATTTACTGATGAATTGGCTCGATATTTAATGATATGGTTAGGTATTCTGGGAGCTGCCTATGTAGGCGGTAGAAATGAACACGTTGCCATTGACTTTTTTGCAAAAAAAAGTAGCCCAAAAGTTCAAAAATGGCTTAAACGTTTTATCACTTTTAGTATTTCGGCTTTTGCCTTTTTTGGTTTTGTTGTTGGGGGTGGACGCTTGGTTTATATCACAATGAAATTACAACAATATTCGCCTTCACTCCATATTCCACTTGCTTTGGTATATTCTATTGTTCCATTAAGTGGCGTATTGATTGTTTTTTATAAAATCACCCAAAGTAAAGAATAGACTATGGAAATAATACCTGTTATTATACTCGTTTTAAGTTTTATTTTTTTCATTAGCATTGGAACACCTGTTGCTTGGAGTATTGCTATTTCATCTTTACTAACCATAATAGTCTCCATACCCCTATTACCTTCTGTTACTACAATTGCACAGAGAATGGCAACTGGACTAGATAGTTTTGCACTGTTAGCCATTCCATTTTTTGTTCTTTCAGGACAATTAATGACACATGGAGGTATTGCACATCGACTGATAGGATTTGCTAAAACTATTGTGGGAGCTTTTCCAGGAGGTTTGGCATTAATTAATATAATCGCTGCAATGCTTATGGGTTCCATTGCGGGATCGGCGATGGCCTCCGCATCTGCCATGGGAAGTATTCTTGGTCCAGAAATGGAAAAAGAAGGGTATGCAAAAGAGTATGGGGCAGCGGTAAACATTACCTCAGCAACCATAGGTCTGATTATACCCCCAAGTAACGTATTGATTGTATATTCCCTAGCCAGTGGTGGGGTCTCTGTAGCAGCATTGTTCTTAGCAGGCTATATTCCAGGTATATTAACGGGTCTTTTACTTATGATTGTAGCTGGAATATGGGCAAAGAAACACAATTATAAAACCTTCCCAAGAAGTTCTTTTCGTGAAGTTTTAAAAACTTTTATCATTGCCTTCCCTAGTTTGCTATTACTGTTTATTGTTATTGGCGGAATTGTGGGTGGTTTTTTTACAGCTACCGAAGCTTCTGCAATTGCTGTTATTTATACACTCGTATTAGGATTCATTTATAAGGAAATTAATGTGAATAATATTCCAAAAATTTTACTCGAGTCTGCAAAAACAAGCGCTGTAGTAATGTTACTTATTGCTGCTTCAATGAGTATGTCATGGATTATGTCATATGAAAATATTCCACAAACGTTGAGTGATTTTTTATTAAACATAAGCGATAACAAAATCATCATTTTACTCATCATAAACCTGCTACTCCTTTTTGTTGGTGTTTTTATGGATATGACTCCTGCGGTTTTAATTTTTACTCCCATCTTTTTACCGGTAGTCAAAACATTAGGAATTGATCCTATACAATTTGGAATTATTATGGTGCTAAATCTATGTATTGGACTATGTACACCTCCGGTAGGATCAGTATTATTTGTAGGAATTGGTATCGCTAAAACAAGTATAGAAAAAGTAATTCGTCCTCTACTACCCTTATTTTTAGCTATGATTCTGGCCTTAATTTTAATAACATTTATTCCCCAAATCACCTTATGGCTTCCACAAATGTTTGATTATGTAACACTTTAATTAAAATCGTACGTATAAAAAACAAGTCTGTAACAAAAGATAAACATAGCACTGAAATGAACGTATCAAAAAACGCTTTAAGAATCAATTCCAATGATAATGTAGCTGTTGCCCTTTGTAGTATTGCTAAAAATATTAAAATCACTATTGATTCAGATAAAATTATTTCAAGGGAAGACATTCCTATCAAACATAAAATAGCCTTAATTGACTTCAAAAAAGACATGCCTATTTACATGTATGGAGTGCTCGTTGGAAAAGCCACCCAGCCTATACAAAAGGGGGGATTACTAACTACCGAAAATGTAATTCATTTGACTGAAAAGGTTATTGAAAAAAAAGGTGACTCACCCTGGAAGGCTCCCGATATTACAAAATGGAAAGAGAAAACTTTTATGGGATATCATCGTAAAGATGGACAAGTGGGAACGGATAATATTTGGCTATTTTTTCCCTTAGTTTTTTGTGAAAACAGAAATATTCAAACACTAAAAACTATTTTTGAAAAAGAATTTGATCCACCAAAGAAAGACCCAAACCAACAACTTTTGAGTGACTTAATAAATGGGAAAGAACAACATTCAAGTCAATCAAATAATGATGATGTAAAAACAAAAACACCATTAGACAATATCAAGGTAAGATTCATTACACATCAGGGAGGCTGTGGAGGAACGCGCCAAGATGCTAAAGCATTAGCTCGGCTTTTAGCAGGGTATGTAAACAATCCAAATGTTGCAGGAGCAACCGTTTTGAGCCTAGGGTGTCAGCATCTAGAAGTCAAGATGTTTAATGAAGCCTTAGGGGAAATAAATTCAGGGTTTGAAAAGCCCATACTAATGTTTGATCAACAAAATTCTGGAACTACCGAAAAGTTTATTGGAAAAATTATCTCTGACTCGTATAAAGCTATTAAAAATGCAAACTCCATAATACGTCAACCTGCCCCATTATCTAAACTTACCATCGGTTTAGAGTGTGGTGGATCTGACGGTTTTTCGGGAATTACTGCAAATCCAACTTTAGGAAGAGTTAGTGACCTAATGGCTGCTCTGGGAGGGAAAACTATATTATCCGAATTTCCAGAACTATGTGGAGTAGAACAAGAAATCGCGAATCGATGCAAAACAGACGCACTGGCAAACAAGTTTTTATCTCTAATGAATCGCTATGAAGGAACAGCTAAATCTGTAGGTTCTGGATTTGACATGAATCCCTCACCTGGCAATATTAAAGATGGGCTAATAACAGATGCTATAAAGTCTGCTGGAGCAGCAAAAAAATCAGGAAACTCAACAATTAATGACATCTTAGATTATACTGAATATGTAAAAGAAGATGGTGTTTCATTGCTATGCACCCCCGGAAATGATGTAGAAAGTACAACTGCGATGGCAGGTTCTGGTGCTAATATAATTTTATTTACTACAGGATTAGGAACACCTACAGGAAATCCAATTACTCCTGTAATTAAAGTTTCTAGTAATACAAGCTTAGCAGAAAAAATGCCTGATATTATAGATTTTAATTGTGGCTCAATGATTACTGAAAACCACGACATAGAAACATTGGGAGATTTGCTCCTAGAACAAATAATTAAAATTGCCAGTGGAACTGAGTTAACAAAAGCTACGGAATTGAAGCAACATGATTTTATTCCATGGAAAAGAGGCGTCTCTTTGTAACACCTTTTTCTAAAACCGTTTTTAAATAAAAATATGTGATCATTAGATTCCGTAACCATTATTACTTCTTAAAGAATACAGTTTTAATACCTTTGAAAAAAAAATATCAAAACGTCTAAAATATACAGCATCCTTTTTTTAAAATGCCCAAGATGTAGATTGGGTAAAATGCTGGTGTCACATCCTTACAATATCTCAAAATTCAATAAGGTAAACGAGTACTGTTCGCATTGTCAATTAAAATTTAAAATTGAGCCAAGTTTTTTCTACGGATCCATGTATGTTTCTTATGGTTTAGGAGTTGGCATCAGTATTGTGATTTACTTATTACAACTTTTTTTAGGGTTAGCACTCGGAATGATTCAAATTTTCTTTTTGATCACCACTATTTTAGCTTTCTTGACACCCTATATAAATGCCCTTTCTAAAGTGATTTGGGCAAATTTCTTTTTTCGATATGACCCCAATTTTAAAACTAATAGAAGTAAAAATTATTAATTTTGAATTTTAAAATAAAATGCAAAACTTCGATCAAAGATCATTTCAATTTCAGGAGGTAAGTCAAGAAATCAGTCAACTTCTAAATCAATACTTAACTGAAAGTAAAGAGGGGAAAACTCAGGTGTTAAAACAACAAAGTCCTGAGTCTATAGCAGAAAAACTACAGATAGAATCAAATTTCAAAAATGGCTTTAAATCAATAAAAAACATAAAAAATTTTATTGTTAATTATCTTGAAAACACCAATCATCTGAACAACCCCAGATATATGGGACATCAAGTTGCAGTTCCACAAGACCTATCCGGAATTCCAGACTGGATCCATGGAACGGTTAACAATCCGAGTTCACTATACGAAATGGGACCAGCAGGGGCAACCCTTGAAGCATTTATGATTAACTGGATGCTAACCCAATTAGGGTGGTTTAAAGGGGATAATTTATATGACTTCAAACTGTATAATAATAGTGGAAGTGGAATCTTAACTCATGGGGGTTCCATAGCAAATCTCACAGCATTATCTGCCGCCCGTGCAGCAATTTCACCAGAAGCATGGACTGAAGGTTCCCCAAAAGATTTAGTTGTTATGGGGCCTAGCACTGCTCATTATTCTATAGCACGTGCAATCTCAATTATGGGTATGGGAAAAAATGCTTTTATCCCCGTTCCTGTTGACAAAAACGAGGTTTTGATACCCTCAGCATTAGAAGAAGTCTATAAAGAACAACTCAAGCAAGGAAAAAGAGTAATGGCCGTAGTGGCTAATGCATGTGCAACCTCAACAGGCTTATTTGACGACTTAAACGCTGTAGCAGACTTTTGTGAAAAATATAAACTTTGGTACCATGTAGATGGTGCTCATGGGGCTGTTGCTCTTTTATCTGAAAAAGATAAGGAAAGGGTTAAAGGAATTGAACGGGCAGATTCTTTAATTTGGGATGCACACAAAATGATGCGTGTTCCTGCTTTATGTACCGCTGTACTTTATAAAAAATACAATTCTCAAATTAATACTTTCCAACAAAAAGGGAGTTATGTTTTTCATGAAGGAGATGTAATAGGCATGGATTCAATGCCGTTTACCGTTGAATGTACCAAATCTGCTTTAGGCACAAAGCTTTATTGGAGCTTTGCTCTCGAGGGTGAAAAATCAATTTCTGTTTTTGTAGAAAAAAGTTTTCAGCAAGCTAGAAACCTTTACAAATATCTAAACGAACATCCTGACTTCTACTGTCCCTATGTTCCAGAATCAAATATTCTTTGTTTTCAATTCCGACCAGATATACTCTCTAACAAGCAGCAATTAGAATTACGCTACAAACTTATAGAAACAGGAGATTTCTACATTACCTCTTGTGAAGTTCAAGGAAAAAGATATTTAAGAACAGTTTTAATGAATCCTTTATCACAAAAAAAAGAGTACAAAGCCCTGGTAGATAAAATCAAAGAGATTGCTGATAAAATCATAAAGGATACGCAAAAATAAAATTGGTAAGGCATAAAATGTTGAGGAAGGGCTTTTAAATGACTACTTTTGAAACACAATACTTATTTATACTATGATTAGAATTATCGAGTTTTTTGTTTCGTTTTTTATTGAGCACGGATTTACATCTTTTTGGGCAGAGCTTGTCAGTAGAGCTTCAATCTCCATACTTTTATTTATTTTTAGCTTTCTGATTTATTGGATTTCAAAAAAAGTAATCGTTAACATATTTACGAAAATCGCAAAAAAAACAAAATCAGATTTCGATGATCTTTTAATAAAAAACAAAGCGATAGATAGGATCTCATATTTATTCCCAGCGTTTTTTTTGTATCAGCTTTTACCAGAAACATTTTTTAACATAGAAAGCGTTTATGCGTTATTGAAAAACATACTTGAAGCCCTTGCTATTGTAATTATTATCAATTTAATCAGAGCTTTACTTAATACAGTCAAAGATTATATTAAAACCTTTCCATCATTCAAAGATAAACCCATAGACAGTTATATTCAAGTGGTTATGATTTTTCTTTGGTTTGTAGGAGGAATCCTGATTTTATCTGTTTTGACAGGTAAAGATGTTGGTACCTTTCTGACTACACTTGGAGCATTATCCGCTGTTTTACTTTTTGTTTTTAAAGATACCATCCTAGGTTTTGTCGCCAGCGTTCAAATTACGGTAAATGATACCGTACGAATTGGTGATTGGATCACCATGCCGGGGAATAATGCTGATGGAGATGTAATTTCTATCAGCTTGTCAGCTATTCAAATTCAAAATTTTGATAAAACCATTACCTCAATTCCAACCTATAAATTACTTTCAGACGCTTTCATCAATTGGCGAGGCATGAGTGATTCTGAAGGTAGAAGGATCAAAAGATCTCTTTTAATAAAGATTAGTAGTGTTCGGTTTTTAGAAACCAAAGAGCTTGATGAAATTGAAAAAATAGAGCGCATTAAACCTTTTCTTCAAAAAAGAAAAGCAGAAATAGAAGCCTCAAATGAAAACGGTAAAAATGATAAAAATCTGTTAATCAACGGTAGAAATTTTACCAATTTAGGACTATTTCGAAACTATGCAGAAGCATATTTAGAGGAGCACCCAATGATAAACTCAAACATGACAGTTATGTGTCGCCAGCTATCACCAACAGCACAGGGAATACCTTTGGAGATATATGTGTTTTGTGTCGATAAGGATTGGAAAAATTACGAATATATTGCAGCAGATATTTTTGATCATTTATTGGCCGCAACGAAGTATTTCAATTTAGAATGTTTTGAATTGTCTTTATATGATAATCTAAAATCCTAATGCTTCATAAAAAAAGGCTGTTTTAAAAACAGCCTTTTTTATAAAGTAAATACTTGTCATTAGTTTATTCCTTGTCCATTAATATAGGGAGCTCCTGCAGCTTTAAGAGCTTTCTCAATTGGAGTAATAGAAGAATCAAGGGCTTCTACTTTCGCCTTAATTGTTGTTAGCATCTTTTTAGCAATTTCAAAACTCTTCTTATTTATGCCAGTTGGACCATAACTATTTTCCATACCATTCATTGCATTGTATAAATAACTCTGCATTGTTGCTGGATTTCGCTCCCCTATTTCGCTTCTAGAAGGACTACCAGAAAGCTTATTTATAGCATTGATTTCATTATCTAAAGAAGCGAGTTGTCCCTCAATTGGACCGGGAGCAATATTACTTCTAGACAAAGCTACTTTCAGAGCTTTATGCTTTTTGATACTTTCTGAAAAAACATCCTGAACCGCATTCATTTCCTTCATTAATTCTGTAAGGGCTACACGGAAGGAATCATAATCTTCGTAACTAGCTCCCTTCAAGACTCCTTCTCTAATGGGTTTAACTTCAAAGGAAATAGGTCCATCTAGAGGCGTAACTGAGCCCTCTTTTTCTAGGTGTAAAGAAGCTGAATAATTACCCGGAATTACCATTGCTCCTCCTCCACCATAACGTCTCCGCGAAGAGCCATCACTTGAAATTGCAAAAGGATTAAAATGAGTTAAATCCCAAGCAATACGATGGCTTCCTTTTGATGCCTTTTGAGACACTTTATTTATAATATTTCCTGCTCCATCATGAATTGTCAAAATCACTTTAGCTGTTGACTCTCTTCCTTCTGCATCAAGAGCATCCCATCCAGGAAAAGGGATATTAGAATTTTTTATTTTCTTCTCTTTACTAACTCTAATTTGTTTTTGAGTCTTATAGTCATCCGCTAAGTGATAGGTGAAAACTGCTCCAAATTCAGGGTTTTTGGCAAAATAATAATCGGCTCCTGTATTACCTGTATTACTTCTAGGCACAAACCATTTGGCTGGTCGTGGAGAAAATAATTTTCCTTTTTGATTTAAATTACTCTCCGTAAATTCTCGTAGTGCAGAATAATCATCCAACACGAAAAATCCCCTTCCGAAAGAAGCCGCTACTAAATCATTTTCACGTTTTTGTATTGTTACATCTCGGAATGAAATTGTAGGCGTGCCGGGAAGTTTTTGCCAAGAATCCCCTCCGTTTAAGGATGTATATACTCCATACTCCGTTGCAGCAAAAAGAAGATTCTTTTTTACGTTATCCTGAACCATTCTCCAAACTAAAGTTCGCTTAGGTATGTTGTTTGAAATTGACTTCCAAGTCAATCCTTTGTCCGTACTTTTATACAGATAGGGATTAAAATCACCTTCTTTGTGATTGTCAAGCGCAACATAAACTGTGTTCACATCATATAAATCTGCTTTAATATCATTGACAAAAGAACGTGCAGGCAGACCTAAATTAGTCACAGGAATAGCACGCCATGAATCACCCCCATTTTCAGAAACTTGGATAAATCCATCATCTGTTCCAGCATATAATAAGCCTTCTTGAATAGGAGATTCTGATAATGAAGTTATGGTGTTATAATTAGACATGGCTCCCACATCCCAAGCATTATCCCAACTTTGTTGACGCCCCATAATAGGAAGTGTAATTCTCTCTTCGTTTCTAGTCAAATCACCAGAAATAGGTTCCCAATCATCACCTCTACTTTCTGATTTCCAAACCCTGTAGGATGCAAAATACAAACGAGCAGGATTGTGAGGACTTACCAATATAGGTGCATCCCAATTAAAACGCTCATGAGGCTCCCCTGCTCTCGCTTGAGGCTGAACAGAAACTTGTTCCCCTGTCGTTAAATCTACGCGATGTAAACCACCTTGCTGGGTTTCAGCATAAATAATATCATTATAAACTGGATCTGTTGCCGACTGATGTCCATCTGCAAATAAGGTTTTATACCAATGTTTATTAGCGATTCCTTCTCGCTCATCAGTTGCAGAAGGTCCCCCAGCAGATCCATTATCTTGAGTACCTCCAAACATATGATAAAAAGGCTCTGCATTGTTTACAGCTACTTTATAAAACTGTGTCAAAGGAAGGTTTTTAATATACCTCCATGTTTTTGCAGAATCAAAACTCTCATAAATTCCTGCATCAGTTCCTAACATAATATAATTAGGATCCTCTTTTTTAAAGACGATTGCATGATTGTCAGAGTGCTTGTTACGCTCTGGTAGTTGAGAAAAGGTTTTTCCCCCATCTCCTGAAGTTAAAACACGAACATTCATTAAATACAAACGATCAAATTCATGTGGACTTGCATATAACTCTTGATAATAATGTGGACCTGTTCCGCCCGAAACAGTATTTGACATTTTAGTCCATGATTCTCCACGGTTAGCAGAGCGATATACACCCCCTTTTGTCCGATCCAATTCAATTGCAGCATAAACAACATCGGGTTGTTGAGGAGAAATTGTAATCCCTATCTTCCCCATATTAGATGAAGGCAAACCATTGGTTAATTTTCTCCATGTGTTTCCGCCATCATCTGAGCGATGAATACCAGAGCCAGGACCACCACCCATCAAAGCAGCAACCGTTCTATGTCTATCCCAAGTGGCTGCATATATTATTTGAGGATTTCTAGGATCAACCATGATATCAGTCACCCCTGTCCACTCATTGTTGCCTAAAACTTGCTTCCAGTTGGCTCCACCATCAGTGGTCTTGTACAAACCTCTTTCACCACCTTTACTCCATAACGGACCTTGGACAGCAACCCAAACAACATCAGAATTATCTGGATGTACAATAATTTCTGAAATATGTTCAGAATTTTTTAAGCCCATGTTTTTCCATGTTTTTCCGTCGTCAGTACTTTTATAAATACCGTCTCCATAAGCAACATGTCGTCCTCCTACATTCTCTCCGGAACCTACCCATACTGTTGAGGGATTACTCGGGTCAAGAGTTATACAGCCCGTAGAATAGGTTGATTGGTCGTCAAAAATAGGGGACCAAGTCGTACCCGCATTTTCTGTTTTCCATACTCCTCCTGAACCTACCGCCACATACCAAACATTTGAATTTTCTGGATGCGTGACAATATCAGCAATTCGGCCAGATAAAAAAGCCGGTCCTACATTTCTAAATTTAAATGCATCTAAAGAAACCTTTTTGGCTTCTGTTTTTTGATTTTTCTGCTTACGTTGTGCTTCGATTCCTTGAAATGGAAACAAAAAAGACACACATAAAATTGACATCAGTAATGACTTCATTTTTTAAATATTTAAGTTAAAAAAAAACAATTTACACTTTTATTTATTTTGATCTTTTAAACTTTTCCAACTTTTTTTAAGATCTTGTTCTTTTATCTTTTAACTATCAAAAAAAATGAAATACATCAACATCTTACTTTTTGTGTCTTTTCTTCATACGGGATTCTTAATTTCTGCTCAAAAATCTAAAAATGAAAATAAGCTAAAACCCATTGATTCTCTGACTAAAAAAATGACGAAACATTCTGGGCTAATCACTACATATCAAGAAGATGACAATGTGTTTTTAGAACTCTCAGATTCACTTTTGGAAAAGGATTTACTTATGGTAACTCGCTTTGTTCAACTTCCAGCTAATTATCAAGCCTATATAAATGCCGGGTCAAAAACAAGTCAACAACTTATCCATTTCAAGAAAAAAGGGAAACAAATTTTATTGACTCAAGAAAGTTTTGTGAATTTTGCTAACGAGGAAGATCCAATTTCACAGAGTGTGAAGTTAAACAACTTTCCTCCCATTTTAGCCGCTTTTCCTATCAAAAACAGTGAAGAAAATAGGTATTTAATCGATGTGAGCTCCTATTTCAATAATGATTCTCCAGGATTTAACATTATCAGAAAAAGTTTGAAAAAAGAATATAGTATTGGAAGTAATGATAGCAAGAGAAGTTTTATAGATTCCGTAAAATCATTCCCTGAAAATATTGAAATCCGACATACACTTACCTATAACTTAGGTAAGCCACCCAGAGGTAATACTGCGAACACAATGAGTTTTCAGGTAAATCATTCTATTATTGCTTTACCAGAAACTCCCATGTCTATTCGTTATTCTGATCAAAGAGTAGGCTGGTTTAGTTTAAATAAATACAATTATAGCTCAGATGCTTTAAAATCTGATAATATCAGAATTATACGTAGATGGCGATTAGAACCCACCAACCTTGAAGCCTACAATCGAGGGGAATTAGTCGATCCTATCAAACCTATAATTTACTATCTTGATCCTGCTACACCAATGAAATGGAGACCTTATTTCAAACAAGGAATTGAAGATTGGGCAAAAGTATTTGAGAAAGCTGGTTTTAAAAATGCAATTATTGCCAAAGATCCTCCAACAAAGGAAGAAGATCCTAACTTTAGCCCTGAAGACATACGCTATTCAACCGTTAGATATGTAGCAACTACGACACGTAACGCAACTGGTCCAAGTGTTTCGGATCCTAGAAGTGGTGAAATTATTGAAAGTGACATTATATGGTATCATAACCACTTGCGTTCTTACAGAAATCGCTATTTATTAGAAACCGGTGCTGCAAACCCAAAAGCAAGAAGTTTGGATACACCAGAAGAGGAAATCGGTGAAATGATGCGTCGAGTGATATCACACGAAATTGGACATGCACTTGGTTTACCTCATAACATGAAAGCCAGTTCAGCCTACCCAGTAGATTCTCTTCGCTCGGGAAATTTTACACAAAAAATGGGAATCGCTACCACTATCATGGATTATGCAAGATTTAATTATATCGCACAGCCAGGAGATGAAAATATACGTTTTGTTAGGCAATTAGGACCCTATGATGATTATGCTATCGATTGGGGATATCGCTATTTTTCGGATCAAACTCCAGAAAGTGAGAAAGTATTATTGAATGAAATGGTCGATAAAAAAAGCATGGACCCCGTGTATATGTTTGGCTCTGGAGGAAATGACCCCGATACTCAAACTGAAAACATTGGAGATGATCCTATTAAGGCAAGTGAATATGGATTAAAGAATTTGAAAATCGTCGCTAAAAATCTAGACAAATGGACCACAACCGAAGGTCAGTCCTATGATGATTTAAATGAACTTTACAATGAAATGATTGGTGTTTATCGAAGATACATCTACCATGTCATCAAGATGGTGGGAGGTGTAAACGAAACTCTTATGCGTAAAGGTCAAGATAACACTCCATATAAAAACCTAGACCAAGCATTACAAAGACAAGCTTTGGATTTCTTACATGTAAATTTATGGGATACGCAAAATTGGTTAATACAAAAATCTCTCGTTTCAAAGATTAAAGATGAAGGGAGTTTAAAACTGATTCAAAACCTTCAAATGAGTGCTTTATTTAGGATTCTAAGTGTCAATAATTTAAACAGAATTTTATCATCACACAACACACTAGTTGGACAAGGATTGCATCCTGATGAAATTTTAGATCACTTTTTTATTCATTTGATAGTTCAAACGAATACTTTGGATGATTCCTTTAAAACACTTCAAATACGATTTGCGGAGAGAATTCAAGAACTTTCAAAAGAAGAAGAACTAAACCCCAGAATCAAGACAAGTCTTGAAGCCTTTAAAAAAGAGATTTATAGTATTGCTAAGAAGAGAAGTAAAGCAGGCACAAAGGTGGAGAAAATACACTACACCTACTTAACCAAATTGACATCTGAATAAAATCATTATTTTATTTCTTTAAAGAAATAAAGTCTCAAGCACTTCAAAGGCAGCCTCTGCCATCCGGTTGCCTTTATGATCTAATAAAGGATTAATTTCACACACCTCAAGGGCGACAACTTTTTCAGTTGTTTGAATTCCTTTGATTATTCTTACAACCTCATCCACGTCAAATCCCTTGGAAACCGGAGTCCCGGTTCCATGAGAGATTAAGTCGCAGTCTAAAGCATCTACATCAAAGGTGATATAAATCATATCGACCTCCGATAACTGTTCTAAAGCTTCAGCAATACAAATCTCAAAACTACGGTGTCGCATTTCATGTACCCCATAGTTTCTAATCCCACAACGTTCTATAATGGCATCTTCTTGCGCCTCAGTATCTCGAACACCAAAATAAATCAAATGTTCTGGCTTTAAAATAGGTGAAACAGAACCCATATTTTTCATTTGCTGCCAGTCGGCTATTGTTTCATGACTAACATTGTTGATTTTTTGATCTGCATTATCATGACCTAAAGCTGCAGCAAGAGGCATTCCATGTACATTTCCTGAGGGAGAACTAAAAGGTGTATGTAAATCAGCATGGGCATCAATCCAGACTACACCTAACGTTTTTTCTGGAAAAGCACTTTTAATTCCTGCTAATGAACCTAAAGCCGAAGAATGGTCTCCTGACAAAATCAGCGGAAAAAAACCTTCCTTTAGTGCTTGCTTCGTTGCCAGTTTTAGGCGCTCACACTGTGCTGCCACAAAATTAATTCGTTTTGCCGTTGTATTTTTTACTTTGTCATAAACGGTTTCATTGTGAGTAGGAATGTCGATAAATGGATGACGATTAAAAAAATCATGTCCAGAGTTTATTGCAGCAATCTCTAGAGCATCAATTCCCATATCCGATCCACGAGTACCTGCACCAATATCTGATCTGTTTTTAAGGATTCTAATCGCGTTCATAAAAAGTGGATATGATTTAAAAATACATTCAAATTTAAACTTATTGCCGATTCCATTTTTTATATTTGGCAAAAATAATTTTTTATGTCTTTTTCTGATTTATACACCTCCGGATTTAAAACTCGTAATCGAGATCATTTTGCTGCAATCGTTCGTGTCGCCCTTGCAGACGGAATTATTTCTTCAGAAGAGGAAGCCTTCATCAACAGAACTGCTATTAATCTTGAAATTGATGAAAACGAAGTGGCAGAAATTAAGGCAAACATTAACGATTACCCAATCAACCCTCCCGCTTCAGAACAACGTAGACTTGAACGCCTATATGATTTAACGAGGATGGTTGTTGCAGATCATATTGCTGATGATGCTGAAAAAAAACTCATGCACCGACTTATTATTGGTCTGGGATTTCCTTCTGATAAAGCAAATGAAATTATTGAAAAATCAATTTCAGAAATCAACAAAGGAAGTGATGAAGAGGACTTTATAGCTTCGTTCCTTTAATTCTTTACTTAACCATTCTTCCTTTAATAACAATTGCTTCCCCCACTAGGGCGATACCACTATTAAATACAATTAGTGCAGCTGTACCCCAATAAAACCAATTAAAATCATTTTTAAACTTGTAGAGTATCGCTTCTCCTAATAAGGAAAGTCCAAAACCAAGGAGCAAGAGCCCTCCAACTGAATATAACCACCACTGTTTTTTCATTTGTGTAAACTTTTGAGTTAAATATTTAGATGAATCAAATAAATCACCTAAACAAAATTCATCAAAATTAATATTTATAAAAAAATTGTCTCTATCTATTTGGAATGAAATCGGTAAGTGTATAACCAATTTCTTCATCAGCAATCATTTCACTAATGTCAAAGTAAATATAAGTAGGGAAACCATACATAGAATCAAATTCCAAACTCTCTACTATTGGATTTTCAAGACGTTGATTTTTGATGTATTCAAAAAATTCATCAATGGTCATAAAAGTTCCAAATTCTGAATCCGCATAAGCAACCCCATCCACAGATTGAATTTGATTATTTTTTACTACTATAGCTTTAGGAAAGGTATATTCTGACATGCAATAACACGAAATTTGCAATGTAAAAGCATAATCCGTAATACCTTGCTTTTTCCATTTTTGCTCTTGTATTGAAACTTTATCTTCAAGAACGACCTCAGTGTTTTTTGTACATGAAAGTAAGATTGAGGAAACGATTGAAATAACTAATAATAGGGGTCTCATATAATTTATTTTAAAAAAGAAATACAAGAACTATGCCTTACTTTTTATCATAAATCACTTTCGATTTAAAATAAGATGCTATTCCTAAAACAACTACTATTACTGCTGCGTAATAGATGAAACTAGGGGTAATAATTTTATCACCACTGGCATAAGAATGCAAGCCTACAAGATAAAAATTCACACCAAAATAAGTCATTAAAATACTGGCAAAAGCAACCACACTCATTAGATTAAAAATCCAAGCACCACGCAAACCGGGAACAAGACGCATATGAATGACAAAGGCATACACCATAATACTAATTAATGCCCATGTTTCTTTAGGATCCCAGCCCCAATAGCGTCCCCAGCTTTCATTAGCCCACATACCGCCCAAAAAGTTTCCTATGGTAAGCATAATTAAACCTACTGTTAGAGCAAGTTCATTAATTATGGTCAATTCTTTAATTTGAAGTTTTATTTTTTGCTTGTTATTCTTATTCGCAACTAGCATTAGCAGTAATGAAACCCCACCTATAATCATCCCTAAAGCAAAAGGACCGTAACTTCCAACAATAACCGCTACGTGAATCATTAACCAATAACTGTCCAAAACAGGCACTAAATTAGCGATAGCAGGATCCATCCAATTCCAATGTGCAATCATTAAAATCATTCCTGCAACAAAAGCCGTAGAAGCCATGGTTAAAGCCGATTTTCGTCCAAAGGCTAATCCAAAAAATTGGGTTGCCCAGGCCACATAAATCATAGATTCATAGGCATCACTCCAAGGAGCATGGCCTGAAATATACCAACGGGCTATTAAACCTCCTGTATGCAATACAAAAAGCAAAACCATTATCGCTTTAAAACCGCCTACCAAAACAGAGATAACTTTGTTGGATTTAAAAATCTGTATTAGTAAAACGATAAAAAATAAAGTTCCTGCATAGATATACCAGCTGTACAGTTTTTTGAATATATCGTACTTGTTATAAGTAATTTCAGCTTTTACTCGATCTTCAGAAGGCAAGACCTCACTTCCAAATTTCTTTTGAAATCCGTAAATACTTTCCAATAAGTCGTTTGCTTGATCGTAGTCCTTATCTTGTTGTGCCAATCGTAAGGATTGAAAATAAAGAGGTAAAATATTTCGAACATACAGAGAGTCTTTCCCTGTAAAATTGGCTTCATTAAGTTCTGGAAAGGATACCCATTTGTTATTCTCATCATTAGGTAAGGGAAATATTCGCATGATTTTTCCTTCCAAAGCAGAATACAGTAAATTTACTCTTCGGTCTAATTCTATAAAATCTTTTTGAAACTGATTGGGAACAGAAGCACGATAAGCTGCTTCCAATTGTGGTGCAAGCTTGTAATTCCCCTGACTATCAAAAAAAGAAAGCAAAGGTGCATATTTTTCCTTTATCCCCTGGCCTGTAAGTTTTCGCAAACTATCATTTCCACGTTTTAAAAATATCATTGGCACATTATACCATACCGCTGGGTTATTCATAATAGACAACAACACTTGATCAGAATTTAATCCATTGTAAGTGTCACTTTTACTAACCTTTCTGAGTAATTCCGATGAAAAGGTGTTGGCGGGTTTCATTCGTCCTCCAGCATCTTGAATAATGAGTTGTCCAAATTTCTCTGCGTGATCAATAGAAAATGCATCTGCCTGGATAATAGAATCAAAATCAATGGCACTTTTTTGGTCGTGAGCATGCTCTTGCGCATGTACAGAAAGTCCTGACAAACCGATTAAAATGAGACCTATTGTAAGGACTTTCTTTTTAAGATTTATTTTCTCCAAAGAATTTGACAAATCTTTAAAACGTGTTTTTCCAATAAAGAAAATCCCTATCATACTCAAATACAACAGCATATATCCTGCATAGGTAATCCATGTTCCCCATCGGTCATGATTTACGGATAGAATAGTCCCTTTTTCATCCGGATTAAATGAAGCTTGAAAAAAACGATATCCTTGATGGTCTAAAACATGATTCATGTAGATGTCATAATCAAATGAGCTTTGGTCCTCAACCGTAACTTTACTCATAAATGATGCGTAACTTTTTTCTGTTCCAGGATATTTTTCAGCAATAAAGTCATTTAACTTTATAGCAAATGGGAGTTCAAATGACAAAGAGCCAAATTGTAAATAAAAATCCAATCCTCCCACACTTATTTTTTTAGGATCATTGATTGAACCTTTTCCTCCCAATAAAGTAATTATTTCTGTTTCACCTTCAGAGGCAACTTCAAGGCGAAGCGCATTTTGAATAGACTCACTCGGCTCCTCAGACTTTATAATGTCAAACTTCCCGCGAAGAGCAGGCTCTGGAATAACAAATTGAAAATTGGGCAGGGTATATAAAGAACGTAATTGAAGCGGGGTATCTACCTCTGCATCAAGCGTCCCTTGAAATTGATCTGCCATTCGCATGAATTGACCCGAAAAAGGAGAGTTGATCGTGTAAACCCCCTTGTCTAAAATAATGTTTATTGCGCCTTCTTGAGGTCTGTTTAGCGTAAATAATATATTATGAATATTGGCAATATCCCCTTCTTTCAAGTAGTGATCATGACGATTTCCATCTCCTGCTTCAACAATTTTCAAATAGCGTTCCCCAGTTTCGTCCAAAACCAAACCTTCTGTTGCATTTTCTAAAAAGTCAATGTAGGAAATACTAAAGGCTTGACCATTGAAATCATTTTCCCAACGGAATGTATTGTCAACATGTTCAGATAGAAGCAAGTCACTTTCCAATTTTTTCCTCCTGGGCTCCCCTTCCATTTCACCATCCACAAAAATAGTGAGATATGTTTTTTCAGATAAAAACTGATTTTCTGAAGCCCCTTCTCTTATTGGCATCATTCCTTCATAACCAATATATCGAGTCACAAAAGCTCCAAAGAGAATCAATAAAAAAGAAAGATGAAGCATTAATACTGCCCATTTTTCTTTTCTTAAAAGTCTGTATTTAAATATGTTTCCTGCAAAATTGATTGCCATAAAAACCATCAACAGTTCAAACCACCAGGCGTTATAAATCCAAATTTTAGCAGTATCAGTGCTGTACCAGCTTTCAATAAAGGTACCAAAGGCCATAGCCGTTGGATATAAAATAAAAAGCAGAGCAGTAAGGCGGGTGGAAAAAAGAATTTTAAACAGTTTGTCTTTCATCAAAATCATCTTCATTATTAGTACAAAGATACTGTTTGTGATCTAAAAAAACAGTGCCTTTTTTTGATTAAAATATAATTGTGTTCCTACAATTTTTTAGGATACTCGAATTGAAATTAGACTTAAAAAAAGTAGAAAATCAACCTTCCGTTCTCCAACCTCATTAAGGTTTAGTATTTTTACAACTTGACTATGAAAATTATATTACTTGGCGCTGGTAAATTAGGTAAACAGTTGTATGCTGCTTTTGTTAACCATCCCAAAATCAACCTTATCCAATGGTACCAGAGAGGTACTCTTACAGAAAGGAGCTCCGATGGAATTCCTATTACCTCTTCCCTGTCCAAAATTTATCAAGCTGACATATACCTCCTTGCTATTTCTGATGATTCTGTAGCGGAGGTAGCCCAAAAATTACCTTCTACCGCCCTCGTGGTTCATACTGCTGGTAGTGTTCAAATGAATGTAATCCCACAAAAAAGAAAAGGTGTTTTTTATCCCCTCCAAAGTTTTAGTAATAATCAACTAGTCGACTTTTCAACTATTCCCATTGGGATTGAAGCTACTGAGGAAAAGGATGTAACCTTGCTAATGGAGCTTGCTCAAACCATCGGTAGTAAACCGAAAATCCTTTCTTCTGAACAAAGAGAGATCGTTCATTTAGCTGCAGTATTGGTAAATAATTTCACAAATCATTTACTCACACAAGCAGCCAAACTCTGTGAAGCTCATAACCTTCCGTTTGAACTATTACGTCCGCTACTTATAGAAACTGTGCGTAAAACGGAACAAAGTACACCACACGAATCACAAACAGGTCCAGCGCTTAGAAACGACCAAAAAACATTAAGTCGCCATTTGAAACTCATTGAAAATCCTGAATTAAAAAAGATTTACATAACCCTCACGAGCGCTATTCAAAATCATTATGAAAATGAAAAATTATAAAACGTTACTTCCCAATATCAAGACTTTCATTTTTGATGTTGACGGTGTCCTTACTGATGGTAAAATATTAATTACCAATGAAGGTGAACTCCTTCGTTCTTTTGACACAAAAGATGGGTATGCCATGAAATGTGCTTTGGTTCAAGGATACAAAATTGCCATTATTACAGGAGGAAGAAATCAAGGTGTTGAAGAACGCTTCAAAGAATTAGGTGTATATGATATTTATATGGGAGCCCATCATAAATTAGATGCCTTCCAAGACTTGTTGGACAATTACGATCTTGATCCGGAGACCATACTGTATATAGGTGACGATGTTCCTGATATTCCTGTAATGGAGAAAGTAGGATTGGGCTGCTGCCCAGCCGATGCTGTATCTGACGTTAAAGCCATGGTTGACTATGTTTCTCATAAAAATGGTGGAGAAGGCTGTGTCAGAGAACTTATAGAACAAGTATTACGTGTCCAGGGAAAATGGCGTTTGGACATTGGTGCTGGAAAAGATTAATATGGATACCGGAGGATATAAAATAATACTTGCTTCAGGCTCTCCCAGAAGACTGAAATTTTTCGAGGAAATGGAAATTCCTTTTTCCAAGAAAGTAATTCCAATAGATGAAAATTTTCCTGATAATCTAAAAGGGGCTGAAATCGCGGAATACATTGTAAAAGAAAAGGCGGAACCTTTCAAGGCCATGGTCGAAAAGGATGAAATTGTTATTACAGCAGACACCATCGTTTGGAATAAAAATAAGTGTCTAGGAAAACCAAAAGATAGAGCAGAAGCAACTCAAATACTTCAATCCCTATCCAACGATACCCACCAAGTAATTACTGCAGTAGGATTTTTACAAAAAAACAAGTGGGAATGCATACATGAAATTTCCGAAGTTACTTTTGGTTTCCTTTCAGATGAGGCAATTCAAAGCTATATTAAATCAGGCTCTCCAATGGACAAAGCTGGTGCCTATGGAATTCAAGATTCCTTTGGCGTTCAAAATATTTTATCTATTTCAGGAAGCTATACTAATATCATTGGGTTGCCAGTGGCGCAAGTATTAGAAAAATTAAAAGAAATTATCAAGGAAGAATAAGCCATTTAAAAATTCCAAATACCTTCAAACCATGAAATATTCACTTTTTATCATCTTATTTATTGCTTTGGGATGTCAACCCAAGGAGAAAAAGGGACCCGTTGAACACTTCCCCCTTTCTAGTGATTTTAAAAACTATTGGTTTGATGGAACTGCAGAACTAAGCAGCTATCAACTGACTCAATCTCGTTATGGCTCTCCACGCGTTGGACAAGCCGTTTTGATTTATGTCACAGAAGATTTTCTCACCAAAGAACAGGTAAAAGCCAACAAGAAGTCCGAAGCCTCTCAATTGGTTTTAAAATTAAACAAAACAAAAAAATTTAACACAGGAATCTACCCCTACTCCATTATGACAAGCCTTTTTACGCGGTTGGGACAAACTAAACCATTGGCAAAAATTACTACTTCCGTTCAAGAATGGTGTGGACAAGCGTACAGCCAATTAAATCGAAAAGAAAATTTGGAAATCGCCAGTCACTCTTATTTTGAAGGAGAAGCAGATGAGAAATTATCGCTGCAAGAAATACTTACCGAGGATGAAATCTGGAATTGGATTCGGACGCAACCCGACCAATTGCCTTTGGGAACTCTCGAGATTCTCCCCTCATTTGAGTACATTAGATTAAAACATAAGCCTATTAAGCCCTATAAAGCAGAAGGAAGTCTGGAAAAAACAAATGAGCACAATACATTTCACCTCACCTACCCCGAGTTGAATCGACAGCTTTCGATTTCTTTTTCTAAAGAAATTCCCCATGAGATTATGGGCTGGGAAGAAAAAAATCTAAAAAATCCTGATCAAATCACTACCGCCAAAAGAATTAAAACACTTAAATTACCCTATTGGACTTTAAACAATTTAGGTGATGAACGTTTTAGAGATTCCTTAGGTTTAAAATAAATGAAATGAAAAAGACATACTTCTTATTTCTTCTGATTTTTGCTCAAAATCTTACTGCACAAAGCAGTGCTGAAATTTATAAAAAATTAAAAAAGTTAAATACCCTTGGGTCTGTTCTTTATGTTGCAGCACACCCAGATGATGAAAATACTCGCCTAATTTCTTTATTTTCAAATCAGTACAATTATAGAACGGCATACCTGTCGATGACTCGTGGGGATGGCGGGCAAAATTTAATCGGCACCGAATTAAGAGAAAGTTTAGGATTAATTCGTACCCAAGAACTTTTGGAGGCTCGCAAATTAGATGGGGGTCAACAATTTTTCACCACAGCCAATGATTTCGGGTATTCCAAACACCCCGATGAAACACTTGCTATTTGGAACAAAGACGAGATTTTAGCACAAATTGTGTATCGCATTCGCTCCTTTCAACCTGACATAATTATTCATCGCTTTGACCACAGAACTCCGGGAAGCACGCACGGACACCACAGTAGCTCAGCTATTTTGAGTAAGCTTGCTTTTGATTTAGCAGGGAACCCAAATGCATACCCTGAACAATTAAAAACAGTTTCCGTTTGGCAACCCAAAAGACAATTTTACAACACTTCATGGTGGGCCTATGGGAGTAGAGAGAAATTTGAACAAGCTGACAAAACCAATATGATTACGATAGAAAGTAATCCAATGGACCTGGTGTTGGGTCGAACAAATGCAGAGGTAGCTGCAAAAAGTCGAAGCCAGCATAAATCTCAAGGTTTTGGCAGTAGTCCTGAATTTGGAAGTCAAGAAGAATATTTAGAACTCATCAATGGAGCTGCCCTAAACAAAAATGATCCATTTGCTGGAATCGATACCCAATGGAGCCGCGTTACAAAGGGAGGAAATATTGGTGGGATGGTAGAAAAAGTACAAGCAGATTTTGATTTAGAAAAGCCCTACACAATTGTACCACAACTCCTTCAGATATACAATAAAATCAAAAGTCTTGAAAATTCCCATTGGCGTCAGATAAAACTTGAAGAAGTAAGTAGTTTAATCCAAGATTGTTTGGGATTACGATTACAATTTAACACCACCCAACCTACTGGGGTGGCCAACACAGAATTATCCATTAACCTAAAAGCTATTAATCCAAGTCCATTGAAAGTTTCCATTTCAAAAATTGAAGGGGCAGTAAACTTAAATCTTAATGAAAATTTAGCCCCCAATAAAACGTGGTTGAAAAGAGAAAAAATTAACTTGCCAGATACTCAGACAACTCCTTATTGGTTATTAGAAAAAGGAGATATTGGAAATTATAAAGTTAATGACAAAGTATTAAAAGGTCTCCCAGAAACACCTAATCCCATTCAAGCTATTTTTCATTTGACAGTAGAAGATACTTCACTAAAAATAGCGATTCCGCTATACTATAGAACCACCGATCGTGTAGCAGGTGAAGTTGCTGAAAATTTTCAATTACTTCCCAAAATAACTACTCAACTGGATGAAAGTCTAGTTTTCTTTAATGATGAAAACAGTAAAAAAGTACGCTTATCAGTTACTACTCATTCTGCTAATTCTAAGGGAACTGTAAAACTGAACACACCTTTGGAATGGAAAGTAAGTCCTGAATCTCAATCATTTGATATTTCGATGGCAGGTGCTTCGCAAGAATTCAACTTTGAAGTCACTCCTCCTAAAGGAACTACAACAGGAATATTTAGCGCTCTTGCAACTGTAGAAAATCAAAACTATGGTATGCAATTACAGGAGATTGAATATCCTCATATCTCGAAGCAATATTTAGTTTCTCCCAACGAAACCAAGGCAGTAAAAATTGATATAAAAACAAATGTTAATCATATTGCATACTTAAAAGGAGCAGGGGATAAAGTTGCTGAGAGTATACGAAACATAGGAATTAAAGTGACCGAGTTTGACACAGAAGAATTACGTTTAGAAAATCTAATTGGTTTTTCTACTCTAGTAGTTGGGATACGAGCTTTTAACGTGCATAAAGACTTAGCTTTTAAAAATAAAATCCTTTGGGAGTATGTAAAACAGGGAGGAACAGTAATTGTGCAATACAACACCAGCCGTGGCTTTGATGGAAACATTGCAGGTCCTTATCCTATTGAATTTTCAAGAGATCGTGTGACAGATGAAAACGCAGAAGTCACTTTTTTACAACCTAAGCATCCACTACTCAACACCCCAAACAAAATTACAGCTACCGATTTTGAAGGGTGGGTACAAGAACGGGGATTATATTTTTCAAGTTCTTGGGATGCAGCCTATCAACCGCTTTTATCCATGCAAGACAAAGGAGAATCTCCAAAACAAGGAAGTTTACTAGTTGCAGATTATGGCAAAGGAAAATTCATTTTTACAGGACTTAGCTTTTTTAGAGAATTACCAGCAGGCGTTCCGGGGGCCTATCGTTTATTTATCAACTTAATTTCGTACGGTCAATGAAACGATCTACCTATTTCATTTTAATCTTTTTGAACCTCCTCTACTGGATCGGTTTTTATCAATTTATGATTACCTATAGCTAATGCAACTACTGGACTGGATCATATTGGGTGCCACCCTGGCTTTTATCGTTTTATATGGCGTATGGAAAAACAACAGCCATAAAAATATAAACGAATACCTAAAAGGCGGAAATGAAGCACGCTGGTGGACCGTAGGTTTATCCGTAATGGCCACACAAGCAAGTGCTATCACTTTCCTATCCACACCAGGGCAGGCGTTTCATGACGGAATGGGATTTGTGCAGTTTTATTTTGGACTGCCTTTTGCTATGCTCATTATTTGCCTCTTTTTCATTCCCGTTTACCACCGTCTGAATGTCTATACTGCCTATGAGTTTTTAGAAAAACGTTTCAACCTTCAAGTGCGTACCCTAACGGCCTTATTATTTTTAGTTCAACGCGGACTGGCAGCGGGAATTACCATCTATGCCCCTGCTATAATTTTGAGTGTAGTATTGGGTTGGGATTTAAAAATAGTCGTGTTGATGGTAGGGACTTTGGTAATTACCTACACTATGATTGGAGGAACAAAAGCCGTAAACGTTACCCAAAAGCAACAGATGTTTATCATCTTCTTGGGCATGTTTATCGCTTTTGGATTTATCATATACCGATTTCCTGAGGGAATTGGATTTAACGAAGCCCTCCACCTTGCAGGAAAAGCAGGGAAATTGAACGTTTTGGATTTTAGCATTGACCTCAACAGTCGTTATACTTTTTGGAGTGGCCTTACGGGTGGTTTATTTTTGGCATTATCCTATTTTGGAACGGATCAATCACAAGTACAACGGTACCTCTCTGGAAAATCTCTTAAAGAAAGTCAAATGGGGTTGATCATGAATGGGATTTTAAAAATTCCCATGCAATTTTTCATTCTCTTAGTGGGTGTCATGGTTTTTGTGTTTTATCAATTTGAACCTGCTCCACTAAACTTTAATCCCAAAGCCATTGCAGCCGTGCACAATTCTGAGTCTGCAGCAGCGTTTAGTCAATTGGAAACAGAAAATCGCAGCACACAAAATGACATTAAAACCTTACTCCTCAACGCCATAGATGAAGCTGATTTTCAACAGCAACTGGAGCAACTTACACAAACCGAAAAAATACAGCGCCAAAAAGCAAAAGAGTTAATTACTTCAGTTGATCCCACACAAGAAACAAATGATAAAGATTATGTCTTTATCTCTTTTATTTTAGGGTATCTACCTACAGGATTGATTGGTTTATTATTGGCAGTAATATTTTCTGCTGCCATGAGTTCTACCGCCTCTGAGTTGAATGCCTTGGCCGCAACAACTACCGTAGATTTATACCAACGGAATGTTCAAGAAAAAACACCCGCTCACTATGTTACGGCGTCCAAAACATTTACCCTTATATGGGGAATCATAGCGATTCTTTTTGCTAGTGTAGGAAATTTATTTGAAAACCTGATTCAATTGGTAAATATTATTGGCTCGGTCTTTTACGGTACTATTCTGGGGATTTTCTTAGTTGCTATCTTTATTAAATACGTAGAGGGTAAAGCGGTTTTTTGGGCTGCTCTACTTTCTGAAGTCATTATACTATCACTCTTTACTTATGATGTGGTAAGCTTTCTTTGGCTGAATGTAATTGGAGCAGTGCTGACAGTACTTTTTGCTTTAATACTACAAGTGGTGATTGGGAAGAAATAAGTTGTTCTTTTAATTAAACAAAATGTAAAGACGTTAAGAAGTTAGAAACCTCTTTGTAAAAGGAATCTTCTTACTTTAGCACTTCATGGAGAAGAATAAAAAAGTTGCTATTATTGGTGGAGGGGCTGCCGGTTTTTTTGCTGCTCTTTCTGCAAAACACCATCATCCAGGAGCATCCGTTAGTCTGTTTGAAAAAACATCTAAAGTACTCAGCAAAGTAAAAATTTCTGGTGGTGGCCGCTGTAATGTGACCAACGCAACTTATGACATAAACACGCTATGCAATGCCTATCCCAGAGGTGGAAAGCAGCTAAAAAACATCTTTTACCACTTCAACACAACCGATACCCAAGCGTGGTTTGAAAATCGAGGAGTACCTCTAAAAACGGAACCAGACGGGAGGGTGTTTCCGGTATCCAATCAATCGCAAAGCATTATCGACTGCCTAGAAAGTGAAGCAAAAAAACTAGGCGTAGACATTATCTATCAAGCTGCAGTAAGCAGCCTTACAAAAGAAGGGGAAACATGGAAAATACACTTCTCAAAAGAGCCTCAGGAACAGCTTTTTGATGCTGTTATTATCGCTACTGGGGGAAGTCCTAAACTACAAGGATTTCAATGGCTCAAAGATCTAGGGCATACCATCGCTCCCCCACTCCCCTCGCTTTTTACGTTCAACATACCAAAAAATACCATAACGGAACTAATGGGGGTCGCAGTAGAGAACGCCAAAATAAAAATCAAAGGTCATAACATTGAAACTGAAGGAGCCCTATTAATAACACATTGGGGCATGAGTGGTCCAGCCATACTAAAAGCCTCTGCTTTTGGTGCTCCTGCACTTGCAGGATGCCAATATAATTTTGAAATTCAAGTGAATTGGATAGGAGAACGAAATACAGAATTACTTTTTAATCGATTACTAGCCTGTGCGCTGGAACATCCCCAAAAATCAGTCAGTAAGCAAAAAGCATTTCCATTACCTCAGCGGTTATGGCACTATATCATTGATAAAACAGAAATATCAGCTGATAAAAAATGGATTGATTTGGGTAAAAAGAAAGGAAGACACTTGGCTGAACTTCTCGCTAATGATGTATATACCGTTTCAGGTAAAACTACTTTCAAAGAAGAGTTTGTAACCTGTGGTGGGGTTACACTAGACTCTATTCATTTAAAAACAATGGGAAGCAAAACTCATAAGGGACTTTATTTTGCTGGTGAAGTACTCAATATAGACGCCATAACAGGAGGATATAATTTTCAAGCAGCCTGGTCAACTGGTTTTATTGCTGGTCAACTTGGGTAAGATATTAAATAAAAAACCCTCCATAGGGAGGGTTTTATTTATTATGAAATTATTCATATTAATTGTCTTTTCCTGCTAAATCAAAAGTTCCTTTTTCTGTATCAACATGACCAATATGCAAATAAATTTGGTCTTCATGTGATCCACTAACTAGACTCCAGAATGTTTTTCTAGATTCAGCTAAGCTGTCATCCTGAGGAGCAGAGTTGGTAACTGATGTTGAAAAGTCAACCAATGAATTATAACATTGCCATACTTCAACTTCATGTCCAGAACCCATAAAATGATATGAAACGCCACCTGAAATTGAAGTATTTGAATCTACTTCAGGTTTGATTCTCCAATCAAAAAAGGCATTTCCCATTTTGACCCAGTTTCCAGAAGAATTATATTTTCCAACTACCATAACAAAGGGAATGTCAAAATTTACATTCTCTGCAGACAAAACAGATGTTGGACTTGAAACCCTAACTTCATCTGTGTGTCCATCAGAAAAAGCTCTGTATTCTATCCATTCCTTTTTTGTCGCTTCTTTTGTTGCCTCATCTTTTATAGCATTAATACTATTATTAATGTTTTCTAAAAAAAGATCAGAATCAGCATGGAAATCTTCCATTGAATTAAACTGCTCATAAATAACAAATGTGTGTCCTGAACCATACCAATGCCTAAAAAGCCAATCACCCGTATGTTTTCTGTTTTCTCCTAGAGACATATCTGTGAATTTTTTGTGTAATTCAATAAAGCGTGGTACTTCAGAAGCAGCAACATCGTTTATGTAAGTTGCTGAATGATAAACTCTATCCGTTTGTGCGCTTGTAACGTAAAAGGACAAAGTAAGTGTAAGTGCAATAAAAATATTCTTCATTTTAAAATGATTTATGATTAATAAATCAAATTTACACATTTATAAAATGATATGTTTGAAATTTAAAAAAAACGACTAAGCAAGATAAATACGGACAAAGGTTTTAAAGGAATTGGGTTTTGACCCCAAATTCTTTACGCATTATTGGAAAAACAGAAAGGGGGAGGTTTATCTATTTGTTTATGAATATGGGTTTTTAAAAAAAGACGAAAATGGAAAAGATAAATATGTATTGGTCATATGGCAAGATTATATGAGTTAAGAGTTTCTAAAACTTTAAAACCCTTTGATATTAAACGTATGTAAATGATAAACCTATTCGGTTTTGTATTCGCTTATTTTTTTGAATTTATCTCAAGTAATTCTATCCTAGCACTTAATCCTTTTATTATGTTTTCCAAGACGTCTACCCTTTTTTCAAATTGCCCTTTAGGCTCCTCTTTTTTTTCCTTTACAAGCATTTCCTCCTCACCGTACATAATCCATTTAATATTGTATTGGGGAAACTCCTTTGAAAACGATATGAGGTTTTCCAACGTTACTCCGTTTCTGCCGTTTTTTAGGTTGTAAATTTTTTGAGAACCTAGTTCCCTTATACGACGTCCAATTTGTGAACCGTTAAGCCTCGTGTCATCAATTGCTAGTAAAAAACGTGTTCTTATTTCTTCTATTGTGCTTTTTTTGGATAATTCTGTTTGATCCTCCATGGTAGATTTTGGGTTTTGAATATTGCTTCATTTTTAGTGAATCGTATTCGGTAGCCTTGGTTCGTAAAAAAAAATCATTGATTTTCATACTTAAAGTGTTGAAAACCAATGACTTGTTTTTGTAGCGAGAGGGGGGCACGATCCCCCGACCTCCGGGTTATGAATCCGACGCTCTAACCAGCTGAGCTACCTCGCCATTTTGGGTGCAAATATAGGATATAAAACTGATAGAAAAAACTGACGGTAAGAAACATTAGAAGGAATTTATCGTGTAGATAGCACCTTCAATTGTTTTATGTAGTTTTTAGAATACAACCCATTGAAAAAATAATGAAAACATTATTTTTCACCTTTTCTCCCCTAATAAGGCAATAAATTTTTTACCAAATAAAGACCTTTTAGCTCTTTTGGAAAGGTGATTATATAAAATCTCTGAATCCAGTTGAGCAGTTATGTATACAATCATATCCGCCCCTGCTTTTTTGATTGCAACTTTGCCAATCGTACTGATTAGTTCTCTTATACTTCTTGAAGATTTGAATAGGTCCCTTGAATTTAATTCATTATCATTTATAAATACTCTTAATGGACCACCAGAATTCTGATCTCAACATCTTTCTTAAAAACAGGTTTCTATCTTTAAAGGAACAGGCTGAATTTTCTACGTAAATTTCTGGAATTATTTTTGCAGTATTTATAACCCCTTCTAAATTGATACTTTTCCCTTGTTGACCAAAAAGAAAAAAGTGTAACTAAGAAAACACCCATAAAAATTAAATTTTTCAAAATTGAATTGATTTATTGAATTTTTGAAATAATAAAAAATATTTTAAACAATGAATCAAAGCTATTGTATTTAGGCTATCAAATCTCAATGTTGAACCGCAAGGCAATAGGGTCATTATAAAAATAATTACAAATCACATGTTGAATAATCCTTTTTAAAATATCATAAAATAAATATGCTCCTTGCACTTTTTTCAATATATTGGGAACTTGAAAAAAACAACATGAGCGATAAAAAAAGCTACTCTATAGAATATGATTTCCACTCTTCACCACAGTTACTGTTTCAGTATCTGTCTACCCCTTCTGGACTCTCAGAGTGGTTCGCAGATAATGTGAATTCTAGAGGAGAACTTTTTATTTTTATTTGGGATGACTCGGAAGAGCAAGCCAAATTGATTCAAAAAAAGAACAATGACAGAGTTCGTTTTCAATGGCAAAATGATGAAGAAGATTTTGATCAATATTATTTTGAATTTAAAATTCAAGTAGATGAAATCACCAAAGATGTTTCTCTGATCATTACAGATTTTGCAGAGGAAGATGAAATAGAAGAGTCCAAAATGCTCTGGGATAATTTAGTTTCCGATTTAAAACAGGTCCTTGGTGCCAGTTAATCGTCTCCTATGATCAACTGTAATGGGAACTTAGTTTCAAGTCTTTCAAAGGGTGATGAGGCAGTTATTAATGGTTTATTTAATGGATTTTCAATAGAAGAAAAACTGCGTAGTTCTAAAGGAAATGTTCTGCTCTGGGAAACCCATTATTTCAGAATTATTGCTGCCCTTAGAAGACATCGCTTTAGGATTCCAATGGAATTTACCATGGAATATTTGAAAAACGAAATTCAAAAAACAATTGAACAAAACAACTCTTCGTTTGAGGAACATTTGATCCATTTTAAATTTATAAAAAGTGACAAAAGTGTCTTTTTTATCATTATGGTGGAAGAGGCTACTTCTTTTTTTAAAAATCCTGAAACTACCTTTGCTATAGATTTGTATAAAGAAGAATGGATCGCTAGCGGCTTTTTCTCTAATTTATCAAAAACCAATGAGTCCTTACGAATAATTGCTGATGCCTATGCATTTGAAAATGGTTTGGAAGATTGTGTAATGCTCAATGATCAAAAAAATCTTGTAGAAGCTACTTCAGGAACACTATACCTAATTCAAGGTGCTGAAATATTAACTCCTAATTTAGATTCTGGATGTCAAGATTTTGCAATCAGAACTGCTTTCAATCAGTGGGTTGGAAAAGAAAACAACAAATTTACTTTGATTGAAAAAGCCATCAATCCTTTTGAACTTCAAAAATCAGATGGACTTATTCTTCTCTCAATTGAAAAAGGAGCTCAGAATGTTACCCATTATCGAAAAACGGCATACACCCAAGAAAATGTGAGCTCTGTTTTTAAAATTTTCTTAGAAAAGTTAGATTAATTCCAACTGGGATTTTCTGGAGCGTTAGACCAGATTAAGTATTTACCCCCTAAGGCGTTCATTTGATCCCTCCACAAGTCTGAGGAAGGGTTTTTAATCCATTTAGATTCTAATGAGGCATCTCCCAGTATCCAAGATTCACTTTCGATTTCTTCTTCCAGCTGCTTCTCTCCCCATCCTGTATATCCTAAAAAGAAACGAATCTGATCTTCTTCAAGTTTCTTACTATTAATTAACTCGATGACTGTCTTATAATCACCGCTCCAATAAAAATCTTTGTTGATAGGTATGCTATTTGGAATCAAATCAGCAGCACGGTGAATAAAAAAAAGACTATCCTGTTCTACAGGGCCTCCAAAATAGACAGGAACTTTTATAGCTATTCCATCCATGACTTCGTCCAAAGTATAGTCTAATTTTTTATTGAGAATAAATCCAACCGTTCCAGATTCTTTTTGATCTACCAGAAGCACAACAGACCTTTGGAAATTAGCATCTCCAATTATAGAGGGGGTTGCAATAAGAAATTTTCCTACATTCATTAATTCTAAGGTATAAAAAAAGCTCCACAAGGGAGCTTTTATATAAATCAAATGTGATGATTTAGTTTACTGAACCAGATAATTCAGCACCTGCTTTAAACTTCACAACGTTTTTAGCTGCAATTTTGATAGTAGCTCCTGTTTGAGGGTTTCTTCCGTCACGAGCAGCTCTTTTAGATACTGACCAAGATCCGAATCCAACTAGAGAAACACGTCCTCCTTTTTTAAGAGTTCCACCTACGCTGCCTAAAAAAGATTCTAATGCTTTTTTTGCTGCTGCTTTTGAAATGCCAGCGTCGGCTGCCATTGCGTCTATTAATTCTGTTTTGTTCATAATGTTTTATTTTATAAGGTTATTAAACAAATTTATATGGATTTTGGTAGGAGCAAACAAAATCTGAAAAAAATACACGATTTTGTTGATAAGTAAGGGGTTTTGTTGATAATGGCAGCCATATTTAGGCTAAAACCCTCGCATTTTGATCAAAGGAATAGCCATTTAACAGGGCAGCTGCGGACATGCGTTTCTTATTGGGGAGTTGAACTTCGATACAATTTAGGTACCCTTCCTTGGTTGCAATCAAGATTTTATTTTCTTTTATCAAGATAGTTCCTAATGAGTCTGAGTGGCTTTCATGCAAAGCTGAAGCCATGAAAATTTTAATTCTTCCCTCTTCTCCTTTATTACTATAAAAGGACCAAGCTCCTGGGTAAGGACTTAATCCTCTTATTTTATTAACCAGATTGACTAATGAATCGTTCCAATTCAAGCATGTATTCTCAGAAGTTAACTTTGGAGCTTCATTTTCGTTTCCAGTGATTTGTTGCGCCTGAGGCAACAAACTCTTTTCGGTTAATCCAATTAAGGTTTCTATTATCAAAGGAGCTCCTATACTCAACAACTTGTTGTGCAAGACTCCTAAAGTATCCTCCGTTTCAATCTCAATTTCTTTTTGAAGTAATATAGATCCCGTATCGATTTGCTCATTAATTAGAAACGTGGTTACGCCCGTTTTTGATTCACCATTAATCAATACCCAGTTAATTGGAGCTGCACCCCTATAATTTGGAAGTAATGACGCGTGTAAATTAATCGTTCCTACAGAAGGAACTTGCCAAACTAACTTAGGTAGCATTCTAAAAGCAACCACCACTTGAATGTCTGGAGAGAGTTTTTTTAAGTGTTCTGAAAAAGAAGGATCCTTTAGATTCTCAGGTTGTAAAATGGGCAACTGTTGCGCTTCACTATAAATCTTTACTGCAGAAGCATTTATTTTCTTACCACGTCCAGATTTTCGATCTGGAGCAGTAACAACTGCAAGGATAGGAAAACCTTCAGCCACTAATTTTTCTAAACAAAACTGAGCAAACTCCGGGGTACCAAAAAATATGATCTTAGGTAATGTTCTTTTTTTACTCATGGTTCCAATAGTATTTTTGCATTTCTACTTGTTTAATTTGTTGTTGGCTCAAAAGTGTTTCCAAAACATTTTTCAACGCCAAAGGTTCAAAATACAACTTTTGCTTAAGTTCTTGAATAGTGTGTGGTTGCACTTTCAACAAATCAATTAATTTATTTTTAAAATCAGGTTCAACCTCAAATTCCTGAACACAGGATAAAGAAGAACATTGATGACAATTTTCTGAAGGGTTCATTCCAAAATAGTTCAAAATTTGGTTACGCCTGCACGAATCATTATTAAACGCAAAAGAGATCATTGCCTCTACCTTCAATTTCTTTTGATTATAAAGGATTTTCGCATTCTCTAATACCGGTTTAATTGTGTATTGATCCTCTCTTGGTGTTTGAGGTACAATATAAAAATGAGCACTAGGAATTGAATACTCAATAAAACCATCTTGTTGAAGCTGCTCCAGTATAGCTGAAAATCTACTTTTTGAAAGTTTTAGGGGAGTACATATTCTAGCGGGTTCTACCAGAACACTTTCTGTAAAAAAGTAGGGATATTGTCGCATCAACAGTTCCAATACCTGAGCCGAAGTGACTTGTTGACTAATAAAATCAGTCGCTTGGTTAGTCGAACACTTAGATTTAATTTGAATATACTTTTCTTGAATCGTTTTAAAAGAGATAATTCCCTCACGATCAAATTGTTCCAAACAATGAAAGGTCTTACGCCTATTTCGCTGGTATCGCGAACAAAAACGATCAAAATCCATGATAAATAATTCGTCTGCCCCTTCTCCATAAGCGATTTGAAAAAAATTGCACACGTCTTTGTAAGTAGAGGTAAGTTCCTTGTCGGTAGGGAGATAATTTAAAAATTGATTTTTTAGTTCTTCGGAATCACCGTCATGCAATAATAAAAAAGCTTTCGCCTTTTTACCGTCTCTTCCTGCCCTACCTGTTTCTTGATAGTAATTTTCAAGACTTTCCGGAAGCTGCATGTGAATAATAGTTCTCACATCTGCTTTATCAATCCCCATTCCAAATGCAGTGGTTGCAGTCATGTGTGGTGTTAAACCTTGTTGCCAATGTTGAAGCTTTAATTTTTTATCTTCAGCAGACAGACCTCCATGAAAAAAGTCAGAAGAAATGCCTGATTCTGAAAAAAAACGAGAAAGTTGTTCAGATTGTTTCCGGGTATTACAATAAGTTATACTACTCCCCTTATGGTATTTCAAAATCTGAGCAGCTGTATTATATTTATCTTCTGTTTTCCAAATTTTATATGCCAAATTAGGGCGCTCAAAAGATTGTTGAAATACATGAGGAGCATGAAACGCTAATTGACTTTGAATATCAATTATAACCTTGGGGGTTGCAGATGCGGTAAGGGCTAAAATGGGAAGATCAGGAAATACAGTTCTTATTTTACTTATTTTTCGATAGGCAGGTCTAAAGTCATGCCCCCATTCAGAAATACAATGCGCCTCATCTACCGCTATAAGTGACAAAGGTGCTCTGGAAATCTGCTCAAGAAATAGTTCGTTTGTAAGTCTTTCTGGGGAAGTGTAAACCACCTTATAATTACCATAAATACAATTGTCTAATTGTTGTGAAAGAGGCAAACTGTTTGAATGAGATTCAAAATACATTGCCTTGATCCCTTTATTTTCTAAACTTTTCACCTGATCTTCCATCAAAGCAATCAAAGGAGATACTACTAGAACTGTGCCTTCCTTAAGGAGTGCGGGCAGTTGATAACATAAAGATTTTCCTCCACCTGTTGGCAATAAAGCTAGGGTGTCATTTCCTTCCAGTACAGAGGTTATAATTTCATCTTGCAAGGGCTTAAAAGTTGAGTAACCCCAGTATCTTTTTAGGAGTTCCTTCTTATCCATTCCAATCATTTAAATATTCCAAAATAAAAGAGACACGTTCTTCAATACTAACGTTAGGAACAAAAACTACAGGATGATCTTGAAAATAAATTTTTTTAATAAACGAAAAATACAATTGCGCTTCATCAAAAGTTTCCATTCTTTGGGCATCCGATTTATAAATTGACTCCCAGGGTTCTAATAAAAAAACAAGATCATACTTAAACGCTCCCACCAACTCTTCCCAATATGTGCTAGCTTCCCCTAATGCATTTAGATATGCATAGGTGTCATGTATACCACGATCGAAAAATACATACGGTTTTGTGGGTTCTACTTTTAATGTATTTGCTGTTTCAAACTGCTCTTTTCGACCTAAAAAAAGACGCTCACTGAATTCATGTGGATCTGAAAGGAAAAAATTGGCTTTCCCTTTCGCCTTTCCTTCTTCTATAATCGTTCGAGAGAACTCTTCAAAAACATTATATCCATTAGCACTAAGCACTTCAATAACACTTGTTTTACCTGCTCCCGGACTTCCGCTAATGACTATTTTTATGTTCCGCATAAAAGCATTTTTTAACAACTTTAAAACAAGTATCTTTACACAAAAGTAATCGCCTTGTCGCAAAACGATACTAAGTCAGAAGAATTTTATTTAAGATTTAGCGAACACCTAGCTGAATCGCAATCATGGCCTGGAATTTATATGTTTAAATTTGTAGTGAAATCAGAGTCACCAAATTTAAATGCGTTAAAGGCACTTTTTGATTCAACAAAAGCTAATTTTTCAGAAAAATTATCTTCAAAAAAAACGTTTACTAGTTTGACCATCAAAATAAACGTAAATTCCCCCACAGAGGTCATCAATATTTATAAAAAGTCAAGTACACTTGAAGGCGTAATGGCTTTGTAATTTTAACCAAAAGTAGTGTTGATTCAATTGAATTTATTATTTTGCATCATTATTACACTACACTTAGCAACTAGCAACCCTTTTTTATGGAAACCTTGCAGTACAACACAAAGCGCAAGCAATTAATTATCCCGGAATACGGAAGACACATACACATCATGATTGAACAAGCCATGGCTGAATCTGATGCTGTTGAACGCAACAAAAAAGCAAAAGCCATTATTGGTGTAATGGGAAATCTCAATCCACATTTACGAGATGTTCCTGATTTCCAGCATAAACTATGGGATCAATTCTTTATCATGGCCAATTTTGATATCGATGTAGACAGTCCTTTTGAGAAGCCACAAGCCGAAGTATTGGCAGCAAAGCCAGGTAAATTAGCCTATCCTCAAAATTTTCCCAAATATCGCTTTTATGGAAATAACATCAAACGCATGATTGATGTAGCTTCGAGTTGGGAAGAAAATGAACTTAAAGAGGTTTTGATATTTACTATTGCAAACCACATGAAAAAGTGTTTTCTAGGTTGGAATAAAGACACCGTTGAAGATGCAGTCATATTGGCTCATCTAGACGAACTTTCCAATGGAAAACTCAAAGTAGCAGCAGCACAACTTCCCTTGACTGACTCTGGTGAATTATTGAAATTCAAAACCAAAAATGGTAATGGTCCCAAAAGTAACATGAAGAAAAACCCTAAAAGAAACAACAGAAAACGATACTAAATAATCCATGGAATCATTTGTTATTGAAGGCGGCCAACCTTTAAAAGGTTCAATTACTCCACAAGGAGCAAAAAATGAAGCGTTACAAATCCTATGTGCCGTTTTACTTACCTCCGAAGAGATTAATATTCACAATATTCCTGACATTGTAGATGTCAACAAGCTAATTCAACTTCTCAAAAATTTTGGCGTGAAAGTTGAAAAAATAAGCAAGGGTAGTTATCGCTTTAAAGCAGATGCTGTTGACTTAGATTATTTAACCTCAGATCAGTTCAAAATTGACGGGAAAGGGCTTCGTGGCTCAATCATGCTTGTTGGTCCTCTTTTAGCTCGATTTGGCAAAGGTAGCATTCCAAGACCCGGGGGAGATAAAATTGGAAGACGTAGATTAGATACTCATTTTGAAGGTTTGATAAAACTAGGAGCATCGTTTAACTACAATAAAGAAGATTATTTTTATAGTGTTGAAGCTAAAAAATTAATCGGTACCGACATGCTTCTTGATGAGGCTTCGGTAACAGGAACTGCAAACATACTAATGGCAGCTGTTTTAGCGGAAGGAACAACATCAATTTATAACGCTGCCTGTGAACCGTATTTACAGCAACTTTGTCTCATGCTCAACAGGATGGGAGCAAAAATTGAGGGGATTGGCTCAAATTTATTAACCATAGAGGGAGTAAAAACCTTAGGAGGAACAGAACACACACTTCTTCCCGATATGATTGAAATAGGTAGTTGGGTTGGACTAGCTGCAATGACGCAAAGTGAAATCACTATCAAAAATGTACGTTGGGAATATTTAGGACAAATGCCCAATGTGTTCCGAAAACTAGGAATAACAATTGAGAAAAAAGGAGATGACATTTATATTCCTGCACACACCAATGGTTATGAAGTGCAAAGTTATATTGATGGTTCTATCCTTACCATATCTGATGCTCCCTGGCCAGGATTTACACCTGATTTACTAAGTATTATTTTAGTTGTTGCTACACAAGCAAGAGGGAGTGTGTTGGTACATCAAAAAATGTTTGAAAGCAGATTATTTTTTGTCGATAAATTAATTGACATGGGGGCCAAGATTATTTTATGTGATCCTCATAGAGCATCCGTAATTGGTAATGATTTTGAATCCAAACTTAGTGCAGCAACCCTCACTTCGCCTGACATTAGAGCAGGTGTCTCTTTACTTATTGCAGCACTATCTGCAAAAGGAACAAGTACTATTCATAACATTGAACAAATTGACCGTGGTTATGAAGATATTGAAAATCGATTGAAAAAAATTGGCGCAAAAATAAAACGAATAAAAACATAAATTTTTCTTTTAAACCCCATGAAAAAGAAAATTCTTTCCCTACTAATATTCGCTCTAAGTGTGTTTTTTGTTCTGCCCATATGGGCTCAAACTTCACTAATTGGCCAGGTACTAGATTCAGCTACTAAAGAGCCCATTCCCTATGTAAATATTGGGGTACTAAACAAAAATATTGGAACAGTATCAGATGATGAGGGTTATTTTCAATTTGAGGTCAACGCACAGCAAAATGGAAAAGACACCCTTCGCTTTTCGATGATTGGCTTTGAATCTAAAACTTATATTTTAAGTGATTATTTAAAACAAAATCCTCTTGAAATTTATCTTTCCGAAGAGACAACAGCTTTAGAGGAAGTCATTTTAACCTCAGCCAGACGAGAGTTTCAAATTAAAAAACTTGGAAACAAAACAACCTCAAAGACAATTTATGCTTCGTTTACTTCAAACAAGCTTGGTAATGAAATGGGCTTTATTGTTAGAGCTAGGAAACGTCCAATGATTTTAAAAAAGTTCAATATTTCAATTGTAGAAAATGATTATGGACCCATAAAATTTCGTGTTAATCTGTATGATGTTTTAAACGGTCTTCCAAATAAAACAATACTTAAGAAAAATATTTTCCTTGAAACCGATGTTAGCTCAGGAATTGTGAGTCTTGATTTAACCCCCTATGAAATTGTAATAGACAAAGAATTTTTCATCACTATAGAATGGATAGAAGATTTAGGTCCTGGAAAATTATTTTTCTCTGGAGGCTTTTTTGGAGCACCCCTTTACGCTAGAGAAGTAAGTCAAGGCAATTGGACAAAAATAGGAAATGTAAGTGTAGGTATGAATTTAGACGTAAGCTACTGATTTCTTCTAACGGTTAGTGAAATACTGGTTTTTAAAATTTTCTCTAAAATAGCCAAATCTATATCTTCAAGCTTTTTTATATATAGACATCCCTTTCCTTTTGTGAACTTGCCAAGTCCTTCAAAAGCAATTTTTTCATGAGAAACATCACACATTAGATAGACTGTTAAGGCCTTTTTTCTTGGTGAAAAGCCTATCAAAAACCAATCCCCCTCTCTCCCACTTTGATATTTATAATGATAATCACCAAAACCAATAATAGAAGTTCCCCATAAAATACCATGAGCACCTGTAACTCTCTCCATAAGGGTATACAATTTCCTGCTATCCTTTTGCTTTTGTTCTGGAACAATTGAGTTTAAGAAAAGAGGTATCGATGTTGCAGTAGGTTTTGTTTTATTTGAAGACATGAATTTTTGTATTTAAGTTACAAAAATTAACGCTTAGACACTTTATTATTACTGATATTGCGCTGACGGGAACACTTAAAACGAGCAACCGTTTCAGAACGACTCTTACTGTGTTTTGTTTTTCTCCCCTGCACTCTGGCTCGCCACATTTTAAAACTAGAGGGTTTCATTTCTCTTCGCATTAGAGAAATGACATCTTGTTCTTTTAATCCAAATTGGAGTACTATAGCATCAAAAGGAGTTCTGTCTTCCCAGGCCATTTCAATAATACGGTCAATTTGAATTGCATCTAGTTCAATTTTATTTTTCATCATCATTTTCTATTGGGTAGCGTGTGCCTATTTAAAATTCGTTTACTTTCTTTTTTTACCAAACTATTTTTTTGAAGGTTCCAGAGAATTTGACTTGCCTTATCTCTTGTCGTATCAATATCCACAATTGGATGTGGATAATCCTCCCCTAATTTAAAATCATATAAGGAAGATTCTAGTGGCGTAATTTCCCATGGAGTATGCAGAAAACGCTCTGGAAGTTTCTGTAGCTCTGGAATCCATTTTGACACAAATTTTCCTTGAGGATCATGCTCAAGTCCATTTTTTACAGGGTTATATATACGTAAGGTATTAATACCAGTTTCCCCTGCCTGCATTTGAATTTGAGGAAAATGTATACCGGGTTCAAAGTCAAGAAATTGTCGTGCCAAAAATCCTGAAATTGATTGCCAAGGTTGCCATAACTGGTGGATAACAAAAGAAACTACCAAGGCTCGCATTCTGAAATTCAAATAGCCTGTCGTGACCAAACAGCGCATGGCTGCATCTACCATTGGGATTCCTGTATGTCCTGTTTCCCATGCTTTTAGATAATCGACCCTTTTTTCCTTTACCAACGCATGGTACCCCTTATTAATACTTTTGTATTCCATACTGCATTCCATTTCGAACTTCTGTATAAAATGAGCCTGCCATCGCAATCGTGAACCAAAAGAAACAAGTGCTCTACTTTTATTCCCTCTTTCCTTTTCTTCTTGTGTTCTTTGCAATACTTGACGCATGGAAATATTACCCCAGGCGATATAAGGAGACAGTCGACTGCAACTCTTTCTTGCTAGATCGGGTTTTGAAATATGTTTTTGATAATTTAAATACCGCCTTTCAAAAAACGAATTGAGATAGCGGCTTGCCTTTTGTTCACCCCCCGGTTGAAACCATTGAGATTTGGGAGTGTTAAGTTCCATGACTTCAAATTCTTTTTCAAATTCACAAATTAACTCCGCAGAAATGAACTGATCGTCTTCCGGAGAAAAATTAAAAAGTGGACGATTCATATGAGCAGTCCATAAATGAATCCATTTTTTCCGATTTGGCAATCCTCTGAACACTCCTTGCTGTAAAAATTCATTCCAATGAACACCATTCTTATCTGCCCATTGCTTTACTGATTTATCCCGTTCAAAAGTGAGACCTATTCCTGTTTCTTGATGAGAATACAAAGCAATAGAATACTGTTCTGAAAGTGTATCTAAAGCTTCTATAACTGATCCTTTCAAACAAAGCACTCGGGTGTTGAATAACTTCAACTGATTATTCATTTCCACAATAGATTGCTTAATAAAATCAAAATGTCTTGCGCTGTAATGAAAATCACTGAGTAATATGTCTTCAAAAACATACATCAAAAGACATCGCTTTTTAGTTGCTAAAGCATTGTGTAACGCCTCATGATCAGAAAGACGCAAATCTCTTTTCAACCAAACAACAGCAAGTTCCTTTTTATTAATACTCATCTGGATTAGAAATGATTTTATAGGCCCTTTCTTTAAGGTCCGCCAATTCTGTTGGTGGAATTTTTTCTAGCAATCTAAGCATCATTGCCATACGGTTGTTTTTTGCAAAATATTGTTTTTTATCATCTAGAAAATTCCAATAAAGGCTATTGAATGGGCAAGCATCATCACCGACACGCTTTTTCTTATCGTACTTACAACCCTCACAATAATTGCTCATCTTATGAATGTAAGCTGCCGCAGAAACATATGGCTTTGTAGCTACAATTCCACCATCTGCCCACTGACTCATTCCACGTGTATTGGGAAGTTGAACCCACTCTACCGCATCAGCATATACCCCCAGATACCAGCGGTCAACTTCATCAGGATGAACTTGTGCAAGCAGTGCAAAATTACCTGTAACCATTAAACGCTGAATATGATGGGCATAAGCATGATCTAGAGAATTTTTAATGCTCTGCTTTAAACAATTCATGTTTGTTTCACCTGTCCAATAAAAGTTTGGAAGGGTATTGTGATTATCCAAAGCATTTTTTTGCCCATACGCTGGCATTTCTCTCCAATAAATACCACGCATATATTCTCTCCATCCAATAATTTGACGAACAAAACCTTCCACTTGTGAAATGTCGATTTCATCTTCATTTTGATGGTGGTAATCAATCACAGACTGAACAACTTCTAATGGAGTGACCATTTTTGTGTTTAAAGCAAAAGACAAACGAGAATGAAATAAATTAACTTCTTCAGTATGCATCGCATCCTGATAAAAACCAAAATACCTTAGTAGGTTTTTATTAAAATATTCTAACTGCAAAAGGGCTTCCTTTCGTGAAGCAGGATATAAAAAAGAAGTAGAATCTATCGTTCCTAAGGTAGTGACCTCCTCTTCTCGCAACATTGTTGTTAATGAATCTAGATTAGAAGAATCAACCCTATAAGCTTTTGGTATAATGGGAGATCCTTTCCATTTATTCCTATTATTTTTATCAAAATTCCAGGCACCACCCAATGGATTTTCCCCTTCCATGAGTAGGTTAAAATCTTTTCGAATTCTACGATAAAAATACTCCATCACCAATTGTTTTTTTCCCTCAAAAAAGGAGGACAAAAAAGTTCTCGATGTCATAAAATGTTCTGTATCTATCGTATTTGTTCGGATTGAAAGTGTTTTACAAAAATCTTCTAATTGTTTATCAAGCCTATATTCATCTGGATATTGATATTCAAACACCCTCGCTTGGTAGACATCAATGAGATGAAGTAGATTTTTAGTTAAGCTTTGTGAATTGGTCTTGTCATTTAATTCTATATAGTGAACACGGTGTCCCCTTTGTTCTAAATCAGTTTTAAACTGTCGCATCGCATTGAAGAAGGCAATGACTTTTTGTATGTGATGTTTGACATAATTAGTTTCTTGTTGCACTTCCATTATGACATAACAAACAGAATCATCCACTTTTTCAAACCAAGAGTGGTTTAAATTTAATTGATCGCCAAGGAGTAGTCTTAAAATCATTCAAATAAAGAATTTTGCAGCCACAGGTTTTGATATTTTCCATTAGAATCATAACGTTCTGCCTGAAGTTTAATATTGAATTTTCTGTCTCTTGGGTCATTTCCAACTCCAGCGACATACATCCAATTACCCCAGTTACTGTGCACATCATAATCTACAAGTTGCCGTTCAAAATAAGCAGCGCCCATACGCCAGTCCATCATCATGTTTTTAGCAAAATAGCTCGCTACATTTTGTCTTCCGCGATTGCTCATGAAACCTGTTTTTTTCAACTCAATCATGTTTGCATTTACAAAAGGCTCTGCTGTTTCTCCTTCAACCCACTTGAGGAAATCCTCTTGTTTAGAATTCCATGTGTATTCTTTCTTAAGAATCCCACCTAAATGAAAGATTGAATTACCATGCTTTAAAGAAATATACTTAAAATAGTCTCTCCAAAGTAACTCAAAAATAAGCCAGTAGGTGGATTCGTTTTTTTTAACTTCTTTTTCGTAGCGCATAACTTCCCAGTAGATTACTCTTGCAGACAGTGATCCATTTGCCAACCAAGGAGAAAATTTTGAACTATAACCTACACCCACCAAGCCATTTCTTGTTTGTTTATAATACGAGAGTCGTTTGGTATTCCAAAAGTAATTTTGCAAATGATCGAGACCTGAAACCATTCCCCCTTTAAAAGGGAATGCTGAATTGGCATGATGAGTAAAAGGTGTAAATTCAAAGTCTTCTAGAACAGGCATAGCTGGAGTTTCGGATAACAAAGAGCTTTTATTCAAAACTTTTGGGGCACTAAAACAAGGCCTGATGTTGCTAAATTTTTCGCATTTTTTTCTAAATTCAGTAAACACCTTAGGAATGGATTGAATTTCCATGGAAACATCCTCTGGATGGTATAGGAATTGATCGTAATGAGAATAGACATTTATATCATTAGAGATTTGATTGACAACTGCATCTGAAATCATCTTCTCCTCAAATGTCCATTCTTCTTGAAAAAAGAGTGCTGTCGCTTTAAGCTGGTCTAACCAGAAAGGAATCCCTGTTGCTGCAGATCTATTTTCCACAATAAGTGAAATATTTTTATTCTCTAGCTCTGTTTGTAAAGAACGTAATGTTTCTAAAAGAAAGTGAGTTCTGAATTTTCCTGTTTTTGTAAATCCCCACATTGTTTTATCATAATCCTTTGGTTCAAAAGAAAAATAAGCCACTACTCTTTCATGCTCTTGACAAGCCGTAAAGAATGAATTTTGATCTTCAAATCGAAGATCATTACGCAACCATACCAAGGCAGTCTTCATCGCATTTTACATTTTTGACTACAATATTTTACAGCTTCCCAATCCCGCTCCCATTTTTTTCTCCAGCTAAAAGGACGCATACAGGTTGAACAAATTTTCTCAGGGAGATTCTGTTTTAAAACCCCTTTCATAAAGTATTTAAGGCTTCTTTGTAGGTCGTCAAGCAACGTTCTCGTGCATATTTGTGATCTACTATTGGTGAAGGATAGTCGAGTTCTTGAAAGTTAGGGACCCATTTCTGGATATACTGAAGCTGTTTATCAAACTTTTTTATCTGTTCCGAAGGATTGAAAATACGAAAGTAAGGGGCTGCATCTACACCACAACCCGCAACCCATTGCCAGTTGCCGACATTGCTTGACATCTCATAATCCAATAGTTTCTCAGCAAAATAGGATTCCCCCCAACGCCAGTCAATCAAAAGATGCTTACACAAAAAACTACCTACTAGCATTCTAACCCTATTATGCATAAATCCAGTCTCATTCAATTCACGCATTCCCGCATCTACAAGGGGATAGCCGGTCTCACCCGCACACCATTTCTCAAACTCATCAGGATTATTTCTCCAAATTATCCTTTCGTATTGAGGTTTAAAGCTTTTTTGCTGGGTATATGGAAAATGCCACAAGATTTGCATGAAAAATTCTCTCCAAATCAACTCTTTTAAAAATGTATTATTAGAACGTGAGGATGCCTGATTAACAAGCCGACGTATGCTTACAGTTCCAAAACGCAAGTGGGCACCCAATCGAGAAGTTTGATCTAATGCTGGAAAATTTCGTGTCGCCTCATATTGATCAATGAGTGTGTCATCAAATCGATATTCAGGCTGAGCAATACCACTCGTTTCAAAACCCAAGTCAGAAAGGTTTAAATCAGGGAGGCTTTCATTTGATGCTAAAGAATCGAGCTCTACTTCTGAAGGATAAAATTGAAGGGGTGTTTCTTGATATTTTTCCAACCATTTTCTGGAATAAGGAGTATAAACTTTGTAGGGAGTGCCGTCACCTTTAACTACCTCCTCTTTTTCAAAAATCACTTGATCCTTATAACATTCAAACTGAATTCCTGCAGCTTCTAATAAAGTTTTAATTTCACTATCACGCTCTGAAGCATAGGGCTCATAATCTTCATTGCAGATTACTTTTTCAATATTCCACTGCTTAATTAGCTTTGAAAAAATAGCCTTCGGGGTACCATGATACTTTCCAACATTACATCGGTTCCTCTTCATAGCAATATCAATGGCACCCAAGGCTAATAAAATCATCTCTACTCGAGCATCCTGCTTGGGTAGTTTTTTAAGTATTTCTTTGTCAAAAATAAAAATAGGAATTACCCTATTTTCTCCCTTCAAAGCATGATAAAGTCCACAATTATCTTGGATTCTCAAATCTCTTCTAAACCAAAATAGTGTGACTTTTTCCATGTTGTCTTAGGTTTTTAAATTCCCTATTCCTCCGTCTAACTGTACTATATTTCCTGTCATCCAACCGCTTTCTTCACCCAATAAAAATGCAGTTGCTTTAGCGATTTCTTGCGCATTACCAACTCTACCCATAGGATGACGTTCATTAGCTTTTTCTAACTTCAATTCATTGTTTAGAAACTTTGAAGCTAAAGGAGTGTCCACTAACGAAGGGGCAATTGCATTAACTCGTATTTTTGGCGCAAATTCTGCAGCTAATGATCTTGTTAATCCCTCAATAGCTCCTTTAGAAGCAGCCACTGAACTGTGAAAAGGCATTCCTGTCTGAACAGCAACTGTACTGAAAAATACCACCGAAGCATTTCCACTTGCGTTCAGTAAGTTCAAGACAGATTTTAAGGCATTAACAGCACCAATTACATTTAGCTCAAAGTCATTTATAAAGGCTTCTGTTTTTAGCCCTTTAAAAGGTCGGAGGTTTATAGATCCTGGACAGTACACAAATCCATGAAGATTATCAGGCAGTTGTGATACATCAAGTTCATCCGAAGTGGCATCATAAGCGATGTGATTCACTTTGAGTTGTGAAAGTGACTCACTGCTTCTTGAAGCTACATAAACCGAATTCCTCGATGATAATAATTCTGCTAGCGCAAGTCCAATTCCAGAACTTCCCCCTATTATTAATATGTTTTTGTTTTCAATCATACTTTGTATTCTCCAAACATTTCATTAAGAGCGTGTTTTCTAAATTCAAAAATTTCCTTAAGCTTGGGTGCGACTATAATTGGGTGAACCAGTTGGCCTAAAATCCCAAAGGGGATTTTGTAATCAATAATATCAATCATCTCAACACCCTTGTGAATGGGTTTTATAAAATGCTTGTGATGCCAAAGTGCGTAAGGACCAAATCGCTGCTCATCTACAAAATATTTACCCTCGTCAACATGGGTTATTTCAGTAACCCATTTAGTAGGTATACTCATTACTGGTGTAACTATATATTGAATTATCTGACCCGCATACATTTTATCTGAAGCACCACTTAATATTTCAAAACCCATGTATTCTGGAGTGATGCGCTTTAAATTTTTTGGGTCTGACAAAAAATCCCACGCCTCTTTTTGAGAGATTGGCAAATTCTGAACCGTCTCAAGACGATATAGTTTCATAGGGATAAATATTTAGTGATTCAAATTTACAAAATGTTTAACTATTAAAGCTATTTGTTAAACAAAAATTTACGGCTAATGTTTTAAAAAGAAAAAAATCTTTAAACTAAGGACTAAAAAATTATATTTGATAAATCTTAAAACCCAAAAAAATGAAGTACTTAAAATATATGTTCTTATTCGTTTGTACTTATGGTATAGCGCAAATTAAAACACCACAACCCAGTCCCTTGGCAAAAGTTGAACAAGAGATCGGACTTACTCAAGTTACCATAGAATATTCCCGTCCTGCTATGAGAGGAAGAAGTATCATGGGAGAGTTAGTTCCCATGGGAGAATTATGGAGAGCAGGTGCAAACAAAAATTCATTAATAACTTTTTCTGATGCTGTAAAGGTGGGAGGAATTGATTTAGACGCTGGAACGTATTCAATATTTATCCGCCCAGGTGAATCAATGTGGGAAGTGTTCTTTTATACGGAAATAGAAAACTCTGGTCTTCCAGCAAAATGGAATCCTGATTCCATCGCAGCTACTGTGGAAGTCGAAACAAAAAAATTAAGTGAAAGTATTGAATCTTTCACAATTGCTCTGGAAAACTTGAATAATAACGGGGCTACAATTAATTTTAAATGGGAAAATACTCAAGCAAGTATTCTCCTGGAAGTTCCTACACATATTAAAACCATGGCTTCAATCCAGGAAACAATGAAAGGAAATCCTAAATCTGGCGATTATTATAATGCAGCCATTTATTTTAGACAATCAAACCAAGATCTTAAACAAGCCAAAAACTGGATAGCAAAAGCAATTGAAATGGATTCGGGTAAATACTGGATGTACCGACAACAATCTTTAATTCTTGCAGAGTTAAATGACAAAGAAGGTGCTATTAATGCCGCAAAAGAGTCATTAAAGCTTGCAAAAGAAGCTGGAAATCAAGATTATGTTCGCCTAAACACCAACGCTATTGAAGAATGGTCTAAGTAAGATTAATTGGGATAACACAAACCACCTTCGGGTGGTTTTTTTTTGCATTATGATTTTATTTTAGACTTATATAATACATTAAGTACAAGTCCAAAAATTACTAAAAAAGTACCCAAAAGATGAAGGAAATCATAGCTTTCTGATAAAACAAAAACTCCAAATAAGAGGGTAAATAAGACTTCAACATACTTGAAAGGTGCAACCATGTGTGCTTCTCCGTTTTGAAATGCTTTGGTCATGAATAACTGGCCAAAAAAACCAAATAACCCTAAACTTAAAAGTAAAAACAAGTCCGTTATTGTTGGTGTTACCCAATTAAAAAAACTGCCAATTCCCCCAACAATAGTAGCTAATAGCATGAAATAATGAACAACTACAACAGGATGATCTCCTTTGCCTATTTTAGATAACAAAATATAAACTATGGCAGAGAAAAACGCGGCTAATAAAACGAGAAAAACACCAAAATTAGACCCAGAAGTGTCGTAGCTTTTAATTAAAAAAACACCTACAAAAGCCATAATAAAAAACAACCATTGAATGGGTTTTATTACTTCTCTTAAAAAAAACACAGCCAACAAAGCAGCAAAAATTGGTGAGACATAACGCAAGGTAACTGCACTGCCAATGGTTATATAGTGGACACCCCAAAAAAACAATACCATTGAAGTAACGCCAACTAAAGAACGAAGAATGAGTAGTTTTTTTTGATTGCCCCATTGAGGAATCCCTTTGACTTTCAAAAAACTAAACGTAATTGCAAGAGATCCTATGGATCGAAAGAAAACCAATTCCAAGGTTGGATAATCAACTAAATATTTGACTAATGCGTTCATCAACGCAAAAGAAAATGTACTTAGCAACATAAATCTGACCGCTCTGAAAAAGGAAGAATTCAAATGTTTTTTTTTGCAAAGATGAGCAAATGTGTCAATTCGACATCTTCTAAATGAAAGATAAAATTAGTGTTATATTCGAAGCTTGTAAATAAAAAACATTCAATCTGGGAACGCTTTCGCATTTAGATTTTTTGATTGCCGCTTTTTGCGCCTTTTTACTAGGGGTCTCCAAATCAGGGTTAAAAGGTATCGCAGCCCTTATTGTTACTGGTTTTGCCTTAGTTTATGATGCAAAAAACTCTACGGGTGTTTTGATGCCGCTTCTTATTGTAGGAGATGTCTTTGCTGTTACTTATTACAGAAGACATGTGCAATGGAGCTATATCGTCAAGCTATTACCATGGATGGTTACTGGAGTCCTAGTAGGAGTCGTTGGAGGAAAATTTATTTCTGATAGCCTTTTTAAATTTGGGATGGCAGGAATTATTCTTTTCAGCGTAGCCTTGATGTGGTATTGGGAAAATAAAAAAGATAAAACCATCCCCTCACATTGGACCTTTGCAAGCTCTATGGGGATTTTAGCAGGATTTACCACCATGGTTGGGAATTTGGCTGGTGCATTTTCAAACATTTACTTTTTGGCCATGCGACTTCCAAAAAACACCTTTATAGGTACAGCTGCTTGGCTTTTCTTTATTATAAACACGTTTAAAATTCCTTTTCACATATGGAGTTGGGAAACGATTAATAATACTTCAATTCTAAAAAGCTTGGAGTTAGTACCCTTTTTATTATTGGGATTGATCTCAGGTGTATTCATCGTAAAAAAAATCAAAGATGACAGTTATCGTAAGCTAATCTTGATTTTTACTGCGCTTGGAGGAATCGCGATACTCTTCAATTGACCCTTATTTGTTGTATAACCTTTTTCAAAACAGAAGAATTACTTTCCAAAATTTCTTGATTTAAAAAAGACATTTCTTGATTGACACCTGATGGAATTGAAATAGGCTCTAATGGAACTGATCCCGAAAGATGAATAGCTTTAAAACCAGCTTCCTTAAAGTAGCTACAGTTTTTATCGTTTATACCGCTTCCAGGCATAATTCCAATTTGATCCCCAAACTTATTGTTCCAATCATCTAGATTATTAAAACCGTCCATTGCCTTTTCTTCCTGTCCGGAACTTAACACACAATCAAAACCCAAGGCAATCAATTCCTTAAGTGCTTGATGGGGATGTTGAACCACATCAAATGCTCTATGAAAGGTCATGTACATAGACCCTGCCAGCTCTTTCCATCTCTCCAATCGTTTTATGTCTAGGTGAAATTGAGGTGTGAGTGCTCCAACAACTACCCCTCTACAGCCTAGTTTTTTTGCTGCTAAAATATCTTGATCAATAATCTCTACCTCCTCAGAAGTGTAAATAAAATGTCCCTCTCTTGGACGAATTAAACAATGAATAGGTAACGCATCAAGATGTACCGCTTCTTCAATCAATCCATAAGATGGGGTGACTCCTCCTACTCCAAGTGCAGAACATAATTCAATGCGATCAGCACCAGCTAAAGCAGCTTTTTTGATTGAGGAAATTGAGGTAACACAAACTTCTAAAAGCATAATTTTTTATTAAAAACTTAAACAAATTTAAAATAACTTAAAGAATAAGTAATTAATGAATTACTTATTTCCATTTAATATAAAATGTTATTATATTGGTGGCTCATGAAAAGAAAAACTTTCATTCATCAAAGTTCTTTATTGGCAGGAGGCATTCTTATTTCGCCCACTTTTTTTCACGTAAAAGAGGATCGCTTAATAAAAAAAAATATTTCGTCACATACCCCTTATGCCATTAGCACCTGGAATGTTCCAAGGGCCAATAAAATTGCAGGCGAAGCA